>Ga0209692_10000041_pt1 | contig 516360 bp, 415 predicted proteins | sample tdDd472_FD_187129 | JGI IMG/M metagenome (GOLD analysis project Ga0209692, IMG submission 187129) | Marine sediment microbial communities from the Atlantic coast under amendment with organic carbon and nitrate - tdDd47.2 (SPAdes)... | ecosystem: Environmental > Aquatic > Marine > Coastal >... | reverse complement strand
CTTTAAGAACTTTGGGTGATTATTGCGGCAAGGTCCACCTCTTCCCATTCCGAACAGAGAAGTTAAGCCTGCCAGCGCCAATGATACTGCCATACCAGGTGGGAAAGTAGGTCATCGCCAAAGACTTTCTAAAAAGCCTCGCTATTTGCGAGGCTTTTTTTTTGACCTTTTTTTCTTTTTCCTTTATTCTGATATATTTATTGTAAATTTATTATACCCTAATCGGTCAAATAACTGATTTGAATTGTCATGCTAATATGTAACTTGATTTTAATTGAAAAAAGAAAAGTATTTATGACACTTGAATTAGAAGATTATTATCATTATTTTTACTAAATTTCAGACATTAATCACTTGATACAGAATTAGTATCATAGTGTAGGTAGATATTGTTCACTAAAATTGAGTACTTGTTTATTATTTTTTTGAAATATATTAATTGATTTTAACAAAAAGCTGTAAATTGTGCGTTCAAAATTTGAAACCATAATTATGAGCATAATAAAGTTATAAAGTATGAAACGAAAAATTTTACCCTTAAGCTTAACATTGATTACCATAGTTTTAGCAGTATTAGTCTTAAGCTTTTCTAACAACCGAAGTGAGTCGAAATACTCTCCACGTTTAACCGATGAATCATCATTGGTATATGGGATTAAGCCTTCAGTAGAGTATTTGGCAAGCATTCGCAATAACCAAACTACAGGAGTTATTGCACCGGAAAATCTAAATTTAGTACAAAACCAGTTGGCAAATTTAGATGGTTCAAGATTTGATGTTGATTTGAGATGGAGACAACTCGGTCCTGATAATTTCGGCGGTAGGACACGTGCTATTATGTTCGACAATCAGGATGCTAGTGCAAAAACTGTATATGCTGCTGGCGTTTCAGGTGGAATCTGGAAGTCTTTGGATCTTGGGGTAACCTGGGACAAAATTAATAGTTCGAATTATAATTTGAATGTTTCATGTATGAAGCAGGCGGAAAATGGAACTATTTATGTAGGTACTGGCGAAAGCTTTGCTGCAGAAACCGTGTCTGGTCTCGAAGAACTAGGATTTACCGGTGGTTTTATAGGACAAGGTATGTTCAAATCTGATGATGGCGAAAACTTTACTTTAATGCCATCTACTCAACCGCAGTTTAACGACGATGAAAGTAGCTGGGCATTTGTGAATGAAATTGCAGTCATTGGAGCAAAAATATATGCAGCTACAAATACTGGTTTAATGTATTCTAATGATAATGGAAATACATGGTCTACTGCAACTGATACTGCAGGAGTAGAGTTAAACATGAACTCATTTGATGTTCAGGTATCATCTGATGGTGCTGTTGTAGCTTGTGTAGATAATGAATGCTATATTTCTACAACCGGAGATACAGATGCTTTTATAAATAGATCTACTGGTGACTCAGTTAGCTTACCATCAAGTAATGTTGGAAGAATAGAATTTGCTTTTGCTCCTTCCGACCCAAATATCCTATATGCAAGTGTGGTTAATAATTCTGGATCCATGAAAGGCTTATATCGTTCTGATGATAAGGGGCAAAATTGGAGAATTATCCAACCTAATTCTTCATCAACACCGATATTTGTTGGTCAAGGTATTTATGATAATGCTTTAACAGTGTTCCCTGAGAACCCTGATAAAATACTAGTAGGTGGTATTAATGCATGGGAAGCTGAGAAAATACAAGAGGATGGATTCTTTGCAGTGAAATCAATATCAACTTCTCAAGTCCCAACATTTTTCCCAAGTTATCTACATGTTGATCATCATACCTATGTGTTCCGTCCTGGTACAAACAATACCTTTATGATTGGAACTGATGGTGGTGTTGCTATAGGAAATATTTCAGCAGGTGAGTATGAATTTCAACAAGCTAATCGAAAGTATTTTACAACTCAGTTTTATAGCGTTGGGCCTTCAGGTGATGGAAACTATGTAACAGGTGGCGCTCAAGATAATGGAACAATTCTTATTACTGGTGCTGGTAATACAACAGCAGAAGGTGAAGAAATTCGTGATGGTGATGGATGTGCAACCGTTGTATCTGTTATTAATAAGGATATTGTAGTTGTTAGTGAGCCTGCAAATGATGATGGTATTCCATATTTGTTCAGATCAGAAGATGCAGGTGTTAATTATTCAGGACAGTTTGTTGGACCAATCAATGGTGATCTGGATGATGAATTCTTTTATACTCCTATTGCTCTTTGGGAAAGCTTTAATAATCTTAATAGTCGCGATTCAGTAATGTATCATGCTAAAGAGACTATTCCTGGAGGCACAACAATACAAGTATTAAGTAATAATAGTGGTCAGCCTTTTTATTATACCACACCTGAAGATGTTACCCTTAACGCTGGTGATTCACTTAATATTCAAGATTTAGTGTCATCACGCTTATTTGTTGCCTCATCTAATAAGGTATTTATGACAAGTGAATTACACTTATTTGATAAAACCCCTGAATGGTTTGAGATTACAAATAGTAATTTTGGTTTTATTGGTGATGCACAGTGTATTGGTGTTTCAAATGATGCAAACCACATTTTTGTTGGTACAAGAGATGGTAAACTGTTTAGAATATCAAATCTGGCATTGGCTTATGATTATGACCGTGCAGATGTAAACAGCCCTGAATGTATTGTATCCACTCAAGAGATAGATTTAACAATTCCTGGAGGTTCTGAAATTACTCAGGTAGTAACATCAGTTTCTGTTGATCCTGGTAACCCTGATAACCCTAATAACCCATCTAACAATGTAATGGTGACATTAGGAAATTATGGAAACGACCATTATGTACTATACAGTACAAATGCCCTTGATGAAACACCAATATTTGAATCTCGTCAAGGAAACTTACCACAAATGCCAATTTACTCATCTGTTCTTGAGATGACAAATAATGAAATGGGTATACTTGGAACAGAACACGGAATATTTGTTACTGAAGATATTAGTGCTGATAATCCAGATTGGGTTAGACAGGACAGCCTTATGGGAAGTGTGCCTGTATTCCAATTACTACAGCAGAGAGTTTCAAAAACAGCAGATACAGTTACTTTGGTAAATGGAAACGAAGTTATTGAGATAGTTCATCCTGGAACTAATAATTATGGTGTTATTTATGCTGCTACATTCGGCAGAGGACTTCTACGTTGTAATGTATTCCAGAAACCTGTAGGAATCGAGGATTTGACTAATGAAAATCCAGTTGGTAAATCATTAAGTATTAATGTTTATCCTAATCCGGTAAGTACATATGCATCTCTGGAATTTGAGGCGTTCAACAACGGAAATGCTGACATTTCAGTTTACGATCTGTCGGGTCGTAAAGCGATGGCTTTAAATAACAAAGTATTAAAAGGCATCAATAAGTTCGAGATTAACCTTTCGGAATTACAAGCAGGATCTTATATTATTGAGATTATTGTTGGAACAGATGTTTATACACAGAAAATTATTGCTAACTAATTAGAAATCAATTAAAATCTACGAATATGAAAAATATATATTCAATTCTTAGTTTATCCTTAATTCTGATTACTGTTTCAGTATTTGGACAATCACGTATTTATACTCCGAATTTGAGAGCACCGGAGAATATGGAAATAGGTCAAATGCCTGATGTAGTTCTTGATTGGGATGCTGTTACCGGAATTTCTCCTGTGATTGAGTATGAACTTCAGTTAGCTGATAATGCTGAATTTATAGATGCTTTTACATTTGAAAAAACAAGCTTAACTGCCATTCAGATGACTGATCTTACCTTTGGTGGTAAATATTACTGGCGAGTTAGAGCTTATGATGGAAATGATGTTTCCGATTGGTCAGAAGCATGGTATTTTTCAGTTATTTGGAACATCAGGATGAAACAACCGACTGATAAAACTGAAGTTTATGCAAATCCTACTATCACTTGGTATGAATTATCAGGAATTGAAGGCTATGAAATGCAGTATGATACTATATATGATTGGAACGCTGAAGAATCAGGAGTTACTGATAATATTTATGCAACTCATTATGTTGCTTCAGATGATATCTGGGCTGTAGGTGCTGGTGGATTAGTTCTCCATAATGATGGTTTCGGCTGGACAACAGTTGATATTGGAGTTACTGAAAATCTTAATGCAATAACATTTGTTGATGCATTTAATGGTTATGCTGTTGGTGATGCAGGTACTGTTGCCTATTATAATGGTGCAAACTGGACAACTGTTGATATAGGCGCAACTAGTATACTTAGAGATGTTGACTTCTATGATATGGATAATGGTGTTGTAGTTGGTGAAAACGGTGTTGTTTTTGTCTATTCTGCAGGAACATGGACTGAGGAAGTTACTGGTGATGATAATTCATTATATGGTGTGTCAATGCTTAATCCAACAAATATTTGGGCTTGTGGTCTTGGCAAAATTGTAGTGAACTACGATGGAGTATCATGGGAAGCAAATGTTGTTGGAACAAAAGATCACCTTGCAATTGCCATGGTAAATGAAAACAATGGATGGGTAGTTAATAAAGGTGGTAAAATCGATAGATGGGATGGAGTAGCCTGGTTTGATGAAAACACATATACATCAAATGATCTATTTGATGTTGATTTTGTTGGAATGACCGGATATGCAGTAGGAAAAAGCGGAACATTGCTTGAGTTTAATGGTGGATGGAGTATTGTAACAACAGGACTTTCAGAAAATCTTAACGGTGTTTCAGCAGCAACAGATGATGCTATAATTGTTGGCGACGCTGGTATCATGATAAGAAAAGCAAATAACGGATTTAATAGTCCATATTTAAAAACACTATCAATCCCTGCTGATACAGCTGAATGGTCATTGAGTAATTTATTATTTGGACAAACATTTTATTATAGAATGCGTGCTTTCCATAATGAAGATACATCACAATGGTCAGGCGTAAAATCAATGACTACAATCGCAGCACCTGTGCTAATTTCACCCACTACAGGATCGGAAGAAGATCTGTTAGTTGAATTTACATGGGAAGTATATGATGGTACAACAAACTATGTGTTTGAGTTAGATGAAGATGCTAGTTTTAGTACTCCACGAGCATTTGCACCTGAGTATGATTCTCTATTGGTGAATGATCTTGTATTTGGTCAAGAGTATTTCTGGAGATTGGCAGCTCAACATGCAGATGATATTAGTGATTGGTCAGAGGTTTGGACTTTCACTACTGTTAATAATATTTATCTTGAAACTCCTGAAGACAATGCAGTTGAAGTTAAGTTATGTCCATTATTCACATGGGTAGGTGTAGCTGGTGCTTCTGAATACGAACTATGGGTTGATACTGACGAAACATTTGGTAATCCTACAAAATATAATGGTGCTGAACCATCTTACCAATGTCAATCAACAATGACTCCAAATACGGTTTATTACTGGAAAGTAAGAGGAAAGTCAGGACCTCTTGTATCAGAATGGAGTGACACTTGGTCATTTAGAACTGAGCCAGGTATTGGAATTGATGAGATAGTTGAAGAATCACTTACAATTTATCCAAATCCTGGTAACGGAATGTTTAATGTGAATATCACAAGTAATACTAACAACAACTATCATTTAAGAGTAATTGATATTACAGGAAAAATGATTTATGAAACAGATATTGAATGTAGTGTTGGAAATAATTCGATACCAGTTTCTATTGATAATATTCAAAGCGGTTCATATAGCTTGATTATTAGCAATAAAGCTCAAATTATTAGTAAGCAGCTGATAGTTAAATAGTAGAGTATTACAAAGAATTAACTTAAAGGTGTCCTATTCAGGGCACCTTTTTTTTGTACCAGTTTGTAAGTTTATTGTATGATTTAAGAATGTAGTAGAATCTATTCTGGAAATGGAACAGCAATGTTTATATAGGGCATTGATTAGTAAACTATTTCAAACCTGGGAATTATGATTCATTTCCATAATAATGATAACTTAATCAAAAGAATAGCTGGGAAAATCTGATTTATGAGGTTAATACTTATTAAATCTTTTACCCAATGAAAATGATAAATATGCAGTAGGGAAGAAAATTTGATCTGAACTCTCGTACATGATTGTCATACCAATTGGTAGAATATCCATTGCGAATCCAATTTCCAATGCCTTGACTCTGGTGCTTTGTGTTCCAAATTCAAAGTTTAAACCTCCTTTAAGATGAATTCCAGGATGTACCGTGATTTCATTTAATCCTTTGGAAAAAGGTGCTCTTCCATAAATATCTGTATTGGAGTGTTTGTCGGGGTCGAAGCGTTCGGGAACGATGTTGAATGATTCACCTGTTCCGGAAATATCTTTAATAATATAGAGGTAATAAGGTTTTGCGAAAGCCAAACTCAGGCCTCCTCCATATGTGAAACGAAGTTCAACACCACCCCAGTAAGGTTTTCTGTTAAGAAGCTTTTTCCATACAAAACCTCCTCTAAGAAAGAATGCATCATTTGACTTCCCGAATACATAACGTTTAGAGTTTATTACGTATGGATTAACCATTTTCACTTGCTTGTACGACTTCATGGTAACAAATTCGAATTCAAGCATTCGTGTTTTGAAGATGGATAAACGCTTACCGGTTCTGTAATTCAGGCCAAAACCTAAACTATGAGCAACTACACCATAGGTCTTTTGCCTATTGTATAGTATCATATTCTCAAGAGTGTCGCTTAATTCAGTGTCAAATTGAGCAAATGAAGGCGTGCTGATTACAATCAGCAAGAAAAGAAACAGTATTTTATTGATTCTTTTCATACTTTGGATAGAGATGCTGTCTTTAGAAGACAGATATAAACAAGAATATTCGAAATGTAAATACTTCTAATACTTACTTTCTTTTTGATACTTATGATTTTCCCCATATGCAGCACATTTATTGGATGATTTACAGGAACTTGCAAATGCAATAATCAGCACAACAGCTGAGATGAGGATAATAACTTTTTTCATGCGTTTATAATTTATTTTTCAGTCTGGTGAACAAAGTTAAGTATAAATCATTACTATATTTGTAGTTGATGACATTACTTTTGGTTGCTTCACTGTACTAACAACATTAATGTTTTGCAATCGACAAAGAAAAGCAGATTTTAAGTAAATAACAAGAATTTTTTACTTTTATTGTTTCTCAAATTAAATATATACCATAAATGACAGCTTTAAAACCAGAAATTGAAGAGAGTTGGAGAATAGCTTTAGCAGAGGAATTTCAGTCCCCATATTTTGAAGAGTTAAAGGAATTTCTTGCCCAAGAAAAAAAAACAGCAACAGTATATCCTGCTGGATCAAATATATTTTCTGCTTTTAATCATACCCCTTTACCAAGGGTTAAAGCTGTTATACTTGGTCAAGATCCTTATCATGGCGAAGGTCAGGCTCATGGCTTAAGTTTTTCTGTTCCTGATGGTGTGAAAAATCCTCCCTCTCTTGTCAATATCTTCAAGGAAATGGCAGATGATCTGAAAGTGGAAATTCCTGTTTCCGGTAATCTTGAGAAATGGGCTGAAAATGGAGTATTATTGTTAAATGCTACTTTAACCGTAAGAAAATCTGAAGCAGGATCTCATCAGGGCAAAGGCTGGGAAATATTCACCGATCAGGTTATTAAAACTATTTCTGATTTGAGAGCTGGAATTGTATTTATCCTTTGGGGAAAATATGCACAAGCAAAAGAAAAGTTAATAGATACCAGTAAACACTTTATAATATCATCACCTCATCCATCTCCCTTTTCTGTTTATAGGGGATTTTATGGTAGCAAGCCGTTTTCAAATGCAAATAAACTACTTACGGAAAATGGTTTGGAACCTATTGATTGGAGTCTATAAAAAAAGCTGCAAGAAACTCTTGCAGCTTTTTTTATATAGTTGTTATGCTATATTATTTTTTTGATCCTATTGCAATATCAATTCCTATTGCTACAGCAAATGTATTCTTTAGATAAGTTTCTTCATAAGGGATGTTCATTGCACCCATTACTGAATAATTCATATCATAAGTCTGCTCATCATAAGACACATAGTATGCACCAAGGTTTAGTTTAAACATATCATTGATTTTGTATGCGCCACCAAATGCAAAAGTATTTGATGAAAGGCTAAAGCCCAGGTTGGATTGATAAGCCTGAGTTACCCCTGTTTGTGCTCTTAAATAACCTGCACTTAACAAGAAATTATCAGTAATATCATATTCAGCACCTAAAGCAAATTCCCAGAAATTATTGTCAATTTCTTTTGGAGAATTATCTTCAGAGCCCCATCCAGTTCCTTTATCAAAATAGTAATGGTATGTAAACGATACTTTAAGAGGGTCTACCGGACGAATGTCAAGTCCTGTTGATAACATGGCTGGGAGGTCAGCATTGGTAACATCACCATCAGGAAACATCTCTATAGGATTGCCTTGAGGATCCATACCTATAACAAATCCTTTGCCAGTAGGAACTTCATTAGTAAGATCCATTTTAGTTTTGAATTCGTATTTAAGACCAATATTAACCATATCGTCCCAGAAAGAAATATTAGCACCAATAATTGGAGTAATTCCACTACCAGTTTGAGTAATATCACCTTCCTGATCACCCATTAATGGAGCCGCACCTCTTAATTGAGCAGCCTGAGTAGTTAAGGCATCAGCAGTTCCATAATATGCACCTTGAGCTGATTGCATATCCATTGCAGCAATTTGATCCTCTGTAAAGCCGAATTGTTGTAATCCTCCTTGAAGGGTCAGTTTCTGAACCTCGGTAATAACTCCCATGCTAACAGCTTCATCCCATGTAAGTGGTCCACCACCACCGTCTATAATTGGTTGCATACCTACGGCTGCGCCTGTAGCAAGTACAGCACCACCTTCAGCCTGATCAGCTGTGTTCATCATAAATTCATCCGCACGAATGTCACCAGCCTGAGTTTTTAGTTTAATATCTCTAAGGTGACCTTTGTAGGTATTTTTAGCCATAATATATCTTGCACCGGCAAAAATTGATACATTTTCAGTAAGTGCATAACTAACACCTGCTTGAAGTCCCCAGTATACAGATGTTCCTTCAAAAGTCATATCTACAGAATAACCAGTTACACCAAAGTCACCAAAAGCACTTACAAGTGAAGCAACAGGAACTTCCATCAATGGCACGCCACGATCAAAAGTTGCTCCGCCGCCGCCACCTATTGCAAGGAAGCCGAATGAAAATGCCCATTTACCTGTTTTATACGCCAGATAAACTGAAGGAAATACGGGAGCACTTATTTTACCGATATATTCATCATCATTTAAGTTTGGAAAAGATGAAGTGATTGTCTGAGTTTGGAAAATTGACTGACTTGAAAAGCCAATGTGAAATCCGTCTTGAAGTTTTGTAAGACCAGCAGGGTTAAAATAAACGGCATCAATTTCTACTGATGCACCACGTGACAACATACGTGACCATGCTGCACTTTGGTTTGTGTTGTGTACCAAACCACCTGCCATTAGGAAACTGGAACTTAGTAAAATTCCGATAAAGATTAGAGTAATTTTTTTCATATTTTCAAATTTTGATTTATAATTGATTCGCTAATATATGTAAAACAATTAATATAAAACTATTCATGAAAGTGCCTTTGTATAATTGCCTCTTATTCATGTATTAGAATATGTTGATATTGAATTGAAATTCAAAGAAAATTCTAGTTTTTTTCAATCGATGGTTGTTTATTGAAAGCTACTTACCAGGTATAGTCGCATGATTCCCAAAGTTTTCTTTCTTCTTCTTCAGTAATTTTTGCAGCTTCTTCAGGTGTGTATTTTTCAGATGTTTTTTCAAGCATGCAATCACAGAAATCATCAGCATTCTTATCTTCAACACCGTTTGTTTTCATAAAATCTTTACACTTTTTTGTCCATTCGGTTTTCTGGTCAGTACTCCAGGTGTCTGCTTTAGAATCCTGACAGTCGCAGGCACTAATAAAGGCAACAATAATTAAGGAGGCAAACAATAATTTGATAATCTTCATTTTAGTCGGTTTTAATTTTTTTTGTATTGAATTTTTGTTTTTAGAGAAAAATCAAAGTTAAACAATATTCCGTAATCTGATTAATTTTGTTTCTCGATACCATGTTTAAATAATAACAGATCTAAATGAAGAAAATTGTTTTTGCTACCAACAACACTCATAAACTTGAAGAAATAAGAAGTATTCTCCATGATAAATATGAAGTACTTAGTTTAAAGGATATTGGATACAATAAAGATATTCCAGAAACAGGAGAAACATTAAAGGAGAACGCTTCCATTAAATCACATACAATTTTTAATAAATTTAAAATTGATTGTTTTTCTGATGATACTGGGCTTGAGGTTGATGCCCTTGGCGGGAAGCCAGGGGTTTATTCAGCTCGTTTTGCAGGAGAGAATTCATCATACGAACAAAATGTTGATAAACTGCTTGAAGAGCTTTATGGAGTGGAAGATAGGCATGCTGCGTTTAGCACAATAATTTCATTGTTTATTAATGGGGTTGAACATTTTTTTGAAGGCAGGATTGAAGGGGAAATTACCTGCGAACGAAATGGAAATGAGGGGTTTGGATATGATCCTGTGTTTAGGCCAATTGGTTATAATTCGACATTTGCGGAAATGACACCAGAATTAAAGAACAAAATCAGTCACAGAGGTTTGGCTACTGAAAAGCTTGTGAGGTTTCTAAAAAATATGTATTAAAACCAAGGGCTGTGATTAAAGAAACATATTTTCAACAACAATATTAAACAACTCAGAAACTGATATACCCATTGCCTTTGCTTGTTTAGGAACAATACTTGCCTGAGATAATCCTGGAACCGAATTTACTTCAATAAAGTAGAGCTTTTCTTTCGTAAGGATGTAATCGAAACGAACTATCCCGTCACATCCAATTTTATTATATAACATTGCCGAAACAGCTTTTATATCCAGTTCGTGTTGATCATTAAGATTTTGTGGTGGTGTAACTTCATCTGCTTTGCCTGAAGTATACTTAGCCTCATAATCGAAGAATTCATTATCGGTTATTATTTCTGTAAGTGGCAAAACAATAAGTTCGTTTTTATTCTTGAAAACACCACAATCAATTTCCCGCCCATTCAAAAATTCTTCAATAATAATCCTGTCGTCAACTTTAATTGCTTCAGCGATAGCACCTTCAAGTTCATCCCTATTATAAACTTTGGTTACACCCACGCTCGAACCACTTCTTGCCGGCTTTACAAACAAAGGTAATCCCAATGTGTTAATTAGCTGATCCTTATCTATAGTTTCTCCTTTTACAAAAGAAATAGAGTTAGCCACATTTAGCCCAAGTGATTTCACGAAATTATTACACAAATATTTATTAAATGTGAGCGCTGAAACATCCATACTACATGATGTATATGGTATTTTCAGAATATCAAAATACCCTAGAATTTTCCCATCTTCACCGGGAGTTCCATGTATGGCGTTAAAAACTCCATCAAAAAAAATCACCTGATCATTAATTGATAATGTGAAATTGTTTTTGTTTACCGAATATTTGTCCTTACGGTTGTCCTGATAATACCAGTCATCTTGTTCAATGACAATAATATACGAGTTGTATAATTTTTCATTCAGGTTCGACTTTACCATTGATGCACTCTGCACCGAAATTTCATACTCACCTGAGTAGCCTCCACAGATTATGGCGATGTTTTTCATCAGCAATAGATTGAATTTATATTATCAGGATGACAAATTTAATTCCTTTTTCCGTTCATCTAATAATCTTGTGTTCGATCCTCAATAATTTTTACCTTTGCATCCTTATACAATATTTTCATATGATTGCAGTTATGGAATTGTAATCACTTATTAGAAGGCTAAATATACAATAGTTACAAATGGGTTTTTTCTATTTTCTGGGACGAAGAAAATTTTATCTTCATTTTGTGATTGCTCTGGGCATTTCACTGGTATTGCTTTGGGTTGTCCTGAAGTCGATGGATATATTTACCGAGCATGGCGATGTGTTCATTGTTCCGGATTTTAACGGCTATTCTCTTAAACAGCTTGAGGATAAAGGATACAAAGATTATTTCACGTTCGAGATTGTTGATTCAGTGTACTTCAAGGCACGAGAAAAAGGAACAGTTGTTTCACAACATCCCCTTTCAGGCTCAAGGGTTAAACAAGGACGCCATGTTTATCTAACCATAGTAGCTCAGTCTCCTGAAAAGGTACTGATGCCTAACCTGAAGAACTTATCTCTTCGTCAGGCTCTTGTAACATTGGAAGCTGAAGAACTTATCGTTGGAGAACTTGACTATGTGCAGTATTTTGCCAGAAACGCTGTTGTTGATCAACTTATTAATGATGAGCCTGTTGAGCCGGGAACAGAATTGCTGAAAGGTACCGTTGTAGATCTTGTTATTGGCAAAGGTGAAATGACTGTTATGGTTCCAATGCCATTCTTGATCTCCCTCAAACAAGCTGATGTTAGAAAAAAACTTCATATGAGTTCTTTAAATGTCGGAATTGAGTATTTTCTTGATGATAGTGATACAACTCATGCAAGAGTGTACCGCACCGATCCCCAAACACTTACCGAAGATATGCTCCAACTCGGACAGAAGGTTAATATTTGGTATAGGTCGGATGAATTAATTGATTTTCAGGAGTATCTGTTGTTGTTTAATCCTGATACAATCGCTGCAAGAGCGGCAGAAATGCAAAACAATCTAGTTGAAGATGAATTTTAGAATATATATATTATTATTGCTTGTAGGTTTGGTTTCAGTTTCTTTCGGACAGGAATATGTAACTGGTATTCAGATAAATGAAGTTGTGGCAGATAAAGCTGCAAAGCTTGAAGCAGAAATGGTTTCTCAAAGAAATATTGATGAGGAAACCTCTGAACCTTTATTATTACCATTTTTTGATGACTTTTCAATCACATCTATTTATCCTAATTCTGAATTATGGGATGGAAATTCTGTTTTTGTAAATAAGGATTTTGCTTATATGCCGGTAAATATAGGAGCGGCAACTCTGGATGCCATCGATAGCAAAGGAGAAGTATATAAGACAGCATCATGGATTCCGTTTAGAGCCGATATTCTGATGTCGAATCCGATAAGGCTTGATTCAATATTTAGTCCGATTGGTAAGAAATTAACACCTGCCGATTCCGTGTATTTTAGTTTTTTCTATCAACCTCAAGGAGTTGGTGATGCACCACAGGAGTCAGATTCTCTGATTCTTGAATACTCCAGGGAAACTGGTGATTGGGTGTATTCTCATATGGATTCAGTAAAAGTACTTGTCGATTCTATTATGGCCTATCATAACTATCCACATGATACAATATTTGCATTGGATACTTTGTGGCCACCATCAGGATGTAACCCGGATGTATTTACAATTACATATAAGAATTTATACAAAGGTGACTCAGTTGATGTGGCTTGTGATTCAGTTTTTATACCTGAAGTAGTTTGGGATCATATATGGTATTCCGAAGGATTGAAACTTGATGAGTTTTACGAGACTCATAGCACTTATATGGTACAAGTTAATATTCCAATTCTCGACACTTTGTATTTTACAGATAATTTCCGTTTCCGTTTTAGAAATTATGCCTCAGTAAGTACTGAAAACTATCCTGCATCATGGCGTAGTAATGCCGACCAATGGAATATCGACTATGTGTATCTTAACTTTAACAGATCGGCTGGAGATACTACATACAGGGCTCTTACTTTCTCACAAAGAGCACCTTCATTTTTGAAGAATTATGAAGTTATGCCATATCGCCAATATCGTTATTCTCCAACATCAAATACTAATATTGATTTCAGAATGTACATAGCAAACCTTGATAATGTTGAGCACAATACACGTTATTCATATCATGTTAATCAGGTTAATGGTGATTTTAACTATAGTTATGATGGAGGAAGTTGTAACCTTCGACCATTCTATGAAGTAGGATTTCAAGAGTGTTCTGGATGTGGAACAGCCCATGCATGTCCACCTGTAAACTCTGTGTTTTCGCTTGATTACGATAGAGATACAACATCATATATAATTAAGCATTACATAAGTGATTCATCAGATCAGAATTCAATAGTTGACTCTGCAATTTATCATCAGGGATTTTATAATTATTATGCATATGATGATGGAACACCTGAACTTGGATGGGGTGTTGATGGTGCCGGTGGTTCACAAATCGCCTATCAGTTTACATTGAATATGGCAGATACTTTATGGGGTGTTCAAATGTACTTTAACCGTACTGTAAATGATGCAAATGAGTTTTATTTTGACCTTGTAGTTTGGAGCGATAACAACGGTAAACCTGGAGAAATAATACATCGACTGGAAAGTCAGAAAGTTAGGTGGCAAGATGAAGGTATTTATCACTTTTATCCATATATGCTTGAAGAACCTCTGGTAGTATCAGGTACAATTTATATTGGATTTGAGAAACTTCAGAAAGACAATATGAATATAGGTATGGATGCGAATAATAATCGTCAGGATAAAATATTCTTTAAATCTGATGTAAACTGGCAGAATGCCACCGTGCCGGGAGCGCTTCTCATAAGGCCAATGATTGGATCTAATATGATATTGTCTGTAGATGAACTAGTACCTGAAAATTCAGCTGAAGTTCTTAAGGTATATCCAAATCCGGCTTCTACATCATTCTCGGTTGGAAATATAGAAATCCAAAATAATCCACAGGCACAATTGATGATTATGAATATCTTCGGACAGAGAGTTCATCATCAGGTGGGAATTAATTCAACTGTTGGAATTGAGAATCTTAATACAGGAATTTATATCGTAAAAGTACAGAGTGCAAATAAGCATTATTCAGCTAAACTAATCATAAACAGATGAGTGAAAAGCCGTTGACAGATAATTCTGAAGACTCCTTTGAACTATATGAACATCATAACATTGTTGTTGATCCGGGACAAACTCCAGTCAGAATTGATAAGTATTTATTTGGAAAAATAATTAATGTTAGCCGTAACAAGGTTCAACAGGCTGCTAAAGCAGGTAATATTCTTGTTAATGGTGATTCCGTTAAATCAAATTATAAAGTCAGACCGAATGATAATATTTCGGTTGTAATGACATATCCTCCTCGTGATGTAGAAATTTATCCCGAATATGTGCCTCTAGATATTGTTTATGAAGATGATGACATTATTTTAATAAATAAACAAGCTGGATTGGTTGTTCATCCCGGACATGCAAATTATACCGGAACTTTGTTGAATGGACTGATGCATTATTTTAATGAGTCAGGTCAAAAGAACGTTGAAAACGGATTCGGGTATTTGGTTCATCGAATTGATAAAGACACTACCGGTTTATTACTGGTTACTAAAAATGAGATGGCGCAAACTAAGCTGGCAAAACAGTTTTTTGACCATTCTGTCGATAGAGCTTATGAAGCGCTTGTTTGGGGAGATATTGCTGAAGAGTCTGGAAGAATTGAAGGCAATATTGGTCGTAGTTTGAAGGATCGAAGGGTAATGACTGTTTTCCCTGATGGTGAATACGGAAAAAGCGCGATCTCACATTTTAAGGTGCTTAAGAGGTTTGGGTATGTTACTCTTGTTGAGTGTAAACTTGAAACCGGAAGAACCCATCAAATAAGAGCACATTTTACTTATCTCGGCCATCCTTTATTTAATGATGAACGTTATGGAGGAGATGCAATTCGGAAAGGCACAACATTTACAAAGTATAAACAGTTTGTGCAGAATTGTTTTAAGGTTATTCCAAGGCAATCTCTTCACGCCAGATCTCTTGGTTTTATTCATCCTACAACCGGAAAAAAGATGCATTTCGAGAGTGAATTGCCTCAGGATATGAAGGAAGTAATACTTAAGTGGGAAGGATATACCGCCAGCAGGAGCGATGAAGATAACTAGTTACCTATTACAATAACTTTGTAAGTATTTGTTATTTCGCTTGAAATAAAGTTAACAAAGAAAGTGTCATTGGCGCTTGAGGGAAATTCAATTATCAGATAATTTCCTCCGATTTCTTTGATTCTATATCCCGTTTCCTGTCCAATAGAGTTAAAGACACGAATAGTATAGTCTGCCGGAATATCACCTCCAAAAGTAAGTTTGATTTCTCCATCACTTGGATTCGGCGACATATTTGGTAATACATTGATGTAATTATCGATAAAAAGGGTATCACTGTTTTCTCCTGAAAATACTATCAATTGTACATCGAATAGTCCGGCTTCATTATAGGTAATACTTGCAGGATCTTCAAGTTCTGAGATAGCAGGGTCACCACCTTCAAAATACCATTCATATGCAATTATATTTCCAAATGAAGTATTAACAAATTCAACCGATTCTCCAACAAGTATATTCTTTGTATCTGCTGAAAAACCAGCGTAAATATTTGATGAATCAAGATTAGTACCTTTAAGTTTTTCTAACCCTGAACCAAGAGGGTCGAGCCAATATGCAAGGTTATCAGTTGAGTCCAGGCGATTGTTATCCCATGAATAGCTTAGTTTTCCATAAAAATCAGGCAGGTTTTCATTTGAGCAAGAAGCTCTTCCTCCAGTTAACGTACCAACAATATTTCCTTCCATATTAAATAATGGACTACCCGAAGAGCCTCCTTCCGTTACCCCGTGCCCGTTTTCTGTTTCAGCCCAGCTAACTAACCAATATTCTCCATTTGGGTTTACATTCGTATTATCATATTTCGTAGATACTAATGACTCTGTATATGTTGAAATCATTTTTATATCACCCTGTGGATGGTGAATTGAAACTCCTGATGGTGATGCTATTCCTCGTCTGTCCCATCCATTATAAAAAGGTTTGTAATAAGCAGGGATATTTTGCGCCAATTTTAGGAGTTTAAAATCAGAACTGTTGGTGGTTCCATTGATGCTTTTTGAGAGTAGGTAGGACCCTGAGATTGTATTATATTCAGGCTCGTTGACAGGTTCGCCGCAATACTCAGACTCATAATTGAAATAAAACAACCACTCTGAGTAATCAGTAGAATCAGCTTCTTCGCCACAATGGTTTGCAGTTAGGAATAGGGGTTTACCATCATTATTTGTGTTGTTTATTAAAGAACCTGTGCACCAGAATGTATGTGTTCCTTCTTTTACAAGAATACGTGCTACACCTTTTTTTTGCTGTTGCCATGATTCTCCTTCCTTACAATTTACAAAGACTTCACAGCTGCCGGCATCACCAAATCCTCTTGTTTCATCAGAAATAAGAACTCCTACTTCTGTTATATTGAAAGGTAGATCAGTAATTTTATCAGATGTGTTCAATTCTAGTATTATTCTGTCACTAAAAATAAAATCTGTACAAATAGTACTAGTTCCGAAGTTTTTGATTTCCAAGGTGTTTTCATACATTGGATCATAGAGAAAAAGAGACTCATCATCATTCAGATTCAGGTCGTGAATGTATAGGTTTAATGCAAATGCATCTGGAACATACAATTCAAGTCTCCATAGATACCCATCAGAAGTTTTGTCCCACATACCTTTGGAAATCCCATCTGTGAAAGCTATAGTATAACCTGCCTGACTGGGTGTTTTGGAGTTCGTAACTGGAATAATTAGTTTCGTGTTTTGTAATTCAACCACTTCGACTGCTGATATCTGTTTATTTGATAATGATGCAGGGGTATTAACCCCGTTTTGTGCAAATAGAGTTACAGTAAAGAAAATCAGAAATAGTATTAGTAGTTTTCGTATTGTCATATTTTTCTTGTTATCAAACTATTATTAGTCTCAGAATAATACTTATTAAATGTCATCGTTTATATATTGCTGAAGATTAAGTAAAATTAGATAATGACGGCAATATAAGCAACCATATTATTTTTAAAACGTAATAAGTTGTTTAATACAAAACTAATTTAAATAAGTTTCCATTTTCAAGCAAATATTAAAAAGTACATTTGGTACATAGAATTAACATATTTTTGATAAAAATATAATTATGATAGTAATTACTGGAGCGGCCGGATTTATTGGAAGCGTGATGGTTGAGAAATTAAATGCTAAAGGTTATAACAATCTTATTCTGGTTGATGATTTTGGTAACATTAATAAGAATCGCAATTTGGCAGAGAAAAAGTATATAAAGAAAATCCATCGTGATGAGTTCTTTCAATGGTTCGATGATTTCTATTTCAATGTTGATTTTGTCATTCATATTGGTGCTCGTACAGATACCGCAGAGTTTGATAAAGATGTACTTAATGTTCTTAATACAGAATATACAAAGCAAATGTGGAATCGTTGTTGTGAGTATGAGACCCCCTTGGTATATGCCTCATCTGCAGCCACATACGGGTTAGGAGAATTTGGTTATAATGATAACCATGATATAGTAGAAAAGCTTATTCCGCTTAACCCTTACGGAGATTCGAAAAATGAATTTGATAAGTGGGCGCTGAAATCTGAGAAACAACCACCAATGTGGGCAGGTCTAAAATTTTTCAATGTATATGGGCCAAATGAATATCATAAGGGCAGAATGGCATCGGTAATTATGCATTCCTTTGGTCAGATTAAAGATACCGGAAAAGTTAAGTTGTTCAAGTCTCATAATCCTGATTATAAGGATGGAGAACAATTGCGTGACTTTATTTATGTTAAAGATGTTGTTGATGTTATCTGGTTTCTGATGACTAACGATTCTGAATCAGGATTGTACAATCTGGGAACAGGAAAAGCACGAACATTTGTTGATCTTGCGAAATCAACTTTTGCTGCAATGGAGCTTGAGCCCAACATTGAGTTTATCGATACTCCTGAGGATATCAGAGACAAATACCAGTATTTTACGGAAGCTAATATGGAGAAATTAAAGGCGGCAGGTTATACCAAAGATTTTACTTCACTTGAAGATGGAGTCTTAGATTATGTAAAAAATTACCTAATGAATAATAGTTATTATTAAAAGTTAAAGTTGGTATAATACTTTTATATATTTGCAACGATGAAATTAGTAACAAATAACAATTGGTGGTGGCACAATAGTTTTTTCCATAGGGAGAATTTTGTTGTGTAGTTCACTATTGTATAATTGATATACGAAGCCGTCTCATTTCAAAATGGGACGGCTTTTTTTATTTATTAAAATTTGAGAAATGAGAAAATACATTCAGCGTTGGATGGGTAGGACAATCTTCCGATGGCAAACTAGTTTAGAAGAAGCTCAGAAATTAACTGCTAAAAAATGAGTAATAACTTTTAAATTAAAATGAAATGAATACAATAATTGATACAGAAATAATAACGCAAAAATTTGATTCAAAGTCCGGATTATTTGGTGAATATGGTGGAATGTACGTTCCACCAATACTCGAGGATAAATTGTTAAACCTTGCAGATGTGTTTTATAAGGTAACTTCTCAACCAGATTTTGAGAAGGAGTATATTCACTATCTTAAAACCTTTGTTGGAAGACCATCACCACTTTATTTCGCCAATAATTTGTCAAAAATAATTGGCTCAAAAATCTATCTGAAGAGAGAAGACCTTAATCATACAGGTTCTCATAAAATAAATAATACAATAGGGCAGATTCTTCTTGCAAAAAGAATGGGAGCTACTGAAATTGTTGCTGAAACCGGTGCAGGACAGCATGGTGTTGCCACAGCCACTGCTGCAGCATTATTTGGGATTAAATGCAAAATTTTCATGGGAGCAAAAGACGCTGAGAGACAGAAAATGAATGTCAGCCGGATTAATCTTCTTGGTGCAGAGATAATCTTAACTTATGAAGGAAGGGGTACCTTGAAGGACGCTGTGGATGCAGCTTTAGGATACTATATTGAAAATCCGGATGTGTTCTATTTATTGGGCTCACAAGTAGGTCCACATCCCTATCCTACTATGGTAGGTTATTTTCAAAGTGTAATCGGAAGGGAAGCTAAAAAACAGTTTTTAGAAGCTGAGGGAAAATTACCTGATAATCTTTTTGCTTGCATTGGAGGAGGCTCAAATGCCATTGGATTGTTTTCTGATTTTCTTTATGATGATAGTGTTTCAATTTATGCTGCTGAAGGTGGAGGTAAAGGAGCTTTGTTTGGCGAAACAGCTGCAACCTTAAGTATGGGTAAACCTGGAGTGTTCCAGGGAACATACTCCTATGCACTAACGGATGAAAATGATGAAGTTTATCCTACCCACTCAATTGCGGCAGGTTTGGACTACCCTGGTGTTAGTCCTCAGCATTCGTTACTGAAAGAGTCAAATCGAGCTAGTTATCATCTAGTAACTGACGATGCGGCCATTGATGCTTTTGCATTATTGTCAAGAACTGAAGGAATAATTCCTGCAATAGAATCTTCACATGCGATTGCCCTGGCAATGAAGGTCCTTAAAGATCGAGACTCTGGTAATACTAGTATTATTAATCTTTCTGGAAGAGGAGATAAGGATGTTGAAAGAGATTTAATGTCTAGTTAAAACTAACTAAACTCCCTGGAGTTATTCTGCTCGAGGGAGTTTACTGTTGCTCTGAGATTACTGCACTTCCTATGCAAGTGTTTTCTTCTTTATCATAAAGAACAGCAAATTGACCAGGAGCAATTCCTGATATTTGAGTATTACTAAAAATTTTATTTCCTGTGGTGGATTGATTCAAAACTCCTGAGTTAAACTCAGGCTGATGGCGAATTTTAAACTTAATATCTCCTAAATTGCTATAATCATGAATTGGATTGAGGAAATGAATCTCTTCAATTGATATTGTATCATTATATCTGGAAATGGGATCATAACCTTTCGAAACGTAAATTATATTATTGGCAATATCTTTTTTAACAACGAACCATGGACCACCACTAAGTTTTAGTCCTCTGCGTTGTCCGATGGTATGAAACCAAAACCCTTTATGCTCTCCAAGTATTACACCAGTTTCTAATTCTCTAATCTCACCTGGCATTTCACCTATTTGATTTTTAATAAACTCACTGTAGTTTATCTTTCCCAAGAAACAAATTCCCTGGCTGTCAGGCCTTCCAGCACTTGGTAATTTCATTTCACCAGCAATGTCTCTGACTTTTGATTTTGGGATATCACCAATGGGAAACATTGTTTTTAGAAGCTGAGGATATGTAATTTGTCCTAAAAAGTAGGTCTGATCTTTAACCTTATCTGTAGCTGTGCTTAAAAATACACCCTCTTCTGTTTTATAATTATTTGCATAATGCCCTGTTGCAATCTTATCAAACTCATTTCCATGCTTGTCATTAAATGCACCAAACTTAATTAGCAGATTGCACATTATATCAGGGTTGGGAGTAAGTCCCTTTTTTACTGTATCAATGGTATACTTAACCACTGATGACCAATATTCATTTTGTAGATCAACTATATCAAATTTGCAATTGTACTTTTTCGCAATCCATGTGGTTATCTCAATATCTTCCTCGGAAGGGCAATCCATAAAAGAATCCTGATCTTCCATACCAATTTTTATATAGAAAATATGAGGGTCATAGCCCTGTTCTTTCAATAGTGGGATAGTAACAGAACTATCCACGCCGCCAGAAACCAATGCTGCAATTTTCATGTGATCAAAATTTATGCAAAGGTCGGTAATTTGTTGAATAATTCTAAATAAATCCGTTTACTTAGGCACACGCATAGTTTTATTACTTTTGAGGATTAATTCAAAAAATAAATCAATAGAAATATAGTCATGTACGGAAAAATCAAAGATCATCTAATTAATGAATTAAACGATATTCGTGAAGCCGGCTTATATAAAGAAGAGCGTATAATCGTTAGTCCTCAACAGGCAGAAATAAAGCTAAATACCGGGCAGAATGTATTAAACTTTTGTGCCAATAATTATCTTGGATTATCAAACCATCCTGAGCTTATCAAAGCAGCAAAAGAGGGGATGGACACTCATGGTTACGGAATGTCATCAGTGAGGTTTATATGTGGAACAACAGATCTTCACAAAACTCTTGAGAGAAAGATTGCTGAGTTTTTTGGAACTGAAGACACAATTCTTTATGCAGCAGCATTCGATGCTAATGGTGGTGTGTTTGAACCTCTACTTACCGAGGAAGATGCAATTATATCTGATAGTCTGAATCATGCATCAATTATTGATGGAGTACGTTTGTGTAAAGCTAAACGCTATCGTTATGCAAATGCAGATATGGAAGCACTTGAAGAAGAATTAAAAAAAGCACAGTCACAACGATTTAGAATTATTGTTACTGATGGGGTATTCTCAATGGATGGAAATACAGCACCAGTAGATAAGATTGTTGAACTTGCTGAAAAATATGATGCAATGGTAATGGTTGATGAATGTCATTCAGCAGGTGTTGTTGGTAAAACTGGTCGTGGTGTTAGCGAGCATTACGATATCTTTGGTAAACTCGATATTATCACAGGAACGCTTGGTAAAGCTTTTGGAGGTGCTGTTGGTGGATTTACTACAGGTAAAAAGGAAATTATTGAAATGTTACGTCAGCGTTCAAGACCATATTTATTCTCAAATTCGTTACCACCAACAGTTGTTAGTGCTGGAATCCGCATGTATGACATGATGAGTGAAACAAATGAGCTTCAGGATAAGCTTCATGAGAATACGGATTATTTTATGGAAAAAATGATAGCTGCAGGTTTTGATATAAAGCCTACACAATCAGCTATTTGTGCGGTGATGCTGTATGATGCTAAATTATCACAGGTAATGGCATCGAAGCTTTTGGAAGAAGGAATTTATGTAATCGGATTCTATTTCCCTGTGGTTCCAAAAGATCAGGCAAGAATTAGAGTTCAACTATCTGCAGGCCACGAGCGTGAACATCTAGACAAAGCAATTGCTGCTTTTACGAAGGTGGGTAAAGAATTGAACGTGATTAAATAGTTAACAGTGAGATGTGAATCGTGAATGGAAGGACCCGTTCACGATTCACAATTCACAATTCACAATTATGATATTCGGAATAGGAACTGATATAATCGAAGTCGCTCGCATGGAGAAGCATCTTGAAAAGAATGATGCTTTAATGAAAAAGCTATATACTGAGGCTGAACAGAAATATTGTAACAAAGGTAAAGTCACAAAATACCAGTGCTTCGCTGCTAGATTTGCAGCAAAGGAAGCTTTTTTTAAAGCTCTAGGAACAGGCTATCGCTATGGAATGGCATTTCATGAAATAGAAGTGCTAAATGATGAATTGGGTAAACCAAATATTGTACCCCATGGCAAGGTTAAAGAATTTCTCGAAGAAAAAAAAATTAAAAGCATTCACCTAAGTATTTCACATGTGAAAGAAATGGCAAATGCTTTTGTCGTACTTGAATACTGAAAATTTCTGTTCAATCTATCTAACAAGGTATTCACTATATAACAACTCTCTTTTTAATCCTCCCAAAGAGCCTGCAAATATTGAATTGTGATATACAAGACCAACACCTTTTGCATAATAACTATGTGCATTAATTCCCTCGTTAATTCCCTCCTGAACTTTAAATAGAGTAGTACGATTGTCAATACAATTAAATGTTCCCGCTTGTACAACAACATTATTTGGATGATCAATCATTTGATTAAAAAGATAGAATATGGTGTCGTTCTGGTTTATATCCATAACGTATTTTTCATAAAGGATGCTATCAAATACTTGGGTTGTTAATAGTATTTGGCCAATGGAATTTACTATAAAGTTATTTGAATCACGCAAATATACCGGTATGTTATTTCCAAGAATATTCTTACCCTCCATTTTGTAATAAAGTAACTCGTTAATAAGTGTGTCTTTTGTAATTCTGTTTGTATCAATACTAATTAAATTACAATCTGTCCATGTAGAATCACAGGATGACCTTTCATAAACCCAGTAATTCCCAATGGCAAGAGGGAAATATTCAAGTACAGAATTTTGAGGTTCCGGATCGGGGTTGTCGTTTTCTTTACATGATTGGAATGCTATAATTGTGACAAAAACTACTAAAATTAAACGTTTCATAAGATATTGGTTTTAAGTAAATAATGAAACGTACAGTAGTCCTATAGGCAAGTTTTCATCAAAACGACAAATCTTTTTATTTATTATAAGATTGCAGAAATATTTTGGAATTTTTCCTGACACTTTCCTTAACGGAAATAAAATTAATGCCCGTTTTTTCTATAATCTTCTTGTTTGAATACTTATAAACCTGATTTGCTGTTTCTGCTGTTTCTTTTGTGATTGTTGATTTTTTACCCGTAATTATACCCTTAAGCCATAATAATCGCCATCCTATTCCACTTAGAAACTTTGATGCTTTAAAAGGAGGAGGATTAACTTCAAGCGATTCTGCCATCCAGTGGAAAAAATTCTTATAGCTTATATTTTCAGAATTCAGAATAAATCGTTCACCACTTATGTTACTATCCATTAGTCTTATCATCGATTTTGCAACATCCGTAACATCCACAAAACCATTTGTGCCCATAGAGTAAAATTTCAATCCATTATACATTGTGGAAAACAATTTTGAGCTTCCTGATTTCCAGTCACCAGGACCCAAAATTATTGATGGATTAACAATAACAGCATTTAATCCTTCGGCAACTCCACGCCAAACTTCCATTTCAGCATGATACTTACTAGTTGAATAAACCGACGATTTCTTATTGTTCCAATGAGTTTCTTCAGTTACCAGTCCAGTTGTGTCAGCCCTGCCTAGAGCACCAATTGAGCTTACATGAACAAGTTTTTCTATTTTATTTTCGAGTGCTGCATTAACTACATTTGTTGTGCCTTCAATATTTGTATTTACGAGTGTATTCTTGTCGGATGCCTGGAACGATACCGAGGCAGCACAATGGTATACCTGAGTAATACCTTCCATGGCATCAAGAACACTTTGGTAATCAAGAATATCTCCATCAATCCATTTAATATTCTGACATAACTGATCAGCATTTACCGAATAATGGGAGAATACAATGTTAAGCCTGGAAATATCAGAAGATGAGCGCTTGAGTGCGATTGGCTTTTCGCCTGCTTGAACGAGTTCGTAAAGCAAATGCGATCCAACCAATCCGGTACCACCTGTTACTAGTATCATAATACAAAAGTAATAAGTAATAGTGTACATCGTAGTTAAAACTGAAAATCACTTGGACATTAAATTATAATGAGATTTGAATTATCATATTTTTGTAGAATGATTTCAAATATGATTCAATACTCTGAACCGGTTTTCAGGCCACCTAGTGAAGCCGGTTCCTTCATCCTTCAAACAACTATTGGATGTTCCTGGAACAAGTGTGCTTTTTGCGAAATGTACACTTCAAAGAAATTTCATTTAAGAAAAGAGGAAGATGTTTTTGCTGATATTGAAAAAATGAAACCCTTGGCTTCACAAATCCGAAAGGTATTTCTGGCCGATGGTAATGCAATGGTCCTTTCGTTTTCAAAGCTAATGGCAATTATTGACAAATTGAACGAAGCATTTCCAAAACTCATACGAATTTCAGCATATGCTTTGCCTAAAGATTTAGCCTCTAAAACAGATAATGAGCTTAAGGAGTTGTCAAATGCCGGATTGAAGCTATTGTATACTGGAATAGAAACCGGTGATGACCAACTTCTAAAAAATATCAATAAGGGAGAAACATCTGAATCAACAGCAGTACCGTTAATAAGAGCGAGGAATGCAGGTATGAAATTATCGGTAATGATATTGAATGGATTAGGTGGGAAAGGCTATTCCAAACAGCATGCAATTAATTCTGCTGAGGTTGTAAATAGTATAGCACCAGAATATTTGTCAACTCTAGTTTTAAGTTTTCCATACGGTGTTGATCACTTCAAATCAAGATTTAATGGCAACTATATTGAGATGGGAACACACGATCTTATCTCCGAAATGGGTGAGTTTATAAGTAATCTTGAGTTACAAAATACTGTTTTTAGAAGTGATCATGCATCAAACTATCTTGTATTGAAAGGAATTCTAAATAGGGATAAGGAAAAACTTCTTAAAAGAATAAAGTCGGTGTTAATAAATAATGATGATAGTCAATTGCGCCCCGAATGGATGCGTGGTTTATAGCTATATCTTTGATATTACAATCGGATCATTTTTCTCAATGCCCAGCAATGATGCTGCTTTACCTTTGTTGATTGCTATTTCAAGGATATCGTTACTTGTGAAAATGGCTACAATTTCTCCAGGGCGAACATCACCATAGGAACCTTGAATCTCAGTTATCTTATATTTTCTATTTCTGAATGATATCTCAAATTTTGATCCCGAAACAAATGAATTAAAACTCTCTCTGTTAATATTTGTGATGAGATTATCATATCCATCTATGTAAATGATAATTCCCTTTAAGATATTATCCTGGGTAACAGGTTTGAATAACATCTTAGTCTCCAGAGATTTCTTTTCGTAACCAAGTTCTTCAATCTTACCACCTTTTGAAATATGTGTAGCTGCTTTTGCAAATCTATCACGACTTGAAAATGTATAATTTGATGATTCCAGAGGTATGTCGAGCACGAATATTTTTTCTGGCTCATGATCAAATATTAGTGAGAATATTCCATCGTCAGTGCCAATGAAATACTGTTTCTCATAATAAGCTACAACATGCACATGGCTGAGAGATTCCTCAGTATTTATGCCAATAATGTGGATTGTATCATCCGGAAAACTCTTACTTGCATTTTTTAATACATAAGCAGCTTCAGTGGAGTTAAATTGTTCAATCTCATGAGTTATATCAACGATGTGTGATTCAGGATCATAACGATAAATCATTCCTTTAACCGCCGATACATAGTAGTCACGGTTTCCCCAGTCACTGATTAAAGTTATAATTCCCATTTGATTTACCCTGCCTATTTGTAGTTAATGATTGTTTTACAGCGTTTTGAGGTTTCTATTCCCTAGATGAATTAATTTGAGCCCTCTCGGTTTTCCGAAATCCCAAAATTATAAAAATTGCTACTTGGTGCTGAGTATTTTTTATATATTTTTGAAGACTTGATTAATTTCTGTTTTCATTGATTTAAGCCTATGAGTGAAAGAATTGTAGAGTTAGTTGTTGGTAGTCAGTTGGAGTTCTTCGGACCGGGGGATATTCATTTGAATCAGATTAAGGCATTTTTCCCTAAATTAAAGATTATCGTAAGAGGAAATCTGCTAAAAATTATAGGGACTAAATCTGATATGGATCTGTTTGAGAAACGGTTTGATTTACTGACTGTTCAATTTGAAAGATTTGGTAAGATTAACCCTGAAATTATATCCAGAATTATGAATGAAGAATCGGATGACAATGATCTTATAGGCACGAAAGATTCTGATGTCCTTGTTTATGGAAGGCATGGCAAATTAATCAAGGCATTAACTGTTAACCAGAAAAGAATGGTTGTTAGTTGTGACAAGAATGATCTGACATTCGCAATAGGACCTGCAGGTACCGGAAAAACATACACTGCCGTTGCGATGGCTGTCAGGGCATTGAAAAATAAAGAAATAAAGAAGATTATACTTACACGTCCGGCCATTGAAGCAGGTGAGAGCCTGGGATTTTTACCGGGTGATCTTAAAGATAAACTCGATCCATATCTTCAACCACTTTATGATGCTTTACGCGATATGTTGCCAACTCAGAAATTTTTATCATATCTGGAAGATGATACAATCGAGATAGCTCCTCTGGCATTTATGAGAGGAAGGACACTTAGCAATGCTTATGCAATATTGGATGAAGCTCAAAATGCTTCTGTAAGTCAGCTTAAGATGTTCCTAACGAGGATGGGTAAATCCTCGAAATTTATTGTTACCGGTGATGTAACTCAAATTGACCTTCCAAAACAGAAGCAGTCTGGGTTGATAAATGCTCAGCAACTTCTTGACGGTATCCCCGGAATTGAGTTTATTCAACTTGATGGAAGGGATGTTGTTCGACACCGACTGGTCACTAAAATTATTGAAGCATATAATAAACACGAAAATAGATAAGTCATGAAAGATGCAATTACCAGAACTGATTTTAATTTCCCGAATCAGAAAAATGTTTATCATGGGAAAGTACGTGATGTATACAATATTGGAGAAGAATTGTTGGTGATGGTTGCCAGCGACAGAATCTCTGCATTTGATGTAGTTCTACCGGAAGGCATACCTTATAAAGGGCAGGTTCTTAATCAGATAGCTGCAAAATTCCTGGATGCTACAGCTGATATCGTTCCAAACTGGAAAATGGCTACTCCTGATCCAATGGTTACTATCGGCCATTATTGTAATCCATTTCCTGTAGAGATGATCATAAGAGGTTACCTTACCGGAAGCTCTTGGAGAACATATAAAACCGGAGCTCGTGAAATATGTGGAGTTGCTGTTCCTGATGGACTAAAAGAACATGAGCGTTTCCCAGAACCTATTGTAACTCCTACAACGAAAGAAGACGAGGGGCATGATGAAGATATCTCCAAGGAAGAAATCATTGCTCAGGGACTTGTTTCTGCAGAAGATTATGCGAAACTGGAAAAATATACAAGACAATTATTCCAGAGAGGTACTGAAATTGCTGCTGAAAAAGGCTTGATTCTGGTCGATACCAAGTATGAGTTTGGAAAAGTAGGCGATCAGATTTATCTTATCGATGAAATTCATACTCCTGATTCATCAAGATACTTTTATGCTGATAAATATGAAGAAAGATTTGCAGCCGGCGAACAGCAAAAGCAACTTTCAAAAGAGTTTGTACGTGAGTGGCTTATGGAGAATGGTTTCCAAGGAAAAGAAGGTCAAAAGGTTCCTGAAATGACACCAGCAATTGTAGAAAGTATCTCCAACAGGTATATTGAACTATATGAGCAGGTTACAGGTGATAAGTTTGTAAAAACACCAAGTGAAGATGTGCTCGGCAGAATTGAAGAGAATATTAGAGGCTTTCTTAAAGAAAAAGGAAACTAAATATTTTGCTTATCGTAATAGTTGGTAATCAATCAGGCTCATTGGTACACAGTACTAACAGCCTGATGATTCATACAGTTGATGTTAATAATTTATTTATTAAAAAGTGCATGCTGAATGTTCATACGCCGTTTTTTTTCTAAATTTACAAATTCGGCAGTTAATTGTCTATCTAAATCTGATTATATGTTTAAGTACTTCTTAAAAGCAAACATACTGTTAACCCTAACTATACTATTGGTTGCACAAAGTCAGATGTTTGGTCAGAAGGATTGTGATAAGGAACAGGATGAAACAGATTTGGTTAACTTTTCCTCATTAAGCCCTGTTCAGTCAGAGATTCTTGAGCTAAAAGGGTGGGCAAAACAGGATAACGGAAGCTGGTTATCAGCTGAAAACCGTATCCCTTTTACAGACGAAAAGACTAACAAAAGTACTCGTGGAGAGAGGAAATTGGGTCAGGATAATATAATTGCTCTCGAATTGCGTAAAGTAATGGTGGGCAATAAACAGTACAATGTAATGGTTAAGAAATACTACGATGGAGAGTATGAATTTCCAATACTTAAAGAGAACTGGAGGTATTTTAAGTCACTCGATTTTTATGTATTTCCAAGTTCTAAATTGAATGATATATTACCCGAAGAGATACCATTTAATGAACAATATGCTGTAAACCTGAATGTTTTAGCGAGAGGCACTGTAAGAGAATATGAAAAGAAACATGCCGATGATAAGATTGTAGCTGAAATACAAAGAGTTGAGCGTGCTGAGGTTGTTAATGACTGGAATATCATTTTTGCTGTTTTCCCAATTAAAAATGGAGATAATGAAGTTGTGAGATTTAAACTTATTAAATCTTTTAATGAAAAATATCTTGCAAGTTTTTATGCAGCGCCATCAAACTGGGAAAGGAATTTCTCAATGACTTTTTATGAAACAAACTTTTTCAGATTTAAGTCATTTATTCGTGATGCACAAGAGTACGTTTTGGACGTAACTGAAAATACTGAAGATTTAACCGCCAACAGTGCCTTTGAAAATTATTACAATTGGGGTATACTAAAATATCAGATGGGTGACTGGCCTAGTGCTATTGAATATTTTAATCAGGCATTGGAAGTAAACCCTGAGCCGGAGGACTTTCTAATTTATTCATTCAGAGGTAATTCCAGAAGTAAAATGCAAAGATATAATGATGCTATTGATGATTTCGATAAAGCTCTGGATATGATACCAAAAGATATAATGGATTACTCAAATTGGGTGAAAAATTACTTCAATAGAGGAGTGGCAAAGTTCTATATGGATGATCTAAATGGTGCTTGTAAAGACTGGAATAAATCTCTTGAACTGGGCTTTGGTCAGTCTCATGATTATATACTGGAATACTGTGATTAACAACAAGAGGTAGAATCTGATGCCCGTAAAAAGCCAAATTAAAATACTTCTTATTATCTTATTTATGTTTCCGGCAATCGTCGGTTATTCACAGAAATCTGATAAAATTTCAAAAAACTGGCAGTTGAATTATAATCTTGGGTTTTCCCAATTCTATGGAGATGCAAGTAACAATGGTTATTTTCAAAAATTTTCCGGAGAAATTGCATTTGGAACAGGTATTACTGTTAGAAAGTATCTGAGCCCTGCATTTGGACTGGGGTTTAATTTTCTATACACAGGTCTTAAGAGTCATAAAGAACAAGGAGCAACCGGTATTCCTGTGAATATAACACTTACAGGATCATATTATGATGCAAATGTGAATTTACTTGTTGATTTTAACACTCTGTTTTGGGGAGAATCTGACAGGAAATTCTCTATTTATGGGATTATTGGAATTGGTTATGGTGGTTGGAATACCACACTTTCAGATTCGGCTTCAGGTGGCACAATAAGTAGCGGGACCACCATTGGAAATACAACCTTCAAATCAGGAGCTTTTGTTATGCCTGCAGGAGTTGGACTGAATCTGATGATAAGTGATAAGTGGGCATTGAATTTTGAGATAAATCTCAGAACCGTACTCAATGATGATGTGGATGTTTGGCAGGATGGATTTAAATATGATCAACCTCTTTATACATCCTTTGGCATTTCTTATTTCATAAATAAAGCCAAAAGGAAAAAGGCTGATGAAAAAAGACAAACTAAATCAGCTACTGTAGGTCGACCAATAGGCAAACCTGTAAAAACTTATAATTATCGTGTTCAACCTGATAATAAAGGTACGGTATCTGATATTTCACCTATTGAACCTAAAAACCCAGTTTCTGCTAAAATAGTTGGTGTTGTTTACAGAGTTCAGATTCTTGCAAAAAGGCAAAATTTGCCCTCAATTGCCTTATTAAAAGAGAAGTATAATATCGTTGGAGATATCCATGAAAATGTGCAAAATGGGCTACATAGATACTCAACCGGAGAGTTCAAATCATACCGTGATGCACTACAACACAGCTATTTATTGAAGAAAAATGGCGTTAATGATGCGTTCGTTGTGGCCTATAATAACAATAAAAGAGTGATTATTACTGCAGAAATGAAAAAACAGTAAATTTGATATGTTTTGCAATCAGCTGTATATCAGGCTTGTAATCGTTTTATATTGAGGTTGTTTCTCTAAAAACCACAAATAAAAAATAATTTTACAATTTTCTTGATACTTATTCATTAAAATATAACTTTGCATCATATTAAATTATTAAATATTATACAATGAATAAAGGCACAGTAAAATTCTTTAATGAAACTAAAGGTTTTGGTTTTATTATCGATGAAGAGTCAAACAATGAGTACTTCGTACACGTTACCGGATTAGTAGATAAAGTAAATGAAGGTGATGCAGTTGAATTTGAATTGAAAGAAGGCAAGAAAGGATTAAATGCGCATAACGTAAGAATCGCTTAAGTCATTTAATTTGGAGAAGATATTCAGATGCCTGTCAGTTTTGACAGGCATTTTTTTTTGTTTATTATTTTAATAAAACAATATTATCGTTTGAGGAATTATTGGATGTTCAGCAATGCAAATTAGATATTGGATATTTCATTGATTGGTCTGTGTCAAATATCTATCACTAAATAAGTGCAAAACCCCAATAAGGCTGACTTAATTCTTAAACTCGAAATGCTCCCCAACCTTTACCATTTCCTTATCAATTAATACCACAGGAGTATATACTATTCCTTTACCAAGGTTTTTGAAAGTAGATAACCCAGTGCTGTCAGGTGATGACCAGTCGATGGCCACAAGCTTATCATCATTTTTTACTGCAACATAAACGAAATTGCATGTGTCATTGAATAGCAAACTAGTATCTATTGTTGGCATATATTCACTTGTCACGTCCAAATAATTAAAATCTCCAAGATAGGAGGGAGTATGGATCTCAATATCTTTAATGGAGAATAAACATTCGGGTACATTGTGAAATGTACGACGGTAAACTTTTGCAACATTCCCATCTCCGTATAGGTTCTCCTGTTTGTCAGTGTTTACCAGATACATCTTTTCTTTTCCAGGAAGGATTACTGTAGTTGAATAATATCCAAGCGTAGAGTCGGCGAAATAGGGTGTGAAATCCAGCGCTGCAGCAATTCCCAAACTCCTTAATGCCTTAACCTTGTATATATTAATTTCCTGAAGGTTTCCAATACCCGATTCTTCCAACTCTTGTATGCTCCTGCAATTTGGATCGAACTCAAGGCGGTTATCGTATTTTAACTTCTTATTTATCTCAGAATTGAGATGTTTTGCAATTTCAGGTATACTCGGATTATTTTCAGCAATGTGTCCATATTTATTTTGGAAATGAGTAATGTAATATTCAACTTCTTCATTTGCCACACGGTAAGGTAAGATGTACTGGCAAAAATCGTTAAAATCATATTGATTGCTTTGGGTAGTTTCCCATACAAAAAATGAAGTGTCGATATGGTTAATAAGGAAGTCAGGATCAATATTTTTAAAATCGAGCCAGATTGAATCAGTTTTGTAGTGTAGTTTACCTGCTGATAATTCTATGGAATCCAGATAGTTTTGGATATCTCCAAAGTTGCTGAAGTCATTAATGTCAATGATAATTTCATTGTCAGATGTGTCAGCCAGTGATTGAATAACTGAATAGTTGCTTTCAAGATTCTTTAAGATAAAATACGCAGATTTTAACTTTAAGGAGTCTTCCGGTAACCTGTAAGTTAACAGAATGCGCAAATATCCCGGTTTATGAATATCGGAGTTATTTAGTATTTCAATTATTTCGGGAGGGAATCCGGGCTTTTTGCTTTTCAGGCAACTTGAGTTGATTACAAATAGAATTGCAACCATTATGATGAAAATATTTTGCCGAGAGCCCAATTCAATATCCGTTACAGGTGATTTATATTTTACTCCTGTAATAAGAATATGTTACAAAAATGTGTGTCTTAAATTTCTTTGATGGATTTTTCAGGAAGCCAGCCAATACTTCCGTTTTTTATCCTGATCTCAACCCAATTATCAATTTTATCAATAATTCTGACTTTTGTTCCTTCATGAATTACGAATAAATCAACAGCATTCTGGGTTGGAGAACTTTTTACGGTAATTGAAAGATCGAAAACAATAGCTTCCTTGTGCTCAATATTGTAATAGTATTTTTGATAGGCAAGAGTTGATGTGAAAATTGTACCAATCATAAATAACAGAGCAATGAAAAATGTGAGTTTGCGGTAGCTCCTTCTATTTGTAAGAATAAATAATCCTATTGTGACTACCAAAAGCGCAAATGATATCAGTGAAAAAACTGCCCAGGCATCTGCACCAAGCATATTATAGAAAAAGTTCCACCATTTCTTGTAAAATAATTCAGGTACCTTTTCAATTTTATCGACGATCATGCTATTGGTAATATTCAGATTGTAATCAATGCTTTCATCGTTGGGTAGAAGCTTTTTTGCCTTTTCATAGTATAATATGGCAGATGCTATGTCATTGCTTTTATAGTAAGCATTTCCCATATTGTAATATAATTCGCCCGACTCCAAGCCATTGTCTATCACCTTGTGGTAAGTTACCAGAGCTGAATCGTAAAGTCCCTGATTATATGCATTGTTTGCTGCCTGAATCAGTTGATTGGAGTTGTTTGCATAAACAGTCACGACCAGTATTTGGAATACAAACAAAATTGAATATTTCATCGTTTTCATCATGTCGTGTTATCTTAACTCTTTTTCAGCCTGTGTAATTGCAATTACAGACTCGTTATAAATACTTTCCATCTTATTGCTTGAATCGCCTGGAGCGAATCTTGCAAACTCAATATTGTTCAATGTATTGATAAAGCTTTCACTTACACTGCTGTCAACATCTTTGTTCTTAAGAGTTTCAGCAACCGAATCAATTGAAAGCTCCGATTGTTTTAAATCAAATTTATCAGCAATATAACCCCAAAGAGCTTGTGCTATTTCATCATAATAATCCTTGTCGTTTCCTTCATTCTTAAACTTTTCTGCTTTGCGCAGACGAGTTTTAGCTACCTTATTTGCTTTTCTGTTTTTCAAAAGACCAACATTCGATTTTCTCTTTTCCATTTTTTTCACAATAATTATTATTATGATCATTATTATGATTGGTAAAGCAAGAAGAATGAAGAAATTGATCGATAAAAAGAAGAACTTTCCTTTTTCATGAAGGTCAAATGGCAGTAGTTTTATATGCTGAATATCCTGACCAATAAATCTGATATCTTCCTGTGCGGAGGAACTGTAAGTAATTCCACCTGATGTAACAGCCCCTTTTTCAACATCAATTTGAAAGGCTTTTGTTGAAATGCTATGGTATTTATTGTCTGCTGGATTAAAATAATTTAGTGTAACAGGTTTGATAACATGACTTCCCGCAACTCTTGGAATCGCAATATATTCGAATTTTTTATTACCTGAAATTCCTAATGAATTAGCCTTTATATTACTAATAACCTTAGGCTCAAATGTTTCAAAATCAACGGGAAACTTTATGTCGGGCATTTCTAATAATTCTAGTCCACCTTTTCCTGAAATTGTGTAAGTAATAGTAACCGCGTCATTTGCAGTAAGTTTTGTCCTGTCAATCTTACCACTTATTCTAAAATCACCAACAGCGCCATTAAAACCATTAGGTTTACCTTCAATTGGTAAATCTTTCACATTTAATGTGATTGGTTGTGATTTAATTATAGTGTTGACATTCTTCAAACCACGATTAAAAAATGGATCATTAAAGAAGTTTTCGAATGGATCGTTATTGCGTTTTCTTGTATCCTGAACTCTTAACTGAACTGTACATTCCATCTCGGTTGGTTCAATTTCCAATTTTCCAGTTTTCTGTGGAAACAGTGCAAATTGATTTATTACTGCAACTATATATTCCTGTCCGTCAATAACTTCTGTTGTTTGCTTGTATTGTTGCTGGTTTTCCATCAAACTCTTCGACCAGAAACCTTCAAATGATGATTGTTTCTTAATCATGAGATTTGAAACTCCCACCTTCGTATAAATTCTATATGTTAGAATAACCTGCTCTCCGATAAATGGATTTAACTTAGTAACAGTAGCCTTTATATAAATATCATCATCCTGAAGTATGCCTGTATTAGATTGCCGTGTATCAGCATTGGTATTTTGCTTAGCACTTCCGGCCACAACTTTTATGTTAATCTTGTTTGATAAAACGCGTTTTCTGTCGACAGTTACTTTAGCGGGTCCGATTACAATATCTCCTTCCTTTGTTGCCTGAACTACGTAGGTATAGGTTAGGGAATATGAACGAGTCATTTTACCATTAACATATTGAATATTTGAATTTGATGATGTGCTTGGACCTGAAAGTACCTGAAGGCTGCCAAAATTCGGTGATGAAAAATTGTTAGCATCCTGGTTTACTTCGTAGATGACTCTGAACCGTTCACCAACCCGTACCTCTGATTTAGCTGATCCCACAAAACGTACCTGATCATCGGCAATACCTTGATAGCCGAAAATTAATAGTAACGATATTATGAAGATTCTATTTAACATAACCTGACTATATTTCTTTATTTACTGAACTGCTTTACTTTAACAAAAAATATTCCAACTTAGTATCTAAAGATAAATTTAATTCATTTTTTCAAAATTAATAAACTACCAGTCGATATCATTTTTCTTACCTGCTGCAGTTTTTGCTTTCGCTTTTTGTAGCTTCTGTAAAGTTTTCTTTTCATCATTTTTCAGAGCTTCAAGCATTCGCTGAGCATCCTGTTTGGATATTTTCTGAGGTTGCTGCTGCTGTTGCTTATCCTTTTTCTGGTCACCCTGATCTTGATCTTTTTTATCCTGATTTTTTTGCTGATCCTCTTTATCCTGTTGATCTTGCTTATCTTTCTGATCCTGTTTGTCCTTATTCTCCTTGTCTTTATCCTGCTGATCTTTATCCTGCTGATCTTTGTTTTGTTGATCCTGTTTATCTTTATCCTGGTCCTTTTTATCCTGATCCTGGTCTTGATCTTTATTCTGTTGTTGCTGCTGCTGTTCATTCAGCTTCTTTCTGGCATATTCCAGATTGTATTTAGCATCATTGTTTGTTGGATCAAGTCTCAAGGAACTCTTAAATGCTTCAATACTCTCCTGATATTTTTGTCCTTGCATTAAGGTGTTCCCGAGATTATAGAATGCAGCAGATTTCTCCTCAATGCTTGCGTTTGTTTCAACCACTTCAGAGAATAGTTTCAATGATTCCTCATAATTTTCCTGCTCATACATGGCATCACCCAGATTGAAAGTGCCTTTCGCATAACCTGGTTTTTCCATTAATGCCTTTCTATATTCTTTTTCTGCCTCTTGATATTTGCCATCGCTGTATTCAGCATTACCCTTACGTACACGCTTTTTCTCACTCTGAGAATAACCTGTTGCAGAGGCAGTAATAAATATCAATATTATTAATAATATGCGCATCATAAATATCTTACTTTCCAAAGAAATCAAACTTTCTTGCCCATCTTGTTTTTCTATCAGCTATCAGAAGTTCAAGAATTAGTAATATTATAGCGATCCCCAAAAAAATTTGAAATCTATCTTCATAATCAGTAAACTGACGAGTTTCTATTTCTTTTTTATCGATTGCATTTATATCATCGAAAATCCTTTTTAATCCTGTACTTGCGTTATTAGCCCTGGCATATGCACCGCCACCTGCTGCTGCAATCTGTCGTAGCATATCTTCATTTAACTTTGTAATGACCGTGCTGTTATTTCTATCTTTTTTGTACCCTGTTTGAGAACCATAGTTGTTATAAATTGGAATTGGAGCACCCTCAGGTAATCCCATCCCGATTGTAAATACATTAATACCTAGTTCATTGGCTTCAGTTGCTGCTTCAATAGCATCATCCTCATGGTTTTCTCCATCTGTAATAACAATAATGGCTTTGTTATGGTCCGTTTCTCCAAAACTGATGGTTGCCATCTCAATTGCTTCTCCTATAGCTGTTCCTTGTGTTGGTACAATCTTGGTGTCAACGGCCGATAAAAATAGCTTTGCAGCAGAATAGTCGGTCGTAAGGGGCAATTGTTTGTAGGCATTACCAGCGAAAATTATTATTCCCACACGATCACCCTGAAGTTTGTCAACTAATGTCGATATTGCTAATTTGGATCTCTCCAGTCTGTTAGGTTTAATGTCCTCGGCAAGCATTGAGTTACTTACATCAAGAACAAGATACAGATCAATACCTTCACGTTTAACGTTTTCTAATTTTGAACCAACTTGTGGATCAATCAATCCGATGATTAAAAATAATGCTGCTAAAATCACAACAAGAAACTTCAAGGTTGATTTTGATAAAGATGCTTCCGGCATCAAAGTAGCAATTATCTTGCTGTCGCCGAATCGTTTTTTAGCCTTCTTTAACCATAACTTATAAAGCCAGAAAAGAACTGTAAAGACTAACAGACTTATCAGCAGTATTATGTATTCGTTATGTGCGAATTTTATCATTTCAAAAGTTAAGTTGATAATTAAGGAAATCTTCTGAAGACAAGATATCTCAATGAAATTTCAAGGAAGAATAATGCAAATGCAAGTAATGCAAATGGTACAAAAGCTTCATGTTTTTTCCTGAATTCCTGAACATCAATTTTAGATTTCTCAAGTACATCAATTTCTTTATAAATATCTTTAAGTTTATCGTTGTTGTCAGCTCTAAAGTATCTCCCACCGGTCTTTGTAGCTATCTCTTGCAATAATTCTTCATCAATTTGAACTTGCATTTGTTGCATTTGCATACCAAATGGAGTTTGAACAGGGTAGGGAGCTGTTCCCATCGAACCAATACCAATGGTATAAACCCTGATTCCAAACATATGAGCCATCTCAGCAGCTGAAACAGGATCCACAGAACCGGCATTATTAACACCATCAGTGATAAGGATTATCACTTTTGAGATTGCATCTGAGTTTTTAAGCCGGCTTACTGAAGTTGCAAGTCCGTCACCAATTGCAGTTCCATCTTCGATCATTCCACTTTTAACTTCCTCGAATATTGTGGATATCATTTGATGATCGGTAGTTAGAGGAACCTGTGTAAAAGCTTCACCACTAAATATCACAAGACTTACTCTGTCATTTGGTCTTTTGGCAATAAAATCCTTTGCAACTTCTTTGGCAGCTTCGAGGCGGTCAGGTTTAAAATCTCTTGCGAGCATACTACCTGAAACGTCTATTGCCATAACAATATCAATGCCTTCAATATGAACATTTTGCTTTGTAGAAATCGATTGAGGTCGTGCAAGTGCAATAATCAATAAGCTCACAGCCATCATCCTTAAAGCAAAAAGTGAATGTATTAATCTAGACTTAATAGTTGCTGATACATTGCCGAATGAACTAAGATCAGAGAACCTTAACTCAGCAGTATTACGCTTGTTTCGAAACCAATACCACACAATGAGCAATGGTATTACCAAAAGCAAGTATAAATATTCCGGATTTGCCCAATTATCTATATCAATCATCTATTGAGTTCCTTTTTCTTTCAATTCATCGTTATTATTAATATCACCAGAAACAATGGTTTCCTTTATCAACTTTGTTTCATTTACGAAATCAACACAATGACTAAGTCCCAAGTCATTTTCCAACGGAGTTGGTGCTGCTTTTGCGAATTTCACCATGTCTGATAAATTCAATACGCTATCAAGTTTTTCAAGTATTTCCTTATTAATATCATGATGTTTAAGTTCCGACATAATTTCATAGGAGGTCATTTCAGGAGCATCGAAATTATATCTGTTAACCATGTATTCTCTAACGATATCAATAAGTTCAGTATAATATTTTTTAGTTTTTCCTGATTGCCATACTTTGGCAAGTCTTAATTCTTCCAACTGTTTAATTGCAATGACATGTGCAGGCAACTTGGGCTTTGATTTCCGTTTAAACACAGGTTGTTTTTTTCTCCTTCTAATGATAAAGTATATTATCAATGCGATAAGCAAAGCTATCCCAATAGCCAGAAATATCCAAGGGAGCACCTCTGCAAGAGTGTATGGTTCTTTAATTGGTCCAGCGATAGGTTTGAAATCCTGTGCTGTATCAACTTCTGGAACATAAACCTGAAGATATAATACTCCTGTTGAAGTTGTGTAAATAGTTGTGTCATTTTCGAATGCGAATTTGAATTCCATTGGAGGAATCTCGAAATACCCTGAGTCAAATGATGTAATCAGCAAATTCTGTGAAAGCGAAATATCATTTTCGACTTTATTAGTGTCAATTTTAGACCTGTTGAGAATTTCGATGTTTCCAGTAAGTGTATCAACCAATAGTGGCCACTGAACTAATGAGTTTGCAGGAACAGTTATTCCAAGCTTATAATTAACCTGATCACCAATCATTATTGCGTTTGAGTCCAGTGACGACCATGCACCGGTTTGCTGAGCCTTGGTTTCACCCCAAAGTAGCAACAACAATATCAATATGCCTAATATTTTTTTGTTAGCCATTATTTTCTTGCTTCTCTTCTTTTGAATAAATTCATCAGTGGTTTCACATAATCTTTTCCGGTATAAACCTTCGCTGAATCGACACCATATCTACCGAAAACTGTATCGAGATATTCAGATTTTGATCTTATTTGTCTTGCATAATTATCACGGACTTTGGCGCTTGAAGTATCGATCCACTTGGTCTTACCTGTTTCTGCATCAAGCATTCTTACAAGGCCAATATTTGGGATCTCAAATTCACGTTCGTCGGTTACCCGGATGGCAATAAGGTCATGCTTGAAGTTGGCAATCTGTATTGCTTTTTCGAAACCTTCATCCATAAAATCACTAATTAAAAATGCAGTTGATTTTTTCTTGATGGCATTCGATAGATATCTTAGTGCTTCGGCGATATTTGTTCCGGTATTTTCAGCCTTGAAATCAATTAACTCCCTAATAATCCTTAATATATGAGACGATCCTTTTTTTGGAGGTATAAATTTTTCAATTTTATCACTAAAAAATATAACTCCTACCTTGTCATTGTTTTGTATTGCTGAAAATGAAAGAACAGCCGAAATTTCAGTAACAATATCTTCCTTCAATTGTTTATTTGTACCGAAATCATTTGATCCTGAAACATCGATTAACAACATTACTGTAAGCTCACGTTCTTCTTCGAAAACCTTAATAAATGGGGTGTTAAATCTGGCAGTAACATTCCAGTCGATATTCCTAATGTCATCACCAAACTGATACTCACGAACTTCGCTAAATGCCATACCTCTTCCTTTGAATACACTATGGTATTCTCCCGAAAATATCTGATTAGACAATCCTCTTGTCTTTATCTCAATTTTTCTTACCTTTTTAAAGATGTCCTGCGCGTCCACTTTTGAGTTCTGAGTTTTATGTTGCCTACATTGGTTTCCCGTTTTCTATCTTCCTTATTTTAAGGTACCTCAACTGAATTTAGAATTTCATTGATAATATCTTCGCTTGTGATATTTTCTGCTTCAGCTTCGTAAGTCAAGCCGATTCTGTGACGAAGAACATCGTGAGCTATAGCACGGATATCCTCAGGAATAACATATCCTCTTTTTCTTAGGAATGCCAGTGCCTTAGCAGCGAGAGCCAGATTAATACTTGCCCTTGGTGATGCACCATATTGAATCATTTGACTGAAATTGCTTAGCCTGTAATCGTTAGGATAACGTGTTGCGAAAACAATGTCAGTTATATAGTTTTCTATTTTCTCGTCCAGATAAACTTCTCTTACAATTTCTCTTGCCTTAAGAATATCAGTAGCCTTCAGGATTTTGTCAACTGAAGATTGAGTGTTTGTAATATTCTGACGTAGAATAAGCTTCTCTTCTTCTTTCTTTGGATAATTAATCACAACCTTGAGCATGAAACGGTCAACTTGAGCTTCAGGTAGTGGATAGGTTCCCTCTTGTTCGATAGGGTTTTGAGTTGCCATCACGAGGAATGGCTCCTTAAGTTTATAAGTTTTGTCACCAATTGTTACCTGACGTTCCTGCATTGCTTCAAGTAGAGCACTCTGAACTTTTGCCGGTGAACGGTTAATCTCATCAGCAAGTATGAAGTTTGCAAAAATAGGCCCTTTCTTTACTGTGAACTCTTCGTTTTTCTGACTATAAATTAGAGTTCCTAATAGGTCGGCAGGTAGCAAATCAGGAGTAAACTGAATTCGGCTGAATTTAGCAGCAATAATATTTGCAAGCGAATTAATCGCCAGCGTTTTTGCTAGTCCTGGTACACCTTCGAGTAAGATATGTCCGTTGGCAAGTAAACCAATAAGAAGTCTCTCAGTCATGTGCTTCTGACCAATAATGACTTTGTCCATTTCAAGGTGAATCAAGTCAGCAAACTGACTTTCACGTTGAATTTTTTCGTTTAATTCCCTAATATTTGTTTCCAGCATTTTGAATGAAATTATGTTCACGACAAAAGTATGAAATACACTTTTTGGCTCGTGTTAATAATTGTTAAAGTAAGGTGAATATTGGCAATTTGGAGATATGTTGTGATTGTTTAAAACTATGTATAAGGTGTTAAATATTAACCAAATGCTGCCATTAATAATTCAATATCTCTGGAGGGAAGTCCAAAGAAATCTCCTATGTGATTGTTTGTAAGTGCTCCATTGTATATATAAACTCCTTTTCTTAAACCCATATCGTGTTTTAACATCTGCTGGATTCCGCCATATTCTGAAATTTTCATCAGCATTGGTGCGATGATATTGCTTAAAGAGTATGAGGCAGTGTTTGGAACACATGATGCTATATTAGGAACACAATAATGTGTAATTCCATATTCTTTATAGATCGGGTTATCATGAGAAGTAACTCTTGATGTTTCGAAACACCCACCCTGATCAATACTGACATCCATAATTATGGATCCTGGTTCCATGTTCTGAATCATTTCTTTTGTTATAAGACAAGGTGAGATTCCAAGAGTTGTGAATTTTGCGGTGATTACAACATCAGCATGTTTAAGAGCTTCGGATATTGAAACAGGATCGAGTGTTGATGTTGGAATACTAATCCTAAGTTTACTCTGAATTCTCCGAAGCTTTGGGATTGAACTGTCAAAGATCATAACAGATGCACCCATGCTAAGAGCTGTTCTGGCAGCATACTGAGCAACAGTTCCAGAGCCAATTATTACCACTTGGGCCGGACTTATTCCTGGGAAGCCACCGAGTGATTTACCTTTACCGTTTTCGGAACTTCTCAAATATTCTGATGCCAACAATACGGAAGTATTTCCAACAATTTCACTAATGGATTTCATTACCGGTAGTGATCCAAAATTATCTTGGATAAATTCGTAGGCAATTGCTATGGATTTTTGAGCCATCAACTTAGTGAAAAATTGCTTTTGTGAATTTGGTAGAAACAGTGATGATAAGAGTACTTTGTTTTTCCCCATTAAGTCGAGTTCCGATTCCAAGGGGGGAGAAACCTTTACAACTACATCACATTTATAAGTCTCATCTTTGGAGTTGACTATGTGTGCACCTGCTTCAGCGTATTTTTCATTTGAAAAATTTGCTCCAACACCGGCACCATCTTGAATGAGTATTGTATGATTATTATCAACCAGCTGTTTAACCGCGGTAGGAACTAATGGAATCCTATTTTCAGTTTTTGATGGTTCTCTGGGAATCCCAATGGAGAATCTACTTTGTTGAGGTATAGATTCCAACATTTCTTCCTGAGGCATTAACTGCTCAACTTCCGATTGTTTAAGAAAGCCTTTACTCTTTTCGTTCATGCGTACAGCCGCTAATTAGCAATTATAACTACGATTGAATAGAATAGCTTATGGCTCTTGAGCCGTCTGTTTTTTCTTCAATCAGTATGTATACGTATGATTCGGGTAAAAGTTCCGTTACTAATTCGGGCCACTCTATAAAACAATAAAAATCACTGTAAAAATATTCTTCATAACCTATGTCATAAACTTCATCCAGTTTCTTAATTCTGTAAAAATCGAAGTGATATACAGGATTATCTTCTTCTGAAGAATATTCGTTTACCAGCGCAAAAGTAGGGCTACTGACAATTTCTTCAACTCCAAGCACATCGCAAAACTCTTTGACAAGAGTGGTTTTGCCAGCGCCCATTGTTCCGTAAAGAGCAAAAATTCGATGTTCGCCCACATCCGAAAGAATAGTACTGGCAGCTTTATTTAATTCGCTTAGGTTTTTTACAATAATTGTTTTCATCACAATAGTCGATCTTATTTCGAGGAAAGTGTAATTATCGGGATTAAAATTTCCTCCATGGATAATCCGCCATGTTGGAATGTGTTTTTGTAATAATTTGCATAATAGTTGAAGTTATTAGGGTATGCAAAAAAGTCTGCTCCCCTTGCAAACACCCATCTTGTACTTATGTTCATTTTAGGGAGATAGTAAGATTCAGGATCCGTAATTTCGAATACATCTCTTTCTTTATAATTCAAGCTTTTCCCAAATTTGTAACGTAGGTTTGTGTTTACATTTTTATCTCCAACTATTTTTACAGGATCTGTCACTTTAACTGATCCGTGATCAGTAGTAATTAATACTGATACGTCTTTGGAAGCAAGATACTTAATAATATCGAACAATGATGAGTGCTCAAACCACGATAACATTAGTGATCTGTATGAGGATTCATTATCAGCAAGTTCGCGAATGATTTCCATTTCGGTACGAGCATGCGACAACATATCAATAAAATTATAAACTATAACATTGAAATCTGTTGTCATTAGGTTGCTGATGTTTTCAAATAATTTGCGACCAGTATTAAGATTAAGAATCTTGTTATAAGAGATAGTTGATTTTTTGCCGTATCTCTTAAACAGTTCCTGCAATAATTCTTTTTCATGCTGATTTTTCGTGCCTTCCTCATGTTCGTCAGTCCAATAGTTTTTGTATCGTGTTCTGATTTCGTTTGGCATTAATCCGGCAAATAGAGCATTTCTTGCATATTGAGTGGTGGTAGGCAGTATGCTGTAGTACATATCATCGTCTTCGACTCTGAAATATTGCTCAATTATTGGTCTGATAATTTTCCATTGGTCATATCTTAGGTTGTCGATAAGGAGTAAGAAAACTTTTTTACCCTTGTCGAGCAATGGGAATGCGTAATCTTTTATTAATGTGTGAGAAAGTGCAGGTTTGTCATCCGAATTTCCTTCGAGCCAGTCTTTATAGTTGTTCTCATAATATTTTGCAAACGAGTTGTTGGCTTCTTGCTTTTGGATTTTAAGAATTTCGGTTATCCCTTTATCATCCGACTTTTCCAGATCGAACTCATATCGGATAAGATCTCTGTAAACATTCTTCCATTCTTCAGAATCAAGTCTGTCAGTTATCTTCATACCAAGCTCCCTAAATTGTTGCTGGTATGTCATGGTTGCCTTTTCACCTGCAAGCTTTCTATTTTCAAGATTCCTTTTCAGTGAAAGTAATATCTGACTTGGTTTAACCGGTTTTATCAAGTAATCAGCTATATTGGAACCTATTGCATCTTCCATTATCGATTCTTCCTCACTCTTTGTTATCATAACAACAGGAAGTCCGGCTGATTGTTTCTTGATTTGTTCAAGTGCTTCAATACCACTCATTCCTGGCATCTGTTCATCAAGAAATACAATATCGTAATGATTTTCCATTACTAACTCAACAGCTTCATCTCCACTTACGACAGCATCAACTTCATAGCCCTTTTCCTCAAGGTACATGATATGTGGTTTCAACATCTCGATTTCATCATCAGCCCATAATATTCTTATTTTGCTCATATACCGGTATTTTATTTAATTCAGTTAAATTTGTGTAATTATATAAATTGAACAGGTGAGGGAATTTTCTCAAGTCAGGTCCAATTATACAATGACAAAATAATGTAATTATTGTGCCAGAGATTACCGTCTACAACAAAATTAACAAATTTTATGAGGGGTAAAAGTGTGAATAAGCGTAAAATCTTTAATGATCCTGTGTATGGATTTATTACTGTTCCGGATGAAATAATTTTTGACTTGATTGAGCATCAGTATTTTCAACGATTGAGGAGGATAAAGCAACTTGGATTAACACACCTTGTTTATCCGGGAGCTTTGCATACAAGACTTCAACATTCACTTGGTGCAATGCATTTAATGATGAAAGCACTAAATGAGTTACGTTTTAAGGGACTTGAAATTAATGATGAAGAATTTCTGGGAGCAAGCATAGCAATTTTATTGCATGATATTGGCCATGGACCATATTCACATGCACTCGAACATTCGATTGTTGATAATGTGAGTCATGAGCGGATCTCTCGGATTTTTATGGATAAACTCAATGGCATTTTCGATGGAAAACTATCAATCGCTATTGATATTTTTAACAATACTTATCATAGAAAATTTCTGCACTCCTTAGTTGCTGGTCAGTTTGATGTGGATCGGCTTGATTACCTAAAAAGGGATAGTTTTTTTACCGGTGTTTCGGAAGGGACAGTAAATTACGAGAGATTGTTGAGCATGTTGTATGTTTATGATGATAATGTTGTGATTGAAGAAAAGGGAATTTATTCTGTGGAGAAATTTATCACAGCCAGGCGTTTGATGTATTGGCAGGTGTATCTTCACAAAACAGTTCTTGTTGCTGAATATACTATTATGAAAGTCCTGAAGCGTGCAAAAGAACTCAAGATGCAAGGTGTTGAATTATTTGCAACTCCGGCATTGGAGTACTTCCTCAGTAGAAACATTTCTGTTGATGAATTTGAAAACGATCCCGAAGTTCTCAAGAATTTCTCAGAACTTGATGATTATGATATATCAGCTTCCATGAAGGTTTGGATAAATCATAATGATTTTATCTTGTCTTTTCTTTGTAATAGCTTGATAAACAGAAGACTTCTTAAGATAGAAATGCAAAACAAACCTTTTGAAGGTAATGTAGTTAACGGTGTTAAAGATATTATAAAAACAAAATTTAACTTATCGGATAAAGATGTGGATTATCTTGTGATTGTTGATATGACATCGAATTATACTTATAAACCAGGTACAAATAAAATTGGTATTTTGGGTAAAGATAAGTCTGTTGTTGATATTGCAGTGGCATCTGACCAACTAAATATTTCTTTGTTGAACAAACCTACCACGAAATATTTCCTCGCCTATCCTAAAAACATAATTTAATAGAAGATACTAAGTTATTCTATAGGAGAATCTGCTTCAGAAAGTCAGATTTTTTTAAATTGAATGACTATTAATTTAATTAACACAAACATGTTAGCTTCCATTTGTAACAATAGAAAATGAGAGGTGTGTTTTGTATTAACTTTGTTAGGTTAAATTAGTTATGATGGCAAAGAAAAGCATTGCACAGATAAGCATATTACTGATACTGTTAATTGTGGTATCTGTCTGGTTTATAATTTCCAAAACCGGAAAAACAGATGGTGATGTTTATGATATGTTGCCTGCTGATGCTGCATTAATCATAGAAGTTGATAATCCGGGAGAATTACTTGCAAAAGACAAGAATTCCATATATCAAAAATTAAAGCAGGTAGACGTCGTTGATGGTTTGTTTGGAGATATTCAGTTTCTGGATTCTTTGTTGTTGGATTATACAGATTACAAGGAACTATTATGGAATAGCTCAGTTACCATTGCAATTTATAGCGATACTAATAATGTTACCCAGTTTTTAATACTAAGTGAAATTGGCACGAACCCAAATACAGAATCAATAAAACAGATTCTGGAAAAGAAACTTGGCCGAAATTACGGGTTGCTTGATACACAGGGTTTCAAGAATGGTTTCAAGATTGTTGATGCTGGTACAAATGTTACCCAGTATCTTGCTTTTCAAGATGGTGTGTTAATTTACACTACCTCCTCACGGGTGTTCCTTAATTCGTATGATACATATAATGAAACTCTTCCTCGACTGTCGGATGATAAACAGTTTAATGTCTTAGCTGCTTCCAGTAGCTCAAAAGCACAGGCAAGAGCCTATATTCAGTATTCCAAAATAGTTGATTTGATTTCACATAATATTACTACTGATATGCGAAGCAACTGGAATTGGCTCGAAAGTTTTGCTTCCTGGACAGAAGTTGATATAATGTTGAAAAATAAAGAATTACTACTCTCCGGCTTCACTATTTCAGATTCATTGGATTATTTCTCAAGATCATTCAAAGAACAGAACCCCGTTCAGTTAAAGGCAATAAATGTGCTACCTTATAATACGAACACATTGATATGGACAGGAGTTTCTGATTTCAGATTATACTTTGATGATACTTACAATGATTCGCGAATTGCATATTTATCTACAAGATTAAATTATGATATTAATAATTTCATCGATGTTATTGGGGATGAAATCGCTTTTGCATCAAATGCGCTCACATCTAGTGCTTTTGATGGTAGCTCCTGGTTTGTGGCTAAAATAAATAACCATGAGCGAGGTATTTCTGTATTGAAAAGGATAGCAGGAAATAAAGGAAAATCGAGAGTCAGCACATATAACGGATACTCTATCGGCAGAATTGACCAACCGGATTTCCTTTCTAAAATTTTTGGAAACGCCGTTGGTGGTGCTATCACTAAAAACTACTTTACTTTTATAGGGGGCTATGCTGTTTTTGCAAATTCAGTGAGCTCACTCGAGAATCTTATAAGCTATTTTGAGACGGGAAAAACTCTCGACCTAAACGATAACTTTAAGAGTTTCTCGGATAATATAGCATCAAATTCGAATATGCTAGTATATATAAATCCTGGTGATATTATAAATCGACTTCGACAATATTTTAATCCAGTTACCTCTAGAGAACTTGAATTTAACGATAAGGTAATTTCATCATTTCAAGGTCTTTCATTTCAATTATCAAAAGGAGAAGAGCTGGCTTTTACCAGTATTTATACCAATAATGCTGAGGATTATCATGAAGAAAATTTGTCACTCTGGAAAGTGAAGCTGGAGGATGAGATTACTTGTGGACCATTTCTGGTTTCTGATCATCAGACAAAATCAAAGAATGTTATTGTTTTTGATAATCTTAATAATATGTATTTGATTGATTCAGATGGTAAGGAGTTGTGGAACAGGAAAATAGATGGTAAGCCTATTGCGCAGATTTTTGAAGTTGATTATTACAAAAACAGAAAGTATCAGTATTTGTTCAATACAGCTGATTACATTTATCTTATTGATAAGAAAGGGCGTGATGTAACCGGTTATCCAAAGAAATTGCACTCGAAGGCAACCAATGGAATTGTTGTGTTCGACTATCTTAATAATAAGGATTACCGATTATTACTTGCTCAATCTGATAAGAAAGTTTATAATTACAATATTAAGGGGAAGGAAATTTCCGGATGGAATGAACCGAAAATGCAAAATATTGTAATCGACCCCGTTAAGCGATTACTTGTAAACAAAAAGGATTATATAATTGTAACTGATATAGAAAATGAGATTAAGATCGTAAATCGTAAAGGTAATCGGAGAATCAAGGTGTCACAGAAACTAAAAAAGGCTCGTAATTCTGATTATTATGTAAATAGAACCAATAGTAAGGGCATCATTATAACAACCGATGAATCAGGTAAACTGGTTTATATTTCATCATCTGGGAAACTAAAGTACACTGATTTTGGTAAGTTTAGCCCAGATCATTTTTTCCTTTATGAAGATTTTAATGGTGATAGGTCGAAGGATTTTATTTATATAGATGGAAATAAACTAAGTGTGTTCGATCGTTTTAAAAAGGTGCTTTTTAGCTATGATTTTGGTTCGGTAATTACCATTCCTCCAACATTTTTTAGTCTGGGAGGCAAGCAACATGTTCTAGGAGTTGTTGCAAATCAGGAACGTACAATCTATTTATTCGATAAAAAAGGGAATATAATAATCAGTAAAGGTCTTGTGGGTGAAACACAGTTCACCGTTGGTGATATACAAAATAGTAATAAGATTAACCTTGTATCGGCTGCCGGAAATACCCTTTATAATTACAGACTGAAGTAGTCTATTTTGTTGCGTAGAGATACATTGCAGTATTGTCATCTTCTTTTATAAAGATAACTTCAACTGGATCATCATTCCCCTGACGTTTGAGTAATATTTTAAGGTTGTCATCTTCAGAAGATACCTCGATCATTGGTTTAAAATTATCTTTATCAACAAGACTTTTAAAGTTATTTTGAAACTCAACAAGTTTGGAGTCTTTATAATCATTTCCCCTGAATTTCAATATATAAATATCATTGACATTATTGAATAAATCTTCCATGTCGTTGTCAAGTCCAAGGTTGATATCATCACCATCTAATGCAATCTGAACAGAAAAATACTTTTCATTTTTATACTTTTCGAAAAGTTCTCTTATTTCATCGTTTTGAGAAAAGGTTGTAGCCGGAAGTATTATTATTGCAGCAATTAATATTATCAGGTTTTTCATAATTTTTGATTTGATGGTATGTTTATTATTTGTTTGCATAATTAATAAATATTTTGATTGAAAGAAATACTCTTGGACAAAAAATGCCCAAGAGTAGGATAGTTTTATTCTTCAAGTTTATCCAGATTTTCCATGCCTTTCATATCTAGTGAGCTTCCAATTTTAGATATGGATTTCATGTCTAAATCACCCATCATGCTCATAACCACTACTTCATCATCGCTTTTAACTATCATTAGCATTTCTGAAAAGCGCTTTTTCCCTTCTTTTTTTACTAAGAATTTAACATGACTTTCACTATCATCAACTGTCATTAATTCAGCGTATTTATTTAGAGGAAGCGAGTTTTTAATTTCTTTATAGAAGTTGTTAAGTGTTTTTTCGTTAACGGATTCATAAACAAGTAGTTTTAGTCCGCTTAGTTGTTCCATAACATTCTGAGCTTCTTTTGCATCATCAGCACTGTCACTCATATCAAATGAGTTAAGAAACTTGAACATCTCGGGTTGGATATTAATGCTGGTTACTCCATCTTTACCTGCATATTTATCATATAGTTTGTCGAATTCGCTTTGTGCCATAACCATTGCAGGTAGCATAACTAGTACGATTGCTATTACTTTAATTAATTGTGTTTTCATGATCTTTATTTTTAGTATTATAAAATTTTATGATTTCCCGTATTTAACAGTCACCTTGGACATTGATTTCAGTAATGGTCCGGGACTATTTATTTTATTAAGTTTTTCTATATTTTTTAACGCTTTACTTGCCTTTTTCAAGTCTTTGCTTTTTTCAATATTGTTGTCAACCTTATCAATTGTTTTTGAAGCAGGAGCTACTCCTTTCTTAAGATTATCAGAAACTTTTTGTAGTGCTTTTTTTGTTTCACTGAATGCAATTTCAGGATCGTTTACTGTGCCGTAAACTTCTTTAGAGCCCATAATACTTACTGCAATCCAAATGGAAATGAGTACCAATGCAGTAGCAGCAACACCTGATAATGTTCTTGTTATATTGAATCTGGTATTGGTAGTTTTAGTTTGAGAGATCGCTTCAAGTACTTTAGTGTCGAAGTCTTCATCAAGCATGATGCTTTCTTTTGCCAGCTTATCCATAACCCTGAATTGTTCACGGATTACTGAATATTCCTCATCTGGATTATTCTCTACATACTCCTTTAATATGGCTTCTTCTTCTTCGGTCAGATTGCCATTGTAATACTCTTCCACTAATGCTTTAATATCTTGCTTCTTCATATTGCTGCATTTTTATTATTGCTTCTTTAATACTTTTCCTACCCCTCGAAAGATTAACTCTCAAATAATTCATTGCCCAACCGGTAATATTCATAATTTCTTCATAATCATATCCTTCAATATCTCTTAGGTGGACAATTGTTCGTTGTTGTTCAGGGAGCTTTTGCATAACTTTTTTAACAGTGATAACCATGTCAGCTGCCTCCACTGCTTCATAAGGTGTTGATTCTTCCTGTTTAGTGATTTCTTCATTAAGACTGAAAAATTTATTCCGCTTGCTTTTCAATTTATCCAGACAATGGTTTCGTGTAACAGTCATTGCGAAAGCTTCTTTATTCTTTATGTCGTCTAGTTTATTTTTCATTTTCCAGATCTTAACAAGCACTTCCTGTGCAGCATCTTCCGCATCATCCCTATTATTGAGCAAACTGAATGATAACCGGAATATCCTGTTTTTCAGTGGTAATAAGTTTATTTTAAACTCTTCTATTGTCATTTCAATAATTAAGACGATTAACTGATTGTGAAATTACACATAATGTTTGTTTTTTTGCTTTTAGATATTTATTGTCCGTTTACTATGGACAGGTTTTAACTGTTATATGAATTGTTTGAGCGTTCAACCATAATCCGAGTTGTTGAAAAGTGGATTTATGAAAGTACTTTATTACATTCGATAATAGCAACCCCCAAAATAATAGCATCAACTTTAAGCTTATTTACATTCAACCCCCAAATCCATTGCCCAATAACCTCCTAAATAATAATCTTCAAGAAATTTAGTTTGTATTAACAGAAGAATGTTTAAAAGATAGATATCAAAAAACTTCACTTCATTATTAAGGAAGTAAATTTACCAACAATATAATTTTTAGAAAAATTGCTGATGACAACAGGAATAATATTACAAATACAGGAAAATGCAAATATGATTGCAGGTTCGGAAGGCGAAATAACACTTCCTATTATTGACCTTGTAATAAAGGGTGGATGGATAATGGGGGTTATAGGAGTACTATCCGTAATTGCTGTGTACATTTTTATTGAAAGGTTTTTCGTTATTGGAAGAGCAAAAAAAGAAGACAAAAACTTTATGAACAGTATTCGAACATACATTCATGATGGAAAACTTGAGTCGGCTCAGGCATTGTGCCTAACAAATAATTCACCTATCGGCAGGATGATCAGTAAAGGTTTGTCAAGGATTGGAAGACCATTGAGTGATATTAATGCGGCAATCGAGAATACAGGTAAGCTTGAGGTTTCGAGACTCGAGAGAAATGTTGCTGGATTGGCGACAATAGCAGGTGCTGCGCCAATGCTTGGGTTTCTTGGGACAGTAATTGGAATGATTAGGGCATTTTATGATATGTCCATGGCAGGAAATAATATCAATATTGAATTATTATCAAGAGGTATTTATCAAGCGATGATAACCACGGTTGGTGGTTTGATTGTAGGTATTACAGCATACATTTTCTATAATATTATAGTCTCCAGAATACAATCAGTTGTATATAAGCTGGAGATTAATGCTACTGAGTTTATGGATATGCTTCACGAACCGGCAAAATAAGGGAATATGGCAATACAAATGAGAAATAAGCGCGATACCAGTTTCAACATGTCATCCATGTCGGATTTGGTATTTCTGCTTTTAATATTTTTTATGCTGACATCTACCTTAGTTGCCCCAAATGCCATTAAGTTATTATTACCCAGTAGTAATAGTAAAACGATGTCGACACAAACAGTGACGGTATATATAAATCAGGCCAGAAATGTTTACGTTGAAGACAGAAAAGTAGAACCTGCAAATCTTGAGAATATCCTTTACGGATTGATAAGAAATGAGCAGGCTGCTTCAATTGTATTAAGGTCGGATAAAACTGCACCGGTACAGGATATCGTTGTTGTAATTGATGCAGTAAATGGAATTAATAGTAAGTATAATACACAGCATAAAGTCATATTGGCGACAAAGCCAAAAAGATAGTTTGGCATGTAAATTGATTTTTCAGGTTTATGAAACTGGATAAGGACAGAAGGAGAGGATTGGCAGGAACGATAATCGTTCATGCTGCCTTACTCGTATTTTTATTGCTGGTAGCATTAAGAACACCATTACCGCTACCCGGTGAGGAAGGTGTTGAGGTAAACCTTGGCTATGATGAAACCGGATCAGGAAATGTGCAAAGTGATACACCACCACCTAAAGCTGAACCTGAACCAGTTGTGGAAAAAGTTACACCTCCGCCTCCGGTAGAAGAACAAATTGAGCCTGAACCCATTGATGAGGAAATTGTTACTCAGGATACAGAGGAAGCTCCGGCAATTGAGGAGGTTGAAGAAAAAGAACCAGATCCTGAACCTGAACCTGAACCGGAAAAAGAGCCAGAGCCTAAACCAGAGCCAGAAGAAATTGTAAAGGATGAACCTGTAGAAGAAATTGTTGATTCAGTTTTTACACAAGATGAAGTTGTTGAGGAAGTTGTGGTTGAAGATCCAAAACCAGTTGTTGTTACTAAAGCACTTTATAAAGGTAGTACCTCCGATGGAGATGGTACCAGTCAGGGAATTACTGAAGGCGGTGGAGATCAGGGTAAACCTCATGGCTATAAGGATAGTGATAAGTATGATGGTAAAGGGGGGTCAGGAAATGGAATATCATTTTTCTTGGGTGGTCGCGGATCATTGCATCTGGAGCAACCTACGGCAAAATTTAGTGAACAAGGTACCGTTGTTGTGAGCATTTGGGTTGACAGAACCGGTGTAGTTAAGAAAGCACAGGTGAGTGCAAAAGGAACAACCGTATTGGATCAGAACCTTAGAAAAATTGCTGTTGATGCAGCTTATAATTCAAATTTTGCTGAGGATCCTAATGCAGCAGAACTTCAAAGAGGTACAATTACCTATAATTTTATTTTAATGAAGTAAGAATCACGGGCCTGAATGTATTATTCTCCAAGCCCCAAACTCTTGTAGGTATTAGTGATTACAGCTATGACTGTCAGTATGGTGATGTTCATGTTGAGCACAACTTTCCCCGCTGTCGCTTATGTTACCCCCGATATATTGTTGAACAACCTTTTCGGCTTCACCCGAGCATCCTCTTATTACTTCTATTCCACTATTTGCTAGCACATTAATAGCTCCTGCACCAATTCCTCCTGCAAGCATAATGGAAACACCAGATTTAGCCAGTACTGATGCAATATTAGACTTACATCCACAACCTGATACTGATTCTATGGTTTCGGAATTGATAATTTCGTTTTTGTCTGATATAGAGTAGATGTTATAATACTCGCAATGACCGAAATGTCCATCGATCATATTAGATTTCGTTACTGGTATTGCAATCTTCTTCATTATTAATTGTGTTTTCATTAAGATAATATTGCAGACGTTTTCCTTTGCCTGATTTTAATTTTGTATGTCTTGCTTTTCCCATCCCCTTACCTATTGTTCCTTTTTCATTTTGTTCTTCAGAAGTAAGTTTACAGTTCCCAAGTTTTCTTCCTGTTTTCGATCCGGTACTATCAGGTCCGGTGTGATTTAAATGTGGCATTTCATTGATTGTTTAGATTTATTAGTTCATCTGTGCCATGTTCCGGGCATCTTTTGCATTTTCTATGATTCACCATGCCTTCAAAAAGCTTGTGACAATTTCTACATCTATACCAATCGGTTTCCAGCTGGTAATTACCTCCAATAATTTCAATGGCTTTTCCTTCTACAAATGCTGAAGCTATCTTTTTAAGGGCATTATTATAAATTCTGGTAAGTGTAGGTCTTGAAATATTCATTGTTTTTGCAGCCTTATCCTGTGGAAAGTTTTCATATTCCACTAAACGAATTGCTTCATATTCCTCGAATGATATCCTAATGCTTACATTAGTGCTTCTAGCTATCCCCATTGGTTTAAAACCTTTCATTAAAGGAGGTTTGGTAACTCGTCTGCATTTTTGAGGTCGTGCCACAATATTAATTTTTCAGCAAAGATAATGAACCTACGTTCATAATCAGCATGCTAAATTATTTTTTTAAAGAAAAAGTCTGATAATATCCAGAAAAGGATTTTGAGAAGTTTATTTGATAATCAATTTTCTGATACCAATTACTCCATCGTCTGTCATTATTTTTAGGATATATATACCCGGATCTAAGTAATTCTTTTGCAGAACGAAAGATTTACACTTGAAAAAACTATGTTTATTGACCAGTGTTCCTTTTGAGTCAAATAATTGATAATGAACAAACGGGAATTCTTTTTTCAAGTCAACAGTTGAAGATTTATACATTGGAACAGGGTAAATGTTGAAATGACTTTTGTTATTAACATTTATCTTGCTACCTAAATCAACCGAACACAGTTGGATATCATCAATCATCCATCCTTCCATATTGCTGTCAGTATCATCAGAAATAAAATTAAATCTAATTATTGTTGTGTCGGGAAAATTATTATATCCTTTTACAGGAATATAGAACCATGAAAAGAATGTAGTTTGCCATCCATCTGATTTTCCAGAAAACCCATATTCACCATTGAATAAGGTGTCGTTCGTTGTATATAGTGAGATGCTGGACCAGCTATCTTCACCAGGGTGAAAGTCATAGTACACCGATGAATCATTAATGATGTTAGTCCATGTTAATCCATAATCATAAGATACAGTAATAAAACCGCCATCCAATAATGTATCAGTATGGAATTTATGTTTGAATTGCATTCCAACATACCATCCATAATAATAATCGTAATTAAACTCTCCGATCTTTATGTCGAAATAAGAATAATTATTTACCGGGTAGTTAATAGTTGTGTCAGTAACAATTGCATTAATGGCTGAGTATGAAGTATCAAAAAACACTTTTTGTGGTTTGCCAATTTGCCAAATGCTTTGAGGGTTTGTGCTTAAATCAAGAAACTCATATGATTTCTCGAAGGTTAGAGTGTCCCAGGGCAATGTGTCGCCTACAGTCCTAATGTTTTGAGCATAAGGTGATAAAGTAAAAAAGTAGGCTAAAATGAATAAGTATAAATGTTTCATTTGGGTTTTTTAATTAAATAATTCTTTCATGGAATATGGATACGAAGTTATGAAAAAAACATTCCCATTCCACCGAAAAAACACCCCCGTTCACCGAATAAGTATTTCCCATCTTTCAATATGGAAATATATTTGCCCTAAAATTACCAGTTATAAATTAAAGCTAAATAAAATGGAATCAACTGAAAGACTATACCGATCACAAACCGACAAAGTAATTGGAGGTGTTGCTGGAGGTTTAGCTAATTATTTCGATATTGATGTTGTATTAGCCCGAGTTGTATTTGTGCTACTTGCACTTTTTGGCGGAGGCGGAGTACTTATTTACATTGTGTTATGGATAGTAATTCCTAGAACACCGATTGGATACTCAACCTTCAAAACTCAAGATGCAGGTAGTGGGTCTGATGATATTCAAAACGAAACAATGCCAGGATACAATAAACCGGCGAAACAATCTAATACCGGTTTAATTGCCGGAGTTATCCTTATATTTTTGGGATTAATATTCCTTGGAGATAAACTAATGCCTTGGTACAATATTGCCGATTTATGGCCATTATTACTTGTTGTAATAGGTGTTTTTGTAATCAAACCTGATCTTTTCAAACCAACTAAAAAACAAAGCGATGAAATTTAGAAACATTTTTTGGGGTATAATACTGATACTAATTGGGCTACTTTTTACTATGGATAACTTATATGTTATTGACTTCGATTGGTATAATCTATGGAGGCTGTGGCCTGTTGTTCTTGTTCTTTGGGGAATCTCTGTACTCCCTGTTAAAGATATAATTAAGGTAGTTCTTGTTCTTCTCGTGCTGGGTGCTTCGGTAACATACATGATGAATAATACTGTAAGATGGAATGAGGATGATTTCGAAATAACTTTTAACGATGATGATTGTGATTACCGGTCTATTGAACAGGAGTTTACCATTCCTTTTGAAGATACTGTTGATAATGCAAATCTTGAAATGGAAATTGCCGCTGGAAAATATACTTTGACGGATGATTCATATAATTTGTTAGATTTCGAAAAAAGCGGAACAGTTGCTGATCATAAATACACAATTACTCAACTCGATAATTCTGTTGATATTGATATTTATATGGAAGATGAATTCAATATAAAAAAGAATTCACACAACAGAGTTACTATGTCATTGAATCCTTATCCGATTTGGGATATGAGATATGAGGTTGGGGCTGCCGATTTGGAAATGGATTTTTCAAATCTTAAAATTGAAAACCTTGATATTGAGGGTGGTGCTGCATCTATTGTTGTTAAGCTTGGTGATGCTCACTATTTAACAAATGTTAAAATCGAATCTGGAGCTTCATCAATTAAGATTAAAGTTCCTGAAGAATCAGGATGTGATTTAAATATTTCTGCTGTCCTTTCTGGGAAAAGTATTTCAGGATTCAAAAAGGTTGATCATGGACATTATCAGACTGAAAATTTTGATGAAGCAGCAAATAAAATTTATGTAGATGTTGAAACTGCTGTTTCAAGCTATTCAATTATTCGTTACTAATTGATCAGGGTTGTTTCCCTGAGACGCCATATCTCCCAAACCCTGTCATCTGAAATTTTCAGAGGCAGGGTTTTTCTTTTAAGCGCTATAAATTATTTGTCTGAAATTCACGAACAAATACTTGTACCTTTCTTTAAAATAGTTAAGTATTTGTATTGTCTTGAAATTAATGGTTCTCAAATGGTCTTTGGAATCTTTTGATAAAATTATCAATTCAATATAGCAATTACCAAATGCAACTTAATTATTTGTTAATATGTCAAATAAAGACATAAATATAGATGCTTGTAAGACACTTTTTGGTTACTTTGCACGTTCCTAAAGAATAGAAAAATTATCAGATGAAAAATATTTACGCAACAATCCTGTTATTAGCAATTATATTATTGGTTAATAGCGCATTACTTGCTCAGGATGCTATAGTCAGAGGGTTTATTTATGAAGAAGAAACCGGTGAACCAGCTGTATTCTGTAACGCTATATTAGAGGGTACTTCGTTTGGTTCAACCACCGATATCAATGGTTATTTCATTATCTCAAAAGTTAAGCCCGGAAGTTATACTCTAAAAGTCACATATCTTGGTTACGATACTATCTCTGAAAGGATTGAATTAAATACTGGTAGTATATTTAGTAAGAACTATTTTCTGAAAAAGTCATCAGTTAGACTGGAGACAATTACCATTAGCGCCGAACGTGCTGAAGCCAGAACTGAAACCAAAACTTCTGTTGTGAAAATTACACCAAAGGAGATTAAATCCATACCTTCTGTTGGTGGGCAAGCTGATTTTGCTCAATATCTACAGGTAATTCCCGGCGTAGTATTTACTGGTGATCAGGGAGGTCAATTCTATATTAGGGGAGGTTCTCCTATCCAGAATAAGGTTATGCTTGACGGAATGACAATATATAATCCGTTCCATTCCATTGGACTGTTTTCTGTGTTTGAAACTGATTTGATAAGGAGTGCAGATGTATATACCGGTGGCTTTAATGCTGAATATGGTGGTCGTCTTTCGTCGGTTATGGATATTACCGTAAAAGATGGTAATAAGAAACGATTTGCAGGAGTATTTGGTGCCTCAACTTTCGGAGCTAGAGCAGTTCTGGAAGGTCCGATTGTTAAACAAAAAGCCCCAGATAAAGGGAGTGCTTCATTTGTGCTTTCGTTTAAGAATTCATATCTGGCCGAAAGTTCTAAAATTTTCTATAAATATATTGATGAGGAAGGATTACCATTTAACTTCGCTGATTTCTACGGTAAAGTATCAATTAATGCTGCAAATGGTAGTAAGGTTAGCTTCTTCGGCTTTAATTACAATGATAATGTGCTTAATTACAAAGCTATATCAGATTTTGGCTGGCAGTCTTCCGGTGGTGGTGCTAACTTTGTTATTATTCCTGGTAAATCACCAGTTCTCATCGACGGTATTGTTGCCTATTCTCAATACAAATCAAAGATAAGCTCTACAACACTTAACGATAGATCCAGTTTTATCGGTGGTTTTAATGCTGGTTTCAACTTTACTTATTTCCTTGGAAAGAATGAGTTAAAGTTTGGATTTGAACTTGAAGGATACAGAACAGAGTACAGTTTTTATAATTTCCTTAATACTGAGATTGATCAAGTTGAAAATACAACACAGCTCGGATTGTTTGCTAAGTATAAAGCTGTAATTGGTAAGCTTATTCTGGAACCAGGTTTAAGAGTGCAGGTATATGCTTCATTATCAGAAGTGTCGCCTGAACCTCGGTTGGCTTTAAAATATAATGCTACCGATTGGTTCCGAGTTAAGTTGGCTGCCGGTATGTATTCACAAAATCTAATCGCAGCTTCCTCCGACCGTGATGTTGTAAACCTGTTTTATGGTTTTTTATCAGGACCAGAAAATCTACCTTCAACCTTTGATGGTAAAGATGTTAATTCTAAACTGCAGAAATCAAACCATCTTATCTTAGGAACAGAATTTGACTTATCAAGAAGGTTAACCCTTAACGTTGAGGGGTATTATAAATACTTCCCTCAGCTTACAAATATTAACAGATTTAAGATATATTCTGAAGAAAATGCACCAGTGGGAGCATCTGATGTTGAAACCAAGGACTTTATTATCGAAAAGGGAAATGCATACGGTTTGGATGTAGTGTTTAAGTATGACTATAAAAAGATTTATGTTTGGCTTGTGTATTCTCTTGGATATGTGCATCGTGAATACGAAGCTCCCAATGGTGATATGATTACCTATACACCACACTTCGACCGACGTCACAATGTTAACTTTGTTTTTTCCTATATAACCGGAAAGAAAAGACAATGGGAATTCGGAGCGCGTTGGAATTTAGGTACAGGATTCCCGTTTACTCCAATTCAGGGATTTTATGAAGCTCTTCAATTTCCTGGAGGAATCAATACTAATTACGTAACAGAGAATGGTCAGCTAGGTATTTTCTATGGAGATTTGTATTCTAACAGACTGCCAGTTTATCACCGACTTGACCTCGATGTAAAAAGGAATTTCTTTTTTAGTGAAAATACAAAAATGGTACTTGACCTTAGCATAACTAATGTATATGATCGTAAGAATGTATTTTACGTTGACCTAATTTCAAGTGAAACAGTATATCAATTACCATTTATGCCAAGTTTCGGTTTAAGTATATATTTTTAAAGACATGAAAATAATTACCTACACTTTATCCTTGTTGATTTCGGTCAGCATTTTTACTATTTCCTGTAATCAATCAAATAAAAAAACTATGAAAGCACCGGTAGCAAAGAAAATTGCCAAAGAACTGGTAAAGCACGGTGATACCCGTATTGATAATTATTACTGGCTGAATGAGCGTGAGGACCCTGAAGTTATTGAATATCTTGAGGCAGAGAACGCTTATACCAAAGAGGTAATGATGAGGACAGAAGAACTTCAAAAAACAATATTTGATGAAATTGTTGGCCGTATTAAGCAAACGGATGAAAGTGTGCCGTATAATTACAATGGATATTCATATTATGTAAAATATGAAGAAAGTAAAGAATATCCTGTATACTGTAGAAAGCAGCTAAAGGATAAGCCAGAAGAAGAAATATTTCTCGATGGCAATAAGATGGCCGAAGGTCATGCATTTTTTCAGATTGGTGGCTGGGACTTCAGTACCAATAACAAGATGCTAGCATATGGTGTTGATACTGTTAGTCGTCGAAAATATGATATATTTTTCAAAAATATTGAAACAGGCAAGATAAGTGATGAGGTTATTTCAAATACAACAGGAAATGTTGTGTGGGCAAATGATAATAAAACTGTTTTTTATCAGACGAAAGACAAAACCCTGCGTTCATACAGAATCTACAAACATGTAATAGGAACTACTGTTGAAAATGATGTATTGATTTATGAAGAAGAGGATGCAACATTTGGTACTTATGTATATAAATCAAAATCTGATAAATATCTGATTATTGGATCTTCCAGTACTCTTACATCGGAATACCGTATTTTGAATGCTGATAATCCCAATGGAGAGTTTAAGGTTTTTCAGCCCAGAATTCAGGGTGTTGAATATGGCATTAGCCATCAAAACGGAAGGTTTCTGATAAAGACAAATTATGAAGCTAAGAATTTCCGTCTTATGGAAACCACAGAAGATAAAACTGAGATCGAAAACTGGAAAGAAGTTATTCCAAACAGAGATGATGTGATGGTGGAAGATGTAGACTCTTTTAAGGATTTCTTCGTTGTTACAGAAAGAGAAAACGGACTACGTAAATTCAGAATCTTCAATACAAAAACCGATAGTGAGTATTACTTGAAATTCGAGGAACTTGATTATTTTATATCATCATCAGCAAACCCCGATTATTATTCACAGAAAATAAGATACAACTATACTTCACTGAAGACCCCTCGTTCTGTTTATGATTACGATATGATAACAAAAGAACAAGAACTTCTTAAACGTCAGGAAGTTGTTGGTGGTTATAATCCTGATGAATATGTAACCGAAAGAAAATATGCCATTGCACGCGATGGTGTAAGTGTACCAATTTCAATTGTGTATAAGAAAGGATATAAACTTGATGGTACTTCACCCTTACTACTCTATGCATATGGATCGTATGGTTATAGTATGGAGTCAACATTTCGCTCATCAAGACTGAGTTTGCTCGACAGAGGTTTTGCCTTTGCAATTGCTCATATTCGCGGAGGTGAGGAAATGGGACGTCATTGGTATGAAGATGGTAAAATGCTTAAGAAAAAGAATACATTCTTCGACTTTATTGATTGCGGAAGTTATCTGGTTCAGGAAAAGTATACTTCATCTGGTAGTATGTTTGCAATGGGAGGCAGTGCAGGTGGTTTACTTGTTGGCGCAGTAATTAATTATGCTCCTGAATTATTCAAGGGCGCAATTGCAGCAGTTCCATTTGTTGATGTTGTGACAACAATGCTTGATGAAAGCATACCACTTACCACAGGTGAGTATGATGAATGGGGAAACCCTAACGAAAAAGTTTATTACGACTATATGTTATCATATTCACCATACGATCAGGTTGAAGCAAAAGATTATCCCTCTTTACTTGTTACTACCGGATTACATGATAGTCAGGTACAATACTGGGAACCTGCAAAATGGGTAGCCAAGTTGCGTGATATGAAGACTGATAATAATACATTATTGCTTCAAACAAATATGGACTTCGGACATGGTGGCGCATCCGGAAGGTTTGAACGTTACAAAGAAACAGCTTTGGAATACGCCTTTATGCTCATGCTGCTTGAACAATAGTTATTGTTTCTTTGTGTAATGCTTCTTCCGTTTTTGAGTATTCTCCTGAGAATTATTACTGGAAGTATTTTTTCTTCGTCTGTGGAAATTTGATTTCTTTTGTTTGTGTGGTGTTACAACCTTTTTTGTTTCATTAGTATCACCGTCATCGATAAATGGATGATCGTCAACAACTGATATCTGCTGTCCGATTAACTTTTGAATATCCTTTAGATAGGCTCTTTCTTCAGTATCACAGAATGAGATGGCAATTCCACTTGCTCCAGCTCTTCCTGTTCTTCCAATTCTGTGTACATATGTTTCCGGGATATTTGGAAGGTCAAAGTTAATCACATGTGATAAGTCATCCACATCAATTCCTCTGGCTGCTATATCTGTAGCAATAAGGACTTTTGTACGACCACTTTTAAAATTACTAAGTGCTCTTTGCCTTGCTCCTTGCGACTTATTACTATGAATTGCCTCTGAGATTATTGATGCCTTACTAAGTATTTTTACGATTTTATTTGCACCATGCTTTGTTCTTGAAAATATTAAGACTGAACCAATATCACCTTCTTTAAGTAAGGAAAGTAAAAGCTTTGGCTTATCTTTCTTGGAAACAAAATATAATGATTGCTCTACTTTTTCTGCAGTAGTTTGCTCAGGTTTTACTGTTACTTTCTCAGGATTTCCTAGTATTTTCTGCGACAGCTTTACAATATCAGGAGGCATGGTTGCCGAAAAGAATAATGATTGCCTTTTAACCGGTAGGGCTGCAATTATCTTTCTTATATCATGAATAAAGCCCATATCCAGCATACGATCTGCTTCATCAAGAACGGAATATTGAACATCCTTCAAGGAAATAAATCCTTGGTTCATCAAGTCAAGTAATCGTCCGGGGGTAGCAACAAGAATTTCTACGCCCTGCTTTAAGCTTTGTGTTTGTGCTAATTGCTTTACACCACCAAAAATAACAGTGTTTCTAATACCGGTATACTTCCCATAATTTGTAAAGCTTTCGGCAATTTGAATTGCTAATTCTCTGGTTGGTGTTACAATAAGGGCTTTGATTTTCCTCTTACCCTTTGCTTGTTGTTGATTATTATAAATATGTTGAAGTATAGGAATCGCAAATGCTGCTGTTTTTCCGGTACCTGTTTGTGCACATCCCAATAAGTCTTTTCCCTTTAATAGTACGGGAATTGATTTTTCTTGAATGGGAGTGGGGTGTGAATAGCCTTCGGCCTCAATGGCTTTCAGGATGGGATCAATGATCCCTAAAGATTTAAATGTCATGCAATGTTTATAATGAGCGGCAAAGATATACTAATTGTTTGTATATCATTACTTTTATTATTTAAGGGCGCTAAATAATACTTATTCTGACTTTTTTCTTTTTCAATCTTGTATTATTAGTTCGTGAAATTAAAGAATCTGCAACGGACTCGTGTATTCCTACAAAAGCACAATCTTGCTTTAGTTCAATAACTCCAATTTGATCAGCTGTAAGTTTGCCTTGCTTTATAAATAATCCGGCAATATCACCTTTTGATATTTTGTCTTTTCTACCACCTGATATAAACAAGGTTTTCCAAGTAGTTGTATTGTTTTTATCAGCTTCTGCCAAATCTACATCTCTTAAGAAATCAGTGCTGGGAATTTTAATAAACTCAGGTAATTCCTCTTTAATCCACTTTATTACATATGCTGTTCCTTCCTTGTGCATTCTTGCTGTTCTTCCATTTCTATGAGTGAACTCATGTTTTCTTTGCGGAAGTTGATAATGAACAATGAATTTAATTTCAGGCACATCAATTCCTCTTGCGGCCAAATCGGTGGCTATTATTATTTGGTGTGTTCCATTTCGGAATTTTATCAAAGCCCGTTCTCTATCCTTTTGTTCCATTCCACCATAAAAACAACCATGATTTACCCCCTTTTCTGTCAAGTAATCACTTACATATTGAATCGTATCCTTAAAGTTACAAAATATAATTCCTGGTTGATTGCCGGAGTGTTTAAGTATAGTAACCAGAGTTTGTAATTTATCTTTATCTGGAGATAGAACAATTTTAGTCTCTAGTTTCGCAATTTTTTCTCCGGTGTAATCTATAAACACAGGATTTCGTAATCCTATAAATGCGGGTACTTTTACTCTGTAAGTTGCTGAAGTAAGTATTTTTTTTTGAACATTTGGTATAGCATCAGCGATTTCAATCATTTCTGATTCAAAACCAATCTCCAATGATTTGTCAAATTCATCAAGAATTAGTGTTGTTATCGAATCAGTTGAAAATCTTTCTCTTCTCAAATGATCAGCAACTCTCCCAGGAGTTCCAACCAAAATGGCAGGTCGGTGTTTAATATCAATTTTATCTTGAGAACCTGAACGTCCACCATAAACAGCATTAACCTTAAAACCGGTTCCCAATTTACGTATTACCTGTTCAATTTGTATGGCGAGTTCTCTTGATGGGACAATTATAAGAACCTGAATTTCTGAGCAATCAGGGTTTAGGTTTTGAATTATTGGCAATAGAAAAGCTAGTGTTTTGCCTGTTCCCGTAGGTGAAAGTAATACTATATTAGTATTCGACTGAATAGAAGAATAAGTCTCTTTCTGCATATGGTTGAGACTTTCAATATTCAATTTTGAAAGTATACTGGTAATATCTTTATGGATCGACATTATGCAAAAGTACGGCTATTTGCATTAGCAAGTCAGATAGTTTTTTTGAACGCTGCATAGAAACAACACTTTAAGATATAGCTATGCGTATGTTACAATGAACCTGAGGGAGGAAATATTTTCGCTAAGATACTTTTCACAAATTCAAAATTGTTTTTTACATTTGCAATGCTTTGAAAACTTTATAGCATATATCCGAATCCCTGCTCAGGGAAAAATACGCAACGGCGTTGAATCTAGTTCATCGTCACATTATTCGTGCGTAAATTTTTAGAATATTATTTATTACAACTCTCTTATAATAGAGATTTAAAATTTATTAAAATGAAAATTTTAGATATTATTTCAAAGTCTGATAAGCCCACAATTTATGAAAAAGGAAGCTCTTTCATGTGGTCTGACGAATATATTTCAAAGCAATTATTAGATGTACATCTTAATCCGGAAGTTGACCTTGCCAGTCGTAAAATATCAACAATACAAAGTACTGCTAGTTGGATTTTGGATTCACAAAATGGAAAAGATAAGTTGAATATCCTTGATTTAGGTTGTGGGCCAGGTTTGTATTCTGAAATCTTTGCAGAAAAAGGGCATAGCGTAACCGGAGTTGATATTTCAAGAAACTCTATTGATTACGCACAAAAATCAGCTAAAGAAAAAGGACTTAGCATTAAATACATCAATGCAAGTTATCTTGACCTTGAAATGAAAAATAATGAATTTGATTTGGTATTATTGGTATATACTGACTTAGGTGTATTACCCCCAAAAGATAGAGATATTCTACTAAGGATGGTTTATAACTCTCTGAAACAAGGAGGTGTTTTTATTTTTGATGTCCTTAAGGATAAATCAATCGAGCAAAAACTTACTCCTAAGAATTGGGAAGTAGCAGAAAGTGGTTTTTGGAGTGATTGTCCGTATGTAGCATTATCTGAATCGTTCCTGTATGATGATCAGAAAGTTATACTCTATCAGCACCTTATAATTGATTCCGAAGACAATATTGAAACATATCGTTTTTGGACTCATTTCTTTAATGAAGAAGAATTAAAACTTATGCTTGAAAAGCATGGATTTGCCAAGATAAAACATCGAGATGACATACTGGCAGAGGGTGATATTTGGAATGGTAACAACGTAATTTTTACCATATCATCGAAAAATTAAATAGATTGCTATGGCATATTTCAATTTCGAAAACAGAAAAGTTTATTATAAAGTAGAGGGGTATGGTGCCCCTCTGCTATTACTTCATGGTAATACGGTTTCGTCAAAGATGTTTAGCCAAATAATAAAAAGATATTCACGCTATTTTCAAGTAATACTTTTGGATTTTCCAGGTCATGGAAAATCTGAAAGATTAATGAAGTTTGAAACTGATTTTTGGTACTATAATGCAAAAGTTACATATGCTTTGATAAATGAGTTAAAACTCGATAAGGTTTCTGTGATAGGAACAAGTGGTGGAGCATTGGTTGCAATTAATTTTGCATTGGAACACCCTGAGAGAATCAAATATCTTGTTGCTGACAGTTTTGAAGGCGAATACCCTTTACAATCTTACATTAACACACTAGAAAAAGATCGTAGAAGAGATAAGAAGAAGATCTTAGCAATATTAATTTGGTGCTATTGTCATGGGTTCGGTTGGGAAAAAATTGTTGACTTTGATACAAAAATGAATATTGAATTTTCAAAAACAGGAAAGTCATTTTTTCATAAATCAATATCCGAGTTAAGCGTACCAACTCTATTGACTGGAAGTTTGAAGGATGAGTATTGCGACCATCTTGATATTATCTATGGTAAATTACAAGAGAAAAATAATAAACTGAAAATTCATCTGTTTGATAAGGGGAATCATCCTGCAATGATTTCAAATAAAGATGAATTTCTATATTTGATAAAGGAAGAAATAGATAATGCTCTGTAAATTAGTGCTTAGTCGGTGTTTTTGAATCTTACTACCGGTGGTGTCCATGTAACTGAGTCGTTGTAAATATTATTTGGTGGACTAAGTATTTCCATCCATATAGGTGTAACCTTAATTAATGAGAAATTTTCTTTGTTTTCCTGATAATAGGCTTCCCAGCTTTTTTTCCAATACTTGTTTTTATAAAATTCATCATTAACAAGTGTGGCGATGCCAGAAATTACAACATAGCCTGCATCCTCTTTTTCAAGATAATATAAAGTCACCCTCGCATCATTTTTAATTTGTTCAACTTTTCTGCTGTTAGAGTTTGTTCCAAACCACACTGTAAAATCATCTTCAACAGGAAAGGGCTCCATTGTTCGAACTCTGGGAGCACCTTCTTTATCAATGCTAATTAATGCACAACTTTTGGCATTGTTAATTATATCTTTTGCAACAGATTCTAATTTTTCTTTATATGAATTATCCTGAATTTGGCAGAAACCAATAACCGGAATAATCATAACAGCAACTAATATTATTTGAATTCTAACAACTATAGCTTTCATTTATTTTCTTTTTTTCTTTTTTGTTTTTTTATCAGGTTCAGGATCCTTGTAGTATCCTTCTCTGGAAAGTTGATGATCAAGATTAGCAATTCCATAAACAATAATAGCAGTTACAACAGATGCGTGCTCCTGATAAACAGGTATGCTTTTGTTGTAAGTATCTCTTTCGGTGTGCCATATTTCTCTATAATTAAAATCATAACCCAGTGGATCACCGGAGTTTATTGATATTGTTGGAACTCCTTCAACTGCAAATGGTCCACTATCGGTACCCCATGCTTTCGTTGGTTTCTCCCGTGGTTTACGAGTTTCTAATTTGAATGGAAAATCAGGGTTTATTGAATTAATAGGTTCACAGATTTGATTAAAATCATCCATCATGGCATCTGTAACGCTGATCCCTGTTGGAGCTGTAGGGCCTCCATCACGATTTACCATGTTAGATATACTACCAAGCTTTTCCGGATTTCGATCCACCCAGCTTTGTGATCCCAGTAGTCCAAATTCTTCACCTGCCCACAATATTGCAAGAATAGTTCGTTTAGGTTTTCCACCTGCCTCCATTATCATTCTGGCAGCTTCCATTGTAGGAGTTGCTCCTGCACCGTCATCTACACCTCCAGTTGCAACATCGTATGAATCAAGGTGACCGCTCATAATAACATATTCATCAGGAAACTTCGTTCCGGGGATGATTCCTATTACATTGTAATATTTTATAGGTCCCGGACGGAAGTGATTTCTAATATCGAATTCCAGTTCGAAATAACGTCTTTCTTCTGCCATTCTTTTAATGATATCGTATTGATGTTCATCGAGTTTGATGTCAGGAATTGTGGGGAGATTTTCAAATGTCATATCCATCAGGTTTTTTCTGTCGTACATAACTCTGATGGGTGTTTTACTTGATTGTATGATTCCAAGAATTCCGGCATCCCGCATTTCTTTGTAAAACAGAGCAGGTTCTTCAATATATTCAATCTGTTCTTTCTGTGGCTTGTCGGTTCCTCTGTTATTCCAGTTTTCACGCCTTATTTCACGGTTTTGTTTTTCAATCTCAGCATTCTTATCTATTATCGACTTCCTAATGCTATCACCACGTTTCGAATAATCGATTGGCCATCCTTCATTTACTCCTGAAATAAGAACCCAGGCTCCTTTTAGTTTACCTTTCATTCTGTTGAACTGTGCCTGAGTTTTAGGTTCAATAAGTACATGTCCGTGCTGAACACCTTTTGTTCCTGATGAGTATGATGGTGTAGCAAAATGTAGATGCATTCCATCATCTGATAACATTCTTCCAAACCATGGACCACGATTAAACCCGACTGGCAATTCACCAACTTCATCAAGCTCAACTTCCATTCCCCATTCTTTGAACTTATTTGCTGCCCACAATGTTGCATTGTCGTATGCATCCGATCCAATTGGTCGGCCGCCAATTCTGTTACAAAGAACATTAAGATGTTCCATTGTTTGATTATCTGTTTTTGAGATTTCAATAATCCTATCCACAACAGGATCAGTCTGCGCATTAACCATCAGTGATAAACTGATCAAAACTGCTACTGTAATTAGTTTTCTCATTTATAGTATTTTAATAGGGTATATTAGTATTATTTTAATCCTAATTTTTTATTTTCTTTTAATAATTCTATTGATTCTTTCAGTCTTCTGAGTTTCGTTTCTTCTCTTTTGGCACACGTGATCCATTGAATATAATTCTTCTTATGAGATAGTGCCAAATTCTCAAAATTTTTAAATGCCTTTTCGTTTTTACCTAACTCTTTATGGATGAACTCCGGAACACTAGATTGAGTGTGAGTTAGTTCAGGTGATTTTGATTCTTTCCAATTAACTTTACCTGTTTTTAAATAGATGTCAATTTTATTCAGCCCTGCTTCTTGCATGCGCCCTTCCATGATCAGTTTATCTACTATCTTTTTATTCCGTTCCGACCAATTAGAAATGTTTCTTCTAGGAGTGAACTTTCTTACATAGCGATCATTATCAATTCTTTTAACAATGCTATCAATCCAGCCAAAGCAAAGGGCTTCTTCCAATGCCTCATCATAATCTATACAAACACTATCAACATGTTTTTTATAAAACACAAGCCATATCCCATTACTCTTTTCATAGTTTTTTTCAAGCCAAAGATGAAAAGATACCTTGTTTTCAAAATGTATTTGTTGAAGGTCTTTCTTTTTGGCTATCATGATATTACCGTTTGCTGAAATGTTTTTACTTGTTCTTTGCTCCTGGAGAACCCTTTGGATTCACATCCACTTGCCAGTTTTCTGATTCATCATTATTGAGAGTTGTTGCTTTTAGTTCCAGAGAAACTCCGGTTTTGTCGATTTTATCAGGCCAACTAATTAAGTTTTCATATTTAACATAATCAACCTTGTTCATGAGTTCATCGTAAAGAATAAGCTCTTTGCCGTTTTTAATAAGTTTAAAATCAAAAACTTCTCTAACTTCATCCATATTTGAGTAATGCCAATAAAATCCAAAATCATTGTTAGTAAGAATAATGTACCCGTTTTTCTTAATGATTAGTTTCTGAGGCATATTATAGATGTCGTGGTTTTCATTTTTTATGGTCCAGCCGGTTAAGTCAATATCAGAGTCAGAATTATTATAAAGCTCAATCCAATAGAGAGCACCATTTTTCCATACAGGTGAAAGGTTAATCTCATTAATGATTATATCTGGTGGTGTATTTTTTGGAATATTGATAACTGCCCCCAAATCCTTATTAACGCCGGTCCCGGCATTTTTTGCAGGTGAACTATCCTTTAAAGAGAAATCAAAGTTGTTTATATCATTAAATTCAGGATCACCATGTTTGTTGTTTCTGCCATCCATCTCTCTTTCACTACTCAATGAGTTGATAATACTTACCCATGACATATCATCAATTTCTACCGGTTTTTTCTTTGATTTATAAAAGATGCAATTAAGGACTTCTGCACCACCACCTCCGGCGTTTCTGTTTTTTTCAAAGACTGCCACCCCGAATTTATTTGCGATAAATGTATTGTGATCGATGTAAGCGAATGAATTTGAGTCTTTTATACCAACACCCATGCTGCATCCATAAATAAGGTTGTTTTTGATTATTGCACTGGATTTTTGTCCTATCGATATGCCTTTATCTGTCATATTATAAATCCTGTTGCCCTCAATAATAATATCCGATGAAGCTTCTCCAATATCTATCGCATCACTATTAAATCCAAAAAAACCATATATTGTATTATTCCTTATTGCTCCATTAAATATTCCATCATAATCAATGGCATCGGTGTCAGGATAATCATTTCCCGGTAGATCGCAGTTTTCAACCAGAGCACTTTCGGCATATTTTATATTAATGAGATCACATGTTTTGGGTGACGTCATTTTTGAGTTTTTAATCGATACAATGCCATACTCGGAATAAAAAGGAAAATAGCTACTCTCAACAGTTACATTATCCAATGAAACAGTTGAATTATATGATGTGATAGTTGCTTTATATCTTTTCTGATCATCATACCATGATCCTTTTTGCAGCTCCACATGCTCCATTTTTATTGGAAAAGTTGCGTGATCAATACATAGTGCACCCCATTCAGTTGACTTTTTATTTGCATTGGGAGTTATTAATATTGGTTCTTTTTCAGTACCATTGCATGTAAATCCTCCAAATACAATAATTGACCTATGTTTCGCCATTAGGATGTGTACTCCTTTTTCAATGGTTAGAGTAACATCTGGATTAACTACTACATCTCCAATTGTATAATATGGAGAGTTTGCGGCTGATAAAGTTGTGTTTTTAGAGATTGTGTCAGGTAATTTGGTTTGATTTGCATCTTCAAAAAATGCCTTGATATTTCCTGTTCCACGCGGGGTATAACTGATGATTTGGGAATATTTGGTTTTTCCATCTACAATCCAATATTTAAACTTTTGGCCTGGATTTGGTATTGCTTCCAGTTCGGTTGGTAGTCCTTTAAAGTACTTGCCTTTTTGCATTCCTTCACCTATATCAATAGTGTTTATAGTAATGTGCCCACCATCTGAAATAGTGGTTAAATCAACCATGCCATCAAGATTAAATTTCTCCAAAAGATTTCTTCTGACGATATCAGGTCTTCTTCTGGCAAAATCTCTCATTACTTCAATTTTATTGTCCCATTCATCCATCGATTGAGGCATCTTAAATTTACCCCATGGGCTACGATAGATAGAATCTTTCCATCGGTCAAGGTGCAACGGCATCTCTTTGTATCTTTCCTCTTCGAGTTCCTTTATTTTTCCAAGAACCCTTTCAGGAGCAAACACAACATTTATGGAAGCAGCAAATCGTTGTAAGAATTCATCCATAAAGTATGGAAATTCCAATAACTTCCTAAACAGAATAGTTGAGTTAGGTGGATTTGTAGATCTTGTTTTAACTGGTGATGATGTATATCCAATCATATTGAAGTCGGCATCAGTACCTGCACCAAATCCATAATCGAGATCAACCAATACCCATTTCCACTTAGCTCTTTCTTCTTCTGGTTTCCAGAATTTAATATTCCAGTTAGGCCAGTCTATATTAGCAGCATATATTTGAAAAATATAATAGTTAATATAGTTGTCCATGTCCATTAATGATTTAGCATAGTTGTAGTTATGAAGGTCCTTTTTGTTGCATTCTTTTACAAAGTCTATTGTTTTCTTATAATGCCAATTATTTCCATCATTAGCCACAGCCCATGAATTTTCGAGCAGATTCAGATGACTTTGTTCGAGTTTGTGGTTATCCAAAAAGTAGTTGGAATTAAGTTTTTCTCGAATATTATAGATACCCCAATATTCCCCATTAAGGAACACAACTATTGGTCTGTATCCAACATAGTCAATATCTATTTGGTCGATACTAAGACTTTGTATCATGCCATCTCTGAACATTGTATAGTATTTATCAGGGTGCCCGCCTGCTCTTAACAGCAAGGATTGAAATGAATAGATCCTTTTATCCGGAAAAAACCTATGATCCAAAGTAGCATTTCCTAGATTTTCACTCGCTGCCAACAATATGGCTTTCTGCCCATGAAACCTTGCAATATTGCCGCTAATACTCATTTTTACCAATTGATTGATGACTTCACTCTGATCTTCAAAGAATTCAAAATTGGCAAGCCTATCCTGGCGCTTGATGCTGTTTTTATATATGCCTTCAGTTTGGTCCCATAGGGCATCAGGGTTAACGACTAATGAAGCAACCGGCAGATTCTTATCCTCATTAATAAAATATGTTCGTGTAACAGAATTGCTGTTAAGCTTCTTTTTTTCAACATTTATTGCTCTGACGACAGTAGTTTTGGTAATTTCCAGAGGTTTGGTATATAATTCAGAAGATCTGTTTGGCATTTCACCATTCAAGGTGTATCTGATCTGGGAATTATCATTTGGAGCTGATAAGGTTACCAATATGGTTGAGTCGTAAAAACCTGCTTCAAGTGAAAAAACTGGTTCTTCTGCTAAGGCAAATTTTTTGATTCCCTTTTGAAGGATATTCGTGAAGTTTGGCGAAGGGGTATCGAAATAAACCCAACCATCTTTACCATCCCATTTTCTACCAAATGATATATTAGTTTGTTGGTCTTTATATTTAACAAAATCAAGCAGATCTTTGTTTTTTGAGAAAAGGGCTATTTCTTCTCCTTTTCGACTTAATTTAAAGTTGGTGTGTAGTAAAGTATCGGTGCCATCAGCCCATACAAGCAAATAGCTTTTGGCATTTATTAAAGTTTCAGCAGGAAATTTCCATTTTGTTGTATCATCTTTATTATCCGTTAAATAATATCCTCCAATGTCGACAACGTAATCTGATGCATTGTAGATTTCAATCCAGTCTACTGCTGTGTGGTGCATTGGATCAGTTTCAACTCCTTTGTTGGAGGCCATAAATTCGTTGATATATACTTGTGGTTCAGGGTCGAGTAACCATGAACATCCTGCAGAAAAAACAGAAATTATCAATATAAAGGCAATAAAGCGTACAGCTCTCATAATACTTTCAAAAGTTCAGATTACATCAAGTTTTCAATTTCCTCAATCTCAATTGGAATATCCGACATCAGATCGATTGGCTCATCATCGGTTATAAGAATATCATTTTCGAGCCTAATACCTATCTTCTCATCACGGATATAAATTCCGGGTTCACAAGTCAATACCATGCCCGGCTGAAACGGTTCTTCTTTGTCGCCAACATCATGAACATCAAGACCTAGAAAATGTGCTGTTCCGTGCATAAAATATTTCTTAAAAAGTGGTGATTCTGGATTCTGGTTTTTAACTTCATTGCTTGTGAATAGTCCAAGACCAATCAATTCCTGCTCCATCATTTTATTAACTTCTTCATTAATAATATTGATGGTATTTCCCGGTACATAGAGTTTTATTGTTTTTTTCATCACACGTAATACTGCATTATAGCAATCTTTTTGACGGGATGTAAACTTACCGTTAACCGGAATTGTCCGACTCATATCGGCACTATAATTTGCATATTCGGCACCAAAATCGAAAAGAATCAGGTCACCATCATTACATTCTTTATCATTTTCAGTATAATGTAGCACACAGGTGTTAATTCCAGATGCGATAATAGGAGCATAGCCGTGTCCGGAAGCACGGTTTGTTTTAAATTCATGATCAAGTTCAGCCTCGATTTCAAATTCCATCACTCCCGGTTTAAGCATGGATAACACACGTTTGAAACCTTTATTGGTTATACTACATGCGTTTCGTAACAAATCGATTTCTATTTCCGATTTTATTGTTCTTAACTTAGAAAGTAAGGGTGCAGAACGGTGATAGTTATGCAGTGGGAATTCGGTTTTAAGTTTATGTCCCAACCTTTCATTTCGTCCTTCTACTTCCGGAAAGAACTTAGGATATTCATTTCTGTTCAAATATACATTCGTTGTAACCAACATTACTTCACGCAGAGCCATTTCATAATCATCTACCCAGTAAACATCCTCAATGCCAGATATTCTGCGGGCTTCTTCCTTGGTGTATTTATGGCCATCCCATATTGCTATTTGTTCATTTGTCTTTAAAACAAACAACATCTCACGGAACTTTTTGGTTTTCATGTCAGGAGCCAATATAAGAATGCTATTTTGCTGATCAATTCCTGTTAAATAGAAGAAATCAGATTGCTGGCGATATGGAAAATATTGATCACCATTACGTGGCTGCTGATCGTTTGAGAAAAAAACAGCTGCTGATTTATCCATCATTAAATTTCTGAAATTCTGACGGTTATCCTTGAACAGCTTGTTGTTTATAGGTAAGTGCTTCATTACAAAAAAATATGCTGTAAAGTTAGAAACAAATCTGTAGATGTGGTTATTCTCATGGATTTTTCTTAACGAAAAGTTAACAGTTTTGGAATATGTGTAGACTACTGAACTGATAAAAAAATAGTATTTTTGAATCTTAATCCAATTCAATGATACACATTACCCGCAGAGAGAGGTTTAATGCCGCACATCGATTATTTCGTCCTGATTTCAGTGATGAGAAGAATATGGAAGTGTTTGGTAAATGCTCAAACCCAAATTGGCATGGTCACAATTATGAATTGTTTGTTACGGTGAAAGGTAAAATTTATGAAGAAACAGGATTTCTTGTAAACCTAAAAGCACTTAGTAAAATTGTAAAAAGAGAGGTAATTGCTAAACTGGACCATAAAAACATAAATCTCGAAGTAGACTTTATGAAAGGTAAATTGGCATCAACGGAAAATTTGGCAGTTGGTATTTGGAATGAACTTGAACAAAGTGTTAGAGCACTGGGCGCTGAGTTGCATTGTGTTAAGGTTGTTGAATCGGAGAATAATTTTGTAGAATACTTTGGTTAGTTTTTATTTTCGAAAAAGTTCATAAATTTAAATAAATGGCACTTTTTTTGACCAATATACTTTGAAAATCGAAAGAGATGGATAAACCGCTGGAATTGCTTGGATACGAAAAAATAGAAAAATTTGATCCGGAGAATCTTATTAAACTTGAGCATCATTATAAAGAGATATTAAAACTTTTAGGTGAGGATGTTGATAGAGAAGGATTACTAGAAACCCCACGAAGAGTTGCTAAATCGGTTCAGTTTTTAACGCAGGGATACGATCATAATCCTGAAGAAATATTGCTTTCCGCAAAGTTTAAGGAAGATTATCGGCAGATGGTAATTGTAAAGGACATTGAGATATTTTCCATGTGTGAACACCACATGATTCCGTTTATTGGAAAAGCACATGTGGCATATATTCCAAATGGTTATATAACCGGACTTAGTAAAATAGCCAGAGTTGTTGAGGCCTTTTCGAGAAGATTACAGGTTCAGGAAAGGTTAACTACCCAAATAAAGGATGCAATTCAAAACACACTGAATCCGCTTGGTGTTGCAGTTGTAATTGAGGCAAAACATTTATGTATGGCAATGAGAGGTGTTCAGAAACAACATTCTGTTACAACAACATCTGACTTTACCGGAGCTTTTGAACGTGCGGAAACGCGTGCTGAGTTCATTAGCTTGATTTCCACCTCTCTTTCATAGAGAGTAATTAAGATTGTATTTTTTGTGAAGTCCGAATACTGTAGTGTTGGGATTTCCGTTTGATTGTAACATTAGAAAACAAATTAAATTTTAAATGAATTATTCAAATAATCAAATTGATTATGCACATCGGAATGAAACAATGCCGGTGGCAAAGACATTTATTTCTGGAGTATTTATGTGGATGACATTGGCATTGTCAATTACTGCATTGGTTTCATGGATGTTTGCATCTAACCCTGCTTTAGTAGGGGCACTTTATGATTCACAAACTGGTAGTATGAATATGCTGGGTTGGGTTGTAATGCTAGCACCACTTGGTCTTGTATTATTAATGTCGATGGGATTTCAGCGACTTAGTGCTTCATCACTGGTGTTAATCTTTATAGTCTATTCAGGTCTGATGGGAATGAGTTTAAGTTTTATCTTCCTTGTTTATTCACTTCCATCGATTGCCAAGACTTTTGTAATAACAGCAGGCATGTTTGGTTTTATGGCTGTTCTTGGTTATACAACAAAAACCGATCTTACAAAATTCGGAAGAATTATGATGATGGGTTTGGTAGGAATTATAATTGCTTCAATAGTGAACTTTTTCACGCAAAGTGCCACCATGGATTATGTAATTAGTTTTATTGGAGTGCTGGTATTCACCGGGTTGACGGCGTACGATGTGCAGAAGCTGAAACGTATCGGTGCTTCTGTTGGAACTGAATCTGAGGCTGCCAGAAAATTAACTATTATGGGAGCATTAACTCTTTATCTTGACTTTATTAATTTATTCCTATTTTTGCTCCGCTTTTTCGGAAGTAGAAAATAGCAAATCATTATTAATCAAATAATTATAATATGAACGCATATGTATTTCCCGGACAGGGAGCACAATATGTAGGTATGGGCAAAGATCTTTTCGATAGTTCGAAAGAAGCTCAGGAACTATTTAACAAAGCAAACAGTATATTAAAGTTTAATATTACTGATTTGATGTTTAGTGGTACCGAAGATGACCTGAAAAAAACGAACGTAACACAACCTGCTATATTTATTCATTCGGTAATTCTTGCCAGAGTACTTGGCGATGAATTTAAGCCTGATATGGTTGCCGGACATTCGCTTGGTGAATTTTCTGCTCTTGTGGCAAATCGTACTCTTTCATTTGAAGATGGTCTAAGGCTGGTTGCAAAACGTGCTGATGCAATGTATAAAGCATGTGAAATGGAAGAATCCACAATGGCTGCAATACTTGGACTTGATGATGACGTTGTTGAAAAAATATGCGGCAAAATTAAAGATATTGTAGTTCCTGCTAATTATAACAGTCCTGGTCAGTTAGTGATTTCAGGGTCAGTTGATGGAATTGACAAAGCTATCGAATTATGTAATGAAGCAGGTGCTAAAAGAGCAATTCCATTGAAAGTAGGTGGAGCATTTCACTCACCGCTTATGGAACCTGCAGGTGTTGAACTTGCTGCTGCCATTAATTCAGTAAAATTTAATAAAGGAATTTGTCCAATATATCAAAATGTTACAGGACAGTCGGTTAACGATGGTGAGATAATCAAGAAAAATCTAATTGCTCAGCTAACTGCACCAGTAAGATGGACAAAAATCATGCAGAATATGATTGCAGATGGAGCCAATAATATAACCGAGGTTGGACCCGGTAAGGTGCTTCAGGGTTTATTTAAAAAGATAGATAGAAAGATACAAACGCAAAGCGCAGCGATATAAAAATATAAACCTATTAGGTTTCTAAAATCTGGTAGGTTTATATTCTATTTTTCAACCAACCAGTTCCAATCGTAGCATATTCATTGCCAGCAAAGCACTTCTCCTGATATTTCTACCACGGTGTTCTCCCAGATGATATAATTTTGAAATCACTTTTTCTGGTTTAGCAAGAGCAATCCATACTGTTCCAACTGGTTTTTCTTCAGTACCTCCGTTGGGACCAGCGATACCCGACGTTGCAATGCAATAGTCGGTGCCAAGAGTATTCCTTCCACCGATTGCCATCTGTTCAACAACTTCTCTGCTAACTGCACCATGTTTTTCAATACTCTCAGGATTAACGTTCAGCTGTTTTATCTTAATCTCGTTGGAATAACTAACAACTGATCCTTCGAAGTATTCTGAACTTCCTGGTATGCTTGTAAGTAAATGAGCAATATAACCTCCTGTACAACTTTCAGCTGTTGACAATGAAGCTGAAGATTCTTTTAAAAGATCTCCAATCACTTCTTCAAGTTTAATATCATCATAACCAAAAATCAGATCTGGGATTATATCTGTTAGTTTATCGCTTTGATATTCAATATCCTTAATTAGCTGATCACGGTTTTCACCGGATGCTGAGAGTCTAAGTCTGACGATTCCGGGTTGTGGTAGATAGCCCAGCTTAATATTTGGTGGTAGATTATTTTCAACATCTTCAATAATACTTGCCAGCATAGATTCACCAATGCCGGTAGTCATAATTGTTTTGTGAAATATATTTGGAGTATTAAAGGATTTCTGTAATAATGGAATTATTTCTTCCTGCATCAGTCCCTTCATCTCAAACGGAACTCCCGGCATCGAAACAATAACTTTTCCGTTTTTTTCAAACCACATGCCTGGTGCTGTTCCATTGCTGTTAAAAATTGGTTTGCAAGCTTCCGGGATTGATGCTTGTTGTTTATTTACCTCTGTTACCTGATAACTTCTTAGTTTGAACAATGACTTAATATGTTCAAATGTTGGTTCATGAAAAGTAAATCCGGAATCAAAATATTCAGCCAGAACGTTTTTAGTTATATCGTCGTTAGTTGGTCCCAAGCCACCTGTTAATAATATAATATTTGATTGTTCTTCGGCTTTAGTCAGGGCATTTTTAATTTCTTCCCCATCGTCACTTATGGTAGTAATTTTATGTACGCTGATTCCGGATTTGTTTAGCTCGGCAGCCATCCAAGATGCATTGGTATTAACAACCTGACCAATAAGTAACTCATCACCAATGGTGATAATCTCGCAAGAAATATTTGACATAATGATTAGAAGATTAGCTGTTCGTTACCAATTTCCTCAGGTGTAATAGTCATAACTGCCACCTTCGACATTCTTATAATTGATTGTGCAGCAGATCCAAGGAAAAATTCAACAAGCTTGTTTTCTTGTTGAGTCATGATCATAACCAAATCAATATCATTCTTGTCATCTACATATTTCAACAGACGAGGAACAAGCATTCTTTCGCCACCATCGGTTTCGAGTAGCTCGCTCGTGCATCTAATATTTTGTTCTTCAATAAACCATCGAACCTGATCAAGTTGTTGTAGTAATTCTTCTTTAGTGTCTTTGTCTTTTTTGGACCAAAGTACAGATACAACATTTATTCCTGCTCCAAATGATTTCGCAATATCAATTGCATTGGTAACCTTTTGGCGGGTTTCTTTTGTAAGATCCAAAGGAAGTAGGATGTTATGTAAGAAACGAGAAATCTTCTTTCCATTAATTGTAATAACAGGAACTTCCGATTGACGAATTACTTTCAGTGTATTGGAGCCAATGGTGTTTTTGTCCATCCTGATATTTTCCGATGAGTTGTTGGTACCCATTAGGATAAAACTTGCATTCACTTCTTTTGCGGTCTCCAGAATCTGGCTGTATACTTTTCCTTTTTTTACAATGCTGGAAACCTTAACCCCTGATTTGCTGGCAGCTGTGGCTGCAAGTTTGTCTATTTTTTGAGTTATTCTATTACCGATTTCCTCAGATGACATAAGTGAAGTACTCAATTCCGATTCTTCGTAAACATATAATAGTACGATGTTAACTTTAAGAAATGGAGCCAATACATACGAACGTTCCATGGCAAACATAGATTGCTCATTAAAATCTATAGGAACAAGTAAGGTTTCAGAAGTTTTTTCCATGATAATATTTTTTTAATGCAGGTTCAATTATAACTTTGTTTTGCGATATTGATGATAATTATATGTTATTGGAAAAATTGTTTCATGTTACACAATAACTGTAAGATCATCTTTCGTTAACTAGTTAGTATATTTGCAAAATTACGTATTTCTTTAAGATAGAATAATGACAAAAAATAATAAGACTGATCTTGTATTAAACAATGATGGATCGCTATATCATATAAATCTGTGCCCCGGTGATGTTTCTGAAACAATTATATTGGTTGGTGACCCTGGAAGAGTTGCACTGGTTGCTAGTTTCTTTGATACGATAGAACTGAAAAAGCATAATCGTGAAATTCATACAATCACAGGTACTTACAAAGGAAAACGGTTGTCAGTTATGTCTTCAGGAATGGGGACTGACAATATTGAAATAGTTGTAAATGAGCTTGATGCATTGTTTAATATTGATTTGGAAAATAGAATTGAGAAAGCTGAACACACTTCTTTGAATCTAATAAGAATTGGGACTTCAGGCGCTTTACAGGCTGATATTCCGGTTGTGGAATCATTTCTGGTTTCGGAATTTGGACTTGGTCTTGATGGGCTGGCTTACTTTTACAAGGATTACACCGATGTAATTGACGAGAATCTTACTAATAGTTTTTGTGAATTTATGAACTGGGATTTAGATCTACCACGACCATATGCGGTTAAAGCATCGGATCAATTATTGGAAAAAGTTGGTTATGGATGGCGAAAAGGTATAACATTAACAGCACCGGGTTTTTATGCTCCACAGGGCAGGGAACTTCGTTTAAAAGTTAAAGATAACTCAGTCATCGATCGTGCTCAACTATTCCGTTTCAACAAGGATAATATTACAAATTTTGAAATGGAAACATCCGCTCTTTATGTTCTTTCTGCTATGCTTGGACACAATGCTATGACGGTTTGTGATATTATTGCAAATCGCGTTACTGGTGATTTTGACCCGGATTACAAAAAGAGTATGAAAATATTGGTGGAAGAAATGTTGAAACGAGTATCTGTTATTTAGTTTAGTTTATAACCTGAATTTCAGGATTATCGAGTTTTAAATTCGTTATTTTTAATCTGAAATTAAATTATATGCACCTTTGGTAATTACAGTCGATTCAGGAATTTCTGTTACTATTTCAATGTGTTTATTCGTTATGTTTCCCGTTTTTACCCTTAGTTTTTTTAAATAGTAATTATTATCATCAATACTATCAATAATGAGAATATTGAAACCATTACCTGATTTTATCACAGCATCTTTTGGTAGAGAATAAGAATCAGTTTTGCTAATAATGATATTTGCCTCTGCATAAGCACCAAAAGTAAACCGATCATTTCCATCAGCTTCTATCTTTGCAAGGCAAAGAACGGATTTTGTCATATTCTCAATGGATTTACCAATGGAAATTATACTTGCATTATATATCTTGTTAGGATTGTCTAACAGGTTGAATTCTACTTCAAGTCCGACAGAGATATTTGAGATATCTTTTTCAAATACAGAAAGTTGTAGATAGGTGTTTTCAGTGTTTATAATTTCTACCAGTTGCTTATTAGGTTCTATATATTGAGAAAGTACAGTATTAATTTGTGTTATATAACCTGAGATTGGTGAGGTAACATTGAAAGAAATATATGGTTCACCATCCAGAATTTTTTTTGTATTGAGTTTAAGAAGCTGGAGCTGCATTTTTAAGGATTTATATTTGGCAGATAAGGCTTTGTATTCACTTTTTATGGCAAGAAACTCTTTGGTTGAACCTATGTTTTCATTATTAAGAACCTTTTTTCGCTCGTAATCCTGTTTTAGATTTTCAAGTCTTGCTGCTACTTCCAGAAACTCCTGTTGCAAGATAATAAGCTCTCTACTTGATATTGTAAATATAACATCACCTTTATTAACTATGCTACCTATTGAATAGTTAATAGATTCTATTGTTCCTGACAATTTTGAGCTTATACGGGCAATTCCATTTTGATTAGTAGAAATGATACCATTACAATATACAGTTTCCAAAAATGGCATAGTAGTCAGTACTCCGGTTTCTATTTTTTCTGCATCAAATTGTTCCTTCGTTAATACGATCAAATCTGGGTCAGATATTATTATCTTTTCTTCGGAGGTGTTTTTGTTGGCACAACCGTAAGTAAAAATGATTGAAAGTAACACTATTATTTTAATACTTTTTATCAGTTTCATGATGGCTATTTTACTTCATTAAATAGTTTAATTCTATAGCAACAGTATTGTAATTTTTTATGCTATCTAAGTAATCTAATGTTATGTTAAGTGCATTCTCGATACTTTGTATGTATTCGAAAAATCCTATTTCTCCAACTTTATAACTTCTAGTGGCTGATCGGGTAATTTCCGTTGTAAGTGGTTTACCGGATTTTTTATAATATGTTATAGATTCATTATACTTTTGTAACTCATTTTGGAGTTCGTTATATTTTGATTTTGATTGCGTTAAGTGGTTTTTTTCAAGCACTTCTCGAGCGTTAACAGCAATTTTACCTGCCTTAATTTTTGCTTTTTGCTCACCAAAGAAAACTGGCAGACCAACTCCAAATATAAATCCCTGGTAATTTTTCGATTTAGCATACTTGTTAGTTCCAATAAAATATCCAAGTGAGATATCAGGCATTAGCTTGTTTTTTTCATGTTTAACCATACTTGCCTGGTAGGTTGTTTGAAGCTGCATTTGTTGATATGAGGAAGTTGAAGTAAGGTTCTGTTTTTCAAGAGGAATTCGTTTAAGATCTTCATAGACAATTGTAAATGTGCTGTCATATTGCATTATTGATGATAATTTTTCATACTCAATATTTAAACTATACTTAATCTCATTTACCTTAATTTTAACAAGTTGATTTTTCGCCTGAGCATTTAAGTAATCAAGTTTGCTTATGTCGCCATTATTAATTCTAATTTCAGAATTTTTTACAAAATCCGTAACAAGGCTATCAATTTGCAGATAAACAGATTGCTTGTTTAGCAGATATACAATTTCGTAATAGATTTCAGAAATTTCTTTTTCAATTTCTAGTTTTTTCTGATATAGCTCATTCTCGGTAATTTTAACATATAGTTTGTTAAGTTTATTGTGAGATGTATACACCGTAGGGAAGTTCAATTGCTGTTCAATCCCTATAACGTTTAGAGGGTGTCCATTGTCGGCAATATTATTCTGATCATAATCATAATAAAATAATGTTTTATCGATGGAGAACGAGGTTGGTATAAGTGCTCTGGCTTCTTCAGTTTTTAAGCCATAGGCAACCAATTCACTATTATTGTTATTAGCAATTGATATTACTTCATCAAGATTTAATTCTTTGTTTTGGCCATAGGAAACAGAAACAGATAAAAGCAGAAACAAAGTAGTTAAGATTGTTTTATTTCTTTTTAAACCCGGTGGCCATAAACGGATTCCGCTAGCATTATGGAAAATTTCAAATAGTAATGGTAATGCAATCATTGTTAACATTGTTGATGTTACAAGTCCGCCAATAACAACTGTTGCAAGAGGGCGTTGCACTTCTGCACCGGCACCTGTAGAAATAGCCATTGGAAGAAATCCCATTGCAGCAGCAGCAGCAGTAAGCATAACAGGACGTAATCTGTCTTTAGTTCCCGTAAAGATTAACTTTCTTATGTCGGTCATTCCGGATTCTTTTAGTTCTTTAAGATGTTCAATCAGTACGATACCATTTAGCACCGCAATACCAAATAAAGCTATAAATCCTATTCCGGCAGATACACTAAATGGCATATCTCTTATCCACAAAAGGAAAACACCTCCAACAGTTGAAAGTGGAACCGCTGTAAATATCATTATTGCATCACGAAGTGATTTAAACGCGAAATGTAAAAATAGGAATATGAGTGCGAGCGCAAAAGGAACAGCGAGCATCAAGCGATTAGTGGCATTTTTAAGGTTTTCAAATTGACCTCCATAAGTGATATTATACCCGGGTTTGAGTTGTATTTGGTTTTCTACCTTATCACGGATATCTTCCACAACAGATTGTAAATCACGGTTTCTAACATTAACACTAACAACCACCCTTCGGTGAGTATTTTCACGTGATATTTTTGCGGGTCCTTCAGTAAAACTAATATGTGCAACTTCATTGAGTGGAATTTGATTGCCATTTGGCAATGGTATCATAAGCCTTTCGATATTGTCAATATCAACTCTATTCTCCTTTTGTAATCGAATAACTAAATCAAAACGTTTCTCGTTCTCAAAAATATTACCAGCAATTTTGCCACCAAATGCCGTTGCCAGGTAGTCGTTTAGTGTTTTTATGTTAAGACCGTAATATGCAATCTTATCTCTGTTATAGACTACACTCATCTGTGGAAGGCCCTCCGTTTTTTCAATAATAATATCGGCTGCACCTGGAATATCCTTTATCAAATAACTGACCTCATCAGCTTTTTCTGCAAGATAATCCATTTCTTCACCGAATATTTTAATTGCAATATCTGCTCTAACACCGGTAATTAGTTCATTAAATCTCATCTCAATTGGTTGAGTGAACTCATACTCAACTCCAGGTATTATCGCTAAAGCTTCCTTAAATTTATTAGCTAATTCTTCCTTGCTCTTGGCAGAAACCCATTCACTTATTGGCTTTAGTTTTATAATTACATCGATTTCCTCCATCGACATTGGATCGGTAGGCACCTCAGCAGCACCAATACGACTAACAATCTGATCAACCTCAGGGAAATTATCAATAAGTATCTGTTCCATTCTGGTTGATAGTTCTATTGTTTTCGATAGGGATGTCCCTGTTTTTAGAACGGGCTGTATAACAAAGTCACCTTCATCAAGGGTAGGGACAAATTCACCACCCATATTTTTAAATATATAGCCGGTAAATATTAGTGATACCAGAGCGGCACCCAGCACCCATCCTTTGTTATTACATGACCATCTAATAACTGGCGAATATGATCTATACGCAAGATTCATTATCCAATGTGAAATATTCTTTTTGTTATTCTTTTCTGGTCGCAAAAATAATGTGGCAGCTACGGGTAACCATGTAAGGCCTAGTATCATTGCACCAATTATTGCAAAGCTAAAAGTTAGTGCCATGGGCTGGAACATCTTACCTTCAACACCTTTTAATGAAAGAATTGGAATGAAAACAATAAGTATTATTATCTGACCAAATACAGCAGAATTCATCATTTTGGAGGCTCCGCTATATGTAATCTTGTCCAATAGGGTTTGCCTGTTTTCACCTATTAATTTATTGAGGTCATTCTTTCTTGAAGTGATTCGGATTGCAACAAATTCAACAATAATAACAGCGCCATCAATGATAATTCCAAAATCGAGGGCACCGAGACTCATTAGGTTTGCATCAATTCCAAAAATATACATCATCGATAACGTAAACAGTAATGATAATGGGATCATTGATGCAATCACCATGGCCGAGCGTACATTCCCAAGAAGCAGAAATACAACGATAATAACAATCAGACATCCCAAAACAAGGTTTTCTACTACTGTTTTTGATGTTTTAGAAATAAGCTCACTTCGTTCGAGAATAGGGTTTATGAATACTCCTTCAGGTAAAGTTTTTTGAACTTCAGCAACTCGTTCCTTAACATCATTAATAACCATTTTTGAATTCGCATCCTTGAGCATCATAATTTGACCAAGAACTTTCTCCCCTTCACCGTTTGCCGTTATTGCTCCAAATCTGTTAGCATATCCAAAATGAATAGTAGCTATATCTTTTATCAGAACCGGTATTCCTCCATTATTTCTGATGACAATATTCTCAATATCTTCAAGTGATTTAATTAATCCGTCTCCCCTAATAAAATAACTCTGATTTGTTTTTTCAATATATGCACCGCCCGAAATGCTGTTATTATCTTTTAATGCATTAAAGACTTCTAACAATGTTATACCCATCCCTTTAAGGACGCTTGGATCGACAGCTACTTCATATTGTTTTAGATAACCTCCCCAACTATTAACTTCAACCACACCAGATATTCCGGATAAATATCGTTTTACAATCCAATCCTGTATGGTGCGCAACTCCATAGGTGTATATTTACTTTCGTAGCCCGGTTTTACATCAATTATATATTGATATATTTCACCTAAACCGGTGGTTATTGGGCCCATTTCTGGGGTTCCAAATCCCTCAGGTATATTAGCTGATGCTGATTTTATTTTTTCTGAAATGAGCTGTCGTGGCAAATAAGTACCCATTTCATCTTCAAATACAACAGTAACAACTGATAACCCAAATTTAGAAACAGATCTAATTTCAATAACTCCAGGCAGATTTGCCATTTCAAGTTCAATGGGTGTAGTAATAAACTGTTCAATTTCTTGTGTCGACAAATTTGTCGAGGTTGTAATTACCTGAACCTGATTATTTGTAATATCTGGTACAGCACCTATAGGAATCTTTAAAATCGAATATATGCCAAAGGCAGCTATGGTAACAGTAAATAAAATTGTTATTAATTTGTGCTTAATGCTAAAATCTATAATTTTTTCTAACATTCGAAGGGCTTTAATTTCAGACATTGCAACGCTCGATCATGGCATGATGCAATTTGGTATAAAATTAACAAAACTTAGGTAAAGACTTCTAGAATCAAAGAAATAAAAATAATATGAGTCTAATTTAGAATCATTTATAGATTGTAATGAAGTCTATATTTTGATTATCGTTCCCCCCCAGGAAAAACCAACACCAAAACCGGCAAGCATAACAGTATCACCTTTCTTAATCTTTCCTCTCTCTAGCGCATTATGAATGGCAATTGGAATAGTAGAAGAAACTGTATTTCCTGTGGTTTCGATATCGATAATCAACTTATCATTCGGGATTTTTAATTTCTTTCCGAGAGTTTCAAGTATAATTTGGTTTGCCTGATGAAATATGAAGTAGTCTATATCATTGAAGTTGAGGTTTCTGCTTTTCAGAAGTTCATTAACCAGTTCTGGTGCCTTGGTCACCGAAAAGTTAAATACCTCAGAACCATCCATGTAGAAATTGGCATCGTTTAGTACATTACCATATTTGTCGATACGATCCTCTTCAGCATATTCCGGCAATGGATATCTTTCTCTACCGTGTTTGATAATAATCTTATCGTATTTGCTGCCATCTGTCCCGAAAATAAACCTGCCATTATCAGAATTTTCTGAGTTTAAGATCAGAGAAGCTGTTGCTGCATCTCCAAAAATCGCACGGTTACTACTATCTTTTGTATGGATGGTTTTTGTTATTGCCTCAGATGTAATTAGTAGTATATTTTGTGCATTTCCCGAAGATATTAAACTATCGGCAAGGCTTAATCCATAAATATATCCGGTACAACCTTGATTAATATCAAAAGCGCCACAATTAGATGGTAATCCTAATCTGTTTTGAATTATACATGCCGATGCTGGAGTTATAAAATCACCTCCGGCGGAACAGAAGATCACGAAATCAATACTTGTTTTATCAATTGGGTATGATGAAAAAAGTTTGTCAGCAGCTCTTATTCCCATATCAACTGATGTTTCTTCTTCACCACAAATATGTCGTTGATAAACACCTGTAAGCCTTGTTAATTCCTTTAGCTTAAGACTTGGGAATTCTTCCTGAAGAGTTGCATTGGTTATAGTGTTCTCAGGGTAATAACAGCTAATATATTTTATATTATTGTGCATCTCTATTTCTGTTTTTTCTTCGCTAGTTGTTCCGATTCATATGATTTTCTCAAATAAAAATCCGCACTTCTTTTATCACCAATAGAATTATAAAAGTCGCTAAGAAACTTCCCAACTTCTGGTCTAGTACCCAACTGAACGGCCTTTATAAAAAACTTTATTCCGTTAATAGTATCATTGTTTTCGAAGGCATAATTTCCCAGATTTATATATGGTTTATCACTTTTAGGAAACTTCTGCATGATTTTCTCATTTTCCATAACTGCATCATCAACTTGCCCGCTTTTGAAATATGAATTTGCAAGTCTCGACATGCTAACAAGCTCTCCACCATCTACTTCTGCTGCCTTTTTGAAATACACAACTGCCGAATCATATTTCTGTTGAAGATCATAAGCATTAGCAAGGTTAAAATATGCACTACCATAATCGGGTTTATATTTTATGGCGTTCTTAAAATAACCAACTGCCTTGTTGAAATACTTCTCTGAATTAATTCTTTCTTTTTCAGCTTCTGCAGTTTTATTCCTTCTTTCATGACTTTGTACCCTCAGTCGGGCCTGATTACCATGAATTTTTGAATATATTATACCGAGGTTATTCCATGTTGAATAATGAGTTGAATCAAGTTCAACAACCTTTTGATAATGCTTATCGGCTTTATCGATGGTTCCAACGATAAACTTGTACGGATTTACTGGTTTTGCAAGCTCAATATTTACTTTTTTCATCAACTCATGGGCGTAAAGAGCATTTGCTTTAACTGAGTTTTCCAACTTTGGCATGTCGGCACTATATAAACTCAACTGTGTTTGCCAATGTTTATTCCTTTCATGCACATAATACCCAAAAGGTGCAATTATTAAGATAATCAGTAAAGTAACCCAAATTATTCTTGAATTTCGTTTTTGTTCTTTAAGTAAAGGGATGCGGAATATTGTAAAAAGCAACCAGACAATAAAGATTGAAAATGAAATAGTTGCGAAAAACACAAATCTGTCGGCAACAATTCCCGGTACCGGCGCAACTATATTTGCATACATCGACATGTTTATAAAGAAGTATAGAATGGCAAACGACAAGAGGTCTTTTTTCTTAAACTTCATGATGGCATAAACAAGCATCCCAATAATCACTGCTGATGTAATTATCACCCATATATTATTAAACCCGACAATCGGTATCATGTCAAAACCGTAATAATACATTAATGGAAATGGAATAAACATCAGTTTCAGATAATGCCCGATAACATAAATTCCCGTTCCAATATGAAGCATGAAATTGTCGGTTTGAACAAGTGGATTCTCCCACATCTTCAATTCTCTTGATGTCTCCGGAAGAATTACCCATCTGAGGATTAGTACCAGAGCTACAATTGCAACTGATATTATGGTAAAGTAAGTGAGTTTCTTAGGTTTGATATTTGTGAAGAAGTATAGAACCAAAGGAAAAACGGCCAATTGAGCTATTGCTGTCTCCTTTGAAAGAAGTGCCAGTATAAAGCTTATCAGACCGAAAATTAGATGTTTTGTTTTATCAACATCTACCCACTTTATAAACTGCCATATTGCTATGAATGAAAACAGAAAGTTCAATAATACATCTCTGTTTTTCAGGCTGTCAACTACTTCTGTATGAGTAGGGTGAGCTAGAAATAATAGTGTAACTAGAAACGGAAACCATGGATTGTATCCCAATAGTATTCGTCGTAAGACCTTATATAGTAGCAGTATTGCCAATAAATAGATAAGAATACTTATAAAGTGACTTATGTAAGGATTTGTGTCAAGTCCGAATGTAAACTGATATTCCAATGCAAATGATGTTCTAGCAATTGGGCGATATCCGTAAGCCATTCCACTTTCTTCGGCATACAATGTGGTAAATATTTCAGGGATACCTGAAATTCCTTTTGCAATCTGTTCATTTTCGATATTAATATGGTAATCATCCATCGAAAAATGATTAAAAATTGCATTGTAATAGAACAGAAATGTTGTGACAATCAGAACTATTTTGAAGATATTAACAAGCTTGTTTTCCTTTTTTTGAAGAAGCTTAATATCATTATTATTTTTCCTCATAATTTATATTGTACAGATTATGATTGATTATACTTATTGAAAAACCATTGCGGTATAATCAATTTAATGTAATGGCAAAGATAATCTGAATTGTTGGAAGTGAAAATCGCTTCAAAAAACTATTTTTGTTACAAATTATAAATTATGGCTTTTTCCTTTTTGAAAAATTATGATGACCCGGATGTAAGAGATTGTATTACTTATACTGATGTTATCAAGAACAGGGTATTATCATCTCCTGATCATACTGTTTTTCGTTTTCTTAACGATGGAGTTACTGAGAACGAGTCATATACATATGGGCAGCTGGAAATGATTTCAAAAGCTATCGGTTCAGCATTGCAGAAAATTGGGAGTAAGGGTGATACAGTATTATTGTTGTTTCAGCCGAGCCTTCCATATATTGCATCTCTTTATGCTTGTTTATACTCAGGTTTTATAGCAGTTCCGGCTTATCCTCCACGTCGGAATCGGGGAATTGATCGGATTTTCACAATTATTGAAGATTCGGGTGCTAATATTTGTCTTGTTTCCCAACAGGTTTACAATGATGTTAAAAGGAATTTTGCAGATAATGAGTTGTTTAGCAACCTGAACTGGATTATTTTTGAGGATATAGATCTTAAAACATGCAAAGACTTTGAAAAAGTATTGTTGAAACCTGATGATCCTGCCCTTATTCAGTATACTTCAGGATCCACCGGACAACCTAAGGGTGTAATTCTTACTCAACTTAATCTACTTTATAATTCTGAGTATATAAGACAAACCTTTGACACTAGAAAAGATTCTGTAGGAGTGCACTGGCTACCATTATTCCATGATATGGGTTTAATAGGAGGATTGTTACAAGCGGCATATATTCATGGTACAAATATTAATATGCCACCAATAGCTTTTTTAAAGAATCCATTAAATTTCCTAAGAGCTATACATAATTATAGAGCTACCATTGCTGGAGGTCCGAATTTTTCATATGATTATTGTATTGATAAAACCACTGTTGAGGAGCGTAGTGAATTAGACCTTAGCTCGATGGAGGTGTTTTTCTGTGGTGCTGAACCAATTAGAAAATCTACCTATGTTAATTTTATTGAAGCTTTTAATGTCTCAAAAGTGGTTGAAAATCAATTGTATTCATGCTATGGAATGGCTGAAACAACTTTGATCGTTACCGGGGGATTGAGAGCAGATAAACCTGTTTATTTGAGTGTTGATGCCACATCATTATCTGAGAATAAGATTGTGATTACTGATGAATCAGATACGAATTCAATAAGTCTTGTTGGAAGTGGTCATACATGGATGGAAACTGTAATTGAAATTGTAGACCCAGTGACTTTGAAAAAAAGTAATAATAATGAAGTAGGTGAGATATGGATTGCCGGACCTACTGTCGCTGCTGGCTACTGGAACAAACCCGAGGAAACAGAAAGATTTTTTAATGCACGGATTTCCGATACAAATGAAGGACCATTTTTAAGAACAGGTGATTTGGGATTTTTCCATGAAAAGGAATTATTCATTACCGGTAGGTTAAAGGATTTAATAATAATTCGTGGTATAAATCACTATCCAAACGACATTGAGTATAGTATCCAGAAATCTATTCCTGAGTTGCGACAAAATGGCGGAGCAGCTTTCCCTGTTACAGTTGACGGGTTAGAGAAACTCGTTATTGTTCAGGAAGTTGAACGTACTGCGATGCGCGACACTAATCATTCATTAATTGTTGAACGGATAAGGGAGATTATTGCTGAAGAACACGAGCTCGATGCTCATGCAATTATACTGATTCGTCCGGGAAGTATCCCAATGACTTCAAGTGGGAAAATCCAACACAGGCAAACAAAATTCGAGTACCTGCACGATGACCTTAATATTGTTTATGCGTGGGAAAATGAAAAGGTTATTAATTTGGATGATACAATATTAACCCAAACAATACCAACCGAAGATGCAATTAAGGAATGGGTGGTGAATTGGATCGAAAGGAATCAAAATATAAGAAAAGAAAATATTGATTTAAATAAAAACTTGATGACATATGGCATCGATTCTCTGGCTGCTGTAACGTTGGAAACCGAAATCAGTAAACAGTTTGGTTTTCAGTGGCATGTAAGTTCTTTCATCCTAAATCCAACAATTAATAAGCTCGCAGAAGAGGGGATGGAGATTTATAATGAGACAATGAGTGAATGAGCCAATGAGATAATGAGACAATGAGTTAATGAAATAATCACTTAATGAGATAAGAACTAATAAACCATTCTTTTGTAATTACTACCCCGATTAAAACATATCTTAATAATACTGTTTTAAGCGTTCACGCTTAAAGTAGTTTGAAGCTGCCCACATTTATCTATCACCATACATTTCGTCGTAGTACTTTTGGTAGTTGCCAGTGGTAACATTATCTAACCAGGCCTGGTTTTTAAGATACCAATCTATGGTAAGTTCGATACCTTCTTCAAACTGAAGGGATGGTTTCCATCCAAGTTCGTTTTGAAGTTTTGTTGAGTCGATGGCATATCTTAGATCATGACCGGCGCGGTCTGTAACATAAGTGATTAATTTTTCAGAAGTTCCTTCATCACGACCAAGTTTATTGTCCATCACTTTACAAAGTACTTTGATCAAATCAATATTGGTCCATTCATTATGACCTCCAATGTTAAAGGTTTCTCCAGTTTGCCCCCCATGATAAATTACATCAATGGCAGCGGCATGGTCGATAACATAAAGCCAATCACGAACATTCTCGCCTTTTCCATAAACGGGAAGTGGCTTATTATGACGAATATTATTGATAAATAATGGAATCAATTTCTCAGGAAACTGATTTGGCCCGTAGTTGTTTGAACAGTTTGAAATAATTATTGGCAGTCCGTATGTGTCATGATAAGCTCTAACCAGATGATCGGAGCTAGCTTTTGATGCTGAATAGGGACTGTGAGGATCATAAGGTGTATCTTCATAGAAGAATCCTTCATCTCCCAATGAGCCATATACTTCATCGGTACTCACATGATAGAACCTTTTGCCTTCAAAATTATCTTTCCAAACATGTTTGGCAGCATTCAGAAGGTTTACCGTTCCAACAATGTTTGCCATGATAAATTCCATGGGGTTTTCAATGGACCTGTCAACATGTGATTCAGCAGCAAGGTGAATAACACCATCAAACTGATATTCTTTGAAAAGATTCATTATAAAATCACCATCCACAATATCGCCAAGTATAAACTTGTAATTAGGTGCTTTGTCGATGTCCTTGAGGTTCTCAAGGTTTCCGGCATATGTTAGTTTGTCAAGATTATATATTTGATAATCAGGGTATTTATTTACAAATAATCTGGCTACATGTGAACCAATAAATCCTGCTGCTCCGGTAATTAAAATCTTTTTCATGATTCTGTCTATTTTTAAATATTCACCATTCACTATTCACTATTGAGCATTAACCATTATTCAATGCCTTTTCCCATTTCCATGCACTTAGGGTCATTTCATCAATACCACGTTCTGCTTTCCATCCCAATTCATTGTTTGAGAAATCCGGGTTAGCCCATACCTGAGTTACATCACCCTCGCGGCGATCAACAATTTTATAATTGAGTTTTAATCCTGTTACTTTTTCAAATGATTTGATAACCTCGAGAACTGAGTATCCATTTCCTGTTCCTAGGTTGAAAACTTCAAAATCCTTTTTCATATTCTCATTAATCATCCTGTCGACAGCAATTACATGTGCTTTTGCCAAATCAACAACATGAATGTAATCTCTTATTGCGGTTCCATCAGGTGTAGGGTAGGTATCACCAAAAACACTCAAACATTCTCTTATTCCAATTGCTGTTTGTGTAATAAAAGGCATCAGATTATTAGGTACACCAATTGGCAATTCACCAATAATTGCTGATTCATGGGCACCAATTGGGTTAAAATATCTTAATGCAATCGCGTGAATTTCAGTTGCCTTAACAGTGTCTGTTATTATTTCTTCGGAGATTTGTTTAGTATTTCCATAAGGAGATTCTGCTATTTTAATTGGCGCTTTTTCACTTACAGGTAGTTCATCCGGCTGACCGTAAACAGTACAAGATGAAGAAAATACAATATTTTGTATATTGTTTTCTTTCATGCCTTCCAGAATGTTAATTAACGATTCCAGATTGTTTCTATAATATAAAAGTGGTTTTTGTACAGATTCACCAACTGCTTTAAAGGCAGCAAAATGAATTATTCCAGCAATATCTTTATTGCGACTAAAGAAATCTGCCGTTAGGTCCCTATCGGATAAATCAAAGATTTCCAAACCAGGTTTGATTCCTGATATTAGTTCAATTTTATCAATGATATCAGCACTGGAATTACTTAGGTTGTCTACAATAATTACTTCATGACCCACAGCCTGTAATTCAACAACGGTGTGTGATCCGATAAATCCGGTTCCACCGGTAACGAGTATCTTCATAAGTGGACTTTGTTAAAACTTGATCGGTAAAATTAAGTAAAATTAAGATGTCTCAATTTTTGAAACGAAGTTATTGATAAGTTGATATTTCTCTTTGCTTTCAGGACAAATTGCACTGCCATTGTCATTAAATTTAAGTCGATGACCATATTCACTCATCCAGCCAATGTGTTTTGCGGGATTACCAACAACCAGAGCATATTGAGGTACTTCTTTTGTTACCACAGCTCCGGCTCCAATAAATGCAAATTGACCAATATCGTGACCACATACAATTGTAGCGTTGGCACCAATTGTAGCACCTTTTTTAACCGTGGTTTTTGTGTATTGGCCTCTACGGTTTACACCGCTTCGGGGATTTGTAACATTTGTAAAAACCATTGATGGACCGAGGAATACATCATCCTCACAAATAACTCCTGTGTATATTGAAACATTATTCTGAACTTTGACATTTTCCCCCAGAATCACTTCCGGTGAAACAACCACATTTTGTCCAATATTGCAGTTTTTTCCTATTATACAATCAGACATAATATGCGAAAAGTGCCAGATCTTAGTTCCTTCGCCAATCTCACAGTTATCGTCAATAATTGCTGTGTCGTGTACAAAATAATTTTTCTCCATCTTTTGAATTAGATTATTAAGTTGATGGCATAAAAAATGCCGAGCAATTAGCAAAAATGCATAAAATACCCGGCAAATTAATATTTTTTGGAATGTTATTTTTCAACAAATTCTAAAACGGCATCCGTAATTTCTTTAAGAATTTCAGGAGTTAGTTCAGTATGAACTGGCAATGACATAACTGTTTTACTTAATTCTTCTGTTACAGGGAAGTCACCCTCTTTATACCTTGGATCAAGATATGCTTTCTGCATATGAAGTGGAACTGGGTAATAAACTGCCGATGCAATTCCCTTACCAGCAAGGTGTTTCATTAATCCATCTCTGTCAACATCATTAAGAACCATAGTATATTGATGGAATACATGGTTTGTGTAACTGGCAGTAGCAGGAGCTGTGATTTTGTCAGTAGCAGCAAAAGCATTGTTATAATATGTTGCAGCATCTAGTCTTGCTTGTGAATACTCATCAAGGTGTTTAAGTTTAATATCAAGAATGGCAGCCTGAATGCTGTCTAAACGAGAGTTAACACCTATTTCATCATGGTAATATCTAACGGTCATTCCATGATTCACAACAACTCTCATTTTAGCTGCAAGGTCATCATCATTTGTAAAGATTGCACCACCATCACCATATGCACCAAGGTTTTTGGATGGGAAGAATGATGTACAACCAATATGTCCAATTGCTCCGGCTTTCTTTGTTTTACCACTTACCGGGCATGTGTAATCAGCACCAACAGCCTGTGCAGTATCTTCAATTACATACAGATCATGCTCATTGGCAATTTGTTTAATTGTGTGCATATCAGCACATTGCCCAAAAAGATGAACAGGTATAATTGCTTTTGTTTTTGGTGTGATTGCCTTTGCAATAGCTTTTGGATCGATATTGTATGTGTCAGGTTCAACGTCAACAAGTACAGGAGTTAGTTTTAACAGTGCAATTACTTCCGCAGTAGCGATAAAAGTAAAAGATGTTGTAATAACCTCATCACCGGGTTTCAAACCAAGAGCCATTAATGCTACTTGAAGTGCATCTGTTCCGTTTGCACACGGAATTACATGTTTAACCCCAAGGTATTCCTCAAGGTTTTTTTGGAAGCTGTGAACAGCAGGTCCGTTAATAAATGATGCTTCTGACATTATCTTTAGAACTGCATCATCAACTTCGTTTTTTATCTTTTTATACTGACCTACTAGGTCTACCATATTATACTTCATAATAATAGTGTTAATTTATTAACAATTGGCTGCAAATATACTTAAGTTGCCATAATAAGTAAGTCAAGAACGTTAAAAGTTCAAAAAAATTGGATTTATGGCAATACCATGGTAATTGATTGAGTTTATCAAAAAAGAAATACAGTATCTTTGCTTTAAATTGAATACAAATGTTGAAGAGAATAACTATCCCTATATTGTTTTTATTTATAATGCTTGAATTAAATGCACAGGTTAATGTAAAGGATTCAATTATAGCTGCATTCATGCCACATTTCTCATATTCTTATCAATTTTCTGGTGGTGACGTTTCAAAAAGGTATGGTAATAATTCTACCATTGGGGGTGGTGTGAAATATAAATCAGGAAAAAATTTCATATTCTCAGCTGATGTAAACTTCATATTTGGAAGTAATGTGAAGAATGCTGATTCGATATTATGGATGGTGGAAACAAAGGATGGATTTGTTATAGACGGTAACGGTACATATGCTCTGTATGCACTTTATGAACGTGGTTATAATGTGAATTTTAGTTTTGGAAAGATATTTCCGGTACTAAACCCCAATCCGAACTCCGGGCTAATGGTTACAGCCGGGTTTGGTTATATGCTGCACCGAATGAAGATTGATAATCAGCATAGAACGGCACCTCAAATAAGTGATGATTATGCACTTGGCTATGATCAACTTACAGGTGGGTTTTCTCTTAACCAATTTGTTGGTTGGTACTTTATGAGTAACACACGCTTGGCTAATTTCTATGCAGGATTTGAATTTCATCAGGCATTTACCAAAAGTTTACGTGATTGGGATTTTAGCACAATGCAAAAAGATAATAATAAGTATTTTGACTATTTCATAGGCATTAAAATAGGTTGGGTGTTACCAATCTACGACCGGGCTCCTGATAAATACTACTATAATTAACAATGAAGCTCTTATACAATATCATTGTTTTTCTCTATTCATTATCTGTAAGGATAGCTGCAAATTTTAATCCCAAAGCCAGTTTGTGGATTGATGGTCGCAAAGGATTATTTACCAAACTAGAGAAATCAGGAATAATTGGAAAACAGATAATTTGGGTGCATTGTTCCAGTCTTGGTGAGTTTGAGCAGGGACGTCCTGTTATTGAAAATCTACGAAATTCTTTCCCATCCCATAAGATTCTGTTAACCTTCTTTTCTCCATCTGGATATGAAGTGAGGAAGAGTTATGAAGGTGCTGATTTTATCACCTATATGCCTTTGGATAGCAAGAGGAATGCACATCGTTTTATTGATATGGTTCGCCCTCAGCTTGTGATTTTTATTAAGTATGAATTTTGGTTCAATTACATTGCAGAGCTTTATAAACATAAAATACCGTTGATATTCGCTTCTGTTATCTTCAGGCCATCACAGCATTTCTTTAAGCCATGGGGCAGATGGTTTGCAAAGCAGCTTAATAAAGCCACCTTTATTTTTGTACAGAATAATGAGTCCATCAAATTGCTTGAAAAAATTAAGGTTTATCATGCAGATATAAGTGGTGATACAAGGTTTGACAGGGTTATCCAGTTGCCGGAAGAAGATGTTTCATTCCCTGTAATAGAATCGTTTAAGGGAGATTCGAAGTTGATAATCGGTGGAAGTACCTGGCCGGCAGGAGAGAAAATGTTATTGGATCTCCTTAACAGATCTGATGAAGATTTCAAGATAGTTATTGCCCCCCACTTAATCAATAATGAGCATATTGATGAGATTGTCGCTTTATTCAAAAAGTATGATCCTATTTTGTATTCTAATGGGGAACCTGAGAAAGATAATAAAAGTAGAGTCTTGATTATTGATAATATAGGTTTCCTTTCGATGATTTACAGATACGCGAATATTGCCTATATCGGAGGCGGATTTGGTGTAGGGATTCACAACCTTCTTGAAGCATCAACCTATGGTGTCCCGGTTGTGTTTGGCCCAAATCACGATCGTTTCCGTGAAGCTATTGATCTAAAGGTAAACGGTGGAGGATTCACAATTAACAATGCAAATGAGTGTTTTAAAATCATTGATAAGTTGTTGAAGGATCAAGACCTCTATGATAGTAGTTCGAAAGCTGCATCAAGCTATGTTGCTAATAATGCAGGAGCTACTCAAATGATTATCAGCAAAGTTAAAGAGTATATAGTAGCTGGATGATAAACAGATTGTTTTGTTATTATCTATCCCATAGTGTACCTATTTTTGTTATCATAACATAGTAATTCTTAGGTGTTGAGCACCGAAACATTTATGTATTATTTGGTGGAGAATTACCGAATTAATGTTAGACTGGTTATATTTGCACAAATTAAACAATTGAACTGATGGATATCCAAATCGAAAAAGCACATCGAAAACCAACAAACACTAATGTAGTTTATCTGGTAAAAAACAATTCAGATGTAAAAATAATTGGGCTTGAAAAAGCAGAATCTGATTATGTAGTTCGTGAGTTTAAGGCTAAAAAAGAAGTGGTTGAGGTTAACAGACTGAATAAAAGAATTTATGTTGTTAAACCCAGTTCATCATCCATTAATAAGTTTGAAGCATGCAGAGTGTTGGGTAACAGTGTATTGTCCTTGGCTAATGGTGCTAGGGTCGATAAATTGACCGTCTCAGCCGTTGCGTTTACTGCTGTTGAAACCATTGCTTTTCTTGAGGGGATGTTGTTGGGTAACTATCAGTTTCTAAAGTATAAAACAGGAGATAATAAGAAAGAAAATACTCTGGAGCAGATTAAAGTTTATTCATCGGAGGTAGAAGACACACATATTGAAGAACTGATAATTATTACCGAAGCAGTTTATTCAACCCGTGATTTCGTAAATGAACCGGACTCATATATGACAGCGTTACAACTTGCTGAAGAAGCTAAAAAACTTGGTCAGGATGCGGGTGCAAAAGTTGAAGTTTTCAATAAAAAGAAGATTGAATCCTTAAGAATGGGTGGCTTACTCGCTGTTAATCGCGGGAGTATTGATCCTCCAACATTCACAATATATGAGTGGAAACCAAAAAATGCAGTAAATAACAAACCATATATTTTTGTTGGCAAAGGGGTTGTTTATGATACAGGCGGATTGAGTTTAAAACCATCCAACTTTATGGATACCATGAAATGTGATATGGCTGGAGCTGCTGCTGTTATTGGTGGTATGTACGCTATCTCAAAAGCAAAATTACCTGTTTATGTTATCGGGTTAATTCCTGCTACCGACAATCGTCCGGATGGCAATGCATATACTCCGGGTGATGTGGTAACAATGTTCGACGGATCTACTGTAGAAGTTTTAAATACTGATGCGGAAGGAAGAATGATATTAGCTGATGCACTAAGCTATGCTAAAAAGTATGATCCGGAGTTGGTTATCGACATAGCAACTCTTACAGGTGCAGCTGCAAGAGCCATTGGACCTCAAGCCATGGTTGGCATGAAAGTTAAATCAGATAAAGAATTTGATAAATTAAAAAAGTCGGGAGACAATGTTCATGAACGAATTGTTGAGTTTCCAATGTGGGATGAATATGCGGAATTGATAAAGTCGGAAATAGCTGACAGAAAGAATATTGGAGGTGCCGAAGCTGGAGCAATCACGGCAGGCAAATTCCTTGAGCATTTTACCGATTATCCATATATACATCTGGATATTGCCGGACCTGCATTCATTAACAAACCCAATAGCTACAGAACTACCGGAGGAACAGGTATTGGTGTCAGATTGTTCTACAACTTCATAAAATCAAAAATTAGGTAAGGCTGTAAATGGGTAGCTCTTCTGATATAAGTAAGAAAAATATGCACGTGCTTAAACCCGAAATATGGGTTCAAAATCATGGTGATTATTTATATAATTATGCTTATTTCAGGGTTAATAGTAAGGAAGTTAGTGAGGATATTGTTCAGGAAACTTTTATTAGTGCACTAAATGCGAAAGAATCTTTCCGTGGAGAGAGTTCTGAACTTACATGGCTTCTTGCCATCCTGAAAAGGAAAGTTGTTGATTATTACAGAAAACAAAGTTCAGTAAAGGAAAAACCTGTCTCTCAGTACACTATGCCATTTCGTGACGATGGATTATTCGAAGGCCATTGGCTTGAATCCCGTGCACCAAACGACTGGAGTATTGATTCTGATAGCGCATTGATTAATGAAGAATTTACAATGATCCTTGAAAACTGCCTATCATTACTCCCACCCAAATGGCGATCAGTGTTCATATTGAAATTCATGGAAGAATTAAGTAGTGATGAAGTATGTAAGGAAACAGGTTGTACTCCGTCTAACTTTTGGGTAATCATGCACAGGGCAAGATTAAAACTCAGAGAATGTTTTGAAAACAATTGGCTTGTATGAAAAAAGCAAATAGAGTGTTGGGAGATATGATGACTTATGTAATGTTGAATTGCGATAAGGCAACATTTCTGGTTTCTAAAAGTGAATTCACTAAGCTGGGATGTGTTGAAAACATCAAGTTGAAAATGCACTTAATGACATGTAGTGCCTGCCGTCTTTTTGTTTATCAATCAAAATATATATCTCGCCAGATCACTTTAATAGGGACAATTGATCCTGATAACCTTGTGCTTAAATTATCCGAAAATCAAAAAAAACATCTGAACAAGGTAATTGATAACCAGATTAATCACAGCTAACCATAGATTCTTGTTTTAGTTCTTGTAAGGTAGTCAGATTGCTAACGACTATGTAAGCAGATAATTATTATTTATAACTACTAAATCTAAAATCATGACAAAAGAAATCAAGAAACTAATTGTACTCACTTTGGCCCTTATGACAGCCTTGCTAGTTAGCTTCCTATCTGTTGATGCATTTTCTGGAGAATCAATAAGCAATAATACAATAGTAGTTGAAGCTGAGGATTTTATCTCTCATAATTCAACCTTATTATTACATAAGATTGATGATGACAAAGATAAATCTAAGAAAGCAACTAAAGGAAATAAAAAAGATTGTAAAGATTCATCGGAAAATAAGTGTAGTGATAAAGAAAGTAAAGAATGTAAAACCGAAAAGAAATCTAATACTGATTGCAAAGAAGGAAAATGCACTGATAAAAAATGTTGTGGCGGCAAGGGCGGCATCGAATAGTATCACCTACATCATGGAATAATATTAGAAAAGCATCTCATTTGAGGTGCTTTTTTTATATTTGATTGTTCAAATTGCAACCTTAATGAGCATTTTTATCTCCTATTGATAGTAGGGTTATGACTATGAGAACAGCACTAACGATATTATTTTTTGCATTGTGTAATATAATTATTTCACAAACCAAAACTAATATCCATCATTTGGATAAAATGTCTCAAAGGCTTTATAGTGAGGCAGCTGTCAATAAAAATGCTGTTAAGGAATACGCCAGAATTCATAATACTCCTATACGGATTGAAACTGATAGTACATTGGTTGAATTGATACTTATTGATGCAAAAGGTGTTCCTCAATACTATACAATTCATAATGAGAATTCTGCAAAGACAATCTCTACAAATGAAGTTTACTCAGGTGGTACAGCAGGAACTAGTCTGGATGGAAGTGGCACAACAGTTGGAGAATGGGATGGCGGCTCACCACGAACTACTCACCAAGAATTTGGATCAAGAGTGACAGTTATGGATGGAGGTTCAACAGCATGGCATGCCACTCATGTTGCTGGTACTATAATGGCATCCGGGGTTGTTGCTGCCGCAAAAGGAATGGCATATGCTGCCAGTTTGAAATCTTATGAATGGAATACTGATATTGCTGAAATGGCATCTGAAGCTTCAGGTGGCTTACTTGTTAGTAATCATTCCTATGGATATCTCCGTGGATGGAGTGGATCAACATGGTACGGTGATACCACAATTAGTAAATTGGAAGATAATCGATTTGGGCTTTATGATGTAAATACGAAAAACTGGGATGAGGTATCCTATAATGCGCCTTATTATTTAATAGTTAAATCATCCGGTAATGACCGGGGAGAAGGACCGGTTAGTGGAGCTTATCCTCAGGATGGACCTTATGACTGTATCAGTCAGCAAGGTGTTGCCAAAAACATTCTTACCATTGGTTCTGTTAATGATATCCCCTCCGGATATTCACAACCCAGCGATGTTGTGTTGGCATCATCCAGTTCTTGTGGCCCGGTTGATGATGGCCGTATAAAACCTGATATTGTGGCAAATGGCATTGGTTTGTATTCTACTTATAGTTCTGCTGATGATGCTTATTCATCAGCAAGTGGGACTTCAATGTCGACACCCTCTGTCGCCGGATCAGTTGCTTTATTGATTCAACATTGGGAAAATGTTTTTGGGACTGATAGTAAAATGAGATCCGCCACAGCGAAAGCAATCATAATTCATACAGCTGATGAATCCGGTGCGAACACAGGCCCGGATTATGAATTTGGCTGGGGCCTGATGAATACTGAAAATGCTGCTTTAAAGATAAGTGAAGATAATACTACGGATGTTATTCTTGAAGGATATCTAGCAAGCGGTGAAGTGTATACAAGAAATATTACAACAACAGGAACATCACCAATTAGAGCAACATTGGTTTGGACTGACCCGCCGGGAACTCCACCTGTTGAATCACTTGATCCTGCTGACACTATGCTTGTAAATGATCTGGATTTAAGAATTACACAAGCCTCAAATACATTCTATCCATGGAAACTTGATAAAGATACTCCCACTGCTGCTGCAACCAATTCGGGAGAAAATGATGTCGATAATGTTGAAGTTGTAGATATCAGTTCTACTACCAATGCAACAATATACACAATTACTATTGATCATGATGGAACGTTAAGTGGTGGAGGGCAGGCATTTTCGCTGATAATTAGTGGAGATATTGATAATACTGTTGTGCCTGAGGCAGAATTTTACGCCGACAATACAAGTCCAACAACAGAACAATCGGTTAACTTCTTTGATGCTTCGGCAAATATACCAACAAGCTGGAGTTGGTCATTTACACCTACAACAGTTGATTATTTAGAAGGAACTTCTTCAACTTCTCAGAATCCCATTGTAAGATTTAATGCAACTGGAACCTATCAGGTTAGTATGACTGCAACAAATTCAACTGGTTCTGATACTGAAACGAAAGCATTGTATATTTCTGTTGGCTCATCACCTCAGAATTATTGTGAAGCATATTCTGCCAATGCTTGGGGATATATTGATGGTGTTGAGATTAAAAGTATGCAAAACCCCTCCGGGTACACAAATATTGGAGGAGCTTCACCGGCAGATTTATATTATGAGAACTATACTGATACCATTGTAGGACTTGCTATAGGAGGTGATTACAATTTGACGGTTTCCAATTTTTACACAAATACTTACATTGATTTATCGGTATGGATTGATTGGAATAGAGACGGTGATTTTGAAGATACTGATGAAACTATCCTTTGTGTTAATGATAACGGGGGAGAGGGAACATTCTTGGTAAATGTACCCATGCATGCTGACTCTGGCTACACACGAATGAGAATAAGATCAAAGTATTACGATTATTTTGGTTGTATGCCTTGCGGCTCCACACTAGAAGGAGAAGTTGAGGATTATACAATTAATTTGCAGCCTCTTGTATCAGTTACCTGGATTGGCAATACAACAAACTGGAATGATGTTTCAAACTGGACAGGGGGGGATGTTCCGGATTTTAATTATCAGGTAACAATACCATCAGTACCATCAGGCAATCCTGCTAACTTTCCAGTAGTACAATCAGCTGCAACTGCAAGATGCTTTAGCCTGACAATTCAGGAAAATGCAACAATAACGGTTAATGGAATATTGGAAGTGGAGAACTAGAAAGTTAGATGAAATTGAATATTTGTATGAAATCAATTTGATTATTGTTTATTTTTGAATTACAAACAACAACAATACATATATACCAATTAATTTGCCTGATATGAATATATATATGGATACAATAAATTTAATTTCAAAGAAAAAGGTTTTCATTATTATAATTTTGTTATTCTCAATAATAAATGGTTATGCTCAATTGTCTACTAATACGGAAAGACTTATAGAGTTGTCGGATAGCTATCTCTCCAGAAGTATTCAGGCGAAACAACAAGTTATTGATTATGCCAATATCAATAATATACCAATACGTGTTGAAACCGATAGCACACTTATAGAGTTAATGTTTATTGATGAAAGAGGTTTCCCTCAATATTATATTATTCATAACGAAAATGCCGCCAAAACAATCTCTACGGATAATGTATACTCCGGTGGAGGAGCCGGGTTGAGCTTGTCAGGCTCTGGAGTAACTTTGTATGAATGGGATGGTGGTACTGTCCTAAGCACACATCAGGAATTTGATACCAGAGTAACAAATGGAGATGCTACATCAACACATTATCATGCAACTCATGTCGCAGGGACTATAATGGCTTCAGGTGTGCAGTCCGCTTCGAAAGGAATGTCATATGCTGCATCATTGGAAGCGTATGATTGGACTGATGATGAATCAGAGATGGCAGCAGCTGCTGCTGCAGGGGCTGAGGTTAGTAATCATTCTTATGGAACAGGTAGAGGATGGGTATGGAATGGCTCTTCTTGGGATTGGGAGGGAGATCCTGCTGTAAGCACTAGTGAAGATTATTTATTTGGATTCTATAACTCATGGACTGCAGATTGGGATGAGATTGCATATAATGCACCATATTATTTGATAGTAAAATCAGCAGGTAATGATAGGGGTGATGGACCGTCGGGAGGAACTTATCCACAAGATGGTCCGTATGACTGTATCGGTCCAAAAGGAATTGCGAAAAATGTACTCACAGTAGGTGCAGTTAATGATATTACAGGAGGTTGGACTCAACCATCAGATGTGGTAATGAGTTCTTTCAGCTCATGGGGACCGGCTGATGATGGTCGGATTAAACCGGATATTGTTGCAAATGGAGTAAGTCTATATTCAGCATATAACACTGGCAATTCTGATTATGCCTCGTTAAGTGGAACTTCTATGTCTTCGCCATCTGTTACAGGTTCAATTGGATTATTAATGCAACATTATGAAAATGAATTTGGATCAGGTAGTAAAATGAAAGCAGCTACAAAGAAAGCATTGATTATTCATACAGCTGACGAAGCAGGTACAAATACAGGACCAGATTATCAATTTGGCTGGGGATTGATGAATACCCAAAGCGCTGCAGCTAAAATTACTGAAGATAAAACAACTGATGTAATATTGGAACACTATCTCGCCAACGGTGATACATATACAAGAGATATTACAACAAATGGCACATCACCGATTAAGGTAACAGTTGTCTGGACAGATCCAAAAGGAACACCAGTGTCAGCATCACTTGATCCTACTGATGTTATGCTGGTGAATGATCTTGATGTAAGGATTACTCAGGCATCAAATACTTATTACCCATGGAAACTTAATGGAAGCAATCCATCAAATGCAGCAACTCAAGCTGCAGAAAACAATGTTGACAATGTAGAGCAGGTATATATCGCTTCACCTGCAAATTCAACAACTTATACTATTACAGTAGATCATGATGGTACCTTAAGCGGTGGTCAGGCATTCTCTATGATCATAAGTGGTGATATTGATAATGCAGTAGCTCCAGAAGCTGAATTTTATGCTTCAGAAACTACTCCAGCAATAAATACGTCTATTAATTTTTATGATGCATCGGCAAACTTGCCAACATCATGGACATGGAGTTTTTCTCCCTCAACTGTTACATTTAAGGAATCAACCACATCGACATCACAAAATCCAATTGTAGAATTTGATGCTGCTGGAACATATAATGTAACACTTACAGCTACAAATGCTAATGGAAATGATACAAAAACTAGAACAGGATATATCACAGTTAGTGCATCACCCTCTGGTTATCCTGATGCATATTCTACTCATCCTTATGGATATATCAGTAGGGTTCAATTAGGCACAATAGATAAAACATCTACTTATACAAATATTGGAAGTCCAGATCCTAATGATATGTATTATGAAGATTGGACAGCTTATTCAACAGATGTTACTCCAGGCCAGTCATATAATATCACTGTCACAAGCCCATACACTGATCTAGGACTGGATTTGGGTATATGGATTGATAGTAATCGTGATGGTGATTTTTCAGATTCAGGCGAACAGCTGCTTTGCGATATTGATGGAGGTGGAGAAGGAACATTTAGTATTGCTATACCAACAGATGCTGATGTGGGTACTACGAGAATACGTGTATGGATAAAGTATTTAGGAGCTTCATGCGTTTCTAGTGGAAGTAGTCAAAATGGAGAAGTTGAAGACTATACATTAAACATTCAACCTGCAAGTGCTACATGGAATGGAACATCCACTGATTGGAACACTAATAGTAACTGGTCAGATAATAACGTACCAACTCAATCCTATAATGTAACAATTCCAACTTCACCGGCAGGTGGGAATTTTCCTGTAATTCCCATTGGTACAAATGCAAAATGTAATACTCTTACCCTCGAATCAGGAGCAACAATAATAGTAAATGGAAATCTCGAAATAGAGAATTAAGATAATGTTCATTTAGAGCAGGACAAAAGGTAGGAAACTTTGGTCCGGACGGCTATCAGTAATGGTAGCCGTTTTTTTGTCTACTCTTTTATGAACCTTGCGAGTACCATAGCAAACATTGAGGTTAAGCCAGTTTGAGTTAGTGATTATAGTCTTGTGCCACAGTATATCTTTCCAGGTAAGAATAGAGATTTTGGGTCCTATTTAGATTAAGCTTCTTTCGTAACCTACTCCTTAACACCCTAACCGAATCTGAGGTACGTGAAGTCTTTTCTGCAATTTCCTTTGTAGTTAGATTTGTAGAAATAAGAAAGCATAGCCTTAAGTCACCCGGTGTTAGGTTGGGATGTTCCTCTAGTAGTCGGTTAAAGAATAGCTGATCATCCTTACTTTTCTCTTCTGCATAATCAAATATCATATTTGTTATTCCCGAGGACATTGTTTGATGTAACCTATCAATCTCCTTAACTATTTCCTTGTCCTTGGAACCAAATTTAGATTTAATCTCAGCAAGTTTGTCAATGAAGTCTTTTCTCTCTATTTCAACTTTTTTTGATAATTGAATCACTTTTTGTTCCGAATCTTTGGCTTGCTTTTCGAGTATCCTGTACATCCTGATAAAGTTGTCCAGTACAAAAACAATCGAGAATTGTACGAAGATTATTGCAAATATATTCTCGATAAGGATTTCATTTCCACTTATCAGAGAAGCTATCACATATGCGGCAGATATGGAGATGGAAATGCCATATATAAGTTTCTGATTAATAATATAAATGGCTAGAAACATAACAACACTTGCCGTATATACATCCCGCATAATAATGAATTTATGAACGGGTTCGCTAAGTGAATTGTCAATGATTGTTATGAGAATATTAATAAGAAGAGGAATAAGTGCTATAAACAAGATCTTTTTGTACCAGTGCTTACGAATAATTATTAGTATACCTGATGTTACAATAATAGGTAGCATTCCAATATTAAGCCACATCTGAAAGTAATTACCTGCTTGATAGTAGCTTATGCCGTCTAGTAGTAAGGCAATAAAAGAGATTATAATGGCGAGGTAGCTCGATATTATAGCACCTTTCTGCAGGTTAAGATTCCCATTTTTTTTAGTCTCTGTTTTGATTGCTCTCAAATTAGGTTAAAGCACAAATATACATAAAACAATGTGAAATGTGAACATAAGTATTAATGTTTACATTTTGTTTCCTTGCGAAATGCGAAGTGTTGCCATATTGTTAACATGCTAATGTTAACACTTATTCCATATAGGTTTATTTTTGTTTGTAACCTTAATATATAGGTAGTTATGATTAATAAAAGTAATGTTAACTAATAATGAAATTAATGTTCACCCAATAAAACCCTAAATTAACAACTGTTTATTTTTTTTTCAGACTAAAATCGCAAGGAAGGTTAACAGGAAATATCGCAATGGGATTCGTATAGTTCTCGAAGAAAAAACCCCTTGCGACCCTTGCGAAAACCTTAGCGCACCTTGCGGTTAAAAGAAAAGGGATATCTAAAAAAGAATTGAACAAAGTAGACATAATAAACCACCTCTAATATAATAACATGAGAAAGCAACATTATCTGATTATGGTAATACTAACCATTCTCAACCTCCTTGTCCGCCGAAGCTTCAGCGTAGGAAGAAATCGCATATTTGCATTATTGATTACAGTATGTCTTATTCTTAACCTCAACCTCAAATCTCAGGTAGCGGTAAACACAAACGGAGCCGATGCAAATTCATCAGCCATGCTCGATGTAAGCTCAACCGAAAAAGGAATCCTCATCCCACGGATGACCCTTTCCCAAAGAAACGACATCAGCAACCCGGTAACCGGACTTATGATCTACCAAACCAACAATACCCCCGGATTTTACTTCTACAATGGTTCAAGCTGGGTTGTTGTTGGTGATGGAGCCACAAGTATTAATAGTTTATACGATGGTGTAAGCGATGGCAGCAGTATTTTTTTAGGTAATGGATCTGGTGTTAGCGATGATGGAACCTCTAACCAAAACCTTGGATATGGCATAAGTGCTTTAAATGCAAATACAAATGGTTACGAAAACACAGCAATAGGCATTGAAGCATTGAAGTTAACAACAGAAGGGCATCATAATACTGCACTTGGTATACATTCATTGTCCGCCATTACCACAGGCTCAAACAATACTGCGTTAGGAACAAATACCGGAATATCTAACACAGGAAGCGGGAATATTTTTATTGGAGCAAATGCAGCTTATAACGAACTGGGAAGTAATAAACTTTATATTGAAAATTCAGCCAGTTCAACACCTCTTATTTACGGTGATTTCAGTTCTGATTTACTACGGGTAAACGGAACTCTCGACATTAACAACGCCTATCAGTTACCAACTTCCGATGGGACTAGCGGACAAACACTAAAAACCGATGGTAGCGGTAGTTTAACATGGAGCGATGATACCAATACAGGAGCCACAAGTATAAACGAACTTAGTGATGCGGCAACTGATAATAACAGTCTTTTCCTTGGTGTAGATGCTGGCCCAAATGATGATGGTACAACAAATTTTAACACAGGAACAGGAGTTTGGTCATTAAAAGAAGTTACTTCAGGGTCTCATAATTCGGCTATGGGAACCACAACACTGCAAAACCTGACGACAGGTAGCCAAAATACAGGCTTTGGAATGGGTGCACTAAATTCGGTAACTACCAACTCTAACAATACTGCCATTGGAAAGGAAGCCGGGAAAGATGTAACAGGAAGTGGTAATGTTTTTATTGGAAATGAAGCTGCTAAAACACAAACAAGTATCAGTAACAAACTTTTTCTCGATAATTCTGACAATAGCGCGCCACTTATTTACGGTGAGTTTGATAACAATAAAGTAAGAATTAATGGCACTTTTGAAATATTAAGTACAATTAAGATTGAAGGTGGTTCGCCTGGAAGTGGAAAAGTACTCAATTCAGATGCAGTTGGTAATGCTACATGGGCAACTTTAAGCAACTCATCAGTAGGTTTGGGAAATGTTGAAAATACAGCGCTTTCAACATGGGCTGGTACTACAAATATTACAACTTTAGGAACTATAGGTGTAGGTATTTGGAATGGAACTTCGATTAATGCAACTTATATTGGAAGTTTACCTACTTCTAAAATTACAAGTGGTACATTTGATAATGCTCGTATAAACTGGGCTGTACCAGGAGCAATTGGTGCTACCACACCTACTACTGCAAAATTTACTACCCTATTTACTTCCGGAACAACAACACTTGGCGATGCATCAGCTGATGCAATAACAGTAAAGGGAGCACTTAAAATAGAAAGTGGAACTCCCGGTGCCAACAAGGTACTTACATCCGACGCAAGTGGCAATGCAAGTTGGGAAACGTCAGCTTCAGGTGGTGTCGCTTCAGATGAGAGTGGCTTGAAAATAATCAGAGGTACCATAAATGCTGACGGTACAATTATAACAGGAAGTGGATTTTCGGTTAATAGAACTGATTTGGGTGAATACACCATTACTTTTACATCAGCTTTTTCAGGTGCACCCACAGTAACAACAAGTGTTATTTTTTCCGATGATACTGCTTCTAAATCAATAGGTATTTATGTTAACTCTTCATCAACTACCAATTGTGTAATTGAAACATTCGATTCAGTTAATGGAGGGGATGATGAAGGAACTGGGTTTACATTTATTGCTATTGGACCTCAGTAGTTTAAAGCTAATTAAATTGAAAAATAACATCTTAATAATTAATAAAACTATGGGAATATTAAAAAAACTAGAAATTGGTTATATAATACCATCTATCATGGATTTCGACCAGAAAGGATGGATGATATGTGATGGACGACTGCTTAGTATATCTGAGTATGGTGAATTATATGGTATTATTGGAGATATATATGGAGGTGATAGTAAGGAAACGTTTGCATTACCTGATTTAAGAGGGCGTGTTGCCCTTGGAGCAGGGGAGGGCTATGGACTTTCAGGTTATTATAGAGCTGGTAGTAAAGGGGGTGAAACTTACAATTCAACCAGTTTGTCTGATCTTCCTGCCCATAATCATAGATACAGATTAATGGGAAGCTCTGTGCAGGCAAATAAAATTGATCCCACAGGAAATTCATTCGCAATGGTGTCAAGCGACAAAAAATACAGCAAAAATGACCCGAATGTTGAAATGCGGTTGGAAGAAGTTGTGAAACATGAAAAGGAAAAAACAGAAAATGAGAAGTTAGATAATAGAATGCCCTCAGTTGTTGTAAACTTTATGATCAATGTGAACGATAGAAATGCAATTAATCTCAATTACATTGGGAATGTATTGTTATGGCCAGGTCAAACTGGTATACTTCCTCCGGAATGGCATATTTGTGATGGTAAAATATTGTCTATAAATAGTCATACAGAATTATTTTCCGTATTAGGTACTAATTACGGAGGAAATGGTTTTTCTGATTTTGCATTACCTGATCTAAGAGGCAGGGTAGCTGTTGGTCATCTTGATGGAAAAATGAATACAGGAGAATCCTTTGGCAGCGAAAAGAATATGATATCTTCAAGACATTTGCCCAATCACACCCATAGTATAAAGCTCGGTTGCACTAGCGCTGAATCTGAATCCACTATGGTTGAAAACAATATTCCAGGTGGTGGAGGTAATGATTTGGAGTATGCAAACAACCATCCCGATATGGTAATGCATAATAAATGTATTACAGGTGATGATATAGGAAATCAAGTTGATATACAGCAGGAGAACAGACAGCCATATATATGTATGAATTATATAATCTGTGTTAAAGGAAATTACCCAAGTAGACGTTAAAAAAAACTAGAAAAATGGAAGAATATTATGTTGGTCAAATAGCACTATTTGCAGGGAATTTCATTCCTCTTGGATTTTATAAATGTGATGGAGCAGAATACAAAATTGTTGAACATACTATGCTCTTTTCTCTATTAGGAAATAGATTTGGAGGAGATGGAAGTAGGACCTTTTGTGTTCCTGATCTTGGTGAAGGAGTATTAATGGGAGCCGGTAAAATCTCAGAAGAAGAAGAGTACAAAGTAGGTGAAAAATATGGACAGATGCAAAAAATTATTACCAATGGTATAATGCCTGTCCATGACCATGGAATAAGATTGTGGGGATATTCAGGAAAATCGACTGAAACTGAGGTTGAAGGGAATTGCCTTGCCTCTAAAGGCAGGGAGAAAGAATACAGTATCCAGAGTCCAACAGGATATATGCATGAGGACACAATAAAAGTGGAATCTGCTGGAAATGGTGAGCCCATAAATAACGCCCAACCAAGTCTGGTGATGTATCATTGTATTTGTTATGAAGGATACTACCCTGCACGTGGATAGCAAATGAAATAACTAAATGGTAGCCTACCCTACCTGGCGGCAGGCAGGGATGTTTGGTTGTGTAGTTATCGGAATTTCGGTAGCCACATTTTTTTCCTTCACTGTCATATCGAGGAAAGTGAAGCGATGAGATATCTCCTTAATGCTTAGTTGTCATATCGAATAAAGTGAAGCGATGAGATATCCCAAGATTACAAAGCTTGACCGAAGTGACATTATTATGGTTACAGGTGAGGGGATTTCTCCCTATGGTCGAAATGACAGTGGGGTTCGGGGGATCTCTCATCATTCCGCTACGCTGCATTTTCTTCGAGATGACAACCAAGTGCTCAGGGGATTTCTCACTTTGTTCGAAATGACAAAATGCTAAATATTGCTAAATTCGCTATATGTCTCTATCTCACAACTACTTCGTTTATATCATGACCAATAAACACAAAAATGTGGTTTATGTTGGGGTTACAAATGATATTGAACGACGGGTTTATGAACATGAAACAGGAGAAAACAAAGGATTTACAAAAAAGTATAATTGTCACTACCTTGTTTATTATGAGCATTTCACGAACATAGAAGATGCTATTGATAGAGAAAAAGAAATAAAGAAGTGGAGAAGGGAGAAAAAGGATAGTTTAATATCTTCTTTCAACCCTGAATGGAATTTTTTAAATGATGAAATCGAAGGGATATAGAGTAGTTGTCATATTGAATATGCTAACTTCAGGCGCGGTAAGTGTAGCCTCGTGGAAAGATTAGAAACCTCCCAAGAATAAGGGGTTTACTCAGGAGATTTCTCGTCACTACACTATGTTTCGTTTCCCTCGAAATGACAGGTGAGTATTTCATGTCATCTCGAACCTGCCTAGGCAGGGAAAGCGAAGCATTTATAGATCCCGTTAGCTTAAACACAAAGAAATACTTGCGTTAGTAACACTTCGCGGTTAAATCACCTTGCGGTTAAACTATTGCGGTTAATCCTTGCGTTTACAAAGGATTACTCATCACATCCTCAATCTCCTTAATAGTCTTAGGTATAGCTTTACCCAGTACACGATAACCAGTATCCGTTACCAGAATATCATCCTCAATACGGATACCACCAAAATCTTTGTAAGTCTCTACTTTATCGTAGTTGATGAAATCCATAAACTTATCTTCGTTGCGGAATTTATCTATCAAATCAGGAATGAAATAGATACCTGGCTCAACTGTTAGCACAAATCCGGTTTTTAATTCTTTTCCTAACCTTAAGTATGCTGTACCAAATGTGGTTGCACGCTTTGTATTTTCATCATAACCAACATAATTTTCGCCAAGGCCTTCCATATCATGAACATCCATTCCCAGCATATGACCAAGTCCGTGAGGCATAAACAATGTATGCGCTTCAGCTTCCAATGCAGCATCAACATCACCCTTCATTAATCCGGCTTTAATAAGCCCTTCAATAATTACTCTTGCAGAAATAAAATGTACATCTCTGTATTTTATTCCTGGTTTAATAGCTTCAATTGCAGCCATATTTGCATCAAGAACTATTTGGTAAATCTCCGCTTGACGGTCGTTAAACTTGCCACCAACCGGTACCGTACGAGTAATATCACTTGTGTAGTTTAGATGGGTCTCAGCACCTGCATCGGTTACCATCATACGACCAACTTCCAGGACTTTATCATGGTGGTGGTTATGTAAAGTTTGGCCATCCTGACTAAGAATAATCGGAAACGAAACAGGTCCGCCAAGTGCCAATGAGATACCTTCGATTGTACCTGCAATTTCCTGTTCAATGCGGCCAGGTTTGGCAGCCATTCGCATCGATGTGGTATGCATATCATAAGCAATATCAACAGCTTTTTCTATTTCGGCAATTTCTTCTTCACTTTTAATCTCTTTTAGATTTACAACTGCATTTATAAGCTCTTCTGATGCAGCAGATTTAACTTCTGCATTAGCAAGCTCAAGCAAACTAGAAAGTTCTATTATTGTTTCACCACGGTATGGAGGGAGAAAATGAATCTGACGACTTTCGTTTTTAACTGCTTCTATAAAAGCAGCCAGTTCGGTATACTGTTCTGTATTTTCAACACCCGCTTTTGCACCCAGTTCACTAACTTTTGGCTGAACGCCCATCCAGATAATATCGTCGATATCGAAATCATTACCAAAAATGTAATCCTTGTCATTATCGAAATCAACTACACCTGCAAATCCCGGATTTTCCAATCCAAAGAAATATGAAAAATGACTATCCTGACGGAAATGATAAACATTTGCAGGATAATTAAATGATGCATCAACATTACCTAAGAACAAGGCAATTCCTGATTTCATCTCTTTTTTAAGAGCTTGTCTTCTTTTTATGTAAATTTCTTTATTGAACATATTCATTTTGTTTTTGATGTTACAAGTATGAGAATCGGTAAAATTAGAAAAAAATGAAACGCGATTCAGGTGTTCTCGCTTTGAGCGAAAAAGTATTTATACTGGTAGTCATTTTATTATTAATCAGATATTATTCCAACTAATCATTTTTTAATAAAAACCAATCCTTCTTAACATATGTTAATTTATTTAATAATTACAGTGATTATTTTTGAAAAAATAATCCACTGATTATAAAATATTAATTTGTAGAATAGTATCAACATTAATCACTAACTCAATCCAGAATGAATTTAAAACGAATTTTAATTATTTCAGCATCATTACTTTTAGTATTTGGAGTAATGAATTCATGTAAGAAAAATGATGAAGAAAAAGTTAATCAGTTTGCAGTTGATGTACAAGCAATTCTAACAGAGAATGTAATAGATGCAGGACATATGGGTGCAGCTGTTTTCGCACGAGACCTTGAAGGTAATGAAGCATGGACCGGTGTCGGTAGTATGGATTTCCAGAATACGGGCAATATGAATAAGGATTCCAAGTTTAGAATTGCCAGTGTTTCAAAGCCTTACCTTGCTACAGTAGTGCTTCAACTCATGGAAGAAGGTAAGTTAGAACTTGAAAATCCGTATAGCTATTATTTGCCAGATTCGATATCAAATCTATTCCCGTACGGAGGTCAAGCCACTATCATGGAATTGCTTAACCATACCAGTGGTATTTACGATTTTGAAGATGATCTTTTTATTATGGCATTATTAACCGATCCACAATATCACTGGACACCATGGGATTTGCTTGTACATGCAGCAACATCTGAATTAGCAGAATTCTATGAACCTGGAACAATATGTAGTTACAGTAACACAAATTATATACTTCTTGGCTTGATTGTGGAAGCTGTAACAGGTAAATCAATGGAGCAAAATTTTGATTTAAGGATTTTTACTCCATTGAACCTTGAGAACACTATCTCTTGGCAGGAACCAGTAAGTTTGCAAAACTGTGCTGAGGGAAAAATGATCTCGTATGACGGGTCGGTAATGGAGATTACTGAGGAAAGCCTACCTCTCTATTTTGAATGGGCTCACGGTCAGATGATCTCCACAGTTCACGATATGTTTATATTCTTTAACGCTCTTGGTGCCGGACAACTATTTTCAAATACAGAAACTCTTGATCTGATGTTTACAGGTTCACCTTTGTCACCTGAGGAAAGCTATGGTTTAGGCATATTTCTATATCACAATGAATATGGAATAGGTCATAGTGGAGGTACACTGGGCTTTATTACGTATGTAATGATGAATCCTGAAACAAATTTTGTAAATATTATATGTTTCAATGAGTTTGATGTAAGTGATCCTAATAATAATGAGTATATGGAAAATACTCTTGTGGCTATTAATGAGTTAATTTTTAAAGAAGAATAGAAGATGTATAAACAATCCATTTACGTAGCGATTTCAATAATATTAATTTTGGTAGCAGGGTTTTCATCTTGTAAAAAAGATGACAATAATTCTTCGGTTGACCATATTGCTGAACTTCAAATTATGATTGATTCCAACTGGAATTCCTACTTTAATCAGGGTACTGGTATTTTAGGAGGATTAATGCTCAAAGTTAATACTCCTTCCGGCGATTATTTTGTTTCTTCCAATTATGATGATACTGTAACCGATAAAGTGTTTTTTAGGGGAGGAAGTACATCAAAAATGTTTACTGCAGCAGCAATAATGTTGCTTGAAGAACAGGGTAAACTGGAAATAGAAAATGTACTTACAGATAAAATTCCGGGCACAACAGAGATGTATTTGCCAGATACCGAAATGTATAATATACCATATAAAAATGAAATAACAATTAAGCAATTGATGCAGCATATAGGTGGGGTATTTGATATAACCAATACTCCGGTTCCAGATTCAGTTCAGGAACCATATGCCGGGATGATTTATAATAATTACATAGATTTTGTACTTGGCGACATAACCCATAGTTATAGCTTTCAGGAATTTATTGGAGTTGTTGCAAAACACAACCTTACATTTGGAGAACCTGGTGTTGATTTCCACTATAGTAATATCGGTTATATGATTCTGGGCGTTATTATTGAGCGGGTTTCTGGCATGGATTACACTAGTTTTATTGAAGCAAATTTTGTAATCCCATTAGAGCTTAAATATTCTTCCTTTAACGGTGATCCTACATATAAAATTTTGCCGGATCCATACGTGCATGGCTTTCTTATTTATGATGGTGTTCCAATGGACGTTACAGAAATGTTAAATCAGTCAGCCGGCATAGCAACGGGAAATATTCTAACAACGTGTAATGATTTGAATATCTGGACAAAAAGTTTACTGACTGGAGAAGCGGGTATTAGCCAGGAGAGGGTAAATGAAATGATGAAATACATTGAAACTCACGAAGGTCATAAGTATTACGGATTAGGTATAAACTTTACACCTGGATTAGGTTTTGGCCATAATGGTGCAGTTGCAGGATATATGACTATTACAAGATATAATCCAGATAATCAGGTTGTTTTTACAATAAATGCATCCTATTCCGAAATGGAAGACTTATACAAAGAAGGTGATTTGCTTTATAGTATTGCAAGTCAGGCTTGTGATATTTTAGGATACTAACCTGTGTTAAACCAGATTTACTGTAGGGAAGTACTTCAGTTTGCATCTGTTATAATTAAAAAAAGAGCCTGTATCTTAACATATGTTAAGATACAGGCTCTTTTCTTGTTGTAATTTCGGGCAAAATACTAATTAACGAATATTATGAGACTAATTACTTCTTTTACAATTGCTATTATAATTTGCATGCTGCTTGTACAATTAGCATGCAAGAAGAATGATAATATACAAAATGATAATCAGAAAAAGATAGACTATGTTGTTGATACGGTTAGATTAGGTGTTGAAGCTAAACTTGGAAAAGTGGTACCTTCCTTAAATATCTATATCCAGACACCTGATGGATCATGGTTTTCAAGTTCGGCCGGCGAAGGTTACACGACAATGACCGAAAACACATTCTTCAGATTTGCCAGTAATACAAAAAACTTTACATCTGCAGCTGCACTAATAATGCAACAGGATGGCTGGCTCAACATTAATGATAAAATTACTGATACCATTCCCGGAGGTGATATTCCTTATGTCCCCAATACAGTAGAATGGGATTTTCCTTACAAAGATCAAATTACTATTAAAATGCTGCTTAATCATAGCGCAGGTGTTTATGACGTTGATAATGATTCTGTTCCCGGTTATGCACCTTATTCATATACGCAGTTTACTCAATATATGGAACCCAATCATCAGTTCACTGCTACCGAGATGGTAAATCAGCTGATCATAAATAATTTGTTCTACTTTACGCCTGGAGAAGGGAAACACTACAGTAATACAGGCTATGCCATTGCCGGCGAGATTATAGGGAGAATTTATTCTTACCACGAGGGGGCTGAAAAGCATCTTACCGACTATTTGCATGATAAGCTTTATGGTGAAGTAAATCCCATCCCGCTTGAAATGCATTTCCCATATCTGGCTACTGATCAGGATATGCCTGAACCATATGCTTGCGGCCATGAATTATCAAGTAATGGTGATGTTAACGAATTATGTGGTTATAATATGAGTGCACAGGTTGCCGAAGGAAATGGATATTCCACAATGAAAAACCTGAACACTTATATCAGAACCTTATTGAAAGCAGAAAATGTATTAACTGCTGAATCGGTTGATTTAATGAAGAATTCTGTATCAACAGGTGATCCGAATTATGGCCTGGGTTGTTTTTACAAAGAAAATCTGGGGTATGGACATAATGGTGCAAGAGTGGGAAACTTGACACTGATGATCTATGATCCGGTTTATGATGTGTCATTTATTTCTTATACCAATGCTATTGATGAGAATGACTTTGTTACTTCAATAATGTCAATCTACGATGTGGCATATGCTGCAAGAGAGGCATTGGGATATCCTGGGAAAATAGAATAACTACAGATGTTTTCGTGGAGTGTATGTGCTTGTTGTTATATATGGACTATTTGTATTAAATAAAACTTTTCAAGATGAAAAATACTAAGCTTATTTTGATTTTATTAGTTTTTATTCTTTCCTTCTCCTGTAATGAGAAAAATGAAGGTGTAACCCCACAGCCGGTAACTGATTACCAACAGGAGCTTCAGCAACTGATAACAAACCATTGGAATACATTTGTTGATGGTAAAGAAGATTATCCGGGAGGTTATGCTTTACAGATTCTATCACCAGTTGGTGACTATTTTGTTAGTGCTGGTGATCTTTCAGATATCACAAATCAAACACATTTCAGAGCTGGTAGCACAACAAAAACCTTTACAGCTGCAGCTATCATGTTGTTACACCAGCAGGGAAAGTTGAATATAGACCATTTTATTACAGACACAATACCCGGTAGTAACAAGCCTTATTTACCAGTCTCTGATGAGTTTAATATTCCATTCAAAGATGAGATTTCCATAAAATTATTGCTTCAGCACAGGGCGGGTATGTTTGATATTATAAATCAGAATATACCAGATACAGTTGCTCAGCCATATGCCGGATATCGATACTGTTCTTATGTTGAAGAATCAGATCCACTGCATACCCATACGATAGCAGAGACAGCCGGAGTAGTTGCCTCAAATCAGCTATACAATTCAAAACCCGAAACTGAATTCCATTATTCAGATACCGGAATGGGACTGTTGGGGCTGATAGTTGAGAGAATATCAGGAAAAAGATTCGATGAGTTTATAAGTGAGAATTTCCTGTCCCCACTAGGTATGGAAAATACAAGTTTCCCTTATGAAGGAGATGATATCAATTTGCCTGAGCCATTTGTAAGCTCAAATATTTATTACTATGGTGCAGTATTTGACACAACTCAATACAATGTATCGAAAAATGTTGCTGAAGGCAATGTGGTTACAACACCTATGGATTTGGCAAACTGGATGAAGAAATTGTACGCTGGTAAAACTGCTGTTAACTACGAAAATGTCAGATTTTATATGATGGACTGCCTGCCAACATATGAATCTCACCAACATTACGGACTTGGAACAGTTTTTACACCCGAATTTGGATATGGACATAATGGCGGTATTGGTGGTTATTTTACTGTTGCTAGATACGACCCTGAGACTGATATTTCTATTGTAATGTTTATGAACGTTTGGGATTTTGGTCTGATGGAGAAGGATTCAATGATACAGTTGTTAAATATGTATGCTTTTCTGTATGAAGCAAAAGAAATTGTAGCTTATTAATTTATGAAAAGAAGAGAGTTTTTATTTGGAAGTGCAGCTGCGGCAGGAGCATTAACTTTACCACTTGCATGGGGTTGTAAAAAAGATGAGGATTGCACTGAACCAATACAGCAATCTCATTTCAATTATATTGAAGTTTCGGGTACTCATTATGAGATAGGTAAACAGATAGGAGCCAGATTCTCAAATGAAATTAAAGCTGCGCGTATGGCAATACCTAATGATCTGGTAAGTGTTGCAACAGCAATTGTTCAGGAATCTCCTGATGTTTTTTATGATCCATTTCTTGAAGCATCACAAAATCATTTTCCTGATTATGTTGATGAATTGCAGGGAGTTGCTGATGGCTCAGGTATTTCATTTCAAGACATTATGATAGCCAATATGATAGTGGAAATATTATTTCTAGGTAATAAGTCATATGGTGAAAACAAGTTTTCATTGCCTGCTAGTTATGGATGTAGTTCAACTGCTTATTCAAAAAATGGAAAAACATTTCTTACACATAATGAAGATTTGTATACAAGCTTTCTGAGTTATATGTATCTGGTGAAGATTAAGGTTACAGGCAAACCGGAAATCCTTAGCCTCAGTTATCCTGGAAATTTGCCGGGTGTTCCTCCTGGAATGAATGAGGCTGGTATAGTACAATGTGGTAATGATATTCAGGGATTACCTGTTGAACAAAATGTTCCCATGGCGTTTATTTTCCGTTCGGTATTGGATTCTACCTCGCTGGATGATGCAGTTAGCCGGGCGAAAAATCCTAATCGTGCACGTACAATGACCCACAACATAGGCTCATTTGAGGAAAATAAAATAGTCTCAATTGAAGCTGCCCCCTCAAAAAATCAATCTCATAATGTGGATGGTTTTTATGTACATACCAACCATTTTATATTACCTGATATGCTTGATATTGTGATTAATCCAGCTATGTTGCCATCTTCCGAATCAAGGCTTAATACATTAACACAATTGTCAGAACCTTATGCCGATAAACCAGATGAGGTAAGTGGTGAATTAATTACAGGTTTTATGTCGAGCCATGATGCCGAGCTACCACCATGTGTTCATGACCATGATAGGGGAAGCACTCTATCACATTCAGTATTCGATTTCCAGCAGAAAAACTGGAAATTGTATTACTCTAACCCTTGTTTAAATAATGCCAAAACCTTTGATTTAATCTAAAACAAATACCAATGAAAAAAAATGCCATATTACTTTTCGTAAGCATCCTTATGGGGAGTGCATTACTAACTATTTCTTGTAAAAAAGACAATAGTGATCCTTCAGAATCAGAAGTCATTGAAAGCAATATTAGGGCACTCCTTGATTCTGTTGTTGATAATACACAGGTTCCAGGCATCGTTGCCGGTGTTTGGGCACCAAATGAAGGTATCGATCTTGTTTATACTCCGGGGGTCTCAAATATTGAAACACATGAACCATTATCAGCTGATATGATCTTCAGAATAGGTAGTAATACCAAAACATTTGTTATAACCGTGATGCTTCAACTGGTTGATGAAGGCCTCATATCGTTGGATGACCCTTTGTCGGATTATCTTCCGGATTTCCCAAGGGCAGATGAGGTAACCCTCGAAATGCTGGCAAATATGCGTAGTGGTATTTTTTGCTATATGGATCTGGTTGACGAGTTTTGGATGAAAGTACTGTTTGAAGATCCTACAATGTATTGGCCTACGGATGAATTGATTGGTTTAGGTGCAGATCATGATTATTATTTTGATCCTGATTCGGATATACACTACTCCAATACAAATACAATTATTATTGGAAAAATAATTGAAATGGTAACCGGTGTTTCGCTCGAATCAAATATTAAAACAAGGATTACCGATGAACTTAATCTGACTAATACTGTTTACCTAAGTCAAGGTAATGAAATCCCCGGAAACCATTCATTAGCTTATTATTATGGAGAATACGATGCTGATTATGAATGTTCTGAGCTTTTTGACGTTTCAGGTTTCGGAGCAGCCGGTAGCGCAGTTTCAAATATTTATGACCTTAAGACCTATGTAGAAGCTTTGGTTATGGGTGATTTTCTATCCGACGACACTCAACAAAAGAGGATGTATTGTCCCGATTCGAATAGTAATTATGGACTTGGAATAATGGAATATAAAGGGTTTTATGGTCATAATGGGTCAATGCCCGGATATAATTCATTAATGCTTTATTCTCCGGAAAGGAATTGTACACTTATAGTATGGTATAATTGTCAGTTGAATGATGCTAATCCGGATAAACTTATGAAGTTAATTCCTGAACTTATTTATGCTGATTTCTAGTTGTACTACTTAATAAAGTAACCTTATGAAAAATTGGATTTTCGTATTACTTATTGTTCTTTTCTCAATAGTTGGAATGGGGCAAACCGGTATTCAAGACAGTTTAAAGCACCGATCATCTTTTGATTTTAGTGAATTATCTTTCGTAGATGCTTATGATTCGATGCATGCTACAATGTCCTTGAGATACCCATTTACCCAATGGAAGGCCGTTAACTGGAATGAGAAAGATTCAGTAACAAGGCCTAAGATATTAGCTGCAGCCACCAATAATGATACAGTGGCATTCACATCTGCTTTATTTGAATATCTATATCAGATACCCGACGGACATATTGAATTAGCCGGAGTAAGTGACCAGTACAAGTATCAAACTGTTGGTGGAACCTATGGTTTTAATATGATGAAGGTTGATGATGGAACGGTTGTAGTAACTTATATCCCTGAAGAAAGTCCGGCCTATGAAGCCGGGCTCAGGACAAACGACAGAATATTGAAATGGAATGGAATTGAAATTAACGATGTTGGAAATAAGGAGTATTTGAATTATTTCAGAAATTATGCAACTGAAGAGGGAAGGATGTACAGCCGGTATCTTATGCTTGGAAGGGATTCCATTGGTCGTGAGGCTGAGATAAGTTTCCAAAGCCCGCAATCCAAAGCAGAAACCACAATTTCACTGATCGCTTTTGATGATTCAATGGAGATGTTCTATATGGGTGTTTTTAATACTGCATCACAACCAAATATTGATACACTGGTATCATATAAAATTCTTGAGAGTAATGTCGGCTATCTGGAAATAAAGGCTGAGGTTTGTGAAGGTATAACCCCTGAGGAGATAATGCTCTGCCCTGATTTTCTTTTAGTGCAGGAAGCTATTGTTTACTTTAATGATAACAGTATTGAAGATCTGATAGTTGACCTAAGGTTTAACCTTGGCGGAAACGATCTGCAAGCTGCCGTAACAATGGGATTGTTTTTCCAGCATCCTTCATTTTATGAATATATAACTGCCAGCTATGACTATGATTATGAGGTTCTTTATTCTTTATGGACAGAACCTGTGACTCCTAAATACAATGGTGAAATAGCGGTAATAGTTGATCCAAATTGTATTAGTACCGGTGAAGGTGCTGCCATGATGTTAGAACGGGCTGGAGCCACCATTATATCACACTGGGGAACCAATGGGTCTTTCGGAATGGTTGATTATGATCCGGTTCTGATGCCTGCAGGTCTACAGGTTGTTTTTCCACAGGCGCGTTCGCTTGATGAAAATTATGATATACAACTTGATACTGATTCACTTATGGTAGGTGGAGTAACTCCTAATATGGTCGTGCCGCTGAATGATCTTAATGTTTATGATCAATGGGTTAACTTTGTTGATGTTCAGCTTGAATATGCTTTGGGACACTTACTATCGGATGTTGAAGAGGAAAATAATTCTGGTTGTAGCCTGTATCCAATACCATGCAATGATATAGTAAACATTGAATTTTCTATGCCGTTAGTATCAGAATGTATGCTTGAATTATTCAATAACCTGGGTGTTGTGGTTTTAACCTATGATCTAATACCTGGTTCTGAAGATTATATTGTAAATACCAGTAAGCTTGGTGCCGGGGTTTATTTCTATAGGATTTCGGTTGATGGTGAAATTTTGAAAGGCAGTATAATTGTTCAGCGATAGTGCATTTGTTGAGTACGACTTTTAAAGTAATTCTTATGAAATATTTTTCTATATTTGGGCTGCATAAACCACTTGTAACCCCTAATGGAAGAAAATTATAAGCAAAGGATAAGGAGTTTTATCAATCATATAGTTCCTATTACTGAATTGGATTGGATACTTTTTGATAAACGTTTAAGTTATAAAGAGTATAAAAAAGGTACAACTATTTCAAATACAGGTGAGATCGAGAACTATATGTATTTCCTTGTTGATGGTGTGACGAGTATTGTTCATTTAAAAAATGGTATAGAATATATACTTAGATTTAATTTTCCAATATCAGCATTTAATTCTTATTCTTCTTTTATAAGCCGTACACCATCATTAATAGCGATTGAAACAATTACAGATATAAAGACTTTCAGAATGTCTTATAAGGACATGCAAACTCTTTATGATGAATCGCCTGCTGCTGAAAGAGTTGGGAGAAGGTTAATAGAATTACTATATGTGCAACGCGAAATGAAGGAGCTTCAAATGCATAGCCGAACAGCAGAAGACTATTATTGTGAGCTTCTCAAAACTAATAAGATTCTAATAGAAAAGATTCCTCAAAAATATCTTGCATCATATCTTGGTATTACACCTGAAAGTTTGAGCCGTATAAAAAAGAAGGTGTGTTAAAAATTGAAATACGATATTAAAAGTGATACGAATCACAGATTTGTGTGCTCTTTTTGTTATCATGATTATTTTTCAAATAAATGCCGCTCTTAGGCAACTAAATTGTTCATAACTTGGTCATTTAGTTAATTATTATATCTAGCTGGCAATCACAGATTATTAATACTTGTTAACTTTGATTATTGGTATTTGAAGTAATATTGTTACTAATATGAAGATCCGTCGTTTCTGTTTGCTTTGTCATATTATTTTGTTAATCTGGTTGCTTTGTAGAATTAATCCTGTAATAGCTCAAACTGATACTAGAAGTACAGTTGATAATACTCTTGAAATTACCAGTAGTTATTATGGTTTAAGTGATGTTCTTGTTAATGGTCCATTTTATTATCAGCATCACAGAATGGCAAATGGCTCACCATTTCTTTATGGAAAAGAATATAGTAGTGGAGTAGTTTTTATCGATGGGAGAGAATTCAATGATGTAAAACTTAACTATGATATTTCACGACAAGAACTGGTGTTGTTTGTGGATACTCCGGAATCAAAATTAATTATTTCACTATCCCAACAGTTAATCGATTCCTTGTATGTTGGAAATCAACTTTTTGTAAATTCAAGGTGTATTCCTGAAAGTGGATTCCCATATTTATGTAAGATAAATAATGGCAAGTATCAGATGTTTATTGGCTATGAAAAGGAGTTTATTAACAGATACACTGATGATGATCCTTATGGTAGATATAGTAGGTCAAAAAGAACTATGTTTATTTCCATGGATGGAAAAGTTAGTGGTGTGAGTTCCAATAATTCACTTTTAGAATTCTTTCCCTTGCATCGAAAGGAAATTAGATCCTATCTGAAACAACATAAGATCAAGGTGCAGAGAGCATCATATTTGAAATTATCCAAGCTAATGAATTTTTGTAATAATCTGTTAATGTAGTTCATGGGAAGATCAAGAATAATATCAGTATTTCTTGTTTTAACCATGGTGTTTTATTGTTATACGGTTGTGGCCCAAAGTGGTGATAGGTTTGTGGATCAGAAACTAAATAATAGTAGCTGGATGCAATTCAAGTACGCTACCGAAAAAAGATTTCATGTAAATTACTATATCTATCCTGATCTTGCGAAAGACTTAGTTATTCAGGTTGATAGCGATTCTTTGCTTCTTAAAGATGTATTGATAAAAAATTTCCAAAAAATAGATTATAAAGTAATAATCGATGATTATGGTTCTGTATTTATCACAAAAGGATCGATGGTGAAGACCAGCCTTCCGGTTGGTTTTTTTCGGGGTAAACCCAGTGTGAAATCAATAGTTGAACAAGCCGATCAAACTAGAGATGAAGAAGGTAAACATGTAACCTCAAGTGTGTATGTAGCCAAAACAGTTATAATAGGCAGTCAGAAAATTAACCCAAATCGTAATAAAAGTAAGCTGTCGGGATATGTTTCTGGTAGCCTTGATGGGACTCCGATAATTGGCGGAACAATTTATATTGATGAACTTGAAACAGGTACTTCCACTGATGAGAATGGATATTATGAATTATTACTTGTTCCGGGGAAATATACCTTAGTCTTTAAAAGTATTGAAAGCATTCAACGGATAGCTAAAATTGATATCAGGTCATCCGGTACTTTAGATATTGGCTTGGATAAGAATCTGTACATGCTACAAGAAGTTGAGATTAGCGCAGCACAAGCTGACAACGTTAGAGGAACACAGATGGGTGTTGAAAAGATATCCTCTAAAACAATCGAGGAAATTCCAGTTGTGCTTGGTGAAAAAGATGTGATTAAAGTTGCAATGTTATTGCCCGGTGTTACAAGTGTTGGAGAGGGGGTTTCCGGGTTTAACGTTCGGGGAAGCCCTTCTGATCAAAACCTTTTTTATATAGAAAATATCCCTGTTTATAATACCTCTCATTTGTTTGGTTTCTTTTCGGCATTTAACTCTGATGTAGTTGATAATTTTATGTTGTATAAGGGAAGTATACCTGCACGTTTTGGAGGTAGACTTAGTTCAATTTTTGATATCAGTACAAAAATGGGGAATATGGAAAAGTTCTCTGCACGGGGTGGAATAAGTCCAATTACTGCAAGGTTAATGGTCGAAGGGCCAATTGTAAAGAACAAAATAAGTTATATAGCCGGAATAAGATCAACATATTCTGATTGGGTACTTAAATTTGTTAAAGATCCTGAGATTAGAAATTCCAAAGCATATTTTGGTGACTTGGTATTAGGATTCGATGCTAAAATTAATGAACGTAACAAACTGAAACTATTTGGTTATTATAGTGAAGACAGAATAAAACTGTCAAATAGTACCAAATATCAGTTTAAGAATAAGGGTGCTTCTATTAACTGGCTTCATGCTTTTAGAGAGAAAAATGATTTGAATTTATCATTTGTCTATTCAGATTATTTCTTTGAAGAAGAAAACTCAGAAATTCTCATTGCTGCTTATAAACGGTATTACCAGTTAAAACACAGTCAGTTAAATCTTAACGTGGGATTACGTCCATTCGAAAAGCATACAATCAATGTTGGTGGTAATGGTATATTGTATATGCTCGACAGAGGATCATATTTGCCATTAAATAATGAATCATCAATATCTCCAATTTTCTTTGGAGATGAAAAAGGAGTTGAGGCTGCCTTGAATATTAGTGATGAGTGGAAAATCTCACCATTATTAACGGTTTTAGGCGGGGTTAGATTTAACTTATATAGTTATCTGGGAGCTAATACTGTTTACAAATATTTGTCAAATTCTCCCATGTCTGCATCTACAATTAACGACACATTGCATTTTGGAAATAACAAGGCAATAAAAACTTATACAGGTCTTGATTACCGATTGTCGGTAAATTATTTACTAAGTACCAATGTTTCTATTAAAGCTGCATATAACCGACTTCATCAGTATATTTTCATGTTGACAAATACCATCGCTTTGTCGCCAACTGATACTTGGAAATTGGCAGATTACAATATTAAACCAATGGTTGGAGATCAGTTTTCACTTGGATTGTATGCAAACTTTGGTAAGAACTTCGAGGGATCGGTTGAAGGGTATTATAAGAGGGTAAACAATCTTGTTGAATATAAAGATGGCGCTGATTTATTAACCAGTAAAGTTGTTGAATGGGATGTCCTTCAAGGTAATCTTGATGCATATGGTATTGAGTTTATGATTAAGAAACCATTTGGTAAGTTTAACGGATGGTTTAATTACAGTTATTCCAACTCATCGGTTCTTGTAAACAATAAGGTTACTGGAGAAAATATCAATTTCGGTAAGAGATATCCTTCTAATTTCGACCACCCTCATACAGTTAATCTTGTGGCAAATTTCAAGGCGTCGAGAAGGTTAATATTATCTGGAAATTTGATTTACTCAACAGGTCGACCAATTACATATCCTACTGCAATTTATTATTTAGATGGTCAGAAAATTTTTCACTATAGTAATAGGAATGAATACAGAGTACCTGATTATTTTAGAATAGACCTTGCCCTAAAAATTGAAGGAAACCTCTTGTCGAAGAAGCTTGCTCATGGGCAATTTATTTTATCGGTTTACAATTTAACAGGTCGTAAAAATGCATATTCGGTTTATTTTAAAAGTGAAGAAGGAAGGGTGGCTGGCTATAAGATGTCGATTTTTGGAACCCAAATCTTTTCCTTAACATATGATTTTAAATTGGGAAGCTATGATGACTAGATGGGTTAACATATTATTAATCTTGCTTTTTGGTATTGGCTTGATTTCATGTGTGGAAGAGTATTGGCCAAATATTACAAAATATGAAAATTTACTTGTAGTGGATGGCCTGCTAACAAACGGAGGAGATACAACAGTTGTTAATCTTAGCAAATCTTCCTCGATCAATAATTCAAAACTACTACCTCTAACAGGAGCAGAAGTTTATATAACTGACAATTCAGGTATCATAACACAGCTTGATGAGATGGAAATTGGTTCATATAAAGTGTCAGGAAATGATTTCACTGGCGTTGCCGGTAATAGCTATCAGCTTCATATAACACTTCCCAATGGTAATATGTATGAATCAGATTTATGCATTTTGCAGGAGCCGTCACCAATTGATTCGGTCTATGCTTTAATAGATTCTCATGAGGTAGCAAATGTATCTTATCCTCAGGTTGGACTTCAGTTTTATATTGATAATCATGGAAATAATGAAGATACAATAAACTATTTATGGCGACTGACTCAAACATACAAATATCGTGCATCATTTACACTCGATTATTATTGGATAGGAAGAATGGTTACGGTTAGCGATCCTGATTCGCTAAGAACCTGTTGGAGAACAAAACCAGTATATGATATTTTTACTTATTCAACGCGATATATAGATAACTCAGTAATAATAAAGTACCCATTGAATTTTGTTTCAACTGAAACTAAGATGTTGAGTATGAGGTATAGCTTGTTTGTTGAACAGCTAACAGTATCAAATCGGGCATATTTGTTTTGGGACGCCTTACGGCAACAAAATATAAGTCGGGATAACCTGTATTCTCAGCAGCCTGTTCAAATTAGGGGCAATATAAGAAACGTATTGAATGAAGATGAGGTAGTACTTGGATATTTCACTGTGGCAGGAATTACGAATAAACGAATATTCGTGAACCGACCTTATTCATTGGCATTTCACTATTATAATTGTGAACCTGATTTTGAGGCTATGAAGATGATTGGTGCATCCTCCGAATTGGATTGGCCGGTATACGTTACTGATGTTTTTGGAGAAGGGTTGGCTCAGGCCGGTTCTGATGTTTGTTTTGATTGTAGATTAGAGGGTGGCTCGTTAACGCCACCAGATTTTTGGGAGGAATAGACAATGAATTATATATATAAAATAATCTCATGTTTGTTGCTGTTTGCCTATCAGTTTAATGCTGTTAGTCAAACATCTCTGACGAAAATAGGAAATGTAGAGCAAATTCGAATCACCACTGACCGAAATCTATACCTTAGTGGTGAAACAGTTTGGTTTACTGCTATTTATAGTGTTCCAGATAATCAAGAGTTAAGTTTAAGTTCAGTTTTGTATGTTGATGTTTTTGATAATGAAAAGAAGTTAGTTAAAAAACAAAAATTTCGAATTACCAATGGGATAGTGAAAGGGAATATTGTTTTACCAGAACAATCACTGACTGGCTACTATATATTGCGCGCTTATACAAGATATCAATCTGGTTTTCCCGTATGGCAGATGTCATCGGTTATTTTAAGCGTTGTAAATCCTTATCATCCCATACCAAATGATGAACTCAATCCCATGGGTAGTATAACAATTGGCATATCTAAAGAAGGAAATACTAACTATTGTATTGAAAAACCTCTTTCACATATTGTTAAGAAGGTGAACCTAATTAGTGAAGGTAATTTAGTAGATACAAATACAGTTTATTATGCCAATGGTTTAGGGAAAAGTTCTTTTATCCCTGATGCACATAACTCCTTGAGGCTTCAAATCATACTATCAAATGGAGACACTATTCATAGTGATGATCAGAAAATGGAGATTCAAGATTTTAGAGTTTCAAGTATAATCACGAATGATGAAATTGAATTTGATATAGTAGGAGAACCTGAAAAAGATTGCTCCTTAATATTGTCACTATATAACATTGGTAGTAGGACTTATGCTAACAATCCTATTAGATTCAGGAATAATACTGGACTTAGCATATTTAAAAGAATAAAGAAACTTTCCGGGCTTAACTTATTGTCAATAATATCTTCGAATCATGACACTATACTTCAAACATTTGTGTCAATTCCAATTAATCAAAAATCAACTAAAAATAGTATTCCGGAAACAAACAGAATTGATTTTGAGGATAGTGTACTTATTGATTTATCACAGTTTAAGTCAGAATATTATCCAATCTCTATTTCAGCTACATATGAGAGTACTAATACATGCTCAAATATTTTATTACCAGAATTTTTAATTAAGAATTCTCAGTTTGCGTCCGATTTTATAATTAGTAACGATGTTGTTAGTGATGAGATATTAGAACAGATGGAAATATCTGCCTCATTATTTGGTTCGCATATGATTGATGAAATTAATGCTAACCGAAATGCAGTTTCTTATGTGGTTCCGGAGGTCTATGGTTTAACGGTTCAAGGCGTTTTGTGTAAAAAAGGTGACATACCCGTTTCTGACAAGAAAGTGTTTTGCTCTGTGCTGGGAAATAATCCTCAGTTCCATGTAGCTCTAACCAATGAGGATGGAAGATTCGTTATACCTCTTAATCCATTTAATGGAAATAAAGATATTTATCTTGCTAGTGATATAAACGAAGATGACTTCGAAAAGATTGATATAGAAACAGGTTTCTGTCCTTCGCCTCCAATATGGAATCCTGTATCATATATTCCTGATACCTCCATGAGAAAACTGTTAACCAACATGTATATTAGTTATCAGGTAAATGAAATGTATAAGGTTAAAAGGAGAGAAATTGTTTATAGAGAATATTCTAAACTAACATTATTTGCAGGTAATCTTAAGGAAGTTCAGATGATTGATTATGTTCAGATGGCTAACACACAAGAATTGATTAACGAAATAGTTCCTTATGTAAAAGTCCGGAAGAAGTCTGATAACTATTATTTTAATATATTGGATGCTGGTTTTAATACTCAATACTCTGATCCACTTGTTCTTTTAGATAATATTTATTTCTCTGATGTAAATCAAATAATGAAATTTCAGCCAACAGAGATTAAGAGTGTTGGAGTAATAAATAAGACATATGCATATGGTAATTTTGTGTTTAATGGAATAATCTGTATTAATTCATCGGCAGGAAATCTGGAAGGTATCTCCTTTCCAAATAGTGGTGTGTTTTTTGATCTCGATTCGGAATCTGAAGAAGCTAGTTTTATGCAATTTTCTGATTTACCCCATAATCAATCCAAACCAGATTATGCTAACACATTATTATGGAAGGTGTTCGATAAAGAACCACACGTTGAAAAAGCTAAGGTTTGGATAAAGAAACCAAATAATCATGGTTCTTTTGAAGTAGTAATAAAAAGCTTAAATTGTTCTGAAGTTATTGAAAGGAAGATATTGTTTGTAAAATAAGAGAATCTATTCCTCTTCATTAACCTGAAGTTTAAACCCAATGCCATGTACATTCCTAATTTTCACATCAGGATCAGGTTTTAGATATTTTCTCAATTTGGCAATAAACACATCCATACTTCTGCCAATGAAATAATCATTTTCACCCCAAATTGCTTCCATTGCTACTTCACGTGGTAATAGGTTGTTCTTATTTATACACAGCAATTTTAGTAGTCCTGATTCTTTTCGCGTTAAAATTCTATCAGATTCATCTGATTTCAAAATCAGATTAGCACTATCAAATACAAATTTTCCAATTTGATATTCTTTTTCAACAGGCTCGGTTGCCATTTGAAAGCTCATCGAACAACGTTTCAAAATAGCTTTGATTCTTAAGCTTAGTTCTTCTGTGCTAAAAGGTTTTGTAATGTAATCATCGCAGCCATGCTCAAATCCTTTTATTCGATCCTCTTTTAAGTTCTTGGCAGTGAGGAATATAATAGGAGTAAGCTCATTAATCTTTCTAATTTCACCGGCTGCAGTAAATCCATCCATCTTTGGCATCATAATGTCCATAATAACCAGATTGTAGATGTTTTTCCGAAAAAATCTTACGCCTTCTTCACCATCTTGTGCGTGATCTACATTATAGCCTATCATCTCAAGATAATCTTTAAGAATCATACTTAAATTGGGATCATCTTCAACAAATAGAATGCTGATGTTTTTATTTTCCTCTTTCATTATTAATTGTTTTAGTTGAAACAGATGGAAAGGTAATAGCAAAATCTGAACCTTTACCAGGCTCACTGGATACTTCAATTTTTCCACCGAATTGATCAACAATAGTTTTTACATAGTATAATCCTAGCCCAAATCCTCTAACTTCATGGATATCACCAATAGGTACTCTGAAAAGGTTTTTAAATATATTTTTCTGATGTTCTTTGCTTATCCCTATTCCATTGTCTTTAACGCTTACAATTAGGGATCCATCTTGATTGAATGTGCTTATGGTAACCTCGGGATTATTTGGACTATATTTTATTGCATTATCAATAAGGTTGTAGAAAACATTCAGTACATGAACTTTATCGCCCAGAATAAATGGGTTTTTGGCATTAGTCTTATTGTTAATGGTAATCTTAGAATCTTTAATTCTTAGTTCAAAACTATTCAATGCGTGTTCCAGTAGTTTATTGACATTTACTCTTTTAATCCGGAATTGTCTTCTGCCACTTTCAAGAATAGCAACCTGAAGAACTTGGTCAACCTGACTTTGAAGCCGGTTGTTCTCATCAAGAATTATCGAAGAGTATTTCATAAGCTTCGCACGATCAGATAGTACTTCATCTCGTTGTATCATTTCAGCCGCTAAAGTTGAAGTAGCAATCGGAGTTTTAAACTCATGGGTCATGTTATTAATAAAGTCCGTTTTAATTTCACTTACTTTCTTCTGATGCAATAGAGTAATCACAACAAAAATAAAACTTACAATAAGAATCATTACAAATGCAACCGACAATACTAGCCATAGCTCCATCCTGTGAAATATGATGTGAGTTTTGTTACTGAAGTAAATTGATAAAAAATAATCGCCGGGTTTATAAATACTTGTAAGTGAAAATTGAAACTGTGAATTAAGTAAACTAAGATTCTCACCTTCTACATTACTCATTACGAAACGGTTATTATACCTGTTATATACTCCGTAATAGTATGTTGTATTTATTGCCATGCTGTTTAATTCATCGTTTATTAGAGAATCTAACATAGTCTCATCCACATAGTCCCAAATGTCGAGTTTATCTTTACGACATGATATTGTAAGTAATTTCTGTTGAAAAACAGTATCGCTTTTTTGCTGAATAAATTGATTTATAACACTTTTGACAGCAATTCGAACACTGTTGTCAAATTGTTCTTCTTTAAGTGTGAATGCAGTTTTAACCCAGTATACCTGAGTAAAGAAAATGCCAAGTAATGCTATGGAAGTAATAAATATGATAATTAAAATGGTTTTTCTCTGCATTTTCGTTTTCTTTGTAGTTCAAAGTTAACTTGAAAAAGTGGATTATAAAAATTTTAACATTTAGTTAACAGTTATTAACAGCGCGTTAACAAGATATCGAGCATATTGCCGTTAGTTTTGTAAACGATTTTATTAAATAATAAATCACTATGAAAATAAAAATTTTAGCATTAGCATTTACCTTGGTTTTCACAGCCAGCATTACTGCAACTAGTTTTGCACAAATTCTTAATACACCAATTAGCATTGTTTTAGTTGATGATGATGATGATAAGGATAAGAATAAAACAAAAAACAGTAAAGACGCAAAAGTAAAATCTGACTGTAAATCAAAGAAAAGTTGCTGTAGCCACAGTAAACTTAAAGATACTTCTTGCAAAGACAAGAAAGTAGAAGATAAAAAATCCGATAAGGATAAAAAATAGCTTTTTCATTAATTAATTTGGTTTGAGCCTTCTGACATTTGTCAGAGGGCTTTTTTTTTATTAACCTCAAACATACAACAATCTACTTGGTTTTAAAACCTAGAGACTTGTTGTATGAAGTGGAAGGTTAAAGTGGTATAAAAAAAACACTATTTTTGTAGCCTTATTTAAAATGTTTCTAGATTAGGAACAAGTGTTAAACTGAAAGGGTATTATGCCCATAAATTAGATTAGAGAATTACTATGGAGACTATTGGAATTTTTTACGGGTCAACGTATGGTATGACTGCAAAGTCTGCAGAAAAAATAAAGAAAGCTTTTGGAAGCGCAAAGGTAGATTTGTACGATTTAAAAAATACATCTGTTGAAGATATAAGAAAGTATACTAACCTTATTTTTGGTACATCTGCATGGGGAATAGGGGAGATGCAGGATGACTGGGAAATGACAATCGATAATCTTTCAGCTATTGATTTTTCTGAAAAGAAAGTTGCTTTGTTTGGCCTTGGAGATCAGAAAGAGTACCCCGAAAGTTTTGTTGATGGTCTTGGTACACTTTACTGTCGTTTGCCAGATAAATCATGTGTGGTTGGAATGTGGCCGGTAAAGGGCTATAATTATTATTTTTCACTTGCTGATAAAGATGGACAATTTATAGGATTAGTGCTTGATGATCATAATCAGGAAGACCTGAGTGAAAAAAGAATTTCAGATTGGGTTGACCAATTGAAAAAGGAGTTCAAGTAATTCATATCTTGCGATTTATTTGATAGTAATAGTATGCAGTTAGCTTATATAGTATGGGATGTCAATCCTGAAATCTTTTCAATTCCTGAAACAGTTGATTATATCGGAGGATTTGCAGTTCGCTGGTACGGATTGCTTTTTGCATTGGGGTTCGTTTTCGGATACTTGATACTCAAGAAGATATTCGAAAAAGAAGGTGTGCCAATTAAGGTGCTTGATGATCTTGCTACCTACATGATCATCTTTACAATACTTGGAGCCAGATTAGGCCATTGTTTGTTTTATGAGCCTGATTATTACCTATCTAATCCTGTTGAAATCCTTAAAATTTGGGAAGGTGGACTTGCAAGTCATGGCGCAGCTGTTGGGATTATTATAGGATTGTTAATTTTTTCAAAACGATATCATAAACCATTTCTATGGGTTCTGGATAGGATTGTAATAGTTACATCTCTTGCGGGATTCCTAATTCGAATGGGTAACCTTATGAATTCTGAAATATTTGGTGATGTTACAACTCTTCCATGGGGATTTGTCTTTGTACAGGTTTATGGCCAAGGTCATAGCATTGCAAACCACCCGACTCAAATATACGAGGCTCTTTCATATCTCTTTTTATTTGTATTTCTTTACAGATATTATTGGAAACACAATGGTAAACCTATACAAGGAGCGATATTTGGATATTTTCTTGTGATACTTTGGTCAGTAAGATTTCTTATTGAGTTTATAAAACTTCCACAAGTTGATTTTGAGAATAGTATGTTTCTGAACATGGGACAATTGTTAAGCATACCATTTATAATATTCGGTATCATATTATTGATTCGTGCAAATAGGCAATCAAAGGTTATTCCCACAAAATAGTTTCACACATACAATACAGTTTGAAAAGTAAAGTTATAGTTGATAAATCATCAATGTTCTATGTTTAGCAAGTTAAGGATAATTCCTGTTTTATTATTGATTGCATTTTTTGCAGGTTGTGCTGATGTTCCTGAAAACAGCAATTCAGTTTATGAAGAAGAAGTGTTTAATCCTGTTACTGCATATGGCATTGAGATAGATACACTTAAGATAGAGGATGGTGTTGTTAGTAGGGATGAATTCTTATCTGATATTCTGCTTAGATACAATGTAGATTATAACCATATTGATTATATAGCACGACATACTAAAGATGTATTTGATGTTAGAAGGATCGTTGCTGGAAATAGTTATTCTGTTATCAGTACTACTGATTCGGTTAGCAAGGCATTATATTTTGCATATGAATTATCAGCTTCAAAATATGTCCTTTATGGGTTTATTGATTCGGTAACAGTTCAGATGGGTGAGAAGGAAGTGATCGTAGTGTCTGATACAACTTCAGGTAATATTGAGTCATCGCTATGGAACGCAATTGTAGGTAAAAATGCCGACCCTAATCTTGCAAATGAATTTTCAGAGATTTATGCATGGACTATAGACTTTTTCGGATTGCAAAAAGGAGATTCTTATCAAGCAATTTATAATGAGCTATATGTTGAGAACGAGTATGTTGGCCTGGGTAAGGTATTGGCTACCATGTTTTACCATGGTGGAGATAGTTTATATGCATTTTATTTTGAGCAAAATGGTAAAGGTGATTACTTTGATGAAGAGGGTAAAAGTCTGCAACGTACATTTTTAAAGGCTCCTTTACGATTCTCCAGAATTAGTTCAAAATTTTCACATAGTAGATTGCATCCGGTATTAAAGATTCGCAGACCACACCATGGTATTGATTATGCTGCAGCATCGGGTACACCTGTTTATTCTGTTGGTGATGGAACAGTTGTAAAAAAAGGATATCAAAAGAGGGGTGGAGGTAATTACATTAGTATTAAACATAATGGAACTTATTCGACCACTTATATGCATCTTAAAGGATATGCCAAAGGTATTAAGGTTGGTGATCATGTTCGTCAGGGTGATTTAATAGGTTATGTTGGTGCCACCGGACTGGCAACGGGTCCTCATCTTGATTTCAGATTTTATCGTAACGGGAAACCTGTTGATCCACTGAAAGTTGAGTCTCCACCATCACTTCCAATTGATACAAATAACAGAGCTGCATTTGATTCTGTTGTTGCACATTATATGGTTGAGCTTAGGAAGATATAGGTTTGATTATAAGTGTATATGGAATTTGGATTTTCTATCAAGGAAAATATTTCCCACAACCATAAAGTTTTTTCTGTTTTGTTAGATTGATTTCAAATACCAGAAGGATAGATAATTATCGCCATCGATTAAGTAATCGCGCTCAAAATCATTCCTGATTTAAATATGCATATTTTTACAGCAATACAAAGAGTATTGCCATTATTTGTATGTGATAATTTTGAGCCATGATGCTGAAAACGGATGGTGTGGATTATTTCTTATTGTAATTATCAGAGCATAAAAAAGGCTGCCAAACTATATTTGGCAGCCTTCTTTATAGGGTTAATGTCAATTAATTATCCCACCATAGTCTTGTTCCAAGACCATCAGTACCTTGTGCAGCAACAGCGTCTAAATAAGAGCCGTTGTTTACAACCTGCTCACGGTCAGGATAGTATAGTCGTGAAGGGTAGTTTCTGTTTCCAATATCCTCTAAGGTTCCATCAGCTGGAAGTCCTAATGCTGGATATCCGGTTCTTCTAACTTCAAACCAACCTTGGTTACCTTGCATATATAATGCTAACCATTTTTCTGTAGCAACAGTTTCAGCACTAGCAGCTGGTGCAGCAGCAATATATGTATCAGCATCAGCTTCGCTAACGCCCCATGTAACCATTGCAGCTTTAATACCGTTCTGATACTCTCCTTGATCCCAGTCCATGATTTCTGACTTAATGAAGCAAACTTCAGCATAAGTCATCATCCATGCTTTTGCATCTTGTGCAAGTACGACAGCAGCTGATGGTAATGATACAGCATCGCCACTAGTTCCGGCAGCAGCAGCAGTATTTGAGTTATCTAGACCATATTCTAGACCTTCATAAGTTCCTGTATTAACAGCAGGATCAGCATAAAGTGATAATCGTGGATCACTGTTGTTTTTAAGAGTGTTAATCATAAGTTCACTAACAGCGAAATCGGTACGGTTATCAACAAAATATGCCAGATACAGTGGATTGCTACTAGCTTCATTTCCTGCACTAAACTGGAAATAAGCATCATCGTCAACACTTGTGAAAACACCAGCATCGATAGCAGCTTGAACTTCAGCTTTATAACCTGTAGGGTTTACTTTTGAAGTACGAAGTGCCACTCTCATACGGAGAGAATTTGCAAACTTTTTCCATTTTGTCATATCACCACCATAGATCATATCACCTTCGATATTTCCAGAAACGATCATAGCTTGAGCAGCTTTAAGCTCAGCAAGTAGGTCGGTGTAAATATCTGATTGCTTTGAGTATGAAGGATGGATGTTGTCGAGTCCTGTTAAGGCATCAGTGTAAGGAATATCACCCCATATATCAGTAAGCATATGGAAGGTGAAAGCCTTCATGATTTTTGCAACAGCAATCTGGTTCTCATTTGGACCATATGCAGCTGCCGACCCTTTAGTATCCTCATTTGTGTTAATCTCAATAATATTCTGTAAGTCCATCATATTGAGATAGAAGAGGTTCCAATATGTATTGGTAATATTTGTTCTTGGCTGGAAACGGCTTTCTTCAGAGTAGGCAGTTTGTGACCAGTACTGTGAATAGAGCAAGCCCTGACGACCATTCCACCATTCATCCCAGATTCCGTCCATAATGTTGAACTGAGCGTTAGTCAACAAGTAAGATGTTGGCACTAAACTTGGCTCATTGGGGTTTACATTCATGTCCTCAAAATCTTTAGTACACCCAATTACTATAAATAACAGGGCAGAAATGAGAACTATTGTTTTATAAGGTATTTTATTCATGTTTATTCTTTTTATTCAGTTAGTATCAAACAATTAAAAATCAAACTTTAAGTTGAAACCAAAAGTTCTCGTACTTGGATTTGCTCCACCTTCGAGACCCTGGATATTACCAGAGTTGGTAGCCTGCTCAGGATCGATATGTGGTGCATCTGTATTCCATATAGCTAAGTTTCCGCCATATATAGAAAGTGAGGCTCCATAGATAAATGTATCTTGCATCCATTTTTTAGGCAAATTCCATGTAAATGAAACATTACGGAGTTTAATATAACGTGCATTAAATGTATTTAATCCACCTCTTGGTCCGCTATAGTGATCAGCAGCCCATCTACCCGCACTAATGTAAGTATCATTAGTTGCAGCGTCGATTACAAGGTTACCATCAGCATCAAAATGTCCAACTGGTCCATCAATTAAGATACCACCACCATCAGCAACATCGTCACGGTAAGCTTTACCATTTGCGTTTGTTCCAACAGTGTTTTCAAAGATACCTGTGTAAGTTCCAAACATGTTTGTTGTTGAGAATAATACACCACCTTCTTGGATATCAATTAATAAGTTCAGGCTGAAGTTTTTATATGAGAATGTATTTGAAATACCTGCATTCCAGTCTGGAAGAACACTACCAAGATTTTCTAATTCTTGTGATTTTAGATAACGCCCGTCAGCACCAACAACTTTATTTCCTTGATCATCATAAACAAAATCAGTTCCACGTAGTTGTCCATAAGCTTCATCAACAGATGCAGTAACATAAATACCCCAAAGTGAAGTTAGAGTCAGTACATCAACATCATCGATTAATGATAAAACTTTGTTCTGGTTTTTAGTAAAGTTAAGTGTAATATCCCAGCTAAAATCATTTGTTCTAATTGGAGAACCATAAAGTTGAACCTCAAAACCTTTGTTTTCAACTTCACCAGCATTTTGAATTGTACTTGAGAAACCAGCTGATGATGATATATCAACAGGGAAAATAAGGTTTTCGGTACGTGAGTTATAATATGTAAAGTCAAATCCCAAACGGTTTTTGAGGAATTTCATATTTAAACCTGTTTCAAACTGTTTTGTATCCTCATTAAGAAGATTTGCATTGTTTAGCTCATTTGGCAATGAATACATTGGATAGATACCACCAAATAGACCATTAGGAGAATAAGTTTGATATAATTCGTAAGGATCAGTATCATTACCAACTTTAGCATAACTTACACGGAATTGACCAAAATCAACAATATTGTTGTCTTTTAGACCTGGTAATTCAGTAAATACAAAGCTACCTGAAATTGAAGGGTAGAAATAATCCCAGTTTTCTGGAGGTAGTGTTGATGACCAATCGTTACGGAATGTAGCAGTTACATAAAGCATGCTTTTCCATTCAGCTCCAACGCTTCCCATTAAACTGTTAATCTTTTTCTCTTCTCTATAGTCAGTGTAATCCAATGGACCATTTGAGTTTTCAAGGGAATAGAATAAAGGAATACTTAATCCACCAGTTGTTGACTGAAGGTTTTCATTGAATTTACGACTCATCATATTACCACCGACGAATGCTGTAATTCTGAAATCTTCACCGATCATTTTATCAAAGTTCAAACGAACCTCACCATTATACTCTTGGTATGTTCTGATCTGTAAATCATATAATGATTGTGCTGCAGAGCCAACAGCTGTTTGAAGTGTTCTTCTGTCAGTATAACGATCAGCATACATTGCACCAGTAATGTTTAAGAAATCTGTAAATTCATATTTCGCATTAATGTTACCAAAGAAACGATCACGTTGGTTAGTGTTATAGTTCATGTACTGAGTCCAGTATGGGTTATCACTATATGCAGGAGACGGATTAGTCATACTTGTACGGTTCCAAGTTCTTTGTGTTCCGTCTGGATTCATGTAGTTACTCATTTCGCTCATATCCCACTGACGTTGTCCCCACTGAGAGAATTTCTGCATAATTGAGTTATCACCATAACCATTTTCAGGAAGCGCTTTTGAATCATTTACAATATATGATCCACCTGCACTTACTGTTAATTTTGATCCAAGTTTCGTCATACCATTGAAGTTAATAGTATTACGTGTTAACTGGCTATTTGGAAATACACCTGTTCTTGTTAGGTTGGTCCAGGCAACTTTAAATGTACTTTGTTCGTTACCACCTGTTACAGCAACGTGGTTACGCCATGATAATCCAGTTCTGAAATAGTCCTTGATATTATCAGGATGTGCTTCCCATTTACTTGTTTGAGGAGTAGAAGTAATTCCCTGCTCATAATCGTAAACGTTATTCCATGCATATACATCCTGACCTTCCATTTTTGGTCCCCAACTTTCGTCAGCACCATAATAAGGAATGTTTAAAGGAACTCCGGCTACAGTGTCTCTATCGAATGTATTATAATAACCACCACCATAAGTGTTTTGGTAATTAGGAAGCACACTTACTTGCTCAGCAGTTAAACCTGTACTAAAAGTAACACCAATTTTTCTACCTGTTTTAGCAACAGTACCTTTTTTAGTAGTAATCATAATTACACCATTAGCAGCACGTGATCCGTAAAGAGCAGAAGCACTAGCTCCTTTAAGCACAGAAACGGACTCAATGTCATCAGGGTTGATATCCTGTGACATGCTACCAAAGTCAGTACCACCACCACCACGTATTTCCTCACGTGAGTTGTAGTTAGAGTTGTTAATAGGAACACCATCAACAACATAAAGAGGTTCGTTGTTACCCAAAATGGATGCAGCACCTCTAATTAGTACGCGTGAGGAACCACCCATATTACCTGATGAGCTTGAGATGCTAATACCAGCAACTCTACCAGATAATGAGTTTACAGCATTTGTACTTGCACCTTTTACGATATCTTCAGAACCTACTTCAGTTACTGAATAACCAAGAGATTTTTTCTCTCGAGAGATACCTAGAGCAGTTACAACAACTTCTCCCATTAATACAGCATCAGTTTCCATTGATACAAATATTGTACTTTGATCACCGATTGAAACGATAACGGTTTTCATACCCACATATTTGAACACCAATGATTCTGCTTCTTGTGGTACGTCAAGCGTGTAATTACCGTCAATGTCGGTAACAGTACCTACTGTGGTACCTTGCACTTGTACAGTAACCCCAGGAATACCTGAACCATCACTGGAACCGGTAACCTTACCGCTAATGGTTCTTGTTTGGGCATTGGCTAAGTTAGCACCAATGAAAAACAAGAACGCTAGCAAAATTGTAATTTTTCTCATAATGATAATTTTTGGTTAATGAATTAGTTAAACATATAAATATTAAAAATTTTACGATCTAAATCGTACTATTTTCTAGTTAGTTTCGCCTATTGTAACTACAAACTTAATAAAATATTAATGTAAAATTAACAATTATTAACAAACCTATCAAAAAAAAAAGACACTATATACTTTAATAATTAATCTTGTAGCGTTGGAATGAATTTTCTTTTTGAAAAAATGAGTGTGTTATTTGCCCGCAATGACGTGGTTTTTAAAGACTCTTTAAGGGTTGTTATTGTTAAAAAATAACGGTAGGTTCAACTTGCAATACGGTTTCTATATAAAAATAGGATAAGAGCACATGCTAAATAAACAAGGCTAAAACTTATACCATAGAGGTTGCCAATTAATACTTCGTTTGCTATTAATAATATAGGAGTGATATTTAATATGTAAATAGCCAACTTTTTTCTTCGTAAAATCAAAATGGTACTGATGAGTATCGTACAATTCAGGATTGAATTAAGCAATACATACAGGAATACATGATTGACTTGATTGGAATCAACAATAATATTATCGAGAAAATGAGGATTGTAGACTTCATAAAACACTATATAAGAGTAATATGCTGTTCCTAATATGCTTGAGACCAAAACAATTATCGCAACAAATTTGACAACCAGCGGAATGTTTCTCTGTGTGCTAATTAATGATTCACTATTTTCTGTTTGATCTGTCATTGTATATTGTCTATGACAAATATATGTATTTGATAGTTACCTTTTATGTTACAGGTTATATGTGACAGATAATGAGTTTTATATTAGAGAATGTTTCCGGTTATTTTACCTACATCGTACCTCACTCCTGCGCTGAAATTAATTGGGAATGCTTTAAAAATAAGTATATTGTTAATTTCAGCAAAAAATGACAGTCTTTTTTTTGTTTTATATTCAAGCCCAATTCCTGGACTTAACCGTGGTATTGGCGAAACAAATATCTCATCATTTCCATCTTCATACTTTTTAGTTACAAATGAAAACTCTCCAATATTAATCTGAGTATAAATATTTATCCGTTTTGTCATGAACATAATATATTCATATGTAACACCTATGCTTATTACATCCGCGAACTCATTTTTAGTATAAGTTATTCCGTTTGGCCCCATTTTATCATATTCGAGTGCATAATGTGAGTATCCCAAGGGGAATTTAAATGAGTGGCGTCTGTTTCTGGAGAAATATATTTGAATTCCACCAAAAATACCATACGATAAACCGGATGTTAGTTCAGCATGGTAAAAGTTACCAAAATTGTTGTATTGTCCGAAAATGACAGTATTTGCATTACTTTTCGATCTTGTAATAATAGTTGGCATTATGTATGAAACATTGCCCTTATTATATTCAAGAACAATATTCATCATATTGTTCTTTGTAAATTTAAGGTTGTCGATTTTATCGAAAAGCTCTGGCTTATCAGACATAACCATTTTAAATATACCTATGTACTTTTTGTCGAAATACCGATACCGTTTATTATTATTTCCTTCGGTGGTTATTTCAGAGTTTTCAAGCTTGTAAGCAATGTTATCCTTTGACACATAGTAATATACAGAACCATTTTCTTCACTGGCGTAAAGACTTATTAATTTGGATTCAATAATCTTTTGAACAAAAATACTACCATCCTCGCCATCATCATAATCAATTGTTGTAAAAATATAACCATTGTCGAGTATTATTTCATTTATACAGTCGATGGTACAAGAATTTGTATTATTTGTGCTGTCAGAGTATGTGACGGTTGATGAGAAATCATCATAATATGTTATAAATCCATTAACAGTATCATTATTGTTAAGAATAATCTTTCCCATTTCATTTTGTATCTGTGAAAACGAAATAAGAGAGATAACTAGAAAGATAATAGTAAAAATGCTTTTCATAATCTGGTTTGTTTCTTAAATTATTACGTCATAAATTTTAAATTTCTTGCATAAAAAGTAATGAAAACCAATGATATCATTATTTCAAAAAGGGGGAATGGGAGTTCAGGTATAAATACCTGTGTAATTATAATTAATAGTATTTGAGCAACAGTATAAAAGTGAAATCCAACCTTTTTCAAATTCCACATTAGATAAGCACCATATATGGAAATAGAGAAAATAATTGCGTGAATTATAAAGTAGCTTCGGCTAACATTAACGAGTATTTCCAGTCCTTCGAAATTCATAGTCTCGGCGAGAAAGTCGAAACCACCATTCTCAAAAGATTCGCGTATAACATCTATTGTCAGAAACATCATTGTGTTAGAAATCAATGATAATCCGCTGCCAATAAAAGTTAGGATGCATAGCACTTTTAGTAACTCGGGTCGAGTGGGAGTGTTGTTGTCAGATGTTGGGAGTGTAGTCATTGTTAATGTTGTCAGGTTGTCAAGTTATCAAAGTTATCAAAGTTATCAGGTTGATGAGTTACCGATGTGATTTTATACCAGCAACTCATCAACGTGAGATTTATTCTAATGTTCCGATTTCTTTTTCTACTTCAATAAGAATTTCACATGATTTTACCAGGTCTTTCATGATATTGTGATCCTTATATAGTGGACGGTCGATATCGAGGAATTCTACATGTTTACGGATAGTTTCTTTTGCTTTTGTAACACCGGTTCCAAATTTATATTCTCTGAAATCAAGAGCTTGCGCAGATGCCATAAATTCGATTCCAAGAATACCATAGGCATTATCAAGAATTTGGAAATTCTTAATTGCTGTATTCATTCCCATTGATACAAAATCTTCCTGATCGGCAGCAGCCGGAATCGACTGAATAGAAGCAGGAGCTGAAAGTATGCGTTGCTCAACAATCTGCATATCAGCAGTATACTGGCTTAACATCATTCCTGAAAACATTCCTGCACCTTTTGTGAGGAATGGAGGTAATCCAACACTTAAAGCAGGATTATTTAGTCTGTTCATTCTTCTTTCTGACATAACGCTTACCATAGTAATGGCAATGCCAGCCATATCCATCGGTAATGAAACGGGAGTACCCTGGAAGTTAGCACCAGACAATTGGATGTTTTCCTCAGGGAAGAAGATAGGATTATCACCTACACCATTTAATTCAATTTCAACTTGTGATCTGGCATAAGCTAATGCATCGTGGGCAGCGCCTATAACTTGTGGTGTAGAGCGCATTGAATATGCATCTTGTACTTTATGTTCTACCTTACCTGTTTTCAAATCGCCGTTTTCTACTAGTCGCCCAATGGAAACCGCACTTCTTATTGCACCTTTAAAGCCTCTTACTTCATGAAGTTTAGCAGTATAAGGACCCATATTTGCTTTTAATGCTTCCAATGACATTGCTGCTGCAATTTCTGCTTGTTTCAACCAGTTATTTGCATCAAAAAGAAATAGTGCACTCATTGCAGTCAGTACATTTGACCCGTTAATTGTTCCCAGTCCATCTCTTGCTTCAAGTCCGGGAATTGCAATGCCGGCTTTATCCATGGCTTCTTTACCTTCAATCAATTCGCCATTATAGAATGCCTTACCTTCACCCATTAATAACAGAGCAATTTGTGACATAGGAGCTAAATCACCGGATGCACCAACTGAGCCTTTCTCACAAACGTATGGCGTTACTCCTTTATTTAGCATTTCAACAAGTGTTAATGTAATTTCCGGTCTAATGCCTGAATTACCATGAGCATGAACATTAATTCTGCCAAGCATTGCACCACGAACATACTCTTCCGGCATTGCATCACCAATTCCGGCAGCATGATTGTAAATCAGATATTTCTGAAAATCCTTTACCTGATCATCATCAAGAACAACTTCCGAAAATTCACCGATTCCGGTATTAACTCCATACATGATTTCATGGGCATCAATTTTTCGTTCAAGCATTGCCCTACATGTCTTAATTCTTTCCAATGCATCAGCATCAATCTCAACCTTAACTCTGTTACGTGCAACATCAACAACCTTTTCAATAGTGAGACCTGCACCTGTTATTATAATTGTCATAGAAGTATTAATTTAAAAGGAGCGAAATTAGGAAAAAGCCAGCGATCTGTTATTTATTTAACGATATTTTTTGAGAAGAGTTACTAGGCTCCGTACCCCACTGAATATTTGTCCTGCCGATTGATCTATGGGAATGAAATGTAGAAGAGGAACTGAGGAACCAAAGGAATTATAGAATTTGAAAATTTATCACGAATTGTTATTTCAGTCATCCTGAATGCCCCTAATGAAGGACTTTATTCATTCATTGTCTCATCAATCAGATAAATCCCATCCTTCTCCAACCGAATAAGCTTTTGCTTGTAAAGTGATCCTATTGCTTTCTTGAAAACTTTTTTGCTCATCTCCAATTTTGCAAGTATAATTACCGGGTCAGATTTGTCAGTAAGGTTGAGGAAACCATTATTATCTTTCAGCTTCTGTAATATTTTTGCAGCATTTGGTTCAACACTTGCATATCCTTGTTTTTGAAGACTCACATCAATCTTCATATCTGGCCTGATGTTTTTTATATAGCCAGTAATGCGATCACCTGGGGAAACAGCCTGAAATAACTCATTATCGTAAAGAAGTCCACTGTGGATATTGTTGATAATTACATTTATCCCAATATCTGTCTGATTACAAATTAACAAATCAACTTCCTGACCGGTTTTTACTGTAATATCTTCTTTCTCAAGATATCGATCAGTTTTTCCAGTTCCAACAAGTCGGTCAGTTTTATCATCAAGGTAGAGATAAATTGGGTAGGAACTTCCAACTTTCATCCTTTGTATCTGTTCTGAATATGGCACCAACAACTCTTTTTCCAGCCCCCAATCCATAAAGGCGCCAACAGGATTTATATCAACTACTTCGAGTATTGCAAATTCATTAAGAAAAATAAGTGGTTCAATCGTGGTAGCAATTATTCTGTCTTCAGAATCCTTATAAATAAAAACAGAAATCTCATCACCCGGCGATAACCCTGACGGGACATATTTATTCGGAAGCAATACTTCATTATCATCTTCATCAACAAGGTAATACCCGTTTAATGTTCTTCTTTTTGCAGTTAAGGTGTTGTTAACTCCCTGTTTCATATTTAAATATCAAAGTTGAAATGCAAAAGTAGTCTATTTTATACCAACTCAGGTTTTTACTTTAGTCCGTGTTTTTTGTTAATCTTCTTTATAGTCTTATTACATTTTGACCTTACACCTGCTGATCCGTAAGGAATTAATTCTTCCATAATTATCCTGAGTTCATTAAGGAGGTCGGGCTCATTTTCTGATAGTTTATAGAAAATATCAATTGAGTAAATTAATGCAGCAATGGAAGATCCTTTATTTAGAAGTATTTCTGAGGTGTATTGCAACATCTCACCATGATATTCTTCCGGAATTTTAACATTTATAAGCAATGCCAACAATGACCTTTGTATTGATTCACTTTCTACTTTCCTCAACCCTGAAATTATATCACTCACATATGGCTCAAATATTTTTACATTTCTGTCACTGATTTTCCTCAAAGGCCATGATGCTCTGCGTGATAAAGGCTCTTTGTTTTGAAAAACAATATCAATGAGTTCCAATAATAATGATGGTTCTTTTATGATAATATCAGCAATAAAATCGGCTTGGGCTTTTGAGTGCTCGGCCATTATTATTTCGGTAAGACTATTCATTTTGATCTTTGTAATCCGCAAAAATAATCTTTAGTTGGTAAGGATTATTAAGAAATATGTTGTTTGATAAAAAATTCCGTTCTTTGTTTAACATTACATTTTCACGATACAACTTATGGCCAAAAGAGGATTTTTACGCGACTTCATCGGAGTGCTAAACAGCAATGTGTTTTCGATTATTTGTGGTGTGTTAGTAGTAATTCTTCTAACTAATATTCTTGGCGCAGAAGGTTTTGGTCTTTATTATGCTCTACTGGTAATTCCTATTATCGTAGTTAGTCTTACTCATCTTGGTATAAGAGGTGCTTCAATTTACCTTATTGGACGAAAAAAATACAGTGATGATCAGATTGTTTCCACGGTTCTTACCTTATTGATATTCACAAGTATAATTGGCGTTGTGCTGAGTATTGGGGCATATTATGTGCTTCATGAACCTGAATATACAATTGGATTAATTACACTGGTAATCATGATAATTCCATTTAGGCTTGCTGTGGTTTACATAGGTGGGATTTACTTTGGTAAAGATGAAATTAAGAAGGCAAATCAATTGGAATGGTCAATAAACTTGATAAACCTGATTCTTGCTGTAATACTTGTTTGGTGGCAGAAAACAGGGCTGCTGGGAGCAATAATATCTATGACAACGGCAAATATCATCGTTGGTAGTTATGCCATATATTCCATGACAAAAGTATTCAATGTACAGATAAAAATTATCCCTAAGATTGTTAATTCGATGATAAGACTGGGTATTCTTTATGCCTTTACCTTTTTTGTAATACAATTGAATTATCGTCTGGATATACTCTTACTTGAAAAGCTCTCGACTATTCATGAAGTTGGCATATACTCACTTGGTGTCCATATTGCTGAACAGCTATGGCAGGTACCTTTTGCCATAAGCATTGTGCTTTTTAGCAGGACTGCTAATTTGGAAGATCAGAATAAAATTACGATGCAATCAATAACTCTAGCACGTCAATCAGTAATTCTGATTATTCTGTTATCGGTAATTGCAATAATTCTTGCCCCTTATTTAATTCCATTGGTTTTTGGTCAGGAATTTATCCCATCGGTACAGATATTGAATCTGATACTTCCGGGTGTGATAATTCTTGTAGTTTTCAGAGTTTTAAGCGGACAACTTGCCGGAATAGGAAAACCTCAATATGCTATATATATATTTGCACCCGCACTATTATTAAATCTGGCACTTAATTATCTATGGATTCCTGAATATGGAGCTAAAGGGGCTGCATGGGCTTCTGATATTAGTTATGCGATGGGAACTGTAGGTTATTGGTTTATCTTCTCAAAATTGACAGGAGTCAGCAAATTGGAGATATTGCGCTTCAACAAAAATGATATAAGTATATTTGCCGACCTTAAAAGAATGATAGTAAGCAAATGGAACAAATAGCTGATATTCCTTTTTTCTTTGTTGTAGGACGACCCAGATCGGGTACTACCCTCCTTCGTACACTTTTTGACGCACACCCAAATATCAGCTTTCCGCCGGAATGTCAATTCATTGTAAATCTGTATCCTAAGTACGGGAAGCTTGTTGAGTGGAATAGTAAGTTACTTACTGAGTTTTACAACGATGTAACTTCACAATGGTTATTCGACACATGGAAGATTGATAATGATAAACTTAAGAAAAGGCTGTTATTATTTGAAGGCAATCACTCATATGGCACGATCTGTAAAGCTGTTTATTTGGAATATAATTCCTTGTTTGAGAAAGATGCAATCAAGTTTATTGGTGATAAAAACCCGGGTTATGCTATCTACACCAAACTACTTCTGAAAATTTTTCCTGAAGCAAAGTTTATTCATATTCTTCGTGATTATCGTGATAATTTTGTTTCCATTAAGAATGTGGATTTTGAGTTACCCATTCCTTCATTGGTGGTTCAAAAATGGAAATACTTCTACAGAAAATTTCAAAAAGACAGCAAGTCCAAACCTGATTCTTATTACTTGCTCAATTATGAGAAATTGGCCAGAAATCCTGAAAAAGAATATGCCTATCTATGCGAATTTGTTGGTATAAGCTATAACGAATCTGTTTTTGATTTCCATAAGAAGAAAGATGATATCCTTAAAGAATATCCAACAGGATATATTAAGACATATCATACAAGCCTACTACAGAAGGTAAATACCTCGAAGATTGGGGTTTGGAAAAAACAACTAAGCAAAAAGCAAATTCGGATTATGGATCAAACTGCCGGTCGGATTGCTGAGGAGTCGGGTTATGAAAGAGAATACAGAGGAACGAATCTGTGGTACAGCATTCTGGCTTTTCCGGGAAGAGCTTATGCAGCAATGCTTTATGTAGCTACAAAAATAGTTGACACATTTCCATATAAAATCAGAACGGCGATACTAATCAAAGGGCCATTGTTTCTTGCAAAGGTTTATCTATCTATTTTTAATAGGAAGAAATACAAAGAGCTGAGCAGTGTGATTATCAAAAAGAAATAGGGAAGATTCATCATAGCCTTATAACTTTGCAATTCCCAAATCTTAAATACTCATTCCCGTATCAAATATCTCTATTTTATTTCAAAACTAATTACCTTATAAACTGGGTAAGGATAGTATCCCGATCCCCATTGCGGAGCCAGATATCTGTCGAAAAAATTCCATTTGAGCATGCAATCTTTTGCTTCCGGTTCAAGTAATGCCGCTGCTAATCGTCCAAGTTTTTGATTTGTTTTCACCATATATGTCCCTGCTGGGAAATGTTTATCAACTGTACTAAACTTGCCTGAAACAATATTTGTATAATGTCCCTGATTTAACCTTTTCGCCGGACTAAGTTTATCAAACCTGAATTCCTCAACCTCAATGGTTATGCTGTCTTTTAACTGTTCCACAACAATTCCATGGGTTTTAAGAAGTCCGATTACTACCGGATCAACAGTTACTAATAAATATGCATCAGGAAAGCTAGAGTTTTCAGTGGCGTAATAATCAGCAATATACGGAACTGTTACCGTAACTTTTCTGTCACTTTTCTTATAACGCCAGTAACCTTTAACACCTGGTATAGTATCTGTTTCAAAAGCCTTTATTGTAATTGGTTCAGGAACTGGTTTACCTTGATAATCAATGGCAAATGAATCCTTAACGGTATTAGAAATAGCTTTATCATCAGCGCTATTTATAAGTTGCTTTATTTCATCCTTATTAGTTTCTGCAAATTCCAACACAGTTTGAAGAAAATAATAACAACCCAATACGCGATTTTTATAATCTGCGTAAGCGTAATTTTCATTAAGAATTGCAAGACGGTTTCTTAGTCCAATGTAATTAACCATGTATCGTGGCTCACTTGCATAGGAAATCCATCCTTTTGAATAATCCATTCTATCAATAAAAACACCATAGTATATATTATCCACATCATAAGTATTCCAAAGATTGTTATGCACATCCGGCATCATTTTATCTCGCAAATAGTTTATCACCGACCGGTCACCATTGGGATTTTGTCCCCAGGTAAAAGTAACAGGTTCCTCATGAAATGATCCATTTGTTGTATGACAATCCACACTGATTGAAGGATCCCAGACATTTAGTATTTTGCTCACAACAGCCTTCATTTCAGGTGTTTCAAGTTTCATTGCATCCCTGTTCAAATCAAGGTTTTGTCCATTATAGCGAACACCGACTCCATTTATGGGGCCAACCTGATTTCTTCTATTATTCGTACTTATCTTCTCATTTCCATCGATATTAAAAATAGGTGTCATTAGTATAATTACCTTCTTCATAATATCGGAGTCTGGATTTTTCAATAAATCTCTGGCGAGCATTTGAGTAGCTTCCTTTCCCTCAACCTCACCTGCATGAATATTGGCCTGCAAGTAAACTACTATTCTATCACCAATATCTTCTGGTGATTGCGGCATTGGGTTTGCCAGAATCATTAAGGGAACATCGTTTCCTTCGGTGGAAGTAGTTAATGTTTCAATTTTGAGAAAATCAGGATTATCTGCCTGTAATTTATTGATAAATTTCATTACATCAGCATAAGTTGATGTGGATTTATAATCTGATTTTTCTGCAACCGACAATTGATCGCTTTGAGCAATAAGCAGTTCAAATGTTACAAAAATGATTATCAATAAGGAAAATAATTTCTTCATATTGTAGCTTTTTGGTAATGAAAATACATCTGTAAAAGTACCTATCTTATACGATATATTCAAAACAATTATCACAAACTGATGGTGATTTCAATACCTATTTTCGTTAATTTTGGGTTTTTAATTTTAATAACCATAGTAATATGAAATCGTTAGAAGGTACACGTACAGAGCAAAACCTGCTAAAAGCATTTGCGGGTGAATCACAGGCAAGAATGAGATATGACTATTTCACAAAACAGGCTAAAAAAGAGGGGCTTGAACAGATTGCTGCTATTTTTGAAGAAACTGCAATAAACGAAAAAGAGCATGCAAAAAGGTTTTTTAAATTTCTAGAAGGCAGACCAGTTGAGATAACTGCGACATATCCAGCAGGAAAGATTGGTACTACACTTGAAAATTTAAAAGCTTCCGCAGAAGGTGAAAATGAAGAATGGACCGAATTATATCCTGAATTTGCAAGAATTGCAGAGGAAGAAGGTTTTAAAGAAGTTGCAATTGCTTTCAAAATGATCGCTAAAGTTGAAAAGGCTCACGAGGAACGTTACACAAAATTGTACGAAAACCTCCAAGAAGGACATGTATTTGAAAGAGGTGAAACTATAGTGTGGAAATGTAGAAACTGCGGTTTTCTTCACGAAGGTAAAAAAGCACCAAAAATGTGCCCTGCTTGTTTGCATCCACAATCATATTTTGAAATTAAGGAAAGCAATTATTAGTATTTGATTTCTTTATAGTAATTCTTTAAAATTCACTAAACTATGCATTTTTTGCATGAATTAATTCCAATTGTAAAGCAATCATTAACCATAACATTATTTGTGTTGTCGATGATGCTGATAATTGAATATTTGAATGTTTTCTCAAGAGGTATTTGGGGAAATCGACTGAAAACCAGTACGTGGAAGCAAATCCTCCTTGCAGCATTACTTGGAATTATTCCAGGTTGTTTGGGAGCATATACAGCTGTTTCGCTTTACATTCATAATGTAATCGGAACGGCTGCATTAGCTACTGCAATGATTGCCACATCGGGCGATGAAGCGTTTTTTATGTTCTCGGTTGTGCCGGATACCGCATTAATAATTCATGTATCAATTTTTATAATTGCAATTATTTCAGGGTTTGTAGTAAGCATCTTCGTGAAAAAGAACAAAGGAGTTGTAAACTATCCCGAAAAACATCTTGAAGTGCATACCGACGAAGTACGGTGTTTTTGCTTTAGTAAGGATACCATTGTTGCCAACTTCAGGAATCTTTCCATGTTGAGAGTGTTCCTGTTGTTAGTCTTATTTGGTGCGCTTGCAATGGTGTTATTTCTGAATGGACATGAACATGGTCATTTTGAATTCCTGTCAATGCCAGAGATGGAACATGCACATCCTGAATGGATTAGAATTACATTTATTATAGTAATTATTGTTTCAATATTGATGATAATAACTGTAAATGATCATTTCCTGACGCACCATATCCGCGATCATATTATTAAAAAACATTTTACCAGAATCGTACTGTGGACATTTGCTACTTTGTTGGTGCTTAACTTTGTAAATCATTACCTCGATCTTGAACAAATCATTGGTGATAATATTTATATTGTACTGGTAATTGCAGTTCTTGTGGGGATAATTCCTGAATCGGGACCACATTTGTTCTTTCTGCTTCTTTTCGCATCTGGAAATTTACCTTTCAGTATACTATTGGCAAATTCAATTGTACAAGACGGACATGGAAGTTTACCATTATTGGCAGAATCACGTAAAGGGTTCTTTATTATTAAGGCAATTAACGTTATTGTCGGGTTTATCGTTGGTATTACCGGAATATTAATTGGATTTTAATAAAGGTTGTCAAACTATTTTTTCAAAAAATTAATCATCACCTGCAATCGTTTTCGAACTGCATTTTTGCAAAAAATACTGATTACTAAAGTGTAAGATATTATTTTAACAGACTAAAAACATTTAATAATTGAATTATTTAAGCTAAATTTATCCCGTTAAACATATTGAAAAAAAAGAAAATGAAGAAAAGTTGGATTGTAATATTAATAGTAGTTGTAACAGGGTTTCTAATTTATGGATGGTTTAAAGGAAGTTACAACAGCATGGTTACACTTAGCGAATCAGTTGACAAACAATGGGCTGATGTTGAAAATGTATATCAACGCAGAGCTGACCTGATACCAAATTTGGTTGCTACTGTAAAGGGATACGCAACTCATGAAAAGGAAACTCTTGAAGGTGTGATAAATGCAAGAGCAAAAGCCACAAGTACTACAATAAATGCGGGAGATCTTAGTCCTGATAAAATAGCAGCATTTCAACAGGCTCAGGATGGATTAAGCAGTGCATTATCGAAACTTATGGTTGTTGTTGAAAGGTATCCTGACTTAAAGGCAAATCAAAATTTCCTTGAGCTTCAGGCACAATTGGAAGGAACTGAAAATCGAATTGCTGTTGAACGACGTAAGTTCAATGAATCGGCAAGAGCATATAATACCTATATTAAATTATTTCCAAAAAATATGTTAGCCAATATGTTTGGCTTTGATAAGAAACCATATTTTGAAGCTCAGGCAGGCGCTGAAAATGCACCAAAGGTTGAGTTTTAGCACCAACAATTCTTAGGAATTGGACGATTTGTGATTACAATATTGATTAGTTCCGGCCTTCGCCGATGTTAACTACAAAAAATACCAAATGACCAGAGCCAAAGATTTCTTCACAAAAGAGGAAAAGAATGAGATTAAAAAAGCTATCCTAAACGCTGAGCTTGATACTTCAGGGGAGATTAGGGTTCATATTGAAAATGAATGCCGTAGTGATGCTTTAGATCGTGCTTCCTCCATTTTCGGGAAACTTGATATGGATAAAACAGAACAGCATAACGGAGTGCTTTTTTATCTTGCTATTAAAAGTAAAAAGTTCGCAATCATCGGTGATTCCGGAATTAATAAAGAAGTTCCTGAAAACTTCTGGGAAGAAATTAAAACTACAATGGCCGATAATTTTAAGGATGGTAATTTCACAACAGGATTAGTTGAAGGAATAGCAATGGCCGGTGTAAGGCTAAAGAAACACTTTCCATATCACATCGACGATATAAATGAATTGTCAGATGAAATTTCATTCGGAGATTAAGCTAGATTATTTAATTATGAAAAGAAATCAATATAGTATCTCCTTCTTTGTTATAGTGCAGTTAATCAGTCTTTTAATTCCATTGTCAGGATTCACACAGGGAATACCGGAACGACCAGTTCCACCACGACTTGTAAATGATCTTGCTAGTGTTCTCTCTCAGAAAGAAATTAGAACACTTGAAAAAAAGCTTGTAAGATTTAATGATACAACTTCCAACCAAATTACTGTTGTTACGGTTAACTCTTTAGGTGATTACCCACCCAATATGTTTGCAACAGAATTAGGGATAAAATGGAAAGTAGGCCAAAAGGAATTTGATAATGGAATAGTAGTTCTCGTTAAACCAAAAAGAAGTAATTCCGATAAGGGAGAGGCTTATATAGCTGTTGGTTATGGTCTTGAACCTGCCATTCCTGACGCAATTGCGAAAAGGGTGGTAATTAATGAAATGATACCATATTTCAGGAAGAATGATTATTACGGTGGTATTGATCAGGCAACTACAGTATTGATGAAATTAGCATCAGGGGAAATATCCGCTGAGGGTTATCAAAAAGAATCTGGCGCAAAAGGGTTGGTTGCGTTATTGCCATTTATTGTAATAGTAATTGTTTTGATTATTATCAGAGGTAGTAGATCAAGAACTCAGGGAATTAGTTCAGGAGGTACAGGCTCACTTTGGACAGCGTTATGGCTTGGCAGTATGCTTGGCAGCAGATCAGATTCCGGTAGCTGGAGCAACTTCTCAGGCGGAGGCTCAGGCTTCGGCGGTGGTGGTGGCTTTGGCGGTTTCGGTGGTGGAAGTTTCGGCGGCGGTGGCGCCGGTGGAAGCTGGTAGTGAATCAATATTACAATGAGTGAATTTGCCTAAGCTCAGGTAGTATAGCACAGAACCCAAAACTCAAAACCTTTTTTCTTACCTTTGCATCCAAATAATAAGCACGTGGAAATACTAGATAAATTAGAGGTTGTTAAAAATCGTTGGGAAGAAATTTCCGAACAAATGAACGATCCTGAAGTGATGTCGGATATGAAACGATATGTTAAGCTTAATAAGGATTATAAAGAACTTGAGCCTCTTGTAACTGCATACAAAGACTATAAAAGTATTCTTTCAAATATTGAGGGTGCTAAGGAAGTGCTTGAAACCGAAAAGGATGCCGATTTTAGAGAAATGGCGAAGGAAGAACTAGATCAGTTAAATCCTGAGAAAGAGATTCTGGAAGAGAAGATAAGAATGCTGTTAATTCCTAAAGATCCTCAGGATACAAAAAATGCAGTAATGGAGATTAGAGCCGGAACCGGTGGTGATGAAGCTAGTATTTTTGCAGGTGACCTTTTTAGAATGTATCAGAAATTCTGTGAATCTAAAAAATGGAAAATTGATATTACAAGAATTAATGAAGGTACTGCGGGTGGTTATAAAGAAATTGTATTCAGTATTACCGGTAGCGGTGCATATGGAATCCTGAAATTTGAATCGGGAGTTCACCGCGTTCAAAGGGTGCCGAAAACCGAAACACAGGGACGTGTTCACACATCCGCAGCATCAGTGGTTGTGCTTCCTGAAGCCGAAGAATTCGATATTGAATTAAATGAAAAGGATATCCGTAAAGATACTTATTGTTCATCCGGACCAGGAGGTCAGTCAGTAAATACTACATATTCTGCCATCAGACTTACTCATATTCCAACAGGAATTGTGGTAACCTGTCAGGATGAAAAATCACAACTTAAAAACCTTGCAAAAGCTATGAAGGAACTCAGGAACAGACTTTATGATCTTGAGTATACTAAATATCTTGAAGAGATGTCGGGAAAACGTAAAACCATGGTGTCAACTGGTGATCGCTCTGCCAAAATAAGAACATATAACTGGCCACAAGGCAGGGTAACCGACCATCGTATAAACCTCACATTGTACAATTTACCTGCAATTATTGACGGTGATATTCAAGATATAATGGAGAAGCTTCAAATGGCTGAAAATGCTGAAAAGCTTAAAGAAGAAATGTAATCACCTCAATTAGAAAGTTTTAATATTTTTTTACAAACCTAAGGAACATGAACCGTAGTGAGCTATTTGGCATAATCAAAAGAAAGAAATCATTTTTGTGTGTAGGACTTGATACAGATATTCAAAAGATCCCTGAACACTTGCTTAGCACTGAAGACCCGTTATTTGAGTTTAATAAACAGATTATTGATGCTACACATGAATTTACAGTAGCTTACAAGCCAAATCTTGCATTTTATGAATCACTCGGTTCCAAAGGTTGGGATAGCCTGGAAAAGACCGTTAATTACATCAAATCCGTTACATCGGATATATTAATAATTGCAGATGCCAAAAGAGGTGATATTGGAAATACTTCAGCATTATATGCACGAACATTCTTCGAAACTTATGATTTTGATGCTGTTACTCTTGCCCCATACATGGGACTTGATACAGTAAGTCCTTTTCTGAATTATGATGGAAAATGGTCAATTATTTTGGCTCTAACATCGAATAAAAGTGCTGCTGATTTTCAGTATATTACTGATAATGATGATGTGAAACTATTTGAACATGTGCTTAAAACTTCCCAGAAATGGGGAAATAATGATCAGATAATGTTTGTTGTTGGAGCAACAAAAGCAGAGGCATTAACTGATATTAGGAAAATAGCTCCTGATAACTTCCTATTGGTACCAGGAGTTGGTGCACAGGGTGGAAGCCTTAAGGAAGTTTCCAAGCATGGCATGAATGACCATTGTGGTTTACTTGTAAATTCTTCAAGGGGAATAATTTATGCTTCTAAAGATGAAAATTTTGGTGTGGTTGCAGGTGAAAAAGCAAAGGAGTTGCAACTTGAAATGGAATTATATTTAAAGGAAGCAAATTTGATATAATTTAATTAAGACCTGCTAGGTTTTATCAATTTAGTAGTCTGGATAATAAAAAAATAGCCTTTCAGCATATGCTGAAAGGCTATTTTTTTATAAATACTGTTCGTCTATAATCCTTCGAGTACAGTTGTCCAGCCATGCTTATCTTCAATCTCACCTTCCTGAATTGCTCTTAGGGTGATATAAAGTTTTGTTGAGTAAGGTCCGGCAATATCGCCATAACTATAAGTTTTATTCTCTATACGGTCAAAAACCTTGGAAATCGGGCTTATAATAGCTGCTGTACCGCAAGCACCAGCTTCTTCGAAGGTCCCCAATTCTTCAAGAGGAACACTACGTCGTTCAACTTTTAGTCCAATATCCTCGGCTATTTGCTCCAAACTCATATTTGTTATTGAAGGCAAAATACTGTCCGACTGCGGAGTAATATATTTACCATCTTTTATACCGAAGAAGTTGGCAGGGCCGGCCTCATCAATATATTTTTTCTCAAGAGCATCTAAAAATAATACTGAAGCAAAACCATCTAAATGTGCACGGTGGGCAGGGCGCATACTTGCAGCATAATTACCACCAACCTTAATACTTCCTGTTCCCAAAGGAGCTGCCCTGTCATAATCTCTTACAACTTCAATTGGTACTGGTTTAAATCCTTCTTTAAAGTAAGGTCCAACCGGAGTTACAAACACCATAAACATATATTCATCGGCAGGTTTTACACCAACTTGTGGACCGCTTCCAAATAGTAATGGTCGTAAATACAAAGTTGCACCGGTACCATATGGTGGTATGTATTTGGTATTCAATTCAACAGCCTTAATAATGGCATCCTTGAAGATTTTCTCGGGAACTTTTGCCATCATAATTCCTTCAGCAGAACGTGCCATTCTTTTTGCATTTTCTTCCCATCTGAAAAGACGAACTTTACCATCTTTACCACGATAAGCCTTTAAACCTTCAAATGCTTCCTGTCCATAGTGTAATGCAGTAGCCGCCATGTGAATGTTAATTTCTTCCGAAGATGAAATCTCCAACTCACCCCAAGCACCATCTCTGTAATAACAGCGGACATTATAATCGGTTTTAAAATAACCAAAAGGGAGGTTTCCCCAATCTATATTCATTGTATTATCCATGATATTATTGTTATAATTTTGTGCTAATTTAGGAATAAAAATAGTCGCTTCACCTTTGAAATATCACAAAATCCGTAGTTTATAAAGTGTACAAATAATATATTTCAGGAGGTTGTTATATAACTACAAAACTTGTTGTCGATAAAGGATTATCACCTGATCGTCTGATTAACTGATAATTACCTGGAGTAAGATCATCTATCCTAATTTCTACCTTACCTGATAACTCTGTTATAAATATCTCTTTTAGTAGTTTCCCTGATGAATCAATAATACAAATAGTGTTGCGTTTATTGATGTCCTTAAAATGATATTCTATGGTAATATTTTCTGTGGCAGGATTTGGATATAATCTCAGATTTTTCGTATTACTTTTATCATTGGTTGCTGTAATAACAATATCAATAGTTCTTGATGAAGTATCAGTCTTACAACCTGAAATAGCCTCAAGTATTACTTCATACTGACCCGGTTCATAATATGTGTAAACCGGATTTGCTATTGTGTCGGTATCACCGTTTCCAAAATCCCAAATGTATTCTTGCGCATTAACTGATAAATTCTCAAATGTAACTTCACCTGAGTTTTGAACAAAAGAAAAATCTGATTGAACAGTAGTAGTATCAATATTCCAAAGCTCCAGATTATTAAGAACTGTTTCTGCTGCAATATTTTGCAGATATGCAGCATCTGACTCGGACAACCCAGCTGTAAAATTAAGTCCAACAGGACTCTCTACAAATATGGCAGCATAATATGTACAAGCTGCAAGGTAGCTTCCGGCAAGACTTGGATGACTTGCATCTGAAGAAAAAAGCTCTATTGGATCACCATATTCAACTATTGATTTTTTCCATGATATTCCAACAGGAGAAACCGGAGTGCTCAAGTAATTTGACATTGTTATATACGCTGTTGCAAGGCTATCTTGCATGTGTGCATAGTCGGTGAAATCAACGCTACAGTATGTGTCAATACATTGCTGTCCTCCATATTTTCTGCCCCAAGTCATGTAGAACATTGTTTTTGTACATTCATAATTATCCCGAATTATTGAATCAAGTTCGATTGATCCTGGATATGTATACCCGTCTCTAAAATGCACAATTACAGGAAATTGACTCTGTTCTTGTAAGATTACGTAATCCCAATTTTCAGCAGCAATCTTATCAAGCGATGTTTGATTATATAAATGTCCGTTATCCGGAAAAGCAAGAGTATAACCTCCAGGTGTATTCTTATCAGTATAGATATCATGACCGCCTGCCAAAGCAAGTGAAGTAAGTAACTCTGGCAAATTATTTACAGCTGTGTAACTGTTACCCAGAAATAATATTTTCTTTTCCTGAGCAACCGAATTTTGAGATGATAGAAAAATTATGTTGAAAACCATCAAAACTAAAACCCAGTTTAAGAGGTTAGGTAAATACTTTGCTCGACGTTTGTACATAAATAAATAATTTGTGGTTTCTAACAGATACAAAAATGCCAATTATCTTATTAGATTTGTATTTAAACTATAAATATTTTTAAGGCATCATTTTTGATTAAATATCATTTTTTTAAAATATACGTTTAATCAATTATAAAAGAGGATTAAATTTTGATGAAACACATAATTAGTTCAATAAAGGTAATAGGATTGCTGCTGATAATAACCAGTTTGTTTTCATGTAGTGCTGAGAAAAAACTTGCAATCGAGTTTGCCAGAAATCAAGATAATGGAAATGTGCTTGTTCTGGCACCCGATTATCTGTATAAAGCAAACCTAAAAGCATATTTGCTTGATTCGGTAGATTACAATAGAAACGATGACAAAGATTCGGTATTACTAGTCCATAGTGATTATTTAAATGACCTAAACGATTCATTGTTTATTGCCAATTATATTCTTGGATATACAAAAACCTTAAATAAATTGGGATTCAGGGTATTTATGGCTGATGAAGCTGATGAATTTATGGCTATGGATTCAAATATATATCAAATCAATATTGCGCAAGTTGAACTTGAAGAAACAATATATACTTACCGCGATGAAGCTCAGGTTTATGATAGTTATTTCTTCCACGATCATAATTTAAATGCTGTGTATGTTAACTCATGGTTTGAATTCAGCGATTTGAATGAAGTAAGTTCTGAACAACAGATTTACTTTACCACAGATTTAATCACTGATATACCTGATGGAAGTTTTGATTATGATATACTTAGCGGAAAAGTAAGGTATATGTATAATATTGATTCTCTTGAGGTTAATGAGCTTTATGGATTTGCTTTTAGAATAGGTGAGGAATATGCAAAGTATACTTTCGACATGATGTTAAATAAGGAGCTAGACTCAAAGCTAACTCCTGAGATGCGCAGTGAAAATTATTGGAGATATGACCCTGACAAAAACTATTTTTATCCAGCTATGGATGATAGGTTTGTTCCTTTGGACTAGCAATGATCAAATGCTAAAATGATCAGAAACTCAAAAATTTGCTCCCAACTCTTCAACAATCGACCTGTAGGATGTTGATATTGCTTTAATGGCATCACCATTATTCATCCATACAACTTCGGTAATATCTTCTTCAATTTGTGGCTTTAGTTTTCCTTCCTCTATCACTTTCATCATATACCATTTGGTCCTTTTCAAATGCCATTCTTTCTTACGACGATAAATATGCCAGGTGTCGGGTAAACGTTTGGTAATCTTAACCGACTTTAATCCCGTTTCTTCACAAACTTCCCTTTTTGCTCCCTCTTTAAATTTCTCGTTTTTTTTGACTTTGCCTTTTGGTAAATCCCACATGCCCAGTCTTTTAATTAGTAAGTATTCACCATTGGTGTTAACTGCAATACCTCCAGCAGCACGAATAAATTTGTGTCGCTTTTTAAGTTTCGAAAATAGTTTCTCAACCTTCTTACTGGAAAGAATTACATCAGAATCGAACTTTTTGTTATGTAGTTTAGTAAGGAAATTTTCAAGTTCATTAGAATTTCTTATTTCAATTACCTTTTTTGATTTATCAGATAATGTTTCTTCTTCCTGAAAAGTGATTTGTATGTTGTTAAAATATATTCTCATTTGATGGATTATAATTACACAAAGGTAAAAATTATGATTTCTAAATAAATAAAAAGTGATTACAACCCTGAGTTGATTCTCAATGTCTTTTTTTTGAGTTTCTTTGTATCATCAAAATAAAAAACATGAAAATAGATATCATTAAATCAATATGCTTATTAATCCTAATTATTACGATTTCGATATTTTCGGCTGTTGGTCAGGAGAATATAATTGACAAGAGAACTTCTTATAAAGAAACAATTGATGATCCATATATGCCGATGCTGGAAAAGGATATTGTTACAACACCTGCATATCGTACACGTGGAAGTAATTATACAACAGTACAGGTAAATATTGATGAGGATGGAAATAATATTTTGTTGGACGCAGCAAATGAACCATCCATAGCAATCGACTGGAATAATCCTGAAAGAATAGTTATTGGTTGGAGGCAGTTTGATAATGTAATGAGCAACTTTCGACAAGCCGGTTATTCTTATTCGAATGATTTCGGTGAAACATGGACTTCACCGGATCCTATTGATATGGGTGTTTTTAGATCAGATCCTGTTCTTGATATCGATAATAATGGCACTTTTTATTATAACAGTTTAACAGTTAATGATCAAAATGATTATTGGTGTGACGTATATCGTACTATACCAGAGGAATTTGTTTGGGATGAAGGAGTTTTTGCTCAGGGTGGAGATAAGCAATGGATGCATATCGATAAAACTGGTGGAATAGGTGATGGAAATATATATGCTTTTTGGAATTCATCTTTCTCAATTTGCCCTCCTGGATCATATACCAGATCGACAGATGGTGGTGAATCTTATGAACAATGTGATGGTGTTCCCGGCAATCCTTATTGGGGAACTTTAACCACAGGACCAGATGGTGAATTATACATGGTTGGTGCAGCCAGTAGTACCGGACTGGTGGTTACAAAATCATCAACGGCCCTGGATCCTGGACTGCAAACAAGTTGGGATTTTGCAATTTATGTTGATCTGGATGGTGAACTCCATGGCTGGATACCAATTAATCCTTCGGGATTATTAGGTCAGTCATATATTGATGTCGATAGATCAGAAGGCCCCGGTAGAGGTAATGTTTATGTTCTGGCTTCAGTAACACGAAATGGTGGCGATCCTGCAGATGTTATGTTTAACAGAAGCACAGATGGTGGTGCAACTTGGGAAGAGCCTACACGTATTAATGATGATCCATATGGTAATAAATACCAGTGGTTTGGAACAATGTCGGTTGCTCCAAATGGAAGAATAGATGTGGTTTGGCTGGATACTCGTAATTCACCCGGAACCAATATGTTTATTTCTGAACTTTATTATTCATATTCAATAGATCAGGGTGTAACATGGTCGATAAATGAAAGGATTTCGGAAGAGTTTAATCCAAAGATTGGATATCCCAACCAAAATAAAATGGGTGATTACTTCCATATGGTAAGTGATAATGAAAGTGCTCATCTTGCATGGGCAAATACCCTTAACGGAGAACAAGATGTTTATTATACACGTATTATTCCATGGTTTGTTGGTACAGAAGAGTTAGCAAATAATAAGGAACTTTCGCTTACGGCATATCCTGTTCCGGTTAAAAATAAAGCAACTTTTAGATTCGATTTGGTTGAAAATTCAGAAGTTACAATGGAGATATTTAATTTGCTTGGTAATTCAACAACCATCATAGATAATGAATTCCGTCCTGCAGGAACACATAATTTTGTATACAATGCAGATGAACTATCACCGGGAATCTACTTCTGTAGAATCTCAACTGCCGATGATACAAAAACCATTAAGTTTACGGTTGCAAATTAATTGAGTTCTGGATTTTTGAGTTTGGGTGTTTTAAAACAATGTGACAATCGAACAATGTAACAATCGATCAATCCAACATTAAATCATTATATCATTAGCTCAATAAATCATTAAATTTTATTAGGTTTGTTCCATGATTAAAAATAATGAAATTGCAGAAAATATTGCCGCCATCTTATTGGAAATCAAGGCAATCAAACTAAGTCCGTTGAATCCTTTTACCTGGGCATCAGGATTAAGATCACCAATTTATTGTGATAACCGTGTTGCGTTATCATATCCCGAAAAAAGATCGTACATAAAAAATCAACTTGTTGAAACGATTAAGAATAATTACAGCGATGTAGAAGTAATTGTTGGTGTTGCAACAGCTGGAATTCCTCAGGGAGCGTTAGTAGCTGAGGAAATGGGACTTCCTTTTGTATATGTCAGATCATCTGCGAAAGCGCATGGCATGACAAATAAAATTGAAGGTAAACTGGATGCAGAACAGAAAACAGTTATTATTGAAGATCTTATATCAACCGGGAAGAGTAGTCTGAATGCCGTTGATGCAATAAGAAATGTGGGCGCTGAAGTACTTGGAATGGTAGCCATTTTTACTTACGGACTTGATATTGCAGTTGAGAATTTTGAAAATAGTAATTGTGATTTAATTGCTCTAAGTGACTATAATGCAATGATTAAGAAAGCTGTAGCTGATAGTTATGTTACAAAAGAGGATGAGATGTCGCTGCTTGAATGGCGCAAAGATCCTAAGAAATGGAGTGACGGAGTCAATGAGTGAATGGCTCAATGAGTGAATGATCATTTTGCATTTCATCTTTAAAACATAAAACCATGATAATAGAAGGAAAGCCGGCAATAATAACCCAGAGCCTGGAAAATGTGTATAATTTTCTGACTGATTTTAATAACTTTGAAAACCTAATGCCCGACCAGATAACCAACTGGAAGAGTGATAAGGAAAATTGTTCATTTACCATTCAGGGAATGGCAGATGTTACTCTAACTTTTGAGGAAAAAACACCAATGTCATTTATTAAATTGGTTCCTGTTGGGAAAGTTCCATTCCAATTTTCACTGCTACTAAACCTCGTTGAAATTGATGGAAATACAGAAGTTAAATTCAATGTTGATGCAGACCTGAATCCAATGATGGCAATGATGGCAAAACGCCCTATGGAGAATCTTGTAAATGTGATGGCCGGCAACGTCAATGAAGCTATCGGCAGATAGTTAATTTGAGGATTTGAAAATGTGACAATTTGAAGATTTACTCATTGTCTTATTCGATAATTTCCTTTTCTACCTAATTATAGTAACAGTCCCATTAATTGAATAATCCCGATCGATCATACTTCGGTAATTAATCTTGTAAACATAAGTTCCTGGAGGAACCTGACTTCCTTTATAGGATCCATCCCAATGGTCGGTAATATCCTGAGACTCAAACATTAATTCACCCCATCGTGAGTAAATGCGTATTGCATAGGCACTTATTCCGGTTCCGTTTACTACGAAGAAATCATTTTCACCATCTCCATTAGGTGTAAATGCATTTGGAGGAAATACCGCAAAATCAGGATGAATTGTAACACTTTTACTTGTGGAATCAATACAGCCAAAGCTAGTGGTTGCAATTAGTTTCACAAGGTACTGACCTTCAGTTGTGTATTGATGATCAGGATTTTCAAGATTCGAAGAGTCGCTATCACCGAAGTCCCACAAATATGACATAATATCACTGCTGGAAGAGTTGTTGATGAAATTAATAACACCTTCCTCAAGAATTGTTTCTGGAGGATCAGCATCGAACTCAGGTGTTGGAATTTCATTAACTGTTATGTAATTACTCTTCGTTAATGGATTAGAACAAATACTTCTGTTAGTAGTTGTTAATGATACTTCATAGAGCCCTGGATTTGCAAACACATGTAGCGCATTGGTGTCGGTAGAAATATTACCTTCGATATTCCATTCGTAAGTCGCTTCATCAAGGTCCGATGATTGATTTGTAAACAGCACTTCCAGCTCAGCACATCCTGATTCAGGATCAGCAATGAATTCCGTTGTTGGCATTGCAAATACATCAACATTAATCTCAACATAATCGCTTGGGCAATTACTTTCGGTAAGCGACAAACTTATTGTTTTGGTTCCTGCCGTAGGCCAAACTACACTATATGGTCCCTGATTTGAACCGGAATTGATAATTGCATCACTTCCAAAATCCCAATTGTAGTAAGCATTTATTGAAGCATTACCGGTATAGAAAATTCCGATCGACTCATTTTCACAAGTTTCCGTTTTATCGTCTGCAATCTCAAAGTTCGCAAAAAGCTGAGGTATTACCGTTATTTCATATTCGGGCACTGCCGGGCAGTTAATACCACCTATGGTAGCTACTAAGGAATATGTAGTTGTAATATCTGGAATAGCAGTAACTGTATTTAGATTTCCTCCGGAAAGTGATGGATCAGTAGGCTCAGAATCCCATACGTAATTATCTGCAATATCACCTATAGCAGTAATTACAACAGTATCTCCAAAGCAAATGGTTTCATTATCAGGACTTAATTGAATATCAGGAACATGGTTTACAGTTAATTCCATTGTATCAATATCAATACAGCCATTTTCATTTGTAACCTGTACAAAATATTTATAAACTGTTTCACTATCCGGGTTAATTACCGGATTTGCCAAAGTGTCCTGTTGATTTAATGTAAGGGATGGGTCTAATGGTATTGAACCCCATTGATATCCAATGCCTCCTGAGGCAGAAAGTGTGTAATCCTCACCACGGCATATATCATCATTCGAACCTGCACTGGCAACAGGAAGATCATGTACAATAACAATTACCTCGTCAGTGGCCTGGAAATTACAATCATCAGTAACTTCAACGGTATAGGTTGTAGTACCAGTTGGTGCTACTTTTATGGTTTGATTTGTGTTTTGAGATGTTAAACCGTTATCCGGAGGATTTGCTGACCATATGTAGGTTTCATTGTTGTTTCCCAAATTACATGAAAGGGTTATGGAATCCCCTAAACAGATACTGCCATCATCACTGGCATTTGCTACGGCACCATCAAGAGTTGCATATGTTGTATCAGAATCTGAATTTGTACAATTATCAGTAGCAACAAGAATGTATTCGGTGGTACCCGGAGGACTTACAATAATAGTATCATTACCCTGACCAATTATTGTAGGATCGAGTGGATCAGATAGCCAGTTATAGTTTTGTGCTCCAATGGATAAGCCTTCAAGCGTAACCGAAGGTTGGTTGCAAAGAGATTTATCCGGCCCGGCATCAGTTTCAAGATCCGGAACAATAACGAACGCTGTGTCAACCGATTGATAACCACAGGTATCAGTAATAACGGCATACCAAAAATCAGAATCTGTGCCTGTCATTGATATATCCATTGTAGCATTATTGCCTACCGATACAGGCCACACGCTGTTATACCATTCATAGTTGTATGGAGGAACTCCCTCCAAGAGACCATTAAATCCAATGGCAATTGTGTCTTCACAAAAAACATTGTAAAGCCTGTTAGTGTCGGGGAAATCCGGAACATCAGAAAGTAGTGTGATAATTGTATCAGGAACGCTAAAACCACACATTACTGGGTTGTAGACTATCCTAATATCTTCAATTCCTTCAATATCAAAATCCAGAAATGGACGGATAATAATTGAATCGTATAAGTTGCCTGGTTCTATGTATATTTCATTCTGATGACCAGTATTAATTAACAAATAATCTTCTCCTTCAGTAGCTGTTCCCAATACTTGGTAAGGGATTATATAGGGATCAGCACGTGGTGAGCCAATCTCAAAATATAGAACTGCTTCATGGTTACTACAATCTTCGTAGAGAAGTGAGTCAACCGTGGGATGGGAGTATGCTGTTGCAGAACTAACACTACCTGGATCGAAACTTCCTTTTTCAAGAAAAACTCCACTATCATAAGCATAATCTCCTCCTGGGCCGGCATCCCCAATAGCAAGCTTAATATGATACCATTTGCACGACTCAGTTTCATTATCAGCAACAAACGGAGAAGTATATGCATCAAGAACAGTTACATTGTAAGAAGGGTTTCCTGCCTGTGTATTATCATACAAGAACTCACAATTGGGACCACCAGTAGGAGGGTCACATGGATCTTTTTTCCCACAATTAACAGTATTGATTGATACAGCTGTAGGGGTTGGTAGTCCTGGTATAGTAGCAATATTTATTGCAGTTCCACCAGTATATGGTCCTGTGATTCCATTTCCACTTAGAAAGAATCCAAAAACATCGTTATAATCGGAATTTACCCAATCATGATACTCTTCAGAACCAAATACATAATTAAAACGTGCTGTATCACCAGTAGGCATGAAATCAAACTCAATAATACAAGCATCCTGAATAGGGAAGCCACACAAACTTTGTAAATCAGAATCTGAACCTCCAGATGTATTACCACTAGCGTTATTAGGTGTACATGTATTACTTCCTTCCAGGTCTTCAGCAAACCCTGATGACATCACAATACCCTGTGGTCGGTTAAACCCAAATATATAGCCGCCATTAAAGTATCCTACTGCTTCTGGGTCACCTGTAAATGTAATGTTTTTATATTGGTTAGGATTAACACCATCCAGGAATACTGTGTCAATTAGAGCTATTACTGCGGCTGAATCAGCACATTTGGTTATTGATAAACCAAATTGTGCAACAGCTTTGTTATTAATTGATCCTGTAAGAAATAAAACTAAAGTAATCAGAGATACAACAATTAATCTTCTCATCTACATATTTGTGTTTGGTTTGGCTGGCTGCAAAACTAATAAAATGTTTGAAACTAAATTTAGTCAATCGTCATTACGAGTTAACACCCCATCGTCATTACGAGGAGGAACGACGAAGTAATCCGTGTTATAAGGCGATTGCTTCTTCACTACGTTCAACGCAATGAAGAATTAGCAAGGTCGTCATTACGAGAAGGAACGACGAAGTAATCCACGTTATTAAAGGGATTGCTTCTTCACTACGTTCATCGCAATGAAGAATTAGCAAGGACGTCATTACGAGAAGGAACGACGAAGTAATCCGTATTATAAGGCGATTGCTTCTTCACTTTGTTCATAGCAATTAAGAATTAGCAAGGACGTCATTACGAGAAGGGACGACGAAGTAATCCGTGTTATAAGGTCGATTGCTTCTTCCCTTTGTTCATAGCAATTAAGAATTAGCAAGGTCGTCATTACGAGAAGGAACGACGAAATAATCCGTGTTATAAGGTCGATTGCTTCTTCACTTTGTTCATCGCAATGACGAATTAGCAATGATCGTCGTTACGAAGAAGTTATTGTTACCCTATACAACGTTACAACAATTGCCTTACATTTGCATCCCAAATTTCAACCAGTGAATAATTCTATTAAACATATATTTTTCGACCTGGACCGCACATTGTGGGATTTCGAAAAGAGTGCTGAACAAGCCTTTGAACACATTTTTGATAAATTCAATCTTGGTGAAAGAGGAGTTCCATCCGGAAAAGCTTACCATGAAGCATATACAATTCATAATAATATATTGTGGGAAAAATACCGAAAGGCTGAAATAACAAAGGAAGTTTTACGAGGATTGAGATTCAACCTTACAAACAACGATTTTGGTATAGTGGATAATGGGCTTGGTGATAAAATAGGCGATGAGTATATTAGGATTAGTCCGTTGATTGTGAACCTATTCCCGTATTCCATTGAGATACTTAAATATCTTGCACCTAATTATAAGTTACATATAATTACCAATGGTTTTGAAGAGGTTCAAACTGTTAAACTTCGTGAGTCGAGAATGCGTAATTACTTCACTCAAATTATAACCTCAGAAGAAGCCGGAGTGAAAAAACCCAATCCGGCGATATTCAAATTCGCATTCCATAAGTCAGGAGCGAAAGCGGAAGAAAGTATTATGATTGGTGATGATTATGAGGTTGATATCCTCGGTGCCAAAGATGTTGGGATGAAACAAATATTTTTCGATCCCTTTAATTTGCAACCTGATGCTGAATGCAGTTATCGTATTAACAATCTAAAAGAAATTGAAGAGATACTCTAGTTCGTGAACTTTGGGTATTCACTTATTTAATTTGTCTTAAAACCTTGCAATTACGCTCTTTTGTGCAACAACCTTATCTCCGATTTTAACATTTATTTCGGCATCTGTTGGGATGAAAAAATCTACTCTTGAGCCAAATCTGATTATACCAAACTCCTCACCTTGATTTGCAATGTAATCTTTTGAGGCATAACTTATAATGCGTCGGGCCATTACTCCGGCAATCTGACGCAATAAAACCGCTTTCCCATTTTTGTTTTCAATAACAATTGTATTGCGTTCGTTATCGGTGGATGATTTAGGATTGTAAGCTGCCAGATATTTTCCTTTGTGATACTTTGTGTAGATAACCTTACCTGAAAATGGATACCAATTAACATGTACGTTGAATGGTGACATGAAAACTGAAATCATTATCCGTCTATCATTGAAGAATTCTGTTTCTGTAACTTCTTCAATAGCAACCACTTTACCGTCTGCGGAAGCGAGGATATCTTTATCGTCATAATTAATAATCCTATTGGGAACCCTGAAAAAGCTGATTGTCCACATTAGTTCAATGGCCAAACCGATATAAATCAATAACTGAAGTTGCCACCATGGAATTGTAAAATGTACAGCTGTGGAAAGTGCCGCAAGTATTAAAAATGTAATGAGTATTATTTTATATCCTTCTTTGTGAAGATGCATGTTATATCATATTTATGTAAACAAAGACAACCGGAACTGCGAATAGTACGGCATCGAATCTATCAAGTACGCCGCCATGTCCGGGGAAAATTGTTCCTGAATCTTTTACTCCTGCATTACGCTTTAATAGCGATTCCACCAGATCGCCAATGGTTCCGCTAATAACCAAAATTACTGCTAATATCATCCATTCCATTAAATCAAGCTGATTAACAAAAAGTGACATTATGTATGATGCGATCAATGCAAAAATCAATCCACCAAAACTTCCTTCCCATGTTTTCTTTGGTGAAATGCGTTCGAAAAGTTTATGTTTTCCAAACATGCTTCCAACCAAATATGCAAAAATATCACTGGCCCAAATCAGTACAAAAATACCAATTAGTAATCCAATTCTAGGTTTATCAATTGCTCCGGTGAAGAAAAATGAATTCATTAATCCAAAAGGAATAGCAATGTAAATATACCCTGTGAGTGATGTTGCGATGTTTTGCCACTGTGGGTTTTCTTTACGGAAAAGCTCTATTGCAATTTGTAATACGAAAAACAAAAAGATTATCGCAGTATTTCTAATATCGATGTATCCTAAACCTGAAAGACCTACAATAAAATATATCAGAATACCAAAAATGAAATACTCAAAACCTGGTTTTTTACCAGTGGAAGTGCCAGCAAGTCTGTGGAACTCTTTGAGTCCAATAACTGCAAAAGCTGAGAAAACAATCAGAAATGCAAGAGGATCAAGTATGATGGATCCGATAACAACTATTAAAAAGACGATCCCCGTCAGGGTTCTGGTATATATATCTTTCAAGTTACACGTGTAAAATAAAGTGCAAAACTAATAAAAAGGTTGATATGAGTGACAGGAGTCAGGTGAGGAAGTCGGGAGTTGAGAGTCAGAGGACGGAAGTCTGGGGTCAGGTGAGGGCAGATAGAAGTCTGGAGTCAGGTGGCAGGTGAGGGAAGTCAAAAGATTTGTTTCAGATGACAAAACTAGCCACAACATCCTTATACTATTAGCTTTATGCCATCAGCCGCATACCATTAGCCTTCTGCTATCAACCATGAGCCATATACCTTTAACCATTAAAGATTTATTGTAATTAATCATGATTTAGATTTTTCAAATTCTAGCTACTTTCTCAAAGATCATCCATCATAAAAACATACAAGCTTTTGGGGCCGTGGGCTCCCATAACCAATGTTTTTTCGATATCTGCAGTTCGACTGGGACCAGTAATTGTAGTTATCTGAGAAGGGAAATTATCCTGATATTTCTTTTTCATACCCACAAGAGCATCTTTTAATTCTCTAACAACTTGTGATGCTTTTGCAATAACAATATGTATCTCAGGGTATACCATTATTCTTCTTCCCGAACCGAGTCCTGACGACACCATTATGCTGCCAAATCGGGAAATAAGAAAATCACATGATGTGACTCCAACGTTCATATTGATAAAATCTTCATCTTTATTGGAGAATATAATTTTAGAGTTTTCGAGTAATCCTGAAAGATATTGATCTTTACAGAAAACATTGGTCCAGGATTTCTGGCTAATTAGCGCTGCCAGCTGATCACCAATGTCTTTTTCATTTTCACAGTAAATAAAAGTGCCTCCACTTTCAACAAGTTTTGTGGCAAACTCAACTTCGGCACCTTCGGTTTGTTCAAAAAATACCTGGCTGGAAAAATCAACATTTTTAAAAGGACTTTCCCTTTTGTTAATTAAAGCATTACGAACTTCTTTTAATACTTTTTCCTTACTGGTACTTTCTTTCATACAACAAAGATATTAAGATTCTTCAGTTGTTTCTTCAGTATCTTCTTTCTTTTCTTCGGCCTCTCTTTCAGCTTCATCAATAGCAGATCCGCTTTCCATTTCTTTTAGCAGACTTGTTGTTATACCCCATGGTCTTTTACCGAAAACATTCTCCAGATCATCACTGAAAATCACCTCTTTTTCCAGCAGTAGCTCAGCAAGTTTCTCCAGTCCTTCCTTTTGATCTTCAAGCGTTTTTATTGCCCTTACATATGCTTCTTCGACAATACGTTTTATTTCTGCATCAATCGCTTCAGCCGTTTTTTCACTGAATGGTTTGTTAAAGTTGTACTCCTGTTGACCTGTTGAATCATAATAACTTATGTTACCAATGCTTTTGCTTAGTCCGTAATAACTTACCATTGCATATGCCTGTTTGGTAACTTTCTCAAGGTCATTTAATGCACCTGTAGATATTTTACCAAAAATTACCTGTTCAGCTGCACGACCACCTAAAGTTGCAGTCATTTCGTCGAACATTTGGTCGTAAGTGGTAATTTGTCTTTCCTCCGGAAGATACCATGCTGCACCAAGTGATTTACCACGAGGAACAATTGTTACTTTCACGAGTGGATGGGCATGTTCGAGCAACCAGCTTATGGATGCATGGCCGGCTTCATGATATGCAACAACCTTTTTCTCATCGGGTGAGATGATTTTATTTTTCTTTTCCAATCCTCCGATAATCCTGTCGATGGCATCGAGGAAATCCTGTTTTGAAATACTTTTGTGATTTGATCTTGCCGCAATCAATGCTGATTCGTTACAAACATTTGCGATATCAGCTCCTGAGAAACCCGGAGTTTGTTTAGCCAAAAAATCAACATTTACTGATTTTGCCAGCTTAAGAGGTTTCATATGAACAGCAAAAATCTGTTGTCTTTCTTTAAGGTCAGGTAATTCAACATGAATCTGACGATCGAAACGACCCGCTCTCATAAGGGCTTTATCAAGGATATCAGCACGGTTAGTGGCTGCTAATATGATTACACCCGAATTTGGAGTAAATCCATCCATTTCTGTAAGAAGCTGGTTGAGTGTATTTTCACGCTCATCGTTTGCTCCGGTAATTTGATTTTTACCTCTGGCACGACCAATGGCATCAATCTCGTCAATGAAAATAATACTTGGTGATTTTTCCTTTGCCTGTTTAAACAGATCACGAACTCTCGAAGCACCAACCCCAACGAACATCTCAACAAAATCAGATCCTGAAATTGAATAAAATGGAACGTCAGCTTCACCGGCAACGGATTTTGCAAGTAGTGTTTTACCAGTTCCCGGAGGGCCTACAAGAAGCACTCCCCTTGGGATTTTACCACCAAGTTTTGTGTATTTTTCAGGCTTCTTCAGGAAGTCAACAATCTCCGTTATCTCAACCTTAGCCTCTTCAAGTCCGGCTACATCTTTAAAAGAAATATTTACACTTGTTTTCTTATCATATACCTGTGCTTTTGACTTCCCGATATTGAATATCTGTCCACCAGCACCGCCGCCGCCTCGGCTCATCATCCGCATGAATATAAACCAAACGCCTATCAGAAGAGCAATTGGGAATATCCAGCTAAGAACTTCAGCACCCCAATTATGTCTTGTTTCAGTTTCAACGTAGATGGGATCAGAAATGGATTCCTGGGCTTTCTCCACATCTTCATAAAACTTGTCAACAGAACCTACATTGTAATAATAATGAGGTGTATTTTTAGACAGTCCTGATTTGCTATCAATATCTTTATGTATTTCTTTGGAGAGGCTCTCCGGCTTGATGAAAATTTCAGCTGTTTCTTTGTTTACAAGAACAATTTTAGAAACATCATCGTTCTCAAGCATTTTTTTTAGATCACGCCAGTCAGTTTGCTGACCATCATCTGTTAATCCAATAAATTGAACTCCGAAAAGGATTACAAGTAGAATTCCGTAAATCCAGTAAAAATTGAATTTTGGTTTCCCATCTTTTCCTGTTCCTTTAAAACCGCTAAACGGGTTTGATCCTCCTTGTTCTTTTTGTTTATCTTTATTATCTTCTGCCATTATGTCGTAGTTTATTTTTTAACCATTGAGCAACATACTCTAATCATCACTTTTATAATTCTTCAAAGCCGCGTCTGCCCATAGGTCTTCCAACTTGTAGTACCTTCTTATGTCTTCACGGAAAATGTGAACAACTATGTCGAAGTAGTCTATCAAAATCCATTCCGAATTATTATATCCTTCGCGATGAAATGGTTTAATATCACAATTTTTCTGTACTTCTTCAATTACATTGTCATAAATGGCATCTACCTGAGTGGTTGAGGTAGCATCACATATCACAAAATACTTGGTTACCGAATCGTCTATTTTGTTAAGATCCAAACTGACAATATTCTTTGCTTTTTTTTCCTGCATAGCAGAAACAATTTGCTCTAGTACAAAAATTGTGTCTTCGTTTATTGGTTTACCACTCATAAAGTATTGTTAAATATATGCCTACAAAAGTATAAAAATTGTGGATAAAGGTTTGAGTTTATTGAATTGATTTATAGGCTGAAATATCCTTAAAGTTACCATCTTTGTAGATTAATATTGCTATTGGATTATTTTTGTAATCTCTTAATTCAGATAATGAAATTTAATATCATTGAAATAGATTCGGTTGATTCCACAAACTCATATGCTATTGAGTTGGAAAGAAGTAATGTAATTCATGAGGGTGATGTAGTTTTGGCAAATTATCAGAAAGGTGGTAAGGGACAGGGAGATAACTCCTGGGAAAGTGAATATGGGAGTAATTTGACCTTTAGCCTAGTATTAAAACCGGCCTTTATATCTCCTTCAAATCAATTTGTGCTTACGCAGATAGTTTCGCTTGCTATTGCAGAGGTGGTATCATCAAAATTAAGCAATATTGATAGTGCTGTTGTTAAGGTAAAATGGCCCAATGATATCTATGTAAATGAGAAGAAGATTTCAGGGATATTATTTCAGAATTTCATTTCCGGTAATAAAATTGAAAAATCAATTGTTGGAATTGGTATGAATATAAATCAGAATGAGTTTGTTAGTAATGCTAAAAACCCTGTTTCACTTATTCATCATATTGGGGTTGAATCTTCACGAGATGAGATACTAGATGACCTGCTTAGCAGAATTAACTATCGCTATGAGGAACTAAAATCCGATTTTGATTTTCAGGATCTGAAAACAGAATACATGGAAAATCTTTATCGGGCGGGGGAGTGGTCGAATTTTTCAGATAAAGGAGGAAGCTTTACCGGAAAGATTATTGATATTGATGAATATGGTCAACTGGAGATAATCACCAAAAGTGGTATTGTTAGGGTTTATTCGTTTAAGGAAGTAGAGTTTGTCAATGAGACCATGGGACAATGAGACAATAAGACAATAGGACAATGAGACAATGTGTCTTGTTGTCTTTGTCCTGACAATGGAATGTGTATATAAATGAGAAATAGTATCTGAACAATAATAACTATTGTCCAAATATCAGCCCTTTGTAAATCATCAAGTTATCATTATCAAAACAAACAAAAGATACACTTTCAATTTCATTGTTATTTGAGAGGAATTTTGAAACAGTTTTGATAGCAATTTCAGCTGCCTGTTGTTTTGGGTAGCCATAAATCCCGGTACTAATATTGGGAAAAGCAATTGTCTTGATATTGTTTTCTATAGCCAATTCCAGACTGGTTTGATAGCAACTTTCTAACAGATCGCTTTCATTTGAATTACCACCTCTCCAAATGGGACCAACAGTATGAATTATAAATTTTGCAGGAAGATTATACCCCGGTGTTATTTTAGAAGAACCAGTTGCACAACCAACAAGTGCCTTACATGCAATGGGTAATTCGGGTCCTGCAGCCCTATGAATAGCTCCATCCACACCACCACCGCCGGTTAGTCGGGAATTTGCTGCATTTACAATTGCATCAACTTCAAGTTTAGTAATATCAGACTGTAGGATGAAAATCTTATCAGAATATTTCATAATCATAATAATGAAGTAGCCATAAGATGTTAGTAACAAATACTATGCTTTATCAACAATTAGCTGCGCATTCTGGTAACCATGAATAATAACTTCAACATCTTTTTCAATCATACCAGACCTTGCTGTTGCATCATAGAGTTCATCATTGAAAATGATTTTCCCGGCAGGACGAAGCACGGTATATGTCATTGCTTTACTACCAACCAAATCACTGTATTTATTAGATGCTGAGGTATATCCCTCAGCAGTGTTTTGAACTTTGTCAAGAGCAAGATGTCCAAACGCCGTTGTTGAGAACAGCTGTTTGCTGAGGATTATCGATCCGAAAATAGCCAGAAAAAATGCAATTATTACAACCAAAAATGCACTTACAATTCCAGTGGTGTCAATATCGAAAAATCCCGGCCCGATATTTCCAACCATACTGAGTGTTAGTCCTGTTATCATCATAAAAATGCCTGCAACTCCGGCAACCCCAAACCCTGGTATGGCAAATATCTCTACAGCAAGCAGGATTAGTCCGAGTACAAAAATTAATATCTCCCAGTTGTTTGCCAGACCTTCAAGATAGAGAGGTGCAAAATATAGAAGCGCTGCAATTATTGATGCTGCAATTGGAAAACCGATTCCCGGAGATTGTAACTCGAAATATATTCCTCCAATTATTATCATTATAAGAACCCCACTAATCATTGGATTTATCAGCCAGCCGATCATCTTGTCGGTATTACTTATCTTATGCTCAATAAATTCATAATTTTTATAACCTGCGTGTTCCAAAAGTTCTTCAATATTATCAACTTCGGCTTCACAGTAATTATGTTTAATGGCTTCGGATGTAGTAAAAGTTAATACCTGACCAGTATCACTAATTCCCGGAACATAAATATCAGGATCAACCATTGCCTGAGCTATTTCGGGATCACGATCTTTGGCTTCAGCAGTAGACCTCATCATCGATCTCATATATGATTGATACTTATCGGGAAGGACTTTGCCCTGCTGATCTACAACAGTTGCAGCTCCAATATTAGATCCCGGAGCCATGTAGATACTATCACATGCGATGGATATCAGAGCTCCTGCTGAAGCGGCGTTTTTATCAATAAAAACGAAAATAGGAATCTGGGAGTCAATTATTTTAGTTCTGATTGAATCTGCAGCATCAAGCATTCCTCCATAGGTATTCATGCTTATTATAATTAGATCCGCATCATTTTCTTGAGCATTCTCTATTGCCAGTTTTGTTGTTCGCCATACCGGCGGGGCAATCATCTCATCAATATTAAAAGTGTAAACCAAAGTTTTTGTGCTGTCAGGTATTGAATAAGCAACAACAGTCAGAAATATTATAACAGCCGTAATTAGTTTACTTTTCCACTTCATCATGATGTTGTTTTCTGATTTTATTAATTCTTCTTACACGTCTTCGTGCAACCTGACGTTTCCAGTATTTTCCCCATACGATATTGGTCCACAAACGTTCGTGAAAGTAATAAAGTATGAGTTTTGCAAATATATCCACTGCAGTGATAAGTGAAACAGCGCCAATTATTTCCTTAAATGCAGTTTCTGTTGCTTGAGTAAAAATAGTAAAGCTAATAATAAAGGTTGATCCTGAAGCTATTAACCTCCAACTGATTGCTTTCAGAACACTTCTGGAAGGACTATCTTTTTCAAAATTTTGATGTTTGTAATTGCTCATTAACAAATTTGTGTTTAACCTACAAGTATATGAAAAATAGTTGATTTACAGGGGACTTTAACTAGGAAAATGATGCTTTATTTTACTTAAAAACTCAATATGAGTTTTACTGTTCGATGCAATTATCTCTCTTCCAAATAAATAATCATTAGCACCCCTAAAGTCTGAAATAGTTGCACCTGCTTGTTTGGCGATTATAATTCCAGCGGCAATATCCCAGGAGTTAAGTCCGTATTCATAAAAAACATCGAATCTGCCACAGGCAACATAAGCAAGATCAACAGCTGCTGAACCCAGTCTTCTTACTCCACGTGTAGTTTGCATTAAGTCACTTAACAACTCCATATATTGTGGTAATTTGGAGTAATCGTAGTAAGGAAATCCGGTGGCAATTAATGAGTTATCCAGCAAATCGGTTTTGGATACATATATTTCTTTACCATTTAAAAATGCCGGGCTACCTTTCCATGCATAGAAACATTCATCAAGATTTATTTCATAAATAACACCCAATATTGGTTCCTCTTTATCAAGTAAGGCAATGGATATTGAGTAAGGTGGAAGTCCATGAATAAAATTTGTTGTGCCATCCAAAGGGTCAATTACCCAGTTGTATTGTTCCTCTGTTTTCAAACTTGAATCCTCTTCAGCAATAAACCCTGCCTCTGGAAGTATCTTTCTTAGTTCATTAACAATTGTTTTTTCCGACTGTTTATCTACGTAAGTCACAAGGTTATGAATCCCTTTAACCTCAATATCAGATGATTTGAGTTTAATTGACTCACCTTTAATAATATTACCAACAGCTCTACTCAGATTAGCAACTTGTTTCGTTATGATGTCCAGTTTCATTTTATAATCAATTATTTGATTGGGAAATTGTTTTTGATTGTTTTTTATTTTGAGAAATGAAAACTATCAACATTGTTAAGCCTGTTAAGAACAATAGGGATGATATTATCTCGGCTTGGGTAACTTGCATTCCCATAAAATCAAATACATTGTTTACACGGATCTTTTCGATAATAAATCTTTCTGTACCGTTGAACATAAGGTAGATAGCAAAAATGACACCCGGGATTGTAAATCGTTTTCTTAGAAGCCATAGAATACCAAAAATTATAAATGATAATGATGTTTCATAAATTGGGGTTGGCCAAACGGGCGCAGCTAATTCATGACAATGTACTCCTTGGCAACCTGGAATTAATACTCCTTGGTTTAGGATATTATGAGGATAAGTATACGACCATGTCCATTCGGGCAAAAATGAAAGCCATTCAGGTTGTACCATGGTGTTTACAATTCCCCAATCTCCATCACCAGCTATCTGACATCCTATCCGTCCAATTCCATAGGCAATTATCAATGGAGGAGCCACTGAGTCAGCCATATGACGCCATGGAATATTGTGTTTTTCTCCGTAAAGTGCTACTGCAAATGCGGCAACTATAAGTCCTCCGTAAAAGGTTAAGCCACTAAATGATAGCATTGAACCGATGGGGTCGGCAGTAAAATCATCCCAGTTTTCAAGTTGGTGAAATATTTTTGCTCCTATAATTCCAAAGATTACAGCGATAAAAAGTACCGACCACATTTGATCTTTAGCAGGGACTATAACTTCCTTAACTTCAGGAACAGCAAGCTTTTTCTTGTTTTTCGAATAGTATTGTAGAAATGTAATTACTATGGCAAAGAATACGCCACCTAACCATGAACCACTTTGCGAAAACACAAATTCTTGTGGATCCTGTATTACCTGATCATAAAAAACAAAAATCCCTATAATCTTGTAGCCAACAAATAAACTGATGATAAACGTTAATATCAATTCTACCATCGAAGCAGGCTTGCCAATTACTATTTTCTTACGGGTTGGTTTTACCAAACCAAGTTTTTCTTTTCTATTAAATTCACTTCTTAAAATCAAGGCCGAAGTTAGGAATGCCATTGCAAGAAAGAAACCGTAACTCTGAATTGGCAAGTTAATACTGGTGCCAAAAAGATCATTAATCATATCGCTTAATCGAGGATACATATCTGATAAATTTTAAAATTTAAAAGTAACGAATTTTGGCCTTAACCATAATCACATATTGTTTATTTTTCTTTAGGCGAAGTATTCGATAATCAATATCAATCAGTTGTTTTTATAAACCTTTGAAACATAATGCCACCAACTATAAAAACTAATCCGATGATAGTTGCCAGATGAATGGTTTCATGTACCGTAAACCTTATAAAAATCAATGCAAAAAAGGGCGATAGGAATATGAGGTTACTTACTTTTGCTGTATTCATCGAGTTCTTTAATGCCAGAAGCCAGATTACAAAAGTTATGCTCATTTCAAATAATCCAATGTAAACAGTACCTAGCAGTGCATATCCTTTTGGCAAAGCTATTGATCGTGATGTTATAAGAAGATATATCAGAATAAATGCGAATCCGAAAAGCATATTTAGCATAATTTTCCCCGTTTCTTCCCTCTTATCCTTAATATTCATTATCCAGTAAGATGCCCAGAAAACAGAACTTACAACGGCAAGAATAACACCGGTTATATTTGAATCATTAAAGCTCGTTAAACTGCCTTTTGTACTTATTATAACGATGCCAATAAAGCTTATTAAAATTGCAACATAGCTGAGTAAACGAATTTTTTGTTTAAGAAAAATCGCTGACATAATTACCAAAGTTAAGGGCCATGTATAATTAAGAGTACCGGCAATTTGTGCTTCAAGAAGTTCGTATGCTTTAAACAGAACTAGATAATATAGGAATGGATTAAAGAAGCCCATAATCGCTGATGATAAATAATCCTTTCCCGATAGATTTTTAAATCTGAAAGGTGTTTTTCCAATCTGGTTTATTATTAACAAAACAATGGCACCAAATAATGATGACCACAACAGAAGTCTGTCGAATTCAATGTATTGAAGAGTAAGTTTAAATGCGGAACTCATTGTTGACCAAAATAATACGGCTAGTAGTGCAAGTAAGTATGCTTTGTTTTGATTGGTCATTTTAGTTATGATGGTTTAATGATGTACAGCCCATTCTGGCATTGAACTCATGTCTATTCCAAAAACCCAAGAACCCCAATAATATGTTACAAGAGTTACGACAATTACTCCCAGCAGATTTAATATAAACCCGGTTTTTGCCATTTGCATTACCGATATTCTATTTGAGCCAAATACAATTGCATTTGGTGGAGTGGCCACAGGAAGCATAAATGCCATAGATGCACTGATGGTTGCAGGGAGCATGAAAAGTAAAGGATTTACATCAATGGTCACCGACATTCCTGCCAATACTGGGAGAAGCATTTCCGTTGTTGCTGTATTTGATGTTAGCTCCGTTAAAAAAGTCATTGTCAGAGCAATTACAGCGATGATTACAATAGGGGGTAGCCCACCTATTTCGCTGAGTTGTTCTCCCACATATATTGATAAACCTGAGACTTTAAATGCGCTTGCAAGAGCAAATCCACCTCCAAAAAGCAGTACAATATTCCATGGTATTTTGGCAGCTGTACCCCAATCCATTATTTTGGTCTTTGTGTTATTTTTTGAAGGAATCAGGAATAATACAATTGAAAGAGCAACAGCAACAGTGCCATCGTTTATGTATGCAGGTGACTTAAAAAGGGAACTCCAACCGGGGATGTCAATACTTCCAATATTTAATCCTGCTCGTGTAAGCCACAAGAGTGCCAATGTAGCAAAAACTATAGCAACCACTCTTTGTTCATATGTTGCAGGTCCCAATTCTTTATATTGATCCTTAAAGTTTACATTTTTGATTGAGTCAGAAGACTTTTTTGGCCTGTAAATAAAATAAAGATATACCCATGTGATTATAAAAAAAATAATTGTTATCGGTAAGGCATAAATGAACCATGTTGAAAAGCTAATTTCAGGTGCAGATGGGAACATTATCTGAAAAATCCTTGCAAAGGAAAGATTTGGAGGAGTTCCTACAAGTGTCGCAATTCCACCAATTGATGCACTATAGGCTACTCCAAGAAGCAACCCCACAGTGTATTTATCCAACTCTTTCTGGTCGATGAATTCTTCCAGTTTCTTTGTAATTGACAACAAAATTGGGACCATCATCATTGCTGTAGCAGTATTTGAAATCCACATTGAAAGGAATGATGTGGCAAGCATAAATCCCAGTAATATTCTTGCCGGACTTGATCCTGTTATGAGCAATATTCTAATGGCAATCCGTTTGTGAAGATCCCATCTTTGCATTGCTAAAGCTACCAGAAATCCTCCTATAAAAAGGAAAATTACATGATTAAAGTATGTTGACGAAACATCCTTACCGTTCATAACCCCGAATAATGGGAACAAAACAACCGGAAGTAAGGCCGTTATTGCCAGTGGTACAATTTCTGTTATCCACCATATTGCCATAAGGATTGCAATTGCTAAGGTATAGGTTACTGCAGGTTTTCCGGGTTCCAAATCCATAAAAATCGTTATCCACAGAAATAAGACTGGCCCAATAATAATTCCAAATATGTTTTTAATATTGATTTTTATAAGGTTGCTACTTTTCATATCTCATGGCTACATGAACTAGCGAATTTAAGAATTTTAGATGATGCTTCCAAGATAAGTTTTTTAGTAAAGATAAAATTTTCATAAAGGTTTATCGTTAATCTAAAAAAGTAGTACATTTGTCATCCTTTTTTTAAAAATAAATATTGATTATGAGGAAGTTAGCTGTTGTGGCATTCGGAGGAAATGCTTTATTGAAAGCCGGGCAAAAAGGAACTGTTGATGAACAGGAGCTAAATGCTTATCAGGCTAGTAAAAATTTAATAAAACTTATTGAAAGAAAATACAATCTGGTACTTACTCATGGTAACGGACCACAGGTTGGAAATATATTAATGGCCAATCAAGCGGGGAACAAACTATTTGGAGTACCTGATATGCCATTGGATATAAGTGTTGCATATTCTCAAGGATTTATCGGGTATATGTTAGAACAGCAATTGCGTAATGTATTGATGGAGAATGATATGGATCAGGATATTATTTCCATTATTACTCAGGTTCTTGTTAATAAGGATGATCCTGCATTTTTACAGCCCACAAAGCCAATTGGACCATATTTTTCCAAGGAAGAAGCTGAGAAGTTTATGAAAGAATCTGAGTCAATCTTTAAGGAAGATAAGGCAAGAGGAGGATGGAGAAAAGTTGTTGCATCACCTGAACCATTGGTGATTTTCAATATGAGATCCATTGAGAAAATTGCTAGTGAAGGACATATTGCTATTGTTGTAGGTGGTGGTGGAATTCCTTGTTTCTACAAACAGGAGAATAAACTGCAGGGTATTGATGCTGTGATAGATAAAGATCTTGCATCATCATTGCTTGCCTCTCAGATTCATGCTCATAAATTGTTTATCCTTACAGATGTACCTAAGGTTTGTTTAAACTTTAACACACCACAGGAAAAGACAATTGACAGAATGAGTATTGCAGAAGCTAAACAATATTTGAAAGAAGGTCAGTTTGCTGCAGGAAGCATGGGACCAAAGATTCAGGCTGCTATAAACTTTATTGTGAGAAGTGGTAAGGATGCAATTATTACTGCACCCGAGTTACTTGGTATAGATGATGGCGGTACAAGAATTACTATTGTTTAAAGCTTAAAATTCAGAAGCTGCGGTGCCCTGTTCCTTTCTGGAAGCAGCCATATCTGCAGCTTTTTCATTTTCCATCTTTACATAAAAAGCTACCTTTTCAAGTGTAGTGATCATATCATACTCTTCAAGGTAAACTCCTTCGGGGACATTAACAGGTTTTGGCGTATAATTGAGGATTCCTTTAATGCCGGATTCAACTAATTTATTAGCAATTGTCACAGATTGTGATGCTGGTACCGTAAGTATTCCTATCTCAATATTTTTCTCTTCAATAATTTTCTTCATATTATCGCACTCGTAGCACATAATTCCATTGAAGGATTTACCAATTTTATCAGGATTTACATCGAAACCGGCAACAATGGAAAGTTTATGACGTTTTCCTGAGAAATAATTAATTAAGGCTCGACCAAGATTTCCCATTCCAACTATTGCAACATTAATACCTGAATCACTATCAATAATATCAGCTATTAAATCTATTAACTCCTTGATATTATATCCTTTTCGTAAAGTTCCTGAATAGCCAATTAGCATAAGGTCGCGTCTAACCTGAACGGGAGTTATATGTTGAATTTTGGCAATCTCGTGAGAAAAGATATGATCTTTTTCATTTTCCAAACATATAAGCAGAGCTCTGCGATACTGACTCAAACGTTCGATAGTTTTATGTGGTAGCTGTTTAAAAGTTTCTCTTGCTTTCATATAGTTCTCTCCTGTTAATTAAATAACAGTGCAAATATAATTGCGATGATTTTAATATCCAATTAATTGTGAATAAATTAACGAATTATAATAGTAAAGCCTTTTAATATTTATGATAAACACATATATGGTGTTGGGGATTGACTTGTATTAGAATCGGAAATCGTAGCCAACAGTAATCTGTTTACGTTCCATGAATCCTCCTTCAACGACAAGATGATGACGATTTTTAATGACAATTGATCCACCAATTACCATATTCCAGCGTTGTTTTGCTTTAATTGTACCATGATAGCTAGCCTCTTCTCCCATCAATGGGACAAATGCCGGATTTATATCTGCAATGTCGATTTTCCCGGAAAAGGATTGATCATTACTAATATACATACCGCCAACCCACAATGCTCCCATAACGTTACTGGTAGTTCTTCCTAGAAAGATGCCTGCCTTGGGGCTAAGGAAATGATTGTGAAGATTTTCTTCCAAATCGGTTGGATCGGTTATCGAATAATTATAATCGACCATGAAAAATAAATATTTTGTTCCCATGGAGAATGTTGCTCCGATTCCATAAGTTGGTCCAACATAACCAATATCATCATGTATCTCAAATGTAGTATCGACAATAATAGAATCAAAAATTGGTACATTTTGAAGTTTTATGGAGGGTACCACCAAATTTGGTGAAATAACTCCTTTGGTATATCCAAATACACCGTAAATATTTAGAAAGGGAAACAGCCAAACATTTGGTCTGATATAAGCTTTCATCTCATAAGCTGATGTATTTTGGTATAGTGTATCCGCTACAGCAGTAATATCTGTTGAATCGCTGGTAAGCATTAAGCCACTGGCAATATATTTTTGATCATAATAAATTGTGTTTATTCCCACTCCAAATGGAAGAGCAAATTTTCGATCATTCTTTTTTGCATACTTACCAAATAATGGTATTGCATCGGTTACAGGTTTTGAAATAGTTTTATTCTTTTCAACTCCTGATAAAGAGATTATTTCCATGTTTTTAATGCATCCAAAACCCTGTTGTTGAGCAAAAATTACAGAAGTAAAAAAGAGAAATAAAGTTATTGATAGAAGAATTTGTTTTTTCATAGAGTTCATCAGTTATTAATGACAAAGCTATTAAATAATCGACCAGGTAAGAAATCCCAGATAACATAAAGCAAGTAATACACCTTCAAATCGTGTAATTGTTCGTTCTGATTTCCCAACTATAATTAATAGCAAGAGGAACAAAGAAGATCCTATCAGAATGCCAATCTCAACGTTTAAACCGGTATCGAAGGTAATTGGAGTAATTACGGCACTCGTTCCCAACACAAGGAATATGTTAAAGATATTGGAACCCAGTGCATTACCTATGGCAATATCAGTTTTCTTGCTTAGGGCTGCAATAATAGAAGTTACAAGTTCAGGAAGCGATGTTGCCATTGCAATTAGTGTAAGTCCAATTGTAGATTGCGAAACACCAAAATCAGTTGCAATTTTGGTTGCTCCATCAACAATCCATCTTCCACCAAAAAATAATCCGACAATACCGGCAAGAATCAGAAGGATTGAAACGGGAACTGACTTTAATGAATCTGTTTCATCATTATCTGTTTCAGTATCTGATTTATCAGTAAACAAAATGTAAATCAATACTACAAATAGCACCAACAGTATTATCCCGTCAACCTGATCAATGCTGGCGGTGCTTTTTCCAAAGAAGAAATCATTTGCAAGAACAGCCATGATTAATATGGCAACCATATTTATCAAGGTATCGCGTTTAATTACTTTCGTGCTAACCTTTATGGGATAAATCATTGCTGTTACTCCAACAATGAGCAGTGTGTTCATTATATTGCTTCCAAGTACATTTCCAATTGCCAATCCGGTATTTCCTTCAACACTTGCAAAAACATTGATAACAAGTTCAGGCAAGGAAGTTCCCAAAGCTACGATTGATAATCCGATTATTAATTGTGGCAAACCTGCTCTTATTCCAAGCGATGAAGCACCATCGATCAATAATTTAGCACCATAAATTAAAATTATAAAACCTAAAATAAATAATGCGTAAGTTACCATAGCTAGTTTTTGGATAGGTTAATAATTTCGAGCCCCAAATATTTTCGTTCCAATTCTGATCATGGTACTACCCTCTTCTATGGCAACCCTGTAGTCATCCGACATTCCCATTGATATTTCCCTAAAGAAATCATTATCAGTAAAATACTTGTTTTTTAGTTGTTTGTAGTATTCAACTAGTCGTTTGAACTCCGATCTGACCTGATCTTCATCATCAGTATATGTTGCCATTCCCATTACACCTGTAATGCGAATATTTTCCAATTGTGCGAACTCATGATTATTTATTATTGATGTAACTTCTTCCCAGTTAAGTCCGAATTTCGTTGATTCAGTGGCAATATGAAACTGTAGAAGACAATCAATTACTCGGTTATTTTTAATAGCTTGTTTATTAATTTCCTTTAGTAATTTCATACTATCAACAGCATGAATTAAAGATACGAAAGGAGCAATATATTTAACTTTGTTAGTCTGTAAATGGCCAATAAAATGCCACTTAATATCATCAGGTAACTGAGGTACCTTTGCTACTAGATCCTGAATCTTGTTTTCTCCCATTACCCTTTGTCCGGCATCATAAGCCTCCTGAATAGCTTCAATGGGTTTTGTTTTGGAAACAGCAACCAGTTGAACATTATTGGGAATGGTGGATAAAAAATTATTTAGGTTTTGTTTAATCTCCATCAATTTTTTTTTGCAAATGTAAATTTTACTTGATTCAACCTTACCAATGTATGATGAGAAATATTAACCGGTAGTAGTTGACAGACATAAATATGAATCAAAACAAAAACTACTTGGAATTATTCAGAATAATTTGATGATTATCAATATCCATAATTGTTGCAGTTTGTGTTAAGCCATTTTTTTCCTTTACAGATAGTATATTTGTATTTATCTTTTTTAGAACTGATAGTACAGAGTCGAGTTTATTCATATTATATCCAAGAATAATCTGCTGTCCTTCTTCAAATTCATCTGATGCTTCGGGTAATGGTTTCCATTTAAGGAATTGCAGGTTTTCAGGATTATTGCTGTTTCTGAATTCAAATACAGCGTGATCACCGTCAAGGTTAAACCCAAGGTTTTTACTATACCAGGCACTTAACTTTTGAGGTTCTTTTGCTTTGAAGATAATGCTGTTAAGTGTGGTTTCGATTGTGGTATTTCCACTATATGATTTTGTGAATTCTGTATCAACAGGTTCCCACAGTTCAATTTTATTGCCTTCATTATCAAGAATATGTAAAAAATTGCCGTATTCATAACGAGCAATGGTATCAAGAATTGTTACTCCATTATTCTCAAGTAACTTAAAAAGCTCATCAAGTTGTGAAACTCTGTAATTAATCATATAATCTTTTTCAGAAGGTAGGAAGTAAGTTGTTTTTGAGTTAAACGGACTCCATTGCAAATAGCAGATTTCTTTATCACCTGACCTTGTTTCCATTAATGATCCATATTCATTTGTAACAAACCCAAGGTTGTCGTTATACCATTGTCGTGTTTTTGAAGGATCGTCACATTTGAAGAATATTCCGCCGATTCCGGTTGCTCTTGCGATATTTTTATTGTTCATTTCAGGTTTATTATTTATGCTATCTTTCTTGTTATCAACTAAATTACAGCCTGTGACAAATAAAGATAGCATCATCAAAAAAATACTTTGTTTAAGAAGCTTTGAGTTATGCATTATCGATTACTTTCATTAGTTTTTGCTGGATATCAAGTAGATGGCAGCCAATTTGATCATTGTCAATTGATTTCATAGATGCATAGGGATCGACAGCAAAGACTTCAATGGAACCATCTTCATTTTCTTCCACAACTACATTACATGGAAAAAACACACCGGCTTTATCTTCCTTTTGTAGGATTTTGTGAGCAGCATGCGGATGACATGCCCCAAGGATTGTATATTTTTTGAAATCAACATTAATTTTCTCCATAAGAGTATTTTTTACATCAATAACCGACAATACACCGAAGCCTTCTTTTTTTAAGTCATCAGTGACCTTTGCTATAACATTATCAAATGACCCGTCTTTGATAACTTTACTGTAGTAATATGCCATAATATTTGGTTTTGTGATTATTCGTTTCAATGAATAATATTGTCAATAATTATTGCTGTGTCAGGTTTATTATTCCTGGTAACAGCCAAAAACTCCGTTATTTCCTCTGTAAGTGTTTTCAAAGATTCATCCATGGTTGATAATTCCAATATTTCTGCTGGAAGCAACCATTCATCAGGATAATCTGTGGTTAGCTGATTCCAAATCGTTGGTAGTTTATTACCACCTATTCTTTTTTCTCTTATATCTCTGACATCCTGATATAGCTTATGAAGTTCTAAGGTTTTAGGTTCATAATTTATCTTGTGGGTTTTCTCTTTAGGAGGATCATATTTCAAACCGTATCCGTCTGCATCAGCAGGTCCACTGAATGCACTATCGATGGTTTCTCCCACGGCCATATCATATAGTCCCCAGCCCGGATCGAATAATACTTTCCCATTATGTGTTACGGTACAATTTTCGAAGGACATAAGAATCAATTTATCATCTTTTCTTAGAGATTTAATTAGTTTTCCACTTATCTCTATGCCAGATTCAAATTTAAATTTCGATTGTTTACCCTTATTGATTCCAAGTTTTATCAAATCTGAATCACTCAGGAATCTGGTAGGAATTAAAGTTCCTTTAATTTTTCCAACAGGTGAACCAAATCCGTGACTATGGGCATCCGGTCCTTCTCCCGGTATTAATTTTTCATTGTAGTTTAATGTTGTAGGTCCGGTTGTGTTGATATAAACTGGATTTCCTTTGTGGATTATAACATCAGTAAAAATTCCTGATACCTGGAGCCCGGATGAATACTCCAACGTGGCAACTGCCTCAGATTCGATGGCCTTCATTATTCCGTCCAGACCACCATTTCTTAATGCCATATGGTTTGCGAACTCATCGAGTACTTTGGTGAGGTATTTAAAATCAGAGGTAACAAAAAGTTGTGGTTGAGGTGCTGTGATATCAAAGCTATAGTCCTTGGCATCAATTGAATATAGAATTTTCTTCACATTGTATTTAAGAGCACTTTTACTTTCACCAATGGATGAAAGGAGTCCTGCACCATAGATTTTTGGATTATTAATATTTCCAACTAATCCATACTCTACAGTCCACCAATGAAGATTCCTTATAAGGCTCATTTCAGATGGCATTCCGGCACTGTCAATGGCTTCATTCAACAGTTTCTCAGCCAAAACTATTTTATCATCGGGTGTGGAGGGGTCCGCTTTTAGTATTGATAAATGGCGAATTGCTTCATAAATGCTATAATCAGACTTGGAAGAGAACGCTTTTGAGCCAATCTCACCGAAATATCTCAGGTATTCTGCGTATTCCTGGTCGGCAATAATTGGAGCATGCCCTGCTGCTTCATGAATAATATCCGGAGCTGGTGTATAGCCAATTTGGTTTGCAGGACGGATATCAGCAGCTATCACTAAAACATTATGCTTTTGAAACTCCATAAATGCTGCCGGAGGAATAAACCCGTCTACAGTCACTGCAGCCCAGCCAATCTTTTCCAGTGCCTTATTCATTTCTTCAATGCTGGGTATTCTATCGATGGATATTCCTGTCTTTTTCAAACCATCAATATATGAACTATGAGCTACATCTTTTAAATAATTAGTGTTTTGCTTCATTACAGCTCTCCAAACAGCATGATCCTGGGCTGTATAACGGTCGTAATGTTGATCAATAATAAATGATTTGAGTTGGTTTGGCAGATTTGATATAATAGTTTCTGAAGTCATACGCGTTATTTGGAAAGAATATAAATTAAATCAAAAATAGAAATTATTTAATTGGTAAATAATTATTTTAGCCAATTAGTCACTTTCTGATAGGTGAAAGAACATATTAACTTTAAGGAAGTGATAACAGTTGATTTTTCTCATGGATAACAAACTACGCTTATATATTGCACTTCCCGTGATGGATGAATCAGATAACCTGGAGAATCTGATTTCAATTCTCAAATTACAGACATATACAAATTTTGAGCTAGTAGTATGTGTAAACCAATATGACCATTGGTGGCTAGATGAAACCAAAAAGCATATATGTGAAGATAATCGACGGAGTTTGGAGTATCTGAAGATTGTTAATTGTTTTGATATTTCCATAATCGATAAATCATCAAAAGGTCGAGGTTGGTTAAAGAAAAAAGGTGGTGTTGGTTGGGCTCGTAAGGTGTTGATGGACAGTATATCAGCAAGGGCAAGTAGTACTGATATCATAGTGAGTATTGATGCAGATACTTATTATCCCAAGAACTATCTGGAGCAGATAATGATATTCTTTGAACATAATAGCAAATTGTTTGGTCTGGGATTGCCATATTACCATCGACTTGCTAAAGATGAAACTGATAGACTTATTCTGAGATATGAAATATATATGCGGTATTATATGCTGAATATGTTGAGGATAGATAATCCTTTTGGTTTTACAGCACTTGGTTCTGCAATGGCATTTCCGGTATGGGCATATACAAAAGTTGGCGGACTAACTCCCGTTGCAGCAGGTGAGGATTTTTATTTTCTGCAAAAGCTGGTAAAATCAGGAAAAATCGGAATTTGGACTGATACTATTGCCTACCCATCGCCAAGATTATCTGACAGAGTAGCTTTCGGTACTGGTCCTGCATTGATAAAAGGATGCTCGGGTAACTGGTCGTCATACCCGATTTATAATTATAAATCTTTTGATGATGTCCATGCTACGTTTCAGTCATTCAGTAATTTATATAAGGATAACACTGATACTCCAATGGATAAATTTATTGAAGAAACTTTTGGTTCAAAAAATATATGGGATCCGTTAAGAGCGAATTATAAAGATATCCTTAATTTTGAGAAGGCCTGTAATAATAAGGTTGACGGATTAAGAATACTTCAGTTCTTAAGATGGCAGGATAAAGAGAATGGCTCAAATGATGAAAAAAATCTATTTGATTTTTTAAAAAAGTTTCATAGAAATGAGATGGATGATAAACTAATTGATAAATTCCATAAATTTGATTATCAGGAATCGGAACTAGATACCTTAACTAAGATTCGTGATTTGCTTTTTAATATTGAAATGAGAGTTAGAAAGAAACTACACGTTGAAAACACTTAATGCTATGAATAACTTGATCACAATACTAGGACCAACTGCCACCGGTAAAACTACATTGGCTGCAAATCTTGCATCCCTCATTGGAGGTGAAATAATAAGTGCTGATTCAAGACAGATTTACCGACGAATGGATATCGGAACCGGGAAAGATTTGGATGACTATATTGTAAATGGTCAACAAATACCACATCATGTTGTAGATATTGTTGAGCCGGGCGTTAAGTATAATGTTTTTGAATATATGAATGCATTTACCGAGGCATTCAATCAGATAATAGAAAATGATAAAATACCAATTCTTTGCGGTGGAAGCGGCATGTACCTTGATGCAATACTCAGAGGTTATGAGCTAAGTAAGGTGCCAGTTAATGAGGAACTTAGAAGAGAGTGTGCAAAGATGACATTTAATGAACTTATTGAAAAACTTAAATCCTACGGTCCATTACATAACACATCCGATATAACAAGTGATGAAAGACTATTAAGAGCAATTGAGATTGCTGACTTTCAGGCTTTAAACAGAGTTTCTTCACTGGATCTGCCGGAATTTGCATCAACAAATTTTGGTATTAAATTCGATCGTGATGATCTTAGAAGTAGAATTACTGAGCGTCTGCATCAAAGAATTGATGAAGGAATGATTGATGAAGTAAAAAATCTGATAAGGGAAGGATTAAACCCTAATGATTTGATCTATTATGGGCTTGAATACAAATTCATTACATATTATATTTCGGGGAAACTCACATTTAATCAAATGATTAACCAGCTGAATATTGCCATACATCAATTTGCCAAACGGCAAAATACATGGTTCAGAAGAATGGAGAAAAAAGGAGTGAAAATTATCTGGATTGATGGGAATATTGAAATGGGTGACAAGCTAAGTTTAATCCTGAGTAATTTGAGATGATCAAAAACTTAAGGCTGGTTTCAATAGTAATATTTTGTTTGCTGACATTTTTGTCGGTGGCTCAACGACCAGTGGTTTTTCAGAAACCAATGATTGATGATCCTCAAATTAGGTTCGATCGCATTTCAGCCGAAGATGGTTTAAGTCATAACCGAATAACCGATATATTACAGGATAATCATGGATTTATCTGGATTGCTACTGTTGATGGTTTAAATCGTTATGATGGACAGCAATTTGAAATTTATCGATATAATGAGGATAATTTCACAAGCCTTACATCCAGTTATATTACCTGTATTGATGAGTCGGGGAGTGGAAATTTATACATTGGAACCAAAAAAGGACTTAACGTTTACGACAGGGTTAATAATAATTTCCGATCCATTCCCATGGATATTATGAATGGTGAGCCTTTTGTAAGACAGATCCTCATTGAATTCGATACAATTATTTGGGTTGAAACGGCAGATGGATATTTGTTAAAATTTGATTTGTCCAATGAAATTCTTCTTGATTCATGGAAACATAATAATGTGCATCAGTTGTATTATTTATATCATGATATATACCGAGATAGCGAAGGTATCCTTTGGCTTGGGCTGCGTAACAATAATCCTATGTATCTTGATGAGAAAGAAGATAAATTAGTTTCAATTAAGACAGATGAACATGATTATTCCAAAAAAAGAGCTGCTGATATGGCTTGTTATTTTGAAGATAGATATGGGAATTTTTGGTTCACTGCTCTGGATGGAATATATCTTTATGATAGGGAAAGCGGTATCTTCAAAAAATTTCTCGGAACCACAACCTATGATATCATTGAGGACAAGCAAGGGATACTTTGGTTTGCAACAGGAAGTGGTGTAATGCGCTATGATATTGAAAAAGATGAAATTACACACATGGATAATCAAAAGGATAACCTGAATTCCATAAGTAGTAATAATGTGCATGTCATAATGGAAGATGATATGGGAAACCTGTGGTTTGGCACTAGTAAAGGAGTAAATATATACAGTCGGCCAGCATATGCTTTTAGCCATTATACTCATATTCCAGGGATCACAAATAGCCCTGAAGGATATGTTGTTAATGCTGTTGCAGAAGATGATAAGGAAAACTTATGGATAGGCTATGAAAAGGATGGTCTAGACTATTTTAACCGAAAGACTTTAAGTTTTACCCACTATCTTCATGATAGATCAAATAGAAATAGTTTGGGTGCTAATAAAGTTTCAGCATTGTACTTTGATGATGAAAAAAGGTTATGGATAGGCCTGTGGAGAGGAATTGGGTTTAATCTTCTGGATACAAGAACCGGTAAGTTTACTTTGTTTACATATAATCCCAATTCATATGAAAAGGATTGGTACGGTGATTTCGTTGAAGATAGAAATGGAAACTTTTATATTGGATTTTGGGGATGTGAAGGATTGAACGGGTTCGACCGGGATAAAGGGAAATTTCTGGAAACTTATAAGAGCTATTTTGAACGGGTTTCATGCTCAAGGTTAATTACAAAACTGTTAAGGGATAAGGAAGGATCCATATGGTTTGGAACAACTGATTGTGGATTACATAGATTCTTCCCTGAAAGGAATTCAGCAGTCAGTTTTTTCAGTGACGGTGATGTGGATTATGGTTTATCATCAAATGAAACCTTTGATATTACAGAAGATAATAATGGCAACATATGGGTAATAAACGATCAGTTACAGAGGTATAACCCTGAAATTGATACTTTTATATCTTTTGGTTATTCCAATGGATTAAATACAAATTCACTCTCGTCGGTGGTTGCTGACAATAATGGTGATATATGGATTGGAACTAATGCTGATGGTTTGTACCGGTTTAATCCGGCTACTTCACAGTTTAACCAGTATCTCCGCGACGACGGAACCAAAAGTAATTCATACACTGGTGCAGCATTAAAACTCAGTAGTGGTGAAATTTTTATGGGGTGCAAGAATGGTTTCCTGATGTTTAATCCTGATGATATAATTGAAAATAATAATATACCTGTCCCATTTTTCGGAAGGTTGTATGTGTATGATCATATTGTTAGCCATGATTTAAATAGTGATGAATTAATTATTCTTGAGCCTGAGGAAAATGTATTCACATTAGAGTTGCAAAGTACCGATGTGGTAAATTCTGGTCGATATTCATATATGTGTATGCTTGAGGGCTATGATAAAGATTGGGTAGAGATTGACAATAAACAAAGAAAGGTTAGATACGCATCAGTTCCTTCGGGAACTTATAAATTGAAATATAGGATAGGAAATAGAAAGGGTTTGTGGTCGGAGAAAATAGCTGAGGTTAGTTTCAAGGTTAATAAACCTTATTATAAAAGTTGGTGGTTTATAATTGTTATTGTGAGTTTTATAACTTTTGTGTTGATAATGATTGTTAAACAGAGGGAGTTTGATCTGAAACAAAAAAATAACAATATCCTATTGCAACAGAGGTTGTTCAGATTGCAGATGAACCCTCATTTTATGTATAATTCACTGCTTGCTATTCAAAATTATATATTTTCTCATAACCCAATGGAGGCGGGAAATTACCTTTCTGATTTTGCCCGATTGTTCAGACTGATACTTAATAATAGTCGTTCGGAGTTTATCAAGGTGAGTAAGGAGATAGAAACATTGAATCTGTATTTAAGACTGCAATCATTAAGGTATCCAAATAAGTTCTCTTATAAAATTAATATCGATCCAAAAATTGATAGCGAGCTTATTATGATTCCTCCAATGTTGGCTCAACCAATGATAGAGAATGCATTAGAACATGGGTTATTCTATAAAGATGGGCCCGGATTTATTGAAATTAGTTTTACTCTTGATGGGAAACAGTTAGTTTTTGAAGTTCAGGATAATGGGATTGGTTTTACCAAAGCCAAACAAAAACACGATGATAACCCTGATCATAAGTCGGCGGCATTGGAGATCACACGTGAGAGAATAAAAATTCTTGGAAAAAGACATGGATTTTTTGCTATTTTTGAAATAATTGAGATTAAGAATAACAGTGGGGAAGTAAAGGGTACAAAAGTGATGTTTAATCTGCCCACCAAATTATCCATTTTTGACAATATTTAAAAAAATATAACAATAATGCGTACCGTTGTAATCGATGATGAGCCAAATGCCAGACAATTAGTAAAAAACATACTAAGTCAGTTTTGTAAGTCAATTGAGGTTATTGGTGAAGCCGAAAATGTTGCTGATGGAGTAAAGCTCATAAATGAAATGTCACCTGATTTGGTATTACTGGATATCAGAATGCCTGATGGTACGGGTTTTAATGTTCTTAAAAAAGTAAATAAACTCAACTTTCATTTTATTTTTATTACTGCTCATGAGGAGTATGCAATTCAAGCAATTAAACAAAGTGCCCTTGATTATATCGTTAAGCCAATTAACACAAATGAACTTGTTGCTGCAATTGATAAGGCAATATTGACAAAGCCAAAAGAAAATGAATTAGCCACTAGTATAGAAGCGTTGGCGTATAATCAATCAAATATTGATGCTGAGAAAAGGCTTGTGCTTAATACTCACGACTCTATATATATGGTTAAAGTTAAGGATATTATATCCTGTAAGGCGGATAAGAATTATACAGAGGTTAATATTCAGAATCAGAAAAAACTAGTTATTTCCAGAACTCTTAAGGATATTGAAGAGATGTTGGAAGGTTTTGGTTTTTTCAGATCACATCAATCCTATTTAATAAACTTGAAATATATAAGTTATTATGAGAAAGGCTTAGGAGGTACTATTGTTATGCAGGACACATCACGAATACCTGTTTCGTCTCGTAAGAAAGATAGCTTTTTACAGCTTATGAGTAATTTGTAAGTTTATTATCTAGCCAATTACACCGGTTTTACTAAATTTTCAGTTTTTGTTTTTAGAATTTTGCTATACGAATATTCATTTTGTTCCAGCGAATAATAAAAAAGTTATGGCAAATATTCAATTTAGTTGCGCTAGCTCTTATATGCCATTACATTTGAGTAAATTTTTTTAACCCGTTTGCTAGCAGGCAAACATAAAACTTAAAATTATGAGCTTTAAAAATCTATTAAAAGTCTTAGGAGTAATGCTTCTAAGCATGACGTTGGTATATGGTTCTTGTAATAAGGATGATGATCCAGTAACACCAGAACCAGCATATGTACCTACGTTTGATGCTACCTATTTCTCTGTTTTCGTTGGAGGAGTTGAGGTACTAGACTGGTATGTAACATGTACATCAGATGACTGGGAAATGATTAAAGTTGAAGTTGTTTATCCTGGTGGAGCAGGTAGTGAATTGTTTACAGGAAACGGCGCTATTCAACTTCGTGGTGAACCATTTACATTCCCGCAATACTTTCCTAAATTAGGAGGAAACTGGACAATTAAGGTAGTTGGAAATATTAAATCAGGTGATCATGTAGGAGAAAGTTTCAACATATCTAAATCCTATTCAATATCTGGAAAATAAACTTAATTAAATTATAAAGAAAAGTCGTCTACGAATCACGGCTTTTCTTCATAATTTTTTGTAAACCTGATAGTTAATTGGGTAGATGACTTCCTTGCCGCCAGGTGAGGAAGTTTTTTTTGTTTATTGTTCTCCTATAAACCTCTCAGATTCGATGGCTGCCATACATCCTGTACCAGCGGCAGTAATTGCCTGACGGAAATGTTTATCCTGAACATCGCCAGCGGCAAAAATACCGGGAATATTTGTTGCTGTAGAATCAGGTTTTGTTATCAAATAACCTGTGTCATCCATATCAAGTTTATCGACAAATAACTGTGTATTTGGTTTATGACCTATTGCAACAAAGAATCCTTCAATATCTATTTTACGTTCTTCACCGGTTTTATTATTGAATACAATTGCACCATTCACCGATTTTGTAAAACCTTCTTCAGTACCAACTACTTCCTTAACTTCACTATCCCACAAAACTTCTATATTAGGAGTTTTCATAACTCTGTGAACCATTGCTTTTGAAGCCCTTAGCTCATCACGACGGTGAATCAGATATACTTTATTTACAATGTTAGCCAGATAGGTTGCCTCTTCAGCAGCGGTATCACCGCCACCAACAACAGCTACATCCCTACCTTTGTAGAAGAATCCGTCGCAGGTAGCACAAGCACTCACCCCACCACCTTTAAATTTTTCTTCTGATTCAAGTCCGAGATACTGAGCAGTTGCGCCAGTAGCTATAATAATTGTGTCGGCCTCAATCTGTGCACCATCATCAATATCAACTTTAAATGGTCTGTTTGTAGTATCAACATTGGTAACCATTCCCCACCTTACATCAGTTCCAAATCTGGTTGCCTGATTTTTAAGATCTTCCATCATCTTAGGACCATCAATTCCTTCCGGGTAACCGGGAAAGTTATCAACTTCGGTTGTGGTGGTTAATTGTCCGCCAGGTTGTAATCCTTCGTACATAATTGGTTTCAAATCAGCACGCGCAGCATAAATAGCAGCAGTAAATCCGGCAGGACCGGATCCTATAATTAGGCATTTAGTTTTTTCCATTTCTATTTGATTAAAATATTTTAATGATGCTTTGTCAATAAAAATGCCAAGTTAGTCAAAATCCATTTATCATGATATTGGCAAGACTATTTGTGACATTATGTCTTATTTAAATACCCATAGAATATAATGACTTATTAAAGTCACATTTCTTGGAGCTAAAGAATAATCGTCACAATGGTAAGTTTCAGTTGTTAAAAGGATATCCATTTGCTTTACTATCTTGCAGTATGAAAAAATTATTGATCTTGTATTTAGTATTTGCATCAGGTATTATAACTATGGCTCAACAAAACGATGAATTGGCAGTTAAAGAGGTGGTTAAAGAGTTTATAACTGCTGCAGGCGACTATGACTTTGAGGCTATGAAACATGTGTTTGCAGAAAATGCAAACATTGGTGGTGCTTCATTAAGAAATGGTACGTGGCATAGTTATACCATGACATTAACTGAGTTTATTGAAATGCTTAAGGACGAGAAAAATCCTGATAAATATAAAGAACCAATATCAAATTACATTATTCATATTAGTGAGGGTCAACTTGCATTTGTTATGGCAGATGCTGAAATAGTAATCAATGGCATTCCCAAAAGAACCAATTTCGATTATTTTACACTTATCAAACTTGAAGAAAAATGGAAAATTATAAACGGTTCTTATGTTTCTATTCCTATAGAGTAAAATTAACTTAGCCGGTTTTTATCTAATTAAATTTTCTTTGTATGCTTCTTAATTAATCCATACAACTCAGATTTATTAATGGGCTTTGAAATATAATCATTACATCCCACTTCAATTGCCTTTTCCTTATCACCAGCCAAGGCAAATGCAGTTTGAGCAAGTATTACAACATCTTTATTAAACTGACGAATTTGTTTGGTTGTTTCATATCCATTTATGCCTGGCATTTGTATATCCATTAATATTAAATCGATATCCGGATTTTTTCTACAAACATCAATCGCATCTATTCCTGAAGTTACGTAAATTATTTCTTTGGCGAATGGTTCAATCAGAATAGAAATAAGATCTTGCGATGTTATATCATCTTCAACAAGTAATATATTTAGATTTTTACTTATGATGTCGTCTTGTATTATCTGGTCCTTTTTTTCTACAACAGATACTATTTCGGGTCCTGAAATATATTCAATGGTAAAATAAAATGTTGATCCTTTTCCCACTTCGCTATCTACCCATATTTTTCCACCCAACATTTCAACATACGCTTTTGATATAGCTAACCCTAGCCCAGAGCCTTGATTTGCCTGTTTATCTTCTATATCCGCCTGTACAAAGCGATCGAAAATGGCTTTCAGTCTATCTTTTGGAATTCCTATACCAGAATCTTTAACATAGAATTCTACTTCAGCTGTTTCTTGCTTATTTTTTATCCTATATCCCAATTCAATAGTACCTTGATTTGTATATTTTATGGCATTTTTAATTAGGTTGGTAAGGATAGAATTGAACTTTTCAAGATCCGTTATAAACTTGTTTCCTTGTTTTTGTTTATTACCTTTAAATACCAAATGGATTCCCTTTTTTTCTACTTCAGGGGTGAAAAACGATTGCAAGTATGTTAATTGTTCATCTATATTTACCTCTGACATAAAAAGCTCAACCAAACCTGATTCAATTCTTGAGATATCCATAATATCATTCACCGTATTTAACATGCGGTCGCTACTTTTCTGAATAATATCGATATATTTCTGCTGTTCTGTTCCGGTAAGATTAGGTTCCTTTAATAGGTTAGTAAATCCACGGATGCCATTCATAGGCGTACGGATTTCATGGCTCATATTAGCTAGAAATGCTGATTTTAACCGATCACTTTCTTCAGCTTTTTCTTTAGCTTTTATTAATTCAATTTCAAATTGCTTTATTTTGGTAATATCCTGGCAAGTTCCAAAAGCTTTAATTGGTTTATTATTTTCATCTTGAATAACTCGCCAATTTTCTTCAACATGTTTTAGTTTTTTGGATGGTGTTATTATTCGGTGTTGCACGCTATGGTAACTTGTTGAGGAGAATGATTTTGCGAAAACATCTTCAATTCTCTCAATATCATCAGGGTGAACATAGTTAAGAAATGAAGGATGTGAATTTTTAAACAGCTCCTTATCGAGTTCGAATATTTTATATGTTTCTTCCGACCATATAACCTCCATGGTAAGCAAATCTGTTTCCCAGTTTCCAACTTTAGCAACTGATTGAGCATCAACTAACCTGGCTTCATTTAGCTCAGCATTTTCTTTGGCTTTAGTTAATTCTATTTCAGCCAGTTTACGTTTAGTGATATCATGATAATTTATCAATATGCCATCTATGGTTGGGTCATTTGCAAGATTAGTAGCTGTAAGTTCTATTGGTTTATAATTACCATCTTTACATTTGAATCTGTATTCAACCTTCAATGTCTTATCACTTGTAAGTACTTTGGTAAATTCCTTTTGAATCATTTCGATATCTTCAGGATGTATCTTATCCCAACCATTACCAAGAAGCTCTTCTGGTTTCCATCCGAACCATTTTTCAACATTTGGACTTTGATATTTCGTCATACCATCAGTGCCTACAATTGCAATAACATCACCAATATTTTCAATCATTGCTGCATGCTTTTTGTTAATTTTCAGCAGCATCTCTTCGCTTTTTTCAGCTTTCTCTTTAGCATTTTGCAATTCTATTTCGGCATATTTGCGTGAGGTAATATCACTACCGAAACATGATCCTCCAATGACTTTTCCGTTTTTAATAATAGGATTAAATGTAACTTTAAGATATAAGTTACCAGAGTCTGTTGGCACTATATCTTCTATCGAGAATTGTTCGCTGCCAATAACCCTGTCATATCGTGGTTTCCAAATGGACTGTAGTGGTTTCGGCAGAGCTTCAACTAAATTCATTCCAGGTTTAAGGAGAACTCCAAATGAATTATAAAAATCCTCTTTGAATACATGGTTGATGTAGAGTATTTGATATTTATTGTTAAAGGCCCAAATACTATTGTGTGAACCTTCAATTATTGCTGAAATATTTGCTCTGCTTTCATCAGCTTTTTCTTTGGCCTCAATAAGACTTTTGGTTCTGTCATTCACTTTTTGCTCAAGATCTTCATTCAATCCTCTGAGTCGTAAATTTGATTTCTTTTTAGTTCTGTATTGAAAGAAAATGAATAATGATGAAATAAATAGGAATATTAAAAGTCCGATATAAATTGTGTCTTTTGTTCTTCTTTTTAGTATTAGTAATTCTTTATCTGACTTTTCTTTAAGCTTAATAGCTTGTTTCCTAATAGACTGTTCAAATAAGAAATCACGTTCAAGTTGATTTATTTCATTGATCTGTTTGTCATCAAGAACTACAGATTGAATGTCAGAATGTTTTTTAATGTAAATCAATGCATTTTTATAATCTTGCTGTTTTTCAAATAATTCTCCCAACCAATAATAATCTTCAAGTATTACTTTCTTTAAATTAATTTCCTTTGCAATTTTAAGACTACTGTGAAATGAATCATAAGCTTTATCGTATTGACCCATAAGTGTATAGATTCGGCCAAGGTTTTTTAGATTAACTGATTCCAGATCTCTGGTGTGATAGATTCTGCTCTCTTCATTAGCAAGTTTATAATAATACAATGCGCTATCATATTGAATCATACTTCGATATACGTTTCCAATATTATTTAGTGCAGCACAATGTCTCTCTTTAAGTGACAAGTTATCCGGGGGAATTTTTAATGCAGATCTATAATAATATAAGGCAGAATCATTCACTCCTTTGTACCAATAATAGGTTCCAATTGATATGTAAATGGTTGAAATACTATTGCTCTCTACTTCAATTGCATATTTCAACGCTTGTTTATGATAGCTAAGCGCTTCTTTATCGTTTCCCAACTGGCGATTTATAATTCCTAGGTTGTTAAGCACATTGGTTAAGCCAAATTTATGGTTTCCTTGTTTAAATATTTCATAAGCCTTCGTATGGTATTCCAATGATTTCTGTTGTGATCCATGGTATCTGAATATGGAGCCCAAGTGATCCATTGTTAGGGCAGTGCCAATTTGATTATTAGACGATTTAAATATTGTGTAAGCGTTTAATAATGTTTCAAAGGCATTTTTGTAATCGCCTTTGTTTTGTTGCATAATTCCAAGTATCAGAAGCATATTTGCAAGTTGAGTAGAATCATTGCTGAGTATAGCACTGTCTACATATTTCTGAGATAGTATAACAGCATCTTCATAACTGTTTTGTTGGTACAAGGTATCTAGTTTTCCATGTACACCATTATTGTCGATAATATTTAAAGAGGATAATGATTTATTGGATAACTCAGAATCTTGTGGGTATATTCCAACTATGATAAAAATGAAAAATATCAAAGTTATATACGCTTTCCCTGATGCCATGGTTTTGGTGTAAAGTTAAATATCAAATATATCAAAATATTTCTAAGCAGAGATTTTATCTTCTTTAGCCATAAATACTTTATTGTTGGAATGCTGATGTTTATCTGAAGTGGGTTCAATACCATTGTTATTTACTTACAAGAAGTATAAGCTATGGGTAAATAATATTAGAATTGATGGAGATATAGAGCGTGGATTTAATTCTGATTGTAGATTAAAAATATTATTTTTGCCACTTAAAATCGGGGTGTGGCGCAGTTGGTAGCGTGCTTGACTGGGGGTCAAGAGGTCGCAAGTTCAAGTCTTGTCACTCCGACAAAAAGAATTAAATGACTTTGTATCATGTTAAATAACAACATAATACAGAGTCATTTCTTTATTGAATCTTTTCCATACCTTATATCATACCTTTTCTTTACTAAATTCTAATAATAGTTAAGGTCTTGAAGTTCTAATGATAATTTAAATTCATTTTTACCCTCAATACTTCATGCTAAACCCTATAATATGATGTTTAAACATCCCCTATTGAACGGTCTGTATTAAGTAAAATCTTTGGCAATAGACAGAAAATTAATTAGGCTCCTCTGCAAACAATTGCAGTCGATAGTGCAATATTAGTTCTAGAATGGTTCTAAGTTGGAAACTAAATGATTGGATAATTACTCATCATTGACAATATCAGATAACACTCCCTTTAAACAGAAAAACTTCCGAATGGATTCAAACTGATAAGGGATTCTCGTAGCTAAGAAGAAGTAAAAAAGACTTATTTGATAAAATGGCCACATTTATATCGAGGTTGATTTTTTTTAACCTAGATAATTTATATTTAACAACTAATATTAATATTACAATAAATTAAAATTATCTATATCCTCATCAGTAATAATATTTTCGAAACATAAATAATCTATTCTTGAAAATATTTCAGTTAAGAAATCAAATTTTTTTATCAACTTATTTTTATCATAAAAGTTAAACCTCTTAATACTATTAAATGATATAAATATCTCACGTTTATCTTTTTTGTCAAATATTTTATTGTTCTTAATAGCTAAATCATCACAATAATTCATTTTCAGAAATTTATCAATAACTTCAATATACTCTGTTTTTATCTCATGATTGGATTTAAATATATTTATGCTATCTCGTTTAAACTTTAATAATGCATAACTCTCAAGAAACAAACAGTCCATATATTTATTAGAGAGATTATTGCATAACTCTTTTGTAATAAGGTCAAAATCTTTAGAAGACATTTCTAATAAACTACAAAACTTTTTTAATAATTCAATATACTCTTTCAACTCATTCTTCTCAAATTGGTTAAATTTCATGTCACTATAAATATGCTTATCACTATATTTTAAAAATAGCATTTCTTCGACCTGAGATATCTTTTTTAATGTCCTTGACCATGAAATATTATGTCTTTCCCCAATGGAAAATGAAACATTATTTAATTTGCCAAGGATACCCTTCATATCAAAATCACCTATTTTACTCAAAATGCAAACAGGCTTGTAATTTATATTGCAGTCAAGTGGAATTTTGTGATATTCGTTCTGAACTGATACACCATCCTGACCTGGAATAGGAACAAATAAACGTATAGGGTAAATTATAGCATGAAATTTCCTCAAATCTAATGATACAGTAATAGTATCTTGATTATCTCTATAAACGTTGATATATTCTTGATTATTTGGCATCCAGTTGAATTGTTACGAAAACAATAAACTTCGGTAAAAATACAAAGAAGTACAGACTCATAAAAGGAAACTAGCTAAAAAACAAAGAAGAAGTAATGTTTAATTTCATGCTATACTAAAAAGGTATTATATACATAAACAGTAATTAATTTATAGGTTTTATTCATCTTTTCATTTAATTTCAATGCTTTTTTAAAAAGTACATACTTATATACAAACAGAGTTAATTTTCATCGTGATAGTGATAAAAAGTATACTGTTGAGTGATAATATAAATCAGTATGGGGGTTTTGATCCACACCCTGACCCAAGCGGAAAATAATATCTAAAATCTATCGGTTTCATCCTACTAGCAATGAATTATAAAAAAAGAGACGGTGTATTCCAATGAGGTAGAAAGTGAGTATCATGGGAGTTTTGGTAAATAGTGTGAATAGGCAATTGGTATTCGATTCGAACCGAAAATACTACCCACACCTTAGGGTGTGGTGAATCCTCACCGTGAATGTTAGTACTATTAATATGGTTATTCCATCGTTTTTATCAATATTAATCTACAATATAGCCAAGAAGTAATAAGCTTAAATATGAATGAATTCGAAAAATATCTAATTGGATTATCAACAAAAGAAAGAACAGAGATTGTGAATAAAATAGTCAATGATTTATTAATACTATCGAAAGTATGCAAGAAGTATCATACATACTTAAGTAATATTTCAGATAGAAAAATTAGATTGAAAGAAATAGAAAGATTAACGTATGAGTTTAGAACATCAAAAAAGTAGTAAAGTAAATGATATGTCATTGGATTATAGAATTACAAAAAAAGAACTTGAATCGCTATATTCTGTAAATAAGAAAACTATTGACAATTGGGTACTAGAAAGGGGTATGCCATTAATTCAGGTTTCTACACATAGTCAATTTATTCGTTTAAAAGATTTAATTTCTTGGGAAGACAATAATATTAAGTAGAATACACTCTGGTAACTTAAAATAGAGTAATATCAAAATGAACTCAGTTGGACAATACTGATAGGTAGGGTAATAATGTGATAATAATTTTTTATGACCATGCAAATATTATTGAAATTTGTTTGACCCTTTTTTTTGTTAGTACTTAGAATAATTACTAAAGTGTTGAATTATTATTATATCAAAAATCTAAAGTGAATTAATAATGATATATTCATTAAATATTTCCAATGATGGTATTGTTTACTTTAATTATAGAAGTATACCTAGATCAATATTATTCATAATTACTTAATGGCTTTTAAATATTTTTTATCTCGAATATGATTCTCCGCTTCGTTCAGTAAATGGTCAAGAAAGTCAGTAATTTCAATCTTCATCTTATATAGTTCATCTACGGTAAATCCACCTCCTACTTGAGCAAAAGTTTCATTTCCATGAGCAAGGCTATTTCTTTTGTTTTTAACTTTAAGCATTGAATTGCATGACCTTGTAATATCAGGCAGGCCATACAAGGAAAATATTTTTCTTATTTCTCTTGCATCTAGATTACCAGAAATATCATTCGAGTTTGTTTCCTTACAATATGCATCATAATTGTGTATTGTTTTATTACCTAATTCAGCATCTTTAATATTTTTCGGAGGAATTAAAACAATCTCTTCTAATATAGTTTCGATAGTATCTAGTATATAATCGTCCTTCATTTTTTCACCGACAGCAAAAGACCTATGCTTGTATTTTAGCCATATTTTTTTAATTGGTAGTTTAAGGTCGTTGTATTTTTTATTCTCAATATTTACTGAACCAAAATATTCATTTAAGAGAGCGCTAATGGTTCCTTCAATTAAATTATAAAATAGCAGTATAGAATTTGACTTCAGTATTTTAACAAGTTGATTTTCAATTTCAAAACTCTCATCGTTTGTTAAAATAGAGTTAAGAAGAATCTCAGTATTATCATCCAAAACAATTTTTCTATTTGCAATACTATTGAGATTAGAAATGGGTATTTTACTTTCTGAAATCCAAACTAATGCTAAATATTTATCGATTTGAGCAACTCTATCTCTGAAATCTAAAATAACATCAATCATATACCAAGAACTTTATCTCTAACAAAACTAATCCTACTTTTTAATCTAACAGGTGTATTTGTTGAACTTCCAGTAACTTCTGCCGTGAAATTATCTGAGTCAAGCCATTCAGAGACATCTATCACAGGTTTCGGGTTTACTCTTAAAGCCAGATTAACACCTATTGCAATAGCTTCAAATCTAACTCTGGGAGTTGAAGTGTGGTGAGCGCCCTTCATAAATCCATATTCGAAGTTAGTCTCTACATAATTCAACATATTTCTAAACTCAGATTCGTGTATTTCCCTATTGAAAGATTCATTTTTTACTTTTGTATACTCATCTAAAAATTCATTAACATAACCATTGTAGTTATTTAAATTTTCAGAATAGGCGAAAAATCTTAATACTAATTCTTGAGGTTCACCTCTTCTTTTCGTTTTTTCAGTAAAATTAGTAACTCGTAGGAATTGAGGGTCATTTGCACATTCGTATACAAAGTCTGTGAATGGACCCGGAAGACTTCCTTTACGTTTTTCCATATCCTGAAGTATAATACTTCCCGAGTTAATTCTCTCAAATAACATAAATCTAGCATCTTCATCACTTCGTTCAGAAAGTACGATCATTCTTAAACTAGTATTATGTATCTTTCTTTGTCGACTAATTGGGAAATCCAAGAAACTAAGCCCATTGCATCCACTCAGAATTTCTAGATTATTTAGTATAAGTTCATTACTTAAGAAGTTCTCAAGTGTTCTAATACGTTGTGAACCATCCACAATTTCTAACCTACCATCGTTGTTTTCTGCTGTAAAAATATAGGGTATTGGAAGACCTAGTAAAATTGATTCAATAAACTTAGATTGTCTATCTGGCTCCCATTGAAAAGACCTTTGATATGAGGGAATAAATATTTCATTCTCATTCGTTTCAATATTCTGCATGTATTTGTTAACCAGAATTTCCACTGGATATTCTTTTACATCATAATCAACAGTTTTTTGCTTTTCTCTAATCTGAGTTTCAATTAATTCAATTTCTTCTTCTGTCATTATTTTATGTTTTTATTTAGATTATGAATGATGGATTGTTGCATGACATGTAGCAGCCTTCTTTCCGTTAATGTTGTAAGTTTCAAATATCGTCATTTTCTTCGTTTCTAGTAGCCTGTCCATAAGAGGCTCGGCTGTGATTTGTGATCGCGTGTTAGTTTCTGAGTTTTACTCGTCTATCCTTGTTATAATTGGAAATGCCTTTTTTACTCCTTGATCTTTGAATAATTGGTAATAATCTGGATGTTTTTCATGAATTTTTTCTATTCTAATCGATCTTGTAACAATATTTTTTGTTGATATATAAAAATCAACCTGATTGTATTCAGGTATTGATTTCATCAGATTTATTATAGTCCTTCTGTTGTCAGTTGTCATGTTTTCCCCAAATATTACTCCTAGTAAGGATTTTTTATCGAATTTGATATTTCGATTGTAAGATAGTCTAGGATTAAAAGCAGCGATATATCTATATTCATTTTCATATTTGAAATTTATATATTTAAAAGTTAATTGTGAGTATCCAAAAATGAGGGGATAACCATCTGGTCCAAGGTGGACTTTCAGTTTTGGAACTATTGATGAATACTTTATTGTACTATGTAAAATATTTGTATGTCCATCTACAACTCTTTTATCAAGAACTTCCCTATCAAAAACCAAACACATACCTCTATGTGAATCTGAATAATGTGTCCAGAGTAGTAATTCTTCATATGTTTCAGAAAAACAGCATATTCCATACAGATCTTTTATTTGATTCTTAACATAATTAGTATAATCAATTAGGAATTCTTTTTCATTTATGTCATTTTTATATTTTTCTTTTAACAATGTTGCGTATTCATTTGGAAACATTTCTTTTATTAGTTCCTCTTTAGTGTTTGGATGTAATGGCTCTGTGAACCCATCGACTATAAATTCTCCTTCATAGGGATCATTCTGATTCTTTGGTTTACCAAACCATAGCTCTCCGTTAATAATGTTTTTGAGTGTATTTGTGTTAAATGACACATATTTGAATATGTTACTTCCTCGGTCCAAAAGTTTAGTCATATTTCGATAGAGTTTTTATTGCTTTGCAGCTGACAGTTTGAATATCGTCCACCCTTATTCATTCACAATTTTTATTTGGTTCTACTATCATCCAAATTTACAAATTCTTTTTTTTCTAATTTCTACTTACCGCGGTATCACTAAACTTTTTTGTTGTGTTTAGTGTTTTATTTGAATTCTAATATGTATTTAATTTTATTAAGCTGAATTAAGTAAATACCATCTTCAATTGATTTAAATTCAGGATCTGTAGATAAAGGTTTCTCAATATTCTTTATTTGGAGTAATAACAATTTAATAAAAAACGGACTAATGTTGTTTGAGAATATACTTTTAAGCTGACTCATTTCATGTTCGTTGATATTAGACTCCTTCAATACATTTTCAAAATTTTCAATTAAGGAGCATGTTGTTGTAATTAATCCAAAAATTGTCGATGATTCCTTACCTAGTATATCTTTTAATTTATCATCATTATTTTCATTCTTAATATTATTAATATGCTTAATGAATTCAATGAGGTTTATTTTAGTAGCTGCGAATCTTGAATTGTCAATAATTGAGTTTAAATATTCGATCTGCTTGAAAAGAATATTTGTAAGTCTATTTATTTTAAATTCTTCGCGGGTTTCGGTTAATTCTTTTCTTTGTAGGTTTAATTCATTTTGCTGTATTAAAATAGATATAATAATACCAAAAAGTGCTAAACCTGAAAACAAAGCATTTATTGAACCAAACATATCACCAATTTCACCTCTATTCTCAGAAAAAATGAAATATGTTATAATTCCGGATAGAATCCATAGTATAAGAATAGCACATATTCCTAAAATTATGTTTTTTCTAGTTATTTTCATTTATCTATATATTTATAATTTTCCTTGAAAAATATCAGCTAGTCTTTCTGTGTTTTCTTTTAATCGCCAGGTTTTATCGATTTATTGATAAACATCCTAATCAAGAATATCGTTTTGTCAAATTTGATTCATTAATCAAGTTAATGAATAGTGTATAGATATTATGCGTTATGAAATTATGTTGTAGTGTAACTTGCTTGATAGAAATAATTGTGCTCATGTAAAATAGCCTATTCCTCTTCGCAAATTCAATTAGAGTTGTGAGAATAGCTCTCTTGTTATTTCCTGATATTAATTTCCGTGTGAAGAAGGTAATTAATTCGGCTTGAAGTTTTCCCAAGGCTAATAGAACATTACCCACTTTCGAATTGAATTCTTTAGATTCTATAAGCATATTATAAAACTCTATCCCTACTCTAAATTTACCTTTATACAACTGATGAATTAAAATTACACATAAATGTATGTAAAGATACAATGTTTTAATATCCTTGTTAACAAATTATTTTTCAAGCTGATTTAATGTGTTTGTAATAAAAGGGAAGGCTACAGTTCTCTTATAGGTAGTTTTCTTGCTTCCTTGACTGTCCTTTCATTTCATTATAAAAAAGTTAATGATTAATACATTTCTTAATCTTTGTAATAGTATTTTTATTCAAATTACAAATTTTACTAACATGTGATCCTTTATAGCCTTGTTCTAACAATTCTATAGCCCGTTTATGTTTTTTCACAAAAGCTAATGTTGTTTCTTTCCCTCGCTGTTTGCGATTCTTGTACTTCCCAAGTGATTTTGCTATTTCAATTCCCTCCATTTGTCTTTCCCTTCGTATTTCATTCTCAATTTCCGAAAAAGAACCCATTACTGAAATCATCATTTTTATTGCATAATTCATGTTGCCATCTACCAAGGTTCTCATTCCCAGATTCTCGATGAAAAGAGATACATTGTGTAAATGAAAGAATTCGATTACTTCAAGTAAATTTCGGAGATTCCTTGCTAACCTATCGATTGAATGAATGGATATTTCATCAACCTTATCTTGTTCAACATACTCTTTCAGATACACCCCATATTTCCTGTCAAAGAGATGTTGTGTTCCACTACACTTATCTTCAAATACATATGTGTACTTTTGATTGTTTTGCTGTTGTCGGTTCATATTTTGAGTTAATGAACTAACACGGTTATAACGTAATATTCTTAATTCATTCTTATTATTGATATCATCATTCATATACTTCAAATATAGGAAGAAAAGTTGATAAAACCTAATAAAACAGGAATATTCAGAGGGTTCTTAGTTACTAATTTTAAGTATACATTAAAAGTAGGATTATTACGTATCATATTTTTATGAGACTCATAAAAACTAATAGTGGATTATTTAGCTTTCTTGTAATTAAGAGAAAAAGAAAAACACTTTTCACAAGAATAGTCGGTTTTTATATCAAGGTTGGGTTTTTCTCTTCGGAAAATACCTTGAAAATTATTTAGATGGTAATGCAATTAATACTGCCGTTGCGAACAAAAGTATTATTAAAAAATATGGAATTGATAATAATGAGATTATTATTGAGGTCAAGAAAAAGAGATTATCAATCCAATAAATCATTAATGAAAATCGTATTTTTGTTATAATTCAAGAATTCAATATCCTATTTCCTGATAAAAAATGACCATTTTGGATATCTCAGAAATCAATAACCCCACACATTATAAATTTTATTACTTTTAATAATTAAAGGATGAGTTTCAACAAAAAGAAATCCTAATTAATCAAACTCATGTCTATTTACAAATACTTCTTCGATGGATATAAATCAAATAATTAGTAAAGAAAAGCAAAATAGAACAGGTGTTCTTGACTTGTCAAGGCAGGGACAACATGAATTAAAATTACCAATAGAGTTAAGAGAATTGACATGGGTTAAAGAATTACATCTTAACGATAACCCATCTAGCTATTGGACTCTTAGTTTTGATTATCAACACATAAAAGAATTAATAAATCTTGAAATACTAGATATGAAGAACTGTCATGTATTTGGTGAGTTTGATATTAGAAAACTAACTAAACTAAAACACTTAGACATAAGCAATAATGTTTTATTCGATGATTATGATAATTTACCGACAAGTATTGAATTTCTAAATATTTCTTCGACAGGATCGCTTTTTTCATCACAAATAAGTCGATTGAACAAATTAGAAACACTTGTGATGGATGATGTTTCTTGTCAAAATTATGACTTTTTGAGAGACCTACCTAATTTAACCAGATTATCATTATCAGAAAATAAATTAATGGATATTAGTGTAATAAACCATCTGCCAAAGCTAGAGGTTTTAAGTCTTGCAAATAATCATATAAGGGATTTGAATCAAATTAAATTTGAAAAATTTAGAAATCTTGAATTTTTATTTTTACAAAATAATAATATTGATGACATCACTCCTCTAAAACCAATTCTTGAAAATACAGGAATTGAGGTGTATGTTGAATATCCAAATGATATTAATAAAAACATAATTTATATAGAAGGTAACCCTGTAACATCTCCTCCAATTAGCATAATTAATCAAGGAAAAGTATCAATACTGAATTGGATTTATGAAAAGTTTAAGGATTCAAAACCAGTCTTAGAAAAATCTTGTGTTAAATGTAATAAGAGATTTAATGATGATACATATAAATACTGTAGCGACTGTGGCGGAGTAATTAGGAAAATAAATTTTTGTTATAAATGTGAAAAAATCGTCTTTACAAAGTTTTGCACTGCATGTGGTTCAAATATTCATACTTTACAAAACTAAAATCATCCCAGATAATTCTATCAAGTATTACTATTTTATATTAAACCCTAACAAGTATTAAAATTTGATTTAATTGATGTTTCCTTTTTCATTACTAATCTATTCTGTATTATTGGAATAGTTAGTACGATTATACTCAGGAACCCAAATATATCCCATATAATTCTTAATGTACTTTTTTCAGAGGTGAAGTCTACATAAAGATCATTATTTGGAAATAATTTAGTGAGTTCATAAACTCATAAAGAAACTATAAAGTGTATACTGAGTCTGTTTCGTTCAAGTAAAGTTTTGACTTTTTTCTGAGAACCTTTTCATTTTCAAAGATAAATTTCGAATTATGAAACCTTATATGAAACTCTTTTATTGCATTTGGTATCTAGTCTATACAGTTATCTGAGTCTAGGTTCAATACTAAGTTAGTATCAAATTAAAAGATACCATCTAATTCATTATAATAATCTGGAAAGATTTCTTTCGAATATATGTTTATTAATTCGAGTATTATTGAATAATGAATTTTAAAAGGTACGCTACTAGAACTCATCAGGTGTAAGTCAGCATTTATCATAGTATAATCATCAACTGATAATTGTTCTGTACAATATTGTGTAGCCCTTCTTTAATTTTCTTACTCATAATTTGGGTTTTTAGGTTTAAAAATATTGACTCATTTCGTATTATATGGACCACTATTATGTTATATAATACCGACAATGTATTTATATAAATTCTATTTGTTTAAATCTATAGCAATATATTGATAGAGCCCTACATCATTTTATTCAATACAGCACTAACTAGTAAATCTCATCAATCATTTCAATAATATCCTTTTTATTAATGAAGGGTGAAACTTCAGTAATAAGATCTCTAAGTTTTAAACGTATTTTTCCCACATTTATCTTACTCGTCTTATTAGTCAAACCTTTTAAGTAATTATAAGCCTCTAATGTTGAAACCTGACCTGACACTACTTGATTGAAAAGTTTTAAATTATTTTTCTCAATAAATTCCAACCTATACTTCTGCGTTTGAGAGGTTCCTGTTTGTTGAAAAATATATTCCCTCATACCAATCCCATCTAACATCTTTTTTCTTTCCTTGTAACCTAGTTTTTTGATTTCTTCTTGAAGAGTTCTATATTCATTTAGTTTTTCCTTCTGTGATTTATTTCTATACTTATTAAAGTTTATTAGATCTATAATATCATATTTAATCTTCCTTTTTATAACCTGAACTTGATTAACACCCAATTCTTTACAACACTTGTACCTCCTATTACCGCTAATAATGTAATTAGTAGTAGAGTCTACAACTAAAGGTTGCAGCAAACCATAAATCTCTATGTTCTCCAATAAAGATTTGTCTTCTACACTTCGTGATTTAGTATATATATCTTGATTTTTGGGATGCTGTTTTATTGAGTTTATATCGACATATTCAATTGTATCATTTGATTTAGGATAAATTGGCACACCATATTTGCTAAATAATTCCATTCTAACCTTATCATATATATCAAGTTGTTTGTATATGTCTAGGTACTCTTCGCAATTCGTTATACTTTCACCTAAATCCTTAGCAAGTAACTTAAGAAAATCGTAATCATATGATTTTGATTTCTTTTTCCTCGGGTAAATGAATTTATATTTCTTCTTTGGTATATTTTTAACACAAGTCAAATAAAAATGTTTAAAATCTATTCTAACTCTTGTATTTCTATATTTTCCATCGATATATTTATTTATTGTTATTAACTTAGCAATTCTTTCTAATGGTCCAATTATCTCAGGATCGTTAATTAACTTCAGTTTTTCCCAAATAAGCCAAAATTGATTTTCAATTTTGTGCACTTCAGATTCACTTAGACTTTCAACCCAGTGTTGGTTTTGTATCTCAGTAATATTCTTTATAACCTCACTAATTTTCATGGTGGATACATGGGTTGTTTTACCAAAAGTACGTATTTTAATTTATATTAATTAGGTATAAAATACATAACATTGAATGTGTAAGATTTATAATGTCAACACACAGTTCTCTCAATTTAGATAAATTTGATGTTTGAAATAGAATAGCTTTCTTCATTTGGGTTAATATCATTCTGTAAGTAAATCCTAAAAGTGAATTATCAATCTGATAAATAGGTACCAAACCCATTCATTCTAAACTCAATTAAATTGATCCTAACACATCTTCCTGTTTTATGATATTGTCGCTCATAAATGTAATGAAGACCTCTTAGGCACTGTGTGAATAAGTGCAGTTAATATTGATTATTACAGTGAAATAATCAATGAATAAATTCTATAGAATTCAAATTATTTTACTCTACACTTGAGTTTGATTGGTGCATAATATCTAAAACATATTCAAATATCATTAATTACTATTAAGATGTTAAGGTTTCTAATAACTAGGAAACATAGTAGTTAAATTATTTATAACTTACGAATTAATTCAAGCGTTCTTTTAATCATTTTCGTATTAAGCGTGAGTAGAAGCACATCTTGTCTGGATTTAGTTTTTTATCAGCTTATTCCGTTTTTATTTTATTATTATACTTATTATCAGATAGATTGATTTTAATCTGAAGGTGTTAAAACTAATAATCTATTTGAGTTGATATAATTCTAGAGGGGAATTGTTGTACCTCACCTTACAACCTCTATTCACTTATTGATATAAAACTCCTATCGGTTTCTTATTCACCAAATGTTGAGATACATTAGACGAGAGGGGTGAATTCCAATTTTGAGAGGAATTGGTATGTTAGAAATAGTAATATTCTAATGGTGATCTTCCGACCCGAAGAAAAGCATTCATCCTCACCCTTAGGGTGAGGTGTATCCTCTCCGAAGCAAAACAGTTTAAATACTTTGCAAAAAAGCCATGTTATATTTTTTAAATCAATAACTATTACACTATGAATAACACTAAACGTATACATATAAAACAATTAAAGAACCATCCTATAAGTAATGATTTTATCTATCCTAGTAAGGATGGAACTAAAGATTTAAAATTTGATGAATGGTTTGATGAATGGAGTGATGAGTTTTTCATTGATTGGTTTGATGAATTCTTAAGTGAGATAGTCGTGGTTAAAAAATCGAAATACTTAAAATAATGATGATGATTAGGGAAGGCTACACACTTAGCTCATTATATAAGATAAATCTTTTAATAACTTATACAAGCTAGCGTTAATAAAAAGGTGTGTGATTTTCAATTTGAAATACAAAAAAGAAATTCTTTTCTATATAATCTAGATCGTCATCTGACAATTGAGATGCCCATCTTGGTTCTTGTATCTCAGTAATATTCTTAATTGCTTCATTTATTCTTATCCTCAAAAATTATTAAAATCTTAATGGATGTGTAAATATAGTTAAACCACAGGCGGTTGAATAAGAGGTTCTAACAGATAGAATGTCTTTATGTGATGAGTTCAAAATGAAGAAGACTAAGCCATGTATAGGTTTCTTGTAACTAAGAAAAATGAATAATACTTTTTCCTAGAATATTCGGTTTTTATATCGAGGATAGTTTTTTATCTAGGACGAAATTCCAGTTAATCCAGATCTAGTCTTATTAACTTATTTCATTCGTTTATTTAGCACTTCTAATAATTCTTCATTTGAAAAATCATCTAGATGTTTCTTGGTTCTTTTTGATTTATTTTCTTTACTGTATAATTCCTTTCCCTTTAAAAGGTCATCAGATGTAACAGAAACGTACTTCTGAAATGATTCGACTGATCTGTGTCCTGATAGTTTCATGATACTCCAATAATCCATTGTACCTAAATCTAGTAAGTTTTTTACAAAACTACGTCGACCACAATGAGATGATAATAATTCCCAAGTGTGTTTGTCTTTTTTCGATTCTTCTCTTATGTCTACACCAGATAATATCTCGCGTTTAACCATACGATTTAATTTAAGGTCTTTACCTATTTCTTTGAGGTGAAGATTAAACTTTTGTTGAGAATATTTAGGAAACAACAGTTTATCCTTTGATTTGCCAAGAGCGTATTTCTTGAATATACCTAGAGAAACTTTGTTTTCTGGAACCCTTACTACATCATTAGTCTTCCCCATAGTCCACGTCAAGAAATCTTTTTCGATTTTGAACATTCCAACATTCATTTTATGTATGTCTCCCCACCTAGCTCCTGTTGAACACTGAAAAGTAAAAATGTCTTTGATCAATTCTTTATTATTCCAAACGATAGGGTTACCATCTCTATCATCAACATCCTTTATTGTTTCAACATTTAAATATGTTTTTGGGTAATCATAATCTTTGAAATTATACATTCGAATTACCTCTGTACTATTAAGATATACCAATACGTCATTTTTTATTTCCTTTAGTTTTTTGAATTTCTTTATATCAGCTATATACTTTTCTTCTTTACACCAACTGAGAAAAATCCTGATATGCGTAAAAAGTTTATTTATGTAATTATTTGATAATCCAACTACTTTATTTTTTTTGTTTGATTGGTTTGGCAATTCAAGTTCATAACAATAATACTTAAAATCTCTCTCAAATTTACCATCAAGAATATAGTCAAAACTAATTGTATGATTTGTTTTCTGTTCAAAATCTTTCAGTTTATTCTTTAGAGTATATAATGTTTTAAGGTAACTTCTAGGGAATTTTGATTTCTCAATTAGAAATTCATTGTATGAATTCCAAAAACTTTTAAATTTTGGTTGCTTGCTAATTTTACTTTTAGTTTTGGATTTATATCTTGTTTTAACCAGATCTGGGGTGGGGTACCCCCCCTCATCAATGATATCAGTAATTATTTCTTTGATTTCTTTTTTTATTTTTGTTATTTCTCGATCTATATTCACATGATTGGGACATCTAGGTGATATACTACCTGGTTTCCAGTACTTATGTTCTATATAAATACCTGTTGGAAACCTCTTGTCAGGATGACCTTTGAATGTGTATTTAACATGGATAGGAGAAACTACTTTATTATCAATTGTTTTGTGGTCTGATTTTACTAATATTAACGTAATTCCCATAATAAAATAAGATTGGAATCCAAAGATACAATAAAACCTTTATTTATATGGGAGAGTGAGGTATGATTCATACCTAAAACGGGTATGAACAATAGGAATTAAAAGAAATGATTCTGAAAATCAATTAATTAAGATGGTAGTTCAAGTCTTGTCACTCCGACATAAAAGCGTAGTAATCTAATTGATGATTATTACGCTTTTTTAATATTCTTTAAGTGCTTCTTTTAAAGTAACTGGGGATCAAGCCAACTTTCTGGGGATTTTATTACGACCTAAGAGATTAATATTCATTTTGCTAGTGCCGGTGAAGGACTGCTTAGGTCGCATTTTGACGTTTCAAAATAATGATCATCTTTCAATAAATACATATTATCTTCTGTTACCTCAAAGTCGATTTTTGGGACTGGCCTATTTTTATTGAGCTGTAAATTTGCAATAGTAGCTTAGTAAATACATGAAGCTCCGAAGAATGAGGAGATCACATGTATGCACTAGCTTCTATAAAAATTTCAGTGAAAAGAAAAATAAGCCTTGGGTTTTTGCGCCACCGCTAAAGCTCATGCGGCACGCGGTTGTTTCGTTTTTGGGCTAAGCCAACTGTGAAACAATCATGAGTTCCTTTGAAAAATTAAGAATCCACGAATAAAAATGAAAAGCCCCACTGGCTTGAAGTGAATCGTTATATTTTGCTTTATTATGATATTTGTACAGAAACGTTTTTTTTATTACTCCCCAGTAATATTGCTTGATCCGTAACTGGCGCCCAGTATCTATGTAATGGCCCTCTCTAATAAACTCATCTGGAAATCTCAATGAAATTCATTCATAAGTAATCTTTCTATTGAATTAGTATTATGGTTTGATAATTACATATAGAGTAAGTTTCTTTAAATAGATAGATCTTTATGATTTTATACCAATGCTTAGCTGGATTTCGAAAACGTAAATTATTTATGTATATTTACAGTCACCATAATTTCCTATTCTCATGAATTACAGGTTAGAAGAAATATTCGATATTGAAGAATTGAGGAATATTTGTGAAAGCTTTACTGATTTAACGGGGGCTGTTACTGCAATACTTGATCTGAAAGGCAAGGTGTATATTGCAACAGGATGGCAGTCGATATGCACTCAATTTCACAGGACTAATGAAGAAACATGTAAACGTTGTGTTGAAAGTGATACTATACTTGCCAGTCAAATAAAAAAAGGAAATAAGTATAGTTTTTATCAATGCAAAAATGGTTTAACTGATGTTGCAATGCCTATTATGGTTAGAAATAATCATATTGGCAATTTCTTTACCGGGCAGTTCTTTAAAGAAAAACCAGACATAGAATATTTTAAAAAGCAGGCTGAGCAATTTGGTTTCAATGAGCAGGAGTATTTGGCTGCACTTGAAAAAGTTCCGATTTACACTGAAGATAAGATAAAGAAGACTTTGCAGTTTTTAGTTCAACTCACTGAAACCATTGGAAATATTGGTGTTAAGAATTTAGAAATCATAGAAGCAAATAAAAAAATTGAAGCTGAGAAGATCAAAGTTATTAAAACCAATAAACAGCTTCAATTGGCGCAGGAAGGGCTCAAAGAAAACGGTGAAAAGATAAGGTCGTATATAGAGAATGCTCCCGATGGAATTTTTGTTGTAAACGAAAAGGGGCAATATTTAGAGGTTAATAAAGCTGCTTGTGATATCTCAGGATATTCCGAGAAAGAACTATTACAGCTGGCAATACCTGATTTAATACAAAATGAATATCTGCAGAAGGCAGAGGATCATTTTAAAACTGTTGTTAAAAAAGGGTTTGCAAGCGGTGAATTTGGTTATTTGACAAAATTAGGTGAAATAAGATATTGGATTGTTGATGCTGTAAAAATATCAGATACTCGTTTCTTAGGTTTTGCTAAGGATATTACAGAACGAAAAAATGTTGAACAAAGTCTGAAACAAAATAAAAAAACTTTGGAATTGGCATTAGGTGGTGCAGATGCAGGCCTGTGGTCGTGGAATATAAAAACCGGTGAGGATTTATTGGATGAACGATGGTGCGCTATTCTGGGATATAAAAAGGAAGAACTGCCTCAGGAGGTTTCCACCTGGGAAAGATTGATTCATCCTGATGATAAGGACAGAATATATGAGGTAGTACAAAAGCATTTTGAGGATGAGAAGAATGAGTATAATCATGAATATCGGATGAAATGCAAAAATGGTGAATGGAAATGGATACATGCTATAGGTAGGGTTGTTGAAAGAGATCCGGAGGGTAGTCCACATAGGATGACAGGAATAATCATAGATATTAATGAGCGAAAACTGGCAGAAAATGAATTGATAAAAGCAAAAAGAGATTCAGAGGTAAGCCATCATAAATACAAGGAATTATTTGTAAAGATGATGAATGCTTTTGCTGTGCATGAAATGATATTTGATGATCGTGGTGAGCCCTACGATTATAGGTTTTTAGAAGTTAATCCTGCCTGGGAGAAAATTGTGGGTATAAAATCTGATCTGGTAATAAATAAAACCGTTCGCGAAATAATACCTGACATTGAAGAAGTTTGGATTCAAACCTATGGTAGGATTGTTAAAACCGGTATACCAGAAGAGTTTCACGACTATAATAAGGCAACACAAAAGCATTATCATATTTATGCGTATCCCACCGATAAAGGGAAATTTGCCGTGCTTTTTAATGATGTAACGGATAAAATAATATCCGATGATGCTTTACGTGAAAGTGAAATAAGGTTTAAAGCCTTACATAATGCTTCTTTTGGAGGTATTACAATTCATGATAAAGGATTGATATTGGAATGTAATAAAGGTCTTTCGGAAATAACAGGGTTTACAGTAGATGAACTTATTGGGATGGATGGACTTAAGCTTATAGCAGAGGAGTCACGTAAGGAAGTTATGACTAATATACGGGCTGGATATGAAAAGCCATATGAAGCCATAGGAATTCGTAAAAATGGCGATAAATATCCACTTCGTTTGGAAGCAAGAGAGATACCTTACAAAGGAAAAAATGTAAGAGTTGTTGAGTTTAGAGATATCACTGAGCAGAAAGAGTCTGAAAATAAGCTTAAGGAAAACGAAGAAATACTTCGTAATATTTTTAACAATAGCACAAGCGTAATTTATTCACATGATATCAATAACGTTGTTAATTATGTGAGTCCTCAGGTTGAAGATATTCTGGGCTACACCCCCGAAGAGGCAAAGGTAAACTGGGTAAGTTTATTATCAGATAATCCATTAAATGAGATTGGTTATCAGATATCAAAGAAAGCTATAGAAACTGGGGAAAAACAAGCTCCCTATGAATTGGAGTTTGTACATAAAAACGGGACGAAAGTTTTAATTGAAGCCAGAGAAGCACCTGTTGTAAAAGATGGAAAAACTGTTTCAATGGTTGGTATATTTAATGATATAACCAATCGGAAGCAAATTGAGAATGAACTAAAATATCTTACAAAACGACTTCAACTTGCAACAGAATCTGCCAATATTGGTATTTGGGAGTATGATTTGATAAACAATATACTGGTTTGGGATAAACAAATGTTTAATCTATATGGTATTAGTTCTGAGGATTTTAGTGGTGCTTATGAAGCCTGGAAAGCTGGAGTACATCCGGATGATATAAACAGATTGGATGCGGAGGTTCAGGATGCCATATCAGGGAAAAAGGAATTTCATACTCAGTTTCGTGTTGTCTGGCCAAATGGTGAAGTTCACTTTATTGAAGCTCACGCAATGGTTCTAAGAGGTTCAAATGGAGAGCCCGAGAAAATGACAGGTGTTAATTGGGAGATTACACAGCGAATAAAAACTGAACAGGATCTTAGAAAAGCTAAGGAAGAGGCTGAGCATAGCGACAGACTTAAATCTGCTTTTCTATCGAATATGAGTCATGAGATTCGTACTCCAATGAATGGGATACTAGGGTTTACAGAATTGTTGGAAAATCCTAATTTGAGCGGGGATAAAAAAGAAAAGTATATCAGTATTATTAAGAAGAGTGGTGACCGCATGTTAGATACTGTTAACGATATTATTGATATTTCTAAAATTGATGCCGGGCAGATGGAGGTTTCAAATGTTCCTGTTAATATAAGGGAAGAAGTCGTTAGCCAGTATGAATTCTTTAAAGAGGAAGCTTCTTTAAAAGGTTTGAAAATTAATCTGGTTGATAAGTTACCTAAAGGGGAAATTGCATTTGTTACAGATAGAACTAAGATTAGCTCAATTATTTCAAATCTTATTAAGAATGCCATTAAGTATACAGATAAGGGATCTGTAAATATTTATATCAGTAAGTCCGGGTCTGATTTTAGGTTTGAAATTATCGACACTGGAATAGGTATACCAAAAAATCGTATTAGTTACATTTTTAACCGTTTTGAACAGGCCGATATTGAAGATACTCATGCACGTGAAGGCTCTGGATTGGGGCTTGCAATCACAAAAGCATACGTTGAAATTCTTGGTGGTAATATTAGTGTTGAGTCGAAAGCTGGAGTTGGCTCAACATTTATTTTTACAGTTCCATGGGTGGATAAAGGTGTTGTAAATGGATGTTCAGGGGAGAATGAGAAAATTGAAAATTCGGTTGAAGGTTTTAATAAAGTTCTAATTGCCGAAGATGACGATATTAGTTTCGCCCACCTTGAAATACTGCTTACAGATAAAGCAAAGAATATTTTCAGAACTACCAATGGAAAAGATACAGTTGAATTTGTGAAAAATAATTCAGATGTTGATTTGGTTCTAATGGATGTAAAAATGCCTGTAATGGATGGTTATGAGGCTACCAAGGCTATTCGGAAATTTAATAAGGATGTAGTAATTATTGCCCAAACAGCCTATGCTTTAAGTGGTGATAAGGAAAAGACCAAGAATGTTGGCTGTAATGATTATATCTCCAAGCCGATTAATGAAAATAAATTGTTCGAAATAATAAATAAATATTAGTTAGGTAATGTATGTCGTAATATTTGTACAATGACTACCCTTGCTGGCATTATCAAGCTGGTAAATATACCGTAAGTAGTAAATAATCAAACCTGTACAGAATTAATTTTCATCAGGTATAGACATATTGTTCTTTAGTAACATATCCTGATAAACCTGCATATTTGATTTGGCATAATCGGCCATTTCAAATGCCTTCTCCCTATATTGGTCAAAATAATCGGTTTTGTCTTTGTCTTTATATTTGTAAAGCTCAAGTTTCTGGCCATATTCATTCATAATGCAAAAGAAGGTTGAATCCAGAATTCCAATTTTGTCGTCATTATTAATAATGGCAAATTTCCTGTCCTGGTTTATCAAATCAACTCCCAAAGTGTTGTTTATATAAGGCTTTTTTAAGATTCCCATGGTTGTTGGGAATACATCAATTTGGCTACCGATCTTCTTATAGACTTTTTTTGAGAGAATCTTTGGTGCATAAAAAATCAATGGTGAGTGAAAGTAGTTGAGGGCAATTTCATAGGAAGCATCAATTGGAGCTCCATGGTCAGCGATGAAAATAAATATGGTGTTGTCGAACCATTGTTCCTTGGAACTAAGTGTTATGAATTCCTTCAACGACCAGTCGGCGTACTCAACTATTTGGTTTTTTATATTATCAGATTTTGGATGAAAATAATCAGGAATATAGTATGGTCCATGATCGCTGGCAGTCATAAAAGTAACAAAGAATGGTTTGTCTTGCTTTGCCAGATCATTTATTTTAGGAATGGCATATCTGAACATGTAATCATCAGGAACACCTAAAGTTGTTTTGATTTCATGAAGAGGATAATTAGCTTGACTGATTATATTTTGAAAACCATTTGCTCTTAGGAAACCTTCTACATTATCGAACTGGCTATCGTGAGTTGTGATGTAAGTTGTTGTGTATCCGTTTTTTAATAGCGTGCTGCCAAATCCATTATATGACCGAATGTTTTTCATATTATGTTGACGGTACAATGAAGGAAAGGAAAATAAGGTCCCAAAAATACCATTAAAAGTATGTTTCCCGGCCGTGTATATATTTTCAAAGTATATTGAATTTGAAGCCAGACTGTCAAGAAAGGGTGTTAAATTATTTGTGTTTCCATGCCGTTGCATCTTTGCAGCGCTCATGGCTTCCATAATAATTAATACAATATTTGGCTTGAAAGTAAACACAGTGTCTTCTGTAATTTCACGAGCTATTGGTGAATTATATTTGGTGTTATTTAGGTTTAAATATGATTGAACATTTAGTATTGCTGTGTTACTATCAATTAAATTAATGGTTGAGTTTTGACTATCAAAATTATCAAGATAGCTTCTCATTAAAGTGAACACAGGATTTAATCCAAGTTTGTTTAAAAATGGATTGTCACAAAAATATGCTGTTCCAATTTTTATAGGTGCTTTCTTTTGGATTCTTCCTCTGATACCCAGAAACATAATCGATAAAAAAAGTATCGATATTAAAATCTGAAAATAGATATTTTGATTGCCATACTCTTTATGTGATTTGAATATTCTTTTTAGTAAGATTAAGAATAAAACATCGAGTATTAGAAATGGGATCAGTATCAAGAAATACTTTGGTTCCTGAAAAATCATTAGGAAAACAAACTGAAAGTTCTCAATCCACTCAAAGGCACCAATGGAGAAACGGTCGAAGAATTGATTGAAATATGGAATGTCAGCTGCTGAAATAATAAATGCAATGGTGAAAAGAATAAAAATCCAATAGAAAACAATCTTTCTGATTACCTGGTTGTTTACCCTGATGATTTCCATTATAAATAACATTAGGGCAGGTATAAATAGGATGTATCCTGAAATAACAACATCAAATCTTACACCCATAATGAAAGATTTAATAATGTTTAAGGTCGATGCCTGATCATTTTGGATTCTACCAACTTCTGTAAGAAAGAGAATTACCCTATAGGTAGAAAAGATAGATAGTACAAGTAAATATACTTTAATAAGTAGTGTTAAAGTTCTGTTTACTTTCATTTTTTGACACAGGTTTTCAAGATTGCAAATATCGATATTAATAATTTGAATTATGTAGTTATATCTGTCTTATTTATTTTCTGTTTCAATAAGGATAAACTTAGTTTCAAAATGTTCTATAAGTACTGGTTTTGTAAGAGGTAATAGTTTCTCACCAAGCACATTTACTTCATAAATTGTGTTAATAACCGGATCCTGTAATAGAGCAGTGATATCCAGTATCGCATGATCACCTTCGGTTTCACGTAGTTGTAGAATTATTCCATGTTCAGAAATTTGAGAATTAACCAATAGCAGATTGTTTGGAGAATTCAAGTTTATCACAGATTTTGAAATAGTTTCTTTCCTTGTGTTAGACTTTGGAAGTACTCTGCTTAACATTGGAACTCTGTTTTCCCAGCCAAATCGTGTTGCAAATGAGTTTGAATTATCTGAAGATGAGGTTATAAAATAACTCCATTTTAATTCCCCTTCCTGAACAGCTTTGAAATTTGTTGTCCAGTAATTGTTAAGAACCCAAGAGTAAATATGACTTTTTTGAGGTTTGTATTGATAGTAGAACCTACCTGTATTTATTTCTCCAAATTGAACCAATGGCACATCACCACTACAAAAAATAATCTGAGATTTATCATTTACTACGGAAGCAAAATTCTGAATTGTATTCCAATCTGATGATGTACCCTCCAGCTGATTCAGTCCTGGATATACAGTTCCACCTTGAGCCTCAAATGCAAGCTTGTCGGTACTAGTCATTCCAAATGGGAATGCAATATAAATTGCTTCAGGAGATGTTTTAGGCAACTTAGTCATACTGTAAAGCAGCTCAATTTTTTTCGATTGATTAAATAATCTAACTTCTATTATAACACCATCCTGATTTGCAACCTCAGGAATACTACCAACAAGAAAAACGCTATTCCATATTTCTCCATGCTCAACCCTTTGCACTTTTACATCACTTAGGTAATCTAAGGTTCTGTTTAACGACACGTATGAGGTATCTCTGTTTGCATTTGTCAGACGTTCCATGGCATGCCTCGACTCCAACTGTTCGTAAATAAAGCTGCCTAACCCGTATTTGTTAGTTGAGTCAACTAATTCTTGATTTAATAGTTTGTCGTAAATGCTTGAAATACTGCCTTCTTTTATGTCAAAAATCAATTTGTAGTAATCATTTTCAAATGTGTTGGAAGATAATCTATGTGAACTTTTTTGACTTTGTTTTATCTGATCTAGGACTTGTATTTTGTAAGTTACATATCCCAATGGTGGAATATTTTCAACCCATAACGTCCAGTAACTTCCTTCATTTCTGCTTTTTATCAATTGAGTGGGAACACGTTTGCCGTCAGCTCCATAAATATTAAACTCTTTGTCCAGAGGAAGAATATCGTGATCAATGAAAACTTCAACCATGCCTGATCGACTCCAATTTAAGGTGTTAAATACGGCAATTGTTGGCAATTCTGATTTCTTAATAATTGGTTGAATCAATCCCATGATTTTCTCCTGCAGTAATCGTGATTGTTGAGATGCAGTCCAAACATATGATGCTTTTTGATTCCATTGGTTTATTGAATTTTCTGATAATGGATTGGAAATACTCTCATCTGCGCCAAATGTATGTTCATCATAAAATAACAGGTTATCGTAACATTGTGATATTTCTAGAGGGATTTCCTCAGGGATAGTGGCACCCATAATTTTTGCCATTGAAAGTAATCCTGTGTTGGCAATCATATCAGTATGTGTCGATCTTGATGTTTTTGTTTCATTCATTGCTGAACCAAAACCATCAGCCCACCAATCTGGCCAAGCAACCTGTTTGGTTTCTATTTCATTTTCATGATTTTCATCAATGTAAATCATAAATTCACTTGCAAGTGAAAGCTTTAATTTTGGCCATTCATATTTCTCATTCCATTCTTTTACAATATCACAAGCCAAAATTGAAGGGGGAGAGTTGTCGGTTACATAACCAGAGAACTGAAAAGCAGTATGGTCAAACGGGTAATTTTTTTCTTCAAGATTTTCAAGATATTCACTTAGATTATCTCTAAATACATCAATGTTCCCCGATGTTAGGCTCAGGGCATTTCCATGCATATAGTGTTCACTTCTGTAGGCTAGCAATCTATTCCCTGCAGGTGATTCCCACCAAAATGCCGTTGGTTTATCGAAAGGAATCTGGGCACGATGTCCGTGCTGACCCATCGTAAGGTATTTAACATTGGTATTATTATATAAATCAATCATACACCAACCGATACCATTTACATCATTTTGCATCGCGGTAGTGACATCAATATCATTATCTTTAAAATACTTAAGAGTTTGTGTTTGAATGGCTAGTGCTGTTTCATCAACAACTTCCGAGAAATTGAAAAACATACCTGTAACCTCTATCCGCCCTTCTTTAACTCTTTGTACAAGACGGTTAATCTGTGCCTTGGGTCGTGATTTTAAATACTCTCTTACTGTCCATGCAGCTTCACATGTCCATCGAAATTGCGCATTCTCAGGATAATTGTCGGTTTGATCGCAATAGTCGAGGGCATAATCAATATAGCGAAGATGTTCTGCAAGTATTTCTGCCTGTGGACGTGTATATCCAATGTCGGTATGAGTGTGTTGTACCAGATTTATTGTCCATTTTTTAATGGGCTCCAAAGTAACATTAAAATGCTGAATATTACGGCCTTTAATCTTTACACTTGATTTAAAAATAGTTGGCTTTGATACTTGGGATAATAAGAAATCAATTTCGTTTAAACCACTATTGAGTTTATAGTTTCGTTCAGTATTGTTTAAGGATATACTTGCTTCTGTTGGTTTACCCAGATGGATAATATTAAACCTGATTGTATGCCAAAGCTGGTTATCTTTTTTGCTAACAGTTTTAAGCTGATACGCAGTAACTTTCTCTTTAAGAGATACTTTGAAAGTCATATACCATGCATTACTCTGGTTATTAACTCCTTTGACTTTCAGACGCACGGGCTCTCCCTTTTGAATGTTTTTGATTGGAATTGTTAGTACGGCAAAACCCATTTGATCTTTGTGTTTATCAATCATCGACTGATTGAAAGTCAGCGTAACACCATTATCACCAACTATATCAACTCTTTTAGTATCTGTACTAACAGGGTTGGAAAATGTAAGGCATACTACATTATTAACATAAAATTCGAACTGCTGACTTTGAGGTAATACATCCATCCCGTACAGCCATGTGAATGATATTGTTTCTTCATTGTAGGATAAGGGAACTGCTTCAGTTTCCCATTCAATGGGAGGGAAGTCTTTTTTTGCCCTTTCAAGCAAACAACCTTCATTGTTCGAAAATGGAGAATGATAGGTGAAATTGGTTCCTCCTATTGTTTTACTGTAACCAACGAAATAATTTTCTTGTGAATAGACGGATTGACTTAGGAAAGACGTCAGCAAAATCACCAAGAATATTGTAATGGTTTCTTTTTTGATAAATTTCATTTCTAATATTGGCATTTTTAATGTGTGTTTACTGTGAATCAATGGTTTTAATGAACTTTGTTGAGTGTATTACAGAACCGTTTGTATAAATAACCATGTAGGTTCCCGAAGGTAGTTCCGATAGTTTGTAATGATTAAATTGTTCGTCGATATTTCTTTGTAGCACTCTGATGCCAGTTATATTGAAAATTGTGAGTACACCACCTGTATCATTCTTGTTTATAGTGATATGTATTTCATTATTTGTTGGGTTTGGGTAAACATCGATTCCCTTAATACTATTTATTTGCTGGTAGGAGGTAATATTACAATCTTGCATAAAAGCAATTCGATTTGATGTTTGTAAAGAATCATTAAATATATTTAAGGCTTCGGTATTATCATATAATGAATATTCCAGCCAAAGATTTAGAAAATCAAATGTTATTGTTTGTTGTTGTTCTCTTGTAATATCCAAAGAGGGGTTACAACTCGATTCTCCAAATGTACATGAGAAATTATAATTGGCAAAATAACAATGCCCACCTTTATTGATGCTTATTTGAGTTTTGCAACTTGATGCCAGATTGTTATACATTGGAATCTGATTTTCATCCGGAGGTGAAACACAATCATCTTCTCCTGTGAAAATAAGTGCGGGAGCAATAATGTTACCGGCAGCAGAAATTGCAGATGGGTTTGTTTCTGCGGCAGCAAAATTTATTAATGAATTAATTGAAGGGTTGTTTTCTGCAGCAATAAAAGCGGCTCCACCACCCATAGAATGACCCATTAGAGCCGTTTTAGGAGCCAGAGCATTAAAAAATATTGATGTACTGATATTATTTTCAATCTGCATTTTAAGGGCAACCTGCTTTAAATCAAGACCAAAATCTTCATGGTTGGGAGCAAACCCCATTTCTGTTGTTGGAAAACATAGTACATAACCCTTTGGTACAAGTTCAGCCCAGAAGTTCTCATAGGAATCAAAACTCATAAGAAATCCATGACCAAAAACTAATACAGGAAAACTTCCTGATGCAATTGGTACATTGTCACCTGAATTATCTGCGGGATAATAAATTTCTGTGTCGATATTTCTATTCCTGATTATATCATAGAAAGTTATTGTCGTGTGACCGAGGTTAAATGATTGTGCAATCGTTATACTTGAAACAACCAGTAACACAATGAGTATGGATAATTTTCTGAAATTCATTGATCTGAATAGTTGTTTTTTATGCATTCGGTGCTAAGATAAAATAATTCCTATCTTTGCAAGACTAAAATCTTTGGATGTTAAAATTTAAGAAGGATTATGTGAAGTAAATAACCTTTGGGTTCTGCCCAAGGTTATCCCTTTATTTTGCACTGGCATATTCATGTCAGATGTATTATCATATTTATATATTTTTAATCATTAGCTTGGCTATACTTACTATTGTAATATTAGCCATAGTTATAAAATAAATTTAAACATCATGAGTAACGAAAATAGTTCAATACACGACTTTGACATTAATCTAATCTGTGAATATTATGCAAGCGTTGAACGACAAGGTCCGGGAAGTCCGGAAATAACATTAAAAGCTTTGAGCTTTATTGAGGGACTTTCAGAAAGCTCCAAAATTGCTGATTTAGGCTGTGGAACCGGAGGCCAAACAATGGTATTGGCGCAAAATGCACCTGGAAATATTATCGGAATAGATCTGTTCCCAACCTTTATCGATTTGTTTAACTCTAATGCTAAAGAGTTAAACATACAGGATAAAGTGCAAGGAATTATTGGATCCATGGATGCTCTTACTTTTCAGAATGAGGAACTAGACCTAATCTGGGCAGAAGGATCAATCTATAATATTGGGTTTGAGCGTGGCCTTAAGGAATGGAAAGCATTTCTAAAGAAAGGAGGTTATATTGCTGTAACTGAGGCTAGCTGGTTTACAGACAAAAGACCTACTGAAATTGAGGAATTTTGGATGGACGCATATCCAGAAATAGATACAATTCCTAATAAGGTTATGCAAATGCAAAAAGCGGGCTATGTGCCTGTAGCTGCTTTTATTTTGCCTGATATCTGCTGGACTGAGCATTTTTATGCTCCTCAGGTAGAAGCAAGGGAAATCTTCTTAAAAAACAATGCGGGTAATAAAGCCGCTGAAGGTTTTATTGCTAATCAACGTCATGAAACAAATCTATATAATAAGTACAAAGATTATTATGGGTATGTTTTTTATATCGGTAAGAAGATTTAGGTAGATTTGAATAGGGTTGCTCTTTAATTAGGGCAATCCTGTTTTATTCCGTATAAACGAAAAAAACCTTATCGGATTCCGATAAGGTTTTTTGTGGGCGATGAGGGATTCGAACCCCCGGCCCCCTCGGTGTAAACGAGGTGCTCTGAACCAGCTGAGCTAATCACCCTGTTTGCTTTTTTCAAAAGCGAGTGCAAATATACATCTATTTTTATTTTACAAAACATTTATTGGATTTTTTTTGAAAATCTGTAAAAAGAATGCTGTCGACACTATCAGTCCTTTTGCTATTTTTGTATTATCAATGGATTAAAGCCTGTAATTAACGATAGTTGAGCATCAATTATTTAATTGCAACCCCGGATATTGTACGGATCAAACTAGTTGCTTGAAGAAAATTTTAAAATACCTCTTAATTATTACCATATTGGTCTCTCTGGGATCAAGCTGCTCTGTAAAGAAACATCTTGATGATAATCAGTTTCTTATGAATAGGTATCGAGTGACTGTGGAAGGAAAGAATCCGGAAATCAGTACTTCCGAGCTTAGAACATTGATGAAACCTAATCCAAATACCCGATTTATTTTCTTCAGGTTTAAGCTTTGGACATATCTGAAATATCAGAAAAAACAAACAAAGTTTAATACATGGATGAACAAGCATTTTGGTGAAGAACCAGTCTTCTATAACAAAAAAAATATTGAGAATATATCCAAAAAAATGTCCCGTTATCTGAATAATGTGGGATATTTTAATTCAAATGTCGATTTTGAAACAAGTTTTGGTAAGAAAACAGCCGTAGTAAAGTTCATAGTTAAACCAAGCCAACCCTACTTAATTTCAAACATAAGTTACGATATTTCTGATACTATGGTGAGGAGTTTTTTTTATAAATCTCTTGATAAGACTCTCATTAAGAAAGGTGATAACTATAATGCTTATACACTTGATAATGAACGCGACAGGATAACAGATGATCTCAGAAATAATGGATACTATTACTTCAATCGTAACTTTATTCAATTCGTTGTTGATAGTAATTTGGTAAACCATACGATGAATGTAAGTTTGGTGATTAACAATGTTAGAAAACAGGATGCCAACGCTCCAGGTGAATTTTTTGAAGAAATACACAGAAGGTATTATATAAATAATGTGACAGTTATTCCAGAGTTCGATGCTAATAACACGAAAAATTATGATACTACAGTTCATATAATTGAGTTCTGGAAGGATCCAAATGTTTACAAGTATGATTTTCTATATAATACCAAAGTTCACCTGTTGCCAACCGCTTTTAACTCAGCGATAAAGATTAAACCAGGGCAACCTTATTCCGCAAAGAATGTACAAACCACTTATCGTAAACTGTTTAATTATCAGATAATTCAGACCGCCAATATTAGCTTCGATACGGTTGGTGTTCCATTAAGTGATAAGTATAATCATAACTATCTAAATTCGCGCATTCAGCTCAAGGACAGTAAACTAAATCGCTTCTCAGCAGAGATAGAGGGCACAAACTCCAGTGGTGATCTTGGGATTAGAGGAAACCTTGTTTTCATGAACAAGAATGTTTTCAAACGGGCAGAAGTTTTTCGTATTAGATTGAAGGGTGGAGTAGAAGCACAAACTGTAAATGATGGTGGATCGGGTAACGGATTATTCAACACGTTTGAAGCAGGTGTAGATGGTACAATTTTCTTCCCAAGATTTCTATCCCCAATCAGGCTTGATAGATTTAATCAGGAATATATCCCGAACACAAATCTTAATTTCGGTTTTAACTACCAACAGCGACCATATTACTCCAGAAATATAACAAATATTGATCTTGGATATAATTGGAAATCAGGTAAAAATGTTAATCATATTCTAACACCGGTCAACCTCAATTATGTTAATATTGACCCTACACCTTATTTTGATTCTATTCTTGAAAATGAGCCAAACCGCAGGTTACGAGAGCAATATAGCGATCACATGATTGTAGGTTTAAAATACAGCTACATTTTCAATAATCAGAATATGATGGCTTTGCAGCATTTTAATTATCTGCGTGTTAATATCGAAACTTCGGGTAATTTATTAAATGCTATTAATCAAATTGCCGAAACACCAAAATCCGATAGCGGATTCTATCAGGTGTTAGGGGTTAGATATTCGCAATACATTCGTGCCAGTATCGATTTCAGACATTACTATTACTTTACTAATAAAACAAGTAGTCTTGTGTGGAGACTGATTCTGGGAGCAGGAATTCCCTATTCAAATTCAGTCGAATTACCTTATGAAAAAGGGTTTTATGCTGGTGGAGCAAACGATATGCGTGGTTGGCTTTTTAAAAGTTTGGGGCCTGGTGGTTACTCAGGTGATTCAAAATACGAAAAAATTGGAGATATTCAAATTGAAGGTAATCTGGAATACAGATTCCCCATTTACAGTTTTTTTAAAGGTGCACTTTTCACAGATGTGGGTAATATTTGGACCTATAGTAAATCGTCGACTTTTCCCGGCGGACAATTTCATTTAGATACTTTTATTAATCAACTTGCCGTTGATGCTGGTGTTGGTTTCAGGTTCGACTTTCAGGTTCTTATATTCCGTATTGATGTTGCAACACCAATTCGTGACCCCTCATATCCATCAGGCAATAGATGGAGGTTCAAGTATATTCAGCTAAAGGATTTTGTGTGGAATTTTGGAATAGGTTATCCTTTCTAGGTTTTGACATTCTAATACTATGGCTATGTACGAAGCAATCCTTAAAAATCTGGCATTCAACCCAACACTTGATCAGAAATCTGTATCACGACATCTGGAAGCTTTCACCATAAGTAAGAAAAACAATCCTGTTTATGTATTAAAAGGCTATGCCGGAACGGGTAAAACAAGTATGATTAGTGCATATGTGAATACTTTAAAGCAATCAAGTACGAAATTCGTATTGCTTGCCCCAACAGGGAGAGCTGCAAAAGTATTGTCGCATTACACAGGTTATCAGGCACATACTGTCCATAGATATATTTATGTGTTTATGACTAATAAAGAAGGTGTTACAAATATTGTGCTGTCACCCAATAAACTAACTAATACTGTTTTTATCATTGATGAAGCATCGATGATAAGTGATACTGCTCAGGGAAACAGTAAGGTTTTTGGGAATAATAGTTTGTTGGATGATATTATCAGGTTTGTGTTTGCACAGAAAGGAAATAAACTCATGCTTGTTGGAGATACTGCACAGTTGCCACCTGTTGGAATAGCACTTAGCCCGGCTCTGGATCTTGATAATCTCAAACGAGCATATTCTGTTACTGCTTTCGATTTTGAGATGAAGGAAGTAATGCGACAGTCTCTTGATTCGGGAATACTAACATCTGCAACCATTATCCGTACAAAAATTGAAAATGAAAATATAGAACCACCTTTTTTTCAGCTAGATGAGCAAAATAAAGATGTTAATGTTGTAAGTGATGCTTATGAGTTTGGAGAATTGCTTATGGAATCTTTTACGGATAGCTCTTTGGATAACGGAATTATTATATGTCGATCGAATAAGCAGGCTAATATGTATAATAATCAGATTAGAAGCAGGATTTTGATGCGTGAATCGGAGATAGAGGCTGGAGATCTGATGATGGTTGTAAAGAATAATTATTTTTGGCTTGATAAGGATTCCAAAGCTGGATTTATTGCCAATGGCGATATTATAAAAATATTAAGATATAAGGAAACCGAAGAATTATATGGCTTCCGGTTTGCAGATGTGGACATTCAATTAGTTGATTATCCGGAAGAGAAAGAAGTCAACGTAAAATTATTACTAAATACCATCGATACAAATTCTCCAGGTCTTCCCGAGAAGGATAACCTTCAGCTTTTTGCAAATGTTGAGGAAAGCTATAATGATTATCCAAATCGAAGAACAAGGTTGAACAAGATAAAGGCAAATCCATATTACAATGCATTACATGTTAAGTTCAGTTATGCTATGACTTGCCATAAAACACAAGGTGGTCAGTGGAATAATGTTTTTCTCGATCGTGGCTGGATGAAGGATGAACATCTTAATATTGAATTTTTAAGATGGCTCTATACCGCCACAACACGAGCAACAGAAAAGCTTAACCTTATTGGTTTTACACCAGATTATTTTGATGGTTTGCCCGATGAAGCCGATTAATTCATTTCTTTTTAAATTTACAACTTTTTTAAGAACCCCTTATTATGAAATACATAACCATTCTGTTTTTATTTATCGGTCTGTCGAGCATTGGGCAGGAAGCCAAATTCCAGACATATAGTGCTGATCTTTTAATAATTGCATCAAAGGATTCGAAGGATGTACAATGGCTAAATAAAGATATCCTCGTTAATATGGATTACAAAACCGGTAATATCAGTATTGTTGTTAAGAGTAATAATTTTATCAACAAAGCGAATCATGAACCAGCTTTGGAGAGTAATGAAACAATGAATACTTCATATACATTTCTTGGTAGGCTGCCAATTGAACAGATACTCAATCAAAAAACTAATAATCAGGAATATACCGTAGAGTTGCAACTTGTTAATGATGAAATTGATTTCAGTAATGAGGTTAATTTTAAAATGAATGTAATGCGTACAAGCCAGAGATCAGGTAGTTATCGTGTGTTTACACTAATTGGCACTATTTATCAAGATGATGTGCAAATACCGGCATTTAAGGAATATGATAATGAAGTAGAAATAAGGATTATGTTCAATGCTTATTGGAATGGCTGAGGCTAAAGGCTGATGGCTAAAAGTTAAAGGCTAATAGCTTACCTCTTTCTTATCATTGCAATTGCTTCTGCTGCAATACCTTCTTCTTTACCAATAAACCCAAGCCTGTCGGTAGTTGTGGCCTTAATAGATACCTGATCAATTTCAACATTAAGTATCTTACTTATAATTTCTCTCATCTTAGGTATATACTTGCTAATGGCAGGTGTTTGTAGAATTACGGTTGAATCAATATTAATTACTTGATAATTATTCTTGGAAAGCAGGATAACCACATCTCGGAGTAATATTGTACCCGGTAGATCTTTATTGTTTGGATTATTTCCAGGGAAATGAATTCCTATATCACCAAGAGCAGCAGCACCCAATAGGGCATCTGCAATTGCATGAATTAACACATCTGCATCGGAATATCCCAATGAACCAAGATTATGAACTATTGAAACGCCACCAATTATAAGCTTGCGGTTGGGTACCAGCTTATGAACATCATAACCAATTCCAACTCTATGAGAACTCATAATTTTAGTTGCCGGTTTTAACTCTCTTTCCTAAGTTAAATATAAGTGAGAAGCGTAGTGTGTTTTGCAATGGGTTTTGATCCTGAGTAACCGGAATCAGATATGAGAAATCGAGTCCGAAAACATTGTATCTGATACCAACGCCCAATGTTGCATATTTACGATTACCTTTTGTAAGGTCCTCGTAGAAGAATCCGCCACGAAGAGCAAGAATCTCATTATACCAATATTCAGTTCCAAATGAAAAGCTAAATTCACGTAATTCTTCGGAGAAACCACCTGGTGCATCATACCATGATTGAATCATACCAGGAACAACGTTTACATCAGGATCCATACCTTTTTCAATAACTAATGTTCCGTCAGGATTTGTTGAATCAGCATAATAAATAGGAGGTGTTGGAACAAGTAATTTGTTAACATCAACTTGGAAGCTTATTGTGTTATAGTCATCAATATCAAGTGTTAAGCGTGGACCAATTCTAAAATTAGTAGGAATAAAGTCTTTTTCGATGTTTGTACCTGAATATGAAATCTTATTACCAATATTTGAGATGTTTAATCCCCATGCGAAAGTAGCATCAATACTCTTAAACCAGTTTACTTCGTCTTCCCAATACATTGCAATATCGGCTGCAACACTTACACCCGCTTTAGTTTCTACACCCTGAACATATTGTCCCTGGGTAAGGTCGGAACGAATAAAACGTCCAGCAATAGCAAGTGAGAAATTATCTGTGAGTATCCTTGAATAAGTCGCATCTACAGCAAACTCATTTGGTTTGTAAGTACCGATTGGCATCCCCGTATTATCTGTGAAAGTAATTTCCCCAAGTGAGAAATATCTTAAACTGGCAGCAAATGTCGACATAGGATTAATTCGTTTATAAAACGAAACATATGCTAAGTTAATGTCATTTACTAGGTTACGTAGCCATGGAGTATACGAAAAAGCAAATCCCATATCGTCGGCAATACGTGAATATTTTGCAGGATTCCAATGCATTGAGTTTGCATCTGGTGATGAAGCTACACCACCGTCGCCCATACCACCGGCACGTGCATCAGGACCAATCATTAACAATGGTACTGCTGTGGTTATTACATTTAATCTCTGCCCGTTCTTTTCAATATATGTTTGAGCATTAACATTTAGTACAAGTAATGCTGCAAATAATAATAATAAAATCTTCTGTTTCATCTAATTGCCTATAATTAAAAATGTTTGCAAACCTAACGAAATAATTTAATTTATATTACTTATAATCTAGAAAATAGCATATAAACATCGGTTGGTTTTTGATAGTATTGCTAAAACGAAAAAAATGGTTTAATGTTATTTATTGATCCTAATTAATTTTTGTTGTTGAACAGTAACATTATTATACTCATCACTCACTTCAACTATATAAATATAAATACCAGGCATTATCAGTTCGTTATTATAATCTTTTCCATCCCAAATGATTGTGTATGAGCTTTCTGTATTAATATTGTTATCATTAACAAGTTCAACAATAAACCTGCCATTGGTGTCATAAATTTTGATTTTGGCATTGAGTATTGAACCATTCTTATTGTGGTTGAAATGAAATTCGGTGTGATTATAAAAAGGATTGGGATAATTATACACTTCTGATAAACTTATTCGTGCCGAATTATCTACTAAAAATTCTATTGTTTTTTCAGATGAATTATTTTGAAGATCCCAAGCTTTAATCGTCAATGTATGCATGCCTTCTTCTAATTCATTGAATGGATAAATGATCTTTCCTGATTTGTAAGAATCTATATCCATTTCGAATATGTCGTTCATAATAACCGGATTGCTATAATCATTATCCAAGATCATTGTGATATCTCTTCCAATACCACTTCCTGTATTGTTAACGCCATGATCATCTCTTATATATGAAAGCAAAACCGGATTACTTGTAACATTATCACCACTTATAAACGAGTTGTTATTAAGATATATATCAATTTCAGGGCCTATGTCATCAATATCTGCATTTTCATCGATTCCTCCAATTAGAAGTTCCTCAAATGCTCCCCATGCATCTCTATAGTATGTTGTGTCGAGTGCATAGTAACTAATTTTTCCATATCCGAAATGGTATGAAATATCTTTGGGAACCATAAACTCATAGTTAAACCTACCACTATCAACGGTTACTTTTCCGTTAAACAATATCTTATCAAAAACTGTAAAGTCTTGAGGATAGCTATTTCCGTCGTTACCAAGAGTTGTATACTTTGATTCTTTGTCCAAAACTTTTGGATAAACGAAACCACTGAAATCTTCGACGAGCAATCCATTTTTATCATGAATCTCTCCTGATACGTTTACAATGCTAAGTGCACGCACGGTATCGCTAACATTTACTGAACTTGATCTGCTTTGCGTTGTCACAACATCATACTGAGGATATGCAAGCATTAGAGCAGGGTCACCAAGAAGTACAAAATTCAGATAATTCTCATTTGATGGTATCTTTGAAAGTCTGACAAGATCACCAAGTCGGGGCCTACTTCCATTTTCATCACATGAAAGCAGGTTTCTATAAATCCGTCCGTTAACTATGTAGTTCGCATGAGCATATGCAAGTCGAGTTGTGGTTAGTAAACCTATTGCACCACCTTCCTGATTTAGAAATGTATATTCTCCCGCAGAGGTAAACTCCGGATTATCATATCTGCTAAATTCACAAGTTGCCGTAATTATCAGAGGCATATTGTCATAATTGTTGAACGCGCTAATCATTGGCACATCAAGCACCAACTCATCTGACCAACCTATCAATCCACCATGTCCTGTATAGTTTATTATAAGAGCTCCATCAGTAACCTGTTTGTTAATTTTTTTATTAACATCAGGATAACGGAAACCTCCTGGAACTGTTGTTTTTACATATGCATCAAGGAAAATTTTGTTGATCCCGATTCCGCTATGGAGAGTGTCAGTAACAGAAATAAGTCCTTCAGCCTGTTTAAGATGCAGGTTGTTATCACGGTCATCGGCTACAAAACAAATATTTGTGCGCCAATCGCCCATAATTCCCTCTTTTTTGAGCAAATAATTTTCAATTTTATCAACTGCTGCTGATGCTTGTTCCATTGTTGAAACAGGAAACCTTCCTATTCCAATATCAAGATTACCGCTGGCTTCCGACCCTTCATTATCATCGAGTAAACCAAAATAGTCATCCGTTACAAACGATCCTGTTTCCCTTAAAGATTCCAACGATTCAAATGTGGGAACTATATTAGTGTTTTCATGAATTCTATGTTTATAATCAAATGATGCATCACCGAATAACATCAGATAAGCGCGTTCGCCTCCGAAAACATCTTTTTTATATAACATTCTCATAAAGTCACGAATTGCCGTAATATCTTGTGATCCTGACGAAAACTCATTGTATAATTGTTCCAAGCTGATGCAATGCGTAATTAATCCATCATGATATCTGTGAATGTTTGCCAGACGTTCAGCCTCATCTGCGAAAATCTCAGGGCGAATTATTATAAAGTTGGCCTCGGTAATTCCATGAAGATTTTGATTAGGAATTTCTTCATATGAAACAGGGCTATAGTACTCCTCACCATTAAATATGGTAAATGTTTTTATTGAATCTGTTGGCACAGAAAAGGTAGTGTTTCCTGATGCATAATCTTTTTCAATAATTCTTGGATTATGAATGTCTGTTATGTCCCAAACCACATCATTATCAGATGTTTGCTCTATTATAAAATTCGAGATATTACCTAAAGCACTAACATGAGGATTGCAGAAATTCATCTGATTGCCATTGAAAACTAATTGCCTTTCTGCATTCAGCACAATGAAATCAATCCATGCTATTGCATTTGCATCATCAGAATTGTACTTGATCTTAATATTGATGTTATCACTATTGGTAAGAAATGATTTCGCCGTGGTTGATTTCCTAGCAAAAATACCAAGTGAAGTATTAATAAATCTTATTTTGGTGGAATCAACAATTAATTCATCGTTTACAAAAATATCATAATAGGAATCAACAAATGCACGTCCTATTATATCCAGTTCTAAAAATACCGGTTGATCACTAAGAGTATTTGGAAATGAGAAAGAAAACTCACGTTCTATTGTGTCACCTTCTAATCTTTCGCCATACCATTCTTTACCCGATGAGATCATATTTTCCCAGTCGTTTTCATGCACAGCATGATCAACAAATGAAGTGACATTATGAGTTGGTGTTTCTGACGACTGGCTCAATGTTCCAAATTGTTTTGCAGAACCTTTATTAGGAGTAAAAAAGTAATATGATGTGTCGGAGTATATATTGGTTTCATGCGTGAACCTTCCGGTAAACGGGTTGTATTCCCATGTTGTTGGGGCTTGAGCATAAAACAAAATATAGTCATCGGTATCGAAACTGCCATCTTCTGTACCAATTAATTGTATGGAGTTTTCCTGAAGGTCATCGTATCGGAATTTGTTATTGGCTTCCGGTAATAAACCGGCATAATTTCCATAAATTCCAATTTTATTTACATCGATACTCTCAGGTGAAATGCCCATTAATGAGATATCAGAATAACTTAATTTATGTACTCCGGATTGTAAAATTCCCATCTTAAACCACTCACCTGAAGCAAGTACAGATTCATCTGAATATGTAGTTGTCACCACTTTGGATTTCTTTTTAGGTGCAACTGGAACAAAGTAAACAATAAGTTCAAATTCCTTTATAAAGATGATATCCTTACCGTTTTCTCCTATATAATAGGGCATAACGTATATCTCTGCTAAGCCTTCATTAACAATTATCTTATTCTGGATTTGATCAGAAATGAGATCCCTATCAACAATAATATTATCGTCGACAATTGTGTCGTTGTTTATTCGATGGATTTCTATTTCACATCCAAAAAAATCAGAGGGAAGTTCAATTTCAGTATTGTAGAGAGGAATTGCTCCGAACTCATGTAAGTTAACTGCCTCATCAAATGTTAAATAATTGATATGAGAAGTTCTTAATTCCTGAGAAATTAATGTATTGTTGTGTAGTTGAACAGGAATTGAAATCTGTGCAAACATTCCTGCCTGTAGAATTAGCAATATAGATATTAGTAGAACTTTTCTCATATTATGGACGACAAAAATAATAATCTTACGGTTGGCTGGACAATAATTATTAATTAGCGGATATATATCAGTTTCGACTGATCAGTTGCAATACCACCTTCTTCGTTTCTTATTGTAACACGGTATACATACATTCCTCTTGTGAGAACACCACCATTGTCTTTTTTACCATCCCATGTAATTGGCTCCGACTGATGTCCTTCTGGTTCTAGTACAGTGGTAAATCTTTTGACCAACATACCATCTGTGCTAAATATTTCAAGTTGAACATCAATTTTGTTACCCGACTGATTATGATTAAACACAAAACTGGTGTTATTCATGAATGGATTTGGGAAATTCATAAGGTTTTCAACAACAACCTGTTCCATTGGTACAACCACGAAGTCAATAGTTGCTGTTGATGAATTATTATAAACGTCCCAAACTTTCAGACTTAGTGTATGTTCACCATCAGGAAGGTCATGGAATGGATATACAATACTGCCCTGATTAAATTTATTCTCATTGGCTTCATAATAATCATTCAGCACAAAGGTCATTAGATTGTCTTCATTGAGGACAGTAATGATATCATGACCTATCCCATTTCCGGTAGTGTTTATCCCACTTGAGTCACTTACAAAAGCAAGAAGATTTGGATTTTGGTTAGTGACATCACCTGTAATAAATGTGGTATCGTTCATAAACAGTTCTATTACAGGGCCTTCGGTGTCTTCCTTGGCATTTTCATCAAATCCACCAACGATTATATTTTCATAATAACCATTGCCATCAGTAACTGTATCACGGAAGTAGTAACTTATTCTACCTTCACCATATTTATAGGCTATATCTTTGGGTACCATAAACTCGAATTCAAAATCTCCATTTATAATACTTGCTTTACCATTGAAGATAATGCTGTTTCGTACATAGAATGTATAGGCGTTATTTTCATCACCTAGGGTAACAATCTCAGATTTTTTATCATAGACTGAGGTGAAAAGTTCACCATTGAAGTCATCAAGTTTTGTACCTGATTCATTGGTTACAATACCTTCAACTTTAACGAGTTGTAATGCTTTTATTGTATCGGGTTCCTCAGGGATTACCACATGAGAATTTATTTTAACAGTTTCGGCTCTGTTTTCAGGATAAGCCATTCTACATGCAGGATCACCGATGAGAACAAACTTCTTATCATTGGCAGTGCCATATAATTTTGATCTTCTGATTATATCACCAAATCTTGGATATTCTCCATCTATTTTACTAAACATATTATTCCTGTAGATAGCCATATTTAGTGCTAGATTGGAACCGGCAAAAGTAGCTCTTGAAGTTGTGAACAGACAAATAGCACCACCTTTTTCATTTAGGAAAACTAATTCTCCTGCTGATACTCTGGTAGGGTCATCATATCTAGTAAACTCACATGTTGCAGTAATAAATACTGAAAGTTTGTCCCAGTTTGTCCATGATTGAATATCAGGAACCTGTAGAAATCTTTCATGTCCAAGTCCAATTTCCCCACCGTGTCCGGAATAATTAAAAATCAAAGTTCCTTTTTCTATTCTGTCGTTAATGGCTTGATTAACTGCTGGTGCAGTTTGACCACTAGGTGTGGAGATTTGTTCATATGCATCGGCATAAATTTTACTGATATTATAAACCTGGTAGGCAGTATCGAAAATTGTTGATAATCTTTCGGCATCTTTCAGATGACGATTTGCATCTCCATCATCTGCAAGGAAAGTAACAACATTCCTCCATGGGGCCATTGTTTTAACTGTGTTTTTAGAATAGTGAATGGTTTTATTCACAGCAGCCGTGGCCTCTTCAGGAGTGGCAACTACAAAGCGCCCAATTCCGATATCCACAAGATCATTGTCAAATTCTTGACCTTCTCCATCATCGAGGAATCCGAAATAATCATCAGTTGCAATTGAGGATACAATATCGAGCGATCTCACCGATTCCCAACAAGGTACATAGTTAGTGTTGTCAGGAAGGATGTCTTTGTAATCGTAAGATGCATCTCCAAATAGAAGTAAATATTTCAATTCTCTACCTGGGTCGCTATCGTCATAAAGCATTTTTGCAAAATCACGAATTGCAGTAATGTCTTGTCCGCCTGATGAAAACTCATTGTATACTTGATCAATAGTGGAAACAAAAACGCTAAGATTGGAATTTGAACGATGATAATCAGCTAATCTGTTTGCTTCTTCAAGGAAATCAGGATGTGTAATTATCAGATAATCAATATTTCTTTGTCCGTGGAGATCCTGAAAAGGAACTTCCTCAACAAATTCAACAGAGTAAAAGGAATTATTGTTAAATGCAATGAATTCACGAATTTCAGTTGCATCCGATTTAAATGAAATACTATTTCCCTGACCTTGATATTCCACATTGTAGGGATTAACAGGAGTAGTTATATCCCATATTTTCAATTGCTGACCGGAAGTATTCAGGTTGTATTCAGCAATTTGCGCATCATTCAGAACTTTCCGAAATCTCATTTGATCGCCACTAAATATCAGGTTACGCTGAACATTTAATTCAAAATAATCGAGATAACCAACTGATGTATTTGAACTTCTGACAAATTTCAGAGTTACAACAAGATTATCATTCGTAGGAGCAAACGTAAATTTCGATTCAACTCCTTTTGCATATTCATATCTATTTGTGGGATTTAAAGTTGGGATACTTATTATTTCCTCCTGATTTGAATTTATTTCTATATAAAACGCATTTGAAGAATATGCTTTAGACGCAAATGATCCTCTAAAAAATGCATTTTCAACATTTTTAATAGTATTGGGAAAGCTAAATGCAAAATCATATTCCGTTGTATAATCAAAGATTTCTCCAAACCATGTTCTGCCAATTCCTGCAATATTATGCTCATCAATTTCATGCACAGCATAATCTGTAAAATCTGATACCTCCACATCCGGAGTTCCGGTGGGAGGTGTTATATCTTCAACTCTTTTTGCATTACTCGAAACAGAAGTAATAAAGTAATAAGAAAAGTCTTTGTAGTAACTAATATTGTGATAAAATGCTTGATTTACAGGGTTATACTTCCAAGTCATTGGGCCTTCACCATAGAATAAAATATAATCGCCATTATCGAAACTACCATCCTCACCACCAATTACTTGAATCGGATTTTCATATAGATCATCGTATCTGAAATCATCATTTTTCTCAGGAAGAGGAGAACCGCCATTACCATAAACAGATATCGTAGATGGATGAACTGATACATCAAAACCCATTGCCGATAATTCTTCATATGATACCTTATATATACCACTCTTTTCGATCTTTACTTTATACCAATTGCCGGAACTAAGAACGCTATGATCTGCATATTGTACTTCTCGCACCTGATGATCAGGGATATCAGAAACATCTATTTCTAGTTCGAATTCCAATACCTTCTCAAATTTTTGAATTTCTTCATTCCATCTTATTGGTATAAACTCTATATGAGCCATTGGCTCTTTTCTTGAAGTGGCAATATTGGACTTAATACCTATTGAAGTATTTGTATAACCAATTGATAACAGATATTCATTTTCTTGGTCAGTGGCAATTATGTATTTGACTTTCTTTAGGGTAACATTCAGAGTTGCGTTGGCAGTATGAACAGGTAACTTATTAACAAATATAGGTAATCCATCGTTTGAGCTATAATAAGCTCCTTCGAAAGAGAGTCGATTGACTTTGTAATTATTGTCACCAACTTTTATCATGCCTTCCCATTTTATGGAAGACTTAATATCGTATGGTATACCACTACCAATTAACGATATCGTAAGAAAAGACAATAATAAAAGGAGTTTATTATGCAACATAATTGATGATTTTGTAGTCTTTTATAATAAAATAAAGAAAGATAAGTTTACTTGAATGATATAACGAAGGTGAGCAATTTTTATTTTATTTATTTTATAAACAATCTATTTTAAGATTTTTTTAACAGACAAATCTATTAATCGGGAAAAAGATTGTATAATTGTGGCCTCAAAACCAATAGCAATTAGTTTGTAATAATGAGGACAAAAAACAGTTTTGTATTAGTCATATTACTAATAATGACCTGGAGCGTTACAAAGGCGCAGGATCCGGAGTTTTCGCAGTATTACGCTAATCCATTGTATCTCAATCCGGCCTTTGCTGGATCAATTGAATGTGGGAGATTAGGATTGAATTATCGCAATCAATATCCCTCACTTTCGAAAGCTTATGTAACTTATAATCTAAGTTATGATCAAAGTTTGCCTGGAATTAATAGCGGTTTTGGGTTATTGGTTATGAATGATGCTCAAGGTGACGGTGGTTTGGTTAGAACCTCTGTGGCAGCATTTTACTCATATAATTTGCAGGTAAGTAATTCGATTAATATAAGATTTGGAGTAAAAGGGGCTTATTATCAGGAGAAATTGAACTGGGACAAATTTATATTTGCCAGTCAGATTGATCCAACAACAGGTAATATTAACCCTAATTCAGGTGAACCACCTCCATCAAAAGATAATATTACTGCCGTTGATTTTGCTGCTGGTGCAGTGTTAAGCCATACTGATAAATTCTTTGTTGGATTAGCAGTTGACCATCTCACACAACCATCATTATCGTTTTATGACAATACTGATAGCAAACTACCAATGAAAATTACCTTTAATGCCGGAGCAATGATTAATGCCACCAGTGGTGGTCTTGGTAATGCTGGCGGTGGTGATGTAATGATTCAACCTAATATTCTGTATATGCAGCAGGAGAAATTCCATCAGCTAAGTGCAGGATTATATGTAACTAAGTATCCGTTTGTAGTAGGAAGTTGGTTCAGACATAATTTCCAAAATCCAGATGCTGTTGTCGCATTGGTTGGAATTACCTACAATAGTATTCGTATTGGGTATAGTTATGATTTTACTGTATCTCAAGTAGGAGGAAAAGCAGGAGGAGCACATGAAATTTCATTTGCATGGGACTTTTGTATTTATAAAGAACAGGCAAGAAGACATATTAGGGCAATAAAATCACCATCATTTTAGTTATAACAAAGTGTAAAAACCAAATATTAAATAAAATGTTCAAAAACAGAAATTGGTCTTTATTATTTATTGGGTTAGCAACAGTAGCTATTATGGCTACTTCTTGTAAAACTAATGAGAGATCTAACACAACAGGTTGGGAATACAATAACCCTGAGAACGGCGGTTTTGAAGTTGCACAAGCAGCAGAACAAATTACTGGACCAGGATTGGTACTTATTGAAGGTGGTACCTTTACCATGGGATCAACAAATGAAACTCCTTTCTATGAATGGGACAATGTTCCAAGAAAAGTTACTGTAAGTAGTTTTTATATGGATCAAACCGAGGTTAGCAATATAGCATACTTGGAGTATGTATTTTGGTTGACAAGGGTTTATGGTGAAAGTTATCCGATGGTAGTACAAAATGCTCTTCCTGATACTCTTGTTTGGAGAGACAGACTAGCATATAACGAACCACTGGTACAAACCTATTTTCGTCACCCGTCTTACCAGAATTATCCTGTTGTAGGTGTTAGCTGGGTTCAGGCAAATGATTATGCATCATGGAGAAGTGACCGTGTGAATGAAGGTTTGCTTATCGAAGCAGGTATTCTTGATTTTGATCCTGATCAACAAGATGAAAATAACTTTAATACTGATGCTTACCTTGCAGGTCAATATGAAGGACTTGTTAAAGAAGGTAAAGAAGACCTTGATCCAAATGGAACAGGAATAAGAAATGTACGTTTTGAAGATGGTATTCTTCTTCCCAACTATCGACTTCCTACAGAAGCTGAATGGGAATATGCTGCACTTGGTTTGGTTGGAAACACACTTTATAACCGCGTAGTGGAGAGAAGAACATATCCATGGAACGGTGATGGTGTAAGAACAGATGAAACAAAATACTACGGTAGTTTCGTAGCTAACTTTAAAAGAGGTACAGGTGACTACATGGGTGTTGCGGGTAACCTTAATGATGGAGCAAGTATTCCGGCACCGGTTGGTTCATATTGGCCAAATGATTACGGTATCTATAATATGGCAGGTAATGTAAGCGAGTGGGTTCTTGATGTTTATCGTCCAATGACCCCTGAGTATGTTAGTGATTTCAACCCATATCGTGGTAATGTATTTCAAAATAAACTTAAAGATATGGATGGCAGTATTGCTCCAAAAGACAGCCTTGGACGTATAATACAAGTTGCAATTACACCTGAGGAAGCGGCTTCACGTAAAAACTACCGTAAAGCAAATAATGTTAACTATCGCGATGGTGATTATCAATCAAGTATCAGATCAAGCTGGTTAGATGGTGAAGAAGAAATGGCAGAAGGATCTGACCAGATGTATGATTACGGTGTAACCACACTTATTAGTGATAAGGCAAGAGTAATTAAAGGTGGTTCATGGAATGATGGTGTTTATTACCTCAGTCCTGGAACAAGAAGATTCCTTAACGAAGACGAATCAGCCTCAACTATCGGATTCAGGTGTGCCATGATTAGAGTTGGTAGCCCAATTCCGGGTAGAGGATTCTAATATAAATTAAAAAGAATTAAATTTACCCCGTTCATTACCGAGCGGGGTTTTTTTATGAAAAAAATTATAGAATTATATAATCTGTTTCTTAAGTCTGATGGTGTTTCAACTGATACACGTCAGGATGTTCAGAATAAAGTATTTTTTGCCCTTTCGGGTGAAAACTTTGATGGCAATAAATTTGCCGAAACTGCAATCAGCAAAGGAGCCTTGATTAGTGTTGTGGATAATCCGCAATACCGTAAGTCAGATAAGTATTTTCTTGTTGATGATGTATTGGAAACATTACAACAGCTGGCTAATCATCACAGAAAAGAAAGTGATTTAATAGTAATGGCCATAACCGGCTCAAATGGCAAAACAACAACTAAGGAGTTGGTTTCATCAGTACTGGCTGAGTCGAATACAATTGTGTCAACAGTTGGAAATTTTAATAATCATATTGGTGTTCCTTTGACTTTGCTAAGAATAATTGATGAAACAGAAATTGCCATTATTGAAATGGGTGCAAATCATATTGGTGAAATTGGTAAGCTTTGTGAAATAGCCATGCCTGACATTGGACTAATAACGAATATTGGAAAGGCACATTTAGAGGGTTTTGGTTCATACGAAGGAGTGATTGCTGCAAAAAATGAGCTCTATAATTATATAGAAGAGCATAATGGTCATCTTATTGTAAATATAGATGATAAACTTCTTACAGAATTGGCAGGGAAGTCGGGAAAAACAACCTATGGTTCAAATAATGCTGATGTGGAAGGAGAAATAATCGTTACTCATCCGCATCTAGGGGTGAAGTGGGGTTGTGATGATATAATTATGCATTGTCATACTAAATTGTATGGTAAGTATAATTATTATAATATTTTGGCTGCTGTGGCAACCGGATGCTATTTTAATACTGAACCTGAAATGATTAACAGAGCTATTGAAAATTATATTCCGGAAAATAACAGATCACAACAGTTAAAAACCAAGACCAATAGTTTAATTCTAGACGCATATAATGCAAATCCGTTTAGTATGAATGAGGCTATTGTCAGTTTTGCTGATTGTGAATATGACAATCCATGGTTATTGCTTGGTGATATGTTTGAGCTTGGAAAATATTCTTCGGAAGAACACCAGAAAATTGTTGAACTCATACTTGAAAAGGGGTTTAAGAATGTAATACTTTTCGGTATTGAATTCTCAAAAACCATGGGCCATAACTTCAATTGTTACACAAATGTTTCTGATGCTAAAGAAATTTTATCGAAAGATTCTATTGTTAATGCTGAAATACTAATAAAAGGATCACGAGGAATGAAAATGGAGAATTTGCTTGAAGTACTTTAATCTATATCTGTGAAAACACATAAAGTCATAGGATTGATGTCGGGAAGCTCCCTTGATGGACTTGATATAGTTTATTGTGAATTTTTCCATAATAAGGACTGGGAATATAAGATTATCGAAGCACAAACGGTTACTTATCCCGAAGAATGGTTGATATTTTTAAAGGAAGCACCCTCACTATCTTCTGAAAAGCTTATTGAACTTGATATGTCCTATGGGAAATATCTTGGTAGGCAAGCTCTGGAGTTTATTCAAAAGTACAAGCTAATTCCCGATTTAATCGGATCACACGGACACACTGTTTTTCATAATCCTGAGGCTGGCTATACTCTTCAAATTGGTAATGGAGAAGCAATTGCAAAAGTGTCGGGGATAACAACCATAAGTGATTTTAGAAGAGGAGATATACTGGAAGAAGGGCAGGGGGCACCGCTTGTGCCAATCGGAGATGAACAGCTGTTCTCCGAATACGATTATTGCCTAAATATTGGAGGAATAGCTAATATTTCATACAATTATGACGATAAACGACTTGCGTTTGATGTTTGTCCGGCAAACCAGCTTCTGAACATGTTAAGCATGCAATTGGGAATGCCATATGATAATAATGGTAATATGGCTCAATTGGGAAAACTAGATAAAAAACTGTTTGATGAGTTAAATAGTCATCCATTTTATAAGCAGCCTCTACCTAAATCTATGAGTAATCAACTCGTTGGTGAAACGTTTATGCCCATAGTACAAAATTGTTCTACATCTATAGAAGACAAGTTATACACAGTGTGCAAACATATTGCATGGCAAGTGAATAATTCACTTTATGGGAGCGAAAGTAAAATACTGGTAACAGGAGGAGGAGCCCATAATGGATTTCTTGTTAATGCAATTAGGAAAGAAACAATGGCAGATGTGATTATTCCTGATTCAATAATAATTGATTTTAAAGAAGCGCTGATTTTTGCATTTATGGCTGTGCTTCGGGTTGAAGGAAAGGTTAACTGTTTAGCATCAGCGACTGGTGCCGTAAGAGATAGTAGCTCTGGTGTAATATATACTTAGTGTAAAGGTTTAGCTTGAGGATATGGTTGTCGATAATTAACAGCTGTCATTCATTTATTTTAACATTAGATCATTTTAGCATTTCATTTATGCAACTACTTAAAAAAGAAAGTGGGCCGGTAGTATATCCAGAAACCACCATGCCCACAAACAATCAAACTAACTCAAAAATTAAATATGTTTTATATTATAAGTTGAAATGGTCAACTAAGTCAACTACGCGACATGAGTATCCCCATTCATTATCGTACCATGAAAGTACTTTTACTGTTTTTCCCTGAATCATTACACTGTCAGCATCAAAGATTGATGAATGACTGTTATGAATAATATCAACACTTACGATAGGATCTTCCTGATATTCCAGAATACCTTTCATTGGACCTTCAGCTGCTTCTTTCATAGCTGCACATATCTCATCTTTAGAAGCTTCTGTTTTAAGGTTAACAACAAGGTCAACAAGTGATCCGGTTGGAGTTGGAATACGAATTGCCATACCATCCATTTTACCTGCTAAATCAGGAATAACTTTACCCACAGCTTTTGCTGCACCAGTAGTAGTAGGAATTTGACTGAGAGCTGCCGAACGAGCTCGTCTGAGGTCAGAATGAGGAGCATCTAGAATCGCCTGATCATTCGTATATGCATGAATTGTGGTCATTAAACCATTTTCAATTCCAAATCTGTCGTTTAATACTTTTGCTACAGGAGCAAGGCAGTTTGTTGTACATGATGCATTTGATACACATTGATCTTCATCCTGCAACTCATCATCATTTACACCAAGAACAATCATTCTGTCAATCTGATCTTTTGCAGGAACAGTAAGAATAACTTTTTTAGCACCATTTTTAAGATGGTCACCGTAACCTCCTTTGTTGCTTTCTTTCATTCTGAAAATCCCTGTTGCTTCAACAACAACGTCAGGTGTTTCCGCCCAATTTATATCAATTGGCATTCTTTCTGCACTTACTCTTATTTCTCTGCCGTTAACAATTATGCAGTTTTCATTATATGATATATCACCGTTAAATTTTCCCTGAGTTGAATCGTATTTTAACAAGTGAGCTAAAGTTTTAGTATCAGTAAGATCATTGATACCAACAACTTCCATATTTGAACGTTCTTCAATAATTTTGAAAACGTTGCGGCCGATGCGACCAAATCCGTTGATTCCAATTTTTATTTTAGTCATAGCTAATAGAATTAAGTTTATTTTAATAAGGTGGGAAATTTAATTCCAAAAGAAGTATTTCCTTACCTTTGTGAGATAGTCCTCATTTGTTGATAGCAAAAATAAACTAAAAGAAACTATCATTTTCAGCATTTTGTATCACCATGGCAGAAAAGTTTAAATCAAAAGCCCTCGAGGCTAACCTTGCAGAAACAAGATATAAAGACATTAAAATTAAGCCTGATTATCAGGACTTTATAAATTTGTCAAAAAAGTACTTTGGAATCAATAAACGTGCAAACGATTGCATCATTGAATTTCAACATCCCTTTTCAAATAAAAAATTTGTTGCCGAAGAACTAAGAAGGATATTATTAACAGATTATTGGTATTATATCGGTCTCGAAGATCCAATTAAGGCTTTTAAAGTTCCAGTTGAGTTACTAAAGAAGCTATTACTTGAAGAAAATAGTTCTGATTTTCATGTAATGATTATTAAAACATTTCTTGAATTTATTCAGAAGTTGGGAAAGGAGAAGAAGGATTTTTCTTCCCTTATTGAAATTTGTTGTGTTACAATAAGATCAGGACTGGAAATAGATTCGCTTGCTTTTATAAAAGCGTCAAAATATTTCAACAGATATCTTATCGATATTGTTGGAATGTCAAAGTTTTATGATAATCTGTTGAAGACCAATAAATCAATATATAAACGAAATATTGATTATTGGAAGGATACTACGAATATTGAAGTATGGCTTGATAATCAATCTGAAATATTGAAGGTTGATAAAGAAGAAGTAATCAAAAAATTGGGTAAACCCTGGTTTGAAAGCCTGGAAAAGTCACTTGCCAATATTAAAGATTGGGAATCGCTGATTAAAAATATTCCTGATTATGATATGATAGCTCAGAGGTTTGCCTCAGCTGTTTCATTGTATGATTCTTTTGTAGAAAAGTTTTATTACAGTTTCTATCTGCTTCAACTTGAGGGAATGACTTCTCATAAGGAGAGGATTATCTGGGATTTGAACAATATGTTAAGAGATGCAGTTGAAGAGGTTGAAAAGGACAAACTACCTGATTTTATTGATAGTATTTTCCAGTTTTCACTTGGATTAAGAAATGAACATGCATCATCAGTACTGGATATCCTTATTACATTAGGTAAAAAAATTATAGATATTGATGATTCACCAGATAGCATAATTATTCATTATTTTGAAGAAAAAATTATACGATTTGGGTTTGAAACACCGGGAATTGTTTATGTTAATGAGGACTGGCAACTTAGTGTAAATCAGAATCATATAAAAAACATCAGTGTTTGGCTTGAGTTAATTGAATATTCGCAACTTGAAATGGAACGACTTCTGTCGGTGCTGATTGTTAACCTCCAGCTCGGTGGTATATTCCTGAGTGATACAGACCTATTCCAAAGGGAAATAACAAAAATCCTGAATTCAAACATTGCTCCTTTCTATAAAAGGGTAAAGCAGCTTACAAGGATATTCCCTGTATATTTTAATGAAATAGGAGCGGAAGGCGAAATCAGGAAGGTGACCACTTCCATGGATGAGATAAGTCATCGTAAAGATCAGCTGATACATTTTCTACGAAAGCAGGTTCATACAGAAAGTAATAATACACTTATCGGGTTAACCCGTAAAATATTTAACTTTTGGTACGATGGAAATCTTAATTCCATAAAAGATGTACTTCCAAAAAATGTTTATGAATCCATCGATACTGATAGTGAGTATTTTGCGCCTGTTCATAATATGGTAGTAGCCATGAGTCGTAACAGTGGATTGAACCCTGATGAACTGCTTACTTCTGATAAAGATAAATTCCTGGAAATAATTGATAACCTTGAGGAAAAAAATGATCGCGATATTGAAAGATTACGCGATATGCGACTCCTATATGCCCATTTAAAGGAGAAGTATTCGTTTGAAACAGTTGATATTTCGACTATTCTTCAAAAGTATTCATATATTGATAATGCTGATATTCAAGAGTTTAAACAAGCCCTCGACAAGAATGATTTTGGGACTTCATTAAAGCTTATTTATAAATTTATGAATGACCTTAAGGATGTGATATTCAATGAAAAACCAAGTCAGGGATGGGAGAATATATATCATAAACGCCATATTGCAATTGGAATTCCATCAATGTATGGAACATATCGTGAACCGAAGTTTGAAGCGCTCGGACTTACTTTTCGCCTTGAAAATGTTGCTACACGGCTAATGGAAAAGGTGGTTGAGAAGATTAACCTTAGCTATGTGTCTGCTAAAACACTAACTGATATTTATGATATTCTTGACTTTTTTAGGAAAGGATTATATTTGGATGGTATTACAAATCAAAGCTTTAACTCTAACCTACTGATGCTAAAATACAGTTTGCGTTCACAGAGTTTGTCATTCGACCAGTATATAAATATCTTTCAGTTCCTTGCAGAAGATGTGAAAAGGACAATTATAAAATATTTCCTTAAATCATATGAAATCCCTTTACGGATTGTCATTCCACAACTCTTTGATAAAGAGGGTGAACTAAGTCTTGAAGACGAGGTTAATTTAGTAAATCAGGTATCTGAGAAATTCTACCGTGATGTGATAGCAGAGGCATTTTTAATGCAGCCACTTGATAATTTTATTGCAAGAATTCTGGATTCGCTTAGAGCCATGGCAGACAATATCAAGCCAGCCATGATCAGAGAGGTAATGTCTTACAATTCTGATTTAGTAATTGCGCGTCTTGGTGGTGCTAATCCTGTAGTCGATAATCAGGTTTTTCTTGGCTCCAAGGCGTATCATCTAAAGGTTCTACGGATGGCAGGATTTCCTATCCCCCCTGGTTTCGTTTTAACAACTGAGGTTTTTCGTAAGCATAAAGCGATTTTTGAACATCCCCAGCTTCGTGATGAGATTTATGAGTTGATCAAAAAGCATCTATACAGAATCGAAGTGGCATCGGGTAGAGAGTTTGGCAATGCTAAAAATCCTTTGTTATTGTCTGTACGATCAGGTACGGCTATTTCAATGCCTGGGGCGATGGATACTATTCTGAATGTTGGCATGAATGATGAAATCACCACAAGTTTAAGTAAACAAAAAGGATTTGAATGGTCGGCTTGGGATTCGTACCGAAGACTACTTCAAAGTTGGGGAATGGCATTTGGAATGTCGCGTGATGATTTCGACAATATCATGGATATACATAAGGAAAAATACAAGGTTGATCAAAAAACTGAATTTAGCCCTACAGCCATGCAGGATATTGCAATGGCCTATAAACAAACACTTGCTGAGAACAGTATAGAATTTGTTGAGGATGTATTCACTCAGTTGATTATCACAACTAATTTTGTTTTTGAATCCTGGTCGTCTGATCGTGCGAAAGCATATCGCGAACATCTTGAAATTGCCGATGATTGGGGAACAGCTGTTGTAATTCAACAAATGATTTTTGGAAATATGCATCATAAATCAGGAACAGGAGTAGTATTCACACAGGACCCTACAAAAGAGCAAGCTGGAGTTAGTCTTTATGGCGATTATACATTTAGAAGTCAGGGAGAAGACATTGTTGCAGGCTTAGTTAAGCCCTTTCCTGTAAGTAAAAATCAGGATACTTCCACCAATGGTGACCTTTCACTTGAGGAATTGTGCCCGGAGATTTACAATCGATTGCAGGAAATGGCAGTAGAGTTGACAGAGAATTTGGGATATAGTCCTCAGGAAGTAGAATTTACATTTGAGTCAGATAATCCTGATGACCTTTATATTCTTCAAATTCGTAATCAGGATATGGCATCCCGACAAGTTGTTAGTGTATTTAAATCAAGTTCAGAAAATATGGAACTCGTAGGTCGAGGTATTGGCGTTGGAGGAGGGGCCATGAACGGAAGAGTAGCATTTGATCAGGAAGATATTGATACACTCAGAAATAACTTTCCCAATGAATCTGTTATACTTGTCAGACCCGATACAGTACCTGATGATATTGGAATGATTTTCGAAACCGACGGACTTCTTACCGGAAAAGGTGGTGCAACATCGCATGCCGCTGTTACTGCAGTTAGACTTGGAAAAACATCAATTGTAAATTGTACTAGCTTGCACGTTGATGAAGGTGAAAAAAGTTGCATGCTTAGTGATGTGATTTTTAAATCAGGTGATATGATGAGTATTGACGGGCACCTTGGAAATGTTTATCGAGGAAATTACTTAATCGAAAGCCGTAAAGAATACACAGAGTTAAAATTTTAGAGCTATTATCTTGCAGTTGGTTCGAGCCTTTGGTCTGAAAATTTAATTGTTTTTTAATCAATTTGAGTAGTTAAAGAATTTGAAATTTGAATAAACTACCCGTTCATACCTCTCCGCTCTATTTAGAAATTAGTCTAAAAATACTTTAGTGAAAATACTATGTAAAATGGATTTACATATTTTGTACCTTTACGGCTCTAAAAAATAGTGATATATTAACATATGATAAATGTTAACTATGTCAAATTAATTAATAAAAAACTTCGAACGACTATGGAGAAAATTCGTGTAGCTAACCCTGTTGTTGAACTGGATGGAGACGAGATGACCAGAATTATTTGGGCAATGATCAAAGAGAAACTAATACTACCTTACCTGGATATTGATTTGAAATACTATGATTTAGGGGTTGAGGCCCGTGATGAAACTGATGATCAGATAACTGTTGATGCAGCAAATGCAATCAAAAAGTATAATGTTGGTATTAAGTGTGCAACAATTACTCCAGATGAGTTACGCGTAGAAGAATTCGGATTGAAGCATATGTGGCGTTCACCAAATGGAACAATACGAAATATACTTGGTGGTACAGTATTCCGGGAGCCAATCTTGATGAAAAATATTCCACGTCTGGTTCCTGGATGGACAAAGCCAATTGTTATTGGTCGTCATGCTTTTGGTGATCAGTATCGTGCAACAGATTTTGTAACAAAAGGAAGAGGTAAACTAACAATTTCGTTTACACCGGAAGATGGAAGTGATATTCAGTCATTTGAAGTTCATGATTTTGAAGGTGATGGTGTTGCCATGGCAATGTATAATACTGATGAATCAATCAAAGGGTTTGCACATTCATGTTTCAATATGGCATTGGAAAAAGGATGGCCTTTATATATGAGTACAAAAAATACAATCCTCAAGAAATATGATGGTAGATTTAAGGATATTTTCGAAGAAATCTATCAAAATGACTTTATTGATAAGTTCAAGGAAAAAGGAATCACATACGAACACCGTTTAATTGATGATATGGTTGCTGCAGCCTTGAAATGGGAAGGTGGCTTTGTTTGGGCTTGTAAAAATTATGACGGTGATGTACAATCCGATACCTTAGCTCAGGGGTTTGGTTCCCTTGGTTTAATGACTTCCGTATTGATGGCTCCTGATGGAAAAACAATAGAAGCAGAAGCTGCCCATGGTACTGTTACACGTCATTATCGTGAACACCAGAAAGGAAATCCAACATCTACAAATCCAATTGCTTCCATTTATGCATGGACTAGAGGACTTGCACATCGTGGAGAACTAGATAATAACCAGGAATTAATTAACTTTGCAAATACACTGGAACAGGTTTGTATAGAGACAGTTGAAAGTGGTAAAATGACCAAGGATCTTGCTTTGATTATTCACGGAAAAGATTTAAACACTAGTCATTATCTTACTACTGAAGGGTTTCTTAATGCACTAGACGAAAGATTAAAAGCTAAATTATCATAGAAATTAATAACATCTTCAATGAACACACTCAAAAGTAAACTTTACGAAAAAATAGAAGCACACCGTCCGAGAATTAAGCGCTTATTAGATGAGCATGGAGAGAAAGTTATTAATGAAGTAACTGTACAACAGGTAATAGGGGGTATGAGGGGTATAAAAAGCCTGATTACCGATATATCCTATTTAGATCCATACGAAGGAATCAGATATCGTGGATATACTTTGCCTGAGGTATTTGAAAAGTTACCAAAAGCACGGGGTAGTAAAATGCCAATTGTTGAAGGATTATTTTATCTCCTTCTAACCGGAGAAATCCCAACTGAAAGTCAGGTTGCAGATGTTGTTTACGATTCCGTAAACCGTCGTCAACTGCCTAAATATGTATATGAGGTGATCGATGCATTTCCAAATAATAGTCATCCAATGGTCATTTTGTCAGCTGCTGTGATGTCAATGCAACGTGAGTCCATATTCAACCTTAGATATCAGCGTGGTATGGATAAACGTGATTATTGGGATCCTACTTTTGAGGATGCATTTAGTCTTATTTCAAAGCTACCCGTAATTGGCGCATACATTTATAATAAACTTTATACAAAAAAGCAAAATGTATATCAGGATCCAACCCTTGATTTTGGAGGTAACTTCGCTTCAATGCTTGGTATTGATAAACCATATGACGATGTTTCACGGATGTATTTCATAGTTCATGCCGATCATGAAAGTGGTAATGTAAGTGCACATGCAGGGCATCTTATTTCAAGTTCTCTTTCTGATGTTTATTATTCAATTTCAGGTATGATCAACGGATTAGCTGGTCCATTACATGGATTGGCTACTCAAGAGGTTCTGCGATGGATTCAGGAGATCAGAGGAAGATTAGGAAATAAAGTACCTAGTGAGGCAGAAATGAAAAAATTTGTTCATGATACACTGAATGGTGGTCAAATAATTCCCGGTTTTGGACATGCTGTACTTAGGAAAACAGATCCAAGATATACTATTCAAAGAGAGTTTTCACTTGAAAATTTTCCTGATGATGAACTGTTTAAGTATGTTGATATGTTATACAGAGTTGTTCCCCCAATACTTCAGGAACATGGTAAAGCAAAGAACCCATGGCCAAATGTTGATGCTCAGTCAGGGGTTATTCAATGGCATTACGGAATTACGCAATATGATTTTTATACAGTGTTATTTTCAATTGGAAGAGCACTGGGTGTAATTTCAAATATTATTTGGGCACGTGCACTTGGGTATCCAATTGAAAGACCAAAATCTATCACCACTGATATGCTCGAGCAGATAGTGGGGATTAAGAAATAAGTAGTATCTAGTCATTGCGAGCGAAGCGAAGCAATCTAAGTTTTCAACTAAGACAGATTGCTTCGCTTCGCTCGCAATGACGATTGATATTTTGTCACAACAAATGATCCTCCAAAAGGAAATACAATTAAGCTCAATGTCAAGAGGTTTTCACAATATTGATCGTATTGTAGCTACAACTTTTGATAAACTTCCTGAAATAGGATTAGTAAATATATTTGTGAAACACACCTCCGCTGCACTGATGATTAATGAAAATGCAGATCCAGATGTAAGAGTTGATCTGGAAAGCCTGCTCAATAAAATGGCACCAGAAGGAGCTCCGTTCTATCAACATACAATGGAAGGTAGGGATGACATGCCTGCACATTTTAAATCATCAGTTTTTGGGCAATCAATCACAATTCCCATCACGAATGGCCGTATGAATATGGGAACATGGCAAAGCCTGTTTTTCTGTGAATTTAGGAATTATGGTGGGAGCAGGAAGATTGTTGTGACTTTGTATCAATAATTGAATGCTAAAATGATCAAATGTTAAAATAAGTGAGTGGGTTTGGTTAACTAATATCCAATCCCATTTACAATTTGGAACGATTCTCCGAAAAGGTTTGCGCTGGAGATATTCTATTGTTATTATTTCATTAATTAAGAATTAAATAACATTACGAATCCAAATCAGTCCATCCATAATTTGTATTTTCGCCGCCTTATTAATTTGACTAATTTTTGAATTGAAATGAATATTGATCCTGAATATATATTTGAAACCAGCTGGGAAATCTGTAATAAGATTGGTGGTATTTATACTGTTATATCTACAAAAGCAAAAAGCATAGTTGACGAATACAACGATAATTACATACTAATCGGACCTGATGTTTGGAAAGAAACTCATGATAATCCTGATTTTATTGAAGATACTTCACTTTTTGGCGATTGGAAAAAATTTACCTCCGAACAAGGGCTTAAGGTAAGAACCGGTAGATGGAACATTGAAGGAAGTCCGCAAGTTATTCTTGTTGATTTTACACCATTTTTCACAAAAAAAGATGAAATATTTGCCCATCTCTGGGAAACATACGAGCTTGATTCCATTCATGGTCAATGGGATTATATTGAAGCTGCAATGTTTGGTTACGCAGCTGGTAAGGTGGTAGAAAGCTATAGTGATTTCTATATCAAGCAGCCAGCAAATGTTGTGGCACATTTCCATGAGTGGATGACAGGTACCGGTATTCTATATCTGAAAAATGATGCTCCAGAAATTAGTACTGTATTTACAACTCATGCTACAGTACTTGGTCGATCAATTGCAGGAAATGGTTTTCCTCTTTATGAGAATATTGAACAGTATGATGCACAGCGTGTAGCCCGCGATTTTAATGTGACAAGTAAGCACTCTTTAGAATTATTATCAGCTCAACAGGCTGATGTATGTACTACCGTTAGCAGGATTACTGCCAGAGAATGTAAACAATTCTTCGGTGTAGAGCCTGAGATTATTACCACAAATGGCTTTGAAAAAGAGTTTGTTCCGAAAGGGAGTAAGTTTACTTCAGGACGTAAAAAAGCGCGTAAAGTGGCTTTGGATGTTGCCGCAAAACACACTGGTGCTAGTTACGATGATGATACACTTCTAGTAATTTCAAGCGGTAGATATGAGTATATTAATAAAGGTCTGGATCTTTATATAAAAGCTCTGGTAGGTGTTAGTAAGAAAACCAAAAGGAAGATAGTTGCTTACATTACTGTTCCAGCGGGTTACTATGATATTGTTAATCCAGCAGATGGAAAATATACCGGTAATGATAGAATATTAACACATAATCTACATCATGCTGAGTATGATCCTGTATTGAATGAATTGAAAAACTTGAATATATGTAATGATGTTTCAGACAATCTGCACATAATCTTTGCGCCGGTATATCTTGATGGAAATGACGGAGTTATAGATCTGGGATATTACGATTTTCTAATTGGATTTGATATTTCCGTATTCCCATCATATTATGAACCATGGGGTTATACACCTTTGGAAAGTATTGCATTTAAAATTCCTACAATCACAACCAACTTTGCCGGTTTTGGTGATTGGGTTGACAGCAACTTCAAACTATATCATGATTCTGTTAAGGTTATTTCCAGATTTGAAGGGAAAGGAAACAGAGCTATAAAGCAAATTGAAGAAACAATATTGAGTTATGCTTCAAAGGATAATCTAAATGATGCCAGAAAAGAAACATCCAAAGTTTTGAAAAAGGCATTGTGGAGTGAAATGGCTGATAACTATTTCAAAGCATGGGCATTAGCCGTTCATAATACTACAAAAAGAAAAGTCGAACTACCAGCAAAGCAATATATTGAAACACTAAAAATTGAAGCAAAAGTGAGAACTGATAAACCTGAATGGAAAAAAATACTTGTTCAAAATATACTGCCTGAGCAATTGTTACCTCTAAAAGAGATGGCATTTAACCTTTGGTGGTCATGGAATTACAAAGCAGGTGATATGTTTGAAATGATCTCTTCTGAAAAATGGAAAGCATTTGAATATAATCCGGTTAAGATGGTTGAGTCTCTTTCACAAGAAGAAATTGACAGATTATTGGATAATGAAATTTTTATACAGAAATTGAATGAGGTTTATTCTGAATTTAAAGCTTATATGCAAAAGGCAGAAGAGAAACCTGAGGAAATGATAGGTTACTTCAGTATGGAATATGGATTGCACAACAGCCTGAAAATATTCTCCGGAGGACTTGGTATTCTGGCAGGAGATTATCTTAAACAAGCAAGTGATTCCAATAAAAACTTAATTGCTGTCGGCTTACTCTACAGAAATGGGTATTTCAAACAGGAATTATCAATTTTTGGCGATCAGCAGGCAAGATATAAAGCACAAAAGTTTACAGAATTACCCATAGTTCCTGTTAGAGATCAAAATGGTGATTGGCAAACGGTGATGATAGCCTTACCAGGAAGATCAGTGGTAGCAAAAATATGGCAAGTAAATGTTGGACGCATTCCGTTGTATTTACTTGATACTGATGTTGAAGCAAATTCTCAACAGGACAAAGAATTAACTGCTCAACTCTATGGAGGTGATAATGAGCATCGCTTGAAACAGGAAATATTACTTGGTATTGGTGGTGTTAGATTGATAAACAAGATTGGGCTGGAGCCAACAGTTTTTCATAGCAATGAAGGACATTCTGCATTTAGCGGACTGGAAAGAATAAAGAATATGATGGAGTCAAATAATGTTGATTTCAATATTGCTCATGAATTGGTTCGTGCAAATACGTTGTTCACAACTCATACTCCTGTTCCTGCAGGTCATGATTCTTTTGAAGAACATCTAATGAGAGCTTATCTAAGCCATTACTCAGATTTATTTGGAATTAACTGGGATGAATTTATGGCTCTAGGCCGTCATAATATTGCAAATTCAAATGAGAAATTCTCAATGAGTCTTTTGGCAACAAGTCTTTCACAGGAAATAAATGGTGTAAGTAAAATTCATGGCCGTGTTTCACGTGATATGTTTAGTAGCCTCTACCCGGGTTATTTCTCTGATGAACTCCATATCGGACATGTAACCAATGGAGTTCATTATTTCACATGGACTGATAAGGCATGGCAGGAGCTATATAGAAATCATTTCAATAACGATTTTGAATCGAAACAGTCGAGTGAAAGTATGTGGAAGAAGATTCTTGAAGTTCCTGATCAGGAGATTTGGAATACAAGGCTTGAGTTAAAAAGAAATCTTGTTGCTGCAGTTAAAGAAAAGCTCATAAATGACCTTACAAAACGTCAGGAATCACCTTCAATAATACTTGAGTCTGTTGCAAAACTCAAAGAAGATATACTGATAGTTGGTTTTGCCAGACGATTTGCAACTTATAAACGGGCTCATTTATTATTTACTGATATAGAGCGTCTTTCAAAAATCGTAAACAACAAGAAAAAGCCGGTTATTTTTATATTTTCAGGTAAGGCTCACCCACATGATAAAGCAGGGCAGGACCTTATTAAACGAATTGTTGAAATTAGTAAAACAGAGGAATTTATCGGTAAGATATTATTTCTTGAAAATTATGATATGATTTCAGGTAAATTGCTTACAAGCAGCGTTGATATTTGGCTAAATACGCCAACACGTCCTTTGGAAGCATCCGGAACAAGTGGAGAAAAAGCAGTGATGAACGGAGTTGCAAACTTTAGTGTTCTTGACGGTTGGTGGGCTGAAGGTTATAAACCAGAAGCAGGCTGGGCTATTGAAGAATCGAAAACATATGCCAATCAGCAGTTTCAGGATGAACTAGATTCACAGATTATTTATAATACCTTTGAAAAAGAGATAGTAAAAAAGTATTATAAAAGGGATGATACTGGTGTAAGTACTAGTTGGGTATCATACATCAAGAATACTATTGCCAAAGTGGCACCTCATTTTACAATGCAGCGAATGCTCGAGGATTATTACAAAGAGTATTATTCCCCTCTTTTTATCAGAAGAGAAGAGATTTATTCCAACAATTTCGAAGCTGCTAAATCTCTAGTAATCTGGAAAGAAAAAGTGCAAAATGCATGGGAGGGAATTTCGTTGGATTCTTTAATTATTCCTGATGCCGACAATAAGCCCCTTGAGTTTGGAAAGCATTTCAAAGCTGAACTTACACTTAGCATTCCCGGCCTTGATTCACATGATCTTGGTGCAGAAATCGTAATGGGCAATAAGGTTAATGGTGAAGTCAGTAAGATCACTTTTAAACGTGAATTGACACTTATGAAAAGTGAAAATGGAAAAGCCATATTTAATTGTGAATTTCTATTGGAAAATACTGGTGTTTATGATTATGCATTCCGAATTTTCCCAAAGAATTCATTATTAAAGTACAGAATGGACTTTCCATTAGTGAAGTGGATTTAATCTAAATTCTATTGCTTTACAATGTAGGTGGTTTAATATCAGTGTGATACGATTAAGTTGCCAATAGTTTAATTATTAGGGTTTCAACACATAGGATTTTTGTAATTTAGTGCAGAACAAACACTAGTTATAACTATGATGTGGAGAAACTCTACCTCATTCTTATTTAAATTCATAATTATTTTCTTGATTACTGCGTTTTGCAATGTCAATAAAGTAAATGCTGATAATTTATTTGGTAAGAATGATAGTCTGCTGGATGTGTATTATTCTTCAGAAATTGATTCTATAAGATTTGGTGCATTGGTAAAACTGGCCTTTGTTGTTGAATCTGACTCAGCAAAGAAAGAATTCGAAAATACAGCTGATTATTATTTACAGCTAACTAATAAGCTTGCGCTTGATTCCCTAATAATTGATAAGCTTGCACATCAGATTGATCGTTATGGTGTTATTTTTAGAAATGATGGAAATTATGCTTCCGCTCTGAAGTTTCATAATTGGGCCCAAGATTTTGCCAAGAGAATAAGGAATCTAAATCTCAACTCCATTATCTCCAATAATAAAGGGGTGGTTTACAGAAGGTTGGATGATTATCAGTTGGCACTCGAAAATCATCTTGAAGCACTCCGACTTGCAGAGGAAACCAGAAATATGAAAAGCCAAGCTATTGCCATTAACAGCATTGGGAATATCCAAATGATGATTGGTAACCATGATGAAGCGCTGATTAAGTTTAAGCAAAGTCTTATTATCGAACAAAAGTTAGATAATTTGCTTGGAATTGCCATTAACCTGAATAATATTGGCAATGTATATTCAGAAAAGAACGATTATGACAAGGCTTTGGAATATTTTTCATTATCACTCGATGTTAATAAGGAAATAAATTCTAAAAAGGGGATAGCTATCTGTTATACTGATATTGGTCATGTTTATATGAATAAAGGAGATATTAATCGAGCTCTTTCCTATTATGAGGATGCATTACAGATTAATAAAGTAATTGATGATAAATACGGACTTGCATATGCATATTTGAAAGTTGGGGAACTATATGCTGAGCTAAAACAATACGACAAATCTCTTGAGTTTCTGCTTCCCGGAATTGATATTGCTCTATCAATTGGAGCAAAAGCTTTTATTGTGGATGGCTATGAAGCATTATATAAGGTTTATATGGCTCAAAAAAAACATGGAGAAGCTATTGGTTATCTAATACTTTCCCATCAATATCATGATTCAATCCTAAATGTAAATGTCAGGAAAGACATTGTACGACTTCAGATTAAATATGAAAGTGAACGAAAAGAAGCACAGATAGAATTATTAGAAAGAAATGCTTCAATTGCAGAACTATATGAAAAACGACAGAGTGTAATTACCTTGTTGATTTTAAGTGCCTTGGTTATAGCTTTGGGGTTTGTAGTCTTTCTTTCGTATTACCTGTATTCAAACAATAGAAGAAATAAATTGTTGCTTGAGAGGAATAGGAGTATGGAGAAAGCAAAGGAGGAACTTGATAGTTATTCACGCCAATTGCTGATTGCAAAGCAGGAAGCAGAAAGTAATAGTAAGGTTAAGAGCGAATTTCTGGCTAATATGAGTCATGAAATCCGAACACCACTGAATTCAGTAATAGGTTTTGCCGAAGTGCTTGAAAACTCTGTAAGCGATCTGAAACACCAAAATCAGTTACAGGTAATAAAATCAAGTGCCCGTACTCTTCTTACATTAATAAATGATATTCTGGACCTAAGTAAGATTGAAGCTGGAAAGTTTACCATTGATTATGAACCTGTAAATCCTCAATATATTTTTGATGATATTATTCAGATATTTTCTTATCGTTCCAAAGAAAAAGGCATCAGCCTCACTACAAATATATCTCCAGCCCTCCCTAGTACAATAGTTTTTAATGAACTTAGGTTACGACAGATATTGTTTAATGTCATAGGTAATGCTATTAAATTCACAGAAAATGGTGGTATTATAGTCGATGCTGCTTCTAGAAAAACAGGCGATAATGAAATATCATTAATGATCTCTGTTTCTGATACTGGAATTGGAATCAGTGAGGATGAGATAGAAAGCATTTTTGAACCATTTCATCAATCAAAAAGCAATGGAGGTGAGCAAGGTACAGGACTTGGACTGGCAATTACAAAACGATTGGTTGAGATGATGAATGGTACAATTACACTTACTAGTACTGAAGGAATGGGAAGCAGGTTCTCAATTCAATTTCCGAATATTAAAATTGGTAATACTATTTTTGAACCTCCCATGTTAAGGCAGGATAAGTTAATTCGCTTGGTGTTGCTTTCAAGAGATGGTGCCAAATGTAGTTTGTTGAGTAATGCTGGAATTGATACCTTCGAAAATGAGACTGTAACAAATCTTGAAGATGCAAAAGTGCAAATCCAAACAAAAAATGTTGTTGTAATTTGTGGTTTCACTATTGAGGAGTCCATTAATGCAATAAATGTATTAAAGCGGACTACTACTGAACACAGGGTGGTTTATGTAGTTATGACTGATATTGAGTCAGATAGTACGGTTTTTGTTGACGAGAATGTTTTCTTGGTTAAGGAAACAATCTCAAATGAGGAATTGGTGAAAGAGTTTAATATGATTTTTAACGACACTACACTAATTAACAAATCGAATACATATTTTACCGAGTTTTTCGATAATCTGAAAGATGAGGAGTTCATATCAGAAATTAATAAACTCTATTTGGAAGAATTCATTAGAGCTGATAAAACAAAAATGTCAAGCTCCATCGTAAGTTTTGCAAACCGACTTGAAGTGCTAGCAAAGGATTATGAATTATATGGGATTCTGCAATATAGCAAGGAACTTAAGACAAAAGTCAATAATTTTGAGGTGGAGGAAATGGACAAATTACTGCACTTGTTCGAAACAAACTTTAAACAAATAATAGAGTAGAAATCTGATGGATATGGAACTTCTCCATAGGGGTAAGGTTGTGTTTGCTAAAATTATAAACATGATAATAGTTTTAGCATTATTGTGTTTTGGAGGTTTGCAACTTTCAGCACAGGATTCGATTCTTAATGATAGCTTGTTACACAGATTTGAAAATGATACAACTTTTTCGCCGAAGGAGCGATTGGATCTGGCATTAAGATTTAGCATTCTTTTCGAAAGAACAAATCCAGCAAAAGCTGATAGTTATACTTTGTCAGCAATTGAAATTGCTCATAAAATGCAAGATACTATTCAATTATTTGACTTGAAACTAAGATTGGCCTGGAGTTACAATTATCAATGTAATTATATGATGGCAGAGAAACAATACTTGGATGCTTTCAAGATAATTTCAAGTAATGGTTCAACATCTCAAATTGCAAAAGTTAATTATTTTATTGCGGATAATTATTACGATTGGAGTAATTATACACTTGCCGAGTCATATTATGAAAGAGCAATTGATTATTACAAAAAAATAGATGATACTAGTGGTATTGCTAAGTCATTGATAGGAATATCATCCATAGCATCAAATAGTGGTGATTATGGAAAGGCAATAGGATACATGAAGAAAGCTCGTGATTTTTATCTAGAAATTGGAGATAGAAATAGTATGGCCGGAACATATCTTGGGCTGGGTGTTATTATGGAGAATTGGGGGAAATATGAAGAGGCTCTGGTATACTTTAATAAAGCAATTGACATTTTTAGAGAAGAAAACGATACATTTCAGGAGATTAACCTACTACTTCACATTGGTGATATAAAGCTTAAAAATGAATTTTATAGTGAAGCTCTTGTACATTATAATCAGGCATTAAATCTTGAAGAGTTGAACCCAAATATAAAACTCCGGTCTATATGTTATAGCAACATTGGTGAAGCATATTTTGAGATGGAGGAGTATGAAACTGCTCTCAGGTTTCAGGAAAAAGCTCTAGCCCTTAAGTATGAAGTTGGTGACAAAAAACGTATAGCAATATCATTATTGAGTATTGGTAAAATCAATTTCGCAGTAGGAAATAATAATTTATCTGAGAAAAATATTAGAGAAGCTTTAAAGTTAGCCCATGAAATTGACCTGAAATCTGTTGAAATGGAATCACTCTATTTATTGGCAGATATAAACCATAGTAAAGGAAATCATAAAGAATCATTTGATTATCTCAAGCAATATCTGGAAGTTAAGGATGTAATATTCGATATTGAAAGTCAGGAAATGCTGAATGATATGGCTGTGAAATACGAAGCCGAACGCATTGAAAAAGAAAATGAAATCCTTCGAAAAAATGAAACATTAAATTCATTGGAACTCGATCGACAAAGAGATTCTATGTTTTATGCATTGATTATTATCATTGTGATTGTTATAAGTTCAACCTTGTTTACTGTATTTTTCCAAATTAAATCTAATCAACAAAAGAGGAATTACTCTATACTGGCAAAGAAAAATAAGGAAATTACCGAGCAAAAGGAAAGTCTTTCTAAACTGAATAGAGAGCTGGTATACAGTCAGGAAAAATATCGAAGTATTGTGGAAAATGCTACCATAGGGATGTTTCAGACACTACCCGATGGGAGTATTAAATATGCCAATAGTGGACTGGTTAAAATGCTGGGATACAATACTCTTGATGAATTGAAAAAAGTTGATCTGGACAATGAACAACCATCACGGGTGGCATTTATTAAATTGCTTGAGGAACATCGAATTATTTCCGGTCGTGAGGATGTTTGGCGAAGAAGGGATGGCTCAAGTATGCATGTTAATGAAAGTGCATGGGTTGTGCGTGATTATGAGGGTAATATTCTTCATTATGAAGGAATTGTAGAAGATATAACTCTCCGCAAAGTTGCCGAGATTGCCCTAAATGAATCTCAAGAGAAATTAACAAGCATTAATAAGAAATTAATTGATAGTAATAGAGAATTTGAGGCTGCGAAAAATGAAGCCATTGCTGCCAATGAAATTAAAAGTCAGTTTATAGCCAATATTAGCCATGAAATTCGAACTCCAATGAATTCGATAATTGGTTTCACAGAATTATTAGCCAAGTTAAACACTGACCAGAAACAGCTTTCTTACATCGATGCTATCAAAACCAGTAGTAATAATCTTCTAAACCTTATTAATGATGTGTTGGATTTATCGAAGATTCAGGCAAATGAAATTGAAGTAAATTATTCACCGATGTCTTTTAAGGAAATTGTTCAGGATATAGAAAAGGTGTTTAGTTTAAGGTTCTCTGAAAAGGGAATATATTTTAAAATATCAATAGATAAAAATTTACCTGACAAGATTTTTATGGATATGATAAGAATTCGACAGGTATTGTATAATTTAGTAGCTAATGCCTTGAAATTCACTGAAGAAGGCTCGATTACACTTTGCGTTAATTGTGATAAGTATACCGATTACGTGGATCTTAGGATAACCATTTCCGATACAGGAGTTGGTATTCATGATTCTGATTTTGAAACAATTTTTGATGCTTTCAAACAAGGTAGAAGTCAAAGTGATATTTATACAGAAGGAACTGGCCTGGGATTAAATATATCTAAAAAGCTTATAGAGGCATTAGGAGGTTCAATCACTCTAAAAAGCAGAGTTGGAGATGGAAGTGAATTTATAATATCGCTACCAAATGTGGAGATAGCCAGCAACAAAACTGAATCATCCAGAAAAAGCACATTGGTTTCTGATGATGATTTCTTTAATAAAGTACCAGAATCGCCTGTTGTTTCACCAGAAATACTTGCTGATTTAAGTCCGGAAATTCAAAATGAGATTGCTTCAATATATTCAGAAGAGTGGAATGAAATTGCTAATTCTACCGTGATTAATGAAATAGTAGGATTTACAAAAATAATACTAGAATTTGCGAAGAAAAGGAAAAATAGTACATTGATCGAGTTTTGTAGTACTTTGTTGTTTTATACTGAAAACTTTGATATTGAAAACCTAAACAAATTCAAGGCGGTTCTTAATAAAATTATGAATAATGATTCGTTTAACCTAAAAAAATAAAGCCATGACAGAAAAAATTCTCATTGTTGACGATGTTTCCAAAAATATCCAGATACTCGGAAATATCCTGTCACAAAAAGACTATCAGATAGCATATGCTCAAAGTGGGCAACAAGCACTTGATATATGCGATGTACAGGATTTTGACCTAATCCTACTTGATATTATGATGCCGGGCATGGATGGATATGCAGTATGTAATCAACTGAAAAGCAATTCTAAAACCAGTGATATTCCAATTATCTTTCTAACAGCTAAAGCAGATATGGATAGTATTATACAGGGATTTGAAACTGGTGGTCAGGATTATATTACAAAACCATTTAATGCAGCTGAATTACTTGCCAGGGTGAATAATCACCTGTTGATTAAACGACAGAGGGAGCAACTAAAGGATATTAATAATCATCTTGAGGACCTTGTAAAGGAGCGTACTTCAGAGCTTGAACAGGCAAACCATAAACTTAGTATTCTTGATATTGCTAAAAGTAATTTTCTTGCATTAATAAGTCATGAAATTCGTACTCCATTAAATGGCGTTATTGGACTTACAGAGCTTCTGAATGAGACTAATATTGACAATAAACAGAAGGAATATATCAATAACCTGAAGGAGGTGTCGGGAAGGTTATTCAGGTTTAGTGATACAGCTTTGCTAATAACATCACTAAGGATAGATAAGTATTTGCCAGAAGTCTTGCCGGTTTCATTATCAAATATTATTGAAAGTAGTATAAAAGAATATAAACTGTGCAATCAGGAATCCATGCTTAAAATTGAAACCGGTGTACCTGATGAAGATCAACTTGTAATAGTCGACTCAGGGCTTATAAATAAATGCTTCACATTAATAATTGAAAATGCTGAAAAATTCTGTAAAAAGGATCCACAGCTCAATATCTCAATGGATGTTGTGGATGACAATGTGAATGTAATATTTACGGATAACGGACCAGGATTTTCAGAGTCGGCATTGGAAAATCTCTTCGACCTTTTTTCTGTTGGAGGAGATATTCTTCACTTTGAGGGAACAGGATTAGGTCTGGCAGCAGTTAAACTGGTATTGGATGCTCATGAAGCAAAAATAAAAGTCGAGAATATAGAATCCGGAGGTGCTCGTGTAATTATTACTTTAGGAAAGTACCTTGGTAATGACGACTAACAAAGTATCTATTTACCCCTGCCTTGTAGTACGATTAGAACTGTATAAATAAGGATCTTGAAATCCATCGCAATTGACATGTTTTCAAGATAAAGTATGTCATATCTTAATCTTTCAACCATTTCGTCAACATTCGATGCATAGCCAAATTTCACCTGTCCCCATGAAGTAATACCAGGTTTAATTTTCATTAGAAGTCGGTATGGGGGAGCTTTCTTTACAATCTGATCAATATAGAATTGTCTCTCTGGTCTTGGTCCCACAAGCGCCATATCTCCTTTTAAAACTGTATAGAATTGAGGGATCTCATCCAATCGAACTTTTCTAATAAACTTTCCAAAAGGTGTGATGCGTGGATCATCGTCCGAAGATAACTGAGGACCAGCTTTTTCAGCATCAGAATACATAGAACGAAACTTGTGCATCATAAAAGGTATGCCACGCTTTCCAATTCTTTCCTGTGAAAACATAATTGGTCCTTTGGAAGACAATTTAACTCCAATTGCAGTAAAAATGTAAGCAGGTAATAACAGAACTATGGCAATTATTGAAGCCACAATATCGATAGCTCTTTTTACAGTCTGTTGCCACGCAGGCATTAAATCAGGCGAAATCTCAATTAACGGAGTATGGAAAATACCTGATACTTTTACAGAACCGAAGATTATATCTTGCATAAGTGGAATAACTTTTATCAGAACAGTAGTAGTTTCAAGCTCAGTAATTATCCTTTCAACGGTATCAATCTCCGATCTTTCAATTGCAATAATTACCTCTTCTATTTGATATTCTTTTATTATTTTGTTTAGATCCTCATATGCACCAAGGTAGGGTATATATTGTCCTACTTTGAAGAATTTATGGTCATGAACATTAACAAATCCAACAAATTTATTTCCCGCTGACATTTCCTGTTTAGTGATATCATTGAAAACCTTTACTGCATTCCCGTTACTTCCAACAATTACAGTGTTAAATCCAATTTTACCGGAGTGAATCTTTCTAACGGTTGAGGTTGTTATAATGAGTCTGAAGCTATAAGTTAGCACGAACTGGTAGAGGAATAGTGTTATAAACGACTGATAATAAGATTTGTATGTGAGTATTACATCATCTAGAATAAGTATGAAGAAAATTATAGTTACACCAATTAGTGTTACAAAAAAGGTTTGTCCGAGTTCTTTCAATCTGGCTTTTCTATAAACTCTTCGGTATGACCCGATGACTATATATAACATAAGCCAGAACACTGGGATTATTAAAAGCCCAAGCCAAAGTTTGTCGTCGTCATAAATTGAGTTGAGATGACTAAATAGGGTACTATCCTCTGTATATTTTCGATAGATATAGAAAAGACTCCAAGCCAATGCAGCAGCCAGCCAATCAAAAAATACATACTTCGTAACCTGTAGGCGTCTATTCATATCAAACTACTTAAATACAACTTTTATATTATCAATTAAAGTTATGCCACTCTCTTCTTCATCACCTAATCCAGCCCTGAAGATAACTTTATAGTCATATGCTTGAGGGTATAATGAAAGGTTAGAACCAAGATTAATATAGATTTTCTTCCACTCGTCGCTTTGAGACAGAATAACAAGTTCTTTTTCAACTACCTCATATTTATCACGGATTAGAAGACCAACCTGAAAGTAATTATTTGTTTTGAAGTTCATCTCCAGAATAGTTACAGTTCCTGCCGTTGGTATTTCAAAACTATTGTAAGAGGTACCATAATAAACAGGATCTTCACTGGTTAAGTTTATAATTCCTGAGTATCTGGAAGTTGGAGACAGAAATGCAATTGGATTGTTATCAGGCATGGTTCTTGCGATTATCGTGTCACCGAAGTCATCTATCGAAATATCGGATTCTTCGAAATCCTCAAACCATGCAAATTCCGTATTTGAGTAATATGTGGTTGTTAAGACTCCGCCTGAAACAAGCTCCTGAGTAACTCCCGGGATAAAATCAAAATCTTCAATAATAATAGGTTTGTAAAACGGATATGGAACTCGTGTACTTGATATACCATTAAGTTTAATACCTGGTCTGATCTCTATTTTGTTTTTTCCCTCTGCAAGGACAGGAAGAATCAATGGAGAAGAATCTGAATCAGGAAATTCATAAACACCAAGTAACTCATCATTTACATATACCCAAACATCAACAATCTCTTCTGAATCAGTCCCTTGCTCGGGATAATATGTTTGAAGTTTTATACTGGATATACTAATGTAGGCAGGAATAGTTTGGTTGCCTTCGAACTTATAGCAACCACTTGTTAGCAGTATACTACTCAATACGATAACAACCAAAATATGGTAAACTTTTAAACCTAGTTTCAACATTTAATTCCTTATGAAATCAATAACGATTAATTAGTTCCAATATTGTAGTGAAACTGATTTTTTAAAGAGATTATTTTACTCCGTTAATCTCTTGCATAATCATATGAGCAACATTTAATGCATTATATCCGTCTTCTATAGTAACAGTAGGCGTTGTATCGTTTAGAATTGAGTTTTTAAAACTACTTAATTCCTCAACAATTGCATTAATTGGTGTCACTTCAGGTTTGTCAAAATAGATTCTGCGTTTTTTCTTTCCTTCACCAAGATCAATGATCATTGCCATTGGATCTTCAGGTTCAGTTTCAAGCTCTTCCATTCTTACAACTTCACTAACTTTTTCAAGGAAGTCTACAGTAATATATGCATCACGTTGGAAGAATCGTGTTTTACGCATGTTTTTCAGAGAAATTCTACTAGATGTAAGGTTTGCAACTGCACCATTTTCAAATTCAAGACGAGCATTTGCAATATCAGGAGTGTCGCTAACAACATTAACTCCATTAGCAACTACATTTTTTACTTTTGATCCAACAGCATTTAGAATAATGTCGATATCATGTATCATGAGGTCAAGAACCACAGGCACATCTGTTCCTCGAGGGTTAAACAATGCAAGGCGATGACATTCGATAAACATAGGATCTTTCAATTCATCCTTTACAGCAATAAAAGCCGGGTTAAATCTTTCAACATGTCCAACCTGAACTTTTACATGTTTATCACTGGCAAGTTCAATAAGTTTTCTTGCTTCTTCCGGTGTTGTAACAATTGGCTTTTCAATAAATACATGCTTATGCTTTTGCAATGCACTGCTCGCACAAGTAAAATGACTTACTGTTGGTGTTACAATATCAACAACATCAACTGCTTCGATTAATTCATCAATATTGCTATATCCTTTAACTCCTGTTTCTTTTTCAACTTCAGTTAAAGCTTTTTCATCAGTATCATAAAACCCAACCAATTCGAATTCAGCAATTTCTTTAATGCATTTAAGGTGAATTTTACCTAAATGACCAACTCCTAATACTCCTATTTTTAACATGGTTTATAAATTTTGGCAAAAGTAACTTTTTCCTGAAGTCAATATTCCTATTTTCGCATAAAAAAATATAAAATCAATGGTTGATTCTTATCGTCATAAAGGAATGCGCAAAAGGCTGATTGACAGTATCAGGAAAAAAGGTATAGTTGATGAGAGAGTATTAGAGGCAATGAATAAAATTCCCAGGCACGTATTTTTGGATTCTTCGTTTCTAGAATATGCTTATGATGATAAACCATTTCCCATTGGATCGGGACAAACCATATCACAGCCCTACACAGTTGCAAAACAAACCGAGCTTCTGGATGTTAAGAAGGGTCAGAAGGTTCTTGAAATAGGCTCAGGATCAGGTTATCAGGCATGTGTGCTTGAAGAAATTGGAGCTAAAGTATTTAGCATTGAACGTCAGAAAAAGCTATTTGTTAAAACAAAGGAATTCATTAGCGAGTTGGGGTATAACATTAGATTTTTTTACGGAGATGGCAATAAAGGACTTCCTTCCTTTGCACCATTCGATCGTATTCTTATAACCGCTGCTGCTCCTGAAATCTCTAAAGAGTTATTTAGTCAGTTGAAAATAGGTGGAATACTTGTGGTTCCCCTTGGTGAAGGTGCGGTGCAAACCATGATGCGGATAACTAAAACAAGCGAAACTGAATTCCAAGAAGAGACTTTTGAACAATTCAGGTTTGTGCCTATGCTTAAGAATAAAGCAAATGATTAAAAATGTTTCGTCTGTAAGTGTTATTAAATCAGTATGATACGAATTATTGTGTAATTTTTCTTGTGTTTGACTTGATTTTACGATTATTGTTTTATTACTTTTGATATCTGAAACCCAAGCTTTTGTAGTACAGGTATATATTAACCGAAAACCCTGAATTCTTAAGAAAGAGTTTCCTTTTTATTAACCTAATAACTTAAATTACTATGAAAAAATTCATTTTTTATGTATTGATCGTATCCGGATTATTCATTTTCGGATTTTCATTTGAAGCTAAGACTGATATTGGTGGTGGAAATTATCATATTTGTTATAGTGAGTCCAGAGTAAAAGTTGGATATACTTACTATGATTGTGGAAATTGCCCCACGAAAGTTTATGATGAAAAAGGTCGTGGCAGTGTGTCTAAATGTTTTGATACAAATCCAACTGATTAGTATTGATTTCTCTTAATTATGAAATCAGTAATTGTAAAATTATTAATACTCTTATTTCTGTCATTTTTATTCTGTCAATGTTCATATGTTCATGATAGTAAAATTGTGAGTAGAGATTTTGGGAATAGGAGTGTTAATTTAATTGGTGAGCAAATACTTGATTCCCTGTATGATGCCATAGAATTAAATGTTGTTGATACACTTTTGTTTGTCAGATTGAAAGGCGGTCAGGATTTGTTTAAGATTTTCAGTTCTAGCAATCTAAGTTTCGTTATGAATCTTGGAGTATATGGTGATGGACCTGAGGAGTGGAAGGCACCTAGGTATTGTGGGCAGTATACAAAAACTTCATCATCTTATTCAATTTGGATCAATGATGTCTTTAAACGACAGTTTATGTTGGTCGAAATAAATGGAAAGGATGTTAATGTTGCAAAAGAGTATAAGATAAGTCCAATATTAAATCTTGACAGAGATTTATTTTATCTGGACAGTAATCGATTGGCCGGAAATAACGGAATGGATGCTATTCAAAAATCAAGAATGTGTTTTTATAATCCCATAACTGACTCATGTGAGTTTGTTTGGGATTTTCCTGAAATAAATGATAAAGAAAAATTCACAAGAGTTGAACTTTTTGATATTTATTATGATCATTTGAAGATGAAATCAAATGGAAGTTTTTTTGTTTCTACATTAGAAAGATTTAACAGAATCGATATAATGAATCATAAAGGTGTTATAATTAAGTCATCCCTCGGTGATGTAGGAAATGGTTATTATAAGTCAGAAGTGTCAGATTATAAAACGAATGAAGGATTGAGAAGTTTGAGTTGTTACTATACATGGTTGCAAGTAACTGATGAAAATATATATGCCCTTTACCTGAACCAATCGGACGATGATTATAATTATATACCTAAGCCAGTAGAAATACATGTTTTTGACTGGGAACTTAAACCGAAGTACAAGTTATTTGTTGATGACTATTTGATATGTTTCGCTGTAGATGAAAAGAACGGATGGGTTTATGGTTTGGATTACTATAATGAAAAGATCATCAGATATAATATGACGAATGTATTCAATGAACTAATCATTCAGGATTATGAAGAGCTTGAATAATAAAAATAGCATATTGAAAATATTTTGCATGGTTATTGCAATTATTTGTGCAGGGTATTACACACGTAACTATTTGATTCCAATAATTAATAAGGAAATTCTTGGTCCAAAGATTAATTTTAAGACTCAGATCATCGACATAGGAACAATACAAAATAAAAGAGCTAGCTCATACTATTTCGTATTTGGCAATACAGGTTATAGAAAATTAGAAATCTATAATATTATAACTACTTGTGATTGTATGTCATACGATAAACCAACTCATCCAATTTCGATTGGTCAGTTCGATAGTATTTTAATAGTGTTGGATTCAACAATTACAGGTTATTTTTCAAAAGAAGTAATTATAGTTTCAAATAGCGTAACAAGTCCGGATCATATTTATATTGTAGGAAATATATTATCAGATAATATTCATGGCAATTATTAGTTTGATATTATAATTCAAGTACCATATCAAAAAAAATAGATGGTAAGATGTATTAAACTAACCCCCCAATATATTAGTTTTGTATTAAATATTAATCATATGAAATTTCAAACTACCTTGAATAATTTCCAAAAAAGATTCGCTCAACTATTATTTGCAATTGTAATAATATTGGGGGCAAGTATTTCCAATGCTCAGGGAACTGTAAAATATACACTAAATGATGTTATCGAAATTGCCCAAAAGCAATCACCTGATGCTCAGATAGCAATGCATAGGTTTATTAATAGTTATTGGGTATTTAGAAATTACAAAGCAGATTATTTACCCAGCTTGAACCTTGCATCTACCTTGCCTTCAATAAGTACTGGTTTTAAAGATCAATTTGTTGATGGTGTAACAACATCGGTCTTCGAAAATGTAAATCGCTATAGCCTTGATTTATTTTTAGAACAAAAAATTGGTTTCACTGGGGGTACGGTTGAGGTTAGTTCCGGAATTTTGCGAACAGATAATTTTAAAAGTGACACAAATTGGCATCAATATACAACCAATGTTATAAACTTTGGATTAACACAACCAATATCATTGTATAATCCTGATAGATGGAACCGAAGAATAGAACCATTGAGATATGAAGAGGCTAAGCGGATATATGTGGAGAAAAATGAAGAAATCGCTGGTACTGTAATTGATTATTTTTTCTCCTTGTTAATGGCACAGATACAGGTGAGTATTGCAAACAAAAATTATTCAAATTATGAAGCTTTGTATAAAATTGCAGAAGGACGGTACCGGCTTGGGAAAATTGCTGAAAATGAATTGTTACAACTTGAACTAAACTTGTTAAAAGCTGAAGCATCTGTAGAAGATGCAGACCTTAATTATAATAATCGACTATTTATCTTTAAGTCATTTTTAAGAATAAAGGAAGACACAAAGATTGAATTGATCCCTCCATCAGAAACCGATCATTTTGAAGTCGTTTTACAAAAAGCTGTTGATCAGGCAAAGTATAATACTTCTGCTGGATATGAATTCCAGCGACGAATTTTAGAGGCAGAAAAGATTGTTAAAGAAGCTAAAAGTGGACGCTTTGATGCAAATTTATATGCTGGGTTTGGATTAGGCCAAATTAGCAATGGTAGTGTACAAGATGCTTACTCAAAGCCTTTGGATGAAGAATTTGTGTCATTTCGTATTTCAATGCCTATTCTAGATTGGGGTCGTACCAAGGGCGATATAAAAATTGCGGAATCTAATTTAGCACTAGTTGAAACTTCCATAGAACAGGAGAAAATCGATTTTGATCATAATATTTTTTTGAATGTTATGGAGTTTAATATGCAGGAAAAGCAGCTACTTATTGCTGCGAAATCAGATACGGTTGCTCAAAAGCGATTTGAGGTGACTCAAAAACGATATAAAATTGGTAAGGTAAATGATGTATTGGAACTTCAAAATGCACAAATTGATAACGACAATGCCAAAATTGGTTATTATCGTGCTTTAATGACATATTGGAAAAGCTATTACGAAATTAGAATGTTAACTCTTTATGATTTTTATCGTGATATGCCAATAAGTATTGATGTTGATGCTTTGATTGATAAATAGAAAAAAAGTGAATCAGGTCAATGTTGTAAATCGAAAAATATACAAATCAACCTGATCACTTAAGTTTGGTTTGCTCTATTCGGCAACTTTGGGTTTTGGACCATCAGGTTCAACAACTTCTGATGGATTTAATTGTTTGTCAACATTATAATACATTGCAGCAAACGCTCCTTCAATCCACATAGATGCTGGAATAATCCCAATTATTAGAAATAATAACCCTGCTATAGCAATGGGAATTGCCAATAGGCCAATTAAGAATATCGTTACAGTATGTCCATTCGTCATTTCCCAGCTCTTCTTAACTGCTTCTACTGTTTCCATGTTTTTGTCCATCACTAGATACGGTACAAAACATAATTTGCAGGCGAAGATAATTCCCGGGATAATAAGAAAAATAAATCCTGCAATAACAATTGCTGCTACCAGTAGGTTTGCAAGAATTACATTTATATAGTTATTCCTGAATCCATCAAAGATATTGCTTACATCGAATTTTTCACCTCTGATTAATTTCAGATAAACATATGCAACACCATAATTAATAGGACCGCTTACAAATATTCCAAAGACTATTCCAAATAATCCTAGAATTACTCCTCCGGCACCAAACCCTGCTACTTCTGCTGCTCCTCTAAGAACAATTACAGGAATACTTATTGCAAAAACAATGATCGTCAATAATAGCAGTTCAATGAAATTTCGTCTTAAATTCTCCCAGCTAATATTATAGCTTGATCCTACACCCGGTAATGAATTTCTTTCCAGAATAAAATTAATATTGTTAGTTTCCATTTTTTTAAATTTTATGATTAACGACACAAATGTACGCACCCATAATTTGTTTGTCACGTCACCAAAGTAGGGTTTTTGTAAAACACTACTTAAGTAGGATGAAAGATTTAATAACATTGAATTACTTTAGCAATATATTTAAGAAATATAAAACTGATTGCATGATTTGGATTATAATTGATACTGCATTAATAATACTTGCTCTTGGAACTGGTGCAGGATCAATACTTATGGCCATGAGAATAAATGGTAAATATGATTATAATTATCTGAATTCATTTATGTACTACCAAATATTATTATTCATATTTGGATTGTACGGATTGCTCGGAACCATATTTGTACGAAGTATTTTAATTGGCTTTGATATTCCACCATCAACAATAAAAAGTCTTGCAGAATTTATCCCATATTTAGGAGTACCGGTTATAATAACCGCTTGGTTTATGTTTTTAAAAATGAGCTTTGAGGTCGTAGGAAAGGTTGTTACCAGCATTGGAAGTATTTTATATTTTGGGATTGTTTTGTTGGCAATGCTGGGTTACATAATAATCATTTTTATTTATAGGAATGAGGGTAATACTGTTGCAGAATCGCTGGCTAGTTTTTCAAAGTATGGATTTTTAGGAATTAATTTTGTAACCATGATGATAGCATTTTTCGTGCTTTTCAGATATGGTTTGATTATGAAGCATCGTCATAAAAGAAAAATGGTCCTTTACTTTGCTATAATAGCATTGGTCGTAAATGTTGTAACGCTAACAGTTTTTGTATTATCAGAGCCAAATACATTTCTCGAAAAGGCATACATGGTATTATTTTTTGCCGGACAGCTACCAACTGTGTTGTTTTTAGCATATTTTCTTAATCGATATTTTAGCCCGATAGATTCCCGTCAAGGAGAACATGAATTGTTTAACAAGTTTATTGCTGATTATCAATTATCCAAAAGAGAATCGGAGATAGTTGAACAGTTATGTAAAGGTCTTACAAATGGACAAATTAGTGATACACTGTTTATATCTCTTCAAACGGTTAAGGATCATGTTTACCATATCTACAAAAAAACAGGAGTTAAAAATCGTGTTCAACTTGTGAATATGGTTAGTGCATTTGAGAGGTCTGGTAATTGATGGAATAAGTATCAGGTTTTTAAATTTTCAAAGATTCTATTATTTATAATCAATCTTATTTAAAATAATTCTTAATTTTGCACCTAATACAAAATAGTTCAATTGATTAATTGAGTTATAATTAATGAAAATAACATTTAAATAAATATTTATGGCAGTATTAGTAGGAAAAAAAGCCCCATTATTTGAAGCCAATGCCGTTGTAAACGGTGGCGAATTTGTTGAGAAATATACACTCGAACAATTCATTGGAAAAAAACATGTTGTATTCTTCTTCTATCCATTGGATTTTACCTTCGTTTGTCCGACTGAAATTATCGCATTTCAGGAAAAAATGGAAGAATTTGATAAACGTAATGTTGCAGTTGTAGGATGTTCTGTGGATTCACAGTTTTCTCACTGGGCATGGTTAAACACAGAGAAAAAAGACGGTGGCATAAAAGGTGTTAAATATCCTTTGGTGTCTGATTTATCAAAAACCATTTCTGAGAACTTTGATGTTTTGGCTGGATCTTATGATTATAATGAAGATGGAGAAGGTGTATTTACTGGAGAACCTGTTGCATACAGAGGATTGTTCTTGATTGATAAACAAGGTGTTGTGCGTCATCAGGTTGTAAATGATCTACCATTGGGACGTAGCATTGATGAAGCTTTGCGTATGGTTGATGCACTACAGTATTTTGAAGATAACGGAGAAGTTTGTCCTGCAGATTGGAAACCAGGTGAGGATGCCATGGTTGCTGACGCAGTTGGCGTGGCAAAATATCTGAGCAATCACTAAACTTAGTCTAAATTAATAAAGAGGTGGTTCTGAATACAGAGCTGCCTTTTTTTTTATCTAATCAAGATCAAACCAGCTTTCAATTTTTTGTTTAATTTCAGGTTTGTAAGTCTTATGTATGAACTCGTTGGTTTGGTTATTATACTCATAATCTTTACCCCATTCTTCATGATTTTCAATAACTTCATTTAATGATGAAATAATGAACTCAAGTTCTTCATTCGTCATTGTTGGGTGTAACGAAACTCTAACAAAACCTGGTTTAATGGATAAGTCACCACTATTTATCTTTTCAACAATTTGAAACGATTCATCGGGTGTAACATTTAGTAAAAAATGGCCATAAGTACCTGCACATGCGCAACCACCTCTTACCTGAATCCCAAACTTATCGTTTAGAAGTTTTACTATTAAATTGAAGTGGATATTTTCAAACCAAAAGGAGAAAATTCCTAACCGATCTGTTACATTGTCGGCAAGAATATGAATACCTTTAATTTTACTGAAACCATCGAATGCCTTTTTAACCAGTTCTTTTTCACGTTGTTCGATTAGCTTTGTGTTAAGCTGATCTTTAACTTTAATTGCATATGCGATTCTTATTGCCTGAAGAAAACCAGGAGTCCCACCATCTTCTCGTAATTCAATGTCGTCAAAGTATTTATGACCGCCCCAAGGATCAGTCCACTCAACAGTTCCACCGCCAGGATTATCCGGCACCTGCTTTTTATAAAGATATTTATTGAAAATCAAAACGCCTGAACTTCCTGGTCCACCAAGAAATTTATGTGGTGAGAAGAAAATAGCATCAAGACTTTGAAGAGGGTTTTCAGGATGCATATTAATATCAACATAAGGTGCCGAGCCAGCGAAGTCTACCATCGCAAGACCTCCGTGTTTATGCATTATTTCAGCCATTTCATGATAAGGAGGAACTACTCCTGTAACATTTGAACCACCAGTAAATGAACCTATCTTCTGCTTATAATCTTTATGTAACTCAAGTTGTTTTTCCAGTTCAACCAGATCAACCATATTATTTTCATCCGGCTCTAGAACAACTACTTTGGAAATTGTTTCAAGCCATGATGTATGATTTGAGTGGTGCTCCATATGCGTAATAAAAACAACAGGTCTGTCTTTATTTATACCACAATCTTTCATGTCGGATGCTTTGGCACAGCCTCTTAATCCAAGAATCCTTTGCAATTTATTGATAACTGCGGTCATACCTGATCCTGCTGTTATAATTACATCATCTTTATTCGCATTAACGTGTTCTTTTATGATTTTCTGAGCTTTTTGATAAGCATTAGTCATAAGAGTTCCTGATTCAGTTGTCTCGGTATGTGTATTTCCAATATTGGGTCCGATAACTTCGGCCATTCTTTTCTCGACAGGCTCATATAGTCTTCCACTAGCAATCCAGTCTGCATAAAGCATCTTTTTTTTGCCGTATGGTGTTTCAAATTCCAAATTATCTCCAATAATTCCTTCTCTGATTTTTGAAAAATGTTCTAATAACGCGCTCATCTGAATTAAAATTTCTTGAATATTCCTAGCTTTATCTGACAACGCATTAGCGAAATAAAATGCATGTCGAAAGTGATTTGTTGATGTTGCAAAAGTAAAAATTATAACAATATCCTAGTAGCCATATATTAACTTAATGGCATTCAATTCGTTGGATGAATTAATTGAGGTTTGCAATGTGTTTTCCAGGAAGGAAATAAGATCTGTACGATATATTGTGCCAGCATAAATTGTTTTTGATAATATTTCATATTGTAAATCAACTATTATATTATCCATAATGTATACAAATTCATGATTTTGATAGTCTGTATTGTAGGTGTAGATTTTATTACCACAGGAAAATAAATAAGTAGATAAATCGACTTTACAGACATTATTAATTATTAGGTTTTCGATCGACCAACTATCTTCGATTGTATTTAATTCTACATCGAAAAGTGTAATTCGTCCAGTGCTGTCGGAATTACCAAAAATAATTACCTTATTATCGTTCTTTGCGAACATTTCAACTGTTTCAAATTCAGTTGGATAGGTTAAATAACTGCTTCCTGTTTCTTTGTAATATGATGTCCAGACCTTATTGTTGGAGTTTCTTAAATTGCAATTTGTGAAAACATACTTTTCTGTAATTGCAATGTTTTGGGGTATTGTATCCTTTTTTACCAAAGTTGTGAATACTTGAGAACCATCTTGTATTGTTAAACCAATTACTCTTCCTATCTCGCTGCTTATATATATAATGTTATCATATGCTGCTAAACCTGTTGTTTTGGGGTAGGGTAGTTGTGGTTCTTTATACCAAATATTCTCTTCCGTTGTCAAGTTTATTGCTGTTACCAGAAATGGAACAGTTGTAGCAACAAATGAAATTTCCTGATAAGGAGATGCTGCTGATACTGAATGATTTCCATCAATATTCATGGATCTAATATTTTGTTGTTCTGCGTCAAAAAACCTTAGATCCAGTTTGTTAAGAGGTTTGCTTTCTATAAATAAAGCTCCTTTGAAAGTAATTTCTTTATTGATGAGTTCAATTACCATATAATAGTGATGCACTTTGTTGAAATCACTAATAGCAAAATGAACTGTGAATGGAGGATGTTTGACCTGACTTGGCAGAATGTCGATTGGCATATTAACATCACCGGCATAACTGTTTCCCTCCGGATAAATGAATTCTCTTTTTGATAAAGGAGTAAGATCTTTGTTGTCAATGCTTATTCGTATATATTCAATTGGTTTATCGAGTGTTACATCGAATTGAACGGAAACAGTATCAGGTAGTTGTATTATTTCATTTAGCTCAGGAGAGTATATTACTATATCTACACTGGTAATTTCTTTTTCTTTTGCACATGATACAATGAAAACGAGTATTACAAATATGATTATTATTTTCAAGGTTGTTTTCAATAGTTTTCTAATAAAATTTAAGAGTCGAAATTAATATTTTTTTGTATCTTTCTCCTTTCACAAATGATTGAATTATGCTAAATAACCTAAAACTTGAAAATGTTCTTTTCCTTGATATAGAAACGGTTCCGCAGCTATCTGATTTTTCGGACCTTGATGAACGGTTCAAATATCTTTGGGAAAAGAAAGCAGAAATCATCAAACGTAATAGGCCTGAATCTACTGCCGATCAGCTATATAGTAGTGCAGGGATTTATGCTGAGTTTGGAAAAATCGTATGTATCTCATGTGGATTTATAAATGGTAAGGAGTTCAGGATTAAATCTTTTTACGGTGATGATGAAAAAATACTGTTAGAAGAATTTGCGGAAATGCTCCTTCAACACTACGATAATAATTATAGTTTGCTATGTGCACATAATGGTAAGGAGTTCGATTTCCCATACATTGCACGCCGGATGCTAATCTGTGGAATATCAATTCCTGAAATTCTTAACCTTGCAGGAAAAAAACCCTGGGAGGTAAGGCATTTGGATACTATGGAGTTATGGAAATTTGGCGATTATAAACATTATACTTCATTGGAATTATTGGCAGCAGTATTTTCTATTCCTACACCAAAAGATGATATTGATGGTTCAATGGTTGGTCATGTTTATTGGGTTGAAAAAGATCTGGATAGAATCGTGAAATATTGCCAAAAAGATGTGATTACCATAGCCCAACTATTACGCAGGTACCTAGGTATGGATCTTATAAAAGAGTCTGATATAGTGCTTAGCTAGAGGGGTTTAAGATAGTATGTCCTCGAATGAATTATGAAGATAAATTTTATTAAAAATAGTTATTAACACTTTATTAACCAAGTCGCAATATTTGTAATTTTGGACTCATGGAAGAGGTGAAAAAAGATGTTAGCAGGACAAAGCTTTCAAAGAATACAAACTTAAGCTCACAGCAACTGGCAGAACATGGTAAGGTTCAGCCCCAAGCTGTTGATCTTGAGGAGGCTGTGCTTGGTGCTATGATGCTTGAAAAAGATGCAGTATCGGCAGTAATTGATATTATTTCACCAGCTGTGTTTTACAAAGACAGCCATAAGAAGATTATGGGTGCCATTGCAAGTTTATTTGCCAAGTCTGAGCCTGTGGATATTCTTACTGTAACAAATGAGTTAAAAAGCAATGGTGAGTTGGAAATGGTTGGAGGACCGTATTATATTACAATGCTAACCAGTCGTATTGCTTCAACAGCTAATGTCGAGTATCATGCCAGGATTATTCTTCAAAAGCATATCCAAAGGGAATTAATTAGAATATCATCTGATATAATTAAGGATGCATTTGAAGATACCACTGATGTTTTTGATTTACTCGACAGAGCTGAGCAAAACCTCTTTTCTGTATCAGAATCCAATCTGAGAAGAAATTTTGAAGATATGCCATCGCTTGTTAAACAGGCAATTACTGATATCGAGAGTGCTAAAGATTCGGATGAGCACATGAGAGGAGTGCCATCAGGCTACATAGACATGGACAGAATTACGTCAGGGTGGCAAAAATCGGATTTGATTATTCTTGCTGCTCGTCCATCGATGGGTAAAACAGCTTTCGCTCTTAATATGGCCCGAAATATAGCCGTTGACTTCAAAAAACCTATTGCTTTCTTTTCCCTTGAAATGTCATCAGTACAGCTTGTTACAAGGTTAATTTCCAGCGAAACAGAATTAAAATCTGATAAACTAAAAAGAGGAGATCTCCAAAGCTATGAATGGCAACAACTAACTGATAAAGTTACCAATCTTGTTGAAGCTAAGATGTTTATCGATGATACTCCCGCATTATCAATTTTTGAATTACGTGCGAAATGTCGTCGACTCAAGCAGCAACATGATATACAAATGGTATTTATTGATTACCTTCAGTTGATGAGTGGTGGCTCTGATAGCAGAGGTAACAGGGAGCAAGAGATTAGCCAGATATCAAGGTCACTAAAAGCATTGGCCAAGGAGTTGAACGTACCAGTACTTGCACTTTCACAGCTAAGTCGTGCAGTTGAGACAAGACCTGGGCAGGCCAAGAGACCAATCCTTTCCGACCTTCGCGAGTCGGGAGCCATTGAGCAGGATGCTGACCTTGTTCTATTTATCTATAGAGCTGAATATTATAAAATTGATACTTTTGAAGATGGATCTCCTACTCAGGGTGTTTCAGAAATTATTATTGCAAAACATCGTAATGGTGCGGTGGGGGATGTCAAATTGAGATTTGTTGCCGATTTTGCCAGATTTGAAGATTATTCTCAAGGTATTCAGGATTATTCATCAGATGATATAAGTGCGGGCATCAAAAGTTTTCCATCGAAAATGAATTCTATGGATGATCACGATGACACACCATTTTAATATCAAACATTTTTTTATAATTAAATATTTAATATGAAAACTAAGATTAACAGTTTATTAGCAGTACTTTTTATTGGGTTATTAACTATTGGATCAACTACTTATGCGCAAAAAGGCGTAGAGCTTAGATATAACCTCAGTGAAGGCGACACATACAAGTTTGTAACTGAAATTGATCAGGATATTTCATTTGACGCTGCTGGTACAACCATGACACTGGATATGGCAATGACATTTGATATGACTTCTGTTGTGAAGAGTATTGACGGAAATAAGATCAATAAAGAGATTACATTCGATGCCATAAAAATGAATCAGAAAATTTTTGGAATGGAGCTCAATTATGATTCAGGTGATCCTGAAACATGGACTGGAATGGGAGAAAAGATTGCTGTTGAAATGAATAAACTTATTGGTAAGAATGCTCAACTCCTTATGGATGATAAAGGAAATGTGGAAGAGATGGACCTTGGTGAGATAACTGACAATGATGATCTTACAAATAATTTAACATCTGGTAATACATATGCTGTTTATCCTGATGGAAAAGTAAGAGTTGGTGAAAGTTGGGAGAAGGATGTTAATCCTCTTAAGGAATCGGACATGAATGTATTTATGAAATACACCTTGTTAAAAGTCAACCGTAAAGAAGCAGTAATTGGTCTTGAGGGAATCTTAAAAGGTAACGTAATTGATGGCGAAGAAGTGAACCTTGAAGGATCTACTGTTGGAGAAATGACAATTGATGTAAAAACTGGTATGCTTATCACCTCAACAATGGACATTGAGCTCGCTATTGACCTAGAACAGCAGGGTATGAAAGTTCCTGCAAATATTATGAGTACAACAGTTACGACTGCTGAGAAAATAAACTAGATATCAGGCTGTTAGAATTATTAAGGCTTCTTTGATTTTGCCTGCTTCAATGAGGGTGTGGGCAAATTCATGGAGTTTTTTTATGTCTTTTTTTAGATCACTTATATCATTGTTTTCAAGATAGACCTGGATTTCTTCCTTTTTAGGATATTCTTCAATGTTACCCAGTTGGCCCAGGTCATTTCCCGTTAGATATCTACTAAACCTTACACTTTCAGGTAAGCTGTCAACACCCATCCCCAGTGTTGATAATGGTTTGGGGATAATGAATTTTGCATCACCCGATGTCCTAACATAGTAATTACCTCCCAAACGGCCAACAAGATCAATTTTATCATGATCAATATTCCCATTTTCGTCAAGAATACTTTCATCAAGATGGATATACACAATTTCACAAATCACCAAATTCCCGGATCCCGGTTTCCCGCTGATTTCAATAACTTCTCGAACTTTACACTCAAATTGCAAAGGCGATTCGGCAACTCTTCTGGGTGCAACAACCTGAGATTCGAGCGGAGTAAAACCTGATTTCACAAATTCATCAATACCTTTTGGATATTCCGTGCTTGACAAACTCATTTGATGAACCATATTATAAGTTACAGCGTTTAGCACAACTTCGGGAACCTCTTTAATATTATCAAGCGTGTGTTTTGTGGTATTGTCTCTTCCTCTCCTTGAGGGAGAAAAAATTAATGTTGACGGATTAACACCAAAAGCATTGTAAAAGCTAAATGGAGATAAGTTATGATTACCATCTTTATCTACAGTAGCAGCAAAAGCTATTGGACGAGGAGCAACACCACCACCAATGAGCTTAAACAGATTTTGGTTACCGTATTCGTTAGGGTCGATTTTTATCATGCGATTATTGTTTAGCAGGTAGGATTTTGGTTATACACTCACCAAAACCAATTCTGTAATCTTTATTACTACAGTATCCACGCATGATAATTGTATCATTATCCTGGATAAATTTTCTTTCAGAACCATCAACTAGTTTAATAGGTTTTGTACCTTTCCAGCTAAGTTCCAACATCGATCCAAATGAGTCTGGTGTTGGTCCGGAAATGGTTCCTGATCCATACATATCACCAATATTAATATTACATCCATTTACAGATTGGTGAACAAGTTGCTGATTCATATTCCAGTACATGTACTTGTAATTACTTTTGCAGATTACTGTTTCATCACTGTTTTCAGGAGTTAGGGATACTTCAAGATTAATATCATAGTTTTTATTTCCTTCAAACTCCAGATAAGGAAGTACTGCCGGATCTTGTTTTGGCCCGTTTGTGGCAAATGATTCTAATGCTTCCATAGTCACAATCCATGGTGATATCACAGAGCCAAAGCTCTTACCAAGAAATGGTCCCAGTGGGACATACTCCCATTTTTGTATGTCCCTGGCACTTAAATCATTAAATAGTACCATTCCAAAGATATATTCGTCAGTTTTATCCATAGGAATAGCTTCTCCCAATTCGCTAGATTTACCGGTTATGAATGCTGTTTCCAGTTCAAAATCCATCAATCTGGATGGTCCAAAAGAAGGAATTGCATCATCATCAGCTTTTGTTTGCCCCATTGGTCTGTAAATGTTTGTACCTGATACAACAATTGAAGAACTTCTGCCATGATAACCTACCGGTATATGTTTCCAGTTAGGAAGTAGTGCATTGTCGGGATCACGGAACATGATGCCAACATTTGTTGCATGTTCAATGCTTGAGTAGAAGTCTGTGTAATCACCTACCTCAACAGGTAACATCATCTGTACATCATCAATATCAAGCAGACAGGCTTCTTTTGCTTTCTCATTATTCGGAAGTTCGGTATTGCCTGCCAAAAAAAGCTGAGAAATTGTTTCTCTCACGGATGACCAGATTGGTTTTCCCAGTGCAATGAAATCATTCAATACGGGTGCGTAAAAAACTCCGTGGTTTTCAATATCCAATTCATCAAAATAACCATGATCGGTAAGGGCACTTAAATCGATAACCGTATCTCCAATACGAGTTGCAGGTCGTGGTTCCTTACCTTCGGGTTTAATAATCCCAAAAGGAATATTTTGTATGGGAAAATCGTGATCTTTAGGTACTTCAATCCACGACTTTAATGATGGGTTATTTGCTTTTATCATTTGTTTAAGTTTTATCTTGTTGAAATTTATCTTAAAGTGTACCTCGGTTTTCTTGCTCAAGTTCAATAGCTTCAAATAATGCCTGGAAATTTCCTTTTCCAAATGAAACAGCATTTTTTCTTTGAATTATCTCAAAAAAGAATGTTGGTCTGTCTTCAACAGGTTTACTAAAGAGCTGTAATAAATAGCCTTTATCATCACGATCAATAAGGATCCTGTGTTTTTTAAGTACTTCGATATCTTCATCAATCTCACCAACACGATCTAGGATATTATCATAATAAGCATCCGGAACATGAAGAAAATCAACACCGCGATTACGTAATGCTTCTATTGTAGCAACAATATCGTTGGTTGCCAAAGCAACATGTTGTGGACCTGAACCCATGTAAAAATCAAGATATTCTTCAACCTGTGATCTTTTCTTACCTTTTGCAGGCTCATTAATTGGGAATTTTACCCTCATATTATCATTAGCCATTACCTTACTTTTCAAGGCAGTAAATTCTGTTGAAATATCTTTGTCATCAAATGATATAAGCTGTTCGAAACCCATTACATCTCGATAGTATCCGGCAACTTTATCCATTTCATTCCAACCTACGTTTCCTACAATATGATCTACGTAAAGTAATCCTGTTTCTTCTGGTTGATACTCCGGTTTCCATGCAACAAAACCAGGTAAAAACACTCCATTGTAGTTTTTTCTTTCCACGAAAGTGTGTACTGTATCACCATAGGTTTTTATGGATGACAATACCACTTCTCCATTTTCATCAGATTTTGTAATAGGTGCAAAGTCAGCTTCAGCACCTTTGGATGTTGTTTCTTCAAATGACTTTTTAGCATCATCAACCCAGAGTGCAATTGTTTTAACGCCATCACCATGGAGTTTATGATGAGCAGCAACATCCGAATCAGGTTTAAGTGCACCTGTTAACACAAACGTTACTTTATCCTGTTTCAATACATATGAAACACGGTCGGTCAAACCGGTTTCAAGGCCCGCAAATGCAACAGGTTGAAAACCAAAAGCGGATTGATAAAAGTGAGCAGCCTGTTTGGCATTTCCTACATAGAACTCAACATAATCGGTGCCATTAATAGGCAGGCATTTTGAAGTATTCTCCATCTTATTTAGTCTCTTTAATTTAGTTTTTGTCTCAAATTAGTTTTATATGTTTCTTTTAAGGCTGGTAAACAGTTGTTAATTGATTATTAATTTTGTCAATGTTAGTAGAGCCAGCTCTTGTAATAGTCTTTATCTTCAATAATGAATGCGTCTTCTGTGATTTTTAATGGCTTAAAAGTATCAACCATCACCGCATATTCATTTGTTTCTTTTTGTCCGATACTGCGTTCGATTGCTCCCGGATGTGGCCCATGCGGAATGCCCATGGGATGAAGTGTAATTTGTCCGCGTTCAATATTATTTCTGCTCATAAAGTCTCCATCAACATAATATAGAACTTCATCAGAATCAATATTACTATGGTGATATGGCGCAGGAATTGATTCAGGATGATAATCGTAAAGCCTTGGTACAAAAGCACAAGTTACCATTGCATTGGTTTCAAATGTTTGATGTACAGGAGGCGGTTGATGAATTCTTCCTGTTATAGGTTCAAAATTATAGATTGAGAATGTAAATGGATATAGATATCCGTCCCATCCAATAGCATCGAAAGGATGTGTTTGATAATGATATGGATAAATCATGTTATTTCTCTTGATTTTTACAAGAAAGTCACCTTCTTTATCATATGTGATGAGCTTTTGAGGAGATACAATATCTCGCTCATGAAATGGCGAATGCTCAAGTAGCTGACCTGAATTATTCATATACCTTTTCGGAAATCTCAATGGTTGGTTCGATTCAACAATAAATAATCTATTGTTTGAACCATCAAATTTAAACTGGTAGATTGTACCTCTTGGAATTATAATGTGATCTCCCTCTTTAAACTTAAGTTCACCATAAACCGAAAGAAGTTTCCCAGTACCTTCATGAATAAAAATCATTTCATCCGCCTGCGCATTTTTGAAGAAATAATCAGTCATTGATTTTTTCGGTGCTGCAAGTAAGATGTTAACATCATCATTGGTTAGGACAACTTTTCTGCTATCCATATAGTCGTTAACAGGTTTAGTTTTAAATCCTTTAAAGGCTCTGTTTTGGAGATTTTTATCAAGGGCCACTTTTGGAGTTACATCAATAGGCTCATCTATCTTTAGCACCTTTGTTGGAGGGTGATTATGATATACTAATGAATAAACATCTGAGAAGCCTTCAGCTGATACAAGTTCTTCAGCATAAATGCCTCCGTCAGGTTTGCGAAATACAATATGTCTTTTTTCGGGAACTTCACCACGAGTTTGATAATGCGGCATTTTAATTTAGATTTAATTAAAATAAAGTGCAAATATAGAAAAATATTGCATTTTTCAAGATAGGAGAGACGACTAGTTATTCTATAGAGTTAAGATATATTGTAGGGTAATATTTATCATTTCCTCTGCTTTAAGCGGCCTCAGTGAATACATACGGTTTAGTATATTCGTTGAAATAACAGAAACCTTCTGTCTTAAACCAATTTCATAGCTAATGCGACCATCAATTATTAGATTACCATTATTGTGGTTTTCATAATACTTTCTGTAAAGGATAGCTTGTGTAGATCCTCCTGTTGCCAGAGTGGCATCTTCAAAGTCGAAAATCGCCTTATCCAGGTTTTCAATTTTACTGAAATACTTTAAACTAACTCCCATCGAGAAACCATTGTAGTTGAATTCCAGATCAGCTTTTACAGTGTGTAAAAATCTGTATTTGAGAATATTGCGATCAGGATTAACACTTGTAGACTCATATGAGAAATCCTTGGCACCACTTGGATTAAAATCTTTGGCAAAGACATATTCAGGATCAAGAGTAACCGGGAGTACATAGTTATATCCAAACAATGTATTTATTGAAAATTTCTCATTAACTTTTATTTGTCCAGTCATTGAGATGTCGACACCTGTAACTTTTGAATTACCGGTATTTACAAATTTGAAACCTGCTGTGGCAAATGTGTAAGTTGAGTCCCAGAAACCGAATAGGTATTCAATTGTATTGTTGTATTCCTGATAAAAAAGAGCAATATCAATATATCCATAATATTTGGCAAATTTGAATCCTTGTTTTAGGCCAATTTCTGAATTCCAACTGGTTTCTGCAATCAGGTCTGGGTTATTAAAAACCCCGAAGCTTCCAACTGTGGTTTTGATATATCTTTCAGTAATTGTTGGAAATCTATAACCCTGACCAATTGATGCTCGAAGATAGGTTTCTTGTCCAAGTTTTAATGAACTACCTAGTCTGAAAATTGGTTTACTGTCTTTTATTGAATCATTTATGCTATAGTTTTCAAATCGTATTCCGGCTGAGAAGTTGAGGATATTACCAACTTTTTTCTCCAATTCCATAAATACTGAAGTATTCCATAAGTTATTTGATGGTGAACCAGATGCCTCATACATTTTGGCATAGGAATCTGTATATTGACTTGAAGCGCCAATGATAAAATCAAGGTTTCCCAGATTTTTAAAGCTCTTACTAAACTGGTAGTTATTGTAAATAAACAGCGATTTGGTCGATTGATCATTATTCGCCTGATTATTAGAATACATTATCCTATTGGTAAACTCATGCTTAAACCCCATTCCTGAGTAGAAATTAATATAAGGATCGAGGTAAAATGTGGTGTTTTCTGATAAAAGAACTGCTCCGGGATAAGCTCTGTAGAAATTTGTGGTGTCATCTAACCAAGCGAAAACTGTACTTGATTTATTGTACATAATGTTACCATTAAGTCCAAAATTAAGGCCGCTTATTTTTTCGGAGCGATGTCGGAGATTAAAATTAATACGGGCTTTTCTGTTGGCCATATCATTGTCGGTGATATTATTTGTGTCCATCACATGTGGCCCGGGAACCGGAGCTCCAATATAACTGCTCGATGCTGAAAATAGCCCTCCAACAACGAGATCAGTTTTCCCCTTATTTAACTGTTGCGAATGCAGGAAGCTAGCCCCTGAATTATAATTTGGTCCGCTCCACCATTTTTCGGCAGGAGACCTTGGTGCTGAAAAAAGACCTCCATAAAGTTTGATCTTTGTTTCAGGTTGTATACCCGGATAATTCGTTCTTATGTATATTGCTCCGCTTAACGCAGATGCACCTGATAACACCGATGCCGCTCCTTTTACAACCTCAATTTGTTTTATATTTTCCACAGGTATTAGTGACCAGTTAGTTTTTCCTGCATCACCTGCTGTCACAGGCAGATTGTCGATAAACACAGCCACTTTACTGCCAACCCCGAAAGTGAAGCCACTTCCGCCTCTAATCTGGGGTTCCTCATCAAGTATAGTGAGACCAGGAATCATATCCAGAATTGTTTCCACAGATTCAGTGTTTCTGGCTTCAATCAGTCTTGGGCTCATTATTTCGATTGAAACAGTTTGATTTTCTATTGCTTTGTCAAACTTACCTGCCCTTACAATTATCTCATCAAACTCTGTACTGAAAGGTTCAAGTTCAATATTAAGCTGTTTAGTTTTCCCATCCTCAATTAAAATCTCAATTGTTTTAGACTTCATACCTGTATAAGATACTGTGAAAGTGTAACTGCCAGGTTTCAGTGAAAGTGAATAATATCCATTAAAGTCGGTTACTGTACCGACAGTCATATCTTTTTTCTGGAAAATATTAACTCCAATTAATGATTCAGAAGTAGCCTTGTCGGTAACCCTTCCGGAAAGGATGCCATTAATTTGTGCTTGTGAAATTATTGCATAAAACAAACAAAGTAATATTAAACTATGCTTGATAAAACTTTTAAGGGTGGGCTTATTTATCATTATATGTAAAGTTGCTTTTTCTTAAGCCTGGTTATTTTAGAATCATTACTTTACTCATATAATATTCATCGGAATTAATGGCAGTTGCGATATAAAGTCCATTATTAAGTTCACTAATATCGATACTATTATAACCTGATAATTTAATATTTCCATGATGAACCAATCTTCCACTTATATCCCTAAGCTCAAAATCGAATGAAGAGTTACTACTACTCAGGGTTTTTATTACGAGATTATTATAACGAGTAAATATATTAAGATCCTGAACAGGTAATTCGGAAACTGAACTACCATTATTATAAATAAATTCAAGGTCATCATATAAAGCAGTGCTGTTTAATTGGGCATCTACTCCATTTCCTGATGTGAGGATTGCAAGGTAATAATTAGGTGTTTCGTTTGAGGTATATTCAAAGGGAATAGAAAACCTTGTCCATTCGGTTATTTCTATAGATGGGAGTTCCCAATAGGCCATGGCAATGGAGGTTTCTTCGGTTCCAGGTATTTGAGCATAGCCTTTATGCAACATAAACTTCACTGTTCCAAAATCATTTTGACCGGCATTACATTTATACCATCCAACCACACTGTCGGGTCGGCCAACTAAAGGGCTATTCCATTGTGCATCGTTTACATCAGTAAATACATAACTCGAATCAGCTGGTAATTGTGTATGGTATCTACCGTTTGATACGGTACCGGTTGCAATTACCAAACTCCCTACATTGAATAAGCTAAGTGAGTAATTCCCACTATGAGCATCTGTGCTTTTGCCCCATACAACAGGAGCCAAGTTGTTGAAATAAATATCGTCAGACGTTTTGATAGAACTCCAGTTAACAGGTTCGTCTACAACAGTTCCGGCATCTTCCCAGTTTTCAAAACCGGCATTTTGAATTTGTAGTTGAGCAGTAGCAAATCCTGCTATAATTATGAGTGCGAAAAAAGTAGTAAAGAATTTTTTCATTTGTATTTTCTTATTTTAAATTAAAATCTATATCCTATTTGTATCATATATCTTAAACCCGGACCTACGCTGAATAATGCTCCCGAATCACTAATATTCTTTTCTTTAATAAGATTATCAATACCAGGATATTTTGAAATTAGCACATCATATATAGCTTCTATATATTCGCTCTCTTCATTCACTTTAAGATTGCCACTGATACCCAAATTGGCTGAATATGTGGAAATAGAAGGCCCTATAAAGATTAAGTCAATAGTAAGATTATTTTTAAGTACGAATTGGTATCCTAATTCCACACCTGCGCTTAACATGTTAAAATTGCCATCTAGAGTTAGTTTGCCTTCTGCTATTTCACTATTAACAAGAGTAAATTCATTTTCAAATCTATAGTAATGTAATGATCCAAATACTCCCCAATATAGCCCGTCAGGAGCAGATCTGGTGTTTCTATTCTTGAAATAGAATCTTTTATCTCCAGAAATACTAAATCCCCATTTTTTTTTAGCACGCTCTATATTAATACTGTCATATGACCCAAATGAGGGTAGAACAAAGTAACCTGTATTAACCGAAAAAGACCTATTTGACGAGGTTACGCGTTCATACGAAAGGTTTACATTTTTCACACTCCACATCATGGGTGTAAGATTCCATTTCAACACATTTCTTTTTGTTAAAACAGATTTATCCCTATTAACTACCGTATCATTCTGACTAAAGGATGTAATACAAAAAGCAAAAGTAATAATTAAGGTAAGCAAGAGATGTTTCAAAATATGATTATTATAAGTTGATTTTGTAAATATAAAAAAATCCGGAGAAGTTACGTTTGGTATCTACTCCGGATCTTTAACTTATTTTAAATAACTATTAAAATAAATATGATATACCTACATTAATACCCAGCCATGAATATGCTTGTTCACTTTTGGTTTTAGCAGCCATATTATATTTGAAGTTAATATTTACACCTGTATTGCTATTAGCAAATGGCATTACAACACCTACTTCCGGAGCAATTCCAAAATGCCAGTCCTTACCCTGTATATAATATATTCCAAGGAAATCACGTGATTCAATATAATAAGTACCTACTCCGGCTCCAATGTATGGTTGTATTGAACCCTGAGAGAAATAATAATGTGCTGTAACCATTAGTGGCATTACATTGAGGTATCTTCTTTTATATCCATATGTTGCATAGTCACCTGTTTTATCAGTTACCCATCCAAGATTTTCATAAAATACGTTCCATGCTCCAATACCTCCAACTGTAATGTTTTCGGTAACAAATGATCGTCCTTCAATAGAAAAACCACGAAATGTAGGTTGGCCGATAAAGTCTTTTGTAGATCCCATTGGGAACCCCATATTCCAGTCAAAATTCCATATTCCACCACCTTGTCCAAATGATGAAAAACCAATTAGAACTACAAAAATGCTGGTCAATAATATCTTATTTTTTTTCATGTTCTTACGTCTTTATAATTATTACTAATTGGTTTTTATTTCGGGTGTTAATTCAAAGGCTTTGTTTATTCCGTCAACAATTCTTTTCTCGTTAGAACCACTGCTTAGAACTCCGGTAACCCCACCTGTAAAATAGATAGGTGTAACAGTGTCGCCTTCAATAACTCTGATATCCAATGGGTTTGCCATTTCAATAAGTAATGTGCCAGTTGTGTATGAAGAATAATATGGATATCCACCCCAATAACCTGGAGGATAATAGCCAGGATAACCTGGATAATAATAATCGGTTCCACGGGTATTGGACTTTTTCCAATAACCCCAACCCCAACCCCAACCGGGATAGTAAGGATACCACCATCCTACTTGTACATTTTTAACAGTTAGTGCTGCTGATGAGATTCTTACATCAGGTACTTCTTGTGCTGTATCTGTTACTCTTGTATATCCGTAGGCAGTCATATTTTCTTCTATTGTGCTAATGATTTTGTCATTTGCATCAATAAGAGAGTGGTCAGATGTGTCCTCGCGTACGACGTAGACTGTATCCGACATAAAATATGTTTTCAACGATGTGAAATCCACTGTATCATAATAGGTAGTCATCACAATATCTGTTTCGGATAGTGATATGTTATCATCATCAGGATAACATGATGATAATGAAATCACAACGAATGATAAAATGGCTACTACCAATGTTTGTGTGAGAGATAATTTTCTTAGCATATTGATTTTTTTTTTGATTTGTTAATGTTAATTTGGATTGTTGGAAAGGCAAATGTATAAAATAATTCTTCAGTCAGAGAATTTTATTTTAATGTTTCAGTAGCATTTTTCTTGTTATTAAACTTGAAAGTTGCTGATATGTATACGTTTACACCAAAATAATATACGTCCATTTTGTTTTCTATTTTACCTTGCAGAATTCGATGAGTTGCAGGGTCGTATTCAACTGGGTTTGTGAAATTTGCTATTTGTTTTTGATTTTTATCATAACCAAAGGATAGTTCTCCACCTGCTACCAGCAGATACTTCTTTAGAAAGTAAAACTGCACTCCGCCGGTGTAGTGATAGATATTGATGTTTGTGCTATTAATTCTATTATAATCACTGTATTTACCATAATCGGCACCATTAATATTATTGAAGTCGGTTCTGATGCCATTTAGAAACATCAGATTTTCACGTAATTGCCAACGATAACCAATTGCAACATTAAGTACAGGTTTCGCCACATCAGCTACAGAAAGCCAGTCCTTGTTTTTCAGTTTATCATAAACCATGTTTGATGTAATATCCTCACTAATGGGTGCTGATATCATTTTGTATGGATTAATCCCATGAAAATACTCCATAGTAAAATAAAGTCTGTTTTCAGCATTATCTACCTCATGTATAAAACCAAATGAAACCGAAAACGGGCTTTTTATTGTAGCCGATAATTCATGTTTGGTAAGTCCGTTTACAATAACATGGCCCGGCATAAACTCTCCGGTTTCGGGGTTGGTGATATTTGCCATCTTTTGCATGCGGTGCACTTCTTTTCCAAGAGAAAATAGTGAAAATGAATTGGTTGTGAAGTTTAGACCAAATCTCCACCTATCAGTAACATATGAAAAACCAAGTTTTGCGATTAATCGATAGTCTGTAAATTTTAAATCTTCAGTGTAACTACCTTGTGATACTAATCCTGGATTAGGAATTGAGTCAACCCAGGTTGTGTCTGTCATTGAAGATGCCAACGTTTGAGTTTGAGTACGATATGATAAGTAAGCAGCAGATAAGAACAAACTGGCACCCACCTTAAATTTCTCGTTTACATCGTAAGAAGTAGCAAAACCGAACCAATTATCATGAAAATCCAGGAAATACTTAAATGCAACATCGTAGTTTTCAGGTCCCGGAGTGCGTTCAATTATATCTATTTCACTTTTGTTATAATAGCTGATGTCAAATTTTTCCTTCATCCGCGTAAGCGCAGAAATTGCAAATGCGAACCGGCTGTTACGTGGCCGGTAACTGTATGAAAGAAATTGTGGCTGCACGTTGAAACTAATGTTAGTTGTGTTGATGCCATCACCAAGGGCATCGGTATAGTGGTAAACACCCCAGGTAAATAATGCTGCTGCAAATGATAGGTTTGCTCCATTTTTAATTTCACTAATTGTTGCCGGATTAAAATATATGGAGGTATTTCCGGCATCACCGGCAACTACGGCACCTGATAATAGTGACGATTGAGAATTGAAGTTCAATGACCAGTAGTGGTTCATTAACTGGCTGTTTGCATTAGTACAGAATAAAAAAATACCAATAGACAGAAGTATGGTTCGATTAATAAACCTTCTCACAATAACAGATTTTTTACTAAAATAATAAAATCATGCCACAGCAATGTCGAAGTAGAAATTAATAATGCTTGAAATAAGATAAATATATGTGATAATTATCAAAAAGTAGGTCTTATTCAATGCCTGAAAAATATTTCATGAACTGAACACGTTCCCATGCTGCAGGGTTCTCTGAAACTTTAACGCTCATCTTTCCTCTGAAATCATCAATTGATTTGAAGTTCTTTTTCTCCATCCAATCTTCAATTTCTTTAATGATGATTGAAATTTCTTTAAGACCTTTTTTATAAAGAACAGATGCTATTTGAACAGTTGTAGCACCTGCTAATAATTGCTTTATTGCTGCTTCTCCATTATGAACTCCCGTACTTGATGAGATATCACAATCAATTTTTTCACTTAACATAGCTACCCACCTTAGTGATTGAGCAAGGTCGGCTGGTGTACTGAAAACATTCGAACTCTTTATTTCGAAATTGTTTATATCGATATCAGGAGAAAAGAATCTGTTGAACAAAACAATACTTTTGATTTTTGTCCATGAAAGCATTTCAATTGTTCTAGCAAGTCCTGAGAAATAATAACTTAGCTTAATCGATACAGGAATTTTAATTAATGAGGTAATCTTTTTAGCGATTTCGAAATATACTTTTTCATTATCCTCACCACTTTTCTTTGGGTCGGAAGGCAGAACAAAAATGTTAAGCTCCAGAGCATCTGCTCCTGCAACTTCAATTTTTTTAGCAAAATTGATCCATTCGCTGCTACTCATGCAATTGATTGATGCAATTATTGGGATATTAACATTTTGTTTACATTCTTTTATTAGATCAAGATAGATAGCAACATCATTCTCAGTACTGTAGTTTTGGATATAGTCCTGTGCTTCTGGATAGTAATTGGAAAAATCACCCTGATCAAAGGTCTGATTTGCAGCCTGATTGATCTGTTCTTCAAAAAGAGATTTTAAAACAACTGCTCCCGCACCTTCTTTTTCTATCTCAATAATGTTTTCTATGGAGTTTGTTAATCCCGAACTTCCAACGATGATAGGGTTTTTAAGCTTTAAACCCATATAAGTTGTTTCCAGATTTGCCATTTATCTTAATTTTAAGTTTTAGAAACTAAAGTGCTGTAAAAATAGCAACTTCTAACGTATAAAATTGTTATAGATAAAATTAAAAATAATTCTAAATAAGTAAGCTAGGAAAGATATGTGATTTTTTAACGATGAGAGCTTATTGTTGCGATGGTGTTATTATATTTGCAGCTACACAGAAATCACTTTTTGATTGAAACGAATACTAATAATACAAACGGCATCACTTGGAGATGTTATACTTGCTACACCTCTTGTGGAAAAGTTGCATGCATTCTATCCTGAGGCTAAGATTGACTTTTTGTTAAAATATGGTTACGAGGGAGTATTGAGAAGACATCCCTTAATACATCATGTTATTGTTTGGGATAAAACCGAAAAGAAGTATGAACATCTTATAGAATTGATTAAAATCTTCAGAGAGAAGAAGTATGATTTGGTGGTTAATGCACAGAGATTTTTCTCTTCGGGATTAATAACAGCTTTATCGGGTGCTAGGATCAAAATAGGATTTAGTAAGAATCCACTCTCAATATTTTTCACAAAAAGAATTAAGCATGTTATCGGAACGTCTCCCGAAGGACCGCATGAAACTGAACGAAATTTGAAACTTATTGAACATTTTACTAATAGAGAGTATTATCCAATGAGATTATATCCGCTTAATCAGCATAAAGCGAAAGTTTCACAGTATAAAACCAAACAGTATATAACAGTATCGCCGGCATCACTATGGTTTACCAAGCAATTTCCAAAAGAAAGGTGGATTGAGTTTATCTCATGTGTTGATGATGATTTGGTGGTGTTTTTGCTAGGTTCTCCAAAAGAAAGTGAGTTGTGTGATGATATTATAAAAGAATCGGGGAGATCAAATTGTTTGAATCTTGCAGGTAAACTCGATTTCTTAGAATCGACAGCTTTAATGAAAGATGCTGTTATGAATTATGTGAATGACTCGGCACCGATGCATATGGCCTCGGCAGTGAATGCGCCAGTTGCAGCAATTTATTGTTCAACCGTACCTGAATTTGGATTTGGGCCTAAGTCTGAGAATTCTCATATTATTCAGGTAAAGGAAGAGCTATTATGTAGGCCGTGTGGTTTACACGGATTTAAGAAATGTCCTAAAAAACATTTTGATTGTGCCGGATTAATTAAAAATAATCAGTTGCTAGAACTTTTAAAATAAAAATATAATTGTTATCTGAAAATGAGTCTGGAAGAAGAAATTCAAAAATCTGTTAAACTTTTAAAAAAGGGGAAAATATTATTATATCCCACTGATACAATTTGGGGAATTGGATGTGATGCCACTAATTCAAAAGCCATTCAAAATATATATAAGCTAAAGAAAAGAAGTGAGCGAAAAGCTATGATTGTTCTTGTTGATAGTGCTGATAAGTTGAAGAATTATCTGAAAAAGGTTCCGCCAGTTGCGTATGATCTTATTCAGAATTCTAAAACACCTTTAACTATTGTATATCCAGAGGCAACCAATTTAGCTAAGAATATTGTTTCTGATGATGGTACAATTGCGATTCGCGTGGTAGTTGATGAATATTGTACAGAAATGATACGGCAATTTGGAAAGCCAATTGTTTCAACTTCGGCAAATTTCTCAAATCAGCCAACTGCAACCACTTTTGGGCAAATTGAAGATGGTATTAAAGAGGGGGTTGATCATGTGGTGTCAGTTTTTCAGGATCGTGTACGTGCTGTTAAGTCTTCAACAATTATTAAATTGGAAGCTGACAATACCTTTACCATATTAAGAAAATAGTTATGTTTAAAGTTGCTCAAATCCAATTTTCTCCTAAACTTGGCGATTGCCTGTATAATCTCGATAAGATTAATACTTATTTAAATCAGATTTCAGGAGTCGATATGATTGTGTTACCTGAATTGATTAATTCTGGATACAAATTCGATGACCGTGATCATGCCATGGAGGTAGCTAAGCAACAGTCGTGTATTGATTATGTTGATTTCCTTAAGGATTATTCTACTTCAAACAACGTGAATATAGTTAGCGGCTACCTTGAGAAACAAGGTGACAAGCTCTATAATTCCTCGGTTTTTGTTTCACCTGATGGATTTGTTGGAAATTACAGAAAGATACATCTATTCATGGATGAGAAGAAGATTTTTAAGCCAGGTGATGTTGGTTTACCTGTATTTAATGTTGGTGAATACCGAATGGGGATGTTAATATGTTTCGATTATCTTTTTCCTGAAATATGGCGAATTATGGCATTGAACGGTGTCGACTTTGTTGTACATCCATCAAATTTGATAACTGAAAATGCATATATCGTTACTCCTGCACAGGCGTTGATGAACGGATATTATGTGATTACTTCAAACAGAATCGGGACGGAAGGAGAAATTACTTTTTGCGGTAAATCATTTATTGTAAATCCCAGAGGGAAAGTTATCACGGAAATGGGCAGAACAGAAGAGGGTGTGGTTTCTACTGATATAGATCTGCTATTCTCAAGGGATAAGATGATTACTTCTGGAAACCACATTTTTGATGACAGGCGACCATCATGTTATAAAGGCTTGTTATAATTGCATTGATCTCTTATATAGTTCCAATTATCACATAATCATATCAGTAGCTATCCGCTTGCTCTAGTTTGAGCTTTTCTATGGATTCTTATACAGTATCACAGATGTTAATTTTCTATGACAAAAAAACTTGTCCAAATATTGACAAATGAAAATAATATAGTATATTTGCATTGCTTGTTTTGTTTGTTTTTCATAATTGGGCCCACCCAATAGACCGCCTGGTCTGGGTGGGTTTTTCTTTTATTGCAGATATTATAAGGGTTCGTGAGAAATTTCAGATATGACAAATTAAAAATTTAAGCTGAATAACTAACTCCTTCTTCTCCTATTATAGTTTCACAGAAAACTTCTTTTGCTTCATCTAATAATATTGTCAAATCTTCATTTCTTCCAGAGAAATGTCCAAGAATTAGTTTCCTGACATTTGCATCGTGGGCAGTTCTTGCAGCCTGACCCGCTGTGGAATGGAATTTTTCTCTTGCTTTGACTTCCATGCTATTGTCAAATGTTGCCTCATGATAGAGCAAATCAACATTCTTAACATATGATGCCAAAGACTTATCATATTTAGTATCGGAACAATAAGCATAAGAAAGGGGCTTCGGGGGATCAATAGTAATGGACTTGTTTTCTATGATGTTTCCTGATTTATCTATAAAATCCTCTCCATTTTTAATTTCTAGAATCTCACTAATCGAAGGGTTGTATTTCTCTACAAATGACTTACTAATATTTCTGGATACAGGTTTTTGCACAAATCTGAATCCATAGGTTGGAACTCTGTGAACAAGCGGAAAGGAGAATACTGTTAGTTCATTATTATCAAAAATTTTCATTGATTTGTCACCTTTCAAGAAGTGGAATATCAATTTGAATTTTAAACTTGTGTGAGTAATTTCAAGCTGACTTCGTATAATTTCTTCAAGAGGTTTGGGAGAATATATATGTAATGGTTTTTCACGTCCAAGCAAATGATATGTTGAGATTAATCCGATTAATCCGAAAAAGTGATCACCATGGAGATGACTTATGAAAATATTGTCAATCTTGTGATATTTAATACCCAGTGATATAAGTTGTATTTGTGTTCCTTCACCACAGTCGATCAGGTAATAATTATTATTACAATTAACCACCTGTGATGACACATGTCGTGTTTTTGTTGGAATGGCTGCTGATATTCCCAATAATGTAATATTCAATTTTTTTGCTCCATCCATAGTTTCAAAGATAGTAAAATAGAGGCAATAGGATAATTAGATTATACACGTCTTTAATTGAATTAGTATTGAAATAGTTCCTATACTATTAATACCAGGGCTTAGGTTATAGACTTAAATTAGTGCTTTTCTCCATACAAGCAAAAAAAAAAGCCCTTCAACAAAGTTGAAAGGCTTTATGTATTAAATAAGATATTCCTTATTTCTTACCTTCTTTTTCTTCCTTTTCGATTTCACTCTTAAGGTTAGCAAGAACGTCTAAGTCACCGAAAGTTGTTTTTTCAACTTTTTCGTTAACTTTTTTGATAGCACGTTTTGACTTTTGATTATCGGAAGCATCTTTTACAGCGCTTTTCGCTTTTGCTGTTTTTTGATCTTCTTCAAATAAACGTGTATGAGAAAGGATGATCTTTTTATTTTCTTTTGAGAATTCGATTACTTTAAAATCGATAGTTTCATCACCTTTAATGTTGGTTCCGTCTTCTTTCTTCAGATGTCGCATAGGAGCGAATCCTTCAACACCGTAAGGAAGAGATACTAATGCTCCCTTATCGTGGAGATTAATAACTGTACCTTTGTGAACAGAATCAACAGTAAATACTGTTTCGAATACATCCCATGGATTTTCTTCGAGTTGTTTGTGCCCAAGACTTAAACGGCGATTTTCTTCGTCGATATCAAGAACCATAACTTCGATTTCTTCTCCAATTTTTGTGAATTCAGCAGGATGTTTGATTTTCTTCGACCAGCTTAAGTCACTGATGTGAATAAGTCCGTCAACACCTTCTTCGATTTCTACAAAAATTCCAAAGTTTGTAAAGTTTCTAACAGTTGCTTTGTGTTTAGAATTAACCTGATATTTCTCACGGATAGCATTCCATGGATCAGGAGAAAGTTGTTTCATGCCAAGAGACATTCTTCTTTCCTCGCGATCGAGTGTAAGAATAACAGCTTCTACTTCATCACCCACAGAAAGGAAATCCTGTGCAGTGCGGAGGTGCTGTGACCATGACATTTCACTAACGTGTGTAAGTCCTTCAACGCCAGGAGCAATTTCAATAAATGCACCATAATCAGCAAGAACCACAACTTTACCTTTAACTTTATCACCAATTTTTAGATCTGAATCAAGAGAATCCCATGGATGAGGTGTAAGTTGTTTCAGACCAAGTGCAATACGTTTTTTGTTTTCATCGAAATCAAGTATTACAACTTTTAGTTTTTGATCAAGTTCAACTACTTCTTCAGGATGTTTGATGCGTCCCCAGCTAAGGTCAGTAATATGGATAAGTCCATCAACACCACCAAGGTCAATAAATACACCATAGGTAGTAATGTTTTTGGCGATACCTTCAAGTACCTGTCCTTTTTCCAGTTTGGCGATGATATCAGCTCTTTGTTGTTCAAGTTCATCTTCAATAAGAGCTTTATGAGAAACAACAACGTTTTTGTATTCATGATTGATTTTAACCACTTTGAATTCCATGGTTTTGTCAACATAAATATCGTAATCTCTAATAGGTTTAACATCAATTTGTGAACCTGGTAAGAAAGCTTCAATACCAAATACATCAACTATGAGTCCACCTTTTGTACGACATTTAACATAACCGTTTATCACTTCTTCTTTATCATGAGCTTCATTGATTCTATCCCATGATTTAAGGATACGTGCTTTTTTATGAGAGAGGATCATCTGACCGTTTGTGTCTTCCTGATTCTCAACATAAATATCAACTTTGTCACCAACTTTGACATCAGGATTATACCTGAATTCGTTGAATGGTACAATTCCATCAGATTTGTATCCAATATTGATAACTATCTCACGATTACTGATACCAACAATAGTACCTTCAATTACCTCATGCTCAACAATCTGGCTTAAAGAACCTGCGTAGATATCTTCAAGTTTGTTTCTTTCGTCTGATGAATAATTGTCTTGTTTTCTCTCCAGAGCATCCCAGTCAAATTCTGCAGGAATATTTGCTTCGGCAGCAACTTCTTCTTCCTGTGCTTTAAAGGCAACTTCTTCTTCTTTTTTTACTTCAGGTTCAGTTGCAGGAGCTTCTTCGGCAACAGTTTCTTCAACAACAACTTCCTCAACTATTGGCTTTTCAGCTTTAGTTTCTTCAGTTTCTGCTTTTGCTTCAGGAGTTACTTCTTCTTGGGTAGGTTGTTTTGCTACTTCTTCGTTTTCAGCAGCTTTTTTTTCTAATTCTGACATTAAAAAAATCTTGTGTTACGATGCCAGCAGTCCGTACTTGTGACTCGAAACCGATTAAACATTAGTTTGTGATTTTAAGAAATTGGCTTATAAATATTTACCAATACTCCGGACACCTTAAAATCGGGCTGCAAAAGTACTGATAATTATTTAATTACAAAAATTTATTTGCATTAAATATAGAGGTGATTTTTTGTACTATATTTGCCGGGTTAATTTCTTGTTGTAATTACATGTAATTAGCAGATACACAAACTATTAAAATCTACAAAATGTCGTTAAACTGTGGAATAATTGGCTTAACCAATACCGGAAAAACTACAATTTTCAATTGTATGTCAAATACAAAAGCTCAAAGTTCGAACTATGCTTTTAGCGCAATCAAATCAAATATTGGGATTGTAAATGTTCCTGATCCACGTTTGTACGCCCTGGATAACCTTGTTAAGTCAGAGAAAGTTATTCCTGCAACTGTTGAGATAGTTGATGTTCCCGGTTTGGCAAAAGGTGCAAGTGAAGGCGAGGGTGTTGGTAATAAGTTCCTGGCAGATATTCAAAAAACGGATGCAATTATCCATGTGCTACGCTGTTTTGATGATGATAATTTAGCACATATTGAAGGTTCTGTTGATCCTATCCGTGATTTGGAAATTGTGGATTTTGAGCTTCAGGTTCGTGATTTGGATCTGGTAAACAGAAAGATTGAGCGCTTGGAGAAGCTTACAAAATCAGGTGATAAAGATGCTATGCGAGGAGTGGAGGTGTTGAAAAAATATCAGACACACCTTGAAAATTTTGGAAATGTACGTACTGCTCCTGTAGCTAAAGGTGATGAAATTTATATCAAAGATATGCAGCTTCTTACTGAGAAAACAGTGCTGTTTGTTTGTAATGTTGATGATGCCTCTTCATCCACAGGTAATGACTATTCAAAAAGAGTAATTGAGCATCTTGGTGAAAATGAGAATGTAATTATTGTTGCCGGAGAACTTGAAGCTGAAATTTCTGAGCTTGAGGATGAAAACGATCGAATAGAATTTCTTAATGATGCCGGTCTTGAAGAACCAGGTGTAAACAGATTGGTTAGAGCTGCATATGATGCACTTAATTTACAATCATTTTTTACTGCTGGACCAAAAGAGGTGAGGGCCTGGACAATCAAAAAAGGGATGAAAGCTCCTGAAGCATCGGGCGTAATTCACAGTGATTTGGAGCGTGGATTTATTCGTGCTGAGGTAATTAAGTATGAAGATTACATTAAGTATGGCTCAGAACAGGCTGTTAAGGAATCCGGAAATTTCCATGTTGAAGGCAAAAACTATATTGTGGATGATGGGGATGTAATGCATATAAGATTTAATGTATAGTATAAACTTTACTAGTAGTAGAATGCAAACAACAACTTGTATTAGATGTATTTTGCGTTCAAATTTTTTTCTTCTTCTAATTTATAAATTTGCAGAAAGATCTCATTGATGTTAAAAGCAAAACTTATAATAAAGGCCTTTATTTCTGTGATTGTTATCATTATGGTACTATCATCTTGCAGAAAAGTTTTTGATTATTCTATTTATTCCGCATATGTTCCTGTTGAATACCGTGATATAAAGGGAGATAACCTACAAAAACTTGAAAATCAAATTCCAGATTCAATTTCAAAGAACAAGCTCTGTTTTGCCTTGATCTCAGATTCACACTCTTATTTCGATGATTTGGAGGATGCTGTTGTTGCCATAAATCAGGACTCAGATGTTGAATTATTGATAATTGGAGGTGATGTTACCGACGGTGGTATACTAGATGAATATATGATTTTCAGACATATTATGGATCAATCCATACATCCATATTTTACAGTTATTGGAAATCATGATTGTTTAGCAAATGGATTTTCTATTTATAATGAAATCTATGGTGAAGATGATTACGTGCTAACTGTTGCTAATTGTAAGTTCGTTTTTTTTAATGATATAGTGTGGGAACTAAATAACAGAGAACCTGATTACTTTTGGTTAAATGATCAACTTGCAAATTCCGAAGAAATTCAGCATACTTTTGTTATCGCCCACATTCCACCTTATTCTGATTCTTTCACTCCATTACAGGAGTATGCATACACTTCTCTTCTGGATTCAAATAACGTAAGAATGTCGATTAATGGTCATAACCATGATTATTATTTTGGTCAGAAATATGATGATGGGGTTGATTACCTTGTAATTGGCTCTGTTGATAACCGCCATTATATTAAGGTAACTGTGGATTATGAGCTAGTAACAATGGAAAGGGTAAGATTCTAATGAAGAAAACAGCTGCCATTATAATACTCCTGGTATTCACCGGTATTGACCAATATGCACAGGAAGAGCAAACAAAGAAAAGAAGTTGGATTATTCCTTCTCATGTTGTAGCTCAATATGCAGGAGGCGTTGGGAGTGCTGTGATTGGTGCAGGTTATGTGCTAAATAAATCACAAAGTTTAAGATTGAAGGTTCAATATGGTTTTACTCCAAAATATAAAGCGAATAAAAATTTACACAGTATCTCAACTTTCTTCAGCTATCTACCAGTGAAAATAGATGTTAATAAAAAGATATCTGCTATGCCACTTTTGAGAGTTGGCTGGAGTAGGGCGTTTGCAGATGGCCCTGGTACTTTTACTCGTTTACCATCATACTACCCCGATGGCTATTATGCGCCCAATGCTTATCGATTTCATTTTAACCTCGGTGCAAATTGTCATTATTCTTTTAATAAAAAACAAACGGTTAAAGCCTTAGAATTTTATATTGAAACAACAACAAATGATCTGTATGTAAAGTATTTACTAAAATATAATAAGATACACATTAACCATATTTTCACCATGACTTTGGGTGTAAATATTATGTTCAAATAACTTTATCTACGATTACTTCAGGAATTTATTGGTTATGAAAACATATCTAGCCATTACTAGTCGTAGTTTGAAAACCACGACCAGTAATAGCTTTGAAAAGATAACTTGTCGAAGTTAATTAAGAACAGTGTAATCTGAGTTAATATATCTTTTTAGCTATTCCTGAAAACAAACTCACCGTTTTCAGTATCCACAAGAATCCTCTCGTTGGGAAGTAATTTGCCCGCGAGGATCATTTTTGATAGTTGATTCAGAACTTCTCTTTGTATAACACGTTTCAATGGACGAGCTCCAAATAATGGATCATATCCAATCTCTGCAATTTTGTCTATTGCATCATCCGTGATTTCAATTTTAATATTATTCTTATCGAGCATTTGTTTAACTCCATTAAATTGAAGTTTAACAATATCATTGGTTTCATTTCGCGTAAGTGGTTTAAACATAATTATTTCATCAACTCTATTGAGAAATTCAGGTCTGATTGTTTTTTTCAAAAGATCCATTACTTCTTTCTGAGTTTTATCGATTTTCTCTTCCTGATTTTGCTCATTTAATCCGGCAAGGTTTTCCTGAATAATATGTGATCCAATATTGGATGTCATAATGATTATGGTGTTTTTGAAGTCAACAACACGACCTTTATTATCGGTTAGTCTACCATCATCCAGAACTTGCAACAATATGTTAAAAACATCAGGATGAGCTTTTTCTATCTCGTCTAGAAGAACTACAGAATAAGGTTTTCGTCGTACAGCTTCAGTTAACTGACCGCTTTCATCGTATCCAACATATCCAGGGGGTGCGCCAATCAATCTTGAAACACTATGACGTTCCTGATATTCCGACATGTCAATCCTAACCATTGCATTTTCGTTATTGAAAAGAAAATCAGCAAGAGCCTTGGCCAACTCAGTTTTTCCAACTCCTGTTGTGCCTATGAAAATAAAAGAGCCAATGGGTCGTTTTTCATCTTGCAGCCCGGCACGACTCCTACGGATGGCGTCTGAGATTGCAGCAATTGCATCTTCCTGACCAACTACCCGATTGTGGAGTTCGGTTTCTAGGCTAAGTAATTTTTCCTTCTCACTTTGAAGCATCCGGCTTACCGGAATACCTGTCCATTTGGAAATTACATCAGCGATGTCTTCAGCGCCAACTTCTTCATTGATCATTGGGTTATCGCCTTGGAGGTCACTCAATTGTGCTCTATATGATTCCAGATCGGCCTGAACATCTTGTGATTTTCCGTAACGGATCTCAGCAACTTTTCCAAAGTCACCATCTCTTTCTGCCTGCTCAGCTCTAACCTTTAGATCTTCTTTTTCCTGTTTTTTTAACTGAATCTTGTCGACAAGATCTTTTTCAGCTTGCCATGCGGCTTTCAAACTATTTCTTTCTTCATTAAGGTTAGCAAGATTTTCTTTTATTGCTTCCAATTTGAGTTTATCCTTTTCTCTTTTTATTGCTTCACGCTCAATCTCAAATTGTCTGATTTTCCGTTCAACAATCTCAAGTTCTTCCGGTAATGAATTGATTTCAAGCTTAAGTTTTGATGCTGCTTCATCGATAAGGTCAATGGCTTTATCTGGAAGGAATCTGTCAGTAATATAGCGTTGCGACAATTCCACGGCACTTATTATTGCTTCATCTTTAATTCTGACTTTATGGTGAGTCTCATAACGATCTTTTAATCCGCGAAGTATTGATATTGCTGACATTGTATCAGGTTCATCAATAATTACCTGCTGAAATCTTCTTTCAAGGGCTTTATCCTTCTCAAAGAATTTTTGATATTCATTTAAGGTAGTAGCACCAATGGCTTTTAGTTCGCCACGTGCAAGAGCCGGCTTAAGAATATTTGCTGCATCCATTGCACCTTCACCTTTTCCAGCACCAACAAGTGTGTGGATTTCATCGATAAAAAGAATAATTTCACCATTAGCAGAGGTAACTTCTTTAACGACTGCTTTCAATCTTTCTTCAAATTCGCCTTTGTATTTTGCTCCCGCTATCAGGGCCCCCATATCAAGTGAATAGATCAGGTTCGCTTTAAGGTTCTCAGGAACATCACCATTTACAATTCTATGTGCCATACCTTCAGCAATGGCTGTTTTACCAACTCCGGGTTCACCTATGAGGATTGGATTGTTTTTTGTTCTTCTGGATAAAATCTGAAGAACCCTCCTGATTTCATCATCACGACCAATAACTGGGTCGAGTTTGCCAGATCCTGCAAGATCGTTAAGGTTTCTTGCATATCTATTCAATGCATTGTACTGATCTTCAGCACTCTGATTTGTGGCTGATGAGCCTTTTCTTAATTCTTTAATGGCCTCTGTAAGGTCCTTTTTACTAATATCATTATCTTTCATTAAAGATGACGCTGTGCTCTTTACTTCAAGAATTGACAAAAGTAGATGCTCTATTGATACAAAATCATCCTTAAAATCTTTAAGGTAATTTCTGGCTTTAGTGAGCACATCTCGTGCTTCATTGGAAAAATACTGATCGCCTCCGCTTACTTTTGGAAGGGATTCTACTATTTTGTTAACTGCCGTTGAAAAAACCTCAAAGTTTACATTTAGCTTCTTTAGTAAAAATGGTGTAACATTTTCATCAACCGCTATTATGGCTTTGAGCAAATGAATGCTTTCAATTGCCTGATTATCATTGGAAGCAGCAAACTCCTGTGACTTTTGGATAGCCTCCTGTGACTTTATTGTGAATTGATTTAAATTCATATATTAATTTGTTTAAATTTACATTGTTTGATTATTTACACTTGCAGCAAATCTATTACCACTTGGAAAAATATTCAGTAATAGGAAAAAATGTCAGTTGTTTTTAGTTTACACTGTCAAAATGACTTGATATTTAATTAGTTATGTCAAAATGCCTGCCTTGCAATCTATTAATTCATGAACATAATATTATTATTGATGATGGTCGAAAATAAAAATCTGATATGTTCGTTTAAAATAGGAGTAAATTTGTGATCGAATTGATGATTAAACGACCGTAGTTTCATGGAAATTAAAAAGACTCTTGTGATTGGAGGAAGTCCGAATCCTGCCAGATACTCTAATAAAGCTATAAGAAAACTATTAGCTTACGGGCATCATGTTGTTTCACTTGGTTTAAAGGAATCGAAGGTAGATACTGTTGATGTTGTTACAGGTCGTCCTGATTTTGAAAATTTACATACAGTAACCATGTATATTGGACCATCGAGGCAACCAGACTATTATGATTATATACTGGGTTTGAATCCAAAAAGGATCATATTTAATCCGGGAACTGAAAATAGTGAATTTGAAACCCTTGCTCAAGAAAAAGGCATTAATGTGGTTCAGCATTGTACATTGGTAATGTTAAATGAGGGATTGTTTTAATTAGGAAGATCGTTATGGATTTATTATTAATTTTGCCAATCTTAAAAATTATCATTTAAGAGCGTTGTTAATGAAAAGAAAAACAGGAAAAATATCTGGTCTGATTATTATGTTACTGACGATAATGTTAGGACATGTTCAGGTAATTAAAGCGCAGATAATTTGTGATATATCAATTGATACACCAATGCCGGTTTGTCCGGATACTTATTTTGAACTTAGTGTTTTCCAAGAAGAAAATCAAACTTTTAATTGGCAAATTAAGCAGGGAGAGAGTTTTGTTAGTATTGGAGATGAATCTATTCTTGGGATATCAATTGTTGACTCTAGTGTATTTCGCGTAATTGTGATTGATACAATAGAGTTGGATACCTGCCCAAGTGATCTTTTCAGCGTAAGCGTTCGCCCAGAGATTAATATTGAGTTTAATCAGTTACAGTTAACTTGTACAAATGGTGATAATGATAATGGAAATTCAGCAAAGGTAAGAGCGACAGCAACCGGAGCTTTTGAATCAGATGAATATCATTATTTCTGGGATGTACCACCTTTGAATATTGCTCCCGGTGATTCATCATTGGCTTTAGATCTAAAAGCTCATCAATATTATTCAATCACAGTAATGGATAATTACGGGTGTCCTAAAACTGAAGAATTCTGGACAGAGGCCTTCGATAACCCTGAAGTAGAGATTATTGTAGATTCTGCACTAACTTTCATTCAGAACCCATTTGTTACTTATTCATTTGTAAATTTATCATCTGATAGTATGATGATAACAAATCATTTCTGGTGGTTCCAGGATTCAATTCCTGATCCTGATTATACTAACACCAGTGATGAATTATCACCAACCTATGAATATGAGTCTTTAAGTCCTCCTGATGGATATATTACCACTTTAACTGTTTACAACGAAGAGGGATGCGATACTTTGTATTCAACCTTTGTTGATATTAAACCAATTAAATTGAAAATACCCAACGTGTTTACACCTAATGGTGATGGTAAAAATGACAAGTTTGTAGTGACTAATGACACCGAAGACGAAAATGAAAGAGTTTTTGAGGATGCCTTGGAAAGGTTTTACGAAAGTTCGAGGCTGGTAATTTTTAACAGGGCTGGCAGAACGGTTTTTAAAGCTGATAACTACGATAACAATTGGGATGGTGATAACCTGCCTGATGGTGTTTATTATTTTGTGCTTGAATGTAATGGTGCTATAAGTAATGATGTTTTTAAGGGATCAGTTACAATAATACGAGGCGATTAAATAGAAAAGTTATGAATAAATTGAGTGTAATTTTAGTTTTGATTATAGCCATTGCTTTTGCTTCTTGTGAAAACAGTGAAAAAGGAATATCAACTGAAATTGTAAATAATAGTAGTTCGGCAGTTAAAACTTCTGAATCAGGTACTGCTCCAAAAATGTTATTTGAAGAATCCGTACATGATTTTGGAACCTTAATACAAGGGGAGAGAGTATCTTTTGGATTTAAATTTACTAATATAGGTGGTTCAGATCTTGTAATTACCAGAGTGAGTACAAGTTGTGGTTGTACACTTGGGAATTATCCTGAAGAACCTATTCCTCCAGGAAAAACTGGTGTTATTGAAGTTCTTTTCGATAGCAAAAACAGAAAAGGTTTTCAAAATAAAACAGCAACAGTATTGGCAAATACAATACCAAATACCACAACCTTGAGAATTAAGGCTAAGATTACCACACCTGAAAGAAATTAATCATTATAAATAAATATAAAATGGATTTACTAACTATACTTTTACAATCAACTGAATCATCAGAAGGCGGATGGATGTCGATGTTACCACTTTTTCTAATACTAATCGTTTTCTACTTTTTCTTTATCAGACCCCAAACAAAGAAAAATAAGGAACAGAAGAAGTTTAGAGAAGAACTTAAGAAAGGTGATAAAGTTGTAACAATTGGCGGTGTGCATGGAAAAGTTACTGAAGTTAAAGAAACTCTTGTAGTTCTTGACTGTGGAAATAATATCAAGCTTAACATAGAGAAAAGTGCCGTAGTTATGGACACTGCTGAAGTAGGGCAGAAGAAGTAGTTTTCAACCTTGTTATATTATTTTTCCTGATAGTCGGGATTTCATCCTGATTATATAATTACCAGGTGCATAAAAAGTAGTAACTTTCCGCTGTCGATAAATTACCCGACACAAACATGGATAGTACAGAAGAAGCATATAGATCTGATACTAATTCTAAGAAACAAAAATCATTTCTTGGAATTAGAAGCAACAGGTTGATCTTTTTCATTTGCCTGCTAATCGCGTCTTCGTTTTGGCTTCTGATTAAATTATCGAATGTTTATTCTGTTGAATATTCATTTAGAGTAACTTACAATACTCCTCCTTCATCATTACGACTTACCAAAATTATAGATTCGACTCTTGAGTTGAGACTTACGGCCAGAGGGTTTAATATACTGAAACTCAATATGTTTAATGATATGGAAACTCTCGATATTAATCTTGGAAATTACGAAATTGATGATCGAGGTAACTCAAAGTATGCGATTTATACGCAGGAACTGGTAACAACTTTGTCGGAGCTTGTAAATGTTGATGAAAAAGATATACAATTATCCAGAACAGCACTTCTGTTTGAAATGGAGAAAACCGGTGAAAAGAAAGTAGCGGTTATCCCTGATTTCAGTATCAATTTCTCTGGTCAGTACGACTTGTATAAAGACGTTTCAATTACTCCTGAGGATATTACTGTTTATGGTCCTCAAAATGCACTTGATTCTTTGCTTTTCATTAAAACCATTAAGGTAGAAATGGAAAACATTAATTCAGATGTTGAGATAAAAGTTGAGTTATTTAACCCGTTTCCTCAACTCCTGACTTTTGAAACGAACGAAATTACTCTGAAAATTGAGGTTGAAAAATTTACGGAATCAGAGCTGGTAGTACCAATAAATTTGAGTGGTATGAATTACCATGTTAAAACATTCCCATCACAGGTAACTGTTTATTACAAAGTTGCACAAAAGGATTTTAATGATGTACGACCACATCAGTTTAATATCATACCTGTTATAGATGACCTTAACATTACTAATGCAAAAAAATTACCTCTAAGGATAGAAAATCATTCTGATTTTGCCAGAAACATAAGAATTGTTCCCACAGAAGTAGAATTCCTGATAATCAAATAACATGCTGAAAGTTGCACTAACCGGGAATATTGGAAGCGGTAAATCTACTGTTGCTAAAGTTTTTGAGATTCTTGGTGTACCTGTTTTTAATGCTGATAATGAAGCTCGTAAATTATATTCTAGACAGGATGTGATTGATAAGCTTACAAAAATTTTCACTGATAAGATTCTTAACAATACGGGTGAAGTTGATACAAAAGTCCTGGCGTCAATTATTTTTTCTAATGAAGGTTCACTAAAAACTGTAAATGGTATAATTCACCCAATGGTGTTGCAGGAATTTAATAATTGGCTTGATAAACATAAGGATGCACCATATGTAATCCATGAGGCTGCAGTTATTTTTGAAAATAATCTTCAGGATAACTTTGATAGGATAATAGTAGTGAGTGCCGATGAGGAATTGAGAATTGATCGTGTTATTAATCGTGATGGATCAACAAGAGAAAAAGTTGTCGAAAGGGTTAATAATCAGCTATCTGATCAATACAAATGTAAGCACTCCGATTACGTTATTTATAACAATGAGAGTGATTTCCTAATCCCACAAGTTCTGAAAATTCACAAAGAAATCATATAAAAAAAACGGGCTTACCTTTGTCAAAAGATAAGCCCGTTTTTTTATTGTTTTAAATTATACTTTATAGTGGTGGAGAATAGATATTCGCATTATTTCTGTAGCCACTTTTATTCTCATACCAATCAGTAAATGAGCTTCCTCCTGATTCCCCCCATTCTCTAAAGTGATTATAACCATTAATAATTTGAACCTGTTCAACTGGATAATCAAATTTTACAGGCAAATCAAGGGCCCATGGTAGGTTGTTTGATGTTTGATAATATTTTCCTGTTGCAGGATTAGAATCATCAGCAAAGGTTCCAAATAATGATTGATTCACTAAGTCGGTAGGCTCTTCACCTGCCAGATGAACTTCTTTACCACGCTCTTCTCCTACTACAATAAATGGATTATATGGTGCAGATCCGGCATTAACCATAGGAGTAGAATACAGAATATGAGCCTGATTTGTGTCGGGAGATACATATGCTACATCTTCTTTGGTATTAACGAATGATGATCCTGAGCTTCCTATCATGTTAAATGCATTGTCGAATAGGAATATAACAGTGTTTGTTTGTCCTTGTTCGGTACCATTGGCATTCAGGTTTAGATAATTTTCTGAAATATTTGTTCCGGTTACAGATGCAACATTTGAGGGGTCACCTGGTATCATTAATGCAAAGCCATTTGTTAAGCTTGCTCCAATAGCACGAACCGAATAATCAACAAAAAACTCAACTAGTCCGTTACTGGCATTTAAAACGGATTTAAACTGATAGTCAAGAACCAGATCATTAAAATCATAATCACCTTTTCCAGGCCATAAATCTTCATATGCCAGTGTGCCAAAATCAGTTTCGTTTGGATAGTATACGTTAAATGCTCGATCCGGATCAGTTGGATAGTCATCCAGATCATCATCAACACCATCACCATCAGTATCAGTAACTGGACCTGTTACAACAACGTTATCAAAATAAATTGATGAATTTCGTTTATAATCATTTGTCCATAATAATACCTGCACCTGTGAAGTACCCGAAGGCATTGTTGCTACAAGTTGTTTGTTTTTCCAAGTTGATGCTATATTATTGTAGGAAATATAATACCAATTCAATAGTTGACCATTAGCATTTCTTGCTCCTAAATACAAGTCAGAATAAAGTGATCCTCCACCTCCTGCCTTTTTTATATCTGATGAAAGTGATATCACATCACCGGCATTTGCATCAATCATTTGAGATGTTCCACCATAATAGTAACTATTAGCATATGGAGTTCTTACAACATAGTTTCCTCCATCATTAAATCGTTCCATTCTTCCATAACCATAAGTTGTAAAATACCAACGATACTTTTCGGGATGTGGAGAATTATAATAATAAATTGTTCCAAAATCATTGATCTCAAAATCACCATTGGATATCACATTTGTTCTTGAAGATAATGATGGTTGTCTATTATCACTCATGATATTATATAGCTGAGATTTTGATGTACCTTCGGGTGGTATTGTATCGGGTGCAGTATAGCCATAATCTTCACCAAAGTCGATAATAATTCCACCATCTTTAAAAGTACCTTGTGGAACAGCAGTAACCATTGTGCCTGCGATTGTAGTTATTGTAATGGAATCCAGAGTTAAAGGTAAGTTTAAAATGCCTGTAAAACTACCTTCTTCATTAAAGCTACCCGATGTTATTAGTTTTCCACCTTCTTCAGGAAGTGCTGAATAAACGTTAAATCTACTTCTTAGGTCTGCAAAGTCTACCGATGCTGGCATTTGAATGGTCATTGGTACCTCATGTGTAGTATTGAAAACGAACCCGTCGGGAACAACCATGTTATCCATATCGTTTGGTTTCGTACTTGTTTTAGTATTACAGCTTTGAAAGATTAATACTATGAACAAAATAGAGATTAATGTTAGAATATATCGTTTCATAATGATTTTGTTAACTTTGTTTAATTAGTTAATTTGGGATGTTTCAAATGTTAGACCAAAGGTACGTATAAATAATTAACTAACACATTTCTAGGACATAGTAATTTTTATGATACCTTTTTAAATCCCAAAATGGGATATTATTACAAAAATGGGAATTTTATACTATTTTGAATAGAATATATATAATTGGATTTATGGGTGTTGGTAAAAGCACTGTCGGGAAGAAACTTGCTTCACGTTTAGGGTATAAATTTATTGACACTGACAAGGAATTTGAGAGGCGTTATAAATTGTCAATCAATGATTTCTTTAATAAATATGGGGAGACTTTGTTTCGAAAGCTTGAGCAAGAAATTCTTGAGTTAACATTTCAATATGAAAACTGTGTTATATCAACAGGGGGTGGACTTCCATGCCAAATGAATGCCATGAAAAAGATAAATGAAAATGGAACAAGCATTTTCATGAAAATGGATGAAGGAGCAATTTACAGTCGGTTAGTTAATTCTAAACAAAAACGTCCTCTGGTGTTGGAATTGAGTGAGTTGGAACTCAGAGATACAATCGCACGAAAACTGGCAGAAAGAAACCAGTATTATCAGTTGGCAAACATTACAATTCCAGCTTTATCAATAAATCTAGATGACATTATAGATAAAATAAGAAGTAAATAAAAATGTAATTACTTCTTATGTAGCAATGCAACATTCTCAACATGATGAGTTTGAGGGAACATATCAACAGCCTGAGTTTTTATCACATTATATTTCTCACCAAGTAAAGCAATATCTCTGGCTTGAGTGGCAGGGTTACAGCTAACATACACTATCTTTTCAGGAGAAGCTTCCAGTATCTGTAGTATCACTTTTTCATGCATTCCTGCTCTTGGCGGATCTGTTATAATTACATCAGGTTTACCGTGCTCAGTAATAAATTCAGGGGTGAGTATCTTAAGCATATCACCAGCATAAAACTCAGTATTTGTAATATTATTTAAAAAAGAATTTTCTTTAGCATCCTCAATTGCCTGTTCAACAGATTCAATACCAACAACTTTCTTGACAGAACCCGCAATGAAATCTGCAATTGTTCCCGTTCCAGTATATAGATCGTAAACAAGTTCGTCACCTTTGAATTCAGCAAAATCAAAAGCTGTACTATAAAGTTTATATGCCTGTTCAGGATTTGTTTGATAAAAAGAGACAGGCCCAACCTTGAATTTTAGTTTCTCTTCACTATTGGGCTTTTGCATTTCTTCTATCAAAAATGGATCACCCTTAAAGAGTCTTATTTCCAGATCCCAGATAGTATCATTTTTCTTTTCATTGATAACATACATCAGGGAAGTTATTTCAGGGAATCTCTTGTCTATGGCTTTCATCATATCTGCAATATCCATGTCGTCATAATTGAAAACGACAATTACCATTAAATCCCCCGATGAAGAAGTCCTGATTAGAAGGTTCCTGAGGAATCCCTCATGATTCCTAGCATTGTAGAAGCTAAATTCCTTCTCAAGTGCATACTCTCTAATGAAAAGTCGTATTGCGTTTGAGGGATCTTGTTGCAGATAGCAATGTTCAATATCCAGAATTTTATCAAACATCCCGGGAAGATGAAATCCTAAGCCTGCAGTATTTTGTGGACCACCTTCTTCCTTGGGTGCATCAAGATTGGTTAGCCATCTTCGATCGGAAAAAGTATACTCCAGTTTATTACGGTAGTAATATTCTTTTTCACATCCTATTATTGGCAATTCTTCTCTAATTGGAACCTTGGCAATTCTGTCAAAATTGTCTTTCACCTGCTGCTGCTTATTCAAAAGCTGGTTCTCATACGATAAGTGTTGCCATTTGCATCCACCGCATAATCCAAAATGAGAGCACTTTGGTTCATTTCTTAGATTTGAATATGTGTGGAATTTGGTAACCCGTCCCTCAAGATACGATTTACGTTTTTTAATTACTTGTATATCAACAATATCACCTGGGGCAGTGAAAGGGACAAATATGATTTTATCTTCAATACGTGCAATACATTTCCCTTCTGCTGCAGCGTTTGTAATTTCAATTTCTTCGTAATGTGGAAGTGGTCGTTTTCTTCTAGACATTTAGACAGTTATAGTTATTTAAAAATGTTTTAAGGCTACATTCTTTCAGGAACTTGTATTCCCATAAGGGCCATGGATGTACGTATTGTATTGGCAACAAATTCAGCAAGTAACACCCTGAAATTTTTTTTATCAGGGTCAGTTTCTTTTAGTATGCTTATTTCGTGATAATACTGATTGAACTCTTTTGCTAATTCATAGGCAAAATTTGCAATTAATGCCGGACTCATATTTTTTGCTGCGAGTTGTGTGGTTTCTGGAAAATCATATAATAATTTAATTAATGATACTTCCTTACTTTCCATATTTTCAATTTTCGGAGCAATGTTGCTTCCAGCTATTCCGAGTTCTTCTGCTTTGCGCAGAATTGATTTTATTCGGGCATGAGTATATTGAATAAATGGTCCGGTATTTCCATTAAAATCGATCGATTCTTTGGGGTTGAAAGTCATCGTTCTTTTAGGATCAACTTTCAGAATGAAATACTTCAATGCTCCCAAACTTAGCATATTATAGAGGTTGTGTGCTTCCTCTTTAGAGAAGTTATCGAATTTTCCGAGTTCCTCAGAAGTAGCTTTGGCTGTTTGATACATTTCATCCATAAGATCATCTGCATCAACAACAGTTCCTTCTCTTGATTTCATCTTACCGTCAGGTAATTCAACCATTCCGTAATTGAGATGGTAAATATTTTCGGCCCATGGTTTTCCAAGTTTCTTCAATATCAGTTTCAATACATCAAAATGGTAATTTTGCTCATTTCCAACGATATACACCAATTCAGATGGGTGGAAATCATCATATCTTAATTGGGCAGTACCAAGGTCCTGTGTCATATAAACTGAAGTGCCATCAGCTCTGAGTAACAACTTTTCATCAAGTCCTTCATCTGTTAAATCACACCAAACTGATCCATCATCTTTCTTAAATAATACACCCTTTTCCAGTCCTTCCTTAACAAGCTCCTTACCAAGCAGGTATGTGTCTGATTCATAATAAACCTTGTTGAAATCAATTCCCATTCGGTTATATGTTTCATCAAATCCTTTATAAACCCAGCCGTTCATTTTTGTCCAGAGGTCTCTTATTTGGGTATCTCCACTTTCCCATTCTACCAACATCTTTTTTGCTTCAGTCAGTAGTTCGGTATTTTTCGAAGCATCATCTTTATCAATTCCTGATTCAACCAGATCCGCAATCTGTTTCTTATTCTTCTGGTCGAACAATACGTAATAATCTCCAACAAATTTATCACCTTTGATATTATTTGATTCCGGTGTTTTTTCTTCTCCCCATTTTGTCCATGCGAGCATAGATTTGCAAATGTGGATTCCACGATCATTAACCAGATTAACTTTTTTTACATCTTGTCCGGAGTTTTTCAATATTTCTGAAACACTCCATCCAAGAAGGTTATTTCTGATGTGTCCAAGATGCAAAGGCTTGTTTGTATTTGGCGAAGAATACTCAACTACAACAGGTGCTTTTTTGTTGTTTATATGTTTTCCATAATCAGATTTGGTATAATTATCCATAAAGAAATTACACCAATAATCATTAGATATTTCAAGATTTAAGAAACCTTTAATGATATTGTAACCTGTTACCTCATTAAGATTCTTAACTATATATTGCCCAATTTCATCGGCAGTTTGTTCAGGTCCTTTTCTTGAAATCTTTAGTATTGGAAAGACCACGATTGTATAATCGCCTGTAAACTCAGGCCTAGTTTTTTGAACCTGTGCCAATTTTTCGTTGAGATCCTGTTTATATAGTTCAGATACAGCTTTTTGTAAGCAATTAATTAGAAGTTCCTCTATCATATTCCGGCTTATATTTTGAAGTGCAAAAGTAGAAAAAAATCCCGCTAAGACAGGTTTCGTATTTGGAAACTCCTTAGCGGGATGTATTTATTTTATTTCCGGCTTAGCCGAAAATAATAATTGCCTACATAACAATGAATTTTGTATTAGTTATAAAGTTACTTCCTTCAACCTTAATGGTATAAATACCAGCTTGTGCATCGAAAGAAACCATCTGAGTAAAACCTTCATTGATTTTAACATCTAATTCGCTGTAAACAATTTTACCCACAGAATTATAAATGTAGATATTGGCATTGTCCATTGGCGCTCTATCCAGCTTTAAAGTAAAGTTTCCGTGGTTTGGATTAGGATAAAGATTGATTCCAATTTTATTTCCTATTTCACTAATATCAGTACAGTATAATGTGAGTAGTATTTCATCAACTGCTGTTGGGCAACCATAATCATTGGTAGCAGCTAATGAGAGAGTTACTTCTTTAGTCTCTTTGTCATTATCACCTGGTGTGTAAGTTGGATTAGCAATTGTTGCATTATCAAAAGTACCATCACCTGTGGTTGTCCACTCAATAGTCACATAATTTTCTACAACGGCATCACTAATAGTATAAGTCAGCATTGGGCAAATATCTGCATCAGCACCTGCAATAGCGGTGGTTGCCTGATTTACAAAAAGCTCAATATCAGATGTTGCCGGTGTACATGCTTCTGACCCTGTACTTGTTAGAGTTAAAGTTACCATCCCATTTTCAACATCAACTACACCTGGTGTGTATGTTGCTGTAACAATAGCATCATCATCAAAAGTACCATCACCTGTGGTAGTCCAGAGTACTGAGCTATAATTATCAGCTTCAGCTGTTTCAAGAAGATAGTGCACATCACTACAAATTGTTGTTCCTTCTCCCGCATAAGCTGAAGGTGATGTGGTAAATGAATAATTTACGGTATCTGTAACATCAATAACTGGTCCGTGGCCGGTAAAAACAAGGTTTACCGATCCATCCATTAGATCTTGTTCACTAGGAGTATAAATTGGTGTGTTAATCTGAGGATCACTGAAAGTACCAGTTCCCAAGGTTTCCCACATCACTGATTCACAATTTGTTGAAACTCCCTGACATTCCATAATATCGTTTGAGCAAAATTCTGTATCATTTCCTGCAAAAGCAGATGTTATTACCGGTGTTGGAAGTATTATATAGTCAACTCTTGCACAGTCTTCTCCTGCACTTTGATTTATATCCTTATAGTATTCCCATTTAAATAAGTGAATACCTGGAGATACAGGAAACGCAACCCTTTGCCAATCTACTTCACCTGATAGAGATGTTTTATTCATTCCATCGATTGAGAATTTAAAGAAATCATATCCGCTTTCCGAACTTACTTTAACATAAAATGAGATACTATCATTTTCCATAGCAGACTCATATATAATTGACATGTAGGTAGATTGCTGATGGTTTAGGTCAGTAGTCTTATTACAGTAAGTTCCTTCATATGGATCGTCTAAGGTAACTGCCCATTCACCAGTACCACCTGTAGTCCATGGATATTTTGACATTGTACCTGTTTCCCAGTCTTCAACAATAAGTCCCGCTTTTTCATTAAATGTTTTCTCATCTGTGTATTCTCCAGAGACAACATCAAAGTCAAATTCCAAAATCGAACCAATCGGTGCAGATGCACTTATTGATATGGTAAATGTTGCTTCTGCCATACCGTTACTGGTAATATCACCGAGGCTAATTTGATTATCAACAATATCCACATAAGGGCTATAGCACATCAGATTACTAATAGTATTTAAGGCTTCGGCTGAACCATTGTTGTAGGTTTCAATTTTCACGACAACAGTTTCACCTGGATCAGGGATTCCGTTTCCATCACCTTGTGCTGAATCATCAACAGTTAAATTTCCGATCTTTAGCACAGGTGCATGACCTATTACCATCATTAATGACTCCCATGTTTCTGTACCATTTGTTGACTCAACTTCAAATTGAGCCATATACATGTCAGGGATGTTACTTGCAACATTCCATGAAAATCCTTCAGGTATTGTTACTGTTGCATTTGCTTCTATATTTCCATAATCTTCTGTGTTATCAGTAATTTCAATATATGGATCGCTAGAGCTTAGGTTAACAACAATATTCTCTCCAACTTCAACACCAATATTTTTAACAGTTATATCGGCAACAATTTCTTCACCTGTATTCATCATTCCTGAAGGGTTATTTATAAGTAATTCATTATAAATAATAAATGGTCCGCTTGGAGGAATTACTGGAACAAAAGATTCATATCTGTAATAATTTTGTTTTGTAATTGTTACCAGAATTTCATCTGGTGGATATTGTGCCTGAATTTGAATTGGTACAGGTGAGCCTGTACCATCAGCGGTTCCAATTATTACATTATCAACAGTTAAAGCAATAAATGATCCTTCGTCTGCTGTAACCGCAAAGCTAGTCGCACCTGCTACGATTCCCTGATCGTGAACAACAGTAAGATATTGTGGCATTTCTGAATATACTACAGAGAATGCATCGCCATGATGGTGGAAAAGGTTGTATGTTACTTCTTTGTTATTAACATTGTATGGCCATGATGATTGCTGTAGGAAGTATTTTCCGGCAGCGTTTCCAAATGCAGGAAGAACACCTCTTGAATCTGGTGTTGTACCATAATCAGGTAGGAAATCAGGCCACATATTGTCATACATACCCCAAACATAAGTATCATTAACAAAAGAATACGAGGTTTCTGATGCCGCTATTAATCCAAGAGCTCCGGAATTTTCACCATTGTATTTATGTCTATGAAATTTCTCGGTAAGGCATTCCTGCGATATGTTATATTTTCCTGTTAAGCAGTTAATTGAAAAAATAAAGCTTAGATCAGTATTAGTTAGTCCGTTAACATTATTGTTAACATAATATGGTTCTCCCCATACAGTAACATTTCCATGGTCACGGTGCTGAAGTATAAAGGCACCACTATTAATTGCATTATTTACATCATTAGCATCACCACCAGTCCAGCCTCCAAGTTCCGCAGGAGTTGCAGGAAGATATCCCAATCCATCAGGACCAAAATAATTCATGATTGTAGTAGTATTGGTAGCGGTTGACCAAGGATCAACACTGGGATTACCACCATAAACGGCATTGATACGAACAGGATCTTTACCTTGTATATTTTTAAAATATCCACCTACAGCTTCAGAACAAATTTGAAACCATCTTTCTGTTTGCCACCCCAAAGCTGTTATTGGATGATCGTAAAAGTCAGGGTTTGTAGGAGGTGTAGTTTCGTAATTTAGTACTTTAGTTACATATGTCTCAAGATGACCCTCGTTTTGAGCTGTCATTCTGGCGAAAATTATATCCGGCATTTGATCATTATCAACATCTGCGAAGATGTTATCTGAAGCACAATAATTATTGTAAATCGGAGAAATAATGGTGCTTCCTGAAGTTCCAAAGTCAGCCATTAATAATACAGCTGCCGGTGGAATATCCCATGTTAGATATGCATTGTCGATATAACTTTCAATTGCATTAACAGTATTTCCGCCAATTTCAGTAGTTGTAATTATTTCAGTTAGTATACCTTGACGATTTCTGAAAATCTTAAGTGAATCAGCCCAAGCAAGAAATACAGGATCATCAGGAACAATGATAAGGTACTCGCATCCGGTTTGTCTTGGCACTTTTACGCTTTTACTTACTTTTGTAATAACATTCTGGTTTAATACAGCATCCTGAATAATTGGATCCCACCAACGATTTCTTAATCTGTCCTCACCATACTGACCATTGCCACCTTCATAAGTAATCTCTATCTCAATGTTTTTATTTATAACAAGTTGCTGTGTTACTGGATTGTATTGAAATGGACTTACTCCGATAAGCACGACATCCATCCCTCTTATTTTCATTGGGCTGGATACTTGTACTACATTATTAGGATATAGAGCATCTTTATTATAGATTTTACTATTACGGCTATAAATTAATGGTCTATCATCATTTTCCTTTGGGATAATAGGAGCAGGTGCAACGTTAATGTTTTGAACCAACTCGGTTTCCATATTAATAACCTTTGCTTTTACAGTCGCTCCTTGAGGAATAGCAATGTAATTACTAAATGCCGGAAGGTTAGGAGCACCTTCGTTATTTTGAAGGTTTACACCATCAGTTAGTACTGTTTGTAGAGTTTCGTTGTCGACAAGAGTTGGTACTAATTCATAGGATGTTACTGATGAATTTAGTGTTAAACCACTACTTTTTTGAGCTTTAATACTCAATCCTTGTTTTCCCCAATTGTTTTGAAGATTAATTCTGCTATTTTGTGCAGACAATAATGAAACAAAGGAAATCAAAACAACTAAGATTGTTGATTTGAGATAATACGAGAATAGATTTTTCATATAATTAGTTTATATAAACATTAAGATATCTGATACCAAAAAAGTGTTAACGCCTACTTGGTTTTGGTCATATCTATATGACAAGCCGAGTTTTAAAAGGGTTGCCAAAATAACGAGTCCAAACTTAGACAATATGTTTTATATGGCAAAGGATATATGTGATAATGTGCTGTAATACATTAATTTAGATTGAATATAAATAGAAGTGATGTGATGGATTTATTCCTTACTTCTTGGTTGAATATGTTAATCAATAATCACTATATTATTCATTATCAGATTGTCAGATTACCAGATAACTTTTTTTGATGTTGCATTAAGTATTAACACAGTTACCTCATTGGAAAAATTATTTTAAATTTATGCGTTTTTTTAATTATTGAATTGTGATGCTTGAAAAGGATAATATAAGGTTGGGGGCAATTGAGCCTGAAGATATTGACTTCATTCTTGAGATGGAGAATAATAGTGATCTGTGGCATCTGAGTAATACTCATAATCCTTTTTCAAGATTTGATATCGAACAATACGTCATGCTTGCTGATAAAGATGTATTTTCCGCTAAGCAGCTTAGACTTTTAATTATAGACAGAAAAACTGAAATAAGAATTGGAATAATTGATATTTTCGACTTTGATGCCTATAATAAAAGAGCCGGAGTTGGTGTGTTGATTGTTGAAAATCAAAGGAACAAAGGTGTGGCTAGCACTGCCATGGATATTCTCATTGAGTATGCCTTTCAACAGTTGAATATTCATCAACTATACTGTAATATTAACATTGATAATAAAAAAAGTATTAACCTATTCGAGAAAAAGGGATTCATTAGAACAGGGTTGAAAAAGGACTGGAACATAATAAACAACCGCTTTGTTGATGTATGCTTATACCAATTAATTAACGAAAACCAATAAACCAAATATAATGACATACTATCATTCAAAATACGGAAGATCAAAGAAAAAGAAGAAGTCATTTGCCCGGATGATTTTTTGGGTGGTGCTAATAATAATAATAACGGTTTCAGTCTTGGGATATCTTTTCTATCAGGCTGTTTACAAGGAGAATGTATGGACTCCGGAAGGAGAAAGTGTGTCGATTTATATTCCAACATCTGCAAATTTTGAGGATGTAAAACAAGTGTTATACAAGAAAGGTTTAATTATTCATAGAGCGAATTTTGTGTGGTGGGCAGAGAAGAAGAGCTATCCCGACTTAATAAAACCGGGTAAGTATATTATCAGGAACGGGATGAATAACTATGAACTCATCAATTTGCTAAGAGGTGGAAATTCAATACCTGTAAAGGTTACTTTTAACAACATTAGAGATATTTATCAGCTAGCCGGTAGAGTTAGTAAGCAAATTGAAGCTGATTCGGCTTCACTTGTCGCAGAAATGACGAAGACTTCGGTTATGAAATCCATGAATTTAACCGATGAAACAATTACTACAATTTATATTCCTAATACTTATGAGTTTTATTGGAATACTTTGGCAGAAGGATTTGTAAAGAGAATGTATGAGGAATACCTTCGTTTCTGGAATAATGAAAGGAAAAATAAGGCTGCCTTAATGGGTATGTCCATACCTGAAGTGATTACACTGGCATCGATAGTGGAAAAGGAAACAAATAAAAATGATGAAAAGGAGTTAATAGCCGGCGTTTACGTTAATCGATTGGAACGTGGTTGGAGATTACAGGCTGACCCAACTCTAATTTATGCACTCGGTGATTATAGTATAAAAAGGGTTCTTAATGTACATATGGATTTCGACTCGCCTTATAATACATATAAATATGGCGGTTTACCTCCAGGACCAATTTGTATACCCTCAATTTCATCGGTCGATGCCGTACTGAATTTTAAAAATGAAGGTTATTTGTATTTCTGTGCCAAGGATGATCTGTCTGGCTATCATGCTTTTGCAAAGACAAATATGCAACATAACAGAAACGCCAGAAGATACCAGGCAGCACTTGATAAATTGCGCATATACAAATAATGAAAGCCTTTAAAGCATACGATATTCGTGGCATCTGGGGCACCGAATTAAATACAAAAATAGCATACCGCATAGGTAACTTCATCCCCAGAGTTTTTAAAATTAACAGTATCCTCATCGGAAGGGATATTCGACTTTCGTCGGATGAACTTTTTCATGCCTTAGCAGAAGGGCTTACCGATGCTGGAGTAGATGTATTTGATGCTGGATTAACTACAACACCAATGATTTACTGGGGTACGGGAAAGTTTGATTTTGAGTTTTCTATTATGATTACTGCATCGCATAATTCGAGCAGGTATAACGGACTTAAATTTTCAGGTGCTAATGTTGAGCCCATAGCCTATGATAATGGGCTGAATAGGCTTGAGGAGCTTGTAGAAAGTGATAAGGAAACAATAATAGTTAAGAAAGGTTGCTATTCGAAATATGATATAAGGAGCGATTATCTGGAATTTCTGACATCTTACAAACAGGATTATTCCGACCTGAAAATATCAATTGATTGCTCAAATGGGATGGCTTCTCTTTTTGCTGAGGACCTCTTCGGAGAATCCCCAATATATATTAATGAAAGCATGGATGGGTCGTTTCCCGGACATGAACCAAACCCTCTGGAAGAAGAAAATCGTCATCAAATTATTGCCAGTGTTCTGGATAATAATTGTGATTTGGGAGTTATTTTCGATGGTGATGCCGACCGAGTTATGTTTATTGATGAAAAGGGGAAATTCATTTCACCTGATTTAATTATTGCTGTACTGGCTTATTATTTTTTTGATGAAAGAAAAGAAATTGGAAAAGTCGTTCAGGACATAAGAACCTCAAAGGCTGTTGGTGATTTTCTTAAGAATTATAACACCGATTTGGTGATCTGGAAAGTTGGTAGAGCATTTGGTGCATCGAAATTGAAGGAAGTTGATGGTATTTATGGAGGTGAGCTTGCCGGACATTATTATTTCCGAGATTTCTATTATTCTGATAGTGGTTTGTTAGCATCACTTCTGGTATTGAATATTGTTAAGAAATTTACCAAGGAAAAAGTTCCATTCTCAGAAATAATAAACAGGATTTCAACATATTCCAATACTGGTGAGGTAAACTTTACAGTTGAGAAAAAACAGGAGGCAATGGATGAAGTACTGAATTATTTCAGGAAAAATGATCCTGATTTTAAGTTTTTTGACTTCGATGGTTATCGTCTAGAGTTTAAGGATTGGTGGTTTAATATTCGACCATCAAACACAGAACCATATCTTAGGTTTTTAGCCGAAGCATCTAATGATGATCTTCTTAAAGAAAAAACAGAAATCATTTATAATATTCTGTCGAAATATCAGTAATGATGGTTAAACCTGGGAAAATATTTATCAAAATTCTTCCATTGATTTTCGTACTATCTATGTCTGTTGAAACATTTTCACAACCATATGAAAACTACCCTGATACGATTAACAGAAAACGGCTAAATACGGTAATTTACACAAGTGCAGGTCTTTACGCTACTACACTAGGGTTATTGTACTTTGCCTGGTACAAGGATAATGAACTTTCTGGATTTCATTGGAAAAATGATAATAAAGGATGGCTTCAGGTTGATAAAGCCGGGCATTTGACATCAGCTTATGTATTTACAAATTATGCTTATTGGGCTCTTCGATGGTCGGGTTTGAACAATAACAAATCTGCAATCTATGGAGGACTTATGGGGTGGACAGCAATGACTGTTATTGAAATACAGGATGGATTTTCTGCTGAATGGGGAGCTTCCGGTGGCGACCTGTTGGCAAATACTCTTGGAGCAGGTTTGTTTGTCGGTCAACAAATATTATGGAAAGAACAAAGGTTGCGTTTAAAGATCTCCTATCACCCAACCGATTATGCACAATATCGCCCTGATTTACTTGGTGATAATTATATGCAGCGCATGCTTAAAGATTACAACGGACAAACCATGTGGCTATCAGCAAATATTCATTCCTTTTTAAAAGAGGAAAGCAAATTCCCCAAATGGTTAAATGTATCTTTTGGATATGGTGCTAAGGGAATGCTAGGCACATATTCAAATCCCACTGAACATGACGGTATGCCACTGCCTTATTATTCTCGAACCCGACAATACTATTTTTCTCTGGATATTGATTGGACAAGAATCCCTACTAATTCTACATTCTTAAGGTTTATCTTTAAGGGATTTAGCTTTATTAAAGCTCCGTTGCCGGCTCTGGAATACAACAAGGAAAACAACTTTGTTTTTCACTGGATGTATTTTTAGCGGTTGATTAAACCAGAGATGATGAAATAATTAGTAGTGTTTCTTCTTCGGATTCATTTTCACCAATAAAATTTACACATCCTGAAGTCAGTGCTTCTCCTATTGTTGTAGCATCTATTCTATCTTTTGACACAAGAGCTATTATCGGGAGATTCTTCTTAAAAGTAAGTATGCCTTTGGTTGTTGTTACGCTATTCATATTTTGAAGGTCGGTATCAACCAGAAGGAGATCCGCAGGGAAGTTGCCTTGAAGGTACTCAATTGTCTCAATCCCACTTGATATTCGTTTTATTTGAACCTTATGGGGTTTAACCAGAGAGGATAGCTTTTTGAACTTCGATTTACTTTCAGTAATAACAATAATTACCTTTTCAAAGAGGTTTTTCTTGTTGATGTAAATTTCAGTATTAACAGGATAATATGGTATAGAGAATGTAAAAGTAGAGCCAACACCAACAACTGAGTCAACTTCAATACTTCCATCCAGATGCTCAAGTACAGCCTTTGATATGCTTAAACCAAGTCCGTTCCCTCCATAAATTTTTTCGCTTGACTGCGGAGTTGGACGGTTAAATTTACCAAATATCGATTCGAAATGCTTTTTGTCGATACCGACTCCTGTATCAGAAACTTTGAAAATAATATTGGGTTCTTCAATTACATATGAAAGCTTTATACTGCCTTCCTCAGTAAATTTTTGTGCATTATCAATAAGGTGACCAATTATCTCTTTAATCTTATGATAATCGGTTATTACCAAGGATGTATTTTTGTTGTTATCTACACTTAGTTCCAGATTTATTTTCTTACTCTGAATCTCATCGCAATAATCAACATAGATATCACAAATAAACCTTTTTAGTTCAACCTTATCGTTTGATATATATACATTACCCGATTGTAATCTGGCGAAATCAATAATCTTATCAATAATCTTACTTAACTGCCCACCTGAACTCAGTATATCCTTATAATAACCATCTCTTTCATTTTTATCAAAGTCTTGTTGTTTAAGTAGTTGAGTGAAACCCATAATGGCATTTAGTGGTGTTCGGATCTCGTGTTGCATATTATGCAGAAATGATGTTTTAATAATATCACCCTGTTCGGCTTTATCTTTGGCAATCAGAAGTTCTTTTTCCTGTCGTTTATTCTCAGTAATATTTCTCCAAACAACATATAGATATCTGGTTCCTGAAATTGGTATTTCGGTTATAGAAATATCCACATCAAATGGATTATTATTTACATCAATATGAACCCATTCGAATCTTTGGAATCCGAATTTACGTCCAGCTGATATAATTGCATTACCTTTTTTATATGATGATTGCCCATCGGGTTGAAATTCAGGTGAAATCTGTGCAGGATGAATTCCGATTAGTTCACTTTTATCATTATATCCAAGGATTTCCAGAGCAGCATTGTTACAATCGATATAAGTATCGCCTTCACCTAATATCAGTACAGGGTCACTTGATTTTTCAAAAAGTAGTTTATATTTTTCCTCACTTTCAATAAAGTTAGCTTCAACTTTTTTACGTTCTGTAATATCCAAACCAGAACTTAGAGTGCCATTTGCCTGGCCATATTCATCAAGCAGTAAGGTGTTCTGCCATAGAATATTATGTTCCTCTCCACTTGCTGTTATAATTAAACTTTCCTTATTGAGAAGTGTGTTCGCTCTTGATTCCATTATCTTTCGGAATCTGTCGTATAGTTGTTGCTTATGAGTGATGGGAATGAAATGATGAAACCAGTTTTTGCCGATTATATCTTCTTCCTTATAACCAAGGATGCTACAGCCTTTTTTGTTTATGAGAGTAACATATCCATCTTTATCTAGGGCAAGAATAATTACTCCTGCAACCTGAAGATAACCTCTTGCTTTATCACGTTCTTTTTTGATTAACTTTTCTGCCAATCGTTGCTGGTGGATCATGATATTCACTGAATGGGCAAGGCTTTTGAACTCCATAACCCGAAGATCCTTTTGTTGAATCATAGATTCCTCATCCTGTGAATTTGCAAAAAATGATGTGAATACTCCAATCTGGTTTTTAAGAAATACAGTTACATAGTTCGTTACAGCAAAAATTATCAACAGAAGAACAAAAAATAATAAAGCTATATAAAGCACTTTTCTATATAAGACAGCCTGAGTTTGGTTTTTCTGATTTTGAAGAAACTGACCAAGATCATCAAGATAAATTCCTGCACCAATAATCCACTCCCAATCATCATAACCAGTTGCATAGGATAGTTTGGGAACAGGTGTAAATGAATCAAGGCGCTTAAACTTATAGTAGAAATAATCACCACCGGGAGTATTAGCACATTCAAGCTCAATATCGAATAACCTTAATCCATCAGGATCTGTCATATTTGTAATATCCTTTTCACCAATAATCTTAACTCCGTCGAATACCAGTGCTTTTCCAACGTAGGAATTTACAAAAATGTAACCGCCATATTTCAAACGAATCTTTGTGATGTATCCAAGAATGTCGTCTTTGATTTCTTGTTCGGTTTTATCAAGACTGGTGCTTCTTGTAAAGTTAATTAGTTCAACAACCCGATAAACTTCATTCTTTATATACTCTTTCTGCTGGGTTTCATATTTTTCTTTATTTATACTGAGCATTTTTTTTGATTTTGTAACCTCAGTATAAATCCAGAGTGCACTTAGTGAAAATATAGAAAAGGCAGCCGTTAGTATGAGGATGAGAAACGCACTCCTTTTTATGCTTATTTTAAAGCTCTTCATAAGTGGTTAAATATAACGCTTTTAGTCAAATATTATTGATAGTTCGGGATTTTTACCTTTAATATCTTTATAGAAGGATTTTATTTCCTTTATATCTTCTTCAATATTACCTGTTGGGTAAAATACTTTTTTCATTCCACCGGTTTTGTTAGCGTAATCCAGAACGCCAAATATGATTGGTACATTTGCAGTCATCGCAATACGATAGAATCCACGTTTCCATTTCTTGACTAAGGTACGAGTTCCTTCCGGAGTAATGGTAATAAACAAAGAATCATTTTCATCAAACATTTTAGCAACAGCCTCTGTCATTCTACCGGCTTTGCCTCTGTTAACCGGTATACCACCAAGCTTTCTTAAAAGTCCTCCCAACGGCCAAAAAAATGCCTCTTTTTTTATGAGAAACTTCGTGTCAACACCCATATGCCAGTAACTAATTCGTCCCATAACAAAATCCCAGTAACTGCTGTGTGGTGCTACAATCACTACAGCTTTCTTAATATGGTCAGGAATTTCCTTTTTAATATCCCATCCAATTGCCTTAAGTATGAAATGTGAAAAGGTTTGCATTAATTAATCGTTCTTTATCATATAAAATAAAATAACTAACCGTAATAAGCATTTTGGCGATAACCTCTTGCTATTTAATACGTGTCAGTTTTCGTTCACAAATTTAATAAATTAATGATTTTGAATATAAAATGGTTGTATTGGTTTAAAATTCTATTTTTGGCAAATCTTAATTAATTATTATGATAAGAAACAAAAAAGGATTAGTATTCTTAACAGCATTTCTAACAATGTTCTTTGTTGTTTCCATTGGATGTAACACTGGAAATAAAGTTAAAATCATTGAAAAACAGATACAAACATATGCGGATATTATGCCGATGAATGATTCATTGGTTATTCCATATATTTATACAAGTGTAATATCACTTAAGAATTTACCTGTATCTGAAAAGAAACAAAAGTTCTTTGATATGATGTTACCAGCTGTTCTTGTTGCGAAAAAGGAACTTGACATTCTTCACCGCAAGGTGGATTTACTATCGCTAAAGGTAGATTTAACACCTGAGGAACAAAAGTTTATCGATGATCTTCAAACGAAGTATAAAGCAAAAAGTATTGAATTGCTTAAGAGCAGGTTAACTACTTTTCCTGTGAGCATTGTACTTGCTCAGGCTGCTATTGAAAGCGCATGGGGAACCTCCCGGTTTTTTCTGGAAGCCGATAATCCTTTTGGTTTATGGTCCTTTGATCCCAATGAAGATAGAATTGAAGCTTCTTCAACAAGATCAGGTAAGAAAGTTTATTTGAAAAAATTCAGAAATCTAGAACAAGCTATTGATGGTTACTATACTACTTTAGCAACAGGTCCGTTTGCAGATTTCAGAAAGCACCGTTTGAAAACTAAGGATCCTTATGAATTAGTCAATTACCTTATCGACTACTCCGAAAGGAGAGAAGCCTATGTTAAAGAAGTTACAAGTGTGATAAGGCAAAATGACCTGACTAAGTACGATAACTATAAAATAGATCCGAAGTATATTGAATAAGGTTATTATTTTCCTTCAATCCAGTTTATTATTTCTTCATCATCGGGTTTAGTCATTGGGTAAAAATAATCAACCAATTCACCTTTTGTATTAATAATATATTTCTGAAAATTCCATTTTACAGAGGTGCTTTTGTAACCATTTAAATCTTTGGTTGTTAACCATTTGTATATGGGGGCCATATCTTCTCCCTTAACGGAAATCTTTGACATCATTGGAAATGAAATGCCATAATTAACAGAGCAGAATTCTTTAATTTCCTCATTTGTCCCCGGCTCCTGTTTAAGAAAATTGTTGGCCGGAAAGCCTATAATCACGAAATTATCATCCTTGTAGGTTTGGTATAACTCTTCCAGTTTTTCATATTGAGGAGTTAGTCCGCACTCCGAAGCAACATTAACTATCATAACCTTTTTACCTTCTAATTGCGACAATGGAAAATCATTGCCATCAATATCTACAACAGTAAAATCATAAATATTTTGCGCAGAAAGAGTTGTTGTTATCAATGTAGTTATAATTATTAGTGTGTATACTAGTTTTTTCATGTTAATTGTTTTTGCAAATTTATCCAATAACCTCATATAAGGTTGTTATCAATATGTTAATGCTTTCGAATTATTGAGGATATTGGGTAGTGATCTGATTCATGAATGTTAAAGCGTGTAAATCCCTTTGTTTTGAAATCATCACTTACCATAATGTAATCGATTCTCAGAAATGGGATTGGCCCGGCATAAGTAGGACAAATACCGTTACCCTTTTCTACGAAAGTATCGTTCAAATAATTAATTATTTGGCGATAAATCCATGATGATGGTGTATCGTTGAAATCTCCGCAAAGGAGCATACTGTATGGTGTAGATTTGATAACTTCGGTCAGATAATTAAGTTGGCGTTCACGTAGTTTATATGCCTGAGTTAGTTTGTAATAGATATATTGTGAGCGATTTTTTAACTCTTTAGGATCTTCATTATTGGTTACAAAGTCGATATCAGAAGGCAGTAGTTTAATACTTGCAAGGTGAATATTGAAAATCCTGACAGTGTCCTTATCAATGATAACATCAGTATAAATTCCAAAAGTTCTTGATCCGTCAAATTTTAGTCGCCCTTTGTTAACTGCATCGTATTTTGAGAAAGTTACCAATCCAAGCAATTGGTTGTATTTAGGGTTAAAATAACTTTCATAATAATATGATTTCATATTTAGAGTATCCCTGATCTTTTTTATGGGATCATATAGATAAGGGGAGGTGGAATGATATTCCTGAAGACATACTATGTCGGATCTTTCATCTGAAATAAAATCAATTATGGCATTCTTTGTTGTTGTTGTACTTTTACTGTCCCTTTCATTGAAATTTTTAACATTGTATGAAATTAGCTTTATATCACCTTCCTTTTTTGTGTCAGTCCCAAGGGCAGTTACTGGAAAGTTATGAGTGATATTGCCAACTCCGAACATAAATAAAATGCCAGGTATTATTGAATATCTACTTCCTTTAATGATCCAGTAGGCAAAAAAAAGCAAATTTATTATAAAAGCCAGAGGGTAAACCAGTGCAAAAGGTTGAACAAAAGGAATATCATAAACCGAGATATTTCCTGCAATGGTAGATAGAAAGAGAACAATACCTGCCGGAATATTTATTAAAAGGACAATAGAGTCAAGTATATTTCTTTTACTTCTGATAATTTTCAGTTGTTAGAATTTGTAAGCACAAATCTACTTCTTATTACTGGTTTTAAAAAGTAATTCTTTCTCCTTACTTGTCAGGCTGCTGTATCCCGATTTAGAAATTTTATCAAGAATCATGTCGATTTCTTCCTGTGATGCAGCTCGTTTGTAATTGTATTCATCATCAGAAATTGGTCGCCCACTTTCAGGTCGTGATGTGTCAAACTTTGATTGCTTGTTAGACCAAGTAAATTTTGGAAGTTTTAATCCATAAAACAAACTGTAAATATCTTTTCCTTTTCTTAATGAGAAAGCATATATAAACCCCCACAATGCACCTCCCAGATGAGCTATATGTCCACCAGGGTTTCCACGTTGAATACTAAGTACATCAATGGCAATAAATGCAATTGCCAGATATTTAAGTTTGAATCTTCCAAAAATCAGAAGATGAACAGTATAATCCGGAACATATGTGGATATTGCGATGATAATAGCCAATACTGAAGCCGACGCCCCTAGTGCAATTGAAGAATCAGATAACGAGGTAAATACAGGGAAAGTATTGAATGCCAGTATAAAGAATAATCCGCCAAAAATTCCACCAAAAATATATGTCCAAAACAACTTCGCCTGACTTAGATATTCCTGAAAGATCATTCCGCCAAAATAGAGCATTACCATATTGAATAGCAGGTGAAAGAAACTATCCTGAAGAAACATGTAGGTGATCAACGTCCAGGGTTTGGCAGCTAATGTACTTAATCCTGCCGGCAGTGCCATAAACTGTGCAAGCGGACTAAGGTCACCGGTTCCGTTTTGTGAAAATAAGCCAGTAAATAATCCCACGAGGTTAACAAGAATATAAATAACGGTATTGACTAGAATGAGCCGGGAAAGCACATTCCTTCCAAGAAACAGTTGTTTCAAGAATTCTCCTGTATTTCTTTGTGGTTGATTAAATGAATACATCGTTGATTAACCTTTCAGTTACCTATTAGTTGAAACTGTTTATATCTCCTTTTTTCTTCCATAGCATAATAAGGAAGAACCCAAATATCATTCCACCAAGGTGAGCAAAATGTGCTACATTATCACCGGCATTGTTTGCAAAGCCCATATAAAGCTCAATTGCACCATAAATCATAACAAAATATTTTGCTTTAACTGGAATTGCAAAATACACATATATTAATGAATTTGGAAACATCATTCCAAATGCCAGTAATATTCCAAATACTGCACCTGATGCCCCTACTGTTGGAGTATTAATAATTAGGTTCAGATTAGCCATGGCTGTATCCTGATAGTTCATTCCACGACTTAATACGTCGGCACCATCCTGCAGAATAAGTGCGATCTGATCGGGATTCAGTCCGGATTCAATGGATTGAATTCTGATATAGGCTATTAGTATCTGAACAAGAGCTGCACCAATTCCTGTTACCAGATAATAATTTAAAAATCTTTTTGGTCCCCAAACATTCTCCAAGGTATTACCAAACATCCATAAAGCGAACATGTTGAAGATGATATGCCCGAAACCTCCATGCATAAACATGTATGACACAAGCTGCCAAACTCCAAAATTATGTGAAAGCGGATAATGTAATCCCAGAAATTGCACCAAGTCGATGTGAAATGTGCTTTCCAAAACTATGGTAGCGATAAAAAATATTCCGTTAATTATCAGTAGGTTTTTTACTACCGGTGGTAACATTGTAAACCCTGATGGTCTGTATTGTTGCATAATTTAATAATCAAAAAGTTGTAACCGGAAACCTGTTAGTTGCCGGTATTAGATTGAATTAGATTCTCCAGTTCGCTAGTGCCAATAATCGTAAGTATTTTACTTCCATCAGGCGAAACCCTGGGGACAGTACACATAAACAAGCTGTCAAAAATATCCTGCATTTCCCTATCATCAAGTTTAGTGCCAGACTTAATTGCTGATTTTATGGCAATTGATCTTGCCAAACTGATATTCTTATCAAAGTTCAGATCAGTATTATTTTCCTTATGATTCTGGATTATTGTTTCAATTACATTTGCAGCGTTAATATCTTGTAAATCAGAAGGAACGCCCACAATAACAAAATTGTTTGTTCCTGCATCTTCAAGTAGAAACCCAATTTTACTAAGCTCTGGAAGTAATGATTTTATTATTTGACTGTCTTCAGGTGACAGATGGATGTTTTGAGGGAATAATTGTTGTTGTGAATGTTGAACTGAGCCCTTTAATATACCTAGTATTTCTTCATATTTAATTCTGAAATGAGCCAAATGCTGGTCAATTACCATAAGGCCTGACTTAACATTACATACAATAAACCTGTTGTGCACCTGCATAAATTTGTTTATTTCAAAGTTCGAATCAGGGTCATTATGTTTATTTTGAAGATTGGGTAATTCAATGTTTACGGGTTCTGGTTTTGAAACATCACCATAAAGTGATTCCCAATTCTCAACATTTGGTTTTTTATACTGAAATGTATTGTCAATGGATCCACTTTTATCCTTGTTAAAAGGATTATAATCTGGATCAACTTTTACAGATGGTTGTTTTATATCGGGTGATGGTGCCACAGTAAAAGCTGCCTCAACTTCAGGGTTGATATCAAAATCGATTGTTGGTGTAAGTGAGTGTTTTCCAATGGATTGCTTTACGGCAGCATGAAGAATTGCGTAAACATATCTTGCATCCTGAAAATTAATTTCAGTTTTAGTAGGGTGTATATTTACATCAATATCCTTTGGGTCAATATCGATTACAATAAAATATGATGGGAATGAATCAGCCGGGATTAATTCGGTATAAGCATTATTCACAGCATGATGTAAATAAGCATGTTTTATAAACCTTCCATTTACAAAGAAATACTGCTCTCCTCTAGTCTTTTTTGCAAACTCGGGTTTTCCAATGAAACCAGATATTTTCACAAGGTCGGTTTCCTGATCTACAGGAAGAAGTCGCTCATTATATATATTTCCAAATAATGCAGCAATTCTTGATTTCAGACTACCGGGCATTAGTTTATAACTCAGTTTCTCGTTATTGTAGTAACTAAATCCAATTTTTGGATTGATCATAGAAACTCTGATAAACTCCTCATTGAGATGTCGTAATTCAACATTGTTAGATTTTAGGAAATTACGTCTCGCAGGAACATTATAGAACAGGTTTTTAATCATGATACTTGTTCCCGTGCCACATTGACATGGTTCCTGACTAACAACTTCAGATCCTTCGATTACTATACAGGTGCCAATTTCGTCATCTTTCTCTTTCGTTTTTAATTCAACATGTGAAATGGCGGCGACAGAAGCCATGGCTTCTCCTCTGAATCCCATTGTTTTGATTGCAAATAGATCATTGGCTTCTTTGATTTTGGAAGTTGCATGTCGTTCGAAAGCCATTCTGGCATCTATTTCCGACATACCACAACCATTATCTGTAACCTTAATCAAAGTCTTTCCGGCATCCTTAACTGCCAACGTGATATTTGTAGCACCTGCATCAATTGCATTTTCAAGAAGTTCCTTAGCTGCTGAACCCGGTCGTTGAATTACTTCACCGGCCGCAATCTGGTTGGCAACAGAATCAGGTAGTAGCTTAATTATATTCGACATAAAAACTAATTTGTAACACCAAAGGCTTTGAGCATGTTTTCGATAATGTCAGTAAACAGAATGAAATAAACACTCAATACTATAAATGCCCCATATATTAGATATGTGACAGTTTTTGATAGCATTGATCTCCCCTCATCAGTTCTATTTCTACCCCAACGATTCGACATTCTCAGGCGTAACTCTTCATTGCGCGCAAGCTCACTTTCAAGTCCCATAATTGCCTTCTTCTTTTCAAGTTCATCTTTTTTCTTGTCGTAGTAACGTGGAGAATAATTGAAAGACTTAGGTTTCGGAGTTTTAAAAAATGTAAGAGCCATGATGTTATTCTTTTGTTGCAAAATTAGATCATTTTAGAAAAGGAATCCAGTTGCAATGATGCTCTGGTGGTTTTTTTGTTCAAAAATTTATTCTGCTGTCAGAATACCAATAAGTTATGCAGGTACTTCAATTGTAAATGAACTTCCTTCTCCTTCTTTACTTTCTGCAATTATTGTGCCTTTGTGTAGTTCAATTAATTCCTTACAGATTATAAGTCCTAAACCTGTTCCTTTTTCATTTCTTACACCCACATTACTTTCATTATCTGAATATTCGCTGAACAAAATCTCAAGTAATTGATTTGATATTCCAATTCCCGTATCTTTAACTTTAATAATAAGTTTCTTTCTTTTGATACTTGCAGATACAACTATTTCACCACCTGCTTTTGTGTATTTGATAGCGTTGGAAATAAGGTTATTGAGCACAATATTTAGCAATGTTTGATCTATTTTTATCTCATTATAAACAGAGTTTTTAAATATGAGTTTAAGATTGTTTTTCTTGAGTGTGTGTTTATAAAGCCTCTCCAAGTCATTGAAAAGAGGTTCAATGGTAGTTGAAATCGGGCTAAATTTTATTCCTCCGGTTTGTGATCTGGACCATGTTAATAGATTATTAATGAGGTTCAATGTGTCATTGGATGAACTGTAAATAGCATTAGTATAATATTTTGCTTTTTCATTATCACTATTACTCAGGTTCTCCATTAGCAATTCGGAAAATCCTATTATTGAATTAAAAGGACTTCTAAGATCATGAGAAATTAGTGAAAAAAGCTTGTCTTTTGTCTGATTTGCGGCAATTAATTTATGATTTAATATTCTTTGAGCAGATAATCTCCAAAAGAACACAGACACAATAATCACCATTAGAATGATTATAACAACTAAGTAGAATAGTTCTTTTTTTCTGGATATTAATTCTTGCTGAGTTTGATCAAGACTAAGCCTGTTTTTAAAATTTGTTTCAAGCTCATTTAATGTCTGGAATTGATGCACTAAATAAATTGAATCATAAAGTACCAAAAATCTACTCAGGTTTTGTGCTGTTTTTTCATCATCATTAATTATGCTGTAAAACTCACTGAATGATTTATAAACTTTTAAAAGACTGGGGTGAAGTCCTAGTTTTTTTGATATTTCAAGGGCATTGTTTAGTGCGTTTTCTCCCTTTTGGATTTCATTTTGTTTAGCATAAACCAAGGCAATACCAGTGTAGTTTTCAATAAGTCCATAATAACTCATTCTGCTCTCATTCAGCCTGATAGCTTCAAGGTAATTATCAAGTGCCTGATCATATTCATCACGCATATAATGTATTCCACCTATACCATTTAAGCAAAAAGCAGTATATCTTTTATTGTTAATTTCAACATGCCGCTCGAAGGAATTCAAATAATATTCCATAGAAGCATCGATATTCCCTGCATCAAAATTAGTTTTAGCAATCTCAAGTAATCCGGATGCATATCCGACGCTGTCGCCGATACTTTTTCTAAGATCTACAGCATTTTGAAAGAATTCAAGAGCAAGGCTATATAATTTTTCGTTTCTGTATATAATACCCATGTTTATATAACCATAGGCTATCCCCATTTTATTATCGATTTTCTTAAAAATATCAATGGATTTTTCTGAATATTGAAGAGCAAGTGGAAAATTTCCTGTTAGTATGAATACATCACCAAGGTTGTTATATGCATAACCCAATCTAACTTCGTCCTTTGTTTCAATGCTGCCTGCAAGTGATTTCTGAAAATATGGTAATGATCCCTTTACATCATACAAGTAGTGAAGCAGTATAACGCCAATAAACCCATTAAGTTTTGGCATTTTTTCATCCAACTCATATTCAGAGGCAATCTCTAATGCATATTTCCCAAGTAGTAGTGCAGAATCTGAGTCGGACTCTCTTAAATTCCAACATTTGGCAGATAGCTCATCAACCAACTCAACGGCTTCATCCTTTGATATATTATTATCGATATGGAATGAATTGATTTGCCCCGATGTATTAATGTAAAGTACAGTTAATAAGAGTGTTGTGATTAATTTAGTGGTCAGTAGTTTCAAAATAGTTTTGGCTAAAAAAAAATAAAAATACAACTATTTTTTAAAGTTGATTCAATTAAATTTGAGGCTTGATAGTTAAACTTATATGCTATTGCTCTTGAGAACAATAAGCTTTTCTCTAGTCATTTCTTTCATGGTATAAGGAATCCCGCCTATTCCTATTCCTGATCTGTCTCTTCCGCCAAAGGGCATCCAATCAACTCTGAAAGCAGTGTGATCATTAATCATCACAGCTGATGCGTTTATATCATTAACGGCCTTCATAGCTTTATCAATATTTTTGGTGAATACAGAAGCCTGAAAAGCCATTGGAAGCGAGTTTGCAATTTTTATTGCATCCTCCATTTTTGTATATGAATAAATGCAAACGACAGGTCCGAATATTTCTTCCGTGGAGACCTTAGCATCTTCCGGAGGATTAAGCAATACAGTTGGCTCAAAACAACTATTGGATATCCTTTTTCCTCCACAAAGTAAACTACCACCATTTTCAATAGCTTCAGTTATCCATTCTTCAACTCTATTCACTTCTTGTGATAGAATCAACGGACCAACTTCAGTTTTCTTGTTAAGAGGGTCACCAACCTTTAGTTTAGATGCTTTATCTGATAGTTTCGTCGCAAATTCATCCACTAAATTTTCATGAACAAAAACTTTTTGAACAGAAACACAAACCTGTCCGGCATGATAGAAACCACCTTTAAGAATTGATGGAATGAGTTCTTCAATATCTGCATCAGGTTCAACAATAACAGGAGCAACACCACCATGTTCCAATGCGCATCTTGTGCCTGGTGCCAAACTTGAATGCAGATGCCACCCAACCTTAGCTGAGCCGATAAATGATAAATAGTTAACTCTATTGTCTGTTGCCAGTTTTTCAGCTAGTTCATTATTACAAATTATACATTGACACCAATTATCAGGTAACCCGGCTTCCTTAAGGATTTTCATAAACTCGATGCAAGAAAGGGGAGTAGTGAGTGCAGGCTTTACTATAACCGGTGCCCCTGCAGCTATTGCTGTAACAGTTTGGTGAATGATTAAATTCAACGGATGGTTGAAAGCGCTGATGGATACAACAACTCCAATGGGTTCACGGATTGTAAATGCAAGTCGGTTAACCGAAGCTTTTGTTTGCCCCATTGGTATCTGCTCACCGGAAAGTTGACTAATTTGTTCAATTGCAATTCTGACTCCATTAATTGCTCTAAGAACTTCAACCATAGAATCCATATATGGCTTGCCACCTTCCTGAGAAGCAATTGTTGTTAATTCCTCCTTTTTAGATTCCATAATAGAAGCAACTTTCTCAAGAATTTCAATTCGTTTCCACGCAGGAAGCCAACTAGAACGATCCTTTGCCAGGTTGTGTGCAGTTGTTAATGCAGATTCAATTTTATTCAAACTATCCAACGGAATCTCTTTTATCAGATGAAAATCATATGGTGAAGTAACTTTGATCATAATAGTATTAGTAATTGATTTTGAAATAATGATTACAGCAAATTTATTGTATGAAATACGAAATTAATTAATTTTGTGATGAACAATCCATATAAATGAATATTGCGGAAACCAAAAATGTCGATAAGCTTATTGTGGTGGGCGACAGGGTGTTAATTAAGCCATTGAGTGAGTCAAATAAATCACGTGGTGGACTATTGCTACCTCCTGGATACAAGGAAAAGGAAGAAATTCAAAGTGGTTATGTTGTTAAAACTGGGCCTGGATATCCTATTCCTGTTTCGGGTGATGATTTTGATGAACCCTGGAAGAAAAAGGATGATGGTGTAAATTATATTCCACTTCAAGCACAATTGGGTGATTTGGCAATTTTCCTTAAAAAAGGAGCCATTGAGTTTCAGTATGATAATGAGAAATACTTCATTGTTTCCCAACATTCTATTCTTCTTCTCGAAAGAGATGACCTTGGCGAATAAGATTTAATCAACTATCCTGCTCGTTTCCTTTTTTCGGAATACTTTCTATCTTTGCCGCGTGGAATGAATCCAAATAAACTACAATCAATACTATAACAACATGTCATACAATCTGTTAAAAGGTAAAAGAGGAATTATTTTTGGTGCATTAGATGATAAATCAATAGCATGGAAAGTTGCTGAAAAAGCTGTTGAAGAAGGAGCACAGATTACATTGAGTAATACTGCTACAGCACTTCGTTTTGGGCAAATAAACGAGTTGGCAGAAAAATGTAATGCTGAAATTATTCCTGCTGATGCGACAAGTACGAAAGACCTGACTCATGTTTTTGAACGATCAATGGAAGTTTTGGGTGGTAAGATTGATTTTGTGCTTCATTCCATTGGTATGTCATTGAATGTTAGGAAGAAAAGAGTTTATAATGATTTAGATTATAATTTCTTGAATAAAACGCTGGATATTAGTGCGGTATCATTTCATAAAGTGCTTCAAGTGGCTTATAAGCTTGATGCTATAAATAAATGGGGATCAGTTGTTGCGTTGTCATATATAGCGGCACAGCGAACACTTTATGGATATAATGATATGGCAGATGCAAAGGCATTGCTTGAATCTATTGCAAGAAGCTTTGGTTATATTTACGGACGTGAGCGAAGAATACGGGTAAATACTATTTCGCAATCCCCAACACTTACTACTGCCGGAGCAGGAGTAAAAGGAGTTGGTAGTTTGCTTGATTTTACTGAAAGGATGTCACCACTTGGAAATGCAAATGCGAAAGAATGTGCAGACTATTGTGTTACAATGTTCTCTGATTTAACCAGAAAAGTTACTATGCAGAACCTTTTCCATGATGGAGGTTTTTCAAATATGGGTATGAGTATGAGAGCTATGCATGTGTATGATAAAAACCTTGAAGGCAAGTTAAAAGAGTTGGAAGAGCAGGAAGATTAACAATTTTTTTCGAAATCATATTTTTTCTAATTGTTTTTTATATTTTTGCACCCTCAAATTTTGACAAGATTACTAACTAAGTCAAAAAAAGGCGTGGTAGCTCAGTTGGTTAGAGCGTCGGATTCATAACCCGGAGGTCCCCAGTTCAATTCTGGGTCACGCCACAACAAAACCCCATCGCAGCGCGGTGGGGTTTTTTTATTTACCCAAAAATATCAAACCCTGTTTGAGTATTTTTGGGTAAATAAAAAAACACAGAGGCCTGCAAGGCTCTGGTTTTGTTGAACACCTTAATAGTGCCAAAGAATCAGCGGAGCTAATTCTGAATTTATTTATCAAACCCTGTTTGAGTATTTTTGGGTAAATAAAAAAACACAGAGGCCTGCAAGGCTCTGGTTTTGTTGAACACCTTAATAGTGCCAAAGAATCAGCGGAGCTAATTCTGAATTTATTTATCAAACCCTGTTTGAGTATTTTTGGGTAAATAAAAAACACAGAGGCCTGCAAAGCTCTGGTTTTGTTGAACACCTTAATAGTGCCAAAGAATCAGCGGAGCTAATTCTGAATTTATTTATCAAACCCTGTTTGAGTATTTTTGGGTAAATAAAAAAACACATAGGCCTGCAAGGCTCTGGTTTTGTTGAACACCTTAATAGTGCCAAAGAATCAGCGGAGCTAATTCTGAATTTATTTATCAAACCCTGTTTGAGTATTTTTGGGTAAATAAAAAACACAGAGGCCTGCAAAGCTCTGGTTTTGTTGAACACCTTAATAGTGCCAAAGAATCAGCGGAGCTAATTCTGAATTTATTTATCAAACCCTGTTTGAGTATTTTTGGGTAAATAAAAAAACACATAGGCCTGCAAGGCTCTGGTTTTGTTGAACACCTTAATAGTGCCAAAGAATCAGCGGAGCTAATTCTGAATTTATTTATCAAACCCTGTTTGAGTATTTTTGGGTAAATAAAAAACACAGAGGCCTGCAATGCTCTGGTTTTGTTGAACACCTTAATAGTGCCAAAGAATAAGCGGAGCTAATTCTGAATTTATTTATTAAACCCTGTTTGAGTATTTTTGGGTAAATAAAAAACACAGAGGCCTGCAATGCTCTGGTTTTGTTGAACATCTTAATAGTGCCAAAGAATCAGCGGAGCTAATTCTGGATAATAATTGCAAATGGGTATTGCAAAGAACCTTACTATTTATTTTCAATAAGAAATTTAATTATTTCATTTTCAAACCTTAGTTTTATTTCCTGATTAAACGGAATATGACCCATTTTCGGAATAAGTACTAATTCAGAATTTTCAATACATTCAGCAGTTTGAATACCTCCGTATTTGTCAACAAGATAATCTTCCTCACCATGAATAATAAGTGTTGGAATTGCTACTTGCTTTAGTAACTCACTCCTGTCGTTGAGGTTTGCTTGTGCATTCACATGTGACTCGCCTAGTGCACCATCTACATCTTGTTTTTCATAAATGTTTTTTGTGTATTCAATTGCAAGTTCTTCATCAAACTCTGCTGTTCCATTTAAGTACTCCCAAACAAGTAAAAAACCTGGTAGATCTTTATTATAATTATTCTGTGGTCTGTTCTTTATGAAGATTCCCCATGTTTCGTCTGGTGGCGCCGGAACGTCAGGTGAGTTCGTAGATGCAGATGCTGAGGTTAGTGTAATGATTCTTTTCGGGTAATGTATTCCCAATAACTGCACAATAAATCCACCCATTGAGTGACCAATAACATGGGATTGTTCAATTCCTAAAGAATCAAGAATTAACAACGCATCTTTTGCCAGCTGCATTACATCATATGGATTATTTTCAAAGTCTGTTACCGATGAATATCCAATATCACGGTGGTCGTATCTTATTACAAAAAAGCCATCTCTAACCAAATTGTCACATAACCGATCTGACCAAAATGAGCTATTGGCACCAGCTCCCGAGATAAACATACAAGCTTTATTTTCAATATTCCCGAAAGTTTCTACCCAAAGTTTTACCCCATCTTCAATTTCAATAAACTGCTTATTTTTCACTATTTCTGTTTTACTATTTTGACAACCTGTATGCATAATTAGTACTATAATAAATCCAAGTTTTAATTTTTGAATTATTAATCTGATTTTATCTTTTGAGAGCATAACATGTATATTGACCTTATAGCAAAAAGCAACTACAATAAACCTTTTTTATCAAGTGTAATTTTAATGTCTTCATGATATTTAAAGAAGTTTGTCTCAATATCACTTTTAATAAGTTTAAAATCAGGATCATCATTGATGTTGTCAAATAATGGGTCATCCTGAAGGAATAATACTATCCAATAGAAATAATTATCCTGATGTGAGAATAATTTTAAGTATTCTAGCGCTTTCTTTTTGTCGCCATGGTAACAATAGTAAGCAGCTAAACTCAGTTGTTTGTAAATGGAATTATCGTTTATTGCATAGTTCAGATAGCTATCGAAATATTCCTTGGATTCTTGTACATAGCCCATTTTAGCCATTACAACACCAATTTTTCCATCTTCGCTATGATAAATATCCAGATTGTATTCTTTACGAATATCTATCAACATCTTATAATATTTATAAGCACACTCATAGTCTCTCATAAAGTAACATATTTTTGCAATCTCTTGCATAATATCCACCCTAGTTGAATCCTTTTTTAAAGCCTGAATAAGCAATTCTTTAGTCTGAGGAAAATCGTTGTTTTTAGCTAAAAGTATATAAGCTTTTACATATTCTGAAAATAAATTGTTGGGATTATAGCTAAGGGATTTATTTATGTAATAGAGAGATTCATCAATAAATCCAGATTGAACTAATGCATTGCTGAGATGTAGAAAAATAAAGCTTGTTGTAACTGAATCATGAGAAGCAATATCGATTCTTGCTCCCATAAGTGCATATTCCAAATATTTTTTTGTATTGGGTGCAGTTGTTGCGTAATAGTCAGATAGCAAGGCTATTACTGTAGCTGAATTTGGGTTGTGTTCGAGTGCTTTTTCCAGATAAGGCACAGCCATATGGTTTTCGCCAATATTCATGTAATACATGGCTTTTGCCATCAATCCCTGTTCTAATTTGGGATCAATTAATAAGGCTTTTTCTGCATAATCATTTATCAAAAAAGAGTACCGTTTCTCTGTCTGAAATTTATCCAGATAATAATATGAAAGTGCTATATCGGCATAAGCTCTGGCGAATTTATTATCATGCTGCAATGCTTCCTGAAAATACGAAATAGCTTTGTTCAGATTTTCCGGATCACCTTTAAAGAAATGGTCAAGTCCTTTTAAGAAATAATCGTAAGCAACAAGATTATTAGTTGGAATTTTATCAATTTGGGCTACTACATTTGGCGTAAGAATTACTTTAATTTCATCAGCGATATTTTTTGCAATTTCAGATTGCAACTCAAAAATATCCTTTACCTCCCTATTGTATTTTTTAGCCCATAAATGCCTGTCAGTCGAGGCCTCAATTAATTGTATATGCAGCAGAATTTTGTCGCCTATTTTTTGGCCGCTACCTTCAATTACATATTTTACCTGTAATTCGTTGCCTATCTCAGATATTGATGAACTGGAGTTATGCCTGTACCTCTCAACAGACGTTCTGCTAATCACTCTTAAATCGTTAACTTTTTGAAGGTTGGTTAGTAATGATTCCATCAATCCGTTTATTAAATAAACATTAGTGGAATCGTTGCTATCATTTTTAAAAGGAAGAACTGCAATTGATTTATCTCCTTCTATTTCATTTGATGGGATCAGTTTAGTTATGGTAGTTATTATTACCACTAATACAATCAGTGAAATACTTGAAATGATGATAGTTCTTAAGAGGTTATGTTTCTTACCTGTTGTATCAGACTGAGGTGTGTCAATAAGTTCATTTTTCCCAACTTCTCCAGGCGGATAACCGTAATGATCACCAAAACATTTAACAAAATAAGAAGTGCTTCCAAAACCAACCTTGTAGGATACTTCTGAAACAGTTATATCTCCCTGATTTAATATCTCCAACGCATTCTCCAATCTAATCTGTCGGATAAACTGACTCACAGATAATCCGGTGAGTTTTTTAATTTTTCTGAGAAGGTTCGACCGGCTCATTCCAATTTCATTAGCAAGTTCCGATACTCCAAATTGCTCATTTGAAAGATTGTTCTCAATTATTTCTGATATTCTGGTTAAGAAATCATTTCCGGTGTTTGAGGAATTCGACATTTTCCAGTAATAATTAGCGTAAAGTCAATTTTTTTTTGAAAAGATACAAATAATGTTTTACATCCGGCCATTTTGCTGTTTTTACACATTATGCGTCATAGTTTATATTAATGCATCATAATTTCCCCAATTACAGCAAACTTTAAACTATTGGCTTCATTGGTGTTATGCATTGCTTCACCGATTGATGGTACTTTGTATCAACAAAATAATTACAAACTTTTAAAATATTTAATATGAAAACACGAATCTACTTTTTAGACAATCTCAGAACCTTTTTAATATTTCTTGTTGTATTGTTACATGCAGGTCTTGTATATGAATCTGTTCTGGAGCAAAGCTGGATTGTTGTCGATCCTGATAAGAATAATTCAATAGGTTTAATACGTATGTATCTGGACATTTTTGTGATGTTCGTAATGTTTTTTATTTCCGGTTACTTCATTCGTCAATCGGTTCTAAAAAACTCAACAACTGACTTTATAAAATCAAAATTTAGAAGAATAATGATTCCATGGGCTGTTGCTGTTCTAACATTAATTCCGGCTTATAAAGCTATTTTTCTTTATTCAAGAGGATTGCCTCAGCAGGAATGGTATTCCTATTTTCATTTCTTCCATAGAGAAGGTGGAAATATGTTTTTCTTTGCAGATAATCCTATTCAAAACTGGTTATGGTTTCTACCTGTTCTATTTATGTTTCAGGTTATTTATATGGCTTTAAGCAGATCAGGGTTGTTCTCCAAGAGAGTTTCTTTAAAAACAGGAGTTATTCTAACATTTGTAATTGGGGTAATCTACAGTTTTGGTATTTCATATTTTGAATTAACCGGGTGGTACAATTCTCCAATTCTACATTTTCAGAGGGAAAGATTGCTTATTTATTTTATGGCATTTCTGCTGGGTGCTTTATGTAATAAACTAAATGTATTTGATTCGGATGTAAAAAAATGGAAATACTATATAATCTCAAATATTGTATTAACAATTTCACTGGGCATATTTACAGCAGTTGCTTTGAACTTGTTTTTCAATATGATTGATCCTTCGAGAAACTATTATTTTATTTCTCCTTTTGTTGACAAACTTGCATATTATACCACCATGTTATCATCAATGCTTAGCTTCCTTCAAATCTTGATTCATGTTTTTAGGTATAACCTGAATAGAACAGGAAAAGTGTTGAGAGAATTGAGTAAGAATTCCTATTATGTATATATAATTCACATGATTGTTATAGGAATGATTGCAATTGCCTTGGCAGAAATTTCAATGCCAACAATGCTTAAGTATCTATTATTAACAATATTGACATTTTTTGCCTCAAATATATTGGTTTCAGGATACAGAGATATTTTTAGAAACCTGATTACTAAAAAATCGGTATATGCCTCAATTCTTGTCATAGTATTATTCACTCTCGCTTTTTGTGATAATCATAAACCTGTTGTTATTCAGAATACTGGTGATCAAACCATTGAAGTACAAGAGGATGTTCCTGTAATCGATTTGCATAAGGCTGTTCTTACTGGCAATATTGAAGCTGTTGTTAAGCACATAAAATCAGATTCTGATCTCAATGTTAAGGATGCATCTGGTGGTTCCAGTCCATTAATTACAGCAATAGTTTTTGGAAATACTGAGATTGCCTTAATTTTAATAGAAGCTGGTGCTGATGTAAATTTTAAGAATAACGAAGGTTCGACTCCTCTGCATACTGCATCTTTCTTTTGTCGTTTAGAAATAGTTGATGCATTGCTTGCCGCTGGTGCAGATAAAACAATCAAAAATAATGCAGGATCAACTGCATTGGATTCAGTACTTGCACCATTTGAGGCAGTTAAAGGAATTTATGATTATTTCGGAAAGACGCTTGGACCATTGGGTTTAATTCTTGATTATGATCATATTATAAATACAAGACCCTTGATTACTGACAAGTTGATGAATCATCAAAAATGAGATTGTTGTTTGAAAATTAAAAATTACTAATTATGAAAAAGTTATGTCTAATATTCGTGGTTCTTTTCCTAGTAGCTCAAGGCTGTACTCAAGAGTCGAAAGTAAAGTACAATTATATTCCTCCAGAAAATAATATCGATGGGCTGGAAGTAAGTACTTTGTTAGAGTTGGGATTAGATTCGATACCAATTGTTGAGTTGGTCGATGAAATCTATAAAGGTCGATTAACCGAGGTACATTCAATACTAATATTAAAGGATAATAAGCTTGTTTTCGAAGAATATTTTCATGGTCATAAGTACAAATGGAATGGTCATTATCATCATGGGGACTGGGTTAAGTGGAATTATAAAATGCAACATTCACTTCAGTCTGTTACAAAGAGTATAACCTCACTATGTATTGGAATTGCTATTGATCAAGGAAAAATAGAAAGTATTCATCAATCAATTTTCGACTACTTGCCGGACTATCAATACTTGAAAAAAAATGGCAGAGAGAATATAACAATTGAACACCTTGTAACTATGACATCCGGATTGGAATGGGATGAGTGGGGTGCTCCACTCAGTAGTAAGAAAAATGATATTGTTGGCTTATGGTTTCCAAACAGTGAGAACATAATCTCTAAGATACTTGAAAGACCTATCATTAGTAAGCCAGGGACAGAATTCACATATTCTGGCGGCAATATGATTCTACTTGGTGAGATATTAAAAAATGCTACAAACTTGCCAATTGATGAGTTCTCCAAGAGATATTTATTCGAGCCATTGGGAATTGAAAATTCTGAATGGACTTTGAGATTCGATGATGGGACCATAGAATCTGCAGGTGGTTTAAAGCTAACCTCAAGAGATATGGCTAAAATTGGTATTACATATCTTAATGGTGGAGTTTGGAAAGGAAAAAAAATAATTTCAGAGGATTGGGTTGAGAAATGTGCTGATCATTATAATTATAATACTTGGTACAATACATTTCTACTAACCAAACCCCCGGGAGCAAGTTCCATAGGTGGAAGAAATGGTTATTCTTATGGATGGTGGACTTATAGCTTTTCAACTCCAATTTCCAAAAGAATAGATATTTATTATGCAGGTGGTTGGGGAGGACAGAATATTATTGTTATACCTAAACTAAATACCATTGTTGTTTTCACTGGAGGTAATTATACTAGTAAAACACAACAATTTACCATATTAAAACAATACATTTTACCTGCTTATTACACAAACTTAATATAATGAAGTGGACATCAGTCTGCATCCAACTAAATCAATAGTTTTTACATTAAAAAATTAAGCGATGAATTATTTAGAAATAGCAAAATATAACGATGAAAAAAACAAGAATTCTCTAGCGAAGATAACAGGATTTGTATTCCTGTTTAGCTTGATTATCCCTTTAATAAATTGGAGCTTCATCCTTTCAAAGTTTATTGATAATGAAAATGTGCTAAACACTGCCAATAATATTATGGCTAAAGAAACACTCTTTCGAGTTGGTATTACAATTGAATTGGTAATGTCGGTCGGATTAGTTCTGCTGGCAGTTCTTCTCTACAGGATTCTAAAGTCGGTGAATATGAATCTAGCTCTTATTGCACTGATCTTAAAGCTGGTTGAAGCAACAATAATGGCTACATCTGTTCTTATCCCTTTTATTGCTTTGCAGATACAAATTGGTGAAATTTCAAACACCGTAGTCACGCATGAACAATTGATGTTACCAATTGGTTTAATATTTAATTCACACACAGCAATAACATCGATTGCAATGTTTTTTCTTGGACTGGATATGATGGTATTTTCTTATTTGTTTTTAAAATCAAAGTATATCCCAAGATTAATATCCTCTTTTGGCATACTCTCTTTCATGCTAATCTTCTTGCACTCACTTATGTACATTATTGCTCCTGAATTCGCAGAAATGCCAATTTATCAAATCATTTTTTGGTTACCGAGCGGACTGTTTGAAATTATAATTGGCATCTGGTTACTCGTTAAAGGACTGAAAATAAATTCTCCAAAAATGATTGTAATACAATAGTTGATATGCCATGTGAAAAAATAGAATTAACTTTATTTCCTAAATCAATTTACTAATTATAATTATTCAAGTGTATTATGCTTCACTAGCCAGTTTTATACAACCACTATTCTCTTATATCGTAATTATTGAAATTATTGTCAGTCTGTTAATTATCATAACCCCAGAAAACATATAACCTTAATCATTAAACTATAGGAATGAAAGCACCAGATAGCAACTTAAAATTCCCACTTCCAAATCATAATAGACTATGCTTCTTAAAGAACATCATCACAAATCCAAATATTGAAGTAGGCGACTATACCTATTATGATGATTTTGAAGATGTTGCAAACTTTGAGAAAAATGTTAAGTATCATTTTGATTTTGTGGGTGATAAACTAAGGATTGGCAAATTCTGTATGATAGCATCCGATGTAACTTTTATTATGAATGGTGCAAATCATTTGTCAAAGTCAATTTCATCCTACCCATTTGCTGTTTTTGGTAATGATTGGGCAAATGCCATGGATGGTAAAAAGTATCCTGTAAAGAGTGATACAATTGTTGGAAATGATGTTTGGATTGGATATGCTTCAACCATAATGCCAGGAGTAAAAATTGGACACGGTTCAATAATAGCCTCTAAATCAGTAGTTACAAAAGATGTTGAACCTTACTCGATTGTTGGAGGAAATCCGGCAAGACTAATTCGTCAGAGATTTTCTCAAGAAGAAATCTCCAAGCTCTTAAATATGAAGTGGTGGGATTGGGATATTGAAAAAATATCAAAAAACGTTCAAAATTTAACCGGTTTAAATCTGGAAAATTTGAAATAGAAAAACAAAATATAATCTTTACTAATTAGTTTATAAAGCAATAGTAAATATGTCATGAATATAATAAAAACTGAAAGAACAAAAATAAGAGCTGCTCGAGCATTTTTAAAAAAAGGAACATGTTCACGTACCTTCTTTTTTGTGTTGAACAGAGAATTTGGTCATCTTAAAGATGATGAGGAACGTGCAATAGATCCATTAGCTGGAGGAATTCTTCAGCAAGGATATCAATGTGGGATGCTTTGGGGTTCTTCAATGGGCTTGGGAGCTGAATCATACAGAAGGAGCGAAAACCTGAATGATTCTATTTCTCTTACGGTGAGTGCAACACAAAAAATTATGGAATCATTCGAAAACCGGACGAAATCAATTGACTGTTCAGATGTTACTCATACTGATTTTAATAATAAATGGAGTATGGCAAAATATATGTTATCGGGAAAATTTGTGTCATGTTTTCACCTTGCTGGGAAATGGGGTCCCGAAGCAATTGATACGGCTCATGATGCATTGTCATCTGGTAAGAAGGCATCCGAACAGTTGGTTAGCTGTGCGTCGGAGGTTGTTAAAAAAATGGGTGGTACAGAGGAGGAAATGGCAATGGTTGCAGGATTTGCCGGGGGGTTGGGTTTGAGAGGAGATGGTTGTGGAGCCCTTGCAGCAGCAATATGGAAGGACAGTCTTAATGAAATAAAGAAAACGGGAAAAGCATTACCATTTGAACTCGACAAAAATACAAGGCTTAGTAGTTTCTATGATGAAACAGATTATGAAATTGAATGTAGTGAAATCTGCAAAAGGAGGTTTGAGACAATCGAAGAGCATACCGAATTCATTAATAATGGTGGTTGTGCAAAACTGATTGATGTACTGGCTTTATAGATACGTCAGATCCTCATGGACACATTAAGGTATCTTTGAATGTGTAACTTAAAACAGGATTAATATGAAAACTACAGATGAACTAATAGAGAAAAAAGCTACATAAATACTAAAGTTTGTAAATACAGTTACTTTTCCATTTTTATGTTTTTTAGGTTGTGGATCAAAATTAATTAATTTTTATTGGAGAATATTCTAATCGTAGGTTGTTAATTTCTGTTAAATAGAGCTAAAAATTTGGAAAAACTGTAATCCAATATTATTTTCGCGCTAACAAATCATTATTTTAATTTAATCTAAATAAGCGCAATGAAAAAGTTCTACAATTTAATTCTAGTATTATCACTACCATTGGCTCTTCTGCTATTTAGCTATAGCTCAGGTAGTCCCGGAGGTAAGACCGGATCGATTGGCGACAATGGCAACACATGTACCGATTGTCATGTTGCAACACCACAACCACAAACCGATTGGATTACAACTGATATTCCCGGAGTTGGATTTATGCCCGGTGAAACATATACCATTACTGCAACCGGTATACATGAAGCAGTTGTTATGTTTGGTTTTGAGTTGACTGCTGAAGATGAAACCGGAGAAAAGGTTGGTGTTTTTAATATTACAGATGTTGACCGAACAAAGCTCGCAAATGCTAATAAGTCTGTAACACATACCTCTGTTGGAACAACACCAACTGGTGATTCCAATACATGGACCATGGAGTGGACAGCACCTAATCCTGCACCTGAGGTAGTATTATTTAATGCAGCATTCAACGCTGCTAATGGAAATGGAGGAACAACAGGTGATGTAATTTATACTACCGAATTATCAGTTTCTCAACAACATGTTGGACTTTCAGATGATATTCTCGCTCAAGAGATAAATATCTATCCTAATCCTGCTGATGAATTTGTAAATATTGACTCTCCTTTGGGATCAGCAATTACAATTTTTGATATGTCAGGAAGGATTGTTGATAATATTGAAAATACAAATAGTGAAATTAAAATAAATCTAAACACCTACAATTCAGGATTATACACGATATTAATTACGAATGATGGAAGTGTAGCTACTAAAAAACTAATAGTAAAGTAACTACCTAAAAATTTCCTGTTATAGAACAGGATAAAACTAATTTTTCTACCAGGCTCCCTCTTGTCTTATCACGGATAAGAGGGAGCCTTACTTTTTTAATATGTTTGAGTTTTGTCATTTTATTAACTTTGAAGAAAAAACAACCCAATGGATAACTTTTGTCTGGAATGTGGAACCCGGTTATTGGGCAGGGTTGATAAGAAATTCTGTAATGATCAATGCCGAAATAATTATCATAATAAAGAGAAACGTGAGGATTCCACGCATGTAAGAAAGGTTAATTCAATTCTTAGAAAGAATAGAAATATTCTTAAAAGCCTAAATCCCAAAGGTAAAGCAAAGGTGAGGGGAAAGGAATTGACCGAAAGAGGCTTTAACTTCAAGTATTTCACGAATATTTATAAAACAAAAGAAAACCGTCACTACTATTTTGTATATGAACACGGTTACACCGATATCGGAAATGATTTTTTCGCACTGGTTATTAATGATGATATTTAGAATCGGCTAAACAGAGTAATATACTTCTATAAATAGTTTCTTCTTATAATCTATTGGCAATTCTGTCAATAAAAATGTTGATATTTGCACGCAAATTTGCAACATAGATGGTTTTTAGTACAAGTTTATTTCTGATCGTATTTCTGCCTGTGTTTCTTATAACCTACAGTCTTGTAGGTAAGAAGCTGAAAAACTGGGTGATTTTGGTTGCAAGTATTATTTTCTACGCCTGGGGTGCTCCCAAGTTTGTTTTTGTACTTATGGGTTCCACCATATTAACATTCTATTTGGTTAGGTTTATGCATGCGGCACAGGAGCGAAGGCGCAAGCGGATACTCCTAACCCTCTCCATTGCAGTAAATCTAGGGTTATTACTTTATTTCAAATATGCAAATTTCTTTGTTGATAATGTAAACGGAGTGCTTGAATTATTCGGAGCTAATTCATATGCGTGGACTAACGTTATGCTGCCTATTGGGATTTCATTTTATACATTCCAGTCGTTGACATATTCAGTTGATGTTTATAGAAAGGTGCATAAACCGCTCGATAAAGTTAGCAATTACCTGCTGTATATTATGTCGTTTCCACAGATGATAGCTGGTCCAATTGTTAGATTTAATACTATCGCTGACCAGATTGTAGATCGAAAGGAAGTTGTTGATGATAAGCTGGTTGGCTTTGTAAGATTTTGTATTGGGTTAGCAAAAAAGGTGTTGATTGCCAATGTTATGGGTGAGCAGGCCGATTTGATAATGAACAGCGATATTACCGGAATTGGAACATCCACAGCCTGGATAGGTATTTTGGCTTATACTTTCCAGATATATTTTGATTTTTCAGGGTATTCTGATATGGCAATCGGTCTTGGGAAAATGATGGGATTTAAATTTCCTGAGAATTTTAATAACCCATATATATCCCAAAGTATTACTGAATTCTGGAGACGCTGGCATATGACTTTGGGTTCATGGATGAGAGATTACTTGTATATTCCTCTGGGTGGAAGCCGCGTAAGTACAAATCGAAGATTATTCTTTAACCTGTGGTTCGTATTTCTGATTTCCGGATTATGGCATGGCGCATCATGGAGTTTTGTTGTCTGGGGTGCTTATCATGGGTTTTTCCTTGTTGCCGAACGATTATTCCTGTTAAAGGTATATCATAAGATTGGAAAGATACCCAGTATTGTGATTACCTTTCTGATTGTTGTTATTGGATGGGTGTTTTTTAGATTGGAACAGTTTGATCTTGCCATGTTATATCTGAAAAAGATGTTTATTTTCTCAACATCTGATCCTGCATTTAGCTTAGTTCCTTCATTCGTTGCATTTTTTGTTATAGCTATATTCTTCTCATTTTCAAATATTGTTTCCTTTGGACAAAAAGCTGGAAACTTTTTCTTCTCCAGTGATAGTTATAAGATGGCCAATTATTACTGGTTAATTCCCTTGAGTATCATATTATTTGCAATATCTCTCAGTTCATTAACATCATCGGGGTTTAACCCGTTTATATACTACAGGTTTTAATATGAGTACCAAAACTGACATACGAATTAAGAGGTTGATTTACATGCTTATAGTATTGCTTGTGGCAGTTCCTCTTATACAGCAAGTTGTTGGGTTTGCATATGTTAAACCATTGAAGGGAGCAGTTGAAGAATCAAAGAGTGCTGAATTCTCAATTGATGGGTGGTTTAGTAATGATTATCAATCATCAACAGAAAAATATATAAATACCAATTTTGGATTCAGGTCATCTTTTGTGAGACTAAACAACCAATTGGATTATTGGCTTTTTGATGAGATAAATGCTAAAAGTGTACTTATTGGTAAGGAAGGTTACCTATATGAGTATAGCTATATCAAAGAATATTTAGGTAAAAATTTCCTTGGAAAAGATGAAATAAAAAACAGAGTGGCTAAAACAAAACAAGCAAGTGATTCGTTGGCTGCCAGAGGGATAGACTTGGTTGTGTTGTTGGCAGCAGGAAAGGCAAGTTATTTCCCAGAATACTTTCCTGATAGTTTGCAAGGGTATACAAAAACCATATCAAACTACGATTACTTTACCAAGGCCTTTGATTCGGCAGGAGTAAAGATTATCGATTTCAACGGCTGGTTTGTTAATATGAAAGATACATCCAGATATCCGCTTTTCACAAAAGGAGGGATACACTGGAGTAAATATGGTGAGTATCTTGTTGCCGATTCTTTAATTCGATATATAGAGGCAATTAGAAATGTGAAGTTGCCTGAATACAGGGTTGAAAGCGTTGAGTTGTCGATGATTCCTCGATACCGGGATAATGATATAGGGGAGGGGATGAATCTCATATTTCCTCATTCGAGCACCCGATTGGCTTACCCTGAGTTGAACCTTGTGTTTAGTGAGGGTGATACAACAGTGAGAGCAATGGTTGTAGCCGATAGTTACTATTGGGAATTATATAATGAAGGCCTTTCCAGGGATGTTTTTGATAATGGTCAGTTTTGGTATTATAACAATAAAATTTATTCCTCGGCTCCAGGCTGGTCACCAACACCCGTTGATGAGGTTGATATCCGAAATGAAGTTGAGAAAAACGATGTTGTATTTATTCTACAAACAGAAGCAACTCTTTACAGATATGCCTTTGGCTTTATTGAGAAACAAAATGAACTTTACGCTCAACTGGATTATAAGGTAGATTCATCTGCGATTGAGAAACAGCAATTAAATTCTATTATCAGATCCATAAAGGCAAATAATAAATGGTATGCAAGTGTACATGTAAAAGCAGAAAAGAGAGGAGTTACCATAGAAGAAATGCTCCGGAGTGAAGCAAAATATGTTTTGAAAACACGAAAGAAAAAACAAAATCCTTAGCTTGAATTATTCAAGTGATGTTATTTGCCATAAATTCGTTAATTTGTCTCAATCCCAGCAGGTTAGGATTATAGGAGTTGGGGATTGAATAATATGATTACCAGATTATTCAAGTATAAAAAAATCTCTGTGTAACAATTGATTGACTGCTACACAGAGATCGGTAATATTAAACTTTCAATCTGTCTTTAAATGGCAGAAATGTCATGAAGTCAGCATGATGAACGATATATGCTTCGGTTGTACGTTTAACCATATTTCCTTCACCTGCGTGGGTTGCTATAATATGGCATACTTCAGCAGGAACACCTGCCTCTTCAGCAAGGCTAACACCACTAAATGGGTGGCGAAGGTATTTACCATAATTTCCCTGAATGGCTTTACCATCGGAATCAAGAATGTATTCGAGAAGTTTACCTACATCAGCAAGTATTGCACCGGCTATAAGTACATCCATGTTTACTGGTAATTCACCATGATACATCTCATTGATTTTATTTCCGGCATCGCGTGCGATATGAACAACTGAGCGTTTATGATCCATAAAGGTAACTTTAAGATCAGGTCCACAAAGCAAAGTAAATGGAATACGCCTCAGGTCATCACCAGTTAGTACACTTCTTTCAAGTGCCAGCTCCCAGGTTTTTGCAGTCTTAGCTTTTAAGTCCTCATCCTGTATCCAATCGATTTCAGGCCAAAGTTCTAATAATTCCTTATTCATAACCTATAGTTTAGCAATAACAGCATCAGCCATTATAGTTGTTGATGCAGCACCTTTGTTAACAACATCAGCAGTACCACGCATTTTGCTCATGTCGTAAGTTTTAACCTTACCTTCAGCAATAACATCGGCAACAGCCTTTCTGATACGTGAACTGATTTCATTTTCATTGATAAAGTCGAGCATCATACATGCTGATTCTATCATGGCAATAGGATTAACTATTGATACTTCGTAGTCTGCATATTTTGGAGCTGAACCGTGAGTTGGCTCAAATACACCAATACCTGAATCAGGATTGAACTGTGCCGAACATGCAAATCCAAGTCCGCCGATCAATCCAGCAAAACCATCACTTACAATATCACCAAACATGTTTCCTGCAACTATAACACCGTAATCTTCAGGGTTTTTGGTTAGCCACATCATTTGTGCGTCAATGTTTGTATTCCAGAGTTGGATATCTGGATAATCAGTTTTTTGCATTTCCTGAGCCATTTTAAACATCATTCCGGAAGTCTCACGAATTACATTTGGTTTTTCACAAACAGTAACTGATTTATATCCATATTTCTTGGCATGCTCAAAAGCTGCTCTAAGGATACGTTCTGTTCCATTTTTGGTGAAAATTCTTGTTGATACAGAAATTTCTTCCTTTGGAGTTTTTCCAAAATTCTTAACAAATTTTGGATGTGTCATAAGTGCATCATACACTTTTTCAGGAGGATTACTCCACTCAACACCACCGTATAATCCTTCAGTATTCTGACGGAAAATAACAACATCTACTTCAGGCTCTTCAATTGTATCACCAGCACCACGACGAATGAAATTCAACGGGTTACCTTTGTATGTGTGACATGGTCGCATACAAATATCTAGTCCAAAATGCTGACGTAATCCAACTATTGGTGATGAATAAACCAATCCTTTTTCTTTCAACTCAGGAGATAGTTCTTCAAACGCAGCATCTTTTGGTTTTGATGTGATGGCACCAAAAAGTCCGATTTTGTGTTTTTTAATTAGATCGATAGTTCTGTCAGGAAGAGGGTTACCTTCCGATTTCCAAAACTCCCAGCCAATATCGCCTTCTACGTAATCAGCTTCAAATCCTGCAGCATCTAATACGCGGATCGTCTCATCCAGTACTGCTTTTCCTATACCGTCGCCTGGCATGGCAACTATTGTTCTTTTAGCCATAGTCTATATGATATTTCAGTTAGTTAATGATGCAACAAATATACAAATGGCGCCAATATTGCAAGCAAAAAATGATATTATTTTAACATAAAAAACATCATAATTATCAACAAGTTTTCACCGTAACATTGTTTAATATCAAAACACATGTTACGGTTTACTAATTACATATTTCTTACTTTTGTAGGATGTTTAATTTTGCTGACCGCTTAACCGATAGAATGTTCTATATTATTTCTGATGTTTGCCTTCAATCAGGTATCAAAGCATTTGTTATTGGTGGCTTCGTTCGAGATTTATTGCTAAAACGCCCGTCCAAAGATGTTGATGTAGTAGTTATTGGAAGTGGTATTAAGGTAGCACGACAAGTTGCTGAAAAACTTAGTTCAGGAAATCAAGTGAAGTATTTCAAGAATTTCGGTACAGCGATGATTCGTAGTGGTGAATGGGAAATTGAATTTGTCGGTGCACGGAAGGAGTCTTATAGATCACATTCAAGGAAACCCATTGTTGAAGATGGTACACTTAGCGATGATCAGAACAGAAGAGATTTTACAATTAATGCAATGAGTCTGAGTCTTCAGAAAGAATCATTTGGTGATCTCAGAGATCCGTTCAATGGTATTGAAGATATTAAGAATCGATTAATCCGAACGCCACTCGATCCTGATATTACTTTTTCGGATGATCCTTTACGGATGATGCGTGCAATAAGGTTTGCCACTCAGCTGAATTTTACAATTGAGACAAAGTCGTTGGATGCAATATCAAGAAATAAACAAAGGATATCAATAGTTTCAAAGGAGCGAATTGTTGATGAGTTAAATCTGATCATTATGGCTCCTGTTCCATCAACTGGGTTTAAGCTATTGGACGAAACCGGATTACTTTCAGTGATATTTCCAAAAATGTCAGAACTTAAAGGAGTTGAGGTTATTAATCGCCAGGCTCATAAAGATAATTTTTATCATACATTACAAGTGCTTGATAATCTATCCCTAAAATCGAGCTACCTTTGGTTAAGATGGGCCGCATTATTACATGATATTGGCAAACCTGTAACAAAACGTTATAGTCCGGAAACTGGTTGGACATTCCATGGACATGAGTTTGTCGGTGCAAAAATGGTTCCCGGAATCTTTAAAAAACTTAAGCTTCCGCTGAATGAAAAGATGAAGTTTGTTCAAAAGTTGGTATTGCTGCATCTTCGACCGATCGTGCTTGCTCAGGAAACTGTAACCGAATCTGCAGTAAGACGACTGCTATTTGATGCAGGTGATGATATTGATGACCTCATGATGTTGTGTGATGCTGATATTACATCCAAGAATCCTGAAAAAGTCAGAAGGTATCTTGATAACTTTCAGCTTGTAAGACGAAAACTTAAAGAAGTTGAGGAAAATGATAAACTTCGTAATTGGCAACCTCCTGTTACCGGAGAAATAATTATGGAAACTTTCGGACTTAGTCCGTCAAAAAAAGTTGGAGATATTAAGATTGCTATAAGGGAGGCCATACTGGATGGAGAAATCGATAATAACTTTGATAGTGCCTATGATTTTATGCTTGCTAAGGGTAAAGAAATGAACCTGAATGTAGCTAAAACTATAACTGAAATCGATTTGTCGAGAAAAGATGAAGAATAGCAATTCGTCTTAAATTAGAAAAACAATGAGTATTGAACCTGAATTTAGCGGAAAGCTTGTGGTTGTTACCGGACCAACTGCATCGGGTAAAACAGGTATTGCTATTCAACTTGCCAAACATTATAATTCACAAATAATCTCAGCAGATTCACGACAGTTTTATAGGGAAATACCAATAGGTACAGCTGCTCCAAATAGTTCAGAGTTACAAGAAGTTGAACATCATATGATTGGTAACCTGTCGATTACCGAAAATTACAATGTTTCAAAGTTTGAAGTTGATGTTCTTAATTTGCTGAATAGATGTTTATATGATCAGAATATTGTTATAATGACCGGCGGTTCAGGTTTATACATAGATGCCGTTTGTAAAGGAATTGATGCTCTTCCTGATATCGACCCCAAAATTAGAGAAGAGGTAAAGAAAATGTTCATTGATAACGGACTTGATGCTCTTCGGTCAAAGTTAAATAGTTTAGATACAGAGTATTATAATCAGGTTGACCTGAATAACCCAATGCGATTAATGCGCGCTATTGAGGTTTGTCTTCAAACTGGAAAGCAATATTCACGGCTTCGAATCAATAAATCTGCAGCACGCAGGTTTGAAATTAAGAAAATTGGGTTGCTTATTCCAAGAGAAGAGCTAATTGAGATAATCAATAATCGCGTAGATCTTATGATGGAAAACGGCTGGGTTGAAGAAGCTAGATCTGTATACAAACATAAGAATCTAAATTCATTGAATACTGTTGGTTATAAGGAGTTGTTTGACTATTTCGATGGAAAGAGTACTCTATCCAAGGCAATTGAAAAAATTAAAACCAACACTCGTAGATATGCAAAACGACAGATGACCTGGTTCCGTCGAGATAAGGAGATTCATTGGTTTGAGAAAGATGATATTGACGGTATGATTAGGTTTATTCAGGAGTAGGAGGGGTAGTGTTGTTGTTAATGTTGTCATTGTTGTCATTGTTGTTGTCATTGTTGTAGATGTTATCATCGTGAATGACAGCCAGACTATCATGATAACCAGATAACCATGACAACTCGATAGCCACGCCAACCACGCCAACCATGACAACTGGATAACCACGACAACATTTTTTAACTTATTCCTTCCTCATCTTTGGCATTGCATTTGCATTTTGTTGTAAATTTGATTTTCACATTTAAGTCTATGAAGAGGATCTCATACATCTTTATTCTTTTATTCTTTTTTAGTGTTTCTGCGATGGCTACCCATCAGCGTGCAGCACAAATTACATATCGTCATTTGTATGAGCTAACCTATGAATTTACTATAACAATGTATACAAAAACCTCTAGTCCGGCCGATGATTCCCGAACTGTTATGCCGATAAACTGGGGTGATAATACAAGTGATGAAATTGACCGAATTTATTTTCAGCCGATTCCTGATGTGAATGATATTACATTAAATATTTATAAGGGTAATCATACATTTCCAGGTCCGGCACGATATACTATTTCGGTGGAGGATCCAAATAGGAACTTTGGCGTTTTGAATATTCTGAACTCTGTGAATGTACCCATGTATGTTCAAACAGAGATACTTATAAATCCATTTTTGGGTTATAATTCATCAGTTGAATTACTAAATCCTCCCATAGATCAAGGATGTGTTGGCAAAACATTTATCCATAATCCTGCTGCTTATGATAAAGATGGTGATAGTCTTTCGTACAAGCTGGTTGCTTGTAAGGGTGCAGGAGGCTATGATATTCCCGGGTATACTTATCCTGATGCATCGGATTTTTTCAGGATAGATTCAATTACAGGTGATTTGATTTGGGAAACACCTGTATTGCAGGGAGAGTATAATGTGGCATTCAATATAGAAGAGTGGCGTTATGGAGTTAATATCTCTACAGTTAGACGCGATATGCAGATAAATATTGTGGCTTGTAATCATGATCCTCCAATAATTGAAACAATTGATGATACTTGTGTTGTTGCTGGTGATTTTCTCCAGTTTGATGTAACAGCGTTTGACCCAGATCAAACAAATGTTGAATTAACAGCATTTGGTGGACCGTTTGAGCAGGGTCAGAATCCAGCATATATTGAACCAGATCCAGCGACGGGGAATGATACAGTTACAACAACTTTCAACTGGCCAACTCTTTGTAATCATGTACGACTAGAACCCTATACAGTAGTTTTCAAGGCAAGGGATAATGGGTTTCCTGTTAATCTTGTGGATTTCAAAACGGTATTTATTAAAGTAATTGCTCCGGCTCCTGAAAACCTGCTTGCAGTACCTTTGGGCACTGGAATAAACCTGAGTTGGGAAAAGAGTGAATGCTCAAATGCCATTGGATATAAGGTATACAGACGTAGTGGGCCATCAGGCTGGGAGCCCGGTTATTGTGAAACTGGTGTGCCATTCTATACCGGATTCAAATTAATAGCCGATATACCCGATATTAATACTTTAACTTATCGTGATGATAATGATGGAGATGGGCTTGTACATGGAATAGATTATTGCTACAGGGTTACCGCCGTTTTCAATGATGATGCTGAAAGCTATGCATCAAACGAGGATTGTGCCTATCTGAAAAGAGATGTTCCCATCATAACGCACGTAAGTAATGATAGTACTAATTTGGAATCGGGACATGTACTGGTAATCTGGTCCAAACCAATTGAACTTGATACCATTCAGTATCCCGGACCATACAAGTATCTGCTTTATCGTAACGATGGTGTAATATGGCTGGATAATGGAGAACATATTGCAACATTTGATGATTTGAATGATACAATTTATATGGATAATGATGTGAACCTAAATATTAATGATGGACCGTATAGTTACCGTGTAGATATTGAAAACCTGGATATTAAACCCATTGGTAGTTCGCAAAAGGCATCATCTGTTTTTATACGCCCCGAACCTACCGACCATGAAATTAAGTTATTATGGGTGCCAATTGTGCCTTGGGATATTGAATATTCGGTTATTTATAGAAAAGATCCCGGATCAACGGTGTTTGATTCAATTGGTACATCTCCCATTGGTGCTTATCGTGATCAGGGACTAACAAATTATGTTGAGTATTGCTACTATATAAAGACCATTGGTCATTACTCACTTCCGGGGTTGATTGATCCTCTTATTAATTTCTCACAGATAGTTTGTGAAATACCTGTTGATAATGTTCCTCCATGTAAACCTGTGTTGGATGTTTACACAGATTGTGATCAAATTACCAATGAACTGGGAATGTATCTTCCTTATGATTCCTGCAATTATGATGCTGTTCGGTTCTATATTTATTATACTCCTCCTGGTAGCGATATTACAGAGTTAGTTGATTCGGTTGATTATGTGCACAACGATACAACATATTTCTTTCATCAGGATATTGAAACAGTTGTAGGTTGTTATTATGTTACTGCCCGTGATTCTGTTGGTAATATAAGTGAACCAAGTAATGTTTATTGTGTTGGATATGAAGAGTGTCCTGTTTATGAATTACCCAATGTTTTTACTCCCGATGGTGATAATTTTAATCCACTTTTTGTTCCTTTAGGAACTCGGTCGGGTAATCCAAAAGCAAATGTAAATAGGATTAATATGACCATAATGAATCGGTGGGGGAAAACTGTATTCACTACAAATGATCCAATGATTAATTGGGATGGCAAAAATCAGAATAACAACCAGGATTGCGTCGTTGGTGTTTACTATTATGTATGTGATGTATTTATTATGACCCTTGAAGGAGAAGTTATGATTACCATGACTGGATCGGTGACTCTTATACGCTGATAATATTTATTTCCAAGATGATTTAATTGTATTCAAAAGTAAATCTTTCAGTTTTACATTGCCTGATTCTGATTGTTTTATAATAATATCCGTCCTCAGTATAAAACATTAATGTATAACTACCTGTGGGGCAGGTTATTAATTTAATTTCTTTAGGCTCTATTTCACCATAAGAGATAGTGTCAAGATATAAGCCGTATGAATAATTCCGGAGATTTTGAACTTGAAGTTCACCTGTGTCATTTAATTCGCAATCAGGAATCTGTGATTCTTTTTTACATGATGAAAGAGAAATTGCAACGATGAACAATAGGGTTAATATGTTTTTCATTAGGTTAATTATGGATTTGAAATAAATTATCTTTCAAAGATAAGTTATTTGACTTAAACAATATCCATATTAATCTTAGAAAATCTATCTGATAAGCATAACGGTGCCCTGTGCAGTTTTTTTCTCAAAAGCACCATAACAGTTGTATGATACGATATAGCAATATGCTCCCATGGGCAAAAGTATACCTTGGAAATTTCCATCCCACTTATCATTTATATTTGTTGTTCTAAAAATTATCTCACCCCATCTATCCATAATTAATAATTCAAATTCACCAATAAACTCATTGGGTATAGGATAGAAGAAATCATTATGTGAGTCATTGTTAGGAGTAAAAGCATTTGGAAAGTAGATATGACAATTCGAAACAAAATCAATATTAATTGTATCGGAATTATAGCATAATCCATCGAAAACATCAACCCAGTAAATATCAGGATCTTCAACAAAGTAGAATTGTTCATCTGTCCCGTCTTGCCACAAGTATGTTTGCATATTATCACCAGCATCGAGGGTGAATGGAGAACCAAATGTTAGTATTGTATCATTACCTATATTTACCTCAGGTAACGTACTTATTTGGATGGTGATTGTGTCACTGTCAGAACATTCTGCGACACTATGTGCTTCTAACCAATATGTGCCATCTGCAATAACATTATATGTGTTAGATGTACTCCCATCTTGCCATGTGTATTGAAGATCATCGGCAAATTCCGATTCCAATATCAGTGTGTCGTTAGTACAAATAGTGGTATCCTGACCAAAGTCTATAATGGGTTTATTGTGAATAATAATATTCTTAACCAGAGTATCAGTATTAGTTTCAAAATAAGAAATTAACTGAACCTCGAATGTGTCCGATGCTGAAAATATATGAAAAGGATCGAGTTCAGTAGAGATGTTATCCACACCTGATGCAATATCATCAAAGTTCCACTGTAATGAATCCAGATTCTCTTTGTTTGAAACTGAAAATTCAATAGTATCTCCCTTGCATGAGTTTGAATAGCTAAAATTCTGTAATTGAAAGAAATAGCTTTGGATAAAAGTAGGTAATCCCCACAAACATCTCTTACCACCTAAATATAATCCATCCTCAACAAAATCGCATAAATTACCTCTTTCTTCAGGATGATTAATAACTCCAAGGTAACTATCACCAGTTAGATTATCATGTTTTGATATGTATATTTTGCTATCCGGACCAACTTGCAATGCTCCAATCTCAGAATTTTCAACAGTTCCTACTTTTAGTGCTGAGTTAATAATTTCACTGTTGTTTGCACCTGTTAAATCAAATTGGTAAACACTTGAAGAAGCTCCATAGTCGCTGACATAAAGCATATTGCCGTTTGGTGAAAATTCAATTCCATAGGCAAACGGATAATATGGTAGAAAAGTAATTGGGTTGGATAATTTTCCTGTTTCATTATCGAAATCAAAAAGCTCGATGGAATTGTTTATTCTGGTTACAATAGCAATTTTTGAACCATCTGGAGATGCTTTCATATATCCATGAGTTAATGATGCATCGCCTGCATGCATCGAACCAACATTGCTAATAACAGGTATTTTGTTGATTGTGTCTGAAGTAAGTAAATAGGATCTAAATTCATCGGAATCCCATAAATGTGTGATAATCCAGATATCTACACCATTTTTGTGTGTTACACCTGTTATTTTTTGTTCGGTTGGACTGGCTAGATGGTTGTTACTAGAAATTACGTCACCTTTTCCATTATTAAGTTCAATGTCGACAATTGAGTATCGTAATCCAAAATTTGTACCGATCAGATCAGGAATCGTAAAGATATAATAGTAACGTTGACTGTTTGGTAGTCTTGCTATAATTGCCGATTGGGTTGATGATTGGTGGCCCGTTAGGTTTGAACCATTAGGCATAACTAATCCGGAACTAGTGTAAACTTTCTTTCCATTTGTATAGAATAAAAGATTTCCGTAAATATCAGATATTGAGGCACATCCTTCCTTTTGATACATCTTATTATAAGTCACAGCAATTGGTTCCCCACTATTGAAGTCTAAACCGGCATGGTCACCAAACATCCATATATTACCTTCCTTTTGTCCCTGTAGATTGCAGACAGAAAAAATCAAAACCATAAAACTAATTAGGTAACGGAATGATATAGCCATTTAATCAAATTAATATAGAAAAGATGAGTTTTCGATTATATATGTATGACTGAAAAAAATGCATTTTAGTTGCCTCGATAATTTCAAAATTAACAGTTTATATTGTATTTAGCAATATAAGGTTGCTTTATTTTGGAACTGAATTTTGACAGGAAGAAAGGATTAACATAAACAAGTTTATAATTATTTATTTATTGTATCCCAGTAACTGATTTTTCAATACTTTTGAATTGAATAAAATCACATGTTTTTCAGAAAGTACATAAATAATAAATACTTCTACACCGGATTGATTTTTGTTATCTGGTGGGTGTTTTTTGATCAGGAAAGTTTGGTAGTTCAATATAATCTTACAAAGATTAAAGTTGGGCTTGAAGATCAGAAGGAGTATTATTATGAAGAAATAGAAAAGGATCGTGAGGCAATCAACACTCTCCAAAACGACACAGTCCTCCTCGAAAAATACGCCCGCGAAAAGTACTACATGAAAAAAGATAACGAGGATGTTTTTGTTATTATTCGTGAAGAAGAGGAGTAGGTAGTTTTTTTATGCAATAAGTCTAACGAAATTCTTTAATGTGGAAGATATATGAAATTTTTGTTGGTTAAATTATACTCTACACGCTAAATGGACTATGCCCTTTTGTTGAAATTTCTTATTTAATATAGTTATCATATATGATTCTCGACCATGTTTCCATTCCTTTATAATATTCTACCAGTTTTGGTTTTTCAATCCAATCTGCCGTCATTTTATCTGTTTCATTTATAATAACATCTCTATTTGATATGTGGATATTATACAGAAGTCCGATATGAACTTTGCCAACAGGAATCGTATCATCATTAATAAAGCCAATAAATTCAATGTCATCAATTGAACAATCATCTGAAAAGCTCACTTCTTCAAATAGTTCTCTCTTTAATTCATCAATTAAATACTGTTCATTAGTAACTTCATAATTTCCCGGATTCATATGACCACCCACACCTAAAGAGAATTTATTATGCAGCCTTTTTTCTGTTTGCCGTGAAGTTCTTTGAAATAAATAGTATGATTCTTTATTTGAGATTATCGCATACGGAATAATCTGTTTAAAAGAAGGATCTTCTTCTAATTCATCCCTATTTCGAAAAAGGCCATTTTGGACAATTTTTTTTAATAACTCACTATTAGCTACTATTAAACCTGCCTTTAAATAGGATACCGATTTCCAAAGCTCAACTGTTGGTATGGCGAAAACTAATTCATCCAAAATAACTATTATTTAATAAAAAGTGGTGCTTAAACAGCCATGCTCCTTCTAATTGGAGGATGTGGATCATAGTTTTCAACAACGAAATCATCAATAGTTAATTGATCAAACGGTTTCTTTGCTATTTTTAGTTGAGGTAATGGTTTTGGCTCTCTCGACATTTGCTCAAGAATTGCTGTTACATGATCATATTTTTCTTCATTGCCATCACTAGGAGCATTTTTATTAATCCATTCAACTACTCCTAAATACTCTTCTCTTTCACTTACAGCTCTTATTCTTTTTTGTACTTCCTTGAAATTCTCTCTATGCCATTGCGTTCTTTTTCCAATGCCTGCATAAAAATGTGAATCGCCAAAAGTATGTATAAAAGTTTTTGGAACCATTCCTGCTTCCTGAGCAATTACCTGTGTAAGAGCTGCATAACTTGCAATATTAAAAGGAACACCTAAGAATTGATCACAACTTCTTTGATATAGTTGTAATTCTAATTCGCCTTCTTCATTGGCAGTAGCCTGATAAAGAACATGGCATGGTGGTAAGGACATGTTTGGAGTGTCGCCCGGGTTCCATGAATCAACAATATGTTTTTTCCCGGTTGGTTTTTTCATCAAACCATTTATCATTTTTCCAAGTTGGTCTATTTCAACAAAAGTTCCTTTGTCATGATCAAAATATTCCCATCTTCTCCACTGTTTTCCATAAATTGGTCCGGCATCTCCCCATCTTTCCGCAAATTCAATATCTTCTTTAATCCTCTGACCATATTCTCTCATTGCTGTATCCCAATCAGGAGAGTATTTTACAAGACCTTCAGGAAAGATACCTTCTTTAATCATTCCCGGAAGATTGCTTTGAAAAGCATCAGGCCTCCAAATTGGACTGTTGTTATCTTCAAGATATTTAATGTTTGTATCTCCTCTCAAAAACCATATTGTTTCATGAAACATCGATCTTGTAGCCATCTTTTTGGTAGTTAGTAAAGGATAGCCTTTTCTAAGATCATATTCGTTTTGATGCCCAAATAAAGAAATGATTCCGGACCCCTTACTTCCTCCTTTAAAATTTGAACGATCTGAAGTTAAAATTGCTTTTGAATGGTCGAGATATTGCTGTGCCATATTATATTTTGTTAAAAATTAATACAAATTAATGTAGATAACTACGGTTAAAACAATGAAGTTTTAATTGAACCAAAAGTAGATTTTATTATTAAAAATTATCAATTTTCAAAGCTTAAGTTATGGGTAAAATATTAACAAATACCTTAAGCTATGTGAATCACTTCTTTGTAAGAAGGAGCAACTTATTGAAGAGTTCTGCTGTAGCAATTGCATCGCCTAAAGCAGTATGTCTACCGGCAACTTTAATATCAAAAAGTTCGAAAGCTGTATCAGATGAAATTGACTTTTTCTGTAGGTGGCCTGATAGATACAGATAATAGAGGATTGAAGATGTATCAATTATTCTATGTGAGAAATATTTGCTGAATTTATTATTGTTACGGTAAAAGAGTTTTTTAAGAAAATTAACATCAAAGTGAACATTATGACCGGCTAATGTAATTTTCTTATGATCAGGAAAGTTTTTACTGATAAATGAAATTATTTTATCGATTGACTGAGAAGGGGAAATTGCTGATTTCTTGTGATCTTCAATGTCAATCCCATTAATAGATAAAGCTTCATCGGTAACAGAAAGTATTCCATCATTGATCAGTATCTCTTGTGAATCAATAATTTCCATATTTTCCCAAACAACCAAACCTACTGATAATAGCGAATGTTTATCCGGATTTAATCCTCCTGTCTCAGTGTCAATAAATAACAATCTATCTTCCATTTTCCTAATATTTCTTCTATTCAGAAAACAAAGATATTAAAGTCTTGTTTTTGTTAATGTTTGAACATGGATTAGAGGTAGTAAGAAAATGGAATGAATTTGTCAATTAGAATACTTCCCGGCTTCTTAAGGAACCGGGTTGTATGCCAATGTTTCGTGATTATTTACCCCAATAACTTTAAGGAGTTCCTTTATTTTTCTTAGATTCTCATCTATGTGTGTTATATCAGGAATTAGTGGTGTTCTTACTATGATTTTGTGTTTATTGTACTTTACTAGCTTGCTTAAATTGATTATTATTAGATTATTATTCTGACCTGTGTGTGTTCTGTGTTTCAAGTTGTCAATTATTTTTAAGTCAAAATAGATGTGTAAATAAATTGTTGGACATTTTCCTCAAAATCAGAATAATTGAACTGCCCAAAAGTTTGAACTGCAATATTGATATTGTTGGATTTTAGAATCTTGAAGACCTTAGTTAGATAGGGGATATGTATTAAAGGTTCTCCTCCGGAAAAGGTTACTCCACCGCTTGAAGTATCATAATACTCTTTGTCTTTTAACAGTTGTTCAACTAATTCTTCTGCCGAAAAATGTAATCCTATTTGCTTTAACGAGTTACTTAAACAATGTTCTACACATATACCACAAAAAGAACATTTATCAGCATTTAATTTAAAGGTAGTATTAAACTCTATTGCCATTTGATCACAGATATATACACAATACTAGCATTCCATACATGTAGTTGCATAATGCGATAGTTCTGCTATTGGTGATTTGGATAACTCCAACCACCAGAACTGAGAGCCATAATCAGCATACTCTTATCTTTCCGAATGGCAAAGCTTCCATTTATGGAATGATTTATAATGGTTTTTCTAACAGTCTTTTCTATAATATTTTGTTCAAATAAAGGAAGCATTGAGTAGCTATCCGTCGTAAGTATAATATCCTTAGTTTAGATTAGTTTGATAAACCATTAGTGTGAAAATTCAGGAATTTGCTATCCATTAGTAGATTAAACTGTTGATCATTTATTATTTTCATGGATGATCATCTGCGGGATAATAGAAATCAACAATTAAGAATCGCATATCGATGTCCGTCGAGGATTTTGCCATTCTTTATAATTGCTTTTCGAGCGATACATTCCTTTGTAAATCCGGCTTTTTCAAGTACTCTCATCGATGAAGTATTGTGTTCAAATACTCCACTAAATATACGTATTAATCCAAGGTTATTAAATCCGATTTCAACAATTTGTTTTACAGCTTCGGTGGCAATTCCTAATCCCCAGTATGGTTCGCCAATCCAGTATCCTAATTCTGCGGATAGCCTATAAACATCCGATTGAAGTACTAATCCCACAGTTCCGACCAGTTTACCGTTATAATCAATGGCATATGTTGTGGTTGGGTTTTGAAATATGCATGACTCAATGTAGGTTACAGCATCTTTTTTTGTGTAGGGATGAGGAAAAAAATCTTTGACATTATTCCAGATGTTCATATTGTTACATAATATTGCAATTTCCTCAGCATCCTCCATTTTAAACTCCCGAAGTGTTATTTTATTTAATGACGACATTATCCCAATTCAAAAGTGGTTATTCCGTAAATATTATTCATATTGATCTTTGGTGGTTCACCATGGTACATTCTGGCGCATTCGAATACATATGTTGTATTATACTTATTTATGAGAGCCACCGCTGATTTGTTAATTATAGGGATATCAAGATAAACAGGTTCCTCTATTGCGGAATTAAGGCAGACTTTGTACAGCTCTTCTGCAATGATTTCATTATCAGCAAAAAGAGGGCATATTTTGTATCCTTTATTCGCTTTGCGAAGTATTGCCAGTCCAACTATAATTCCTTCATTAGTGCATTTGAAAGCTTTTGTTTTAGGCAAATTAAGCCAGTGTACCATGAACTGTTTACGCATAGTACCAAAGTGGCGGGAATCGTATTCAAGAATTTCTTCAAGATCATCATTGTTGATAAGAGAGATATTTTTATCAATAGTATAGCTTTCTCCAATTTTTTCATGGCGCTCATCTCTGAAAGCTATCTTAAAACCACCCTTTACATAGAAATCCTGCATAGCAAGTACCCCGTCCATGCCAATTGATGCATCCGGTTTTAATCGTGATAAAAGTAGATCACGACGCTGATACCAGAGTTTTTTACCCAACCCTTTGGATCTGTATTCTGGTTTAACAATAAAGAATCCCATAAAACCAAACTCACCATTATATGATACAACTGACCCGCCACCGATGAGTTTTTCATTATGAAAATATCCATAATAGCCTTCAGGATCTGTTGCCCAGTATGCTTCTGCATCATAGGGCCCTGGATTCCAGCCTTCGGTTTCCGCCCACATAACCAATGTTTGAAGTCCCTCGAAATCTAATTTTCTAAATTCAATATCCTCAAACTTAACCATATACAAATATAGTTACATTTGTTGTTATTGAGGTAATTATAATTCTTCGATTTCATAGTGGTTATCAAGAGATCGCACCCTTTGCTTAGCTTGGTCGTTATGACACATTATTTTCAAAAGACTATTATTTGCCAATCGTGCTAGTTATAAGAACTAACGTTAGGTGAATAATTATAAGCTACAATTTCGACAGTAGTATTATATCCTTCGGTTTCAATACTTTTTTGTCATATTCCTTTGATAAGGAGTTAATCATTGCAAGTCCTATTTGTGTGGTATTTACAACCGAATTTGGCCACAGGAATTTTATCAGTTTAACCAACCACATGAAATAGTCATACATAAACTGATATAATTTAGTTCGTGACTTGACTCCTCGTAGTGGGATGATGACACCTGGACGGAAGGCAAAAGCTTGTTTGAACCCAATATTTAGTATGTCATTTTCAGTTTTGCCTTTAACTCGTGCCCACATCATTCTGCCTTTTTCTGATGAGTCTGTACCTTCACCAGAAACATAATTGAATGTCATTTCAGGATTTAGTTTGAATAGGGTAGAGGCAAGTGAAAGTGTATATTCATAGGTTATCTTTGTGTATTGATCTTCTTTAAGACCACTAGCACTAACTCCTAAACAATAAAAGCAACCATCATATCTTGCCAATTTGGTTTTAACTGATGAGAAATCAGTGAAGTCGGCTTGAACAATCTCTTTTAGTTTTGGGTGAGTCAGACCAGTTATTGATCTCCCGATTGTCAGGATCTCACTAATTTCTTCATTATCAATACATTCTAACAGAACACCCATTCCAACCATCCCTGTTGCTCCTGTGATTATTACTTTTTTCATTATTCAGGTTTTAAATTTAGTATTGTAAGCTCACTATCGGTTCCCACTCTCATGGGAGGACCGAAAGTGCCAGTTCCTTGGCTGACATATACCTGAGTTCCATCAAAGTTATGCAATCCCTTATTTACCTCAAACATTAATTTAGCAATATGTGTAATTGGCCATAGTTGTCCTGCATGAGTATGCCCTGCAAGATATAAGGCGATACCATTTTCTTTCGCATATTTAATACCATCCGGTCCATGATGAAGCAATACAGTTGGTTTACTTTGATCGATATTTAATTCAGAAAGTGTTTTCCTAATATTTGGTCCGTTTGGGTCAGCATGTGGACTAACTGCATTTTCGTCAGCTAGCATATGATCAAGTCCTATGATTTGTAAATCGTTCCAGTTTCTGATTTCATTCGACAACACATTGATACCTATTTTTCGAAGGTATTCCTTAATGGGATCAGTACCGGTATAAACATCGTGGTTCCCTTCAACAAAATATACAGGTGCTTTGAGGTTTCCAAGAGGAGCAAGGCTTTCTGGTTTTAGTTGATATTTACTGTCAAGCAGATCTCCCGTAAAGAATACAATATCAACGTTTTTATCATTTACTTTATCAACAAGTCGTTGCAATGTTGAAGCACCACGAAAATGACCTATGTGTGTATCTGTCATATGAGCTGCTTTAACAGGACGTTGTAATCCTGATATAGATATATCAACTTCATTGATTTTTATATTTGTTGCATTCCAAATTCCATAAACTGAGATTACAGCAGCTAACCCAAAGGCCAGAAAACCATATGTAGCTGGTTGTAGTTTTACAATAAATGAGGATAGGTCGACTGCAATTGTTGCTATGAGCAGATAAAGTATATAACCCATTAGTACAGCTGCAATTTGGTACGTAATATGACCTAATGTAGAGGTTGAGTTAATTAATCCCATACCACCTGAAATTATTGACAAGGTAATGATTGGGAGGAGAATATAAAGCAGTTTGGCATTTCCAATACTAAAAAACCATGCAAATCTGCTTGCAAGATATATGTTTGCACCAATAATGATGCTTAGAAAAATCAGAAAAAATACTAGCATACTAGATTTCATTTAAAAGTTATTTTAAGGGTAACTAATTTACTTCCTGCATTTGACGAATTTGTTTTAAAACCATTTTCTTTGGTGTAAATGGTATCATTGCCATCATGATTTTTTGCATAGTTGTTAATCCGGAAATAACATCTAGTTTTCCTTTTATCATGCCATTGTATCCATCCATTGCAACAGATCTTGCACTTGCTGTTTTCTTGAACATATCAGTTTTATCCATTCCGGATACAGCGCCAAACTCAGTTTCAGTTGCCCCAGGCATTAGATTTGTTACAGTTACACTTGAGTCATGAAGTTCTTCTGCAAGAGCGTTGCTGAAAAATGTTACATAAGCTTTTGTTGCAAAATACACAGCTTGGAGTGGCCCGGGCATAAAACTTGCTGTTGATGATACGTTAAGTACTTTGCCACTGTTTCGTTTAACCATCTCTGGTAAAAATAAGTGTGTTAAAGCTGTTAAAGATGTTATATTCAGGTTTATCATATTGATCTGATGATCAAGTTCCATCTCGTGAAATTTACCCAGTGCCCCGAAACCGGCATTGTTGATAAGGTAATCGATATTGATTCCTGCTTTGGTAACTTCATTATAGATTTCCTGTGTTGATTTTGGTTGACTCAGATCTTTTGCAATTACCATTACTTTAACAGAATGTTTTGATTCTATTTCCTTTTTAAGTTTGTTGAGCTTATCAAGACTTCTTGCTATAATAATTAAATCGCCACCCTTTTCAGCATGGATATATGCTAGTTCTTTTCCTATTCCTGTTGATGCTCCTGTTATTAATGCTGTTTTTTTATTCATTGTTTTAGATTTTTAGTCGTTTTTAATTATTTGTTTATTTAAGTTTTGATCGCCTTCGCTAAAGCTACGGCGATTGGAGTGAGTACTTACTTTTTGATTTAGTGTAAATTTTTTTAGAGATTATATTTTTTAATTAGAAGGGAAGTGATTTTATCGGAATTGATATTTGAGCCTTTTAAAACTGCTGCACCCAGTCCCTCAGTAATAAGTAGTAGTATGTCGGCTTCCACCTGAGGTTCTTCATATTTTAATTTATTGAAGGCATTTGTAAGAGCCATTTTTACTGGCTCCATTTTTTTATCACTACTGATTTCCAGTTCCCATTTAAGCTTGAATTGTAGTTTCCAGAAGTCATAATCAGATTTATCTATCATTGAAGTCATTAATATTACTTTCTTTATAACTTCCTTAGGTTCAGTCTCCATTACAATATCTACAAATATTGCTTTAAGTCGATTTTCTCCCAATTGGAGTATTGCTTTCAACAAACCTTCTTTATTTCCATAATGCCTGAAGATTAACCCTTCACTTACTCCGGCATGTTTGGCAACTTTGGATGTAGATGTGGCATGAAAACCTTCTTTTGCAAAGAGTTCTAAGGCTGATTGTAATATCTTTTCCTGCTTTTCTGTCATTACTATTTTCTTTTTGTGATTACTTGTTTTGATTGCCAGTTATATTTTAAAATTGCAATGAAATTAGAATCGCCAACATTGAAACATCTGCGATAATAGTGAGTAATCACTTGCAAAAGTAGATAAACTTTTTTATCTGGCAAGAAAAAAGTCAAAAAAAATTCCCGGAAGTTAAAAGTAACAACCAGGAATCTTTTGTTAAATAACAGTATTACAGCTGTATATGAGTGATTAATTTTTTATGGAAGCTACATCTTTAACTGCTTCAATTGCCAGATCGATATGTTCTTGCGTGTTGAAAGGTCCGATACTTAGTCTAACTGCACCATGAATATCAACAGTATTAATAAGTTCATGAACTTTTGGAGCACAATGCAATCCGGTTCTACAAGCAATATTGAAATCAACATCTAGCATAGTTCCAACATCACCAGCCTCAAAACCGTTAACATTGAAACACAATACAGGATTTTGATTTATTGCATCTTCAGCGCAATATGTTGTTACTCCTGGAATATCCTTAATTCCAGTGCGAAGACTTTCCCAGAGTACCATTTCCTGTTTATGCAGGTTTTCCATTCCTTTGTCGAGAACCCACTTAACACCTGCGTTTAATCCCGCTACACCAACAAGGTTCATAGTTCCGCATTCTAATCTGTATGGGAATCCTTCAAGGTGAGTTTTTACTGCTGAACGAACACCGGTTCCTCCAAAACGGGTTCCTTTTACAGGAACATTTTCCATAACATAGGAACCACCAATACCGGTAGGTCCCATTAAGCATTTATGTCCTGTAAAAATAAGAGCATCAATGCCCATTGCTTTCATATCGATTGGTATAGCACCCGCACTTTGGCTGCTGTCGACGATAAAATATACTCCCATTTCTTTACATATTTTACCAATATCTGCAAGCGGTTGAATAGTACCAATAACGTTGGAACTATGATTCACAACAACCATTTTTGTGTTTTTCTTGATGGCTTTTTTTATATCATCAGGATCTACGTAACCATGTTTATCAAATGGCACATGAGTTGTCTCAATTGTTCCATCCATTGTAAGATGATACAGTGGCCTTAGTACAGAGTTATGCTCAAGAAATGTGGTAACAACATGGTCACCTTTAACAGCCATACCCTGTAGTATCATGTTTAGTGAATCGCTGGCATTATAGCTAAACGTCAGATGGTCTGGATCATCACCATTAAACATGTTTGTTAACATTTTACGGGTTTCAGTTACCATTTCTTCAGTTTCAATGGCTGCATCGAATCCTGAACGTCCCGGATTTACACCATGGTTTCTGTAGAAACTATCCATGTATTTGTATACTTCTTCCGGTTTTGGAAATGTAGTTGCTGAATTATCGAGATAGATTAATTTACTCATAATGCCTTTATTTTGAATTAATTATTATTTGGTTTCATTTTTCTCATCCATAACAATGGCATCAGCAACAATTTCACCGAGTGTCATTATCTTTACATTTAGTTTGAAAGTTACATTAAGCTGTGTAAGCTGGTCGACACAATTATGACATGGGGTTACAACTATCTTGGCTCCGCTTGCCCTGATTTGCTCAGCTTTAAGTTCACCGATTGCCATTCTGCGTTCATTGTACTCACTCATGGCCAGTTGACCGCCGCCGCCACCACAACATGTATTATCAAGTCCTGTTGGATTCATTTCCACAAAATCACTAACACATTCACTCAGAACATAACGTTGTTCTTTCCATATTCCACCTGCTCTGGCAAGGTTACATGGATCATGAATGGTTACTTTTTCTGTAATTTTCGATTTGTCAACTTTCACTTTACCTGTTTTCAGATATTCAGAAAGTAATTCAACTGAAGTTGTTACATCAAAAGGATACTCCTTTTTAATATAATTTGGGCCTTCCCATCTGAATGCCCTTGAGCCATGTCCACACTCGGCAAGTACAACTTTCTTAGCTCCTAATTTTTCTGTTTCATCATAAAGCCTTTGGGTAATTACTGCGGCTTCTTCAAGGTTACCTGAGTAATATGCATAATTTGTTACATCATACATTTCTGTGGATATTGTCCAGCTTTCCCTGGCAAAATAAAAAACCTTTGCCATTGCTGAAATCGACAATGGGAAGAATTTTGGTTCACGTGGATTTAAGGTGTAAAGAATGTCTTTTCCTTTCTCGTTAAGAGGAATATTGGCATTATCATCATCAAGTTCAAATTGAAGATCTTCCTCAAGCCACTCCAGTGTTTCTACGAAATCTGTTGTAGGAATGGCCATGTTGTTGCCGGTTTCGAGAGCAGAGTTAATGGTCGACTGCAATGTTTCAGGAATAAGGTCCATTTTTGAGAGCATTTCCCGACCTTTCTTAATCACATAAGTGATATCAACACCTATTGAACAATGGGAAACACATCTTCCACACATTGTGCATGCTCCAAAAAGAAGATCAATCATTTCTGTTGCCATCTTTTCATCAAGCTTTTTAGCTCCTACAACTCCGGGGAAAGCTTTTCCGCCGAATGTATTGTATTTTCTATAAACAGATGCTACCAGGTCTACTTTAGCCGCCGGTATAAATTTTGCTTCAGGTTGTGCTTTGTAATATATGCAACTGCTTGCGCAGAGTCCACAATGAACACAACTATTGAGATGGGTAATTAACTTCCCGTCTTTCTTATCTTTCAGAACTTCAAGTCCTTTATTTATTTTTTCCTGTGTTAATTTTTCCATAATCTAATTATTTGGAGGCCAAACACCTCTCCAACCATAAAAGAAACCCAGGTGATAGCGGGCAGCGAAAAAATATACGGTATGTTTAAGTTTTCCCAGAGGTAAATACAATAGTAACATACTTACCATTATATAATACCAGATGCTAAACTCCGGAAATAATAATATTGCTGCAGTAGCAAACTGAACCAGTGTTACTAGCAGATTGGAAATATAATCATCGGGATTTGATAAATATCTGAGCTGAGGTTTGACAATTCTTTTTATGAGAATACCAAGACCACTTATTCCACCAATCATCAGAATTGCCAAAAAAATATATGATATTAATCCGGTTATTTTTAATCCGGTAAGGAAAATAATAAACAGGAAAATTGATGAAAATGTAGCCATATGATAAAGTAATCCTGCTGTATAGGTTGGCAGGTGAAGATAAGCGCTTTCTTTTTTTGTTGGGCTCATTGCGCCGGTGTAAGCATATTTTATTGCTGATCCAAGATCACCGGTTTTTTGGGAGTAATCAACGGGATTTCCGTTTTTGATAATTCTTATACCATGAAAAGCACAGCTAATAAGACATAAAGCAGCACTAAACAGGGCTAGCAGTTGATACCATTGCATAATAGTATACTTATATTATACGCAACCATCAGGTTTTGGAAGTCCGGCTACACGGCATGCACCACGCGCAGGTCCCAGTGGAAACAGTTCATAAATCTCACGCAGGCGAACACCGGTTTCCTTACAAATTGTTCTGATCATTGGTGCCATCCCTTTTTCTTCATAATTGTTTCGAATAATCTTAACAATTGCCCAATGTTTTTCATTCATTTCACCAATACCATCGTGATTGGCAAATAATTGTGCTACTTCCTCATTCCATATTTCAGGTTCTGAAAGAAACCCGTCTCCATCGACTTCAAAAACTCTTCCTTCAATTTCTAGTGTTGGCATAACTTTTCTATTTGGTTTTATTTAATATGCTGATTTAATTATTTTCCAGGTCAAATTTGTCAATTACCTGATCTGGAGTCATATTGCTATCTGGTAGTACGAAATCAGGACAGAAATTAATTGCGTTTTTTACAATATATCGCTTGCAACTTTTCCATCTCTGACTCGAGTCATTACAATAAGAAATCATGAATTCATTTCGTTTTGTTTCGTCATTTACAATGTTGGTTTTGACAACAAGATTACATGATTCTATATTTGGGCAACTATTCTCCATATGTATTTTCAATTCGACTGGAAAATTATAAAAAATATGATAATTATCATATAAGTTACATTGACAACTTAAACAATAAATTAGGATGTATTAAGCATGTTCAATTTAGTCTTTCATTTGTATATTACATGATTACAGTAGTATACAGGATCTGTTTTGTGCGAAAACGTTTAGGTACAGATCGATGATAATTGAGCAGTTTATAATCAGTCTTAATAGAATTGAAAAGTGTATGAAATATTCAGTTTCTATAAACTAAATTCGCCCATTAATTATTTATATATTTTAACTGCCAGTTACAATTTACAATTGATTTTATATCAATTTAAAGATTTCATCCAATTGATAAAAAAGAGGTGACTTGGGGTTTTCATCCTTAAACGTGTTAACCATCGCTTGTGCAACAGTACTTCCATTAATTCCTCTGTATTTATTAATGAAAGGTATCATTTTAATTAGAGAATTCAGTACTCCTCCTATTGATTCACCCGTTCTTTTCTCTTGTCGTTCGCCAAGAAGTAAGCTAGGGCGGAAGATTCTGATTCTGGAAAATGGTAGTTTAAGGACTGCATCATCCAATTCTCCTTTCATACGAGTATAGAAAATCCTTGACTTTGAATTTGCGCCTGAAGAGGAAACCAGAAAATATTCAGGCACACTGTTTTGAGCTGCCATACGTGCAACCTCGTATTGATAAGTGTAATCGACCTTAAATTGAGCATCTTTACTACCTGCTTGTTTTAGTGTTGTTCCCAAACAAGAAAATAGAACATCGCCCGTAACCAACTTTTTTATGGAAGCAATTTCTTCAAAGTTTATAATATGTTCTTCAACTTTATTGCTGTTGAAACCTGCTGGCCTACGAACAATTATTTTAATAATCGAGAAAGTGTCATCTGCTATTAATATGTTTACCAGATGCTTGCCAATGAGTCCTGTAGCACCAAGTACTATTGCGGTTTTATTTATCATTGTTATTTTTTAAAAACTTAATGCTATATCCTTTCAAGAGAATCAACAGTAAAATCGTTTCTCACATTACCTGTATTTAGTGTGGTACTGGGTTCGAAAAGAAGTAGGTGCGTTTCAGATTTTGCAATTGGTTTGTGATAGGTACCCTTAGGGACTATAACAAATTCTCCTTCATTTATTATATCTACCTTCTCACCGTAATCCATAATCAGCTGACCCTTAAGTACAAGAAATAGCTCATCTTCATTTTCGTGTTTATGTATAACGAACTCTCCTTTTACCTTTGCAAGTTTGACATGCTGGTTATTTAGCTCTCCTATAATTATTGGTTTCCAGTATTCAGAAATACAATCCAGTTTTTCCTCTATATTAACTTTGTCCATAATTATTTCTATTATTCCCAAACTCTTTTCTTGTTTATTTCTTCCTTTGCCCTGAAAGCTTCTTCCATATCAATATTATAACGATTGGCAATAGCACATACATATATTAGAATATCTGCCAATTCTTCTCCTACATTATGAATATTAGAATTACTATCGATACTGATCTTTTCCGTTTTACGGACAGCTTTGAATAGTTCTCCAACTTCCTCACCCATTAATAAGCATTTTTGGATTACAGTTTGGTCAATGAATCCTCGTTCATTCTCTAATTCTGATACATACTTCTGTAGATTTGATAATGTTGCTGTTGATAGTTGTGGCATATGTATTATGTTTAGTTACGATAGATATCGCATTTTGTTTTGTCGATGATATTATGTTGTTTATTCACTTATTTTGGTTTATTTGCCATTGTGAATACTATTTCGCCTCCGTATGCAATTAAGTTGTGGTTGAAGGAATGTCCATTGATTTCCTTTCCGTTTATTGTTACCTTAGAAACATATACATTTTCTGAACTCTGGTTTAAGGTCTTGATTGTTAATTTATTGTCAGGATTTAGTGTTATAACAGCTTCTTTAACCATTGGACTTCCTAATTCATATTCCTTAGATCCAGGTGCTATTGGATAGAATCCCAATGCGCTAAATACATACCACGCGCTCATTTGACCAGCATCATCATTACCACATAAGCCATCTTCAGAGTTTCCATACATTGTGTTCATAATCATCCTGACACGTTCCTGAGTTTTCCATGGATGTGAAGTGTGATTATATAAATAAGGTATATGGTGGCCGGGTTCGTTACCATGAACATAATTCCCAATTATTCCATCACGTGTGATATCTTCATTCTGGCCAATGTGTTCATCACTTATGTCAGTTGTGAAAATTTTATCCAGATGTTCAGAAAAACTATCTTTTCCACCCATCATTTCAATCATATTATCAATCTCATGGGGAACATAAAGTCCATAATTCCAGGCATTTCCTTCAATAAATCCTTGTCCGTGCGTATCAATGGGATCAAACTTTTCGCGCCATTCTCCATTAGCCAGTTTAGGTCGCATATATCCAATTTCAAGATCATATACATTAAGATAGTTTTTCGATCTTTTTATATATTCATTATATACTCTTTCATTTCCTGCAGCTTTTGCAACCTGTGCAATACACCAGTCATCGTAGGCATACTCAAGTGTTTTTGATACTGAGGATGAACTCAGGTCTTCGGGTACATAGCCATATTTCATATATTCACCTATGCCATCATAATAGGGTAGGGATGAGGTGTTTATGCATGCATCCAGTGCATTGTTTAAATCAATATCTGTTGTGCTTTTCGCGATGGCATCAGCAATGGCACTAACCGAATGATAGCCTACCATACACCAGTTTTCATTAGCATAATGACTCCATACAGGTAGCATCTTATGCACACTTTGATCATGATGTGCCAGCATCGACTTGATCATATCATTATTGCGATCAGGTTGGAAAATGTTGAACAATGGATGTAATGCTCGATATGTATCCCAGAGTGAAAAGATAGTGTAATTCGTGAAATCCTGGCTTTTATGAATATTTTGATCCAGACCACGATATTGCCCGTTAACATCTTCGTAAAGAATTGGACTTAGCATTGTGTGATACAAAGCAGTGTAGAAGGTTGTAAGTTGTTCATTATTTACTGTTTCAATAATTATCTTTGATAACTCTTTATTCCATAATTCTTGAGTTTGTCTTTTTACTGAATCAAAATCCCAGTGTGGTATTTCAGCTTCCATGTTTTTTATTGCACCGTTCATACTCACAGGAGATAGAGCAAATTTAATCTTGAGCTTTTCACCTTCGTTCATCTTAAAATCAAAATAGGCTCTGATATTATGACCAGCCATTTCAGGGAAATTATGTTCCTCATCAAACTTTCTGTAAAAACCATTGTATTGAGCCTTATCATATTTCTTATGTCCATAATTATAAAAAGGTTTGGAAAAAGACATTGCAAAAAAGACTTTTCGAGTTCTTGCCCAGCCATTGGTTTGTCTGTAACCTGTTATTAATGTGTCGTTTTCAACACGCACAAAAGTCCATACATTTTTATCGTCATAATTATAGATGCCAGCTATTAAATCGAGAATTATATGAGCACTATCAGTTTTTGGAAATGAGTATTGATGAAAGCCAACTCGTTCAGATGTAGTTAACTGGGCCTTAATGTTGTAATCTTCAAGCTCTACCTCATAATACCCTGGTTCAGCATATTCATTTTTGTGAGAAAATTGCGAATGAAATCCGCTTCGTGGTTTATTGGCATCTCCGGGTTCCAGAGTTAGTTCGCCGATGGTAGGCATCACAAGAAAATCACCAAGATCTGAATGACCAGTGCCGCTGAAATGAGTATGACTAAATCCGAAAATAGTTGAGTCTGAATATTGGTAGCCTGAGCAATATTTGTAAGTATCCTTATTATATGCTCCGTTTTTTAGGAACATTGGTTGCAGATTTGTTTCCGGACTAAGTTGAACCATCCCGAAAGGAGCAGTTGCACCAGGATAGGTGTGTCCCATATTTTTTGTCCCAATAAAAGGATTTACATAAGGAATAAGATCAGGGATATTTTCGTCATTAAAGGAAGGTTGATTACTGTTGCAAGAAATCAATATTATTGTGAATGAAAGTAGTGTTGTTAAAACAATTCTCATCGGATATCAGATGTTTATGTACGATCAAAAATAATCTAAAAAAGCTTTCTTTAAACTCAGGTTGTTAGGCATATTTCTTTAAATTTTTTGATAACTTTTCGATGAAAATATCATTGGTTCCACAGCAGCCTCCAAGTATCTTAAGGTTGAACACCTCATGTAATACTTTGATTTCATCAATAATTTTTTCAAAATCATTTTGTTGAGTAATAGTGCATTTATCCAACTCTTCAGGACTTAGTATTGATGCATTTGCCTGAAGACCTGCTAATCTTTGTATCTCAGGTTGATTTTTATTGAGGTCACAATTAATTGCAGATAGTAAGTTAGTAGGGTGGATGCAATTTGTTATGTAACATAGAGGTTTAGGATTTACTTCCTGATCAATTATTCTAATTGCCTCAAAAAGAGGTGTTTTATCTAGTAACATACCGTCTTTTCTAATCATAAAACTAATGATGTATGGAATGCCAGTTTCCGCAATTGCTTTAGCCATTCCGATGGTTTCGTTAATTTCCGGCATTAAAGTCCCAAGTATGAAATCTGGCTTTTGACTAGCTATTTCACTTGCTTGCATTTTGTGAAAATTATATGCATCAGAAGTATTTAGGTGATTCGTTCCACTGTATGCATCTCCTTTACATCCAATCATTCCGCCGATGAATATTTTCGAAGAGTAATCACCATAATTGTTTCTTATTTCTTTTAAAAATGAAATTGAATCGGAGTGTATGTTTTTTCCTTTAAATTTTGATTTTGCTACGGATGTCTTATTAACATTTCGTGTGGGTGTGGTTATCAGAATTGGTAAGTCATACTTTTTCCCAATATCTAGGTATTGTTGATATACGTTTTTAATAAGTGAAGGATTCGAATATATAAGTCCCGAGTGATTTACAAAGTCATCTAACTCTGTTTTATATTCAGATTTTAGTCTTTCAGCTAATGAACCTTCGGTGATAATTATTTCGGAATTATGGAAGGTTTCAGTAAATTTTGTCTTTGAACCATCAAAATCAAGTTTATCTGGCTTAGTTATTTTATGTCCCATAGGTACAAAATTATATAGTTAATCCATAAAACGATGCTCTATTCTCTAAAGATTTTATTTTTCAAAACCGTAATCCCGTTCAACCTTTGCAATACGTGTTTTGAAACTACTATACCAATCTGATTTGCCCATTTCACGAGCAGTTGAATGTTCGCCATTTTCTTTCCACTTTTTAATGGATTCCAAATCACGCCAATAGGATACGGTTATCCCAATATCTTCTTGAGCTGTTTCAACACCAAGAAAACCATCTTGTTGTGATGCCAGTTTCATCATTTTCTCAGCCATACTGGAATAACCAATGTCGGTATCTGATTTCGTTGATGTAAATATTACTGCGTAATATGGTGGTTGTGGTGTGGATGCTATCATAAGTTTCAGATTTTATTCGACAATATTTCTGTGCATCACAGTTGCTGATACAGGACAGATCTCCTTAAATTCCTGAGTTTCCATGATTATGTCAGGAACATTAGATCTGTCGATTGATTGGAAATTGAATTTTTCAAAATATTTTTCAGCCGTTTCTGTAAGCAAGTAAACATCTTTGATATTTCTTAACTTGCTGTTATTAAATAACCTGTTAATAAGAGTTGTTCCAATATTTAGTTTTTTAAAACTGTCATCCACGGCAAGTGATCTAAGTAATCCTGTGGATGAATAAATCTCAATTCCTATAACTCCAACCAAAACATTATTATAGGTACCAACGAACAATTGGATATCTGAGTTTGTAATATCCGTTATTGGAAGATCATTGTTTTGAAGGAGTTTTACAATGTCTGAGAGGTCCGAATCCGAGGCAGGTCTGTAATCAATTTTCATAATTATTCTGTTGGAAAGGGAATATTATGTTGTCTCAAAAAAGAAAGCTTATCCCAGTAACCGCGTTGGAGTTTTATTTTGCCTTCAAAGATGTGAAAAAAGCCGCATCCTCTTAATCCCAGTGGATCTTTCCATTCGAGGATTCCCCAATCGCCGTCTTCAAAAATATTTTCCACGATACAAACCATATCTGCCTGTTCAAACTCATTGTTGAACATTTGTATGATGTTTGCCTTACCAACTATTGGTTTATTTGCAACCTGATGATTTATAGCATCTTCATGATATAACTCAGCTAGTGACTCTGAATCTCTCTTGTTGAATAATTGAACCCATTCTTCAATAAGCAATTTAGGTTTCATGGTATAATAGTTTAATACATTACAAGTATATCTTTATCTCTTAGTGCTTTTATTTGGTCATCTGAAATTCTGTTCCCTATTAGGTTTACATATTCCAGATTATGTAATTCAAATAATGGACTAATATCATCAATTTGATTCCCGGACAAATCTAATATACACAAGTTCAGTAGATTGCTTAACGCGTCAATATATCCAATATTGTTATTTGCAAGAAATAGTTCCTGAATCTTTGGTAACTCCCAAAGTAGTCTAATATCTGATATTTCATTATTTGAAACATCAATTGATGTGGCATGTTTGCAGTACTGAATTCCGTCAAGGTCAACTATTCCCTGAGATGCTAATTCGAAATCTTCAAAATCTTCTAGATAGTATGTGGGGAATTCAATTTCGGGATTGCCGTACATCCTTAATTTCACCGCATTATAAAATGATTTCTCATCATCATTAAAAGTGAATTCATCAGTGTCGACATCTTCAAATTCATCATTATTTCCCCGATCACTATCATCAAAAAACTGGTAACCATCATTCTGATTTTCATCCCAATTGTATTCAACATTATATTCCACATCCTTATCGATAACCGGGGTTGTTGTTTCAAATTCAATGTTTTCCAGAAGTAGGATATGAGAAAAACCACTTAATGTATCAAGATCATTCTTACGATGGCTCTCTTTTATAATTTTTCTTGCGGAAGCTCCTTTGTCAGGATGGTACAGAACTATCAGCCTTGAGAATAATTTGGACTCTTTTTCCTCGTCGATTACAATGAATTCTGAAATTTTGTTTGCAATTGTTCTTATCTTGAGATAATCTTTTTTTTTGTAAAGGTCAATGAGTTTTCCTGTAATATTGTTCAGGTTTTCATCAGAATATGCTGTAATTAGTTTTTCGTATAATTCAGTTTGTCCCATTTATGGAATGATTTTTCATCATTAAAAATAATACAAAGTTTTACACTAAAAAAACGAAAGTGTAGTCGAAGATGATCATAAATAATTAGCATGATATTGCTCTGGTGGAATAAAGTAGAGTGGTTTATTTAGAATCTACCTGTTTTCCATTTTCATATTCACCAAGAATTGTTACTTCTTTGGTTTTTCTGTAATGTTCTGCAGCCTGCATCATTTCTTCCTTAGAATCCGACCGTAGCTTAATCCCACTATTACTTCCTTTGGTTCTTACTTCAATGTAAAATCCATCTCTTAATCTTCCCGGTCGTGTTGGAGGTCTTCCCATAATTACTTTAGTTAATTGATTTGTTTTGATGTATGGATTCCATACAGCTAACACCAAATTAATTTGGCCCAAAATCTGAAGGTCAATTTTAATGTGGGTTCAATAAAAAATAAAAATAGTAAAAAAAGTGTACGATTTTACGTAATTCGCACAAATCAGCATAATGTGCCCTTTAAACCCATATTTTTAACAGATTTTAACTGTTGAGAACTTAGTATGATGTATAATGACTATTTTTTCTAGAAAAATTCCTTTACCAGATCATCATTTGCAATATTGGGTAATGTAACTTTAAGATTTGGATTCTTGTCCATGGCACGTTCGATAGCAACTACAGCTCCTTTATTACGGGCCCAACTTCGACGCGAAATTCCATTATTTACATCCCAGAACAACATGTTTTTCAATCTCTTGTCGGCAGCCTCTGAACCATCGATTAACATACCGAATCCTCCGTTAATTACTTCTCCCCAGCCTACGCCACCACCGTTATGAATACTAACCCAAGTAGCTCCCCTGAACGAGTCTCCGATAACATTCTGGATCGCCATATCGGCTGTGAAACTTGATCCGTCATAAATATTTGATGTTTCCCTAAACGGTGAATCAGTTCCACTTACATCGTGATGATCTCGACCAAGAACAATAGGTCCTGATAGTTTACCATCACGGATTGCATTATTGAATTCTGCAGCAATACTTATTCGACCAATTGCATCAGCGTAAAGAATTCTAGCCTGTGATCCCACAACAAGTTTATTTTCCTGTGCACCTTCAATCCATCGGATATTATCGGCCATTTGACTTTTAATATCATCAGGTGAAGATTGCATTAGTTTATCAAGTACATTTTTAGCAATGTTATCTGTTGTTTCCAAATCTTCTGGTAATCCTGATGTACACACCCAACGGAATGGACCAAATCCATAATCGAAGAACATTGGGCCCATAATATCTTGAACATAAGATGGGTACCTAAAGTGAATTCCATTATCTGCCATTACATCAGCACCTGCTCTGGATGCTTCCAACAGGAAGGCATTTCCATAGTCGAAGAAGTATGTTCCTCTAGATGTATGTTTATTTATGGCTTCAGCTTGTCGACGTAGTGATTTCTGAACTTTTTCCTTAAAGAGATTGGGATCGTTAGCCATCATATCATTTGACTCTTCGTAAGATAGTCCAACAGGATAATAACCACCAGCCCATGGGTTATGTAATGAAGTTTGGTCGGAACCAAGATCAACAAAAATATTCTCTTCTTCAAATTTTTCCCATACGTCCACGATGTTTCCGTCGAAAGCTATGGAAACAACTTCCTTGTTTTCTTTTGCAGATCGAACTCTATCAACAAGATTATCAAGGTCATTGATAATTTCATCAACCCAGCCTTGCTCATGACGTTTGTGCGATGCCATAGGATTTACTTCTGCAGTAACAGAAACAACTCCTGAAATATTTGCTGCTTTAGGTTGTGCACCTGACATGCCACCTAAACCTGATGTAACAAATAATTTACCTGCAAATGGATTTTCGCCTTGTTTTGCAACTTTTCGGGCGGCATTCATAACAGTAATTGTTGTTCCATGAACAATTCCCTGTGGTCCGATGTACATATATGACCCTGCAGTCATTTGTCCGTATTGAGAAACTCCCATTGCATTAAATTTTTCCCAATCGTCGGGTGATGAATAGTTGGGAATTACCATTCCATTTGTTACAACTACACGAGGGGCATCTTTGTGAGATGGAAATAATCCCATGGGATGTCCAGAATACATTGCAAGAGTTTGCTCATCGGACATTGTTGCAAGGTATTGCATTGTGATTAGATATTGTGCCCAGTTCTGGAATACAGCCCCATTACCTCCGTAAGTGATCAACTCTTGAGGGTGTTGAGCTACAGCTGGATCCAGATTGTTTTGGATCATTAGCATTATTGATGCTGCCTGCTCACATTTTGACGGGTATTCTTCAATTGGACGAGCATACATGGCATAATCGGGAACGAAACGATACATGTAAATTCGACCGTAAGTTTCCAGTTCTTTGGCAAATTCCTTCGCAAGAATTCTATGATGCTTCTCTGGAAAATACCTCAATGCATTTTTCAGAGCAAGTCGTTTTTCATCAATGGAAAGTATTTCCTTGCGTTTAGGCGCATGACTTACTTTTTTGTCGAGAGGTTTTAATGTAGGTAACTCATCAGGAATACCTGCTAATATTGCATTTTTGAAATCAATATTTTTCATGTCAGGAGCATTAAAATTTCAGAAGCAAAAGTAGTACTCTTTTTCTTTAGAATACATCTATAATTGAGAAAAAAGAGTGCTAATAATAGGAAGAAACGAGTGTGCTAGATCTTCTCTTTTGAGTTTTTTAGGATATTAAAAAGGAACTCCCTTGATCTGAAAAGCTGAGCTTTTACTGTACCAAGTGGTAATCCAAGTTCTTGAGATATTTCTTCGTAAGAGTATTCCTTAAAATATCTCATTTCAATGAGTTTCTTATAATGTGGCTTGAGTCGTTGTACAACTTCCCTCATTAAATGAATCTTTTGCTCCTTTATAAACTGTTCTTCAGGATCCAGCGAGGGGTTTTTTACCTGTACCGACAATTCATCGTCAGCGACAGGTGTGTTGATGGCAAAATTTCCTTTGTTTTTTTTGCGCATGAAGTCAATACAATTGTTGGTAGCAATCTTGAAGAGCCATGTGCTAAAAGCATATTCGGATGTGTATTGTCTCAGGTTTTTAAAGGCTTTACCAAAAGCTTCAATGGTTAGGTCGTCAGCATCATGCTGATCTCCAGTCATTTTTAGCATTGTAAAGTAAAGTGAATCGCGGTAATGGTGCATTAATTCTGCGTAAGCATGCTGGTCACCATTATTCAGGGCTAATTGTATAAGTTTATAATCTCGCTGTCCTTTTTCTGTTAGTTTTTGACTCACTTCCAATCTCCCTGTTTTCTAAATATGCCTGTTATTGATAATGTTGTCATGATAATTGTGTAAACAATATCGCCGAATAGCGAAAATAACAATAATTGATTTTCACCTAACCGATCAGCGACTTTTTTTTGAATCAAAGCTTTAACCCCGATAAGGATAATTGCTGATACAACCACCGGAATAAGTAATATATTGTTAATAATCAAAGCTATTAATGCGATGTAAAAAAGAATCTGAGTAGTGCTGTGTAATCCAAGAAGGAATTTGAACAGTACTGAATATTCTTTTCCGGTTGTGAGGTGACGGCGTTTTTGGTAAAACCAATTACGAAATGTAGTTTTTGGCGCCGATACCATGAAGCTGTTAGGATTGATCTCAATTCTTGTGTTCGATTTATTCGCAACTTGCATTATGAAAAGATCATCATCACCAGAACTGATATTGTAATGAGAGGTGAAACCTTTATTTTTTATAAACAGTGATTTACGGTAGCTTAAATTCCGACCAACTCCCATATATGGTTTACCAATCAGGGCAAACGAAAAATATTGCATTGCAATAAGAAGCGTATCATATCTGATTATCATATTTAATAATCCACCGGATTTTTCGTAAGGTCCATAACCTAGCACTACTTCTGCGCCAGCATTATAGTTTTGAGCAATGTTGCGAATCCATAATTCTGATACCGGCTTGCAATCGGCATCTGTAAGTAGTAATAAATCATTTTTAGCAGATTTAATACCTATAGAAAGTGGGAACTTCTTTCCCTTGAAAAAATTCAAATCTTCTTGAATAGTAACAATCTTTAGGTTGCTATGTTGGCGCTGAAAGTCCTCTAGAAGTTCTTTTGTGTCATCTGTGGAGGCGTGATTTACAACCACAACCTCATAGTCTGGGTAATCCTGATTTAGTATGGCTGGAAGGTTTTTACGCAGATTATAATCTTCATCATGCGCTGATACAATCACTGAAACAGGTTCAAAACTAGTAGTGTCTGGTTTGGATTTGTAATATGCCAGTTTTGAAAATATCGCCAAATAATACACCAGTTGTACCATTACAGATACCATAAATAATATAACAAGGGTTGCTTCCAGAACCGAAAGCTCTTCCAAAATTGATAGTAGCTCCATATAGCATGCAAAATTATTCAACTTGTATGATTTCACCTATCTTTGTCAAAAAAAAATTAATGCAATTTAAACTTCAGTGCTCCGATCCAAAAAGTTCAGCCCGAGCAGGTGAAATAACAACTGATCACGGGGTGGTTGAAACACCCATTTTTATGCCTGTGGGAACTGTTGGATCTGTAAAGGGAATACATATAAGCGATGTTAAGGATGACATTGATGCTGAAATTATTCTAGGAAATACATATCATCTTTATTTACGTCCCGGACTTGATGTAATTCGTCAGGCAGGTGGCTTGCATAAGTTCAACGGCTGGGATAAAACTATTCTTACCGATAGCGGTGGTTATCAGGTTTATTCACTTTCTGATAGGAGAAAATTAACTGAGGAAGGTGTTATCTTTCAGTCACATATTGATGGTTCACGACATAATTTCACTCCTGAGAATGTAATGGATACCCAAAGGATTATTGGTGCAGATATTATAATGGCATTCGATGAGTGTACACCATATCCATGTGATTATGATTATGCAAAAAAGTCGATGGGTATAACTCACCGTTGGCTCGACAGATGTATTACACATATTAATAATACGGAGCCGGTTTATGATTATAATCAAACACTATTCCCAATTGTTCAGGGTTCAACCTACAATGATTTAAGAAAGCAATCAGCTGAATATATTGCATCAAAAGGAGCTGATGGTAATGCTATTGGAGGTTTGTCGGTTGGTGAACCCCATGAGATGATGTATGAAATGACAGAATTGGTTTGTAATATACTGCCAATGGATAAACCACGTTATCTAATGGGTGTGGGTACACCGGCAAACATTTTGGAGGGTATTGCACTTGGCGTGGATATGTTTGATTGTGTGATGCCTACACGTAATGGCAGAAATGGAATGCTGTTTACTAAAAATGGAATTATCAATATTAAGAATGAAAAGTGGAAAAATGATTTCACAAATATTGATGATGAAGGCGATTCTTATGTTGATAAACAATACTCAAAAGCCTATTTGCGTCATTTGTTTACTGCAAAGGAAATTTTAGGAGGTATGATTGCAAGTCAACATAACCTTGCTTTTTACCTTTGGTTAGTAAGAGAAGCCAGAAAGCATATTATTGAAGGTGATTTTGCTACCTGGAAAACAAGTATGGTTGAAAAGGTTGCCAGGAGGTTATAGAATTTGAAGATTTGAAAATGTAGTAGAGTGTAATGTTAAAAATAATTGACATATATATCATTAAAAAGTTCCTAGGGACTTTCTTTTATGCTATTTCTTTATTGATTTTGATTGTGATTATTTTTGATGTTAGCGAGAATATCGACAGTTTTATTCAGAAAGAGGCACCGCTGGGGGCAATTATCTTTGATTATTACATGAATTTCATTCCTTACTTTATTAACCTGTTTATATATCTGTTTACTTTTATTTCGGTGATTTTCTTTACTTCCAAACTGGCCGGTAATACAGAGATTATTGCAATCTTAAGTAGTGGTGTTAGTTTTAGACGATTATTGGTTCCGTATATGATATCTGCAGTACTACTTGCAGTAATGTCATTCTATCTTGGAAACTTTCTAATACCAAAAACAAATCAGGTTAGAAGGGTTTTTAAGAATAATTATATGGAGAATCTCACAAAGGATAAATCTAAGAATCTCCATCTACAGATATCGCCAGGTACCTTTGCTTATGTTGAATCATATAACAGTAAGAAACAAACTGGTCATAAGTTTTCTATTGAAAAGTTTGAAGAACAGGAGCTTGTGTATAAGTTAATGGCCGATAGACTTTTTCTGGATACCATTAATAACAACTGGAAATTGAAGAATTACTATATCCGGACCATTGATAGTGTTGGTCAACAGACTCTGATCAAAGGAACTGAAATGGATACTACTTTTAATCTGAAACCGGAAGATCTCTACAAAATAAAGGAGGAGTTTGAAGAGATGGATTACTTTGAATTGAATGCTGAAATTGAAGCAGAAAAACAGAAGGGGTCGCAGGCATATAAGAAGTATGAAGTTGAGAAAAATAAAAGAACCTCCGGACCGGTGGCTATTATTATACTAACAATAATTGGTGTCTCATTATCAAGTCGAAAGGTGAGAGGAGGTATCGGCATGCATTTAGGCGTTGGTATTGCTCTGACATTCAGTTATATATTATTGATGCAGGTTTCAACAGTCTTCTCAACATTCGGTAACCTTTCGCCATTAATTGCCTCCTGGATACCAAATATCATTTTTACATTTATTGCTATCTATCTGTTGATTAAAGCACCAAAGTAGCAATGAGTGAATGATAGAATGAGTGAATAGGTATAAAGGAGTTAGAACTCGAAATTCAGAACCCAAAATTCAGGCTTAATACTTTCATCATTGAGAATAAGTATGTACACTGTTGCTTGCCGAAGGCAGGTAGTTAACTCCAAACCAGCACATAAGAAGAATTATAAATCCAAAAGCAAGAACCCATAATGCTGTTTTTTCTTTAATGGAATTTCGTATTCGACCGTGAATATATATCAGATAAACAGCCCAGGTAAGGAAAGCCCATGTTTCTTTTGGATCCCAGGTCCAATAATGTCCCCAGGCTTCTTTTGCCCATAAAGCTCCGAATAGTAATCCCATGGTAAGGAATGAAAATCCAAGATAAACCAGATTGTCGGCAAGTTGAATTGCTCCTGATTTAAGATTCTTACTAAATATAATATTGAACAATTGGAATGCAGCAACGATGCTTGATGCACCAAGAAGCGCATAAGCAATTATGTAAACTATCACATGAGGAACAAACCACGGACTATGTAGTGCCGGCATAAGTGATTTATTGAAATTCTCAGGATGAAAAATATTCAGAATCAGGAATAACCCTGCCATAAAGAAGCTGAAAAACAGGAACCATCCATATCTCCATCTCCAGTAAAATATTAAGCCTATTAAAGAAAGAAATACGCTATACCAAAGTCTGGTTTCGCCAAGTGTTCGTAAGGGTGGTCTCTCAAGAGTAATCCATAAATTTGTAAGCATAACACCAAGGATTACTATACCCGATATTAGTAATATAATACCAAGTGTTGAAAATATTCTCTTTTTTAAGAAAACTACAAATAATAATCCCAGTAACCACATGGGAAGTATTATTGACGCATATGTTGGAAATGATACCCAGTCCATTGATTATTATTTATTTTTAGTTTCTTCAGGTTTTCTGGAACCCATCCAGAACATATAAAGGGCACCGGCTAGCATAAGGAAAATACCCATGTAAACTGCTTTCAACCATGGATCACGAATTAGCTCAATTACAGAAGTTTCAGACCATATTCCAAGTTCAGAATCATAACTCATCTGGTATAATTTCCAGTCACCAACAACAACAGGTTTGTTAACTTCCAATTCCAGGATTTTTGGTTTATTATCTTTCGTAAGGATTTCAATAACTGATACGAATTCCTTTGGTTCAGGCAGTAGCATGACAATCGAGAATTTATCATTTAGCTTTAATGACTCAAATGGTCTGTTAAAACTACCACAACTTACCCATCCTTCAACAATATTTCCCTTGCTGTTTTGTGCACTTATAAGAGCTGATGGAGCAGCTCCGATTTCATTAATAAAATAATACTTATCACCGGCTTTTGATGAGGTATAAATATAATCTTTGATCGTTATTTCCCAATCCTCTATTTTCCCATATGCAGAAGAGTCTACAGTTATTGTCTTGGTGGTTTTATCAGTATAAAGTTTACCGGTTTCGTGAATCACTAATCCAATTTTAGGATTGTATTCTTCAAGAACGAAATCAATCAGCCTAATGGCAAAAGGCATTGTTTGATATGTGTTTGTTGATTTGTTTATGGCCTGATTATTCATATAACCTTCTTGTAACTCCATCTGCAATCTTTCTACCTGAATACTGCCAAAATTTGCTCCGAAGAGAACAATCCATAATCCAAGATGACTTACTATAAATCCAAGCTTGTTCCAATGAAAGGTCCGAAGATTTTTAATGGTGGTAAGTCCCAGACTAAGCAATAAGAACAAGTTGGCAAGCATATATGGCCAAGAAGTCATAACATGTGATAAGCCGAGTTTTCTAATTATTTCTGGTGCACTTTGGTCGTATTGCAAAGTTAATCCCATCAATAAACTCACAAATAATAATAATCCTATTGAGCAAATAGCAGCAGGAATACTTTGCAGCCAAATAGTTAAGGGAGAACGATTGTTGAATATTGAAATTACTATAAGTGCGAATATTAATCCGAAACCGAAATATAGATTGAAGGGATATTCAACAATATGCGCGATTCCTTGTCCGTCGGTTACAAATTCTAGGATAAAGCCAAGTAGTAATAATGCAATGGAAATTAGTATTCCTTCTTTGTATTTCCAGGGCTGTTCCCAGATTTTTCGTTTCTTATTCATATTGGTTGTCAAATATGCATAATTATATTGATTAATTGCATTCTTACCATGAAATTGGTAGAAAAAAAGGCTATCCGAGTTAACGAATAGCCTTTATAACTAGTTCAACAAAAATTAATTATTTGTATAAACGATGGGCATCTTTGATTCTCTTTCCTTTGCTTTTTTATCCCATTCAGGAGCAAGTTCTTTGAGGAACCTCTGTTTTTCTTCTTTAAGTTTATCAACAGGTAAGCCTATGAATTCCTGAGCCTTGGCCTTTGTTTCAATATCAGGATAAGGCACTTCACCATCAAATCCAAGTTCTATAAGGAGGCGGGCAAGTTTTATTCTGCCTTCCTGCGCAGTAGTAATACCTGTGGAAATTACTCTTCCTAATTCAACTGGTGAATGGAATGAGCCACCATGACTTGCTGCTGCATAATCCCAACGCCATTGTGAATGACGGATATCCATGAGAATATCTTTCATTTGCTCTTCTGTTGCACCAAGATCCCAAGCTTTTTTTGCCTCAACATGTGCTCTTACAATCAACTCTTCTAATTTATCTCTGGTTTCAATAATTCTATCCTGACGATCATAAACATCTTTCAGTAATTGTGCTGTTTTCTCTTTATGACATACCATACACGAGTTTTCGATGTTATTCAGAGGAGACTGAATATGGTGATCGGTATATTTTTTACCACCTTCACTCATATAAGGCATATGACAATCTGCGCAGCTCACACCTCTTTCAGCGTGGATGCCAGTAAGATAAACTTCATATCCGGGATGCTGGGCTTTTAACATAGGTGCTTTACTGAGCTTATGTGTCCAGTCTTTGAATTCAATGGCATCGTAATATTCTTCCATTGCTTCAACTGACATGCCACCGTCCCATGGGAATGTTAGGTAAGCAGAACCTTCAGCACCAGGTCTTTTCTTATCAAAATAATACTCAACATGGCATTGGGCGCAAACCAGTGATCTCATTTCCTGATGAGTTGCTTTGTTAATGTCTTTACCCATTCTTTCATAGGCTTCCACCAATGCAGGTCTTGAAATCTGGAGATCCATAGTTTCATTATTGTGGCAGTCGGCACAACCAATTGGATTTACAACATCATCACCTAATCTTGCCCATTTTCCTGTATAAAATTCTTTAACTCCATCTTCATTCATAACACGTGGAACATCAGGACTTTTACATGTCCAGCAAGTTGCAGGCATTGGCCCAGTATTATCATCCACAGGAGCTCCTGTTCTTAAGCTGTTCCTTAGGTCGGAGATAGCATATGTATGTCCTCTTCCCTGATTGTAGTCTTTGGAAAAACCATAACCGGCCCATAACACCACTAATCGTGGATCAACTTCGAGCATGTCGATCATTGCATTTCCATTGTACTTTGTGGCAAAGTCTGATTCATCATTTAACATGTATGATTCGTACTCTGAAGGGTAGTTTTTACCCCATACTTCATTTCTAGGTTCCCATTCTCCGATTTTTACTTCAGGTTTGCAGCTTGTAACTTCTTCTGCTCTTCTTTCTGTTATTGAAGAAGCAAGAAGTCCAAGGAAAAACACTGCAACGATTGTTGCTAAAAACAGAATCCAGTTAACTATTGGTTTTCTTTTGTTGGCCATTTTACTGATATTTTATGATTATTTCTTAACTAATTTGTTTATCCAGTCCGGTATTGGTTTTCTAACATCCGGAATATGTGCATTTGGTGCTGATGATAAGCTTTTTACTCTTCCATGAGGAACCTCACGATGACACGCCCAGCATTTACGTCCATCTGTACGGAAATGATCGAAAGTCTTTGTTTTTGCCAGCATTTTATTGTCAGTAATGAGATCGTTATGACATCTAATACAGTTATCCTGAACGACTTCACTGCCTTCCTCTTTAATGACTATAACCTGTGGCTCCTTTCGTAAAGTAAACATTGTAGCATGTCGCAATCCATCTTTAGCTTTAAAGTAGTATTTGTTAATAAAGCTATCGTGGGGCACATGACAGTCGTTACAAGAAGCTTTCTCACGATGTGAACTTTTGGCCCAACTTGCATATTCTGTGTTCATTACATGGCAGTTAATGCAAGTGGTGGAGTCGTCTGACATATACGAAACGGCATTTGATACATACAGAATGTATAATGCCAACCCGAAGAATATACCACCCACAATTGTAACAGTTAACTGCCATTGTTTTGGAGGAGATAAGTAATTTAATAGGTTTGACATAGTTTACGAATTTTAATTATTACTTCGAACTATAAAAAGTTGGCTTAAAGGAAAGCATAATCCAAGCCCAATTGTTTGCGTTTTCATAATTTCCTCCTTTTAATACTTGCATTGTCTCTGTGGCAAACATCTGAGAGTAACCACCACTGATGATCATACTTTTTGATAGTGCGTATGAGACAGTGAAATCGATCTCTGTACCAAGACCGCTACCATATTCTTTCCATGTGTTGGTAGTAGGTTGAAGTACAGCAACTTTAGCAGCAGCAGCAAAGTAATGAGGAATTAATTTAAATGTGAATTTCTCAACTTTCATTACAATAGGTAGATTTATGTCAATCAAACCATTATCATACATATATGATCCAACATAGAAATAATCCATCCATCCGTTAAATTTGTGATTAGTTCCATAGAATGGTTTAAATGAACCGTCATCACCACCTGTTGCTTTATCCTTTGAACTGGTTCCGGATAAATATTCTCCACCTATACCAATGTTGATTTTTTTGGAGATTGAATATGCAAAGTTTGCACTGAAATACATCGCTGATAGTGAATTGTCGAATTTGTTTTTACCTCCTTGATAGTAAAAGGCAGCATTAAAACTGATTGCATCGTCTTTATAAGTAATACGAGGTCCTAATGTTTGACTGTAAGCTATTTTTTGAGTTGTGTCAGCTGGGGTTTCTTTCATATAAGCCATACCATTATTCAATGCGAGAAAACTTACGCCGAATTTATTGAAAGTACCATGGTACCAAATATATTGGAATGTTTTGTAACTGTTAACTGTGTAGTCAGTTTTAAATAATGTTTCACCATCTGCATTGTAAGCAAGGCCAATATCAATTCTATGTTCTGACGAAGGTTTGAATTTGAGAATAGCCGCGTCATGACTACGTGCTTGTTGTGCCCAACCAACACTACCAAAAATTCTGTGGTCATCATAAATAATCTCTTGGCGTCCAACTTTAATTGAGAATTTGTCAGAGAAAATCGCTTCTCCCCATGCTTCATGTATAGAAGTTCCATTTACGTCGCTAGTATTTAGTTGTTTAACATCTCCCCAAACGCGTACATCCTGTAAACTAAGCATGGCATTGAATTTTGTGCTACCATAGTAAGCGTTCAGTCTAGTGCGCTGCGAAATAAAACTTGCAGGATCATTTCCATCAGGCATTAAAGTTTTGTAGCCATTTCTGAATTCGAATCTTGGACGTAGTTCACCGGAGATATTAATATCTTGTCCGATAACTCCTGCAGGAATAAAGAATAGCAAACAAAGAATGATTACTAAGAAGTTAAGTTTTTTCATGTTTTTGAGTTTTATTAATGTAATTTAAGTATTGTAATTCTGAAATACAAAAATATGTCAAATGAGTAATGGTTTATACTGTTAATAAATCACAGGGCTAGTTTATATTAATTCTAAATAGGATAAGAGAATAAACTACTGATAACCAATACTATGTAGGCTATTTTGTAATTAGGAAAAGAATAAAAAATATTTAGCTAGATTGCATAGAATCATTGTGTTATGATTTATGTCATACGATCTAAAAGATTTATTCTGTCGTGCTATTTTGTCTTATTTTCGACCCATTTACGGGCATTTACAAACGCCTCAATCCATGGTGTAACCTTGTCATTTGGTCTGCTTTCAGGATAGTAAGGCCATTGCCATGGAAGGAATGCTCTTTCCAGATGTGGCATCATTGCAAGATGTCGACCGTCGTTAGAATAGATGGCAGCAGTATCCCAATCTGAACCATTTGGATTACCCGGATATTGATCGTAGCTGTATTTCATACCTATGTGATAGGTATCTCTGAAATATGGGAAACTGAATTTTCCTTCACCATGCGCTACCCAGATTCCTAGTCTCATTCCCGATAAGGATTTTAGCATAACTGACTCATTTTCATTAATATTAACATTAATAAACCCGGACTCAAACTTGCCGGAGTCGTTGTTAAGCATTTTTGGTTTTTCAGGATGTTCGGGATAGATTAACCCAAGTTCGACCATTAACTGGCAGCCATTACATACACCAAGACTTAGAGTGTCTTCACGTGCATAGAAATTATCAAGAGCTTCTTTAGCTTTTTTGTTAAAGAGGAATGCGCCGGCCCATCCTTTTGCGGAACCCAGTACATCGGAATTGGAGAATCCTCCAACATAAACCACCATATTAACATCAGTGAGGTCTTCACGTCCTGAAATAAGGTCGGTCATATGTACATCTTTTACATCAAACCCACCAAGGTGCAAGGCATAAGCCATTTCCCTGTCGCCATTAACGCCTTTTTCTCTGATAATAGCAGCCTTAATTCCTGAAGTTTTTCTTCGACTCATTTCAATACCTAAATCAGCAGGTACTCCTGAGAACTGACTATTGAAGTTATAATGAAGGTCTTGTTTACTGTAGTTATTATAACGGCACTTCGCATGTTCTTCTCCACTTTGCTTCTTGTCCATGCTAAAAGAAGTATGATACCAAAAATTCCTTAAATCATCGATGTCGAAGATATAGTCATTAGAATTGTGTTGTACCTTGATATGTCTTTCCGGAATAACTTCACCAATGACTTCAAATTTGATATTATTTTTCTTTAGGATATCCGTAACATCATCATTTTTTATTTGGATAATAATACCCGGATTTTCACTAAATAGTAGTTTTATGGAATCTTTTTCATCAATACCTGATAAGTCAACTCTCATTCCATGATCACAATTTGCGAAATTCATTTCAAGAAGGGTTGTAATCATACCACCTGCACTAATATCATGTCCTGCAAGAATCAATCCTTCTTTTATGAGTATTTGTATGGTATTAAATGCTTTAGAGAAATAATCAGCATTGGTTACATCGGGCGATACTTTACCAATCTTGTTAAGTGATTGGGCAAAACTACTGCCTCCTAGCTCATAATCAGATTCACTTAGGTTTAAGTATACAATTTTGCTGCCCAGTATTGTTTTAATCGCAGGACTTACAGCTTTATTTATATCCGTAACTTCTCCAACGGCTGAAATAATTACCGTTCCAGGTGAAAATACCACATCTCCATTGGGATATTTCTGTGTCATTGACAAAGAATCTTTTCCTGTTGGAATATTAATGCCAAGATCACATGCAAAGTCACTTACTGCTTTTACAGCATTATACAATCTTGCGTTTTCGCCTTCATTTTTCGCCGGCCACATCCAGTTTGCACTGAGACTGATGCCTTGTAAGCCATTTGCAACAGGTGCCCAGATCAAGTTTGTAAGAGATTCGGCAATTGCAAGTCTTGACCCCGCTTCCGGATTAATTAAAGCACTAACTGAAGCATGTCCGATTGCTGTTGATATTCCGCTTTTGCCTTGATAATCAAGTGCTACTACTCCAAGATTGTTTAATGGAAGTTGAAGAGGACCTGCGCATTGCTGAGTGGCTACTTTTCCGGTCACTGATCTATCAACTTTGTTTGTTAACCAGTCTTTACATGCAACAGCCTCCAGTTTAAGCACATCAACAATAAATTTGTCGATACTTTCCTGTGAATATTCGATTGCTGAGAAATTGGATTTTGATGATTTGTCAGTAAGTACTGTTTTAGGTGGTTTCCCAAAAAGGTACTCTAGTTTAAGATCTACAGGGCAAGAATCATCATTACTTTTGATAATAAACTCTTGATTATTACTTACTTCACCAACTTTATATATTGGAGCTCTTTCTCTGATTGAAACTTTTTCCAGAGTAGGGTAATCCTTTGCTTTGATAACAAGTCCCATTCTTTCCTGTGATTCGTTACCCAGAATTTCTTTAAAGGAAAGTGTAGGATCGCCAACAGGCAGATTATCAATATTTATTTCAGCTCCTGTATCTTCAACCAATTCCGAAAGACTGTTAAGGTGTCCGCCGGCGCCATGGTCATGTATTGAAACAATCGGATTTTCAGTGGACTCAGCCATTGAGCGAATTGCATTTGCAACTCTTTTCTGCATTTCAGGGTTTGCGCGTTGAACGGCATTAAGCTCAATTTCATTTCCAAATTCTCCCGTTGCTACAGACGAAACTGCACCACCACCCATTCCAATTCTATAATTATCACCACCCAGAACAACGATGATATCTCCGGCTTCGGGTATATCTTTTTGTGCATCTTCTGCTTTAGCAAAGCCAATACCACCGGCAAGCATTATTACTTTATCGTAACCGTATTTTTTATCATTTTCCTGATGCTCAAAGGTTAACAAACTTCCGTTAATCAGAGGTTGTCCGTATTTGTTGCCAAAATCAGAAGCCCCATTTGAGGCTTTGATCAGAATTTCTTCCGGAGTTTGATATAGCCATTTTCGGGCTTCAATTTTCTTTTCCCAAGGATGTTCTTCGGTGTTTCTTGGATAGGAAGTCATGTAAACAGCAGTACCTGCCATTGGCAAACTGCCTTTTCCACCTGCAAGACGGTCGCGAATTTCACCACCTGTACCTGTTGCTGCTCCATTGAAAGGCTCTACTGTAGTAGGGAAGTTATGGGTTTCTGCTTTAAGCGAGATAACCGTATTTATATCAGTAATTTTGAAGTAGTCAGGTTTGTCTTGAGTTTCAGGCGCAAATTGCTCAACCATTGGTCCTACAATAAATGCAACATTGTCCTTATATGCTGATACAATATTGTCGGGGCTTACTGCGGAGGTTTTCTTGATAAGAGCAAATAAGCTGTCTTTCATTTCTTTTCCATCAATAATGAAAGTGCCATTAAATATTTTATGACGGCAATGTTCCGAATTTATCTGGGCAAACCCGTATATTTCAGAGTCGGTAAGTTTTCGTCCAACAGTTTCTGAAATACTTTCAAGGTAAATAACCTCATCTTCACTTAATGCCAGTCCTTCACTTTCATTATATGCTTTGATATCTTCAATATAAGCAATGGGTTCAGGTGATTCCGGAATGTCAAATACTTTCTGATCAATTCCATTATAAACCTGCTGTAACATTGGGTCATATTCAGAATTTTCCACTTCTGATAATGCCATCTCCTCAATCCTTAAAATTCCTGAGATGCCCATGTTTTGTGTTATTTCAACGGCATTTGTACTCCATGGAGTGATCATTTCTTTCCTTGGACCAATGAATATCCCATCAATATTTTGCTGATTAATATTAATAGCATCACCAAAAAGCCAACTTAATTTCCTTAAATCTAGGTCGCTAAGTTTCGATGAAGTTTCTGCTAAAAAAAACAGGGTGGGATTAAACTGAAAAAAGTAAACCATGGCATTGCATTTTATACAGTTGATATCGCATGCAAATATATAAAAGGCCGTCAGAAAAAGGGTAGGAATATACTAAAATTTACAACAAAATGCAAAAAAGATTTTCGCTGTTTATTTGTGCTCCGGTTGTATGTGATTGTGTTGTTTGTAATAGTCTTTTCGAATCCCTTTGGAAATAGTTAATAATGAAAGAATTGTAATGTAATGACCAATATCGTTATAGGTTAAATATTGGGAGTGGAAGCTAGTTCTTGTAATTACAAAAAATGCAGAAATAATGGACAAAAGTATCCCATTGGTAATATATCCCGACAGACTCTTTAGATAAACGATATTTCCGATTACGATAAAACCAAACATGGTGATTGATGTATCAAGAACCATATATATGAAATCTGAATTGTAAATTGATAGAGTAAGAAGTAGTATTGATTTCGTGAAAATTATGGTGATAAATGTAATGTTGGTATGTTTTGAATACGCTGCTAAGATGGCATAGATCAATGATACAGAAAGGAATGCCCAGGATAAAAACCGATATTGTTCACCGACTGCCGAAAATCCGTGATATATACCTCCTATTAATGCCGAAAATCCCATAAACAGAAAAAACAAACTCCATTTTTTATTCATTCCTTTAATCTGAAAGAATATCTGAAAAGCAAAGAGGCTTAATATTAGATCGCTGATCATGCTTAATTAAAGGTCAAGTTTATCTTCGCTTACTCCGTAAGCTTCATTTGGTTCTACATTTCCTTTTGGTTCCGGATGTACTAGTACGTCATAAACATTGGTAAGTGATTCCTTAATATTATTTTCGACCAAAAGGCACAACGAATGAGCTTCCTCTAATGATTTGGCACCATCAATTTCAACATCCAAGGCAACAATATATTGGTGAGCCATTTTCCTTACCCGGATTCGGTGTGGATTCGTAACACCTTCAACATTTTTGGAAGCAGAAATTACTTTCTCATAAATAGTAGGGTTTTCGAGTCCATCCATAAGGTCACGGTTACTTTGCATAAAGATCTTGAATGCTACAAACATAATGTAGAAACTTACCAGAAATGCTGTAATTAAATCCAGTATTGGCATTTTCAGTATAAATGTAGAAATCAATCCTACCAGTACTGAAAGTGATATTATTACATCGTTTAGCATATTACGACCATTTGCGATAAGCATCTGACTGTCAATTTTTTTGCCCGTTTTCTGTAGGTAAAATGCCAGTCCGTATTTACCAATAATTGAGATAATAATCACATAAATGGCAATAGTATTAGGAATGACTGAAGTTTGTTCTGAAGTTAATCTTTCGAAGGTGGAAATGGCTAACTGAGCTCCTGCAAAGAAAATTATAAATGCCAGTAATTTTGTTGCAACCGTGTCGGCTTTGTTATAGCCATAAGGGTATTTAGGATCCGGTGGTTTACTGATTATATGGGCTGTGAACAATGTTATCAGTGAGGTAACAACATCACTTGCTGAATCAATACCATCAGCAATAACGGCAAAACTACCGGCAATTATTCCAACGGATATCTTTAGTACCGATAGTATTGCATTGCCAATAACAGCTAACCAAGATGCTTTAATTATTTTTTGTTCTCTAGATCCTTTTAGCATGCGGGCAAAGGTATGGAATTTTGGGTTTTGGTTTATGGGTTTTGAAACTTTGTATTTTGTTGGTGTTCGACATGCCCCAATTCCCAAAATATATTTGTAATCATCAATTGCAAACAGAATATATTATGCATAAAATCGTTTACTGTTATCTGAAGTAATGGTATGTGTATATTTGCATAATTTTTGAAAACTAATTTTACGATGAAATCAATACTACGCTTTACAATTTTAATATCTGGAGTTTTACTTTATCTATGTTCAACAGCTCAGAATAACCCTGATATTACTGTTCAGGAATTAAAAGACCATGTTTATTATCTGGCTTCTGATTCTCTTAAAGGAAGAAAACCTGGAACCGAAGGTGGAAGACTAGCTGCGGAGTACATCCGTGATCAATTTAGAGCAAGCAAAATCACACTGATTGGAGAAGATGGTTTCCAGTATTTTAGTGTTACAACAAGTGTTGAACCAGGCGAATTAAATGCTCTGTCGTTTAATGGTATTGCTGTAGAAGATGGCTTCAAACCGATGCCATTTTCATCAAATGCACAGTTGGAGGCTAAGGTCGTTTTTGTGGGATATGGTATTGATATGGAAGTGGATTCGATTAAGTGGAACGACTATGAGAACCTTGATGTTGAGGGTAAGTGGGTAATGGTTCTACGTGGTGATCCTGAGCCTGATAATGATACGAGTATATTTATTTCATTTGGTAATGACAGAGATAAAGTTCTCACTGCCCGTGATAATAAGGCAGCAGGGATCATTTTTGTTAATGGTGAAAACATGAGCAAAGAAGATAAACTTGCGGGTACAACATTTAGTCGCGTTACTGCTTCTGCCGGGTTACCTGCCATTAATATAACTCGTGCTGTTGCAGATAGCATTCTGGTTAACAGAACTATAGTTGAGCTTGAAAAGGAAATTATTGAGGGTAAAAAAACCATTGGTTTTACTGTGTCAACGAAGGTTAATGCTAAAACCGATCTTCATAGAGTTGAGGTAAATACTCAAAATATTGTTGCACTTATAGAAGGCAGTGATCCTGAGTTGAAAAATGAATTTATAGTAATAGGCGGTCACTACGATCATCTTGGAATGGGCGGTCATGGTTCTGGATCAAGAAATCCTGATACAATTGCAGTGCATAATGGTGCTGATGATAATGCTTCAGGTATTGCTGCTATTATTGAGCTTGCAGAAAAACTTGCTTCTGAAAAAGATAAACTTCGCCGTAGCGTGATTCTTATGGCATTTGGTGCTGAGGAAATGGGCTTACTGGGGTCACAATTTTTTACTAATGAGCCACTTGTTGACCTTAAGGATATTGTTGTAATGGTAAATTTTGATATGATTGGCAGACTCGATCCCGATAAACGATCATTGATGATTGCCGGTACTGGTACAGCTGAGCAGATGGAAGATTTGTTGAAGAAACATGAAGAAAATTCAGAATTAGGTTTCTCACATTCTCCTGAAGGATATGGTGCTTCAGATCATGCAAGTTTTTATGGTGCCGGAATTCCTGTAATGTTTTTCTTTACCGGAGCACATGAGGATTACCATACTCCGTTGGATGATGCAGATATGTTAAACTATGAAGGTCAGAAAGAGATAGTAGACTTTGCTTATCCGATAATTTTTGAAATGGCAACCAGTGATGACAAGCTTATTTATAAAGAAGCGGGTCCGGTTGTAAAACAATCGGGTAGAGGTAGGGGCGGACTGAAGGTTACCTTTGGCATCATGCCTGATTTTACTTCAAAAGAAAATAACGGACTAGGAGTTGGAGGCGTTTCACCTGGTAAACCTGCATCAATTGCGGGAATGAAAAAAGGTGATAGAATTGTTGCTATTGAAGGTATGCCGGTTACCAATATTTACGATTATATGTCACGCCTTAAGAAATTGAAACCCGGACAGAGAGTTTCGGTTGATGTGATTAGAAATGATAAGAAAATAATACTAATGATATTGCTGTAGATGAGTGAGATATTTAGCCAGGCATATTTCTTTAAATTCTTGAAATTTGGTGTTGTAGGATTTTCAGGACTATTTGTTGACTTTGGAATTACCTTCCTGACGAAAGAGAAGTTAGGAATTCCCAAGTATGTTGCGAATGCGATAGGATTTATCACTGCTGCTACCTCAAATTATTTCTTAAACAGGGTTTGGACTTTCCAGAGTCATAATCCTGAAGTTATGGTTGAGTTTACTGAGTTTTTTGTGATCTCTTTAATTGGCTTGGGATTGAATACTCTATTGCTGTGGTTTCTAGTAAGTAAGTTTAAGATTAATTTTTATGTTGCTAAGATATTTGCCATCGCACTAGTTACCCTATGGAACTTCCTGGCAAATGCATTTATTACCTTTAATCCGGATCGGGTGTTTTTTGTTTATTAGTGATATTAGTCATTGCTGGTTAGTCGTTAGTATCTTTGTGTTATGTTGAATAGAATGAAGCATATCTTCAAGACAGTAGATTCTTCGCTATTCTAGAATGACAATCAAGGACAAAGGACCAATAACTAAAGACCTTTTTCATTTACCCCCACAAATCCTTTATCCTTTTCTCAATGTCTTTTTGAAATTTTTTAATGTCTGATTTTTTGACCTTTTTTATTTCTGATTCCAGATCATCGTACTTTTTCTTTGCACGTTTGCTCAGATTAGGAATCACCTTATCTACCAGCTCTTTTTCTGCATCTTTTAGGGCAACGGTAAGTTCTTCAATCTTAACTTCTTTCACAAGTTTTTTGATTGTAGAATCTGACATATCCTTAATGTCTTCAAACTTTATATTCTTACCTTTTTCAAAAGTTGATATTGCCTTTTCCTTGGTGGTTTTTGCAGTTTTTCTGGCTACATTCTCAACCTTTTCAGCAACCTTAGAAACACTGTCTCTAAAGGCTTTGAAATCAGTTGTGCTTGAATTTTTTTCAATACGAATAGCAAAATCAGATAATACATTCATATAGTTTATAAATGCATCATATGGAGTTCCGTAAGGATTGAAATAACTGTGAACATCACCATCGGAGAACCATTTTGTGCACATATAATAAAAATGATCACTGGTTTGGAGGTATAGCCAATCCTTCTGGATTTTCTCATTATCAATTTTGTTCACCAGTTCTTCCAGTTGATACAATTTGTCAAAAGCTGCATCTTGGAGGTCGTTACCCAGCCATGCGGTGAGATCACGTTCTTCATCAGCCCATGAAATTGGTGATGGAACCTGAATTGCACTTACGGGCTCAAGTAATTCACCAAGTTCTTTGGGAGTGTTAAACTTGAAATCTGTTTCCTTGAGAATCAGTGCTGGAAGTTCTTTCATGAAGTCAAAGATTCCGGTTTCTTTCCATTGGTGTTCACCGAATGTTTCATAATCCATAAACAAATTAACAACTTGATCATTAGGATCGATATTTGCAATCCAGTCGGTAAATTTATTTGTTGTAAGCGGCCATTCTTTCCAACTCTGGTCCGAGAACCTGAATGCAATATCATCACTTAACCTATAGTTTTTCAGAAGTAGTTTTAGCTCAGGATTAGCAGCACTTTTATACAAAAAATTCGGACTTCTCCATCCTAGAACGTGTTTTGCTCCCTCGGTCAGCATCAACTTATATCCCATTTCACTTACCATATCACCAATTTCATCGGAATATATAAGCTCTGTGTTCCTGAAAGTTACAGGCTTTACGCCAAATAGATTCTCTGTTTTCTCTGCATGCATTTTCACCTGCTTTATAAACTCATCTTTGCTTTTTAGTGAGGCAAGAGAGTGGGCAAACGTTTCTGTTAGGAATTCAACATTACCTGTGTCAGCAAGCTTTTTGAAACTTGCAATCACATCAGGATGAAATGCTTCAAACTGATCCAATGCTGTTCCTGAGATTGAAAAGCTAACCTTGAAATCCGATCCGTTTTCCTGAATAAGATTATATAATAGCTCATTCATTGGCAGGTAGCTCTTCTCAGCCACCCTCCTCATTATCAGCTGATTTGTGTAATCGTCAAGATAATCATGTTTGTTGCCAATATCAAAAAATCTATAATCTCTTAATCTGTATGGCTGATGAACCTGGAAATAAAAACAAATTGACTTCATATCTATTTTGTTATTTTTTATCTGTTAATCTTTGCTAATTAGTCTTTTATAACAAACTCCTAACTTAAGGCTAAGAACTATGTTCCGGCATTAATGGTTTGTAAACTTCTTTTATTTTTAGTGATGCGTCTTCCCAAACGAGGTTTTCCACCTCAGTTTTACCGTACTTTTTAAACATCTTTGAAATAGCATCGTAATGGCATAGTCCGTAAATGGAATCGGCCATTGCATCAACATCCCAAAAATCTACTTTAAGAGCGTGCTCAAGGATTTCAGCAACTCCTGATTGTTTTGAAATCACAACAGGAACATTTGATCTCATAGCTTCCAGCGGAACAATTCCGAAAGGTTCACTAACAGAAGGCATTACAAAAACATCACTTAGAGCGAACATCTTGTCGATATCAGGACCTTTTAGAAATCCTGTGAAATGGAATTTATCAGCAATTCCGAGTTTGGCAACACGCTTTATCATTTTGTTGAGCATATCACCCGATCCTGCCATCACAAAACGTACATTGTTATCTTTTTGCAGAATTTTATATGCTGCTTCTATGAAATACTCTGGCCCCTTTTGGAAAGTGATTCTTCCAAGGAAGGTTACAATTTTTTCATTCAGACTTCTTTTAACATCCTGAAGTTCTGAAAACATATCCTGGTCAACTGCATTATGAACTGTGAATACCTTACGGGGATCGATACCATATTTTTCGATTACGGTTTTTCGTGTAAGATTACTTACGGTTATAACCCGGTCGGCTTTTTCCATTCCTTCTTTTTCGATTCCATAAACTATGGTATTTACATTTTCACCGGTACGATCAAATTCGGTGGCATGCATATGGCAAACCAGTGGTTTCCCGGATGACTCCTTTGCGGCAACTCCTGCAGGATATGTAAGCCAGTCGTGGGCGTGAATAATATCATATTCTTCATTCAGTGCCAGTGCTGATGCGACGAGGGCATATCTTGAAATTTCTTCCATCAGATTGGCACCATATTTACCAGAGAATTTGTATTCACGGCTAAAAACTCTGCTAGTGAATTTTTCTGTTGTCTTTTGTTGTTTCTCCATCATTTTGGTGAAATCTTCAGGACCAACATAGGGAATAATATTAGAACCAATCTCCATATATTTTATACGGTTCCAGTATTCGTTGTATTTCTCATCCTCCATGTCGAAAGGAATATCACTGGCATTTACAATACGCACAGCTTCTTCACTTTCATCGCCATAAGCTTTGGGAACCACAAAGATTACATCAACATCATGTTTCGCCAAACCTTTGGTAAGACCAAAACATGCTGTACCTAACCCTCCTGTAATATGCGGTGGAAATTCCCACCCAAACATTAATATTCTCATTACAATTTCATTTCAAATTAAATGAAGATGTTAGTCTTCGATATTGTCTATCATACTTTTAATCCTTAATAGCTCAGCCACACTCCATGCTTGAGAAATAGCTCCTCCGGCAAGATGTGGTGGATTGCCATCATAAACCTCCGATATTGTTCCGATTCCATCTGTTGTCATTTCAGACTCGAATCCGTTATAAATATCAATAAGGGTATCCTTACCTCTGTTTCCTAGTACTTTAAGATATGCTTCTGCGTAAGCGCCCAACAGCCATGGCCAAACAGTACCTTGATGATATGCTTTGTCGCGGGCTTTTAAATCTCCGTAATAATGACCCTTATAATCTTTATTTTTCGGTGATAAAGTTCTTAGTCCTCTGTTGGTGAGAAGTTCGCTTTTAACAACATTCAGAATACTGAAATTTTGTTCATCATTAAGTATGTTGTATGGAATTGATACGGCGAAGATCATATTCGGTCGCACCGACCAGTCTTTGAAATCGCCGTTAACATAATCAGCGAGATACCCCTTATCCTTATTCCAGAAGGTAGTATTAAATGACTCACCAACTAGGGCCGGCCATTTCTTCCAATTTTTTATAAAAGTCTTATCGTTTGCTTCTTCGGCTAGCTCAAGGCTGAAACGCAATGCGTTATACCAGAGAGCATTAATATCAACAGCATATCCGGTTCTTGGAGTTACGGGCTCATTGTCGATAATTGCATCCATCCATGTGAGTGCTTTTCCTTTTTCACCTGCCCAAATAAGTCCATTATCGTGCATCTTAATATTAAAAAGAGTGCCTTTTTTGAAACTGTTGAGAATCTTCTTCATTGAAGGTCCGTATTCCTTCCAGATATCAATCTTATTATCATGATGGTGAAGCTTTTGCAATGCCCAGAAAAACCAGAGGGAGGTATCAACACTATTGTATGATGCCTTTTCACCACTTCCAACATTAGGGAATAGTCCGTTTTTCAACTCCTTCAACATTGTGTTTGTAACATCTTTAAAGGATTTAACATCATTTCTGCTAAGGGTAAGTCCGGGAAGCGCAATAAAAGTATCTCTACCCCAACGACCAAACCAAGGGTAACCGGCCACCACCTCAGCTTTATTATTGTTTCTGATTACAAATTCTTCAGCTGCATTTAGTAAGCAGTTATCGAAATTGTTTCTTGGTGTACGTTTTTTTATCTCAGATGCATACTGACGTCGTATCTGTGAAGGATTCTTCTCTTCAAGGCTGGTAGAAATAATAATTGATTCTCCAGCTTTAAGTTTAACATCAAAATGACCTGGAACGAAGAGGTCTTCTGTACTTTCATATCCACGTTTACGCTCCATCATATAATCGATGTCATAATACCAAACAGGCTCGTGAGTATAAACTGGCTTTTTTGAAAACTGCATATAAAGTCTTGAATATCCGTCATATAATTGCCAGCTAACACCGTTTTTAACGGATTTATAATCCTTTTTAATATAATCATTTTCTTTTGAAAGATCATGAACACTTCTATATGCGAGGAAAGGTTTTAATCGGAAAGTGACATCCTGAGAAGCTTTTTCCAGAGAGTATTTAATAAACATACGATCCTCATTTGCTGAGAAGATATACTCTTTAACAAAAATAATCCCACCCATTCGGTATATGAGTTTAGGATTAGGATCTGAAATAAACTCCTTTAAATATTTATGACCCTTTGGCTCATAAATATTACCGGGATACATGCGCATACCAACATGAAACTCAAAATTGTTTGCAATAATCGTTTCATCAATTTCTGAAAGTAATACGTGATTATTATCATCAATTTTTGGTTGGGGAGCCACAACAAGTCCATGGTACTTTCGTGTATTTGTAGTAATTATTGTAGTGCTGGCATAACTTCCCGCCCTGTTTGTTCTGAGAAGTTCGCGGTAAAGCGAATATTTCAGGTTTACGAGCTGGGCTTTGTTAAAATCTATATAACTCATATAATTAACTAATATTGGGTTGTTACAAATTGTTCTAGTTATGAAAAATCATTTTTTTTGAATCCCTAAAGTTAGCAGTTTTTCTTTTATGTCTGCAGACTTCTCTATACTTTCATTTAGATTTTCAAACTAATCAATATTGTATTCGATTCTTTATCAAATTTTATTCTGCAAAAGTATTGCAATTAGCTTTTCAGTTTAGAATAAATCTAAATTTAACCTAAACTTAACTTATAAATTGGCAACTCCATATTGTAGGGAATATTTATATGTTAATTATATCGTTTGCGGAGTGATGATATTGGTTTAACATGCATCTGTTTAAAGCGTATAATCTTGTTAGTGTTATCTCCATAAATGTTAAATATGCCCTTTTCATTACTGCAAAATAGTTAAGTTTGTAATTAGAATTAATGAATAAATGTTTGATATGAAGTATTTGAAACCTGTTACTATAGTATTACTGCTAGTTAGCTCATTTATAGCTTTTTCACAAACAAAAGTTCCCTTGGATCATAGTGTTTATGATGATTGGAAATCGGTAACAAACAATAAGATTTCCAATGATGGAAATTGGGTTACAACCGAAATTGATCCACAGGAAGGTGATGGAGAGATGCTTCTGTATAATGTTGATACGGAGAAATTCCGGAATGTGCCTAGAGGATATAAAGCCGGGTTCTCTGCAAATTCAAATATGTTAATCTTTAAGATCAAACCACAGTTCGATACATTGAGAAAACAGAAACTTGCCAAGGTTAAGAAAGATAAATTGCCCAAAGACTCTCTCGGAATACTTATTCATAGTTCGGGAGATTTAAAAAAGTATCCAAATCTTAGTAAGGTAGTTGTCCCGGAAGAAGATTCGGACTGGATTGCTTTTACGATAGTGATGCCTGAGAAAAAGAAGGATACTGTTAAGAATCAAGAAATAGAGGTTGAAAGTAAGGAAATTGAAGTAGAGAAAGAGAAACCACAAAAAAAGAAGAATAAGAAAAAGGACAAAAAGAAAGGCGAATTGCTTGTTTTGATGAACCCCATAACAGGCGATTCTGTTGCATTTGAGAATGTAAAGAAGTTTGCCATGTCGAAGAATGGTTTGATGTGTTCATTTGTTAGAATTATGGGTGATAGTATTGATTCGGTTCAGGTTGCATATTTCGATACACAAAAAATGAAACATGAGGTGGTTTTTTCAAATCCGGGATACACCGAAAATATTGCAATTGATAATGACGGTAAACAGTTCGTATATACTTATTCATTAGATACAATAAAGGAAAAAGCCTTTGGGTTACAGTATTATAATGTGCCGAAGAAGAAGCTATATGCTGTAGTAGATTCTGGTTTTTCAAATATTACCAAGGGTTGGTCAGTTAGTAAGAATGGTAATATTTATTTTAATGATGAGGGCTCAGAATTATATTTTGGTGCAGCCCCCAAACCTGAAACACCTTCAAAAGATACATTAACGAAGGATGAAAAAGTAAGTGTCGATATTTGGAACTGGAAAGATATTAAGCTACAACCTCAGCAACTTAAAGAACTTGATAGGGAAAAGAAAAGATCTTATGTTGCGGTTTATTTCCCAAATGATGATAATGTTGTACAGCTTGCTGATGAGAATATTAAAATTGTTAGTATAAATAAAAAGAGTAGCGGAAACTATAGTCTGGGATATGATTATGCACCCTATACAAGGATGACATCATGGGAAGCAAGCAGATACAAAGATATTTATCTGGTTGACCGAAAAACGGGCGATAAAAAACTTGCCATAGAGAAAACAGCATCGAGTGTATATTTATCCCCAAAAGAAGATTTTATTGTGTGGTATAATATTGCCGACAGTTCCTGGAATTCATATGATATTAAATCAGGTTCTTCTGTAAACCTTACAAAAGATGCAGGTATTAATTTCTATTATGAATTAAATGACATTCCTAATGAAGCTGGTCCTTATGGATTTTGTGGTTGGACCAAAAAAGGTGAACCTGTAATCTATGATAATTATGATTTGTGGAAATTCGATCCTACAGGAAAGAAATTACCTGTGGGACTTACAGATTCTTATGGTCGAGAGAATAAAATCAGGTTCAGGTATGTGAAACTTGACAAAGAATTGCAATATCTTCCTGATGAGATGATGTTGAGTGCTCTTGACAGAGAGACTCTTGATGACGGTTATTTTAAATTGTATCTCAAGGATGGAAAACTCCAGAAATTGATAATGGAGAGCTTTGATTTTCAGGGTCCTACAAAGGCTAAAAATTCAGATAGACTGCTTTGGAAAAAGCAATCGTTCAGATTATTCCCTGATTTATATCTGAGTAACGGTGAGTTCCAGGATATTGTAAAAATCACGGATGCAAATCCGCAACAGGCGAATTATATTTGGGGCGACAATAAGATTGTACACTGGGTAAGTTTCAATGGTGATAGTATGAGAGGATTGCTTTATACTCCTGAGAACCTTGATCCAAACAAAAAATACCCAATGTTGGTTTATTTCTATGAGAGAAATGTTGACCGACTTAATTCTTACTCGGTTCCAAAACCAATCAGATCAGTAATTAACTTCAGTTATTATGTAAGCAATGGTTATGTGATATTTATACCTGATATTGTTTACCGTGATGGATATCCGGGTCCGAGTGCCTACGATTGCATTGTGAGCGGAACCCAGGCCATGTACAATGAATATGATTTTATTAACCGTGAGAGAATTGGTATTCAGGGACAAAGTTGGGGTGGCTATCAGGTTGCATACCTTGTTACTCAAACAAATATGTATCGTGCAGGAATGGCGGGTGCTCCGGTTAGTAATATGACTAGTGCATATGGAGGAATTCGCTGGGGATCAGGAATGAGCAGAGCTTTCCAGTATGAGCAAACCCAAAGCAGAATAGGAGGGGATCTTTGGGAAAAGCTTCCTTTGTACATGTTGAATTCACCACTTTTCTCGGCAGATAGAGTTGAAACTCCATTATTGATGATGCATAATGATAAAGATGGTGCTGTGCCATGGTACCAGGGAATTGAGTTTTTTAATGCTTTGCGCAGATTGGATAAACCAGTTTGGATGCTGGTATATAATGGTGCTCCACATAACCTTTCTAGGCGCGCCGACTGTAAGGATCTTACGGTAAGAATGCAACAGTTCTTCGATTATTATCTTAAAGATGCTCCTGAACCGGTATGGATGAAATACGGTGTTCCGGCAATTGATAAGGGTAAGAAGTTTGGGTTTGAATTGAGTGAATAATGATGCAATGAATGAGTGAATGAGACATTGAGTGAATGATTTAATGAGACATTGATTTAATGATTTGTGAATACAGTTTTCTATAGTAATAGAATATTTATTCTATATCTTCTGTCATATAATGTAGGTCAAGTTCATTGTATTCCTCCGGGAAATACTCCTTGAAGATAGCTACATAATAGTTGTAGGGTTTGTGCTGAAAGAAAGTCATTTTTTTATTATTCTCATCACTGGTATTGTCATTTTCCACTGTGGCATTCACATTCAAACTAAGGCTGTCAGTTTTAACTTCAGGAACTGAAAATGGCTCTAGATACTGGATCTTTCCAATTTGAAAATAATTAATATCTTTCACATAGGCCGGCATATCAATTGAAATATAAAGCTTGGATACCATTTTTTCGATAGCCTGATTACTTTTGTTGATATACTTTGTAAGGAGTGGTTCAAATATAGGAACAATCAAGTTTTTTAGTTTTGGAACATCTCCCGTTGTAATTAAGTTTGCCCAGCTTTTGTAAAATAAATTGCCGAATGCATTCTTAGTTTCCTGATAATTCAGTGGTAATTTTGGCACCAGATCTTCAGGGTTGATAATGCTGTAATTCATATTTCTATCACTATACCTGATATTGTACTCATCGGCAAATTCTTTGTTGCCACACATAGGGTTAGCAAAGGCATAGGTTTTATATACATTATTTGCGAATTGCTTTTTATCCGTTAAGTTCTCTAAATATGCACAGCTAAGTTGTGCTAGAGCACCACCTTGACTATGTCCTATAAGTAGGATATTATAAATTCCTTTGGCGTTAAGTTTGTTAATTTGTTCGATAATAACAGGAGCAAGTATAACTACTGTTAATGCATAACCAGCATGCACCGCTGCATTTGTATCGGTTGCAAACTTGTAAGGCACATCAATTGAGTCAATTTTAATTATGCCTTTAGCTGGTATCATTGCTGAGTAGAAGTTCTCGACCCAACTGATTGTTTCTTTTGTAGAGCCTCTGAAATTAATTACTCCAATGTTATCACCCTCATATACCTGAAAAATGTTATCCATCGACATTTCCTCAGAAGTGAAAACTTTTTGATATCCTTCGGGTATAATCGATGAATCAGAACTGTAGAGTTCAATGAAAGTATAACTGTTACACAAGGCAATTAACGATTTTGCTTCTCTAGGATCAAAACCTTCACTGAGTTGGGCAAAAGTGGAACTGGCGAAGTTTAAAATAAGTATTAAGACGAATATTCTCATTGGCTGGTAAGGATTTGTTATAAATAACTTGTTGTTTCTGTTAATATTTTATTCTATTTCCTTTGCTCCGGAAACATGCGATAATATTGCTTTCCATTGCCCATCTCTTTTAACAAGTACATTACTCGATTGATAGTTTGATTTTATTGAATCTTTTTGAATATGTCCTGTTCCACAAATAATTGCAGTTCCATTATCCAAAATTTCAAACCTCTTAATTTCGTATCTAAAAGAATCATGTTGGGTACAGTTATTCTTGATCCAGTCCAATTCATCTTTTTTGGTATACCAATTTCCTGATTGGTCTATCATTCTAAAATCGTCTCCTAATATCTTATCCAATAGAATTGTATCTTGCTCAGCATAGGCTTTGGGCCAATCGACTTCCTTTAAGTGCCTAAGTGTTTCAATATCTGAATTTATAGAACTTTGAACTTTGTTTCTATCGTTTGTAGTACACCCAACGAGTTGAGCGAAAATTAATGCGATTGTAATGAATTGAATGAGGTTTTTCATCTTGTTTTTGTTTTCAATAAGATAAATTTGATTTAGAATTTACTTTAGAGTAATCATATTGCTAATTTGAGTATGATTTTAAGAAGGCAGTAGCAACTATCTGAGAATGACAATCTAAGTAGCATGTGTGTTGTTTTAACACCTTTAAAATTATGAAAAATGATTACAATTATGTTATTGTGTGACTAATTTATAGTTTGTCTAAATAGGAGTGCGCAAAGTTGAAAGATGATTGTGTAAGCTTATAAAAGATTTTCATCGGTCAAATAATTCCACATTTCAGGTAAAGAATTATTTTTGCCATAATGAAAGATAAAAAATTTGACAGCTCATATATTAAGATGGCTCATGTTTGGGCTGAGAATTCTTATTGTGAACGACGCAAAGTAGGCGCGCTGATAGTAAAAGACAGAATGATTATAAGTGACGGCTATAATGGTACTCCAATTGGTTTTGAAAATGTTTGCGAAGATGAAGATGGCAACAGCAAAGCATATGTGCTTCATGCAGAAGCTAATGCGATAACCAAGGTTGCAAAATCACATAACAGCAGTCAGGATGCTACATTATATATCACTGATTCTCCATGTATTGAATGTGCTAAGTTAATTATTCAGTCGGGAATTAAACGTGTGGTTTATTCTCGTGCATACAGAATAACCGATGGGCTTGACCTTCTCGAAAGAGCAGGAATTGAACTCGAACAACTGGCTTTGAATGAGTAAATTAGAAATTGTACTGTGCTAAGAACTGTAATCTGTTAGCATCCCCACTCGCATTATCCTGAATATATAATTGACCCCAAACGTATTCTGCCCCGAAAGAAAATTTGGGAAACGGATTATAGAACAGATTCACAAGAGCATACTTACTGTATTTAAAATCATTTGTTGCCAGTAGGTTGGTTTCTTCAAGAGCGATGTAGCTGAATATAAAATTAGAGCTAAATTTAGTACTCCAATACTGTGTGTATCCCACAAACCCACCATAGCATTGTAACATATGGAGTTCGTTTTTTGTCAAATTTGGTACACCGTTATATCCTAATCCCTGTAGGTCAGAAGTGAAGTCAGCTATACCATTTCCTCCAACTATGAAAAAACTGAAATGGTTTTGTTTCCAGGTGTTTATAATTGCGGAAATAGCACCGCCATAGCCATAGGTATGTTTTTGAGCTGAGTCAGGACCAAAGTATCGTGTTATATCAACCATGCCGCTTAGGGTTACAACTCCCCAGTCACCTTCATTATTGATATTTCCCACGAAACACGGCATAGAAATAAATGGTTGGCCGGTATTTGGAAATGTTTGTATATCGGTACTACGCATTTCAATCGCCAGTACGTAACTAAAGCCCTTATCTAGTTTGTTTTTGTATCTAATCATAGGGTTTCGTAGCACAGGGGCACTATTGGGGCCTTCAAAATCAACTGTTAGAGGAACGATATCCGGGTTGCCAAATGTTGTATTTGTTTGTCCCAGAAGCAGGTTGCCAATTTCCAGATATGCTTCTCTCAGCCTGAAAAAAGATTTGTCTCCAGTATTACCGCTATAAAAATCACCCGAAACAAATCCGTGTAGTTTACCCCATGGAGTAATGTAATTGGCTCCAAAGTTGAGTCGCGATTGTCGTGCCGTCATATGAAACCTGAATGTATTTTCATAAGGGGTGGGATTAATGGGAATCTGGGAAGTTGTAAAATCGTCATAAGTATCCAACCCATTGAAATCGATTATAGCATTCAAGTTAACGAACCCACTAAACTCATATGTAAATTTCTTTGTGGATGTAGTATCATCTTGTGAAAAACCGGAGGTTAATATTAAAACTGAAGCCAGAGTTAGTAGCAGCTTTTTCATATCAGAATGCTAGTTAATAATGAATTGTAGACAAAATTATCATTTCAAAGATAGCTTAATATTCAATGGAATGTTCAGGTAATTTAATAAACGAATAATATTTGAAATAAAAAGTATTACATTTGGTGGAGAGAAGTTGTTAATCCATAATTCAATCATTATTATAGTTAGAATCAATTAATAATTCTGTTCTTAACCAACAATAGAAAGGAGATACCACCATGGGTAAAGCTAAAAAGCTCGGTCTCGCCGGGGCTATATTTTTAATTGTGTCAAGTTTAGCTGGTAGTGGCGTCATTGCATTGCCACAGCAGCTTGCTCAAACTGGTTCGATTACATTGGTTTCATTTGTGCTCGTAACTTTTGGAGCATTGTTTTTAACACTGATTTATGTAAAAGCCGGTACCCTATTCGACGATCCTAGTCCAACGGCATTAGCAGCATATGTTAATCCGGTTCTCGGTGCAAAGAGTGGGTTTTTCTATGTTTATGGTAACCTTATTTCTAATGTTTCCATACTGGTAGCAGGATTGGGCTATTTGGAAATGTTTATCCCTCAGCTTGAAAATTCCTTTATCCTAGGTATAACAGTAATAATTCTGATATGGGTTTTTGTTCTGCTTTCACTTAGAGGTGTTGGTATTATCACCAAAGTGGTTTCAATAACGGTTACAATGTTATTGATTTCTGTAATATTAACCGGAACTGCAGGTTGGTTTGATTTTGATATAGCAATATTTAAAGCAAACTGGAATGTGACAGGTGATAGTAACGGAAAAGCAATTATGTCAGGGTTTGCCGTTTTAATTTTTGCATTTGTTGGAGTTGAAAGTGTAGCAACCAATAATGAGCTAATTTCGAACCCGAAGAAGATAGTTCCTATGGCAACTATAATTGGATTTATTATTGTTGCTGTTATTTATATTGCCTCAACTACTGTTATAGAAGGTATGTTTAAAGCGGAAGAAATACAAAAAGCACCGGCATCATTTGCCTTGTCGATACAGAAGATTTTTGGTTCTAAGATCCTGTCAGATGCTGTGTCAATACTTATGGCAATTGCCTGTTTAGCTAGCTTTTTGGTTTGGAACTTATCATCAGCAAGTGCGGCAAAAACAAGTGCTGATAGCGGATTCCTGCCTAAAGCATATTCATATACAAACAGTTATGGAATAAATAGTAAAGGATTAGTAATTAATGGAGTAATTATGACCATACTTCAGGTGATACTGATGTTGCTTGGTTCAAATGTTGCAGCAGCATTTAATATCACTGTTACATTATCAGTGCTATTACTATTGTTCCCGTATTTCTGGTCGGGTATTGCGTTATTAAAGAAGAATATTGAATCAGGTAAGAAAAGTATAGGAACATACATAATAGTTGGAATATCTTCAATATTTATTATTTCTGCATTTATTTCAGCAACTCTAGGTGAGTTATGGCTGGTGATTGTGCTTGTACTGATAGTATTGGCTGTTTATTCATTAAAATTATCCAAGAAAAAAGAATCTAAATAAAATATATAACAATGAAAGCTAAAAAACACGAATGGCCTGTATTAATTGTATCTGAACAATTTCACGATGCAACCGATGAAGGTTTTCGACTTAATGAGTTGGTCGTTGAACTTGAGGAAGTTCAGAATTGTAGTGTTATTCCTTCATATACATATGAGGATGCGCATGAAATTTTTATTTCAAGATCAGATCTTGGCGCAGTTATAATCGATTGGGACCCCTCCTTGGAAGGTTTGGTAGAGATACTATCAGCTCCAGAATTAGTAGATATTATCAGATATAGAAACAAGAATATCCCCATCCTGCTATTAACTGACAGGCTTGATACTGAGGATATTCCAGTTGATGTACTGAAAGCTATTGATGGTTATTTATGGAAGACAGCTGATACAATTGATTTTCTTGCCGGACGAATTGAGATGCATTTGCTGAGGTATATCGAAACTATTTATCCACCATTCTTTAAAACCTTGGTAAAGTATGCAGAAGAGTATAAATATGCATGGCATACTCCTGGTCATATGGGTGGGGAAGGGTTTCTGAGAAGTCCGGCAGGAGTTGCATTATATAAATTCTATGGTGAAAATACATTGAGGTCCGATCTTTCAATATCTGTACCTGAATTAGGCTCATTATTGAATCACGAGGGGATTGTTGGTGATGCAGAACGGAATTCTGCAAAGGCTTTTGGTGCAGATCAAACATATTATATTCTTAATGGTACTTCAAATGTAAACCAGATTATTTGGAGAAGTCAGGTTCTTCGAGATGATATTGCATTCGTTGATAGAAACTGCCATAAATCACTGAACTATGCAATGGTAATTACTGATGCATATCCAATTTATATGATTCCTCGCAGAAACAAAAGAGGAATTATCGGGCCTGTGAGATTATCGGAATTTTCTCCTGAAACCATCAGTAAAAAGGTAAAGGAAAATAAGCTTATTCCAGAAGAATTAAAAGGTAATACTCCCAAAATGTCAACACTTACAAACTCAACTTATGATGGTGTTTGCTATAGCGTTATAAATATCAAAAAACAGCTTGAGCAGAGTGTTGAAAATCTTCATTTCGATGAAGCATGGTATGCCTATGCGCGTTTTCATCCAATTTATAAAGGACATTTTGGAATGGCTGATGATGATCTTAAGGAAAATCATCCACCAATATTCTGTTCACATTCAACACATAAATTGCTAACAGCATTTTCGCAGGCATCGATGTTACATATAAGAAATGGTGGTACGGTAGAAATTGTTCCTGATGAGTTTAATGAGTCATATATGATGCATGGGTCAACATCGCCGCAATACAGTATGATGGCATCGCTGGATGTTGCAACCAAAATGATGCAGGATAATGGCGAAGTTATCTTGAATGACACTATTCTGGAAGCGATTCAATTACGTAAGAAGATGGTAACCATTAAAGATGAGTTACTTTCCAGAGATGAGAATGATTGGTTCTTTGGAATGTGGCAACCCGAAGTTGTAATGATTGAAGGTAAGAAAATGAGATTTGAAGATGTTGATGATGAGATTCTTGCAGCTACTCAGGATGTGTGGGTAATGTCAGCAGACAATGCGTGGCACGGATTTGAGGATATGGAAGATAATTACGCCATGGTTGATCCAATTAAGCTGACATTTACAACTCCCGGAATCGATAATGACGGTGTAATGACTGAGGAAGGTATACCTGCATCAGTTGTAACAAACTATCTCATAAACAGAGGAATTGTATGTGAGAAAACAGATTATTACTCATTTCTTATGTTAAACTCACTTGGAACTACAAAAGGAAAACAAGGAACCTTGCTTGCTGAGTTATTCAGATTTAAGGAATTGTACGATAACAATGTACCTCTTGAGGATATATTTCCAGAGTTGGTTGCTGCTCATTCTGTATACAAAGGATCTGGATTGAAGGATCATTGCAATGCCATACATCGATATTACAGAGATCATGGTATTATGGATTTAATGCAAGCCGGATTTCAGGTTATCCCTGATCAGGTAATTAAACCGGCCGAAGCTTATCATGCAGTTGTTGGTAGGAAAGTGGAATACGTTGAACTTGACAAAATGATGGGCAGAATACCTGCTGTTATGATAGTTCCTTATCCTCCCGGAATTCCAATAATAATGGGAGGGGAACATCTTAACGAGAAAGCAAAGCCAATCTTTGAGTATCTGAAAAAACGCCAGGATTTTGAAAATGTATTCCCGGGTTACGAAAGTGATATTCATGGAGTTGAACGCAACGAACGTACCGGTAAGAAATATTTTAAAACTATGTGTATAAAGGAGCATTAAGGCTCGAGCAGATACCTTATGGCTTGTAGCTATTAGCACAAGACCTGTGGTTTATGGTAGATGACTGATGACACATAACAAATAACTCTTTGTTTTTCCACCATCAGCCATTTGCCTTTTGCGATTAGCCATAAGCCATTAGTCATTAGCAATTCACTCATTCATCATTCACTCATTGAACATGACAGAAAACACAAAAAAAGTTGGCTTCATAGGATTGATAGCCATCGTACTTGGCTCCATGCTTGGAGGAGGAGTATTTAATCTTCCATCAAACATGGCAGAAGGAGCTGCTCTTGGTGCAGTGATAATTGCTTGGTTAGTTACTGGGGTAGGTATGTATTTCCTTGTGCAAACATTTAAGTTACTAAGTGATAATAGGCCTGATTTAAGTTCCGGAATTTATTCCTATGCTGCTGAAGGATTTGGCAGATACATTGGTTTTAATTCAGCTTGGGGTTATTGGTTAAGTGCTGCCATTGGTAATGTTTCATTTGCAGTATTACTTATGCAGGCTCTGGGATATTTCTTTCCAGTTTTTATATCTGGAAACAACTGGCAGTCAATAATTGGTGGTACAATTTTAATTTGGGGAATGAATATTCTTGTGAGAAGGGGAGTAAGTGGGGCAGCATTTCTGAATATAATATCAACCTTTGCTAAGCTGATACCATTATTTCTGTTTGTAATAGTTCTGTTATTCGTTTCAAACTGGGATAAACTTTCCTTCGATTTATGGGGCAATAATGGTATAAATCTTGGCAGCTTGCCTGTACAAATAAAAAGCACTATGATGGTAACTCTATGGGCATTTATAGGAATTGAAGGTGCTGTTGTTATCTCTGGAAGGGCAAAAAATTCAAAAGATGTTGGGAAAGCGACATTTATTGGCTTTTTGGGTGCAATTGTAATTTATGCTGCAATAAGTATTTTTTCATTTGGAGTATTGAATCAGGCAGAATTATCAAAGCTTCCTGACCCGTCAACAGCATATGTTATGAAGGCAATGGTTGGTGATTGGGGTGCAGTAGTGCTTAACCTTGGAGTGATCGTGTCTATTTTGGGAGCTTGGCTCGCGTGGACAATTATGACCAGTGAGGTTCCATCAACTGCTGCTAATATGGGTGTGCTTCCGAAAGCTCTTGGGAGACTTAATAAAAATGGGTCGCCTGTTGTTGCATTAACAATTACATCAATTATAATGCAGACAACGTTACTAGTTTCAGCTTTTGAAAAGAATGCATTCCTCTTCATTATAAGTATTTCAGGATCAATGATATTAATTCCATATGTGCTTAGCGCTTTTTTCCTCTTTAAACAGGCAAGCGGAAAGGAAGGAAGTGAGCATTTTAAAGGAAATCTAAGGAAACGAGCCCTGTTTGTAGGTTCGATTGCAAGTGCTTACGGGCTATGGCTCATTTATGCAGCTGGCTTAAAATACATACTCCTTTCAAGCATACTTTATTCATTGGGTATTTTTGTTTATCGCAAGGCATGGAAAGAAAGCGGAACAAACAAGCCACTATTTTATTCTTCGGAAAGTATAATTGCAATTGTGCTGGTTATAATGGCTGTTATTTCGGTTGCTTCAATGATTTGGGGTATTTTGCCAATGGATAGATTTGTACATTGGTTTCAGCATCATATAATAGATATTGTAAAACATTAATATGAGTATCAAGACTAAAGCCATTGTTTGGCTAAAAAGATATTCGGTTGCAGAGATTGTTAGTACAATACTTACACTTGCAACTGCCTGGATTATAATGAAAAATACTGATGATCGTGTTTTAGCGGCGTTTGTAGGGTCAGCGGTTGCATCAATTTCATTTTATGGATTTATTGCCATCGGCGATATCCGAAAAAGCATTGCTTTGCACCGAAAGGATGATAGAAAGTACAACACAAAATCATTCCTAATAGATTTCCGAAATCTAATAATTGAATTTGGTCCGGCTGAGATACTTGATGTTATTGCTGTTAGGCCATTTTTTATGTATCTGATACCAACACTTACCGGTGAGTTCTTAATCAGCACATTTATTGGTAAAACAATTGCTGATATATTTTTCTTTATACTGGCTATAGTGATGTATGAGTTAAGGAAGAAGCATTTGGATTGATCTTCTAAATTCCTGTATTTGTGGTTTTTATTCGCTTCCACATTACCCACATTAAGAGGGTTCTGCCCATCATAAATACATTCAGGGCAAACCATAGGGCATTATTTCCCCATAGATTATAAGTCAGATAATATGCCGGTAAAAAAATTATTAGTGAGGATATTATCATTACGTTTCTCATTTCTTTGGAAGCCGTGACTCCCACATAAATCCCATCCCAGATAAATGCTGCGGTGCTTGTTAAAGGAATAAGTATTATCCAAATATTGTAATCTTTTGCCATTTCCAGAAGCGACTCATTGGTAGTCAGAATACTCATCAGGTTGTTAATTCCAATAGCATAAACAAAACTTGTAAGTATGGCTGCTCCCCAACCCCAGTAAAAAAGATATGTAATTGTTTTTTTTAGTAGAGCTTTGTTATTGGCACCATATGCTTTACCAGTTAAGGCTTCGCCTGCAAAGGCAAATCCATCTGCAAAATATGAGAATATAAAGAAGAATTGAAATAACAATGTGTTGATTGCCAGAATATCGTCTCCAAGTTTTGCAGATGTATTGGTGAAAAATGCTAGCGTAAGCAGTAATAATAATGTTCTGATAAAAATATCAGAGTTTACTTTAAAAAATCTTGTAATTGCTTGTGTCTGTAAGATAATCTTTAATGGAAATATTTTTGTGTAACTGCGGTATTTTCTGAAAAGGAAGAAGGCAGCTAAAGTTAATCCGGTATACTGGGCAAGTACGGTACCAAGTGCAACACCATCGGAAGTCATTTCGAATACTAAAACTAGAACGAAGTTTAATGCAATATTCACCACATTAATTACGAGAGCAATTATCATTGGAATTTTGGCATTCTGTACACCTAAGTACCACCCAAAGAATGCATAAAGTCCGATGGTTGCTGGTGCTGCCCAGATTCTAATATAGAAGTATTGTTGCGCGAGTTCCCGTACTTCATTACTTCCGTCCAGTATTATAAAGGATACCCACTGGATAGGATATTGCAGTAGTATCAATAATACAGCAAGTCCTAATGCAACAAGTAATGATCTTATTAATACTAATGATACTTCATCTTTTTTTCCTGCTCCCCATGCTTGTGCTGCCAATCCTGTGCTTCCCATTCTTAGGAAATTAAAGCTTGCATAAATCACATTGAAAATAATGCTTCCTAAAGCAATTGCACCAATAAAAACAGGATTGTCAAGTTGCCCCATCAACGCCAGATCAACTAAACCAAGCAATGGTACCGTAATATTTGTTACGATATTCGGAACTGCAAGATTTAGGATTGATTTGTTCATTTGTTTTTAGCTTATGGCAGAAGGATTATGTGGTAAACATATGATAGTTTGACCATTAGTCTTGAGTCTTTTTTCTCTTACATGGCTGTTGAAATGGGACTAAAGCACGGTATCTTTTCTTAGGTAATTCGTCTTCTATCTCCACCTCACTTCTTATGCAATCCACACTCCTTAGTCTCGGGGTCTTCCCACCACCAACGACCGGCACGGATATCTTCGCCTTCTTCGATAGCTCTTGTACATGGTTGACAACCAATGCTAGCAAATCCTTTATTGTGGAGTGGATTTACAGGTATTTTTTTGGCGCCTATATAATCTTGTACATCTTCTTCTGTCCAGTGGATAAGAGGATTTATCTTAATCATATTGTTGTTTTCATCCCACTCGACCAGTTTCATGGTAGTCCGTGTAACTGATTGATCCTTCCTGAGTCCAGTTATCCAACCATCGAATTCTTTCATTGCCCTAGCAAGAGGATCAAGTTTACGAACCTGACAACATTGCTTTCTGTTATCAATACTGTCATAAAAAAGGTTGATACCTTTATTATTAACCATCTCTTCAACAGCTTTGTTATCAGGAAAATATAATTTGATATTTATTCCATATTTCTTGGATGTCCTGTCAATGAGATCGTATGTTTCCGGGAATAATCGGCCTGTATCAAGAGTAAATATATTTGCATTTTTATCAATGGATGCAACTATCTCGGTAAGTGCCTGATCTTCGAGTCCCATACTTGTTGAGAATGCAATTGTGTTGGGGAATTTCTTAAAAAAGAAGGAAATTACATCATGTGGGGATGATCCTTCCAGTTCTTCATTCCATGCTTGGATTGTGTTTTGGTCCATTACCTAAGATTTTACGGGCAAATATATTAAAGTATCATAAATTAAGATTAAAAGCTATTCAGTAATCATTCCACCGATTAGTTCGGATACATTACTTACACCTTGTGCTTTGCAATAGTCTTCAATTTCTTTAACGATCTTGACACTTATTTGTGGATCGATAAAATTTGCTGTACCCACTTGAATTGCTGTTGAGCCTGCAAGCATAAATTCGATAGCGTCGGTACCATTCATAATTCCGCCTATTCCAACTATTGGTACCTTAACCGCATTGTAAACCTGCCAAACCATTCTAAGAGCAACAGGTTTGATTGCAGGTCCGGATAGTCCGCCTGTAATTGTCGATAGAACAGGTTTTCTGGTATGTGCATCAATTGCCATTCCCAGAAGTGTATTAACTAGAGAAACAGCATCAGCACCAGCTCCTTCAACACCTTTGGCAATTTCAGTGATATCAGTAACATTTGGTGAGAGTTTTACAATGATTTTTTTATCATAAACTTCTCTAACTGCTTTGGTAACTGCTATTGCAGATGGGCAGCTTACGCCGAATGCCATTCCACCTTCTTTCACATTGGGGCATGAGATGTTTAGTTCTAAGGCTTCAATTCCTTCAACATCATTGAGTTTTTCGGCTACGGCAATGTAATCTTCAACAACTGATCCGTTAATATTTGGTAATATCTGAGTATCCCAATGTGCGATTCTTGGATAGATTGTATCAATAAAATAATCAATTCCTTTATTTTGTAAACCAACAGCATTAAGCATGCCCGATGGCGTTTCGGCCATTCTTGGGTAAGGGTTACCTTCGCGGTTATGCAGAGTTAAACCTTTTACGAAAATACCACCCAGTTCATTGAGATCAATAAAATCATCAAATTCTTCACCAAAACCAAATGTACCTGAGGCAGTTGTAACCGGATTTTTCAACTTAAGACCGGCAATATCTACATTTAAATTTACCATTTGAGTTCTTTTGTGTTAAAAACCGGACCTTCTGTGCAAACGCATTCATTTCCCCTTACAGTTGGTGTTACACAACATAAACAGGCACCAATTCCGCATGCCATCATGTTTTCCAGTGAAGCTTCACAGGTGATGTTGTTTTTTTCAGCGATATCTGCAACAGCTTTCATCATTGGATCAGGGCCACATGTGTAAATAAAATCGAATTCTTCAATTTTATCAAAAACAGAGTGTTGAGTCACCAGACCTTTTTCTCCCATACTACCATCTTCAGTAGTAACATTCACTTTTCCATATTTCCCAAATTCTTCAGTAAGGAAAATTTCTTCCTTCGACCTAGCGCCCAGTAAATAAAATACTTCGTTGTTCATGCTCACTAGTTTTTCTCCCAGTAATTTGAAAGGTGCGATTCCAGAACCGCCACCTATAAAAAGTACTTTGCTGTTTTCGATCGGACTGAATGAATTTCCCAAAGGATATATTAAGTTCAGGGTACTACCAATATCAAGATTGCCAATTTTATTGGTTCCTTTGCCAATTGCTTTAATGTAAAAACTCATGGTTTTCTTCTCGTAGTCAACATCAAGGATTGATATTGGCCGACGAAGAAAAACATCGGGTGAGTCAGGAACTTTGATCTCCGCAAAATTTCCGGCATCAATTCTTTCAATATCAGTATCAAACTCAACAGTAATAACGAAATTTGCTGAGTTTAACCAGTTAATGTCCACAATCTTAGTGTCCTGAATCCTTTTCATTATGGTTTGTTATTCAGTTTCCTCTTCTTTCTTTTCTTCAGATGCAGCATCTTCGGTTTTCTCTTCTGTTTCAACTTCTTCAGAAAAGTCAAGAAGTTCTTTTTCAAGAAGTAGATTAAACCAGCTGAAAATTTTCTTGATATCGCTTACATAAACTGCATCGCGATCATAATCGGGTAGAATTTCGGCAAATGTTGACTTTAATACTTCTCCTGAAGCTTTCTTAGGATTATCAATTGCTTTTCCTCCTGTGTGATCACTAATGTTTTTGAATACCTGTTCCAATGCAACATCTTCAGTTTCAGTATAAATACTGATTTCTTTTAATGTGCTCACTCTGTCGTGTGCAAATGATGGTGTTTTTTTTCCATCAATAAGTGATTCAACAATCAAATTGTTTTTTGCTTCTCCAACCATTAGGTAAAGTCCTGGTTTACCTGAAATTGATAATATTTTACTTAGATCCATACTGTATTAAAATTTGGTGCAAAAATAATATTAATAATTTAGGAATTTATAAGTGTGTATAATTCTTTCACATGTTGTTAATTGCATACCTCAATGACTTTAGTTTGGAGTTTTGGGTTGCATTCAATTTCTAGACGGGTAGGTGTTTGGCAGTATTATTGTACTACTTTTGCCGGACTAAAATTGAAACGATGAGATATTTACAGATAATAGTGATGGTGTTATTATTTGCTTTGCTTGCCGGATGTGGTGCAGGTAGCAGCTTGACAAAGAAAAAAGCAGATGCAGAGACATATTTTATTGCAGGCGATTATACCAATGCATTAACAGCATATCAGGAAATTATTATTGTATATGAAAGTAATGGTAATTCTTCTGAATGTCCTGTTTATACTAAAGCCGGTGAGTCAGCTTACAAAACAGGTGATCCAAATCTTGCCATCAAATATTTGAAAAATGATGAAGGAGGGCAGTACCTTACAGAGGATACATATTATTATCTAGCCCAAAGCTATAGCGAAATTGACAACCTTTCACTTGAGTTGATGTCGTTACAAGATTATGTTAAAAACTATCCCAAAGGAAAATATATTGGTGAAACTGAAAAACAGTTGTTTTTAACTTATGTTGAAAGTGAAAATTATGATCCTGCTCTTGAAATGTGGCCGGATATCAGAGATCTAAATCCTAATGATACAGAATTATTTGAAGCTTATTTCACTGTAAACCAAGGTTTGGAAAATGTTGATACTTGCATGAGTATCTCCAATAAGCTTCTTGAGATCGACCCTTACAATATACAAGCTTTGGAATGGTTGGGTAAGTATTATTATCGTAAAGCCGAGGATCGCTACCAGAAGGAAATGAAGGCATATGACAAGAAAAAAACTAATAAGCAGTATCGCAAACTACTAAAAGCACTAGATGTTGTAACTGCAGATTTCAATAAATCACTTAAGTATTTCAAAAAACTCTACGGAGTTGATTCAGTACCTGAGTATGCTAATTATCTAAGTCATATTTATAATAGATTAAGTGATAAGAAAAAGGCTGAGTATTATAAAAAGATAGCTAAAGGCTGATGGCCATAGGCTGATGGCTACAACGTTAATCTACCAAAGCGCAGCCATTAACTTGATTGGAAAAAAACCAATATCCCTACATCAAGCAAATACCAGTATAATTATCCGGACTAATTTCTCTTAATTCATTTTTAATAGAATCATTAATGTCCAGGTTATTAATAAATATGTGGAACGATTCCTTAGTAATTTTCTCATTAGTACGAGTGAGTTCTTTCAGTGCTTCGTAAGGATTAGGGTAATTCTCACGGCGAAGAATTGTTTGAATTGCTTCTGCGATTACTGCCCAGTTGTTTTCAAGATCAGCGGCAAGTTTTTCTTCGTTTAGAATAAGTTTTCCAAGGCCTTTCATTAATGATTTAACAGCAATTAACATATGGCCAATTGGTGTGCCAATATTCCTGGTAACTGTTGAGTCGGTGAGATCTCGTTGTAATCTGGATACTGGGAGCTTTTCAGCCAGATGCATTAGAATTGCGTTTGCTATTCCTAGATTACCTTCTGCATTTTCAAAATCTATTGGATTTACTTTGTGTGGCATTGCTGATGAACCAACTTCTCCTTTTTTTATTTTCTGTTTGAAGTAATCCATGGAAATGTATGTCCAGATATCACGACTCAAATCAATCAAAATTGTATTGATTCTTGCAAGTGCGTGGAAATAAGCAGCCATGTAGTCGTAGTGCTCAATTTGAGTTGTGGTTTTTTGTCGGTGGAGTCGGAGTTCTTTGCGAACAAACTGACATGCAAAACTTTCCCAATCAATATCAGGATAGGCTACTTTATGTGCATTTAGATTACCCGTAGCGCCACCAAATTTTGCCGAGAAAGGAACTGAATCCAACATCATTAGTTGGTTTTCAAGTCGCTCAACAAATACATAAATTTCTTTCCCAAGTTTGGTTGGTGAAGCAGGCTGACCGTGGGTGCGAGCAAGCATTGAAATATCTTTCCAATCGAAGGAGAGCAGGTTAATTTTATCCAACAGACTTTCAAGAGCTGGTCTTAATATATCATTATTGGCATCTTTCATGGATAAGGGAACAGCAGTATTGTTTACATCCTGCGATGTTAGACCAAAATGTACAAACTCTTTATATTCACCTAAACCTATTTCTTCGATACATTCCTTAAGGAAATATTCAACTGCCTTAACATCATGATTTGTAGTGTTTTCTATGTTCTTGATGGCATGACCGTCTTCTGGGGTGAAATTTAGGTAAACATCTCTGAGTTTACCAAAACTTTCTGATGGAAAAGTTTCCAATCCGGGTAAGGGTAACTTACAAAGCGAAATAAAATATTCAACTTCCGTTTTCAATCTATACTTAAACAATGCATACTCAGAGAAATAATCAGTTAACTCTTCAGTTTTGTTTCTGTATCTGCCATCTATTGGCGAAATTGCGGTAATTGGTCCAAGTTCCATAATGTATCAATTTATAATGCAAAATTACTAATTACTAGTTATACCACAATAAAATATAACATGATTTAAACCCGCTTGCGTTAAACAAGGAAGAAGGATAATTAATGGGAAGTTTTGATTGTGAAAAAAAAACTATACATTCGCATTGTTTAAATTGATTCTAAATAAGATTATGTCCAATTCTGCTCAAATTCGACCTAAATACAAACTGAAAACAGATATTGCTCCTGATGAGCTTGTTAAGGAATTTAATAAAGGATTAAAACAAAGTGATTTAGTGCTAGGTAAGGTTGTTGACTACTATATTTATCTGAGGATTCCGGAGAAGGACCAACACTATTGGTCACCTGAAATGCGAATTACGATAAAGGAAACTAAGACTGGTACTTCTGTTACAGGACTTGTTGGCCCTAATGGGAAAGTGTGGGCTACATTTTTAGTGTTTTATGGACTTGCTATCATGCTGTTTCTTTTCGGAGGATCGTTGGGTATATCTCAATTGATGCTAAACATGGATTCTTATTGGATATGGAGTATTCCTGCTTCGGTCGTGCTTTATGGTATAGTAATAGTTGCTGCCAAGTACGGACAAAGGCTTGGGCATGAACAGCATTTGCGACTGAGATACTTTTTTGATGAAATGGTAAATAAAGCCGAGAGCAGAAATCAATCTATTCAATAGGTTCCTCTGCAATTTTTGATGCAAATATTGATGGATAGGCTGCAAAATAGCCAACAGCATCATTATTTACATTTGAGCTTACATTTGCAGGTGGTCCGCTAAACATAGGATCATTAGGTTGAATTTCCTGTTGTAATTCCATCATATAATTTGCATACGCTTCAGAAATATTTGATAATGATAACGTAAATGTATCACCTGGAAAAAGTTGTTCACCATCCACTACCATAACAATTGTTCCTGCAGTATTACTTCCATTAAATAGCCTGTCGTCACTTATATTTTTATTGGCGACAGAGTCTGTTATGATTTTACCATTAACATAACCATCGAACATATAAAAATCTTTAGTAGGAGGCTCTAGAGCATAGAGTTTAACCATCCACATCTCCCAACGGTCATTATATTCAAGTGCAATCGAGTCAATTTTCTCAGCAGGTATTGGCATTAATTCTTGAGCAAAGTAATTTTTACTTCCATTAATTTCTTCTGATAATTCAACATACATTCTGTATTCAATTCCCGGGTGTCCAATATAATCGGTAGGAGAAATATAATACCCTGGGTTAGTCGTATCTTCATAGAACTGAATGATATTCATTCCATCATCAATATTAACAACTGCACCGCTAACAGCTTCGGGCGGCTCATTTGAGAAGTAATCAGAAGTTTTGGTAAGTCTGACATATTGCTTGCCTTCGAAAGGCGTTATTTGACCTTGAATGGCGAGTCTTGTATAAGTTGTTCCTGTATCGATATCAATTCTTTCAGTGCATGAGTTTAAACCTAATCCTATTATGGAAACAGTTAGTACCAAAATAAGTTTGAAAACATGTTTATTGACCGTATTTATTATCGCTTGTATCATATTATCAGAATTTAAAATTGTAAGTGAATGAAGGAATTATACCGAACAAATATGTCATTTCGGCATATGTAACACCAGGATTGTTTACATCATTCTGGAAACTAATCATGTATGGGTTCTTCCTGTTGTAGGCATTGTATAATGATACATTAATTTCACTATGCCATTTGGTTTCAGGGTTGTTATTGATAATGTAGGTAAATGATAAATCCAACCTGTGATAATCGGGCATTCTGAAGCTATTTCTATCGGTATAGACCGGAATTATAGTGTTGTCATATACAAATCTTCCAACGGGGAATGTAACGGGTTGCCCTGTTGAATAAACCCATGTTAATCCAAAGCTTACTTTCTTATTCAATTGATAATTTGCAACTATGGACACATCATTTGGTCTGTCGTAGGGAGAGTTATATGCCTCATTATTATTTATGCCTTCAATTTTTCTCATTGATGTAGAGAGTGTGTAACTTGCCCATCCGCTTAAGCGACCGGCAGTTTTTTTAATCAATAATTCCGCTCCATAACTCCAGCCTTTACCACTTAGCAATTCACCTTCAAGATGCTTATTAAGTAATAAATCTGCATGATCACGAAAATCTATAGCGTCATTCGTTAATTTATAATAGCCTTCAATAGATGTTTCAAACATTCCTTTTTTGAAGTTTTTAAAATACCCCAGAGCATATTGATGTCCGGTTTGAGGCAGTACATTAGGGCTTGCAGGGAACCAAATATGAAACGGAGATCCGGCAGTGGAGTTCTGAGCCTGTTGTATATATTGGATGTTTTTCGAATAACTGGCTTTAATTGAGGAGGTTTCATTCATTATGAAAACAATTCCAAGTCTTGGCTCTATTCCATTGTATGTGTTGAAGAAGTCACCACCAGAATAGTTTGTGGAGTCGATGGCATTTCCTTCATTATCATAATTGAAAATGGTTGCAGGGCCTACATTATTAAATATACTAAATCTCAAACCATATTTTAATACGAAAAGTGATCCCAGTTTTTGATCATTCCCAACGTATACATTACTTTCCAATGCATAATTGCTTGGTAATTCATATTTATTGATAAATGATTCTTCACCATATCCTTCAATTACACCTGGAAAGAAATCATGATAGATTGATGATGCTCCAAAAGTGATAGTATTTTTTGAATTCAAATACCAAGTGAAATCGCCTTTGAGATTATAATCAGCAAGCGATGATTCCCAACCAAAAGCATTTTCATTACCTTGCGGAATGCCCATGTCGTACATAAATTTACTAGCAATAAACGTGATATTTGAGAATAATTTATCACCAAATATATGATTCCAACGTACAGTTCCTGTTGAGTTTCCCCACTTCATTCCAAAAATACCACCTTTAAAAACATCTTTTCCAAAGTAACCTGACATAAATACATGATTCTTATCATCAATGTGGTAATTAACCTTAGCATTCAGGTCATAAAAATAAAGGGTGTTTTTACTAAGATCTTCATCACTGGAAAGCTTCAGAAATAAATCGGCATATGAACGTCTTCCTGCCACCATGAAGGATGACTTATCTTTAACGATAGGCCCTTCAAGCATTAACCTGCTTGAAATAAGTCCGATCCCGCCATTTCCATGGAACTTCTTTGCATTTCCATCTTTCATCCTTACATCAATTAAAGATGCAAGTCTTCCACCATACTTGGCAGGAAGGTCGCCTTTGAACAGCTCAACACTTTTTACGGCATCATTATTAAAAACAGAGAAGAAACCCATCAGGTGCCCGGCATTGTATACCGTGGCTTCATCTAATAGAATAAGGTTCTGGTCGGGACTGCCGCCTCTTACACTTAATCCTGATGAACCTTCAGCTACAAACTTAACACCCGGTAGTAGCTGAAGAGCTTTAATTAGATCAACTTCACCCATCAGTGCTGGTATGGCCTGAATAGTCTTACTATCGATTTTGTTAACGCTCATCTGAGCGTTTTTTATATTGCTGTTCAGGGCTTTATCAGAAACAATAATTTCATTCAGCTGTTGACTTGTAACTTGAAGTTCCACATTAATTGTGGTATCGTTTACGAGGTTGATAACGAATGATTTGTCAGCATACCCAATATAGGAAAATACCACAGTATATGTGTTTTTTTGCAAGCTTAAAGAGTAATAGCCATAGTTATTCGTTGATGCTCCAACATTGAGTTCTTTAATTAGAATAGTTGCTCCAGGTAAGGATTCTCCATTACTTGCATCCTTAATATAACCATTAAGAGAAATGGTTCTCATTTCTTCTGCGTTAAGCATGAAACCGAAGAGAAGTAAGGTAGCTATGATTGTGTTAATTTTTAATTTCAATTTTTGGGGTTTTAGAATTGTTCTTTTCTAATGACAAATTATTATTAGAAGGGTCAACAATTCGTTAATTTATTTTCATGTTAAAGGTTATGATATCCGATGTTCCATCATCATTGTCACAAACTGTAACTATGTTAAGGAGTTGTTTATCAATTACTTTATTTGTGTCGGTTTTCACGCAAATACTTTCAAGTTTTTTTGCAAGAGGTTTACTATCTTTGTTGAGTAATGATAAAGTGTATTCACCTTTTCGCAATCCGTTAAACGGAATAAACCCGATGTAACTTCCAAGCACAGCACCATCATCTATTTCATTATTAGTATCTTCCATAGAAGCTGTAAAGATTATTCCATTTCCAGAGGGATCGAGGCATGCCCCGGAAAAACCTGACGGAACATTTTTATAATCAGGTAGGTTAAATGGGTAAATATCTACCTCAGGAAGATTTGCATTACCTACAATATAATTTATTAGTTCCTTTTTATTAATTCTGATAAGGAAGTTTTCTGTCACGTTTCCTCGGTGAAATAAATATGCGTAATCCTCGTGAAATACAAGGCCTTCAATATTGATTTCATTTTCTGCAGGCATCTCTAAGTCTGATTTAATCTTTTCGAAAAGAGGGCGAATGTTTTTTGATGAAATGTTGTTCAAATCACCTAAGCTAACAACATGTGCTGTATCACGACTTCCAACCATTGATCCTGATGAAATAATTACGATAGCCGGATCTTTACCAGAATCAATACCAATACTTTCAAAATCTGCTTTTATATGCTTGGGTGTTCTTCCGGAAATTATTGCGTCTATTGACGAAATTTGTGTTTTATCAATAATTTTGAAATTTTCGTTAAGGGTAAATAACCATGGATTATCGTCGCCTACAACGTAATAATTACCATTGTAATATTCAATTCCTGAAGCCGATGAGATATCAAATAGTTGTATGATTTCTGGCTGTGACAACTTAATTTGCATTACTTTTTCACCGCAGCAGGAAACCATAATTACAGCGTAAATAACGAAGCCAAATAGAATGTTTTTTTTCACAGGTAGATTGTTTAAGTAGTTAACTGATATTAAGCAAAATTAGTACTTTGTTGTTAAGTTTTAATATTTAGTTAACAAAGGCACGTTATTTGAGGAACGAACAACTGATGTTATTCATTTTTAGATAAAAATATAATATGAGTATCGAAAAAAAGAAATTCATTTTTGCCTTGATAGTACCAGCAAGTTTATTGGTGGTAATGTGGACGGTAAAGTTAATTGAATATGGTTTTAATGTTGGTTTTGTGAATCTGGGCACATACCCTCTTGATTTAAAAGGGCTTCAGGGAATTGTATTAATGCCTTTCATACATGGTTCATGGGATCATATCATTGCAAATACAGCTCCTTTTTTTGTTCTTGCTACAGCTTTATTTTATTTCTACCGATCAATTTCATTTAGGGTATTGATAGGTATTTGGATATTATCGGGTATTTGGGTTTGGTTTGGCGGGCGGCCATCATGGCATATTGGAGCCAGCGGACTTATTTATGGATTATCCAGTTTTTTATTTGTCAGTGGAATGATTCGTAGTGACTCACGGCTAGCAGCTCTTGCGCTCGTTGTGATATTCTTATATGGCAGTTTGATATGGGGAATATTTCCAGATTTCTTCCCAAAGGAGAAAAACGTGAGCTGGGAAGGTCATTTGGGTGGTGCAATTTCTGGAGTAATATTGGCAATTTATTATCGAAATTCAGGTCCAAGACGTAAACAATATTCGTGGGAGCTTGAGGAGGATATTGATGATGTTGATGATGAGAATGCCTATTGGAAAATCAAAAAATAAAAAAAAAGCGCTATCGAATTAACAATAGCGCCTTACTTTTTTTTTGTCTTATTTATTCAAACGTGACTGAAGTTCGTCGAAAATATTACTATACTTTCTAAGCACCCTGTCCCATTCGCGATAAAGCTCATCACTTTTAACACTTGTACCAGGAGCTCTTGATTCTTCACTAACAAGCTTAATCTTGTATGTAAGAGGATCAGTATCACCAAGTTTAACAATCATGCGTGTACGAATAGTGTTTTGTTTAAATGTCTGGATTACCCATGATGTTCTTAAATAACCTGTTTCTCTGTCAGTTACTTCAATAACATCAAAATAAGATGTGATAATCATGCTAATATACTTCCAGGCATCTTCTTCACTTTTCGTTGTTTTTAACTCAATATCAATATTTGCAATATCAGTTTGGATTGAAGCATCGAAGGCATCATCTCTATTCATTTCAACATAGTATGTTTTTGGAGGAGTGGCACTATGTTTTTTATTACAAAAAGTTATGGTTTCATCTAAGAATCCAACTTTTTCAATTTTTACAGTAACACAACTGTTATTAAGAATCAAGACATCAGCTTGGCCTTTACCCATTAGTTTACCATCGATGTAAATTTCTGCATCCGTTTCTGATGCACTAAGCTTTACTTTCTTTTTACCGGCAAACGCATCTACTGTTAAAGCAGTTGAAAATACAAATGCTAGTACAAAACTTAATAAAGTGAAAGTTCTTTTCATTTTTAATGATTTAAGTGAATTTTTCTGAATTATGTGCAAAGATAATCAAATATGGTTTATTTCAACAAAATTAATAATAATCATTCTAAATAAGAATTGTGATATATCAGATATTCAAGACGATAAGAAAGCGGAATTATGAATTAGTGATCTAGCTTAGATTAAATTGTTCAGGGTATTTTGCATGAATACCACTGTAGAAATTCTCTATTTCTTTCATGTCTTTATCAACATCACCCGATGGCCAGAATGCCGGTCCTACACCTGCAACTTTTTTCTTGTAATCAATATACGATAGTAATATTGGCACTTTGGCTTCAACAGCAATATGGTAGAAACCCATCTTCCATTTTTTCCTTAGTTTTCTTGTACCCTCAGGCGTAATTCCTAGAAACATGGTTTCACGTTCATCGAACATTTTACCAATTTGAACAACTTTACTCGAAGCTTTACTTCTGTTAACGGGAATTCCACCTGCTTTTTTAAGTAATCCTCCCAGAGGCCAGACAAATGCTTCTTTCTTAATTAGTAGATTTATTGGTATTCTGTATATCCAACAATAGAGTCTGCCGATATAAAAGTCCCAGTTACTAGTGTGTGGAGCAATGATAAAAACAGCTTTTTTAATTCCTTTTGGTACACCACCTTCTGCTTTCCAACCAAAGATAGCATATACCAGTTTCGACAGTAGTCTCATTGATTTTGAATTATAATTATCACTTGAATATATTGTCATACATCGTAAGTTAGGAGCCGTTCAACCTGTTTTACTAATTCAGTAATTATCACAGGTTTTTCAAGTGCAACCTTTGCTCCAAACTTTAAAGCGTTATCCAAATAGTTATTGGCATTACCCAAACCCCCACCTGAAATAGCAATAATTTTTACATCCTGATCATATTCTTTCAAGCGTAATATTGTTTCTATTCCTTCTTGCTCAGGCATTAATATATCAAGGATAATAACGTCGGGTTTGTATTGGATGTATGTACTTTCACCAATTTTTCCATTTTCGGCAACAAGGACTATATGATTTTCCTTTTCAAGAGCTCTTTTAAAAACAGTCCTTATATTTTCCTCATCATCTACAACCAGTACCTTTCCCATACCCAAATAAGATAATTTTCAGATAATTTATTCGGTTGTAAATATATGAAAATTTGATTCAATTTGACGGAGATAAAAATCGTCGAAGGTTATAGGTTTAGAAAGTTAATCTTTATAAAGAAGATATGTTGCTAATTGCTAATAGGTAAAAAGATCTCAAATGTGGTACCTTCATCTACCTTACTTATAACGTTCATTAGTCCATTATGCTGGGAAATTATCCCAAAGGCGGTAGATAAACCCAGTCCGATTCCGTTTTTAAGACTTTTTGTTGTGAAATAGGGTTCAAAGATCCTTCCTTTAATTGTGTCATCCATGCCTTGACCAGTGTCTGTTATACTTGTTTTAATATATGAACCCACCTTTGCCCAGGTATTGGTAGTACAATAATCATCATCAAGAATAACACTTGAAGTATCTACTGTAATATTGCCTCCATCGGGCATCGCTTCTGTTGCATTTAAAAAGATATTTACAATTACCTGATCGATCTGACTTCCGTCTGCAAACAGGGGCGGTATGTTCTTTTGCTTAGTGAATTTTACGGTAATATTATTATTCTTATTGCGATTTGTTAGATCCACAATGGGCTGAATAATATCATTAATATCGAGTTCAGTTTTTTCCATTAGCTGATCTTTCCCAACAGCCATCAAATTCCGTGTAAGTACCACGGCGCGCTTTACATGTTGATTTATCTGGTCAATATCTTTATATCGCTGTGAATTATGCTCAAGTCCTTCTTTTGCAAAGTCGACATACCCAATTACTACCTGAAGGATATTATTGAAATTGTGAGCAATACCACCAGCCAATAATCCTATGGCTTCCATTTTTTGTGAGTGACGAAGTTGAGATTCCAAGCGTTTACGTTGAGTAGTGTCTCTGGCTATTATAATCAATGCTTTTCTACTGCCATCATGGTGATATACAGGTGTTTTTGTTACTTCATAACTAATACTACTACCATCATCTGATACTCCGCTTTCTTCAAATATTGTTATACCACGATTCTCCCAGGTCTTTTCATCAGTTAATGCTATTTCATTAAAATAGGCTTTGAAGTCTTTTTTTTGCAGAGCTATTTCTTCATTAGTTTTATTGATAAAGTCAATATTTTCCAGCCTAAGTCTATTTATGATAGCATTATTTGCTTTGAGCCATTTGCCTTCTCCATCTTTGATAATAATTAAATCCGGACTGGAGTTAATAAGCGTCATTAATTGTTCCTCACTGGTTTCAATTTTAACACGATATTTTTCTTTTTCAGTAATGTCATTTATTTGAACAATAGCACCTGAATAATTTCCCTGATCATCATAAAGTGCACTAACACTTCTTCTAACAATGACCTTCGCACCTTCTTTTGTAGTTAACTCTATAATGCCCTCAACCTTACCTGTTTTTACCAAAAGAGGCATAGAGGTTTTGAAAGATTCAAGATTATCTCCATCTAGCAAATCGGTTACATTTAGATTTAGCGCTTCCTCTTTTGAATAATTTACAAGATCACAAAAAGCCTGATTGCAATCAACAATGTCTCTGTTAGCATCGGATAGAAATACTCCATCGGGAGCTTCTTCAAATAGGGTTCTGAATTTTTTATAATTGTTTTTTTCCTTTTTGGATTCACGAACTTTTTTCTTGAGTATTGAAAACTCAAGGATCCGTTGGATGCAAATTATAAGTTTCTCAATATTATCTTTATGGAGATAACAGAATGCCCCATCCGACAAATATCTATTTTCTTCCTTATTATTTACTTTATCAGAAATTCCAATAATTTGAGGGTCGTTAGTTTCATTATTAGTATTGGCTATTAACTCGCTTATACTTATCGAACTTACTTTGTTTTGAATAAATATTATATCTGCTTTGAAGTCAATAATTTTATTCATTGAAACACTGTCATCAAAAATCTTAAAGTTGAATTCAAATCCTTCACTGATCAGTTTTTTAATAATTGACTCAGCAATATTTAAATCCTTGAAAATGAATATAAATCCTTGCATCTTTATTATAGATTGTGATTTAATAATAGGTTTTGTGATACTAAATGTACTTTGATATTAATTCAAACAATGTTTTTCGTTGGATCGGTTTTGAAATATAATTATTACATCCTGCTTCTAAGGTAAGCTCCTTATCACCAAGCTGAGCATAGGCAGTTTGAGCAATTATTGGAATATCTTTATTTACTTTTCTGATTTGTTTGGTGGCCTCCAAACCATTCATAACAGGCATTTTGATATCCATAAGAATCATGTCGATATTGTCATTATCTCTAAAGATTTTTACAGCTTCTTCACCGTTTTTTGCCCAAAGTATCCTTGCACCAGTTCGTGTGATAAAAATATTCAGTAATTGGAAGTTATCAGTTTCATCTTCTGCTATTAGAAATGTTTTACCAGTATAATCTGGCATATTGAGTTGAGGTGGATTATTATGTTTTTCGGCAAGTTTTGACTTGGTCGCCGGTATTGTAAACCTCAGTTCGGCACCTTTTTTATAATCAGTAACTACCCATATTTTCCCACCTAATCTCTCCACAAAGGCCTTGCTAATACTTAAACCTATTCCAGTACCACCATAAATTACATCGTTACCATGATCGAGTTTTCTAAATCTTTCAAATATTATATTCTGGTCATCTTTCTTAATCCCAATTCCGGTATCTCTGACAAAGAATTCAATTGTATCTCCAACCAGTTTGCATCCATATTCGATGCTCCCTTCGGCAGTAAATTTGAAAGAATTACTTATTAGGTTTATTAGAACTTGTTGTAGTCGACCAGAATCGGTTAAAATTGTATGGTAATCTTTAGGTAACTGATTGTTATATGAAAAATCTATATTCTTGATTTCTGCGTCAAGTGTGAAAAGTTTGAAAACACTAAATAAAACTTTTTCGGCAGTAGTACTTTCATTTTCCATTTTAAGGATGCCAGCTTCTATTCTTGATATGCTAATTATATCATCGATTAATCGCATTAGTTGAATTCCGGCATTTGTTATGGTGTTTATATAACTTTTGAAATCATCTTCCTCTACCTCAGGTAGGGAAAGGAGTTGACTGAAACCAAGAATTGCATTCATTGGAGTTCTGATTTCATGCGACATATTTGCTAGAAATGCAGTTTTTAGTTTGTCGCTTTCTTCGGCTTTTTCCTTTGCAATAATAAGCTCGTTTTGGGCCTCAATTTTATCTGTAATATCAAGGATGATACCTTCAAAATCAGTTACATATCCATCCGGACGTCGGTCAAAGAATATTCGTTCATCAACCCATATTATATCACCATTCTTTTTGATAATCCTATAAGGAGAATGTGTATGATTATTTTTTTTGCCGTCTTTTATAAATCCTATTAGTTCGTTATAAACCCGTTTAATGTCTTCAGGGTGAACGATTTCATTCAGGCTAACATTCCCATTTACCAACTCATCAACGCTATATCCAGAAATTTCTTCCACATTATCTGAAACATATTCAACAACTCCTTTTTGCAGACTTTTCCAACGGAAAGCTACAATAGGACTAGAGTTAATTATATCTTCAGCAGCTTTTCTCTCCTTTTGTTCAAGTTTTAGTTTCTCATTATTAACCTCAAGCTGGTGGGTTCGCTGTTCAACCATTTGTTCCAGACTATTCTTATAGGTTTTAAGTTCCAATTCAACCTTTTTTCTGGAGTTTGCCTCTGTTACAATTGACGAAAGTATTTCAATGTTGTCATTGTCTTTATCGTCAAATCCATCCGGATTATTGGCAATGCCTATTAAACCATAAACCTTTTTATCTTTAATAAGTGGGACTGCCATTATTGAGGTTAATGGAAGGCTTCCGACTTCAGGATTATTATCTATAATTGATTTTTTCTCTTTAATGGCTGTTTTCCATATTTCCCTGCTTTGCAAATCTCTTTTTATATCATTCTTGGTAAACTGAGATTTGTTATCACAATCATTATCCTGCTCGATAAAAGCTTGAGATTCAAGATCTCCATTGCTCTTTAATTCACACATAAACCCCAGAGTTCCTTTGGATGTTCTGAGAAGAATGTTGAGCATAAATTTATGGGTTTCCCATTCGGTGTTAAATTTGTTAATGTTCTGGAATATGGCATTAGCAGCAATCAGAATTTGATTTTCATTTCTGATCATTTCCGTCATTTCCAGCTTCGAGGTTAGGTCTTTAAGCTTGTCCTCCTGCTGTTTTCTATATTCAAAAAGTTCAATAAATGTTTTTATCTTTCCTGCCAACAGTTCGGGAATAATTGGTTTTACAATAAAATCCAAAGCTCCAAGTTCAATACCCTTAATTTGAAACTTGTTAGCTTTATAAACTGCAGAGATCATGATAACGGGAATGTTTACCCATTTTTTGTTTTTACGAATCTTTTTTAGAATGTCAAACCCATCAAATTCAGGTATTTGAACATCTAATAGAATTAGGGAAATGTCATTTTTTTGTAATGCATCAAAGGCTTCCGATGCTGATTTTGCCTTTACAGAATCTAAATTTAACCGCGATATAATCTCTTCAAAAACAATTAAGTTTGAAGGATTATCATCTACAAGTAATACACGGTTTTTCATTCGAAAGTAGTTAATTTGCTAGTAATTTGTTAATTTCATACCAATAGTTTGCTAGGTCAGCAGTATGATTAACTGCTAAAAATAGTAAAAAAAATTGATTTGTTAACACATTTATCTGTGGTAGTGGTACTTCTGCTAATCTTCAATTAGGTTACCCTGATCATAAAGAAGCACATTTTCTAGCTTTCCCTCAGTATTGTACCATCGTTCTTCACCATGTTTTAGGTTGTTTACATAGTTGATCTCCCGCATAATAATACCGTTGGGATGCCATGCTTTTTGCACTCCGGTTCCAAGAATATAATTACCAGTACCAATTATTTCACCTGCGGAATTGTAATAGAGCCAACGACCTGAAAAAAGACCTTTTTCATAACTTCCATTGATTTTCATTCCTCCACCTGGGTACCAAAGAGTATATTCTCCACTTAGAGTATCGTTGATATAATTTTCTTCTGATATTATTTTCCCATTTTCATTGTATGTGGTAGCCTTCCCCTGCAATTTTCCATTTTCATAGATTGATTTTGATTCAAAACTGCCATTTCTGTGCCAACGTATCATTGGTCCGTGAAGTTGATTCTTGCTGTAGGTAACTTCCTGTTCCTTATTGCCATTCTCGTAGTACCATGTCGCAACACCATCCAGTTTGTCATTGTTGTAATTTAACTTGGATTGCAGGTTCCCATTCTCCCAGTATTTCTTTTTGGTTTGATCACAACCTGAAAGTAATATGGATAACAATATGCCAACGATGAATATAAATCTGAAGTTACTCATAGTAGTAATCCTGATTTTCAGGAATTAGTAATTGGTCGTTAACTTTAACTTTCTCAAGTTGTTTTATTTGCAGTAGATGCCAATAATTATTGACATAGTTGTTAGTATTTCCAACCCTTTGGAAGCTGTATCTTCCCTGAGTTAATTCCATTGGAAATTGTTCAATACATGTATTTATATCTTTATCAAGATAATATAAAGCATTGAGAAAGAAGTATGTTATATCAAATCCTGAAAAGGCATAATTATCAGGTTCTGAATTGAAATTGTTCCTGAAATTATATATAAATTCCTGAATGTTATCACTTTCATAATCAACATATCCTGATGAAAAATATGATAGATTAAGGTTGTCCATTTTTATATTATTAAGGTTGCTGATTCTTTCCCAGGTGGGGAGTCCGATGAGTTTAATATCGAAAGTATCACGACTTTCATTCAACCTGTTTAGTACATCCAGAACAAATGATTTTCTCGTTCCGTAAAGGATGACCACATTGTTTCTAATTGGTGATGCATGTTGTAAGAATGGATATAAACTATCGACAGAATAATTAATTTTAATCAGTTGATTATTTATGATTGTACTGTCGTTGATTGTGTTTTCCAGAATCTCGGGATAAATTTCGGTATTCTCGAATAAGAAATTTGCCGGAAGTATATTGTTGTCATACAATGAATCGCGCTCTGCTACATCGTAGGCTAGTTCCAAGAGTTCCTGATTACTAACTTTTACCTGATTATCGATTATAGATAGAATCCCGTTTTTGAATTCCGTTACAATATCAGCGTCAACATATGAAGTTTGTGATATTAGGAATACCTTGCTATCACCAGAAAACTTATTAATGTATGTTTCCAAAACAGGCTTTTGAGACATTATTGTCGGCTTAACCTTAAATACAGTTTTATAATTGTTAACTATAGCATCGCGATAGGAAAGTGGATTTACGATAGGTATATTAAAATTACCTGCAAATAATGCTACCTGATTAAAACTATTGTTGAAGAAAGGTCCAATAATCAAATCCATCTTTTTTAGCTCAGGCTCTTTTAGGATTTTTACTGTTTTAGTAATGTTTTTGTCGACATCATAAACATAGAATTCAACATTTGCACCTTGTTTGGTAATGGAATCCAGTGCCATCAATGCTCCTTCATAAAATTTAAGAAACCTAAATGATTTAAAATAGGGTTGAGGCTTCATGAAAAATTTGTCAATATCCAGACTATCAGTTTCTTCCAGCGAAAGAGGAATCATCAATGCTACTTTGAATACTCTATTGTTATGTTTTTTGAAATCACAACCCATAAAATATTTATTATCAGCTTCATCATCTTTGATTTCATCAGGAGTTGGAGTTTCATCTTCCGGCAAAAAGGGCACAATAATAGCCTTACTTCCAACAGGAATCATGATTTCCTGACCTTTATAAACACGTGAACCAATATTAGGATTGAAATCTCTTATCTGGAAAGTTGAAATTCTATAGAGTTTGGCAATTTTATTGGTTCTGGATTTGCTGTCAACCAAGTGGATTATGTATGGCTTGCTTATTTTTTTTTTTGGAACAATTATTTTTTGTCCAACTTTAATAAGGGTGGTTAACCCTGGATTTGCTAGTAATAATTCATCGACGGTAAGTCCGTATTCTCTTCCAATGCTGTAAAGAGTTTCTTTCTTTTCAACAATGTGAATAATGGGTTTATCCTTTTCTTTTACCTTTATTTGATCTGTTGTTTGTGGCTTATCATCGGAAGTTGTAACAGGTTCATTATTGGTGTTGAAATCAGCTATTACGGGTTTGATAGTTTTTGAACTGTCGTTTACCTGAGGTATTTTTGATTTATCAGGGATACGCAATCGGTCACCTTTTTGAACTGTATTTCCAAGTCCTGGGTTTGCTGCTTTCAAAAGGTCAATGGGAATATTATATTTCTTGGCAATGCTTGCGGTGGTTTCACCTAGGATAACAACATGACGGTAATCCTGAATAATAGGGATATTAGGATCAAAGCTAACTGTTTCTGAACCGGAGGCATTGTTTACTCTCTTTTTATTTGTAGTGGAATTATTATTGGTAGGTTTCGGATTGCTATACGGATTTACACGTTTTTTAACAGGAGGTTTGTAAATTTCGATATTGTTTTCAGCAATTACCGGACTGGATATATTACCATCCAATATATCGAAAGCTTCCTCAACAGGTACTTTTACATATTCTCCTTCCCGGAAAGGGGGGGCAAGGTTAGGATTTGCTTTTCTAATATACTTTACTGGAATTAGATAAACTTCACTAATCTGCTCAAAGGTTTCATTGTTAGCTGCCACATGATAGAAGAAATCAAAGTTGGTATTGGTGACCCCCTTTTTTAATTCTGTTTCCTTATTAACTGTAGGGATATAAATCGTTTGGTTAACATTAATACCTTGCCTTGTTCCAGGATTTTCAAAATATATTTCATCAGGTGTTACATCGTAAGCCTTTGATATTGAATACACTGTTTGACCCTTGAGAGTATTGTGAACATAATATGATTTTCCATTACGAGTTTCAATAATATCGGATTTCTGAATAATTATAGTCTGGGCAATCAGACCCAATGAAAACAACAATAACAGAAGAAAAATCAGTGGCTTTTTTATATCCATAATCAGATTCATGTCTAACTATCAAAAATAAGAAACTATGTTAAACCAATAACGAAAATATGATGAAAATATGATTTATAATCTAGATTCGTTCTGAAAATATGCTATATAGCACGAAAACAAATGAGACAATTATTCCCATTCGATTGTTGCCGGCGGCTTGGAACTTATATCATAAACCACTCTGTTGACACCCGAAACCTTATTAATAATTTCACTTGAAACTTTTGAAAGGTAATCATATGGTAATTGCGACCAATCGGCAGTCATACCATCGGTTGATTCCACAGCTCTCAAAGCCACAACATTTTCATAAGTACGTTCATCGCCCATAACCCCAACTGATTGTATCGGTAATAGAATTGCGGCAGCTTGCCATACTTTGTTGTATAAGCCAAATGATTTCATATTCTGAATATAGATATAATCAACCTCCTGTAGAATTCGGATTCTTTCTCGGTTAACTTCACCCAAAATTCGGATTCCTAATCCTGGACCTGGGAATGGATGACGGTCTATTATCAATGAAGGCATCTCAAGAGCTCTTCCTATTCTTCTTACTTCATCCTTAAAAAGAGTGTTTAATGGTTCTACCACTTTCAGTTTCATAAAATCAGGAAGACCACCAACATTATGATGCGATTTAATTGTAGCTGAAGGTCCCTTAACTGATATGGATTCAATAACATCAGGATAAATTGTTCCTTGGGCAAGCCATACTACATTTTCAATTTTATGAGCTTCATCATCAAATACTTCAATAAAAGCATTACCGATTGCTTTTCTCTTCTCCTCAGGCTCGGTTATACCTGCAAGAGCATCCATAAACTTGTCTTCTGCTTTAACGCCTTTCACATTTAAACCCATATCCTGATATGAATGAAGAACATCTTCAAATTCATTTTTACGGAGCAAGCCGTTATCTACAAAGATGCAATAGAGATTTTTACCAATTGCTTTATGAAGAAGAACTGCTGCAACCGAAGAATCCACACCACCTGAAAGTCCCAAAACTACTTTATCATCTCCAAGCTTCTTCTTTAATGAATCGATTGTTGATTCGATGAAAGAATCAGGTGTCCAGTTTTGTGAGCAATGGCAAATTTCAACCAGAAAGTTCTTAAGTAGAGTACTTCCCTCAGTTGTGTGGTAAACCTCTGGATGAAACTGAATACCGTAAGTATCCTCATTCTTGATTTTGAAACCTGCTACCCTAACACTTTCGGTACTTGTAGTAATTACAAAATCTTCCGGAGTATTAAGAATAGTATCTCCATGTGACATCCAAACCTGCGTGTTGTCTGACATTCCATTTAATAGTGTACATGACTTGTCGATATAGTTCAGATTTGCCCTGCCATATTCACGAATCTCGGAAGGAAGTACTTCACCACCTTCTGATTGTGCTAAAAACTGAGCTCCAAAACAAACTCCCAATAATGGCAATTTACCTCTTATCTGACTTAAATCAGGAACCGGAGATTCAGAATCACGAACTGAAAAAGGGCTTCCAGATAAAATTACACCCGATACCTCGCTTAAATCGGATGGAATTTTGTTAAACGGATGTATCTCGCAATAAACGTTTAACTCTCTAACTCTGCGTGCAATAAGTTGTGTGTATTGCGAACCAAAATCTAGTATAAGGATAGTTTCTTTCATACTGCAAAGGTAGGTAAGATTTATAATTTGTACCTTTGAAATCCAAATAATTCTACTAACATTGTTAACACTTTATTAATGGCAAAAAGAAAATCAAAAAGGTCAAAAAGGAAAAGTAATAATTCGTTTACAGTATTTTTTATAGTTGTTGTAATAATTGCAATACTGGCATTTGTTATTACATATCTGGTTATGGAAAGTGATAAAGATGAGGTTATACCTGTTGCTACTGAGCAGGAAAAACAAAAAGAAACTGTGAATACGAATACTGCAAATCAAGTAGCACCGTCTGAAGAATTGCAGGGAACCTGGGCTAGCTATAATGACGGGGCAATGTTAACAATATCGGGCCGTAACTATACAATCGAATTACCTAATGTTGAGGGCACATTATTGGAAAAAGGGACGATTCGAATAATGAAGGGTAAAATTACTTTCGTTGATACTGACGATGATTCGGATTGTAGTATCTCTCCCGGAGTATATGGTTATAAGTTAAATAGTGAGGGTGAAATTACTTTTGAACAAATTGATGACATTTGTAAATCAAGATCGATTCGTCTCTCTGCAACATGGTTTAGAGTGTAATTAATTTGATTTATTCTTGTAGTTTACCTTGATGTTGTAAATAGTTTGATTACCTACTAAATCAGTTATTTCAAGCTTGAACACATTTGTACCCAACAACAGATGTTCATCATAATCATATCGTAGCAAATCTTTTTTAGGATCGTATTCCATCAATATCCATTTGTCGTTCAAATAACCCTTGTAAGAACTGATACCTGTTTCGTTATCTATTATCTTTATTTTAAGATTTTTTTGATTTGATATATCCAAACCATTCTTGAAATTAACTTCTTTGATTATGGGAGGAATTGTATCCGACATAATGCGATAATATCCAAGTGATCGACTGCGACCTTCAAGTTTGTTGTTTTTTGATTTTGTGCTAGTGTAGTAATAATCAATATTATCAGTAGAGTATGATATGTAATACTGATCTTTGGAAATTCCTTCAACAGAATCATAGTCCATTCGTATATTGAAATATTTATGAACAGGAGTAAGGTAGCTGTGAAGTTTGTAAGTATTGGAATGTGCCGAGCTGTCTTTATCAAATATCTCAAAATCAAAGTATGTTGATCTGTAAAAGGAATTTGCAGGAAAGCTTACCGTCATACCCTTGCCTGAGATGGTGTTTTTTTCGAAATAATTGAAATGTCTTTGATTTCCATCAGGTTTAGATACAGCTATTTCACTTTCACTATTTGGAGAACCCTTTATCTTAAAAGTAAGTTTTGAAAGATTTTTATATGCATCTCTTACTTCAAATACCATGGTATGTTGCAGTGTGTCCTGAATATCAATAATACCGTTATTAATAACCGTCAAGTAGTTGTTGAGCATATTATTAGTATCAACCTGAGTGCGAATAACTCTTGATTTGTTTTTCTTATAATAATGATAATCAATTAAACTGTTAATGTATCTTGTCGTGCTGAAAGATAACCTGTTCATTTCCAGATTAAAAAGCAATGTTGTGTCATGAAAAAGTTTAGTTGAATAAACTCCATTTTTATTGGATATTTTATTCATGAGATCGTATGTTCCAATACCAAATGAAACTCTACCGCTTATTGTTATTTCTGATTTGTCTTCAGGTACATGACCTTCACCCCATCCGGATAATTTTACTTCAAGAGTATCATTTTTTCCGTTTATGAGTGATTGATTATCTGTGGGATAAATTAACAATCTGGTTATTTTGGGTCTGTAGAAATCTTTAACCCCGATGCTATTAAACATCAAAGGATTAACTGGGTTTTGTGATTTCTCATCACGGATTTCAAAATGAAGATGCGGCCCATGTGATCCTCCTGTATTACCTGAATAAGCAATTAGTTCACCCTTGCTAACAGGTAGTTCACCCTTGTCGAAGAATAATCTAAGAGTATAGCTTTCCTTCTCATATTGTTTTGCAACAACCACAGATTGTATGGTGTCGTTGAATCTTTTTAAATGTCCGTATACCGACACATAACCATTTGGATGAGTTATGTAGATTGCTTTACCATATCCCGAAGTTGAAACATTGATGCGGCTTACCCAACCTGTATCAATAGATCTGATTTTTTTACCTTCAACTCCCTGAGTTTTTATATCAATTCCAGAATGAAAATGATTTGATCTCAGCTCACCAAATGTTCCTGAAAGATAAAGCGGTATATCAACCGGAGAAGAAAAATTACTCCCTCTGTTAAAAACAGAAGATTGTGTAAAGCAACTTAGGGAGGTTGTTAGAATTATAATTAATAAGGTTAGTAGTTTATGAGAGGTAGTCATTTTAGTAGCTGGTTACGTAATCTGCAGGCAAAAATACTTCCTTTTTTTTCGGTTTAACAATGATAACAGTTTATAAACTAACCATGCTTTGTTCATATTTCTTTATGTCAACTGAAAAATCTTTGGTTTATGAGGAAGAGTAGTTGACCTAATTTCCTAATTTTGCGGTAAATCTTCTGATAAATACACTATGAACAAGATCATTTTATCTGCAATAGCCATGTTTTTTTTAGCAACACTTTTTATTTCTTCGTGTAAGAAAAGTGATACCGGTGATGGTACTGTTCCTGAAATTGTGATTAAAGGATTAAATCCTTTGTACTGGGCCAAAGATTATGTTTACGTGGATGAAGGAGCAATTGCTTATGATGTAACTCCTGCCGGTGATACTGTTGATCTCACAGAATCTATAGTGGTTACAAGCGATGTGAATGTTTACAGTATTGGAGAATACATGGTAAAATATAATGTTGAGGACGAAAGCGGAGTAAAAGCAGAAGAAAAAATCAGAGTAGTTAAAGTTGTACTTGGTAAATGAGACGTATTGTCTTTATTATAAATAATAATTCTGTTAAGAAACAGGATGCAGCTATTCGTAAGGCTATTGCCGACAAGATTGATAATAGTAATTATGATGTTTCTATTGTTTACACAGAATATGCTGGTCATGCTGAAATAATTAGTAAAGACGCAGTTGAGAATGGTACACATATCATTGTTGCTGTTGGTGGTGATGGTACAGTAAATGAAGTTGCCTGTCCGTTGATAAATTCAGATGTAACACTTGGAATCATCCCAACAGGTTCAGGGAACGGTTTAGCCCGACACCTTGGGATTCCTAGAAATATTGATAAAGCAGTCGATTTGATCGCCAAGATGAATATGTTAACAATTGACACTTGTGCGGTAAATGGTAAACCCTTTGTTAGTATTGCAGGTGTTGGCTTTGATGCTCATGTAGCCGATTTGTTTTCCAAAGGTACAAGAAGAGGGTTTCTAGGATATTTTCATATTGTGGCAAATGAGTTTTTAAAGTATAAACCAAAGAAGTATACGCTTGCTTTTGATGATGGTACGAAAGTTTTGACCCGAGCCTTGTTTGTTGCACTTGCGAATTCAAATCAGTTTGGGTACAATACCACCATTGCTCCCAATGCAACATTGGTTGATGGTTTGTTCGATGTTTGTATTGTACAGAAGCCAGAGATTTATCGCCTGCCTTTGATTGCAAACTTATTATTGCTTCGTAAGCTTGAACTTTCACCAATGGTTAAAATCATCAAAACAAGTTCACTCGTTATAAAAAGAAAAAAAGCCGGGTTTGTAAATATTGACGGTGAAGCCATAGAGTTTGATAAGGTTCTAAAAGTTAAAACAAACCCATTATCATTGAAAATTATAGTTAATCCAAATGTCAGCAAAGTTTAAGAATTCGAAAATTATATACTCAACAAACCCAGATTATAATCAGTGGGATGATGATGATGAGGTAGTGCAAACTCCTTCTCCGAGAAAGCAGAAACTCTATATCAGCATTGACAAAAAGAAACGTAAAGGTAAAAAAGTAACCCTTGTTGAAGGATTTGTTGGTGATGAAAGTGATCTTAAAGAACTTGGTAGCATGCTAAAATCAAAATGTGGTGTTGGCGGTTCAGTAAAAGATGGTGAAATACTTATTCAGGGCGATTTCAAACAAAAGGTTTTTGATATGCTTGGAAAGCTTGGATATGGATGCAAAATGAAAGGATAAATAAATATTTAATAATTATAATAATGAAAAGAATTTCTTCATACCTGTTGCTGGTTCTATTAATCAGTAATGTACAGTTAATCGGACAAAATGCTCCAAAAGAAATTGATAAAGAAACACTTAAAGCTGTTCAGGAAACATTTAAAAAGACTCCAACGGATGTTGCTTTAATGAATGCAATTTCTCATAACGATATAAAAAAACTTGCACAAACACGTGAAAGTGATGGTGCCGTTAATCACTTTTTCTCAAATAAGGTTAAAGTTTCCGGTATAACAAATCAAAAATCTTCAGGTCGTTGCTGGTTATACACTGGTTTGAACACGATCAGACCAATGGTTCAGGAAAAGTATAATCTGGGAAATTTTGAGTTTTCGCAAACATATAATTTCTTTTGGGATCAGTTTGAAAAAGCGAACCTGTTTCTGGAAATTGCCCGAGAAACTGCTTTCAAGCCAATGGATGACAGAGAAGTTGAATGGCTTTTTAAAAACCCCATTGGTGATGGTGGACAGTGGACAACTTTTGCTGATAATATTATGAAATACGGATTGGTTCCTGCATCAGCAATGCCTGATACTTACCAGAGTGAGAAAACATCAATGATGTCACGATTACTCAAAAGAAAACTTAGAGAACAGGGATTAGAAATGAGAGCTCTGGCTAAATCTCGCATGAGTGAAGAAGGCAAGCATAAAGCTAAAGTTAAAATGCTTGCTGAAATATACAGAATACTTGTTCTTAGCCTGGGAGAACCACCAGTAGAAATTGAATGGCAGTTTAAAGATAAAGACGGGAAAATCAGTGAAGTGAAAAAATATACACCTAAACAGTTTTATGATGAGCTTGTTGGAGTAGATTTAACTGAGTATGTAATGTTTATGAATGATCCTGTTAAGGAGTACAACAAGTTATATGAAGTTAAACACGATCGTAATCTCTTCGAAGGTGGAAACTGGAAATATATCAACCTTTCAAATGAAAAGATCAAGGAATTTGCCAAAAATTCAATTTTGGGAAATGAAGCAATGTATTTTTCATGTGATGTTGGTAAGCAACTGAATGTTGAGAGCGGTGTTCTTGATTTAGGGAATTACAATTACGATGATTTGATGGGTGTTGATTTTACAATGGATAAGAAGCAGCGTATTGAGACTTTCGAAAGTGGTTCAACCCATGGAATGGCACTTGTTGGTGTTAATATACTTTCTGATGGAAGCATCGATAAATGGTTGTTGGAAAACAGTTGGGGACCATCAAAGGGCCACAAAGGATACCTAACAATGACTGATAGATGGTTTGATGAGTTTATGTTCCGCTTGGTTATCAACAAGAAATATATTGATGCTAAAACTCTAAAGGTTCTGGACCAAAAACCTATTTTACTGCCACCTTGGGATCCAATGTTTGCTCCTGAATTATAGTGATATGAGTTTATCTGCTGATTTTTGGGATGAGTATTACGAATCGAATGATACCCAATGGGATGTTGGTTATCCAACTACTCCATTAAAGGAATATTTTGATCAATTGACAGATAAATCACTAAGAATTCTAATACCTGGTGCCGGAAGAGCCTGGGAAGCTGAGTATTTATATAACCTTGGATTTAAAAATACTTTTATTCTAGACTTCTCAGTATTGGCAATTGCAGAATTTGAGAAGAGATGTTATGACTTCCCTGGAAATCAAATAATTAATTGCAATTACTTTGAACATGATAGTGAATATGATTTGATAGTTGAACAAACATTTTTCAGTTCATTACGGCCTTCTCAAAGACAGGAATATGCACTTAGTACGCACAATAAATTATCACCAAAGGGAAAATTGGTAGGACTATTGTTTAATCATGAATTTCCCTTCGATAAACCACCATACGGAGGTTCTGAAAAAGAGTATTTTGAACTGTTTAACCCATTGTTTGAATTAAAAATATTTGAAACAGCATATAACTCAATTATGCCTAGAAAGGGTAGGGAATTATTCCTCCTCTTACAGAAAAAGAATGGCTAAATGGCAATTTATTTTTATCTTAGCATTTTAACTAATTAACTAAAAAAACTATGAGTATAGACACTATTAGATCTGTTGGAACGATTGTAAAAAGAGAAAAACTGGCTTCTGTAGAGAATGAAACTAACAGTAAAGCCCTGATTCTTGAATCATTATTGCCTTATCCTGGTTACCATGGAATGAACCTTCCTGAGAATATGGAACCTGAATCACTGTTTGCCGTTACTAAGATTAATTATACAGATGAACAAATTATTCGAGCAATACAAAATGTAAAAAAGATCTATAGTATATGGTTTGATGCTGCACCCGGAACAATTCATCTGCAAAATAACCCGGTTAGTATTATCAGGTTTAAGGGATTGTCATATAATCTTATAGCTGAGGTGCTTCAGCATTTTGTTGATGAGGGTATTGAGTTCGATAGAGCAAGAAAAGTATCTCCATATGAAAGTATTATCAGAATAAGGAAGTTTTTCAATCTCAATAAATTGGAAGCGGGAATCTATGAAGATCTTGATGTTAAGGAATTCTTCTATGTGCAGGTAGATAAGTATCCTGAATGGGATGTGTTTGAGGAAATCACAAAGAATATAAAATACAATATTGAAGACCTTGTTTTTGATGGTGCACAACTAAGCGTTTTTGATTCAAACGGCATTGTTGATTTTGTGAGGATTTATGATGAAAAAAGAAACATTGATAAACTGTCTTTCATTAGAAAGTCTTATGTTGAGGCATACAATAAGCTGTAAAATATAATCTTAGTAATATTATGGATACCAGTAATCTGCATGAAAGGATTCCGAAGTTTATCGAAGGATTTGGACTTTCAGAGGGACTTTCAATAATTTTAACACAAGTTTTGGCATACCTGATACTTGGTATTGTTGCATTACTATTTTACAGAGTAACAGTAATAATCCTCAGAAATATAGTTAAGCCTTTTACAGCAAGATCACAAACCCATTTTGATGATTTGTTAATAAAGAATCGGTTTTTCAGGAGATTGTCGTTTCTGGTTCCTGCAGTTCTAATATACTTTGCATTAGGTACTGAAATTTTTATTCATAAAGGATTCGCCAGTTTTATTCTGGGAATAATAACCATATTCTTTTACATTATTGCAGCATTGATTTTCCAGAGTTTGTTGTCGACCATCAACGACTATTATGAAAGGTTTCATATTGCAAAGGATCACCCGATTTCAGGATTAGTTCAGGTTCTTAAAATCATTGTTTATATAGTTGCCATTCTTGGGATTATTGGATATGCATTCAATAAAGATATTAGTTCCATATTACTTGGGTTAGGTACACTCTCGGCAGTGCTTATGTTGATTTTTAGAGATCCTATTCTTGGATTTGTTGGAGGTCTTCAGCTGATTTTCAACAAGATGATTGCCATCGGTGATTGGATCACAATGCCTAAATATGGTGCTGATGGTACTGTTATGGAGTTAAACCTTACCACTGTTAAGGTTCAGAATTTCGACAAAACTATTATAACACTTCCTACTTACAGCCTTATTTCTGATTCATTCCAAAACTGGCGTGGAATGGAAGAATCAGGTGGACGACGTGTAAAACGTTCCATTAATATAGATATGAACAGCGTAAGGTTTTGTGATGAAAAGATGTTGGAGAAATTTAGCAAGATAGATGTTCTAAGTAACTATATTAAGACAACAGAGGAAGAAGTTGCAAACTATAATGCTGAAAATAAGATTGACCCAAGTGTGCTTGTTAACGGACGTAGGCAAACTAATTTAGGAGTGTTCAGGGAATATCTAAAATTGTATTTAAGGCGAAGGTCAGATATTCACAATGATATGACATTTCTGGTACGTCATTTGGAACCAACAGAAAAAGGTATTCCTATTCAACTTTATGTTTTTACAACAACAATCGAATGGGCGAAATATGAAGATATTCAGGCAGATATTTTTGATCACATACTTGCGGTTATACCGGAATTTGGGCTTAGAGTTTTTCAGTTTCCGACAAACAATAATGTATCAGGAATGATTGCAGAAGCATAACAATGTACCGTCTTATTCGAAAAAAATATGGGAAAAAGTAAATCATATCTAGATGAAAAGGGTAAGCTGAAAGCTGATGTTTATGCAAAGCATCTTTCAAAATATCAAATCGAACTTGTAAAGCTTCAGGAGTGGATTAAGTTTAAAGGTTTGAAAGTAGTTGTGATTTTTGAGGGTAGGGATGCTGCTGGAAAAGGTGGTGTTATAAAAAGAATCCACGAATCATTAAACCCCAGGATTTGCAGAGTTGAGGCTCTGGGTACTCCCACTGAAAAAGAGAAAACCCAATGGTATTTTCAAAGATATGTTTCCCGTTTACCTGCTGCTGGTGAAATGGTGCTTTTCGACCGTTCATGGTATAATAGGGCAGGCGTGGAACATGTAATGGGATTTTGTACAAAGAATGAGTACTGGGAATTTTTACGTTCATGCCCAAACTTTGAACAAATGCTAATCAGATCGGGGATAATATTGATAAAGTACTGGTTTTCAATTAGTGATAGTGAACAGGAGAAGAGATTTCAGGCTCGATTAAAGGATCCTACAAAACGTTGGAAACTAAGTGCTATGGATTTGAAATCCAGAGACCTGTGGGTTGAATATTCCAAAGCAAAAGATACAATGTTTGATTATACTGACACAAAAATATCTCCATGGTATTCGGTTCCTGCAGATGATAAAAAGAAAGCCAGATTAAATACAATCCGGCATATGTTAACAAAGATCGACTACAAGGATGTTCAATACGATAAAATATCACTTGAGCCTCGTATTATTGAAGATGATTACGAAAGGCCTCCTATGGAAGATAATACCTTCGTAAAGGATTACTATACCAGTTAATCATTGACAATTCCCTTAAAATCGTAGCCGAGATCACTTATTTTTTGTTCAACGATTTCAATCGAGATATCTGACCCTTTGATGGTTATTGTATTATTTGTGTTATCTGCTTCAACATAGGAAATTCCGGGTATTGTCATGATACCATTTTCCACCTTCGCTTTGCATTTAACACAACTCATTCCTTCAACACTGTATTTCGATTCTGTGATATTTGCCATGGTGAAATTATTATTCTGTTTATTTTTTAATATTCTGAATTTTTGAATTACGGATTTTATGAAGCTGTTTAACAAAAGTAATGACAGTATAATTGCTGATGAGACTGATAACCACATTGGCAATAGTTCATGTTCATGGCTTCCCGATATTAATGTTAATGGAGAAAACCATTGAGCTGGAAGAAAATAATCAATAAACAGCCCGAAAAGTAATGATCCGACAACCAATGAGCCCAGATAAATAAACAAGGTCTTTTTACCAAGGTTTTTTCCAATAACAGTCATAGTTGCTGCATTGGTAGCAGGACCTGCCATTAAAAATACCAATAGAGCACCCGGAGAAATTCCTTTCAATAATAATACAGCGGCTATTGGTACTGAGGATGTTGCACAGATGTACAAAGGAATTGAAACCACAAGTATCAAAAGCATCCCGGTAAGGCCGGTTATATGAAACTCTTGGAAAAAATTGTCAGGTATAATTACCGTAATCAATGCCGCAATTAACAGTCCTACTACCAGCCATTTGGCAATATCATTTACCATTTCTACGGCTGCATATCGGAAAATTTCTTTCACATCGAATCCGGTTTTTTTACCAGTATTTTCAGTGGTAACTTTCTTTGTTTTTGATTTATCAAGTTTATTAGTAATTAATCCTCCCGTGATTCCTGTTATAAATGCGACTAGGGGTCTTAGAATTGCAAATGGCAATCCAAGCATCGACCATGTAACCAATATTGAATCAATTCCGGTTTGAGGAGTTGAAATCAGAAAGGATACTGATGACCCTTTTGATGCTCCATTGTTGTATAGCGAAATCCCAGCAGGGAGCACTCCGCATGAGCATAGTGGTAGTGGAATTCCAAAAAGGCTTGCATTTATTACCGATGATGTATTGCTTTTGCCAAGGTATTTATTCATAAGATTTGGTGGAATAGTGACCTTTAGTATCCCTGCAAAGAGAAAACCAAGAAGCAAATATGGCGCCATGTCTACTGTAAGTGACACTAGTGCATCGAAATAGTTATTGATATATTCCATCTTTATGCAAATCTATAAATATCGTATCAATGTGAATAAGGAAATAGTAAATTAAGAATTATTTAACATGATCGTATATAAAATCAACAACTTTTTGGATATCAATATCTTTTCCTGCTTTTATGACCATAGAATTATCAGGAATGTTGTTTTTCGAATATTTAAGGTGACTATTCCAGATATGCTCAATGTACCAATCTGGTTCTTTTCCCCAGCGCAAATCATTATTTTTTCTCATAAAGAAAAACCGGTGATCAAGTGTGAGGAATAGACATTTATCCATTAACTCACAAGTCGATTTGTAATGAAAAGCAAAAATTCCCTCAATAATAACGATCTCATTGCTAGCGATTGCCTCATGAACTGCGTTCTCAAATTTCATAAAATCAATCGATTTAGGTGATTCCCAATCAATATGATCTCTAATAAGAGGAATCTTTTCTTTTGGGAAAACATAATCATCCTGACAAAGAACGGCCACTTTTTTTTCTGAAAAATAACTCTTTATTCTACTAGCAAGCCGTGATTTACCTGCATTGCTTATACCTCCGATTCCAATGATCATGTTAAAGTTATCATTTACTGTGCAATCATTTTCTTAGTCTCGGATAATTGCCTCTTTTCCTGATATCTATTTTTGAAGGTGAGGGATTATACCAGTTTGTCATTGATTTCTTTTCTTCTCCGGAGGTTTGACCTGGCATAAATTGATATGCACCAATATCAGGTATTGGGAGTCTGGCATTATTAAGAATGTCATCAGGAACAGTTGCTGCAATTGGTATATCAGCCTTTCCAATTGCCGGAGAAAGGGAATCGATCCGATAATCATTTGCTTCAGTTTTTACAAATAGTGGGTTCTCATTTATAATTAAATCAGTAAAGAAATCAGGATTACTGAAATCCAAAGATGTCTTAACAACACTGTTTGTAAAGTAATAATTTGAATCTGCTCCACCATCCATATCAGTCTCGAATTCATCTTCATTTAAACCGTACAGAATGCTATTATCGAAATAAACGTTCATCGGAATTGGAATGGGTTGTTCGAGAGTATCCAATAGATAATTATTAATAAAAAATGCTGGAGTGTTCCTTACGGAGAAAGGCCAGAATCCTGCAAGTGTAGAATGCACAAATCGATAGTAGCCACCACCGGTTAGAGCTGCATTATAAGCACCACAGTTTGCAATAACTGTATTCTTTGCTTCGATGCTGTATATCCTAGCAAACAGTCCTATACCATTCATGTTTTGGATAATAACATTGTGAAGTCGTAAGCTGTTTTCAGTTATTTTAGTGAATGACTCTGCTTGTAGTCCAATAAATCCATTTTTAATGATGGCGTTTTCAATAATATGATCATGGCCGGCTCTACCTTCCATTAACCATATACGATCCCATTGTCCGGGAACATCTGAATAAAAATCTTCCAGACGATCGCCCTGAAATATTACAGGATTATCAACTGTTCCTACTACATTCAGTTCACCATCAACATACGACCATAATCCCGAGCCTTCGTGGAAATATACATGAGTTCCTTCTTCAATAACAAGTTTACCGTATGAATCAATTACTGCATAACCATAAACAACATAAGGTTTCTGGCTTGTCCAGTAGACTGTTTCCAGACTATCGGCAACAACTTTGAACGGCGGGAGCCCCGCAATATGTTGATCAGCAACAATATAATTGGCATCTTGCCCCCAGGCTACAAGCTTAATACTTTGTTCGTTTCCGTTTGTTAGGAAGTATATATCATCTTCTACAATGTAAGGATTGTTTATATTTTGTGGATCGATAGTAACTCTAACGAATATGTAAATGCTATCACCACCTGAAAGTTCGATATCAGAGAAAATGCTTCCCGATTCACCATCAACATTTATTCTGAAAGGTGATTGATCACCATTTCCAAGGTTAATATTTGAAATTTTTACCTTATTATCACTATGGTTATATATCCTCATTTGATGGGTAGCAGAACCAATGGATGTGAAAACTGTATCAAAGATTATAGAATCAGTTGAGAAGCTGAGTTTTAACGACGGATTATCACTTATTGCTTCTTCTTTTCTACATGAATAAAGAACGAGAAGAGCAAAAACTGAGATCAGAACTGCCGGTTTTATAAGTTGAAATATTCTTATCATATAACCTAGTAGGTATTTTAACGGTTGCAAAGATATATTATTAATAATGAACTATAATTCAATTATCATAGATACGCAAAAGAAATAGATTTATTGTAATTTTACGCATCACTAATTAAAAATTTCGACTCATGAATAAATCAGCAATTATAATAATACTGCTATTGTTTTTCACTTTATCAGGATTTTCCCAGTATCAGAATCTTGGCTCAACTGGTCGCACTGAGCCAAAGCCTAACCCATGGTTTGTGGGTGGTATGATTGGCGGAAGCTTTTCTAATAATGGCGGGAGTTTTGAAGTATCACCTCTTGTTGGGTATAAGATTACTGATGACTTCCATGTTGGATCGCGGATAACATATATTTACTCAAAATACTTTGGTACAAGCTATAATGATTATGGTGGAAGTTTGTTTGCAAGACAGAGGTTTTTGAAAATGCTTTTTGCTCATGCTGAATATGAGGTTCTAAGTATTGAATATAATAATGTTCAAAATGAAAAATTCAGAATGACAATAAACAGTCTGTTTCTGGGTGGCGGACTTTACCAGCAAATGGGAGGCCGTGGGTTTGCAACAATTGCTATTCTTTACAATGTTCTTGAAACAAAATATTCACCTTACTCAAATCCCGTTATTCGAATTGGGTTTGGAGTTGGCTTGTAATTAATACTCTTACCTCAGCATGACAAAGAAAGAACGCTATAGGCTCGTTATTGAGTATTTTAAAGAGCACAAACCCATTGCAGAAACAGAACTAGATTACCGGTCGCCTTATGAATTATTGGTAGCCGTTATTCTGTCGGCGCAATGTACTGATAAGAGAGTGAATATTATTACTCCTGATTTTTTTAAGTCATTTCCAACTGAAAATGAACTTGCTGATGCTGAGGTTGATCATGTTTTTGAATTGATAAAAAGTTGCTCATATCCAAATAATAAAGCAAAGCATTTAAGTGGAATGGCTAAGATGCTGGTAAAGGATTTCAAAGGAGTTGTTCCGTCGGATATTGACGAACTTCAAAAACTTCCGGGAGTAGGTCGTAAAACAGCAAACGTGATTGCTTCTGTAGTATTCGATAAACCTGCCATGGCTGTTGATACACATGTTTTTAGGGTATCGGCAAGGATTGGATTAACCACGAATTCAAAAACTCCTCTGAACACAGAAATGCAACTTGTAAAACATATTCCCGAAGAGTTAATTCCATTGGCACATCATTGGTTGATATTGCATGGTAGATATATTTGTATTGCAAGAAAGCCAAAATGTGAGGAGTGTGGGCTTAGTGAGTTTTGTAGGTATTATTCAAAGTTGTAGATTGGTTGTAAAGGTAGAACGATAGGAAAGGTGGTTTTGATTTGAGCTTATATCTTAAATTCCTGTAGCTTATGTTATTAGCTGACTTCGGAGAAGGGTAACCTGTTAAGGATTGATCGACCAAGTGTAATTTCATCAGTATATTCAAGATCATCACCGATGGCAACACCACGAGCAATGGTTGTTACTTTAACTCCGAATTCCTTGATGAGTTTGTAGATATAATAGTTGGTTGTATCACCTTCTACCGTTGCCGGAAGTGCCAGTATAATCTCGTTAATATTGCTGATATTTATTCGTTTAACCAGCTGTGCAATATTTAGGTCATTAGGACCAATTCCCTCAATGGGATTAATAATTCCTCCCAGTACGTGGTATAGTCCAGTAAATTGTGATGTTTTCTCAATTGCAAGAACGTCTCTGATATCTTCTACAACGCAAACTGTACTGTTATCACGTTTTGCATTTGAACATATTTCACATGTGTCGGAATCACTGATATTGTGACAAGTATTACAAAACTTAATCTCATTTCGCATTTTGACTATGGAACCGCCAAGGTTTTCGGCATAACCTTCATCTTCTTTTAGGATATGAAGAGCAAGACGTAAGGCTGTTTTCTTACCTATTCCGGGTAACCGTGACAATTCGGAAACTGCTGTTTCCAATAATTTTGATGAATAATCGTTCAAGTTGTAGAAATTTATTTGTTGGCAAAGTTAGCATGTTCATAAAATAAATAATTTTATTGTCTGAAAAAAAATTCACAAAATGAGAATATTTACTATAATACTAGCACTTTTAATTGCAATAGGATCAACTTTGGTTGCCCAATCAGTTAATCAGGTTAACGAAAATGGAAAGAAAGAAGGAAAGTATATTAAATACTTCGATAATAATAAAATGAAATATGAAGGGCAATTCAGAAATGATATTCCTTACGGATTGTTTAAGCATTATTACAAAACAGGTCAATTGAAGGCAGAGGTTAGGTTTTCGGATGACGGCATTATTGCCAGAAACACTTCCTATTACAAGAATGGGAAGGTAATGGCACAGGGTAAGTATATTAATCAGAAAAAAGACAGTATATGGAATTATTATCTTGATGAAGATACTCTTACCCTAATTTCCTACGAAACTTATAAAAAAGGTGTTCTTAATGGTGAGAGTGTGACCTATTATCCAGAATCTGGTGAAATAGCAGAAGTTATTGAGTATAAGGATGGTAAGAAGCATGGGAAATTGATTAAGTATTTTCCGGATGGCGTACTTATGACAAAGAGTTACTATGAAAACGGTCAGCCGCATGGAGATTTTATACATAATCATCCGGATGGAAAGATTCAGATTCGTGGAAAGTACCACAAAGGTGTTCAATCAGGAAACTGGGAGTATTATAACGAAGATGGAATTCGTGTGACAGAAGAGGAATTTAGTAAACAGGAAGAAGTTAAGGAGATTGGAAAAAATGAGTAATGGGTTGATAGGTTGATGGAGTGATGGAGTGATGGAGTGATGGAGTGATGGAGTGATGGAGTGATGGAGTGATGGAGTGATGGAGTGATGGAGTTTTGGAGTATTGAAAAAATGATTGCTAAATGGGGTCTGTTGAATGCGATAAAGGCATGAACAATGCCCAAATGCCCAATATCCAAAGCATAAAACCCAAGAAACCATATCTCAGTTGTGTTTCTTTCTACTATCCAACAATTTTCTTTAACTTGCAGACATCTTTTTACCCAAAAACAAGAAATCGATGAAGTCGATAATATCATTTATTATTTTCTCATTATTTCCTCTGTTTGTTTTATCGCAAACTACTATTTCAGGTGGTGAGGTTTCAGGGACATGGACACTTGCTAACTCTCCTTATCTTATTGAAGGTGACATAGAAATAAATTCTTCTGATACTTTAATTATTGAACCGGGTGTTGTTATTGAATTTCAGCATTATGATGGTTTATTCGTGTATGGTTGTATTAATGCAAAGGGAACCATTACCGACTCAATCTTATTCACAGTTGATGATACAACAGGGTATAGCAACCACCACTCACACTCTGGTTGGAAAGGAATAAGGTTTAATAATGCAAGTGAGATTGATTCATCATTTCTAAGCTATTGTATTATTGAATATGGTAAGGGGTTTGAAAATTACGGAGGAGGATTATTTATTATATACACCGATAACGTATCTATAACTAATTCAGTAATTCAAAATTGTTATATCTCTGGTAGTGACTCATATGGTGCCGGTGTCGCTATATTGCTCAGCAACCCATTTATGCGCGATATACTGGTACAAAATAACAAAACTTACGACTATGGTGGTGGTATGATGATAGCAAATGATTCATTGGATGCGAAAAGAATTACAATTATAAATAATTATGCAAGAGAAAAAGGTGGTGGGTTATATTCAACATTTGGAAGTGAATCACTTTATGAGTTTACTATATCAAATAATAGCTCTGGTGTAGGTGGAGGCATTTATACCAACTCAAGCTTAAAAATACTCGATTCCGATATTAGTGGAAATTCAGCTGATTATAGTGGTGGAGGTATTTATTTAGAAGGAAATTCAGAAATTCATTCCAGTTCAATTCATGATAACTATACAAACGGAGGTGGTGGAATTTTTATAAAGTCAGATACAGACGAAAATTCTAAGGTTTTTGACTGTTATATTTACAATAACCATGCATATGAAGCTGGTGGGGGTATATACATTTCTTCGGAGGGCAATACCTGGATCAGAAATTCAGTATTTGATTCTAATTATGCCAAGTATGGAGGAGGAGTTTATTTCAAACGATCAGCAGCAAAACTGGAAGGATTAACCATTAAAAATAATGATGCAGGTTATGGTGGAGGAATTTATTTTAACACAAGTCAAACTTTTCCAGTAAATATGGACACTGTTAATATGTGTAATATTTATTCTAATAATGGTATAGTTGGCAGGGAATTCTTTAGTTATGGTACTGTTGTTGACATGAGGATTGACACATTTTCTGTTCAAAACCCAACTGATTATTATGTTATGCCTATTGAGCATTTCTCTATTAGCATTGAGAATGGTTTAACGAATCTGGTTAACGAGGACTTTTTTATCTCACCAACTGGTTCTGATTTAAATACCGGGCTAAGTACTTCTGTTCCGTTTAAAACAATCGATCATGCATTGTCGGTATTATATACTGATGATCAAAATTCATCCACAATTTATATCGATGATGGTGTATATAGTCCATCTGCTACAGGTGAACGTTTTCCATTATTAACTATGGGAAACCTTAAATTGCAAGGTTCAGCAGCTACTATCCTAGATGCAGAAAATACGGATAGAATAGCCTATTCATATGAAGCAGATAGTCTTTTTTTCAGCAATCTTACTTTACGAAATGGGAATACAGATGATCATGGTGGAGGTATTTACTTGAAAAATAGTTTGGTACAACTTGATAATCTTGAAATAAGTAATTGCAGTGCGAATATAGGTGGTGGATTGTGCTTAATTGACTCACCAGTATTGACTAATAATATTACAATATCGAACAACCAATCGGAATTAGTAGGTGGCGGGCTCTATGTGGTAGGTATATATGAAAATTCGGTAATAAATAATGCTGTCATTCGTCAAAACAGTGCTACCAAAGGCGGAGGTGTATTTACTAGCGGACATCATGTTTTCGAAGATGTATCAGTTTATGATAATACTGCAAGTGAGTCAGGTGGTGGAATATATAATTCATATTACCTTTCCGTTTTTGACTCTGCAAACCGATCAAGTATTTATGCTAATTCTTCCGTAGTGGGTAATGATTTATTTAATAGTTCTGATAGTATATTACATGTTTATGTTGATACATTCACTGTAATTGAACCTACTGCATATCATGCAAGTCCATTATCTCTTTTTGACTTAGATATACTGGTTGGTAAGTATAACCAAATAACAAATGATGTATATATTTCTGTGGATGGTGATAATTCGAATACCGGATTATCATGGGAAGAATCTCTAAAAACAATCTCGAACGGAACAACCAGATCACTATCTGATTCTTTAAATCCAATAACTATCCATTTGGGAGCAGGAACATATAGTATGGAAACTAATGGCGAATTTTTTCCAATAACACCAATAGGTTATTCCAGGTTAATAGGATATGATGAGGTTGTTTTAGATGCTGATGCAATATCGAACCTGATATCAATAAATAATGCACAGTATGTTGAACTCAATAACTTTAGCTTACAAAATGGGTATGCCGAGAAAGGTGGTGGAATTAGTATTCATAATTCACATGTATTTATCAGTAATTTAATAGTAAAAGACAATTTAGCAACAAAATACGGTGGAGGTATTTGGGTGAAAAGTTCAGATGTATACTTACTAAATTCGATTGTGAAAAATAATAGCTCAATATACAAAAGAGGTGGCATTTCAGTTGATCATTCAAATGTTAATATCTCTAATTCTATTTTCGATAATAACCACAGTAATTCGATGGGTGCCATTACATCAGTCTATTCAGATATAGCTATTACAGGTTCACGAATAACAAATAACCATGATAATGAGTATTCAGGTGGATTATCATTATATTATTCAAATGTCTATTTGTATAATTGCACATTTTCAAATAATACCACAAACGAATATTGGAGTGGAACGCTACATGCATATGATTCCGTTAATTTATCGATTGAGAATTGTATATTCTGGGAGGAGCAAAACCACTGGGATATTTTTGCAAGAGGAGATGATTATCAAACAAATGTTGGTATTTCTTATTCCAGTTTAACCGATGGAGAGAACTCAATTGGAACAGAAGGTAATGTTGAACTAAAATATACTGACACCAATATTTCTGGAGATCCACTATTTATGGAAACAGATCCATACCCATATCAAATCAGCGAGTATTCCCCCTGTATAAACGTAGGAAGTCCTGATACAATTGGAATGAATCTGCTACCTGTTGATATTGCCGGAAATCCAAGAATATATGATGGATATATTGATATGGGTGCATTTGAATGGGGGCCTTTTGTTGATACGGAACCACCAAAAGAACTTGTAAAAGAAATAATAATATACCCGAATCCTGCCAGTGAATTGATTAATATTAAATTGAATCCTAGCTTAAACTCAATTAGCGAAATCTCTCTCTACAATCAACTTGGTCAATGCATCATTAATAAAAAAGAAAACACGGAAGTAATAAATATATCTACAGTAACACCTGGTTTGTATATAATTGAAATAGAGTCTAATAACAAATTGTCTCGAAGTAAAATAATTGTGAGATGATTGAAGTGAATAAAGAAATTTGTCGTTCTGAGCATAGCGAAGAATCTTCACGGTGGAGATACTTTATTACATTCAGAATAATTGGTCTTGTTTTAATTTCTAGTATTGTCAATGTCAATCCCTAATGTCCAAAAGTGTCAATGCCAAATGTCCAATAATGCCCAATAACCAATAACCCACCAAACAATGACACCACCACTAACCATAATACCAGCGCCATCGTTAAAATCTGTTTACGCATTTCTTCCTTTAGTTGTAGTAACAGGTTTTATACAATTACTTGTTCCATCAACCATTCATATGATTATGAACAATTTCGGTATTCAACCGGGTATAGCCGGAATATTACCAATGGTATATTTTGGCGGTTTATTAGTTAGTACTTTAACAATTACTCATCTTGTTAGCAGGTATACAATCAAACAATTAATGGCGGTTGGTGCACTTCTTGCATCCATTTCATTGTTACTGGCATCTCAAATCGATACGTATTTTATTTTTGTTATGCTTTACTTAGCCATTGGATTTGGAAACGGATTGTTAATGATACTTCCCGGACTTTATTCAACCCATGTGTTTGGTGAGAAAAGCCCAGAACTGCAGTCGCTTATATTTGCAACAATGGCTGTGGGATTTGTCTTGGGCCCGGTATTTCCGGGAATAATTGCTTATCTTGATTTATCTTGGAGATGGGCATTTGCATTCCCCGGTTTTTTAATATTACCCATGCTAATTCCAGTAATTTTAGCGAAGCACGAACCAATCGATCATACAGAGAAACTAACTCTGACAATCGCTAAAGACATCATTAAATTTGACAAGCGGTTTTTTATTGGGATTATTGCGGTTGTAAGTATTGGTGCAGGATGCACTTCGGGTTTTCTTACATGGATGATTACGTTTCTGGAAAACAATAGAGGAATGGATATTGGAATTGCTCATATAGTGCTAAGTATCATGGGTGTTGCAACTTTCACCGGAAGAAGAATGTGGGGCAAAGTTGCTGCCAATAAACGAGTATATAAAACTCTTCTTTTCATAGCGCCGGTTTCAATGTTTTTCATATTTATTGGTCCGTTTCCATCAAATGTTATAATAAATATTGCTCTGTTTTTTATGGCAATCATTTTTATGTCGGGGATAAACCCTTTGGCATTATCTGCGGCAGCGATTTATCCAAGGTCGTACAGTTCAAGTGTTTATACCATCCTTTTTAGTTCGGCAGCTGTAGGTGGAATGGCTATCCCTTTTGGAATTGGTTTGATATTCCAGATTTTTAACGCAACAATCGGATTAAGTTCAATTGCCATTTTAGTTTTGATAATAGTGATTGCTCTTCTTTTCATTAAAAAAGAAATCCCACTATCAGAACATATACATCGCCACCTGATGCCCTAACTAAATATTCTTATTTTTATGCCTTGAAATTTTAAGGTAACATGAGAAAATTTATCACTTTGGCTTTAAGCATAGGTTTTTGTACACTGGCATTTGGACAAACCTCCGTAAAGATGCCATTGGAAATTGCAGTAGCATTTCAAAACGGCACCCGTTCCAATGATGGTTTACCAGGGCCAAACTACTGGCAAAATTACTCCGATTACACTATTAATGCTGAGTTATTAACTGATGAAAGTAAGTTGGCCGGAAGCGAAACTATTGTTTATTATAATGAAAGTCCAGATACTTTATCAATGATTGTTTTCAGACTTTATCCTGATTTTTTCAAGAAAGGAAATGCAAGATCATGGACCATAGGTGATAATGATCTTACTGATGGAACTCAGATTGATAAAATAAAGATTGGTGACACAGATTATTCTCCTACTGATGGATCAAAAGTAACAAGGTCTGCTACAAATATGTTTGTGAAACTGGATGAAAAGATTTTTCCCGGAACTTCTGTAAAAGTTGAAATTGACTGGGAAATGCATATACCAAGAGTTGCATGGGCAAGATTTGGGAATTATGGAAAAGACAGGTTTTTTGTGGCCTACTGGTATCCGCAAATAGCTGTTTATGATGATATTGACGGTTGGGATAGAGTTGAGTATTACGGAACAGTGGAATATTACAATGATCTTAATAATTTCGATGTAAACCTTAAAGTACCTTCCGGATATGCTGTTTGGGCAACTGGAGATCTTCAGGAAATGGATAAGCATTATTCACAGAAGGTTATCGACAATTACAACAAAGCATTACAAACCGAAGTGATAACAAACATATTCACAGTTGATGATTGCAAGAATAACAAGGTATTGAAAAACAACCAGACAGATACATGGAATTTTGTTGCAAATAATATTCCTGATTTTACTTTTGCTGCAACAAAATACTCCAATTGGGATGCAGCATCAACGATTGCTGATCACAAAACTGGTAGGAGAGTGCTGGTGGATGCTGTTTATCCTGATTCCGTTGATACATTTGATGAAGGTGCATATTATGCATTGGAAAGTGTGAAATTTATGGTTGACAGTTTACCTGGTTTTCCTTTTCCATACTCTCATATTACATCATTCTGCAACGGACGAAAGAATGGTGGAATGGAATCGCCTATGATGGTGAACGAAGGCGATCCTGCTGAAAAAGGTTCAGCAATTGGTCTTATTTTTCATGAAATATTACATTCTTATTTTCCGTTTTACATGGGAACAAACGAAAGAAAGTATTCATGGATGGATGAAGGATGGGCGGCATGGTTACCTTATGGAATAATGGATACACTAGCACCTGAATACAATTATTTTGAGCGAGTGTCAGGTAGTTTCGCGAACCTTAGCGGAAAAGAAAAGGAAGTGCCTCTTATTTATCTTTCCTATCAAATCAATGATTATCCTTCGTATAGGGTTCATTCGTATAATCGTTCGGCTATGGCTTATGCTTATTTGCGTAATGTACTTGGCGACAGTGTGTTCAGGGAGGCATTGCATGTTTATATGGACAGGTGGAGTCAGAAGCATCCCATACCGTACGATTTCTTTAACACCTTTGAGAATGTATCCGGTCAAGACCTTGATTGGTATTTTCAGCCATGGTTTTTCGATCGTGCTTACGCAGATCTGGGAATTAAAAAAGTTACTCTTGATAATAAAATCGTTGTTGAGAATAATGGAGGACTTCCTTTACCAATAATCGCAATATGTACTTTCGCAGATGGCTCAAAACAAACTATTTACAAGAATGCTTCCATATGGAGAAATCGTGAAAATGCCGTTGTAATTCAGGCCGACAGTGAAAAGACACTTAAGGAAGTTGTGTTAGGAAATAATGAAATTCCGGACGTAATAAAAGAGAACAATCAATTTTTTATTGAACAATAATAAAGCAACGTATTAAAGTATATTTTTGTCAGTTAAACAAAGAAATCAATATGAAAATTAAATTACTACTAATCTTACTTGTCGGAGTTGTGTTAAACCTATCGGCACAAATCGCTCCGGATAAATATTATATTCAGTTTACCGATAAGAATAACTCACCATATTCAATTGATAACCCGGAAGAATTCCTGACTCAACGAGCTATCGACCGTCGTGATAAATATAATATCCCAATTACAGGAAATGATATACCTGTAAATATGGCATATATTCAAGGGGTTGCGAGTTTTGGTGTCACTATATTGAATCCAACGAAATGGTTAAATGGTGTTACGATATATACCACAGATTTTGCTGTTATTTACGATATAGAAGCATTACCATATGTTAGTTCTGTACGAAATATCAGTAATCCTGATGGATATGTTTCTGATAAATTCAATAATCTTGTTGTTGAGGAAACAACAGCTATTACAGGATTAAAATCAACCTCCACACTTGATTATGGATTATCATATGGCCAAATTGATCAGTTAGATGGTATTAATCTTCATGATAAAGGATTTCAGGGACAAGGAATGGTAATTGCAGTTCTTGATGCAGGTTTTGTAGGAGTTGTTGAGCATCCTGTTTTTGAATATATGTGGGATAATAGCAAAATTCTTGGTACAAAAGATTTTGTAGACAAGGGAGGAAATGTATTTGAGGTTGAAGGATCAGGAAATGAACACGGAAAAAGTGTGTTATCATGTATGGGAGCTAATTTACCTGGCGAAATGATTGGAACTGCTCCTGAAGCTGATTATTGGTTATTAAGATCAGAAGAAGGACCAATTGAAAATATTATTGAAGAATATAATTGGGTTAGCGCTGCTGAATATGCTGATAGTGTAGGTGCAGACGTGATTAATAGTTCACTAAGTTATTTTGAATTTGATATACCACAATGGTCTTACGATCCAAGTGATATGGATGGAAATACTGCTATTTCTACAATTGGTGCTGATATTGCAGCATCTAAAGGAATGCTTATTTGTAACAGTGCAGGGAATTCAGGAACATTGGTTGGTGCTCCTGCTGATGGTGATAGTGTATTTACTGTGGGATCGGTTGATCTAAATGATCAAAGATCAAACTTTAGTTCAATTGGACCTACTGCAGATGGCAGAATAAAACCAAATATTATGGCATGTGGAGCAGGTGCAACAATTGCAAATGGAACACAATCGATTTCAACAGGAGGTTATGGAACATCGTTTTCGTCACCAATTCTGGCAGGTATGATAACATGCTTATGGCAATCGCATCCTGAAATGACAGCGATGGAAGTTCAGGAATCTGTTATGGAAAGTGGCTCAACAGCCAATAACCCGGATAACTTTATGGGATGGGGAATTCCTGATTTTACAGGTGCAGACTCAATACTAACAAGTATTAATCCTCCTGTTTTTAAAACTAGCTTTGTAAAGGCTGGACCAAGTCCGTTTAACTCGGTTTTAAATCTGGAAATTGATATTGACAGTTCAGAAACAATTCGAGTTGAATTGATAAACATTGGTGGCGACATTGTCCTCGACAGTTACTATGATATTACTAAATATAACAATAAGATTAGCCTTAATACAGGCACACTTTCGATTACTCAAGGTGTGTATTTTCTGAAAGTAATCAGTAAAAATAATACCGAAGTAATAAAAGTGATTAAAAACTAGAATCTTAGCTCAATCTACTACAAGCTTACGTTCAATATCTCAATGATGTGGGAACAGATGATGATTGGTGGTTATCAACAAAAAAAGTGATTTATCAACAATAATCGAATGTTTTTGCAATGAATAATTAGAAGTTTTTAACTTTGACAGTATAAATATTACATATTCACAATTAGATAAACTTAGTTAATTTGGTTTAAATCCGAAATGCAATATGCAGGAGAATGAGAAATATGAAAAGAGAGATGATCTTTTTTCAAAAGTAGTTAGAGCAGGAAAGCGTACATATTTTTTCGACGTGAAAGCCACACGTACAAATCAGCAATATTTGACTATCACTGAGAGCAAGCGACGTTTTAATGAAGAGCAAGGAAAGTTCTTCTATGAAAAACATAAGGTGTTTCTCTATGGTGAGGATTTCGAAAAATTTAAGGACGGCTTACATGCTGCGATTTCTTTCATAGAAACAGGAGAAGAGAATATTGAGCAACCAGCAGATATTCAGGAGCCTGATAAAGAAATCAGTAGTACAGTTGATGTAAACTTCGAAGACCTGGGTGACGACGCTATTTAATAGCGTAAAACAGTACAGGCATAACTATTCTTGCTATTGCGCATGGAATAATTAAAATAGTTTGTGAGTCAGGTTTAAACCTTAAAACGAGTTACATATCATTATGGGTAAAACAATTGCGGTAACTAATCAGAAAGGTGGTGTTGGTAAAACAACAACATCAATTAACCTTGCAGCTAGCTTAGCTGTTCTGGAATATAAAACCTTAATAGTAGATGCAGATCCTCAAGCAAATGCAACATCCGGAATTGGCTTCGACCCAAAACAGATTCAGGCCAGTATTTACGAATGTATCATTGACGATCTGAATGTTGAGAGTGTAATTATACAGACTAAAACTCCAAACCTTGACTTACTTCCGGCACATATCGACCTTGTTGGTGCTGAGATTGAAATAATCAATATGCCGGGTCGTGAAAATCTGATGAAAACTGTTCTTGAAAAGGTAAAAACGAAATATGATTTCATTATTATTGATTGTTCACCTTCTTTAGGACTTATCACGGTTAATGCGCTTGCAGCAGCCGATTCGGTGATAATACCTGTTCAATGTGAGTATTTTGCTTTAGAAGGACTTGGTAAGTTATTGAATACAATCAAGATTGTTCAAACCAGATTAAATGAAAACCTCGATATCGAAGGAATTCTTCTAACAATGTTTGACTCGAGATTGAGGTTGTCGAAACAAGTAGTTGAAGAAGTAAAAACACATTTCCAGCAAATGGTTTTCAATACAATAATAAACCGAAACACAAAATTGGGTGAAGCACCAAGCTTTGGTGACTCAATTATCATGCATGACGCTGCAAGTACAGGTGCTATTAACTATCTGAACCTTGCACGTGAAGTTCTTCAAAAGAACGATATGACTGTCATGAATAACGCAGATAAGATTATAGATGAGTAATAAGGGGAAAAGAAAAGCACTGGGAAGAGGACTGGATTCAATATTGTCAAGTCCTGATACTGATATCACATCTGTTGATATTAGTGGAGAATTTGTTGCCGGTGCTATAGCAGAAATCGGAATCAATAAAATTGAAACTAATCCGTTTCAACCACGTACTGATTTCGATGAGATGATGCTCAGAGAATTGTCAGAGTCAATTAAAATACAGGGAATTATTCAGCCTATCACTGTTAGAAAGATGGGTTATGATAAATACCAAATTATTGCGGGTGAACGCCGGTTTAGAGCATCTCAAATGGCGGGATTAAAGTTTATGCCTGCATTTATTAGGGTCGCCAATGATGAGCAAATGCTTGAACTAGCATTAATTGAAAATATTCATCGTGAGGATCTTAATGCTATCGAAATTGCAATTAGCTACCAAAGGTTAATTGATGAAATTAATCTTACTCAGGAAAAACTAAGTGAGAAACTAGGTAAAAGCAGATCATCAATTGCAAACTTTCTCAGATTGCTTAAATTACCTCCAAATGTTCAGGTGGCACTTCGTGACGGATTTATCTCAATGGGTCATGCACGTGCCCTCATAAATATTGAAGATAAAAAAGCGCAAGAACGAATTCTTAAGACAATAATCGACAAAGGATTAAATGTTCGCCAAACTGAAGAAATTGTTAGAAATGCCAATAAACCTCTAACTGCGAAAAAGAAAACCAAGTCATTGGAAATACCCGAAAGATTTAAGGACACTCCGGCTTCACTTAGCTCTAAACTTGGAACAAAAGTTAGTTTAAAAAGAAACAATAACGGCATAGGCTCAATCGTTATTAGTTTTAAAAATGACAAGGATCTGGAAAAGATCATTTCTATAATCGAGGGTAAATAATAATTATCTTGAAAAAGTTGTTAAACAGTGCATTGTTGACTGCAGTTATTCTGTTGTTGCCATTGCTATGGCCAGCTAGTATTTATGGGCAACAAACAACAGATTCAACCAAACAAAAAGTGCATTCTCCAAAGAAAGCGAATTTACTAGCCTTGATTCCGGGTGCTGGTCAGATCTACAATAAAAAATATTGGAAACTTCCAATAGTATATGCAGGATTTGGTGTTACAGGATATTTTGCATTTTGGAACAGAGGAGAATATTTAAAGTATCAGGATGCTTATATTTGTAAGCTTCAAACACCAGAAAATCAACTTATTGTAGAGTGGAATCCTGTTAGCCAGTCGTATGTATGTAGTGTTGATAAAAAAGTCGAGTGCGATAATGAACTGGCTGCAAAGTACTCTGCTTCTGATCTTAAAACGTTCCGTGATTATTACAGAAGAAATATGGAATTGTCATATATTTTGATGGGACTTTGGTACATCTTACAAATGCTGGATGCCACAGTTGATGCACATCTTTACTATTGGAACGTTGATGAAAATCTGTCGGTCAGACTTGAACCTGTTATCATGCAGCCAAATATTGTTATCCCAACACCTGTTCCTGGAAATATACCAAATCACAATGGATTGAAAATATCCGTTAATTTCTAATTTAACTAATAGATTATCATGGACATTATAATATCCGGCTATGGACGAATGGGCAAAGAAGTAGAGAAAGTTTGCCTGAAAAAAAATCATAATATTATTGCACGTTTGGATAATGAAAACGACTGGACTAATCTTCCAAAGGATATTAATTCAGCTGTAATAATCGATTTTAGTTTACCTGATATTGTAACGAGTAATATTACGAAAGCATTTACTTTAAAGATTCCAATTGTAACAGGAACAACAGGTTGGCATGATCAATTAGAAAGGATAACAGAAGAATGCAAAAAGGAATACGGCACATTATTTTATGCTCCTAATTTTAGTATAGGAGTAAATGTGTTTTTGAGAACAAATGCTTATCTTTCAAGGATAATGTCGAAAGTTGATGGTTATTCTGTTAAGATAGATGAAACACATCATATCCATAAGTTAGATGCACCAAGTGGAACGGCAATTGCAACAGCAGATGTGGTAATTGAGAATAATGATAAAATCTTAGGTTGGTCATTGGATAAAGTTGAAGAAGACACAATCCCGATTTATGCAACCAGAGAAGGTGAAGTAACAGGTAACCATGCTGTTACATATGAATCTGATGTTGATAAATTAATACTGTCGCATAAAGCAAAAAATCGTAGTGGATTTGCACTGGGTGCCGTTCTGGCTGCTGAATTCGTATCAAATAAAAAAGGTGTTTTTACGATGGATGACCTGTTAAATGACCTAGGTTAGAATAAACATAAATTATGAGAAAACTACTTTTCATCTTGATAACAACATTAATTGCAGTTTCATGCGGGACTTCTAGAAAAGGTACAACAGAGGAAAACGCAATACCGGAACCTTGTGAAGCAATCATATTTATTGATAAACCTTATACTGAAGTAGAAACGGATTATTATTCCTTAGACTCACTTTTTATTGAAAATGGCTGTCTGAATATTTGGGTTAGTTATGGAGGTGGTTGTGGTGATGCTGAATTTACATTGTATTATAATAACATTGTATTGGAGTCGTTTCCACCGAAAGCTAACCTGATGCTTAAGCTTAAGGATGAAGATAATTGCAGGGCAATAGTGCAGCAAAAACTTTATTATGATCTTAGTTTTTTTAATGATTACGCAGTTGGTGGAGGTATTAATCTAAAGTTAGCAGGAATAGATAATTCTGTTATGTATAAAGAATAGCATCTCGAAACTATTACTTGTTTGGTTTTTAAACACATGTGTAGATTATCCTTGAAATAAAAACAAGGGGAAATTTTAGTGTTTTAACATTTTCTTGACTACATCACTCTAACTATATTCAATTGTTTCATCATCTTATTAACCAAAGGAATGTATTCAGCAGGAAAAATTAACTGATGATTTCCCAGGCTGCTATTTTTTAGCAAATTAGATTGATCAGATGTAGTTCGAAAATTAATTTGAGTACGACAAGCGAATGAATGTGTTGGAGTATCAACAACCTCACCTTCCAGTAACATATACTTATCCAATTTGTTATTGATACGAAAAACACCAACCTTTCCAATAATAAATTCACCCTGAATAGCTGTACCGCAATTAGTTTCAAAATGAGTAGTGATATTGTATGATTTCAATAAATTTAATGGTGCCGTACAATGCGCAAATAGTATAGTGTTATCTTTAATTTCAGCAACATTTGCCTGCCACGGAATTACACCACTTATGGCTCTTATAATCATACTGCCTATCATACTGCAAACATCACCTTCACAGGCAGCAACAGTGTTTTTGGTATTTAGTACTGCAAGAGGTAAACATGCCGTTACCTTGTCTTTCATAACCATGGAAAAACATTCAACTGTAATTGCAGATATGTCATACTCTCCGATAACTTTCTCAAGTAAACTATAGACTTTTGCGGTGTCGAGTAATTCTGAATTATCAAAATCAGGGAAATATGAAAGAAACTCTTTCGAGGAATCTTCTTTTCGGTAATCATCAAGCTTTTCCCATGGCAACCGCAATAACTCTATACCTAGCTTTTCTTTAACAATAGATTCTTCAATATCAGAGTTTATTAACCAATCAGAAATAACTCCAATAGCAGCCGATTTTTGTCCTGATAACTCATCTATAGCCTTATTTACCTTTTTGAGTTCTATAAACTCAGAATATGCACCAGAGGCAAATACATCAATAATACTGACTCTACTACCTCGGTCTCTTAAATAAGAAGCTATTTCCATTGTTGCGGCGTAGGAGTTACTTTCTCTATGACATAAAAGTGTAATGTTATTCAGATTTTCAGTGAGTTTTATGGCAGCTTGTTCACATCCGCCACTTGCTACAAAAATAATTCCTGTTGGTTCATTTATTATCTGAAACTTATCATCAACAAAGAAATCATCTAGAATGGTCATGGAACGTTCTTTTAATCCATGATCATCATCATTATAGGATATATAAGCTATTTGGTGTGTCATTAAATTTGGTATTGTTTAAATAGAAAACCAACAGAGGTTTGAATCATTTCAATTATCTGACAAATATAATTAACTCCTTGCTGTTTTTGATAATACGTACAAATATTGAATCAAGTCATAGATAGTTTGAAATATAGCTTATAGTGCATCACTTGCTCATTGTAACACACAGGATGTAAGTGATATATCTGTCTTGCACTTGACTTTTGTGATAAAAACGTTATATTTGTAGTAACAAACCCAAATAAATTTACAATAGTTTTTTCGTGATTATAACTTATTGATTAACAATTAACCCAAATTATAATCATCCTGAAATTATTTTGATTGGCGAAACAAGACATTCATAAATAATTGATGGCATTAACCTAAAACAATATGTTATGAAAAAACTAATTTTCCTATTGGTGAGTTTGATACTTATATCCTCACCAATTCATGCTGCTATTTTTACAAGTGTAAAATCCGGAAACTGGTCCAGTGGAGATACATGGAATCAGAGCGGTGCCATACCCGGACCATCTGATAATGTTGTTATTGGTGAACTTCATATTATTAACATTGATGCTAATGCATTTTGTTATGACCTTACGATTGATCAAGGAGGAACACTTGAATTAACTGTTAGCGAAACTATATCAGTATTCCATAATACTTTGATCCAGGGCACATTTACAATTTCCGATGGAGTTGTAAACTCAGGAGATGCAAAGTCACATACTTTTCACATTTATGGCGGAGTGTTGAACTTCTCCGGAGGTATAATAAATATTGCCGGCAGGTTTAAGCAAAGTTTATCTATTTCACAATGTAACATAACTGGTAATGGGAACTTAAACATTAGTACATCCGGTGAACAAGCAACATCGACATATAATAATCTAAGTGTAAGTAATGGGATGTTTTCTATAAGTTCCAGTTCATCTGCTCAAATTATTCTCAAAAATGGAAATTCCACCTCCAAGGAAGAAATCTACTTTTCCCCTCAGACTTCAAACTTTGAGGGTGGTTCGATTGTAATTGAAAATGGTTCAGGATTATCAGATATTTATATAGATGTTGACATGCCGATTTTTAAAATTGTATCTGATGTTGGAACTGGGAATATTTTTCATTTCGATGCTAATTGTGAATTTACTCTTGATGATTTGACCGTGACTAGTGGAAGTGTGCAAATTGATGTTGGAGCAGAATTGGATATAACGGGCGATATCATTACAAATAATGCATTCATTGTTGAGTCAAACGCCAGTGGAAATGCATCATTAATTGCATCAGGAACAATGACAGGTTCAACAACTGTGCAGAGGTATATTGAGGCCTTTCTTGGTGATTCAGACGGATGGCATGAGATAAGTAGTCCGGTTATTAATATGCCCATTGATGGAAGCACTCTGGATCCGGGTATAAATGATGATCTTTTTGCATGGGATGAGAGTTCAAATATCTGGCTCAATCACAAAATAGGAGTTAACAATATCACGTCTTTTTTGAATGGTGAAGGGTATCTAGTTGCCTATGAATCATCACAAACTCATGAGTTTAATGGAGTATTAAACAATGCTGATGTGACTTTCAGTAATTTAAGTGTTGGAATAGGAGGTGGCTGGCATTTACTTGGAAACACTTTTTCTTCAGCAATAAAATGGGGAACATCAGCATGGGAACTGTCGAATATTAGTGGTGTTGCAAAGGTCTTTAATGAATCTACAGGTAATTATGAAGACCTGTCGGGTGGTGATGTTATCCCTGCCACAAATGGTTTTTTTATTCAGGCAGTAACTAGTACAAATCAAATAAAGATACCTGCTTCAGAGAGAGTTCACAGTTCGGATAATAATTATAAAAATTCATCCAATAGTCAGATGGAGACTGTTGTTATTGAAGTATTTTCCAATCAAAACTCATACTCAGATAAGACAAAAGTAGGTTTTAAGTATGATGCAACCAACGGGTGGGATATTATGTATGATTCGAGAAAATTATCAGGTAATATTGATGCTCCTCAATTAACTACTTTGTCAGATGGGGAGGAGCTGTCGACCAACTATTTGCCTTATGTAATTGGAAGTTGTAGTGTTTCGCTTAATTTTTATCCCGGTACAACCGGTAGTTTTACATTGGTAGCGAGTAATCTGAGTAGTTTTTTTCAAAATAGTGTTATTATTTTGGAAGATAGGAAAACAGGAGTTTTAATTGATCTTTTTAATAACCCCACCTATACTTTCACTGCTAATATTAGTGATGCCAATAATAGATTTCTTATTTATTTTCATGGTGTTACATATATTGGAGAGGTAAATGAAGATCCTGTTAATATTTTCACTTACGAGAGAAATATAGTAATAGAATGTGTTGATGATGAACAGGTATCAGGTAGCCTATCCATAGTTAATTTACTTGGTCAAATCCTTATTGATAAAGATATCAATTTAGAGAAAAACGGTCATGCCGTTATATCTCTTACGCCTGGTTGCTATTTGGTTTCATTAAGTACCTCAAAAGGGAATATTTCTGAGAAAATAATTATTAAACAATAATCATAATATCATGAAAAAGTCGAAATTTTTAAATATTACTGCGACAATATTCTGTTCCTTAGCATTATCAACCTTTATCTATTCTCAGCCTGATCCACCTAATGGTGCGCATGGTAGTGGAGACAATGAAAATGCAGGAGGTGGTGCACCTATTGGAAGTGGAGTAGTTTTACTTCTAGCCTTTAGTGCAGCTTATGCTGGAAAGAAAATATTTGAACTACAAAAGAATGATGTTGAGGAGTGAGTATACTTCATTTTTAGTTCCAGAGTGCGAGAAGGTTGAATAGAATGGTAAAAGTAGAAAAGTCTCAATGTAAAGGGGGCTAATGGTTGAAATGGCTTTTTCCAAGATCGTTTACAAACTTTTATATTATTAGACAATGAGACTCTATGACTAATAAACTTTGCTGAAAACTTTTTAAGAAAAAATGCCATTCAACCACCCATTATTAATATTTTTGAATCCTCAAATTTTGATGAACTTTTAAGAATATATTATAATGGGAAGAGCATTTGAATATCGAAAAGCGGCTAAAATGAAGAGGTGGGGACAGATGTCGAAGATATTCCCCAGACTGGGAAAAACTATCACATTGGCAGCAAAAGAGGGTGGGGTTGATCCTGAGATGAATCCTAAACTACGTCAGGCTATTCAAACGGCAAAGGCTCAGAATATGCCAAAAGATAATATTGAGGCAGCAATTAAACGAGCATCTGGTAAGGATGCAGATTCGATTGTTGAGACTCTATATGAAGGAAAAGGTCCCCATGGTGTGTTGGTAGTAGTAGAGTGCGCAACAGATAATACTACCAGAACCGTTGCTAATATAAGATCGTATTTCAATAAGGCAGGTGGATCATTTGTTCCGGCAGGTTCGTTGGATTATATGTTTAACAGAAAGGCAGTTTTCGAGATTGAAAAAACGGATGGTCTTGATCTTGAAGAAATGGAGCTGGAATTAATTGATGCCGGCCTTGAGGAAATTGAGGAAGTTGATGATAAAATCTTTGTTTATGGTGATTACAAAAGTTTTGGTAATCTCTCAAAAGGCCTGGAAGACATGAGTATTGATGTTCAAAAAGCTGACTTACAGCGTATACCAACTTCACCTATTGAGTATACTGAAGAACAGCTTGAAGAGGTTTATAAGATGCTTGATAAGATTGAGGATGATGACGATGTTCAGAATGTTTTTACGAATATTGGGAATTAGCGAGAAAAGTAAATTGGTTTAGTATCTCTAAATCTGTTCACCTAAAAAAAAACTAAATATTTTTCATTTTTGCTTGCAGATAAAAAAAAAGCAATTATTTTTGCAGTCCCATTTGGGAATAGTTCACAAAATAGAACAATGGTCTGGTAGTTCAGTTTGGTTAGAATACCTGCCTGTCACGCAGGGGGTCGCGGGTTCGAGTCCCGTCCAGACCGCAGAGCCTAATTAGTAATCAACTAGTTAGGCTTTTTTTATGCCCAAATGTCCGATATTTGCCCGACGAATTTTGATTAAAAAAATCCTCCATAATTTTTTTCCACAACGACAATTAATAAGTATGTCTGTTTTCATACAACCAATGTTATATTATTATCTTAATTTTATATGATAATATTAATCTTATAATTATTGGAATTCTATTTTTGGTAGGCTTAGCTTATAACAATTATGCTTTCCAATTCGAATAAATCTACTATCATGAAAATCCGAACAAGATCACTGGAAGGATATTATGGTGAACAATTTGCAAAAGCAGCCAGCCTATCACCATTAATAAACAAATTATTAAGTCTTGATAGAATCTCAGCCCTGAGGTATTTGGCATCTTCCAGAAGAATATTATTTAAGCACATCGAATATTTCAAGAATAAGAATAATTCAAAAAAATCAATTGGCAATTCTGAATTGGTAGCATTGTTAAATGAGTTTTATTTTGGTAAGGATAGTTTAACTATGCATTCCAATAATAAGTTAAGTGAGGAATTCAACGAACTGGTATCTATTATTCAAAATACAGCTGTTATCCATTTTCTTGATAAAATAGAAATCCCAAAGAACAAGAGAAAAATGATACTTAAGGACTTAAAGAAAGGTTATAAGGTTATCAATACGGTATATGGAAGTATTGAAGGTGGTTCGCTTGAAAAAGAAACTAATACATTATATGACTTTATATCATCAGAGTTTGAGGATACAGTTAATGAGGGTCATATAGAGAATAATGAGCTGTCAGTTGGTTTAATTGAAAAGGGGAGTACTGCTCATGAAGTTGGTGAAGACTCCTCAGAGGATAAATCCTCTAGTAAGGGAGAAGAAGAGGCTGCATCAGATGAGATGGTATTATTAACCAGAAAAGAAACTGCAGCAATATTTGGAATTACGCTCCCGACATTGGCAGTATGGGAGAAGAATGGATCAATACCAAAGGCTATTCGTACCGGTAGCAGGGTTTATTTCAGGAAATCAGAGATCTTAGAACATCTAAATTCAAATAAGGACGAAAATAGTTCCAGTTGTTAACTATCAATACCCAAACATAATGAATAAAGCACAATTAAAAAGGCATGCATTGAAACTCTATGAGGAAGAATATACCTATGCTGAAATATCAAGAGAAATAGACAAACCTCGTTCTACGGTACATAGATGGGTAAATGAATTGCTCTATGAAAAGGACCTAATTGAGATGGAAATGGAACAAGATGAGACGGAAATGGAACAAAGTGAGACATTAGTGGACAATTCTGGGACGGTATTGGAACAAAATGGAACAATTAATGATGAAAAAGAAGTCGAAAAGATCAATATTGGTTCAAATAGGGACAGTAATCAAGCAAATATTGACAAATTATTACAAGAAAATGATGATCTTATAGTTAGAATTGCTAAGCTTCAGGAGAAATTGGAGCTTGAGAACAGGAAAGTGACGATTTTAGAAGATATGAATCAAAAACTATCTGATAGTTTAAGTAAAGAACGAATTGAAAACGCGATTTTTGAATCTGAATTGGAACTTTTTGAATGTATTTACAATATTTCTGATGATGAATATGATGGAGATGCTATTCCTGATAGCTTAAATGAGATAATTATTGAATTTGTAGAAGAAATATTAGAGTGTGATGGAGCTGAATATAGTAAGAAAGAGGTGCAATCATTTTTTAAAAGAACAAATGTTCTGATAGCTGAGGTTGAAAATTGGCCAGATTTTGATGATAACTCCCAAAACTATGAAGAAATATTCCAAATTCTAACGATATTACAGAATGAGTTGTCAGAAATCATTAAGTTTTCCACAAAACATAATGTGGATGAACCAGAAGTATCATTATCGAAGAAGGGTAGGAGAGCTGTGGAAGAGTATTTGGATGGTGTTGTAAGATGATATCCTTACGAAGGCAAATTGATTAATTACTAGGGGCACTTTCTTATAAGAACTTTATTTTGAATAAATATAAATAAGTAATGACTAATAGTAGAACTGTTTTATTTACTTAATTTTAAACAAAATATACCTAATATAGAATATTCAAAAAAAAACGATCTATTTCCGTGTGAAAATTTTTGTAAACGATTATAAACATTTATCTATGATAAATAATATTATGAAGGGTATTGGTAGTAAGGTTGTTTTATACTATAGTTAGCGCCAATAATAACCTCAATGAGAACTATATTAATAATCTTAATAATCCCAACTTTACTGTTTATAGGTTGCATTGACTTTAATTCAAAAGAGATAAGCAAACAATCCTATATTGAAACATATACTAAAGTTGATAATTCATGTAAAGAAAAACTAATAAAGATTATTGAACCATTTGGTTATGAAGACGAGACATGTAAAATAAGTGAAATCTACCTTCTTGATGTGAGATTGGATTCCAATATTTACGAAAGGTCACAATTATTATATAAGTATTTCCTTGGAATCGAATTCGAACCAGACTCATGTGGGACATCCATACTGGTTATTGATACAGAATTAGGTACTATATCACCTTGTCAGACGATTACTGGTGACAAATTGATAATTAATAACCTTCGATTTCTTTTCACAGACATATTCCAATATGGAGAATTGGACTGCATTGAAATTGACGAATCTGACTTTCCTCATATAATAGGACAAAAGACCATATTTCGTCAGGTAATCTGGACTAATGGATTATATGGGTCGTGGAAACCAGATACAATAAGAGGTGATAGATTCGAAAACTCAATATATAATCATGACTGGTTGTTTTTAAAAGAGGACATAATTTCCATCACTGATTTATCACAAGACACTTTATTAAAGGACAACTTTATATTTCAAGGCAATGATATTGAGTTCAAAAAAACAAGAGAAAGATTTGAAGTCATTACCATGGGGAATGATTTGATACTATTGCGAGAAAAAGATCAAAATAGAATTATATATTTAACTAAACAAGAATAAATTACTGGCGCTAACAAAAAATATAATGCATACCGCCATTTCATTTTCATAGAAAATGATTTTGTAAATTTGAAAATACGTAAACTAAAGAAAACTTATTGAACACGATGCGGCACGCATCATATTCAAACCGTTACGAACATATTTTCATAATCTCAAAATATATTTATGATTAATCTTCTAGAGAAAATTAAAATCCTAAGCTTTAAATTTGAGACTCTAAAGGTCGATAATCATTTTAATATCTTTAAAATTCTAAGAAAATATAATGATGAAGTTAACTTACATTCAAGATTTATTTGTGAACTTTTGGACCCAAAAGGTTCGCATGGGTTTAATGATTTATTTTTGAACTTGTTTATTGAGGTATTAAAAGATAATACAATAACGATTTCTAATAAAACTAGAGTATTTAGTGAAAAGAATATTGGCCCAATTAACCATAATAAAACAAAAGGTGGACAGATCGATATTTTGATTGAAAGCGATAATAAGAATTCAATAATTATAGAAAACAAAATTCATGCTGGAGACCAAGAAAATCAATTACTCCGTTATAGAAATTACAATAAAAAAGCTCAAATTTATTATTTGACTTTACATGGAGGAGAACCATCTCTATTTTCTTTAGGTACATTGAATTCCGATGAAATTTTATGTATTTCGTATAAACTTGAAATTCGAGAATGGTTAGAATTGTGTATTGAAAAAACTTCCCTTAAACCAAAAATTCGAGAAACGCTTACACAGTATTTACAGCTTATAAAAGAATTAATAGGAGAAACATCACTTATGGAAGAAAGATTAGAACTTATTGAGCTACTTGGTAAAAACGACAATATTTTACCAGCTTCAAAAATTGCCGAAAATTGGGTTCATATTAAATGGCATACAGAATTTGATTTTTGGAATGATTTTGAAGAAATAATAAAAACAAACTCTAAATATAAAATTGCTGACATTCAGAAGTTTTCAGAACATAATTTAAGTTCAGTCATACATAAAAGTCGTGGAAGAAATCCATGGTATGGACTACTCTTTAAATTTTGTAAAATTGAAAATATAGATTATAGTATTTTCATTGAAAGAGGAAATGATGATGTATATTTTGGTTTGCTAATGCTAGATGAGAACAATAAAAGAATAGAAAAGAATAACGCTATCCATAATAAACTAACTTTAGCATTAAATGAATTTGTGGAATGGAACAATGTAAATTGGGTAGGAGTTAAATATTTAGAACCAAGAATCAATTTTGAGCTTTTTAATCAAAAGCCAACTTTGCATTTGGTTAATAAAAAAAATAGGATTGAATACATAAATAGGAATTGGAAAAGAATTAAGGAATTCATTAGTGTTTGTGAAGAAGAAATAAAACATACCACCAACAACATATAAAAAAAATAGCGGTTTGTTTGCTAAAAGGTAAGAAAGTACCAAAGGAATCATGGGTTCATTGGCTACAATTACCTGCAAGAAAATCGTCAATAGAGGGATTAAACTTATTTCCTTGCACCTTGAACAGATAACTTTCTTGTATACTTTTAACTCCATCATTAATAGCGCATAAATCTGTCAAGTTCTTATTATAAGTAATCATAAACTGAGAGTTAATATTGGTTATGTTACCAAGTCCCGAAAGAGAAACTATGCTGTCATTATTATCTATATTAACTTTAAAGTCTACTATAGTTATCCAATCCAGCCCTTTTAATTCTTTCAAATACTGGTTTTCAGTTATGTATAAGAATCGTTCAATCTTTAAGTTTGGATTAAAGCCTTGTAGACTTCGAATGTTAGAATAATGATGAATATATGGTAAACCTCCAATCCAAAGTCCTCCTACAGATTCTAGATTTTGGAGACCATTTATTGATGTCAGATTTAAGTTGTCAAAAAATCCTAATGACCCTGTTATCCTCCTTACGTTTGATAACAATGATAGGTCATTGATATTATCGATATCTCGTATCGTTATAGTCCCATTAATTACTGTATACCCTTTGTTATGGAATTCTTGTAACTCTAAATAATTTGGCATCCAATTTACGCTAATGGGAGTAAAGATATTCTCTTTATTATCTTGCTTATTGCAAGAGGAAATGAGTGTTATTACTATAATTAGACCTAGGAATGATATGAAGTTTCTCATTTGGTTTGTCTTTTTCTTAGATCTTAGTGCCAATAGTATACTGGTTAAAATAATTATAGGAATTATTTTTAGGATCTTCATGATTAAAGTTAAATATGTAGGTTCAAAGTTATAAAATAGTTTGGTGCAATAACCTCAATATTAATACCAATATGTATTTCTCCTATCTGAATTTTTCTTTGTTTCCTTTAACTCTTCAATCAATTTGTCTCGGTCAGAGTCATCAAGTAGTAAATCCTCAGTTTTTGTAAACGGATCAAACCATTAAGTTTACCTACAACATAATCTAGATAACCCTAAAGTCTCATCATTAATTAAGAAAAAAAGGTTATGGTAGGTGTTCAATATTTCATTTACCAATAATTCAGAGAATTTGTGGAGTACCTCCTGTTTTTCGAAGCAAAATGACCGCAAAATTGAGGGGGACATCCTTTATTACAATAGAAAGGTGTCGGTAATTTCTACCTTAACCACTTTGATTATGGCTTTTGTTAATATTATTTGTTATATTTGACTCATCTAAAAATATTATACTCAATAATCTATTTATCAGTATCTAAGGGGCTAATTTAGTTGTTCGCGATTATATATCTTATCAAAATAGATGTTTAATATAGGCTTTTACATCTATGAGGTTTTTAAATTGAATATATTATAGACATATTTCCTTTTACTTAATCAAATGGTATGAAAAGGTTAATTCTAGTACTATTTTTTATGACTGCAAAATTTCTTGTTTGTCAAAATGAATTGTTAAATAGTGACATTGAAAAGTATTTTACAGACTATAAGGGTAAAGTGCTTGATAGTAATAAACTAGCAGTAGGTATAAAGTTCGGAATAAGCATCGATCTTGGATGGAAAAAAAATGGTAGTATACGAGGTTTTGTTAGTGTTTCAGCCCTGCAAAATTTAACCACTGGAAGTTATAAAGTGTTACTTGGTGGGCAATCAGAGTTAGATATTTTCAGAGGTGGACTAGGTTCCTCATTATTGAACGAAAATAAATCAGTTATAAATATAGAATGGAGAAATTCAGTAATGCTATTGACAGGTATTGATAAAAATAACCCTGTATATGGTAAACCAGGTTTTGTTACAGTTGAAAATGAAACTGGAGCTTTAATCGATCCGCTTGATTATTCATTCTCATTAGGAACAACGTTTGTAAATGGAATTAACCACAAGAGGAACCAGCAAATTGGAACAGTATCTATATCAATACTCCAATGGCTTGTGCAGTATTATAATGATGGACCACCATTTAACATTTTACCTTTTGGCGATGGCTATGATAGATATTGGACCGGGGGTGGATTAATAGGGTTTTATTTTAATAATAATAACGGATTTATAACTGATTTTGTAATTAGGTATGATAACTATACAGGATATCAAAGAAATCTATATGAAGTGGCAGGAATTTTGAAAATGGATAACCTTGCATATAAGAATGAAGAACAACAGATGTTTAATCAGGCCAGGTTCATATATAAAGTTGGAGTTAGAAATAGTTTTCAATTAACTTATTCTGTCTTTGAACCAAAGAGAACAGATATTCAATATTTTATCCATCATTATCTTTCACATTCACCTTTTCACCCAAGACCATTAAAAAGAAGACATACGTTTGGAGCCAATTATAAATATATTTTACAATAATATCATGAAAACACTATATATTCTACTATTGTTTATAATGTCAGTTAGTTTTTTTAGTTGTGTAACAAAAAGAACAAATTTCAAATCAGTATCAAAGTATGATTTACCTGATACCAATTTTAAGAAAATAAAAATCGATGAAGAATCTATATTTCAAATACAAGTAATAGAAAAGCTTAAATTTTCTAAAAGTAATGTTAAAGGGAAAAGTTATGTTGCTGATACCCCTTATAGGAGTTTTGAGGTAGCTAACGGAACTCAAGGTTATATAATTGAAGAAACCTACCTCCTTCTTGATCAAATCAGGGATAATTCTATAGGATTGGCTATTTATTTTGTAACCTTTCCAATGTTGAGTGAATACCTTCAAAACAAATATTTTGGTAACGATAAATTCATATATACAAATACTTTTAGAAGTATTCATATCGGTTATTGGGAGAGAAAAGATAGTAGTATAACCATCTTATTTAAACACAATAAAAAAAAGTTACTAATTATGAATGGGTATATTGATAGTTTAACAACTAGTATAACTATCGATAGTATTGCACATCCAAACACTTGTCGATTGGAAAATAAAAAAACTAGACGCTCATACCATGTAAGAGTAAGAGATAGTATAATGAAGAAGAATGAAAAGTATTCGCAATTATATGGTAAGTATAAAAGGAAAGAACAGAAGAAAATATATAAACGGATCAGAAACAATTATATACCGTTGGATTATCTAAAAAAGGAAATTGCCTATATTCCTGTAGTTAGCGTTATTAAAAGTCAGGATACCAATGGTATAATGTTCACAAGAATACCATCAGGAAGGAAATTAATTTATAGTGTACATAGGAGTAGTAAGCCAAATATTAATGTAGCTAAAGTAGATGCGATAATCCATTCGAAAAATGATCGCTCAATCTATATCCAAACAGTAAATGATATTGATAAATACCAATATATATTTGGAAGAAAACAAAAACATATAGTTTACAGAGAATTAGTTGAACTCGTTTATTAGAATTCTTTATTTTCGATGAACAAGAAAGTTCTGGGAAGTGAAGATTATTACCAATACTTAGTACTTCTATATTCACTTCTATGTGCATTCAACTCTTCAATCAACATATCTCGATCAGTATCATCTAGTAGTAAATCTGCAGCATTAGTACGTGGATCAAACCAAGCAGTTTTTTGTTTTGCCCACTCCAACCATAATCTACGATCATCATCAAGATTATGATTCTGTTCAAGAGTAGTTAAGTATTCATTCATTATACTAGCCTGTTTCCAATAATTAGCCTGATCTATAAGATCTTTTACCATTTTAATCTCAGCATCCTTTAGATTTTGAATAGCTTTTGATAGTCGTTGCTCTAGTTCATCAACTTTCCATGTCTTCTCACTTATAATTCTATCTGCTATTTCTTTTTTAGCATGCAATTCTAGAAATACAATTATATCAACCAGTTTATCTTCGATGGGTGTTTTAGTGTCAGTCCATGATTTTTGTCTGTACGAAGGTTCATCTGCAGCAAGAATTAATTTGCCTGTGGAGAATTGTTTTCTTCTTGTATATGATTCACCTCGTTCTTGTATATACTCAACCCTTGATTTTTCTCTTAGCCGAATTTTTATCTTCTCACCAAAAACTACAGCATATGTTTCATAATCTACGATAACTTTATGTTTTCTTGCCTTTAGAAGTTTAATTAGAGCATTCATAAATCGCAATGACCGGGCGATATTTGGTTTAAAGGCTGAGATATCTAAATATCCCCGATGGGTGGAATAGTAGCCAACGTAATCCCACTCATTACATTTATTCTTTTTAAGCATTTTGCCGGCCTTTGAAACTAATGGTTCAAATCTACTATACTTATCAAGGATAGTTATTGGAAGAGTTGAGTCCTTGAGAATTTCATTTTTAAGCAATTTCGCAGGACTTAAAGCAGTATCATGTTCAATATAGCTACCATCTTTATTTCTATAGCACAAGACGATTTCAGACTTTCCGGTAAAATTTTCAGGTAACTTAGTCTTGGCAATTTTGTATCCATGCTTTATTTTTTGCCAGTGACCTGCTTTCGGTAATGGTATTTTCATTTTAACACATTTCTTTCTTATACCATTATCTGAAATATTGTATTTCAAGGCCAGGCGACTGAGTGGTTCTGACCATACGAGGTTGTAGAGTTCAACTCGGGTTAGTATTACTTTTTCCATATTTTAATTATTTTGAATCGATATAAATTAGCTCTATTAAATTCATGATAAGTATTATTTGCTTAATTTTAAGCAAGATAAACCTAATATATTATTCAAAATAATCAATTTTCATGTGAAGATATTTGTAAACGATTATAAACATTTATCTACGATAAGTAATATTATGAGTATGAGGGGTATTGGTGGAGAGGTTGTTTTATACTATAGTTACCACACATAAATGAGAAATCCCAGTACATATGGACGTATAGAACAAAATAATTCGCATATTAAGATCCGTTGTTAAATTTATTAGTTATAAAGCATTTTTACATATTAAATAGCAGACAATGTGCATTTTAAGCAGATTAACTATTTTGTATGATTTTGAAAAGTATAGTTTCTGAGATAAACCTAAAAAGCTAAGTTAATTATGAAAAGTAACTCCAAGAAAAATTATTTGTTCAATAACTTCTCTTCAAAAGTAAGAGATGTAATTATTGAGCTTCCAGGGTTTAATTTTTTTCACAGTCCTTCAGAAGTTGGTAAATTAGATTATAGATTTATAGGTAGAGAGAATATAATTGATAGGTTGGTTTCAATACTTTCAAACCAGGAAACTAAATCTGGTGCTTATTTAGTTACAGGCTATCGTGGTATGGGAAAAACCAGTGTGGTTAATAAGGCTTTTTCACAAATTAGTTCAGCTGTAAAACCTATTAAAAAGTTAACGAGGTTCTTCAAATTGTTCATGATATTGATAATTTTCCCAATTATCCTTAACGAATCCCTTATTAATAACAATGTTTTTTACATAATAACTATGTGCATTTGGTTGATTTGTATAATGTACCTTATAAAAGCTCATTGGATTGAACCAAAATTTGCTAAAAAAGGTCATAATCAATTGCTGCGTATTAAACATCTATTTATTAAGCTTTTAATTTTGGGGTTTAATGAAAAAGCATACAGCCGAAGGATATTCTTTGTACATGACACTTTTATACTAGTCTCGATAGTGCTAATAGCAAGACTTATAGAAGAAAATTATACACTTAGTTATACGTTCGCTCAAAACTTGATATTGTTATATGTAGTATACATATTTTGTTTTCATTTTTACTATTTCATCTTGGATTATAAAAGCGTAAAGTATTCTGTTAAATTTCCTAAACTTAAAAGTGTTAAAGTTGTTCTTCCTTTTATCGGGATTCTGATTATGAATTTGTTAGGAATGTTTCGTTATCTTTTTTATAAGGTTAAATCCAATTTTGATAATTATGTTAGCTTTCAAAGAAATGTGTTTATTAACATAAACCTAGGACATGATGTAATCAGAGAAATTGACATTTTGAGGATTATTACTAAGACCATTCATGCTAGATATAAGGAGTTTCACAGATCTTTTCGTAAAAACTTACTCTGGTTAATACCTCAAGTTGGATTAGCAATTATAATTACAATTTTAACCTTTAACAATGAAGTATTTATAAATAGTACAAATATGCTTAAAAAAGAAATACAAAGCTATTTGTTTTTACCTTCTCAGAATCAAAAGATATTAAGCTCAAGGTCTGATGATCTTGAAGAAATTGTATTGAGTGAAATTAATAAATCTGGATATAATAAATATGAGTATTATGCATTTTGCATGTATTATATTAACTCAAAAAACGAATTAAATAATTATGATGTTAATTATTTAAAAACTCTTGTTAAAAGAGGTGTTAAAGAATATGACCTAGTCTCTCTATTACTTAATAACTATGCTGAATATGAGCCAGGTACTACTTCCGTTATAAATATAAAAATCTTAGACAAGTACTTGTTCGAAGATTCCTTTTCTGATTGTGAGCTGTCAGACAAAACATCTATTATTCTTAGATCAAAAGATTTTATTCAAAGATCCCAGTTTGACAGTCTTCAAATTTACTGTGAAAATGACAGTATCGTAATAAGCAGTAATGCATTAATATTCTATAATTCTTTCCACAGCTTATCAGACTGGAGAAGGCATCTCTATCGAAGCATTGGATTCGCAGATCTCTATTTAAATAATGCAATAATAAGTTTTCAGAGATATATTGCAAAATCCTATTTCAATAATACAAAATATAGAGTATCGGTAGATTACTTATTTATTATCATTTTACTGTTAATTGTTATTGGAAGTAGATCATTATTCTATGGCATAAATTATTTTGGAAGAATGTCACCAAAAAAAATAATAAAAAAACTTGAGTTTCTAATCGATATAATAGATTCACAATTAACTTTGCAAACTAATAATGGGGTACAATCCCCAGTTATTAATGGGGCATCAGTTTTTAAAAAATGGTCCAAGAAAAAAGATTATAAAATAGCAGGAGTAAATGATATTGAGTATTGGTTAATCGATATTTTGAATGATATTGAGAAGCTTCCTACATTTATAATTAAACCTGAGTTTATTTTGGTTTTTGACGAGCTAGATAAGATTGAAGCAAAAGATGACCTACTAGCAGAAAAGCCAGATAATGAGAGTGCAAAAACCATCGATAGTTATATTTTTTCAATTGATTCCTCACGCATGCGTCAACATGCTATTTACAAATTGTTATCCAATCTTAAATACTTCTTAACCACAGCTAGTGCAAAATTTATATTTATAGCTGGAAGGGAAATGTATGATGCATATCTAGCTGATGTGTCTGATAGGAACTTTTTCAACAGAAGTATTTTTAATCAAGTTATTTATGTAAAAAGTTTTTTAACAGAAAAGAACGATGAACCTAACAGGTATAATGAAGAGTTTGCTGATATTACAGGGTTAACCGAGAATTATGTATGCCAGTTTTTATTTCCTGTAGGTATGAGAAATAAAGGTTTGACACTTAAGGATTATAATGAGTATTTATTAAGATCAAAAGAGTATAATGATAATGATATTGAAAAGAATGATGTTGAGAAACAGATTGCACGTCAGAAAAGAGAAAAGATTATTTTCTTACTTCATCAGTTCATTATTTACTTAATGCATATAAGCAATGGTGCCCCTAAGAAGATAACCAGTACATTCGAGAAATATGTTTATAGTGGGACTATGGTTCATCGTGAAATAATGAAAAATGATCCTCTTATCGTTAGTAATAATCAGGATAATCATCACTTATTTTTTAATCATGAGAACCAATATATGATTGGGATGATAAGTTCCTTAATTAATCCAATTTTCTATTACATTTCAGCCAAAGTTCATGACTATGAAGATAAGTCTCTAGTATCAGCTACTTTTCTAATAAATCATATGTTTAAGTTTCATAATTATGGATTCTCATGGAGTAATCTTGAGCATACACCAGAAATAATTGAAATACATAAGACACCCGAATTTAGAGGGTTTGTAAACTCAATAATGCAGTTTCTAACCCAAACTCATATTGAAGAAATAGTAAGTGGTTTATATCAATACAAGTTTCCAAAAAGAATCTCCAAAGAAATTTCATATATTTCAAAAATTTCAGGAGAGTCTGCAGCAACATTTAATTTTACATTAGATGATCAATTACTTGTAAAGCAGTATTATATAGACCAACTTCAAATATTAGAAGAACGATATAAGAATATCTATGGGCAGGGACAAAATAATCAGCTAATCCATTCAATTGCATCTTTACATATTACACTTGGGGATATTTACTATTATGAAGAAGACTTAGGTAAGGCAATACAACAATATCAGGATGGAGTTCAGTTCATGCGGATCAAACCTGAGAAGGAGATGAAAGTTTATGATTTCATTGTCTGGGTTCGAAGTATGTTAAAGTTAGGGTTAGCATTTGAAAAAAGAAAAACCAATGATTCTGCATTCTTAATTTATGGAGAGCTATGTGATTCGATAATTCGATATCGAGAATTTGATTTAAGCAAGATAGGGCTAGATATTAGGACATCTGTTAATCCTAAAAGTATGGGTAGACAAATTTTCGTAAAAGATAGAAACTTAACCGAGATCAACCGAAGATATCACGAAAATATAGAAACCTTGACTTCTCAAAAAGAATTTGATCCTTCTAGGGATATATTTACTGAAATCATTGATAATCACATTACTCCTGAAAAGGAAGCGATCCTTTTTCGAATTACTACTTTTGAAGGCATAAGACTTGTATACCAACCTTTTTTAGCAAAACTGCAAATTATCGAGAAATCAAACCTTGGGGGTATTACAATGGAAGATCTTGTAAGACTCAAAAGCGAATTTGATTATATGAACAGAATTATTCGTGTTAATGAGAAATACTTAATTGAAACAGAATTCTGGAATAAAGTTGGTGACATCTTATACTATAAGAACGGGTTAATACAATATGGTACAAATAGCATTTATAATCAATGTGATCAAGGAAGTAAGTATTCTTGCGACATATGTTTAGTTTGTGAAAAAATTGGCTTGTCTGGTACTGAACAATCAGAAAGCAATCAGGTCTACAATTGTGAGTACAATAGAGTCAAATCTTTATCAAAAGGCCGTAAAATCCCATGTGTTTCATGTACCTATTATGATAAGAGTCTACAAGTTGTAATTAGTAATTCCATAAATTGGACTAACAAAAACATGAAGGATTTTTTGATTAATAATCAAAAAGATAGTGATATTAAGGCAATAATAATTGATAAATATGATGAGTTAGATAAAAGGTTATATAAAAGTGGAGTAGTATCTGAAGAGGAGAATACGAAAACAAAAAGAAAAGCAAATAATATTATAAGTGAAATAATTACATCTACCAATAATCATCTGAAATCAAAAAAAAGTGGTGATAAAAATATTGGGTCTATTTCAATTACTGACTTATTTAATAATTATAAAGCATCGAAAGATACTATTTATCTAAATATTCTATTCAAAGCATGGAGATATAAGAGTTTTAAATCCTTAAGAAAGAATTCACTTACGACTTTAGCTGGTCTGCTTACAAACATAGGTGATGTAAGATTAAGTTGCTCAAATAATCAAGATCAAATTAAGAAAGACTCATTACAACGTCTTAAAATACTTATTGATAATTCTACTGATAATAAAAACAGGGGAGTCGATGAAAAGGATGACCTAGTAATTTACTCAAAGTTAGACAGTGCTTTACATTACTATTTTCTATCAGCATTATTTTACAAAAATGCCAAGGAGTTTAAAAACTATTCTTATCAAATGATCAAAATAATGCATGTTCTGAGAGAATATACTTCATGGCCATTTCAATCAAGCGATCAATACTTGAGTAAAGAATCAAGGATTAATAGTATTGAAAATTTTGTTGATTTCATTGAAGATGTTGTAAGCACAAGAGTATTGAAAGCAAACTTCGGAGCATATGAGAATATACATACTTTCATGGTTGAAAAATTCCGAAATACATTTAATACTAATGATAAATTAATAAAGAGTAAATATCTAACAGATTATATTTCCTTAAAGAAACTTCCAATTGACACCGAATTAGAAGAGTTGATTTATTGTTTTTACCACATTAAACTTAAATGCTCGAAGAAAAATGGTTTTAACCCAGATTGCTTTAGTTCTGATTATTTAGATAAAAGCATAGATAAAAACAATAATGATAAAGATATTTATGGAGCATTATTATTTAACTTGTTTAAACACAATCTAGCTTCACCCTTCCTTGTCGAAAATAATATGTTTAACTGTATTATCAAGCTTAGGTTTAAGGAAATGCTGAATTATAAAATTTTACGATTTTTTGATCTTGAGCCAGCTGAAAAAAGTAAATGCGTTGATAATAAGAATGAATTGATTGATTATAACATCATAATTAGGTTTGTTCAATTATTTATTTCTCCACTTAAAGATGAGTCAAGTGATAACATTAAATACTTATTAGGTTTTACATCTAATTTAGATGTGAGTAATAAAAAAGAACCTCTTGAAAAACTAAGTAATCTATTCGAACTTATTTTATGCGATTCAATATATTGCTTGCTTGAGGTTGTTAAAAAATATCACATTTTTTCTCAAGCATTCATATTTACGCATTCATACATAGCCGAAACACATTTCTATTTAATGAAATGGATTAAAATATTTGATTTGTATAATCTTTTTACTGATATTGTTAGAAACCATAATAATCTAAATAATGTTAAAGACAAGTTAATAAGGTTAGTTGAAAATAAGTCTATTCTTAAGAAGAACTATCAAAATAATATTGATAATATTGATAAGTTGTTTAGAACAATTGAACCAGATATAGTTAGTTTTGGAAAGGAAAAACAAAATCAGTTTGAAGTTAATGAAAAACTAAATAGTCTGATATCGAAGGATGATTGGCAATATCTCTCTATTAATTATCAATCTGAAAGAGCTGTTAAGGAATATTGGGCAGCAAAGGAAACACATAATGAAGGAAATGCATACCAAAACCTAACTGAGAACATGTATTATTTAAATGATGATTTCAACGATAAATTGTTCCACTTTAGATTAGCACAGGAACGATACAGGATAAATACAAGTAAAATAGATTCCAGAATTGAGATGGCCAAAGAATATGGGCAAAATAGCAGTTTATATGTTATAGAGAGCTATTTGAAGACTATTTATAATCCTAAGAGAAGTTAATTTGGGGTGGGAGGAAAGCTGTTTTTTTTTAAAAATTTATTCTTATCACAGCTATTGGGATCTTCTTTTTATACTATTTTCTTTTTTATTAAATTCTTCAGTTAATTGGGCCATATCAGATTCACTCAATTTTAGATATTGATTCTTGATATTAAAGAATAGCCAAAACTATTTTCGATAAAGATGGTAAGTATATGTGTATATCATAGCCTTAAGGAGTACTTGTTAGAAAAAAAGTTCGCCAGTCTTCAAAATAGAAGGTATTACCCATATTGAATTCTTCTACTCTCCCTTTTCCATATTTAAATAATAAATATGCTGCATATTATTTTCAGACCTTAACTGATTTTTTGTGCTTCTATGATAATCGGCATAGCGGTACTGATCAAATTATGTTGAATAGTTTTATTGTTTAGGTTGTTATTCCATCTGACTACTATTTTGAATAGATATAAATTAGATTCACTTAATATCTTTAATTATTTATTTCCTAATTTTAAAGAAAAATTAACCAGATAAACAATCAAGTTTCATATATAATTATTTGTACGACTAAAACCATTTAAAAACGAAATCTAAGAGTATGAATTTAAGACAAATTAGAAAAGGAGGTTATTTTCGGATATTTTCTCTATCCATTTACGGGTTATACAGAATCTAAAATGGAAGACTACCTGAAAGATTACTAATATATCACTCTTCTAAATAATCACAGCAAACGATAAAGGTTCATGCAGAAAGTGTCGAAACAACTAAATTTAATATTTAATAAAAATGACTAGTGGATAGTTGAACTTAAGTATGAATATTAGAAATTCTATCATAGATTAGAAAAAGTGAAGAAACGACCCAAGAACCTTTAAAATGATTTTTACACGATAAGAATAATGCATAAATTCGAAGATAAGAGATTGAAAAATAGAATAATAAAAAAAGGGGAGATGTCAAATTTGTTAAGAGGATTAAGGTTAATCTATTGCTTTGACTGGATTAGATTTTACATTCAAGTATATAAAAATCGTAAAGTTAACAAGGATTTTAAGTTTAAGAATCAAAATATTAAATTACCACCTGACTATCTAATTTATGAATCTTTTCAGCTTAATTATTCTAAGTATTATACCGAGAGTATTGAGACAGCAAAGTTATTTGCAGACTATTGTAATAAATATATTGATTTAAAGGAAATACGAATATTGGATTGGGGTTGTGGTCCTGGTCGGATAATTCGACACTTACCAACCTTGGTAGGAAATGGATGCGAATATATTGGCACTGATTATAATAAAAAGTCCATTGATTGGTGTTCAAAAAATTTAACGGATATATATTTTTATAAAAACTCATTAAATGCTCAATTACCATTTGATGATAATTTTGTAAATCTAATTTATGGCATCTCTGTTTTAACACATCTTTCTGAGCAATTGCATTATGATTGGTTTAATGAGTTGTATAGGATTTTAAAGCCAAATGGAATAATGTTACTAACAACTCAAGGAGATAATTTCAAAGAAAAAATGACTAATTCAGAATTGGATAAATATAATGAAAGCCAATTGGTTGTTAGAGGAAAAGTAAAAGAGGGACATAGGACATATTCAGCATTTCATCCCCATGGATTTATGCGTGAACTATTCAACAAAGTTGAGATCCTTGAACATATAGAAAGGAAACCGCAGCTTGGAAAACAATTGCCACATGATATATGGATTATAAAGAAAAATTAAAATATTGTTGGTAGTCTCAAGATATTCAAATAATTAGCGATCACTCTGACTATAGTATAATAGTAATGTTGATTATAAATTATAGAAATAAATATTCTGGCTGAAATGGGTTTGGGTTATAGTGATGAATATCAGTTGTTAAGTTATTTACAACATTACTGGAAAGAATTAAATCGAATCATTTATGAAAACACAAGGCTAAAAGGGGTAAGACTACAGTAATATGAAAATTAGTTAACCTAAAAAATCCGTAACAAGACATATTGTTGCTAAGACAAATGCGAAAAACGGCATATTCAATGGTGCTATTTTATTAAAATTATCCCTATCCATGAAACACAATTCCAAAGAAATTGAAAAGTACATAATAGCAGGTGATAAAAAAATTGAACAGGATAATTATATAGGTGCAATTGATGAATACACAAAAGCAATTGATCTCGAACCTGAATTAATTGATGCGTACATAGATCGAAGCCTTGCATATTTTTTAAATGATGACACCTTAAATGCAATAAATGATATTTCCAAGGCCATTAAACTAGATGTATCAAATACAAGGGGGTATGTTATCCGTATTGTTATCAATAAGGCAATAAAAGATTATTTATGGGTGATTTCTGATTATTCAAAGCTTATTGAATTGGAGCCTAATATATCTGAGAATTATGCGGCTAGGGGAGAAATAAGATTGATAACAGAGGATTACAAGGAGGCTTTAAGTGATTTTAATAAAGCAATCGAATTTGATCCAACTTGTGTAGAGGCTTATAAGTTTAGAGCAGATGTTAAGATTAAGATGCACAACAAAATATCTGCATTTGATGACTATTCAAAAATAATTCGTATTAAACCAGTTGATGTAGTTACAATAAATGATAGAGCAGATTTGCGCGAAGTACTCGGTGATGATAAAGGTGCTTATGACGACTATTCCACAGCAATTGAAATTGACCCTCAATACCCCTTGGCGTACATTAGTAGGGCAAGACTGGCCTACCTTTACGACTGTCATAATGATGCTATAAGCGATCTTAATAAAGCTATAGAACTAGAACCTGAAAATGCCTGGGTATTGAATTTACGTGGTCTTTGCAAAGAAGGTATTTCCGATTTCCAAAGTGCATTGGATGATTATTCAAAAGTTATTACTCTAGATCCTGATTGGGAAGAACCCTATTTCAATCGCGGATGTGTAAAAGCTATACTTGGCGATCGTAAAGGAGCGTTCGATGACTTTGATAGGGCACTATTAATAAATCCTGATTATGAAGAAGTATACAATGAGCAGAGGCTAATGGGCAGAAGTTATGAAGATGGAGAGGATTTATAAATGTTAAAAAGGTTTCAGTGGATTTATTAATTAAAATAAAACAACGGGAGGTCTTCTATAATTTCGATAGACCTCATTTGGTATTTATATGAAAGCTTCCTTTTGAAATATTAAAGTCAATCTTAGATTTTAACTTTGAAGTTAACATTTACATGACGTCACACAAATGATAGATCAATTAAATTAATAAACTATTTATGAAAACGAAAAATTTAGAAATTAGTTTTTCCCCTCTGCTAATGCTAAGGCCTTCCGCAGATTCAAAAAAAAAACAATTTATACTTGTAGATCCTATAAGTAATGAACCGCAAAATGAATTCATTGGAAATTGCCCTGGTATCTATGTTTGGGGGTTTGAGAATAATAGAGGGGACTTTATTCCTTATTATGTAGGGGATTCTATTAAAAGTATTGTAGGTAGGATAAATGTTCATAAAAAGGACATCGAAAAAGATAAGAGTACGTATGTGCGGCTATCAAAAGAATATTTATATGGTATTAATAAAACGCCTTATTGGTTTGATCCACATTTCCCAACTGATAAGGGTAAAGGAATTCCTCCGAAATGGTGCAAAGAAACTGTAGATAAAGGTTTAAGGAAAGTAGATTATTGGCAAAAAATAGATGGTGCTAATAAAGATATAAAACAGTTTTGTGATGTTAATGGACCTTCTAGAGAATCAATTGATAGTTTATGCATTCCTGATCCTGATAGAAATGGTAAGTTTGTATTAAATGAAAATTTCAGACTGTTTTATTGGGATCTTAATCAATTTAACTCTCGCTTTAACAGCGATATTCGTGATTTCTGGAACAAGATAAGTGTTGAAAAATCCAAAATGGGAAAATGTCAGAGAGAGTTTTTAGAGATTTTCGAAGCCTATATCAAATTTGCTTTGAAAGGGAAAACAGCTAGCAAAAGTATCAATATAGAAACAATGAAAAGCCGTTTTAAATCTCTATTTCCTAATCTTAATATATCAATAAGTAATAAATCCAATTTCGCTAAATTATTTCATATAAACGAGGGGCTGGATGAGGTTGAATATCATGATTATAGAGACGGTTTTGGGAATACAGACCCTTATTGTAATTTATAAGTCCTGATACTTGTTTAAATAAATCGAAATATAATCTATTTACCATACCTAAACTAATCCTACTATAAAATTCCTATGCGCCATATTATGTCACAGCTATACCCTACATTTGCATAGAACAATAAAAATGAACCATGTCAGTAAAAGAAACAATACTCCGTTATCATACAATAATAACTAAACTTCAACGATTTCCAGCCACATCTCAGCAACTATTGGATAAACTAGCTAAAGAATCTGAGTTAACTGACTACGACCTTACCAGATCAAAAAGAACTCTTCTACGTGATATTGCTGACATAAGTTCTATTTATAATATTGATATCGTGTATAACCATTCAATTGCAGCTTATGAAATTGATTACGAAAGTCAAACGGAAGCACAAGAAAGGGTTCTTGAGGCGTTAAACACCTTTAATGCTCTTAACTTCTCTGACAAGATAGCTAATAGTATTCATTTTGAAAAACGAAAGACAAAAGGCACCGAAAACCTCCATGGAATCTTACATGCCATAAAAAATAAGTTTCAACTTAGATTCACCTACCAAAAATTCTGGGATGAAGTATCAACCAACAGAATTGTTGAACCATATGCTTTAAAAGAGTTTAAGAATCGATGGTATATATTGGCAAACGACATGAAAGATAATGTTATTAAGACATTTGCTCTGGATAGATTGAATGATCTGGAAATAACCCATGCAAAGTTTAAATTCCACAAGAACTTTGACACAAATCAATATTTCAAAAATTGTTTTGGAATAGTAAGTCCAGATGGTAAAAAGCCAGAGGAGATTATTCTGTCATTTGAACCGTTTAAAGGGAAGTATATTAAATCTTTGCCACTCCATGAATCTCAGGAAATATTAATTGATAATCAAAAAGAGCTGCGAATAAAACTCTTCATTGTAATTACCTATGATTTCGTTATTGAGATTCTATCTCATGGCCACCGTGTTAAAGTTATGAAGCCAACAAGTTTGGTTGACGAACTTAAAAGCATATATAGTAGCTCTTTACAACAATACAATTAATTAGCTTTCCAGACCACTCGTCCTCGTTTAGCAAAGTGCAACGAGGATTTCTTAATACATTCCCTCTAAGTTTAGGTTTTAACTTTGTCACTCAGTCACTTCTAATACCAATTAACTCATTAAATCATTAAGGAACTACGCCACATTCCGTCATACCCATATCCGTTCTTTGCATTAAATTAAAAGCAAATACTATTATGGGATTAAAACTAAATAAATTAAGAGTAGGTTTTCTAAAAAAGCAAAAAGAACTTGAAAATGCACGGGAAGTCTTAAAACAAGAATTTATAGGTATCGATAATATAATCGATGAGGTTATCGATAATGTAAGTTCCTGGTATAGCCTATCAGAAATTCAGGAAAAACCATTAATAATAAACCTATGGGGTTTAACAGGAGTTGGAAAAACATCACTTATCAATCGCCTGGTAGAGTTACTTAATTATAAAGATAAATATTTCAGATTTGACCTGGGTGAAAAGGAGGGAAGATACTCATTCAGAGGATCATTGGAAGACTTATGTGAAAACACCGATTCATCACCAGTTATAATAGCTTTAGATGAGTTTCAGCATTCCAGAACAGTTGATGGTCCTTTTCGTAAAGAGCGCGATACAGATCAAAATAGAATGATCTGGGAATTGATTGATTCTGGCAAGGTTCAGTATATCAACTGGAAACGTGGATTATGGTACTTCGATGAGTATGTAAAAAAACTACTTCACTTATTAAATGCAGGAGTATTAGTTAAAAATGGTGTCGTTGTTTTCGGTGAAAAGCTTTACAAAAAAGAGGTAGCTGTTGAGGTTGAAGATAACGAAGAGTTATTATTTGTGTCGGAAAGTGAATATGATCGTATCATTGAACTTGCAGAAGATCATCTGGATATACATTTGATGAAAGATGTAAAGGAAATTTTACTACGCCTTTCAGGTCCTGAAACAATCACGTTTTTACAAAAGGTTCTAAGGTTAGGAAAGCAACCATCTGAAAAAAGTTTTGCAACTTCTTTAATTTTCATCCTTGGTAATATCGACGAAGCTTACGATATGAGTAGTAATTTTAGTGCAGATATTGATGCCGATGAGTTCTATAATCAATCACTAAAAATTACTGTTCCCAAGATAAAAAAAGCATTACAACAACGATTCAGAGATGAGCAGATAGCACGGCTTGGTAATATTCATGTAATCTATCCTGCCTTAAGCAGTAAGGCATATCTAAAGATTATCAAAAATGAATTAACAAAATATTGTTCGAGTATTTTTCAGCTCACTGGGTTAAAGATAGATTTTGATGAATCAGTTATAGATTTAATATATAAAGAAGGCGTCTATCCAACTCAAGGAGTCCGCCCCATATTTACGTCAATTCATTATCTGCTTAAAAGTAAGCTTTCTGTTTTTATTACAGATATTCTAATTAAAGATATTGCACCGGAACTTCTACGATTTTCATTAGAAAATAACCTTCTCGTATGCTCATATATTGCTAATAGTCTGGTTCTGCACAAAAAGCAAATTGAACTACATACACCCCTTGAAGATATCAGAAGAAGTAAATATGATGATGTACAAGCAATAACAGCCGTTCATGAAAGCGGTCATGCAATATTGTCAACAATCTTACTTAGTACCATTCCACAAGTAATATACTCTGTTACTTCTGATTCTGATAACCTTGGTTTTATTTATTCAAAGCTTGGATGGGATTATATATCACGCAAAGAACTTATACCAAGAGTTGCTATGTTACTCGGTGGTTACGTTGCTGAGGAATTGGTGTTTGGTAAAGAAAACTTAACAACGGGTGCCGCAGGAGATATCGATAAAGCAACTGAATTTCTCTCAAAAATGTATAAAGAAAGTGGTATGGGAGTTTTGCCAATTAAATATGCTATACCCGAGAATCAGGAAGAGTCAACCTATCATAACTATAATGAAATTGAAGAAAATATCAAGCAAACCATAGAACAGGCAATGATACTTGCTAAAAATACTCTTTCCAATGAATTACAGTTGTTACTTGCAATGTCTGATTATTTAAGCGATAACAGGATGCTAAAACGAACTGAGATAATCAAACTTGTAGATAAGCATATCACAAAAAAAGTTGAATTCATTACGAATGGTAGTTCATTGTACTATAGGAAACATCTAAAGAAAATAGCTAAAGAACCAGTTGATAAACAATCCATAATCCAGCATAATGTTTACTCTTTAAATAAGGATGAATAAAAAACTGTGTGATTCCCAACGCTTCACCGTATTTGTATTGCGTTTGCATTAACACACTTATCAATGCTTCTGATCAATAAATTTTAATATGTGCACTGCCACCATTTGACATACCCCTAATATACATTTGGTCCGTATTAATAAATTAAAAAAGGAGATAATATGAAAAAAGAATTGCAAAGTTTTGAAGAAGAGTTTTTCCGTAGTATTAGAGAAAAAGAAGTATGGAAAAACATATCGGAAAATGAAGATCTGCCATGGGATGCAGATTTTATTAATATGCATAAGGATAACCTTGACTGGGACGCACTTTGCGGAAATGAAGCTATTTATTGGAATGTGGATTTGATTGAGAAATACAAATTCAGGATCGATTGGACTATATTATCAGCAAATATATTTGAAAGTAGGTACAACAGTCCTCAAAGGTTCAATTGGGAAATATTTAAGAAATTTGAGAATCGATGGAATTGGCATGAGCTTTCAAAAAATTCATATAATATCCCAGTAGTTATTATTGAAGAATTTGCTGGTAATTGGGACTGGAAAGAATTAATAGATAATGATCGAATACCTTGGTCCTTTGAACTCTTTAATAAATATAAGAAATACATATCACTAATTGATTTTGATGTACTTAATCAATCTAGGATGTGGGAACAGCTTATCAAAATAGAGGAGAAAATTCTTATTGGAAAACTACTTTCAGAATAGCTTTTGATGGTTTAATATATACAAGCGTAGCGATATAATCATGATTATTTCACTGCGCTTGTGTAATTTAAATAGGTCTAAAAACTCAAACACTTTTCATATAACACATCAGAAAGTGAATTATCAAGTTCTTCAGCAGCCTGTGTAAACAATATAAACCCATCCAGTTTGCTTAAATAACCATTAACATCAAAAATACTTACCCTTGAATCATTTTCAAATTTTTTCAATTCAAACCTTGCGATTTTGATCAGGGATGAGTTAAATAAAGGTGAAGTTCCAAAAAATCTAAAATCAATTGATTGAGACTTGGTCCAATCCAATATGGATTTTGATAATTCAATCTGTGGTTTCATCAAGTTTGCTACAAACACATAATTTTTACCAGGTAACAAAGTATCTATAATAAGTTTTTGACAGCCTTGGGTATAGGTGCAATTCTCAACAGTTATTGGTGATAAATCCAATTCCAAAAAACTATTATTATTCTTATTTATGGGAAATGGATTATAATCTTGCAAGCCAATATAAGTGTAGTAGTTATCAGATTCTTCTTCATAAAAATCGTTCATAAACATTGTACTCAAATCACCTATTACAATTATTTGAATTGGCTTTTTGCTTGAGAATAGACTTAAACATTGTGGCATAAGTAATAGACCACTACTCAGTGCAAGTTCTTTAATCATGGTTCTTCTGTCCATAATTCTGATATATGATTTAATACGAAATTAGATACAGGCTATGTCAACACATGTCACATTCCATAAAGTATCTGTGTATGTCATATAATGGCGTATGTGTATCATACCTTTGCGATTAAAATGTACTTACCTTAATAATGGAAGTTTGAATAATAGTTTGTAATTTTAACAAAATTAATCTGCTATGACAAAAAGCATCAACATCTCAAAATCATCATTCACACGTGGCCTCCAATGTCATAAATCTCTATATCTTAAAAAGCATTATCCAAATTTAGAAGACCCTATCTCCGAATCGCAACAAGCAATTTTTGATGGAGGTTCTAATGTGGGTGTATTAGCTCAACAATTGTTTCCAGAAGGTGCTGATCTGGGTGATTATATCCCTGGCAATTTTCCAAAAGCATTTAGTGAAACTGCTAGGTTATTGAATGAAGAAAATACAATTATCTATGAAGCCGGTTTTAAGCATGAAAATTTACTTTGTTTCATGGATATTCTTACAAAAGAAGGTGACAGCTACAATGCTTATGAAGTAAAAGGTTCTACATCCGTAAAAGATGTTTACTTGTGGGATACTGCTTTCCAGTACTATGTCATAACAAATAATGGTATTGAATTGGAAGATATTTCGGTTGTGTTTTTAAACACAGCTTATGTTAAAAATGGTGATATTGACGTTCAACAGCTATTTACAATAGAGTCTGTTAAAGATAGAATATTAGAACTTCAACCTCAGGTAAAACAACATGTTAAAGAGATGAATGCAATGCTAGGTGATAATTCAATCCCTAACATAAATATAAGCCCCCATTGTAGCAATCCTTATGGTTGCAGCTTTACAGGACATTGCTGGCAACACGTTCCTGAAAACTCAGTTTTTTCTTATAAAGGTATAAAAGGAGATACCAAGTGGGAATTATTTAATTCTGATATTGTTACTGTTGAAGATATTCCTGATAGTTACAAATTAAATAATACAGAGCAATTAGTAGTTTCTTCTGCAAAAAACAAAACATCACATATTAATAAGGATATTATAACCTCATTTATTGCCAACTTAAACTATCCATTGTATTTCATGGATTTCGAAACACTTTTTATGGTAAGTTTACCTATCTACGATAAAACCAGTCCTCTTCAACAGATACCATTTCAATATTCCTTGCATATTAAAAAAAGTAAAGATTCAAATATTGAACACATGGAGTTTCTTGCAGAAGCTGCGAGGGATATTGACCCTCGAATTGAATTCATCGAAAACCTAATTAAGGTTATCGGCACAGAAGGTGATATTTTAGTTTATAATGCAACCATGGAAAATGGCAGGCTTAGAGAAATAAAGGAATTATTACCTCAGTATTCAGGTCAAATTGATAACATGATTAACCGTGTCGTTGACTTAATGAGTATATTTCGTTCCAGGCATTATTACACCAATGATATGAAAGGAAGCTATTCAATTAAAAAAGTATTGCCTGCCTTAGTTCCTGAGTTATCATACGAGGGATTGGATATAGCAGATGGTGGATTAGCCAGCTTATCATTTATGAAACTTTTTGACGAAAAGGATACAGAAATCATTAAAAAAACTCGGAAGGATTTATTGAAATATTGTGAGTTGGATACTTTGGCGATGGTGGAGATATTAAACACACTAAACGAATTGGATTAAACTAGATAACAAATGAGCAACGATAAACTGATAAGGATAGATAATGCATTAAACGATATTTATAAGGAGTCAATTAAAAATCCACCCAAAACTTTAGATGGTCATATTAAGAATGAAAATGGTATAACTAATGATTATAGAGGGCGAGCTATTTATGAGTTTTTCCAGAATGCAGTTGATCGAGCAGAGCAAAAAATATGGATTCATTTAGATACAAATGCACGTACTTTTACTATTGCTAATGATGGTGATGGATTCTCTATCGATAAAAAACAAGATAGAAATTATTCTGACATTGAATCATTGTGCTCATACCGTAGATCCATATATATTTTATCTAAAAGACCTTCAAGATTTTCACCTTTAATAAGAATTTCATTATTTCCAAGTTCTTCAGATGTCTTATCAAATTGGTCGCAAAGTCTTTTAATTTTCTCTTTTTTCTCAGTGTCAAATGCTTTAATTATCTTTTCCATTTTTATCATTTTAATAGTTCTTATATATAGCGACTGTCAGCAACCGTAATTATTTAGTTTTTCCCACAGTTCTTTTTCTTTTATCTTTATTCCTAATCTTTCGTAAGTGTCTATCGGTCTATTTGTTTTAAATCCGCTATTTTCAATTTGATTATCTTCTTCATCAGTAATCCTAACAACTCTGTAGTATTTAACAAGAAGATTCAGGAAATCTTTTTTTTCCACTTCAATTTTATTTTCCTTTGCTATTACAAAAACATCTCTAAAAAAAGACATTGGTGTCCAGTGTTCATAAATTATTGGTGCTTTCTTTCTATTCCCTTTTTTTCTAAGCTTTTCAAATTCACTATCTTTTATTTCACTGTCATATAACCCTGTTGGCTCACAATGTGGTGATTTTTCCTTTATCAATTTCCATGCTTTATATGAATGAAAAGGGATGTCAGTCCAAGGCCAACCTCTTGTCAGGTTTTGTCCAATAAAGGCTAAAATTGAATCTCCATAATTATCATATTTTTCGTTATAAATTGTCCAGAATATTTCTAGAACATGAGCAAAATCCCGATACCTTTCAATTACATTCTCATACCTTTCTTCTACTGGTTTTAAATTATTTAAAGAATATTTCTCTTTACGTATTGATAAATTGACATTTATTATGTCAGATTGGGGTCTATCTCCATATTTAATGTTTTTATTTCCCTTTTCTTCCCAAAGTTCTCTAAGTTTTTCTGCTTTCTTCATTTTTTCTATAGTGGCTAACGGTTAGTATAAGAATAGTAGCCGATTGCGGGCTTCATTCCTGTCAAGATACAAGAAAGTTGAAGAGGGCTACAAACCTTGAATTTACTACTATCTCGGCTATTATTTTTATACATTGTTGTGTGTAGTTATTCACTTTTTTCGTCTTGTTTTCTGCATTTTTGAGCTTGTTCTTTCCCTCCTGGACAGCAATGTCCGAAAACAGGACAACTACTTTCCTGTAATTCCAATTCTTGTTCTTGAGAAATATCTTCAACAGTTTCTTCGACATCTATCATGCTTTTTAAAAAAGCAATTTCTTCATCAGTTTTATCATTATAAGCACCATTATTAAATTGCTCTTTTATGAAATCACTATGAGAGATTTGGTCTGATTTAGAAATAGGGGGTAATGGCATATATTCAATACAATGTTCATATTTGCAGCAGAGATTCTGCATACCCCAAGCATGATTTGGCTTGAGGTTTAAAACATATCCTAAATGGTATGATAAATTTCTTGAAATGCATATATACATTATTAAACACTCTTGCCAATATGTTAAATTGATAACATTATATTCAAAAGGCAGATCGACATCCGTTGTTTCTTCGTAATTATTTTCTTCGATAAGGCCTTTTTTTAATAAGGATTCTATTAACTCCATAGAACTGGATAAATCATCTGTTTCAAAATCGAAAGGATAGCCAAATCTTTGAATTCCCCACAAGCAATCAATTTCAGAATTTGAGAGTTTAAAAACAGTAGCAAAATCATTATTTAGATGTTTAGAATTTACTAAAAATTCTAATTGATGCCCCCATTTCATGATTATTTCATAAGGAGCACCTTCATCATTTTCTGTTATTGTTTCCATAATCGAAAAATAGTAATCAGAGATTTCTTTATGATTGATTAGCTTATTCTCTGCCGAAAGCATAAGACTTGCAACCTCTTTAATTGATTCATGAATATAAATGTTCTCATCTATAAATGAGATTAATTTATTATGAAGAAGTTCACTTAATGAGTACTTAGGTCTTAGATTTGATTCAATACAAAAATTCACTTCATTTTCACTACATCCGTTTTCTAGCAATGATAATTTTGACAGCTTTTGTTGAGAATCTAGAGACAATGTACTAATTGATTTTTCAATAATCCAATCCCTTGCGACTTCAATAGATTTGCCACTTAATTTAATAAGTTCTTCTTTCGATATATTATTTTGCCTTAACAGTTTTTTCAGAAAAACAATTGCCATTGGGTGCCCAACTACAGCCTTGTGATACTCTTCCATTTCAGCATCAGTTAAATCTTGTGAAATAGTCCTTAATATTTCTTTTGTGTCTTCGAGTGAAAAACCTGTAAGGTTATATTCTGAAATTTTTTCAGTTTCAACATCAATTAAATTATACCCATGAATTTTTTTTGTAGATGTAATAATAATATTACCAGAAATTTCTTTTTCCAAGCTATTAGAAACTATTTCTGACACGAAACTGGAGAACTCAGCGTTAGATGAATTTAATGAATCTATCACTATTGTAATACTAAAGGTGTTTATTAGTTGTAACACTTTTTGAATTCTATCAATTCCATCAAGTGATTGTAAAGATTTTGCGTCATTACTTTTTCCTAGTGAATGAAGAAGCCCCCTGAAAAGAAATATAAAATGATCAATAGAAGTCCAGATAGTGCAATTTAACCAGCAGGTTGTCTTTGGATCAAATTTTTCGATAAAAAATGAAGTGAACCAAGTTTTACCAATCCCATTTATTCCTGTGATAACAATTTTATGCGTTGTATTTAGTTTTTCTGAAACTATCTCTAATTCCGCTATTCTTCCTTTAAATTCTATGATCCTAGGAATCTCTGCCCAAGGTTTGTCTACGATTTTGATCCCACACTTCTCAAATTCAGTTCTAATTGAATCAATAGAGACCTCTGCTGCTTTTCTGGAATAGTCAAAAACTAATTTCCATAATGAACTGTACACTTTATCAATTTCGTTTTCAATTTCAAAGGGCTGTATTGATAAAATTTCAATAATCGATTGTTTTAAGTTTTTAGCAGGGTTGGTATCGTCATCAGATGTGAAAAATCTTGTAAGAATTGTTAATTTTAATAATAAGCTCTTTAGGTTTTCAAGAGAAGTGTTTTCCGGTAAAAATTGCTGTAGAAATTCTTTTTCAAGGACATTTGGGTTACTTAAATTTTTTCTTAGTTTTTTTAATTCCGGATTAGCAGTACCATCTGTAATAAAGAAAAATTTACTTTCATTTTTGTCTTTGCTTATGAAGTTTGCGAATATTGGTTTCATATCTCCAGGAGACCAGTGATTACCTTCATTTCTTTTCTTTAGTTGATGAAATTCTGTATAATTTGAATCAATTATATTAAAATCCTCTTCTTCTTCATTCAAACTTTCAAATTGAAATGTAATATCACTTTTGTTTTCGACAATAGCTTCAAGAACTCTTAGTAAAGAATATGAAACTTGATAGTCAAATCCTCTTAAATTTTCAGGTCCACTCATAGTTGTTAATTATGCTTCATATTTCCTTAATGTTCGTTAAGATACACCCTAATTACACACAACGTTTTGAATATGATGCGTGCCGCATCGTGTTCAATAAGTTTTTTAGTTTACGTATTTTCAAATTTACAAAATCATTTTCTGTGAAAATGAAACTGCGGTATGCATTATATTTTTTGTTATGCAAAGTACTTTATTTTTTAATGAGCTTTTTTCTGACTACTTCTTTATCTATTATGATTTCAATAATGTATAGTCCAGTTTCAAGTGCTGAAACATCAATCTCTTTTCCTTGACGAGATA